>Ga0315288_10000006_pt1 | contig 391097 bp, 349 predicted proteins | sample YL17G11_20_MG_FD_203454 | JGI IMG/M metagenome (GOLD analysis project Ga0315288, IMG submission 203454) | Sediment microbial communities from Yellowstone Lake, YNP, Wyoming, USA - YL17G11_20 | ecosystem: Environmental > Aquatic > Freshwater > Lake > Sediment | place: USA: Wyoming | collected... | reverse complement strand
CTGTTAATTCGAAAACAACCACTGATTGAAATCGGTGATTTTCTCTAACGGGACAAACAGGCAATAAATGTATCAGGATTCCGTTTGAAATTACCAATAAACTTGTATAAAGTGGAAGAAGCTGCTTAGATGATAGAATCGAAAAGCTGGTTGTCAATGCGAATATTGGCTATCGCATCTTAATTATAAAAGGTGGCAAAGCTCTTTTTCTATGAATCAATTTTACTAAACAGCCATTTAAATTTTTTTATCTTTAATAAATATTTTTTTCTTACTTCAATTTTCGTAGATTCTCTATCTTTCTTCTCTTTCATTTCTTTTTCATATTGGATTCTTATGCTACTATCATATATTCCCTTTTGAACCATCTCACCCAGCCTTTTCTTCTCTTCTTTATCAAGGGCAAGCAATATTTCTGTCTTTTCGATCTCCAACAGTTCTAATTGTTTATCTGCATCAAAAATTAATAATCTTCTGTTAACAAAGAAAAGATATATTGATATCAATCCTCCTAAAATCGCGAAGATGCTAGTAAAAATATTTAGTATATTCATAATAATTAAGATGATTTTTTCATATTATTTATGGTAAATGTTCTTCCAATGAAAGGATCTCTTCCCAATTACAGCTATAACCAATGGGCGAGTTACCACTATATATTCCGCGAGTAATATAAGTATTTTTTTGATAATACGAATTTCGACTATAATCTTGATATTCTATATAAACATGTAAGTAAATACTTTGATTCCTCGCTAAAGTAAAAAGACTGTCTTTATTTATTTTAGTTATTGTTAAATAATTTATAGTTGGAACTTGCCGTTCATTTACGTGGATAAATCCACCAGGTTTTATTGATCCAATTCTTCTAATTAAAGAATCCATTTGTCGTTTTGAATTTGGAAAAGTGTCACTGAAAGTAATTGTGTCCCAACACATTATATTGTAGCCTCCATAATTTCCAAGATTTTTTAAATTGAAGTCTAAATAAATTATTGAATCGCTGATTTCTATATTATTTAAAGGTTCTATATAAATCCAGGGTCTAAAAGCTGTTCGATTGAATCGTTCTTGTTGGCGATTATTACAAATTGAAACAATAAATGTACCAAATATCAAAAAACCTGTTATTATCTGTGCAATAGTACCAATAATAGTCCATATATGTTTGTTCTTCTGATTAAGTCCGTTCTTTAATATGACAGATAATTGGATGATTAATTTTTTTATAATTTCTATTTCCATTCTTTTGTGTGGTAATTTTGAATAAGTCATTTATTTATTTCATTATTGTAATATAAATATATGAGAATCAATAAGATTAGATTCATCATTGGGTTTTGTGGAAATTAGATATATTGACTATTAGACGTTTGATGGTTATTATCTTTATCTATCATCTCCACTCTCCATAATAGTATATGATTAATTTATATAATGTCAAGCGATGATACAATCAAAGTTTTATAGACAACAAACAGGCAATAAATGTATCAGAATTCTGTTTGAAATTACAAATAAACTTAGGTAGATATAGATTCTATTAGGTTGTTACACTTCTGACTTTTGATTCTCTTAAATCTCGAAGATATTGAAAAAATTCGTTTGATTGATATAAGCCCTCTTTTACTAATGTTAAAAAATTGTGGTGTGCAATTACGATTCCTTCATTTCGGACGTAGACTGCCTTATTACTGAGCTTAAATTCTTTTGCCTTTTTTGTTAATGACACAAAAGTTGGTTTTAAATTACATTTGATACTTTTTCTACTTGTACGTAACAACGAACTACTAATACCTTTTTCATCAGTTGCTTCAGTATATTCTTTCAAAAAAACTCTAGAGGCCGATAAATGACTAATTGATTTTGTGTATAGGTTTCTTATATAATTTTCATTAATATCCTCATTAAAATAAACATTCTCACTTGAATTAATAATTTGAAGGAGGTTTAAATTATCGACATCATCTGCATTATCAACAACGATTGGCTTATGGCATATTCCACCAACTTTGTAAACATCTCTATCATAAAACATAAGAAGATGAACCGGGGACATAGGCAAGTATATCTGAAGACCCTTTGAGGCAAATCCCGTTTGGCTAAGACAATTTTTATTTTCAAAGAATTGATTATAAAGAACCACGGGATTGTCCGACGTAATAAATTGACTTGTAGAATTATTAATAATTAATTTGAACGCCAAATCAAATGTCAAAGGAACTATTTCTAAAGTCATGCCGAGATTTATCACTGCAGGTAATTTATAATGAACACTGATATTCTGTGCATGATTTTTTAATAGAGGATGTTTCTCGGCAATTTTTCTTACAAGTTTTGTTGCCATATCATTAAATTCATCGGCTGATTGCTTTGTACGACCTGCAAGCGATATTGAAAAACTCAATATTAAATAGTGTTCTTTACTTAAATATTTTGGGTGGCAATTTTGTTTAATCATCGAAGAGAAAACTACGGCGACATCACTTTCAAAATTTGCCAAATTTTCTTCAATTTTTCCATCGGGACCATATATGAATTTTTCACTTGCCTGGTTCTCCAAACTGGCAGACTCAATATATTTACTTGATGGTTTATTAAACATAGAAAATTGGATACCTTCATGTTTATAAGAAAAATTCTTCAGATAAAATATAGGCACATAATGTTGACTAACTTTTTCTTTCATAAGGTTTTTATAATAACAACACTGGCATTCCACATTTCAAAACATCATCACGGCTTATCACTTTTACCTCTCTTTCAGATTAACTATTCACATTATATGATTAAAATATTAATAGTCAAGAAATTGGCAAAAAGAAAACCTCCTCCGAGTTGCCCCGATGGGGGTTAAGTTCATCAACCGACATCATTTCCAATTTGAGTATATATCAATATTTTAAAAAGTCAAATCGTATTATAAACTGGTTTTTATTTAATTTCTAACGGGGATGTAGATTGATGTAGTGTTAAGGGTAAAATCTTGTTAGACGAAAGCTAATAGGGGAATGGCGGGTGTCTATAGGTCGGGTATCAATACCTTAAGTAAATGCCACATTTTAAATCAATAGGTGTTGTCTCCTATTTCACTTCTAAGCATAAGGGTGTAATTCGCCGGATAAGTACCGTGAAATAATTTTAACAACCTGTCAAAACCTATATCATTATCTTGTATTGAAAATAATTTATTGGACCCGTCATACACACAAAATAATAAATTAGTTTTATCAAATTCTACTTTATAAGCTTTTGTAGTACTGGTATCAAAACCTAAAATAATACAGTCAGGTACTCTACGTAACCTTTCTGAATAACCAACAAATAAAGTAACCACATCAAAGGCATCTTCTACGTTATCTAAAATTGGTTTCTTAAATTCATGTTCGAGGAGATTGCGTATTTTATTGATTTTTTCAAGTATCCTAGGAGCTATGATATGATGTTCCTTAAGAAATTTTATTTTTTTTGGAAAATTCCAATTTTCCTTTTTTAGCTTTTTCTCGTAACCGTGCTCAAATATAATCAACTCCATTTGGCAATCCAACGCCCTCTTTATATTTGAAAGAGCATCGATTAAATTTTTATCATTTATTAAAGATAAATTAACTTCTGCATATTTTAGAAAATCATTCGGCATGATGTCAAATTTTATACGTCCCTTTTCCCATAATCTCTGGTAATTTAATATTGGACCATTTATTAGTTTGTTTTCGAACTCGTTTTTATTCATAAGGGCATCTATGTTTGAGTTGGACTAATAGTATTCTAAATCCATCAACCATTGAATTCCTTATTCTAATTTTTTAATCTTTTCCCAATGAATATTGAACAGTTGTTTTGCACATTCAATTAGTGTATCACGCTGCCCTTGTTCTTTTCCATACAATTTTGAATCTTCAATATGTGCCGCTTCATAATATTTGTTAATACAATCTAATAATTTATTTTGTAGCTCATCTTTCTCGTTAAGCAAGAGACGCAATTTGAACAAATTGTATGTTACCTGTTCAAAGTACTTTATTATAGCTTCCGACTTATCTGTTTTATGAAATTTGAACATAATACTATTCGATAAAAATTCGCTGAGATTATGTCTCACTTCATCAATCCAATCCTGTCTATTTTTCGTCCCCAAGGTTGTTTTAAATTGTATTAATACATTTTCCTTATTACTTTCTAATTGACTTTTTATATTCCTTTCGTTTGAATACATCAACTGTTTTGAGATGAAATAATTAACCAGAGCGGAACCTAATCCTATTATTAATGCAACTATCCATGGTGCACTTTTTTCAAAAAAATTTGTTTCGGATTTAGACGCATTTTTAATAGTGATTTCTTCCGGCATAGTAACTATTAAATTCGTTTTATTGCTATCAGCAGTTATATTGGCTGATTGTACAACATTCGGAACAACCAACAATAGCATTATTATAGATAGTACTTTTATCAATATTTTCATCTAATCCTCCCTTCAATTTTACATCATGGCTTTTATCGTCTCTTTAACTTCCTTCGACAAAATGAAATAGGATTTTCCATCTACTAATTTACCTTCTGTTTTATATTTCTCAACCACCTGTCCGCCATATTTATCATCTTGCCGCAGTATGCCTTTATGAAACGTATTTTTTTTCGCACCGCTCCTCATGGTCTACAGGGAGCTACTTCAGTACTATGATCTTCTCCGAGACCCTTCCCTGAAGGCTCATTGCACTGACTATGTATACACCCGAGGCTAATCCATCAGTTTTCCAGTTGATTCTATGCGAGCCGCGGCTGAATTCCCGGTCAGCCAGTGTGCCCACAAGCCTGCCGGTTATGCTGTAAATTGCCAGAATCACATGGGCAGCATGCTGCAGAGTTATGCAGACGCTGAGATTTGATCTGACCGGATTGCCTGAGCAGACAAGAGTCAGAAACATTCCGCCCGATGGCAGGTCATCTGCTTCTTCGACCCAGTAATGACTGCTGTCACCGACATCGAGAATGATCCCTTCTATGATGTTCATGCCGTAGGGCATGCCGGTCAGCGGGAACTGATACCATCCGTTCCAGCTGCCACTCCAGCCAAAATTGAAGTGGTAGAAAGAATCGGTATTGTAACCATCAACAACTATATTGTGCCCGTAGGTCGGCCCCTCATCCACTATGCCCATATGTGCCGGCATGGCGTCCATCATATTCTGAGACAATCTCTCGAACAGGTATGCCGATGAATCATACAGGAGTTCAGATTCAACAAAGTCGAATCTTTGATATGCGGTTGCGGCTTGGGTGATGCCGTAGGTTCCGGAAATCGAGGCGGAATACACCTGATGACACGCAACTCCGCAAGCGAACACCAGGGCGGCCTTGTCCGATGAAGTGGGTGGGATCGAGTGGCCGTAGTGGTTTTCCAGAGTATCCAGATACACGTTCAACTCCGGCCAGGAGGGAAAATCATGGGCCACATGATCATCGTCGATCCAGTATGACTCATAGAAGTTGTGGTAGTAGTCATCACCATCATCGAATCGCGTTGCGTTTATCTCCTCCTGGAAGTTCAGGATGGCGGCCATGGCTACGGCGGGACATCCGGCAACACTCCTCTGCCCGGCATTATTATCCATGGGACAGTAGTAATTGTACGGAGAACCCTGGCTCCAGTTCTCCATGAGCCAACCTTCGGTGGGCGTCGAACCGGCGGGAGGCCATTGTTCGAACACCGCCGGTGCCAGAGTGACAAAATCCCCCGTGATATACTCATGCCACTCAACTTCGTATTTGGTCTTGATTCCCTCCGGAATACTGCCGGCGTTGGCGAGCCGGGCGATGACATCTCTCTTTACTATGTCGAAAAGGATGTTCCGGTCGTGCCGGTCATCCCGGCAGAGATTCGTATAGGAATATGCAATGACCGGCGGGAGCTGATTATCCGCTCCCACGATCACGTAACCAGTCGGGTCCAGTTCAAATACATAGGCCAGTGCAGAAGCGGTCTCATCGTCCTTGATGACCGTGAGGGAAGCGATCGAATGATCTTCCTGCCGACCATCATGAACCAGTCTGGAATTCGCTACTGCTTCCGCGGTACTCTGTTCCACGGGCCGGGCATAGATCAAACTCACCAGGATAAAGCATGCCGGCAAGTATTTTTTTCTAAGCAACACTTTAACCTCCTATTTGGGCGACTATTATTAATCTCTTGCTATTTTTCTTGTTGTATGGAGTCATTTTCCAATCACCGTAATATTCGACCTTTGTGAATCCTGCGGTTCTCAGAATCCGTTTCCAATCGTCTTTTAATCTTATCTTGATCAGAACCGAATTATGCTTAAAGTCTATTGTTTTTTTAGTGTGAATAAAATCAAAGATATTCACTTCCATCTGATTTTTAAAATAATTCATGACGAACAACCGTGATAAATTCTGATCGTTAATAATAGAAGCGTATTTCGGGGGATTCTTCATTGACGCGTCGGTCTGGCCCTGGTCACATATCAATATTCCGCCGGGTTTCAGCACGGCCTTCATGCTTTTTAAAGCCTTAATCGTATCGATATTCTTAAGCGGCTCATTTATGGCATTGGTAAGACAGACGACGGCGTCAAAATTTTTATCAAATTGCCGCTTGAGATATCGGTAATCTGTATGATAGAACTCGATTCTTGGTTTAATTTTATTTATTTTATGTTCAGCTACTGAAAGCATGGCCTTCGAAAGGTCTGATCCGGTAATATTATAACCGAGCGAATGAAACATAACCAAGTCATCGCCGGTGCCGCACGCGCAATCAAGCACGTCTTTTACGTGATATTTTTTAAGGATTCTGTCAAAGAAAATTTCCCGATCACGATCCCTTGTTATCTTCAGGTCATAACGTTTTGCTAAATCCTTGTACGGGTCTGTATTCATAACCAAGTATTATATAGGGTTTATTAAAGGAAGTCAATCGTAAATCTATTAATAGATTTTTTAAAAAGAATTGATGATTAAATGTGCCGTAACATCCTGGTGTTATAGACAACAAATCCCGTTAGAGAATTTACTATCTAATAGGAATGCGCAACGGTATTATTGAACCTCTATCTGCTTTGTCGGGAAACAATCCCCGATTTAAATAGGCGATTTTCTCTAACGGGACAAACAGGCAATAAATGTATCAGAATTCCGTTTGAAATAACAAATAAGGTTGGATAATAGATAGGTTAAATATCGACGTTAATAGTGGTTACTTCAAAGAAATAAGGTTTTATCTTACATTAATCGTTACAACGTTCGATTTTATTTTTTCTTTCCAAAGAGAGAACAATGTATCTGTATTAGAATTTCTTGGCATATAATAATCAATATAGCAGGTATATGTTCCGGGTGATTCCAAGTAGAGCCAGGAGGATTTTTGCCCTATAAAACATCCTGATTTTAACTCAATGGTATTTCGTTCATCGAAATAATCTGCAGCTAAAATCGCGTCTTCCGTTTTGATTTCCTTGCCATCAGAGCCTATTACACGAACAAAATAAAAGTTAATATCAGCAGGTATCCTATATGGTTTATCGCTGACATTATCAATGCGTATTTCATACTCGAGCCTCTCACCTATTTTATAATTCGTTTTTGAAGGCGTGAATGTAACAGTAAAAGGTGATTTGGTTGTAATGTCTTGTTGACCATACAACAAACCTAAAAAGAAAAAACAAAAAATAAATCGTTTTAGAATTATTAATTTATGCATCGTTTTCCTCCGCAATAGTATATGATAATTTTATATAGTGTCAAGCAATGTACAAATCCAGCCAAAAGTATACCATTCCAACCCTGTCTGGAAACGGTATACTTTTGGTTTTTATAATTTGCTGGGGGATTAACGCGAAGTCCTTACCATCAAGAATTATATTACGATTTATCGCCATATTAAAGGGGTAAAAGTTTCACATAGTCAGTCTAATTTATCATTGCAGTTATTTAATAACCGAAATCGCGTAAGATACTGTAATAGAAGTTTCAAAAACCGCCCTGTCCTCTATCCGTTTCAGGAAATGGTTTTCGTTTCTAGTTACGATGTCTGACCATATTTTTTTTCGTGGGTTTGATCAAAACTGCCCGGCCGTTCCGGATAACAGCTACCGGCAATCCGAGTCGTCGGTTTTCCTCGATAATCTTTGCGACTGCTATCTTAAGGGATTTTTCTGCTTGTAAACCATGTTTCGTCGGTTTTTGACCTTTCTTCATATCTCGCTCCTTCCAGCTTGCTGCCGGATAATTTTGAAATTAGCGGGATGAACAATCCGTTCTATCCCTTTGCGCCTTTCGTACACTAAAACTGGATCAAATGACGAATTGTCAAAAATCGCACAATAATCCAATAACGGCATATAATGGTTAAATAAATTTGCGAGTCCGCGATGGAAACGACGACGGACAACATCGGCCGAGACATTATGACCGCCGCGCAGAACACGTTCATAAATACGCTTCTCCGCTAACTCAACAGATGGGATCCATAGAAAATACAGGTTTATCATATACCCTGATTTTTTGATGGTTTTGATCAAATTCAAATGCGATTGTCCGGCTAGGGTCGTTTCATAAGCAAAGGTGTTACGGGCCGATATCTGGTTTTTGATCTGTTTAAGAAATAACCGGCCCGCCGTCAATAAGGCTGTATCCGGATTTAAAGGTGAAAGACCCCGGGCGATTAGATCGGCATTTATAAAATTACTGCATTCCCCGTATCGAGGTAAAAAATCCAAAGCAAATGTAGTTTTCCCTGAGCCGTTGGCACCGGCGATAATGAATAAAACAGGATGATTTTTATTGGTTATCATATATAAGCTAAGCCGCAACTCATTTTAACACGCAGCGGGCATTTTGTCAAGATGCGACAAGGCAATATAACGTTATACTTTAATTTATCCAAAAATAATAAGGGATTGACTATTTATTGAATTCGTATATAATTCCCCGGGGTTATTTATGATAAAAATATCCATATCATTCTCTAAAGGCCTTTAATGCTCGCCAAAGTCATTTCCTGCGCCACGTTCGGCATCGACGGCTATCTCGTCGACGTCGAGGTCGATCTGGCCAACGGCCTGCCGCAGTTCACGACCGTGGGCCTGCCCGACAACGCGGTCAAGGAATCCAAGGACCGGGTATCCGCCGCGATCAAGAATTCCGGGTTCCGCTTCCCGCCGAAGAAGATCACGGTCAACCTGGCGCCGGCGGACATCAAAAAAGAAGGATCGAGTTTTGACCTGCCGATCGCGGTCGGCATCCTGGGCGCCGTCTCGTCGGTTAGTGCCGCGAGTCTGGGACGGTACGCGATCCTCGGCGAGCTCTCCCTGGACGGTTCCCTGCGGCCGGTCAAAGGCGCGATCTCGATCGCCCTGGCCGCCCGGGCAAACGGCCTGGACGGGATCATCATCCCCAAGTTGAACGGCCGCGAGGCGGCGATCGTCGAGGACATCAAGGTCTACGCCTTTGACAATCTGATCGAAGTCGTCGCCTTCCTGAACGGCGAGATCGAAGTCCAGCCGATCAGCGTGGACCGCGACCGGATCTTCGACGCGGCGTCCCAGTATTCGTTCGATTTCGCCGAGGTGAAGGGCCAGTACCACGCCAAGCGCGCCCTGGAGATCGCCGCGGCCGGCGGCCATAACATCCTGATGATCGGACCACCGGGCACGGGCAAGACCATGCTCGCCCGTCGCATCGTCACGATCCTGCCCAAGATGGCGATGCAGGAGGCGCTGGAAACGACCAAGATCCATTCGGTTTCCGGCACCCTGCCGCCCGGCGAATCCCTGGTCGCGACCCGTCCCTTCCGCGCGCCCCACCATACGATTTCTGACGCCGGCATTATCGGCGGCGGTCACGTACCCAAACCGGGCGAGGTTTCGCTCGCCCACAACGGCGTGCTCTTTCTCGACGAACTGCCCGAATTCCACAAGAACGTCATCGAGGTCCTGCGCCAGCCTCTGGAAGACGGTTTTGTGACGATCGGCCGGGCCAAGGTTACCCTGACCTATCCCGCGCGTTTCATGCTCGCCGCGGCCATGAACCCCTGCTGATTCATTGAATTTTTTTAACACATCTAAATTTTTTTTCAAGAAATTTATTAGATAAAAATTGATTTCAATTGTGTCTCTCCCAATTTTAATTGATTCCACAATATCCTTTATAATGATTATTTTTTGTTCCTGATTAAGAGTTGGAAATATTTCGCCAATAGATTTCATTTGGTTAATAATCGTAGAATTTTGCTCCTTTAATTTTTTCATGATTATATCTTCTTCAATCTCAGATATTTGCTCAATTAATGATTTATGCCTGTTTTCCAATTCGTCAATCCGTGGTTTAAACGTGAAATCATTTACAAGTTTCTTTTGATATAATCCAATAAGCGTATTTATCTCTGCCTCGATATTATTGACTTCCTTGGTTAATGTATTTTTCTTGACAACCAGCTCTTTTAAATATTTTTTGGGCATTCCTATTAAATGTTTTAATTTAAATTTATATTTCCTTAATCGCTTGATAATAATATTTTCAATTTCAGGGATTCCTATTTTCCCCGAACATTTCATACATTTGTAATATGGCTTTGATTTACCATAATGGAAACCGTACATTTTACTTCCACATATTGAACAAAAGATAAGTCCAGATAACAAATATACATTTTTCCTTCTTATTCTACGGATAGAATTAGTGTTTAAATATGAATTGACTTCTTGATATACTATCGGGCTTATTATTGGTTCAACATTTAATGGAATCCATTGATCCTTCGGACGCAATGTCCATTTTTTCTTATCTCCCATTGATTTGGTATAATTTAAGAAATGTAATCCTTGATATGTAGGGTCTTGCAATATTCTTCTAACTGAGGTATCGGTCCAAAGGGCATTGTGCCTTGTTCTATATCCCTTGTTATTCAAAATCATCGCTGTAGTATTTATTTTTCTGCACCCAATAAATGTATCGTATATATCTTTAACAATCATTGCCTCATCTTGGTTAATAATTAATTTTTTATCTACCCATTTATAACCAAATAAACCTGCACCCCCTAATGGTCTCCCCATTTTGGCTCTGGTTTTAACGCTTTCGATCGCCCTTATGCTTATTTCTTCCCTTTCCCATTGAGCCATAGCACCAGTAATATTAAACAATAGCTTACCTGCCGGTGTACTTGTATCGATTGATTCACTTAACGAAATCATATAAGCATTATTTTTTTCGAAGAATTCAGAAATTACAAGAAGGTCTTTTAAACTTCTCGCCAGTCTTGCTAATCTCGAAAAAATAATGGCGTTTATATGACCGGTTTCAATATCATGCATCATTCTTTGTGTTTCGCTATGTTCCATAACAGATTTACCCGAAATAATTAATCGATATATTTCTGAAATTTCCCACCCCTTTGACAATGCATATGCCTCAGCTCTTGCCTTATGAACCTCTGGAGCATCTGCGTCATTTTGATATTCGGTTGAGACACGAATCCAAATCCCAACTCGTTTGATATCAACGGGTTCCATAATATCTATTAATACTCCCTTTTATCCTTAATCTTTACTCTTAGGGATTTATTCTTTTCTAATTCACTGTTCATTACCGCTTTTTGAAGTATTTCAAAAATCCTTTTTATTTTATATATCTGTTCTGATTCTGGTATTTTGATATAATTTATTATTATTATTTTTCGATTATACATTTAAACACTTCGTTTGTTATCCGTTTGATTATTAAAAAATATTATTAATTCATCCCTTAAAAGAAAATCATTGAGCGTTTTAATTTTATTAATTGTAAAGGTATTATATACGTTAATGTCTTTTTTTGTTAAAAAATCAAAAAACCAATAAATCCCGTTTATGATTGACTTAACTCCATGTTTATTTATTATCACAATTAGAAACTGGTAATTGTCAATCATCATTGTATTTAGAAAATCGTCTTTATTTACCGAGAAGAGAACAATAAATGAATTCCAGACATATAATAGAACTGCGGCAATTAGTTTATAATTATCTGGGTCATAAGTCCATGGTTCATTATTCCAATTGAGTTTTTGCATTTTGTTATTTATTAAACAATTAAACATAAAATCACAAGTAGAACATTCTTCATCGGAAGCATCGAATTCCATTCCATAACATTTGGGTTTTTCTTTTTTTAAATCTTTATTATAATTGTTAAATACAAACTCAAAATTTAATGGATTAAATTGTATTATTTTATATTTTTCGGATATTACTGAATACATTTCAGTAATATATTCTTTATCTTTATTCTCTTTAAATATTAGATCCTGGATTTTTACAGGATCACCCTTTATTTTTACGGGATCATCCTCTTTTTTTCTTTTTTCTTTTCTGATATCAGATTCGGTAATCCATTCCGTTTTATATAAAAATCTATAACTATTTGGCAATCCTTTACCTACTCGTATTATTTCAATTAACATGTATAATCTAAGTTCCTTTGCACATCTACCAATCGTATCAATGGAAACACCTATATCGTTTGCCAAATCACTCTGGGAAGGCAAATACTCCTTTATACGCATATGATGATCAATAGCACCATAAAGCAATTTAGTGGTCTGACTAACGTCCTTTCTACGTGCTAACCATCGGGGTATTATAAAAAAATAAAACCATTCGATTGGAATAATATATTTTGGATTTTCTTCATCCTTTGGATAATCATCAGAACGTGGATTTCTAATCATGGTTTAATAGTTTAACCCTTTAATTCCCTTATTAGCTTCATTCTGACAAGGGATTACTAACCCCATAATAATAATTATTATATACCCTTAAAATAACCATGCACAATTGAATTTCAATAAATGTCATATTGTCTCCCTATCTTAAATTATATGGGTTTTTTAATCCTTTGAGGAATTCAATTTTGGATTTAGAGGTACGCCGCTTTTCAATTTTTTTACAATGTTTTAGTGGAGACCATCCTTCGCCATTATTAGTTGTAACCATGATTAAACCTCCCCTGTTAACTTATTATCTCCATTGTGACAAGTTTTAATGGACTCGGTAATATATTTTATAACCAACCTGCCAAAACCCAGCCTAATAGCATTTTTAAAAAATTTCATATTATCATCTCGCATGTACAATATACGAGTATTTGATAGCAAAAGGAAGGGGTTCGGATTAATACTATAGTTTTATGTTTTATTTATTTTTTTTCTGATGTAATTTCAAAAGGTTTATTATAACTATAGTATAAAAAAACTATAGTTGTGCTCAACGCAAAACGGATTGACATTCTTTTGGTTGTAAGTATTATATACCAAAGGAGGTTAGATATGAAAAAACCTAAAGGTCCTCGAAAATCACTTCTGTCACATGACGTGAGATCTATGATTGGCAAACGAATTAAAATGCTACGTGAAAAAGCAAATCTTAGAGGAAAACAACTGGCTACAGCGAGTAAATTAAGTTCAACTCAAATATACGAATTAGAAAAGGGTAGAAAGGATCCTAGTTTAACAATACTCGTTCAAATTGCACTTGGGTTAGGAATTGATATATCTGAACTTACAAAAGGCCTTATTAATGACCACACAAAGATGCGCTTCAGAGCAATCGGTATGAAAAAACACCCCAGGATTGAAACCGCTACAGATATAATTGAAAGCAAATATCTATTAAAGGAATTAGAAAAGAAATATGGTAAAAAATCAAAGTAAAATTCTTTAATAAATAAAAGATATATTGACTTGGGTTAATCACGAATTGCGTTGACAATGCTAATAGCGTCCGAATTAATTACTTATTAATTCTGAAGATTTAACGTATGACAATTTTTCTGCAAGGTCAGAATAAAATAGCCATTCTTTAAGCATTTGTTTCTTATAAAATGGTTCATTACCTACTGCTTTCTCAACAGTTTTAAGAATTGCATATAACTTTTGTGCGGTAGATAGTTTATTATAAGCATTCCATACTTCTGCGGGATTACTAGCATTCATTCCTAATCCTTCAATGACTACGGCCATTCTAACATCATCTCCAAGTTTTTCATTAAGTAGAATGGTTAATCGGTATATTTCGGTTTCATCAAAATTATGTTCTATTAGAAAATCTAAATTCATGTTCTTAAGTTTATCCATTAGTTTATCCATTTTTTGATCAGATATTTTTATTTTAGACGCTATTACTCCTGCCTTTGCTTCACGAACAACATCTGGATTGTTATATTTATTAATTATTTCATTATAAACGGGTATTGCTTCTGTATACTTACCATTATAATATAAATTGTTTGCTTTATTCAATAATGATTGTTCATAATCTTCTTTTTGCTTTAACTTTAGTAATAAATCCTTTTTAACCATTATAGCAAGTGGTTCAATTTGATCTTTTATCAATCCGAATTGGAAAGTGACATCAGAATCAATTGTTGATGCTCTTACATAATTCCGTAAATCAAATTCAGAGATCCCTGTTATATTATTCGTATAGCAGTTATCTTTAAAACTATTATTATTACGGCTGCTTACTTCTATGGTATCGGAACCAGTATATTTACATAGAAATGGCTCTTTTGTTTTTTCCCTATCATAGCCCATTTGACCAGATAATACATAAGCTGTTCCCACCACTCCGACTACATCCAATCCAATTATTGTCCCATATTGCGACGATCTTGTTGTATCTAGCGCTGCCAATGTACCAAATAATAAAGATGGTGATAAGCCTAATGTCCAACCCCATATCGATAATTTTTTTCTATAAGTAATATCTTCAAAATAGACTTTCTCACAGTTCGCTGAAACCATTTCGCGTACTTCAATGATTGGATCGTTTTCTGTTGGTTCTATTGTTAACATTTCAATTTTTTTTGAAACTGTCAACGTGTCAATGTATGCTAAATACTTATTAGAGTTTATTGTTTGACGGGAAATGCACCTTAGTAATAAAAGACAGATAATTAAGCCCAGATATTTTATCGATTGTTGCTTATTAATAATCATTGTTCCTCCTCCTTTGCTATTTATTCTATGACCAACCATAAACCACTTTCTTTATAATCCTGTTCATTAACTGGTATATTTTGATGTGACCAGCCGTCAGTTTTTAAATCGGCTCTAATGTGAATTTCAGCGGCTTTGGCAGCTTTATCACCCCATATTTTTTTGACTTCTTCAATACCTTTTAGATGATGTTTTAAACATCTATGTCTTGTTTTGTATTGTGGATGACCGAAGAATTCATCAAGCCATTCGTGGACATATTTATAAGGTTCACCTAATAGCTCGATGCAATCTTTACAATGCTGTTCAATGGTCATCAATAACTCCAATTAATTTTATTCTTTTGGCCACCCTTCATTAATTCCAAACTCTTCATATTTATTTTACTTTTATCCCAGCATATTCTTTACAAATATGCACTAGGTCATATAATGGTTTAAAATAAATAGTAATGCTATCCGTTAATTCTTTAAAACATTGATTCGTATCCTCCAAAACAAAGACTTGATTATTTCTTATATCTACTCCTTGAAGATAATATTTAGGTTGCCAATTATGTAAATTAATTATACTGTCAATATCGTTTTTTCTTGGAAAATATAATTCAACATCCTCAAGAATTTCCAATAAAGTACTTCTTGCTTCAATGGCATTTTCTAAAAATTTAAAGGAATAAGACCTTATTTGCTCTAAATCGTTTTTTGATATATTATTTTTTATTGGTTCTTTCATTAATATTGCTTCAGTGGCCTCTAAACAATAATACTGCATCCAATAAAATCTTATTAATTGAATATGGCTAGAGAGTCTTGATATTATTTCATTCCGTTTAAATCCGGTTTCACGTTTAGTAATAATACCCTGGGTAAGATAAATACCTGCAAGTGTTATTACTACACCCAATCCGAATGTTATTGTAGGTAAATATTCCTTAAACGTCTTATTCATTTTGTCCTCCTTATTATTTTTACACAATTAAATAGTCTAATTATGACAACAACTTTATTGTTTCTTTAATATTCCCCGATAAAATAAAATATGATTTTCCATCCTCCAATTTACATGCATGGTGTTGTTTTGTCATCTATAGTTCTTTTCTTCATGATCTCTCCTTATATATAATAACGCAATTTGAGGGAATGTCAATATAATGAGTATTGTTTTACTAATGTTAAAATAGTGACGTAAACTTTCTTATCGTATCATCTAAAATTTTTTCTTTCTATAAGTGACAAGTTAAAAATATCTTGACAAGATGAAATATTTGATTATAATTACTAAAGTAATTTTTTATAAAAAACTAAATATATGAAAGACTCTATTTTAGAAAAGGCATATAAAAACGTAAAGGACAGTTGCTATTCTGACTATAAGAGTGCAACAGCTGGTAATTCCATATTAAATTTATCCGTCTTATCTCTTAAATTTCTTAACGAAAAATGTAAACCAATTAAACTTATATCACACGTACCAGAAAAAGAATATTTCAGTTATAAAAAAGACAATGTAGTTTCAAGACCAATTAATAAGAGATTTTTTATTGCTGACTCAGATGATATTTCAGTCCTTTGGGATCAATGGAATAAAGATATTGTTAGTCCTACGAAATTCGCACAATTAACATATACCATTGCCCTTGCTCCATGTCTCGCAATGGAGATTTTTGATCGTCAAAATAAAAAGGGGCCAGCAACTTATTTTGAATGTTATATCGGACATTTGTTTGCAAAAACACTTGGTATAAATCCAACAAAAAAAGTTAGATTACCAATTCTTGATAAAAAAGTATTAATGACAATGGATTTTCTTTTTGAAATAGAGAAAAAATTGAAGAAAATTCACTTACCTGTTAAAATGTCATCACGTGAAAGGGTAGTGCAAGCATGGGCTCATCAGAAAATATTAAATACTGCTTATGGCAACAATGCATACCGAGGTATACTTATAATTTTCTCAGAGACAAAACTTGATTCACGATCACTTGAGGTAATTGAAATATGTGTACCCGAACAATGGTTAATATATCAAAAATTATTAGCTAAAATGGATCGCATCTATTACTTCGATATTCCCGATAGATATCGAGTATTAACAGATCAATTTTCTGATATTATTACTATAAAACAATTCGGTGAATTTTTTAAGGAAAAAGAGGAAGTACTATTTTCTTAGATGTTTTTTGTTTATTATAAATTATTTTTTCTACTTGAAAACGATTTTTTAAACCACACCATCTTTTTTTCCCTTTTGGTTTTATTGAAACAATAAAATAAGAATGATTTTTCCGTGCATGAGCTTGAGTAATAATACGGCTAACACCTGGTCTTCCTTTACGAATAACAATAAATAAATCTTCTACAAAAAATCCATATTTATATAATTCGTTTATAATTTCTATGTGTGTTAATCGTTGTTTATTTGCACATACTTCATCTTGACATTTAATTATATAAACCCCCTCTTCTCTCAATACCCGCCATGCTTCTTTTGCTGACGAAAAGTAGAGATCAAGAACTGCTTCATGATATTTTTTTTCAGAATTTATTACATTGTTTTTATAATAATTTTCATAATTTTGATGATTAACATGTGCAGAACCACCGGGAGTATGCATATAGGGAGGATCAAATACAACGCAATCAACAGTATCTTTTGGATACGGTAGTTTTCTACAATCAATGCCTGTTTCAATATCTGAAGGTAAAAGATTATAAACTCCTTTAGGGACTCTACGCCAAAAGACTCCTTTACCATATGTCACATCGGCTACCTTAGAACCCGGTTCTACATAAACAGAAAGTATATAAGGGAAAATCTCATCATTTGTTCCAACGTAAGCACTAAATATTAAATCATTAGTTGAAATTCCTCTCGGTGACTTCCTTTTTCCTTGCTTACCTTGATTGTCATTATCAACCATATAATAATTATATAAATATTTTAAAGAAAATCAACAAGTAATTAGTAACGAAGATAAATGTTATTGGATCATCTATGCGATCTCTATTAACTATAAACGTAAAACAGAAGGAAAACGTTTATGGATCAGCAAAAAATATACACACTAATCTTGGTAATACCCTTATTTTATATCATTTTTCCAATAATTCCTGTTCAATTTTTTCTAGGTCTTTAATATTTTTCTTTTTACCTTGCAGTATATCTATTTTTCTTGCTTGTATTCTACTGTATATCAAAAAATCGCTGTCTATATACAATAATTTTAAACTATCTTCTTTCGCAATAATCGTATTACCGGGAATATTATAACATGCCCAGTTTTTCTTTTCACCCCATATATAATTATCAATTTTCCAATCTTTAGCAAATTTTTCGAGTTGCTCCCTTTTTATATGGGGAATAAAGATGCACCTATCGCTTATGCCATACCAAAATCCTACATGTACCATACCATTATATTTAATTTTCTTTAATCCCATTATTAAATTAAACAAACTATCATAATTATCCTTCTTGTTTTCTTTATGTAGAGGAGCAATGACACCAAATTTATTTTTTTCAAAATTCCATCTAATCCTGTTTATTGCTGATGTTATTAGTTGATTCATGAAAGCACTTGAATTAAGTTTACATATTTTTTCTACCTCTTTACGTAAATCGATTTCTATAATTCGTTTAATCATTTCATCAAACGAATCTTCTTCTCCAAATAGGTCTTCATTCATATATTCTCCTTTATGTTAATTGGATAAATTTTATTACCATTTAAAAAATCCTGAATTTTTACTATATTCTTCTTACCTGGATTTACACGTCCCTTTTCCCAATAAGTTATAGTATCTGTAGATACTCCTAATATTACACCTAAGTCCTTTTGGTATAAACCTAAATCAATCCGGTGTTTTCTTATTTTCCTACCAATGGTTTTGGGTCTAAAAGGATAACCTTTGGGATGGAATTTCGGGCGGTTTATGGATATTTGAATTTTTGGTTTGGTAAAAAAATTACAATGAACTAGTGCCCCTGCGGCTATTTCACCGATCCCTACCATGAATGCAGGTGCACGCCTCTGCAGATCCAGCACTACCGGTCGAAACTGTCCGGACCGCTCCTCGACCGCATCGACATTCACATTGAAGTGCCGTCCCTGAAATACGACGAATTGAAGTCGGCCCAGTCGAGCGAATCCTCGACCGCGATCCGCGCTCGCGTCAACCAGGCGCGTGATCGGCAGCTTGAGCGTTATAAAGAGCGGAAAAAGGTTTACTGCAACGCGCACCTGGAAACAAGGGATATCCGTCATTTCTGCAAGATCGACGACGAAGCGCAGAACTTGCTGAAAATCGCGATCGAACGGTTTGGCCTTTCCGCCCGCGCCTACGATAAAATTTTGAAGGTGAGCCGAACGATCGCCGACCTGGAAGACGGCGTGGATATCAAAGTCAGCCACGTCGCCGAGGCGATCCAGTATCGGAGTTTGGACAAGGATGTCTGGAACAAGCTATAAGCACCTGCCCCTGGGGTCAAATCTTGACATTTGACAATTCATCCACGGAAAAACCAGTTTAAGAATCATGGCCCGCCCATTACGCATCCAGTATCCAGGAGCATATTATCATGTAGTATGTCGCGGGAACAAGCGTCAAAAGATTTTCTTGGATGAACATGATCGACATCGATTTCTCAAAATCCTCCGTGAGTCCCTTGGTATTTACAGTGTCGTATTGTTTTTCTATGTCCTGATGGATAACCATTTTCACGTGGGCGTGCAGACGATCAAGGCGAACCTGAGCGAGTTCATGCGCCGTTTCAATATTTGTTATACCGGATGGTTTAACTGCCACCATGCCACCTGCGGCCATTTGTACCAAGGAAGATACAAAGCTTTCTTAGTCGACGCGGATAATTATTTTTTAGAATTATCACGATACATTCATTTAAATCCTGTACGTACGAGTAAAAGTGCAACCATAAGTTATAAAGATACGTTTGAAAATCTCAAGCTTTTTAAATGGAGTAGTTTGCCGGGATATTTAACGAAAAGCCGAACACTGGATTTCATTAACTATGATATGGTATTGGAGATGGCAGGTGGTCGGCATAGATATAGTGATTTCTTTTTAGATGGCATAAAAAATGGCGTTGATAATCCTTTTGAGGATGTTCAGCATCAAATTATCCTGGGCGATGACCTTTTTGTAACTCAAGCTAGAAACCTGTATATAGAAAAAGGGTCTGTCACTGAACAGCCGAATTATCGTAGCATTACCGCCGATAAAGTTGATCCGACAACTATTATTGAATACGTGATAAGAATAATGGGGACACGTCTTGAAGATGTACATCAACGAAATGGCAATGCCATTTTACGTGGCGTTGTGAGCGACTTTCTATACCGATACAGCAATATGACGCAGAGAGAAATCGGTCGCTATCTAGGAGTAGATCATTCCGCTGTAAGTAAATTAAGAAATCGTTTAAAACAACATATGACAACAGATAAAAACCTTGTAAAACTTTACGAGATGATCGTGAGCGCAATTAAACTTCAATTGTCAAATGTCAAGACTTGACCCCATATTTATCTTCTCATTTTTTATCCTCAAATTTTCTTTCCGCCGCGGCGCAGAAATTGTAATAATCTTTCCGCCGCAATAGCTGCGCGGCGTCCTCGTCTAAAAATACCGTAACCCGGCGGTGGAGCTGGATCACGGAAGCCGTGACCTGGGCGGTGACTCCGCCTTCGATCGCCGCGGCGATGGCCCGCGTCTTGCCTTCCCCGCTGGCCAGAAGCGCAATTTCCTTCGCCTCCATGACCGTGCCCACGCCCATCGTGATCGAATAGCATGGAACTTCATCCACCCTGGGGAAAAAACGCGCGTTGTCCTGGATCGTCTCCGCGGTCAGAGTCTTGACCCGGGTTCGCGAGCCCAGGGAAGAACCGGGCTCGTTGAATCCGATGTGGCCATCGCGGCCGATACCGAGGATCTGCAGGTCGATGCCGCCGGATTGCTTTATCTGATCTTCATACCGATCGCAATATCCATCGATCTCCGGAGGTTGGATAAGGCCGTCCGGGATATGGATGTTTTTGGGTTTGATATTCACGTGTCTTAAAAAATTCTCCCGCATGAAATAGTTATAGCTCTGCGGGTGATCGGGCTTCAGCCCCAGATACTCGTCGAGGTTGAAGGTTATGATTTCGGAAAAATCCAAACCTTCCTCTTTGTGCATCCGGATCAGTTCCTGATATAAACCCCGGGGCGTGCTGCCGGTCGCCAGACCGAGTACGAGGCCGGGTTTTTTAAGCAAACGATTCCGCACCAGCTCGGCCGCGGTCCGGCTCATCTCGTCGTAATTTTTCTTAATCACCACCAGCATGATTTTATCTTATAGATCCTTTTATTTTACCCGCACCATCCGCGCGGTCCGGTTCACGCCGCCCACCTCGACTTGGACAAAATAAACGCCGGTTGCGACCTGCCGGCCAAAATCATCGGTTCCGTTCCAGATAAATTCCGCAACCGGTCTGGTTTTCACGGAAGACGAAACCAGACTGCGGATCAACCGGCCGGACAGATCATAGATACCCGCCCGGCTCGCCGCGGGAATATTCCCCGGTCCGGATACGGTCAGGCGGATATCCACCCGGTCCCGGCTCGGATTGGGTAAGGTTTGAATCCGGATCCGCTCGGGTCGCAGCGCGATGGTCGTAATCTCTTTGACGAACGTGCCGCTCCAGTCGACGACCGTCGCGTAATCCGGTCCGGGCATCACGACCACCGCTTTCTGCACGGCCGGGCAGTAGTCGAAATAACCGGGCGCGGCGGGTATGGTGACCACGTCCGGACTCCGGTGGAGGTGGCCGCCCGCGGTCGAAGTCGAACTGGTGAGCACGATCGGTTCGCCGAACTCGTCGAAGATCACCTGGATCAAACTGCCGTAGCTGGCATAGGAATCGGTTCCGATCACGCCGCCGGTCCGGGGGTTGACTGAAACGACGGACTTGGTCGTAAAATAACCGATCCCGGTCTGGTCCAGAACCTCGTTATAAGCGAGCCGGAGGGGGTAACTGCTACCGCTGTACGTGCCGACGACATAGGACGAATCGCCTGAGACGTAAAGGACCGAATAAGTATTCGAAAACGCGTTCGTGACGATCGCGTAGCTTCCTGAGCTGTCAAAGGCGATCTCGAGGGGAAAATCGCCGACCGGGAGCGCCGCGACGACCGAGTTGGTGGCGACGTCGATCACCTGCACCACGTCCTCGAAGGAGACCGCGACCAGCACGTCGCGGTCGTTGGGGCTCGCCCGGACCCCGCTCGAAACACCGTAGCAGGCCCAGACCAAGCCGATCTCGCCGCACGGGATATTCGCGACCACGGAACTGGCGGCGCCGGCCAGGCGGATCTTGGTTACCGTGTTGGCGCCGATATTGCCGACATAGGCGAATGAATCGTCCGGGGATAGTGACACGGTCGAGGAACCCGAGCCGGTCGGCAGGACCGCGGCGACCGTGTTCGACGCCAGGTCGATGACCGAAGCCGTATTGGAATTGAAACCGCAGGCCACGGCCCAGCGCGAATCGGATGTGATCGCGACGTCATGGCAGCGGTCGCCGATCGGGAGGATCGTGTCGACCGAGAGCGTAGCCAGGTTGAGGATCGAGGCGTTATCGGAGTACGTGTTCATCACCACTGCCTTGGTTCCATTGGGCGCGATCGCCACCCGGAGCGGGCCGTCGCCTTCGGGAAACGCGCCCGACTCGGTCGCGCCCCGGTAGACGGGCGTCGCGGTCGCGTAATCATAGAAGTACAATCCTTCGAAACGGTGCTCGTCAAAGCCGATCGCCCGGGTGCCAAAAGGCGACACGGCGCCTGTATACTGGGAATTGCCCTGGTGCTGGCCGAGCATGGTTTCGGTGGCGAAATCGATTATCGAAAAACGGTACTGACCGCTGATCGCCTTGGTATGGTCGGGCGACACGCCGATCCAGAAGGCTGAGTAGGTACTGCTGAAGATCGTGAAGTCGCTGGTCGCGAACCGGACAATGGCGCTTGTGTTGCTGCTCGTCGCGATAAAGGCCTTGGATCCGTCCTGGTTCACGGCCACATCGTAAAAAGACAGGGTGTAGCCGCTGACCGTGACCGTGCCCGTGACCGCGTGGATGGCGTTGTCGATCCGGTAGACGACCGCTGGGTTAACCGCGCTCAGGGCGATCGTTTTGGTTCCGTCGCCGGACAGGCCCACGGTCGGGCAGTCCGTGACCAAAACCTGGTAGTCGCGGTTGCCGGTGGCGGTGTTGATGTAAAAAAGAGTGTCGGAATAACCGCTGACCACGATGAACGAATCGCCCGGCGTGATAACATAGTTCGTGGTTTTGAAAGAGTTGCGGCCGTTTTCGCTGTTCCAGGTGAAAGTCATGATGCCGAAGGGAAAGTTGCCGATCGTCCGCACGTGGCTCATCGTCCCCAGGTCGAATATCTCGCAGGTGTTGCTGATGTCGCAGGCGACGTAGATCCGGTTGCCGGACGGCCCGAGCTGGACCATCATCGGCTGCTGTCCGGCGGGAACCGATAATATCGTATCTAAGGTCAGGTCGGACAGCCGGATGATATATATGTTGTCGCTGAAAACGCAGGGCACAACCGCGAAGGAATCGTTCACCGCGATCCCGGCCGGGTAGTCGCCGACCGGAATGTTGGCGACGACCGCCATCGTCGACCAGTTAAAGACCGTAACGTTATCCGTCATCCGGTTGGTGACCAGGACCCTTGACCCGTCCTTGGTAAAGGCGGCCCAACCCAGGTAGTCGCCCTCGGGCGTACGGCCCGGATCGACGTCGGTCTGGGTATAGGCCAACGATGCGGTGATTAGTTGATTTAAGGTCTGACCGGCACGGACGTTGACCGTGTGGATCGCCGGCTCGCCGGTCGGATCCTTATCCGCGGCGAACAGCCCGGCCGCGATAAATATCGTCGCGAAAAATATCATTCTCTTACGCATATCTCCTCCTTTAATATGCAGATAATAATGCAACGGGGAATGCATGTCAAGAGCCGGCGACGCCGGAGAGACCGATATGCTTGCGAGTATCAAAACCCCTTTTATTTTCCTGTTTTATCCACTATTGCCGAGCTTATCCTGTAGTGCCATTTTCAGGATCTTGAAGTTTTCCGTCGTGTAGTATTTTCTCGGTTCCGCTTCCAGCACGGACCCGAGCTTTACCGTGTAATCTTTTTTAGTCAACTCAGAAATTGTCGCCTTCAATTTCTCAAGATCAACCGCCTTGTCCGGCAATCGAATTCCTTTTTTCAATAGAAATTCGATATCGAATACATCCCTTATCTCTTTTCTCGTTATACAAGCCTGAATCTTTGAAGTCATCATGTCGGGCAGGGAAACCGCGTTGACCATAACCTGAACATTCGCAAAGCGGCTGAAGGCGATAACCCGGTCAACGCCGGCTTTCTTCGGCTCTTTTCTGATCTCGATCTTGAGGCTGCGCGGATATTTTTTTGAACGCACTTCAAAAAGCAAAGTATAAAACTTATTCTTTACATCCGAAAGTGCATAAAACGAAGATAACAAGTTTACAATCTTATTAGATAATTTCTTCACATCGGCTTTCTTCGTCAACCAGAAATCAAGATCGACCGAAAACCGGTCCAGACCATAACAGAGCCGAAGCATTGTGCCGCCGCAGAATATTAAATTATTCAGAAGCCGCTTGCTGTTCAGCAAATCAAGAACTTCGATCTCGAATTGCTCCTGTTTTATCAGATCCTGCATATTTTTCCAACCAATCTTTTTGTTTTATCGGGGAACCCGGTTAAAATACGCCGTATTTGCCGTTTATCCAACTTGCCAAGATCGAGCGCCGCCAAGTCGATTTTGTACCGGCCCAGCGAGCAGAGATAGACCGCGTCGACAAATGCCTTTTCTCTGGTGCTGATAAAAATGCCGTCGCGCAGGATAAAATCAAAATAGTATTTCCGTTTCATTTTATAGTAATTGAATACCGCGCCGCCGGCATTGAAGCTGACCGACCTTTTTCGCGCCGCGCTTTCATAAAAGCCGCGGGGCACCTGGGTCGTTATTTCATAATAGGCGAGGGCGGTGGCGAATGAAATATACGAAGGGACCTGCAGCACATTCGCGACCTTCAGGTTCTGTTCCAGGGAATAATTCTGCCAATTTTGGGTCAAAACATAGAAATCGTTTTTGATACGGACAAAAAGCCCGGTTTTTGCATAACGCGATGCCAGCACCCGCGCGGACGCGGGTTTTATCCCCGCGATCAGCGCCAGGTCATCGACCGAAAACCAGAGTTTTCGGCCCAATTTGTCGATCAACTGAAAATTATTTATAAGCATAAATAGTTATCAAATATGTTAATTATATATATTTATTAAATTTTGTCAAGAGAGCTGGTAATGTCCGGCGGAGTCTATACGATCAGCATCGCGTCGCCGTAGGAATAAAACCGGTATTTTTCCCGGATCGCTTCCGCGTAGGCTTTAAATATCAATTCCTTGCCCGCGAGCGCGCAAACCAGCAGCAGGGGTGTCGACCCCGGGAGATGAAAATTGGTGACGAGCTTGTCCACGACCCGGAATTTATAACCGGGATATATGAAAATATCAGCCCAACCGGACGCCGCGGTCAGAACCGGGCGATCTTCCGTCCGCTCCGGCCCCGCGAATCGGGCCGCGTACTCCAGGGTGCGCGTGACCGTGGTCCCGACCGCGACCACCCGGCGCGCCTGGTTGATGAGTCCGGCGGTTTTATCGTTAATTTCAAAAAATTCCGGTTCCATCTCGTGGTTTTCGATCGTCCCGGCCCGGATCGGTTTGAACGTGCCCGGGCCCACGTGTAAAGTCAATTCGGCGATCTCCGCGCCCCGATCTTCAAGATCGCTTAAAACGGCGGTCGTAAAGTGAAGACCCGCGGTCGGCGCGGCGATCGAGCCTTCGTTTTTCGCGTAAACCGTCTGGTATGTCGCCGTGTCTCTCTCTTCAGCGGGCCGGCGGATGTAATGCGGCAGGGGCATGACACCGTGCTTGTCGATCACCTCCTGGGCCGGCCGGTTGAACCGCACCTGGATCCGGGTCCGCTCCTTTTTCTCGACGGTCAGGAAGGAATCATCATCAAAGACGATTTTTGCGCTTTCCGAAACCCGGCGGCTCTTATCGATCAGCGCTTCCCAGATACCGTCTTCCCGTTCCCGGACGAGCAGGATCTCGACCCGGCCGCCGCTTTCCTTCCGGCCGAAAAGCCGGGCTTTGAAGACCCGGGTGTTGTTGATAACCAGCGTGTCGCCCGGTCTCAAAAATTCTCCGAGCTGGTGGAAATTCCGGTGTAGAACCGCGCCCGTTTTCCGGTCGAGCACGAGGAGCCGGGATAAAGCCCGGTCGGCCAACGGATATTGAGCGATCAATTCCGGCGGCAGATCGTATTGAAATTCGCCGAGTTTCATTTCCCGCCGAGCACGAACGTGCGCCGGCCTTCCCGGAATGCTTTCCTTAAGAACCCGGAAAATCCGAACGGGTCCAGCATATAAAACAGGTTGACTTCAACCTGCCGCAGGACCCGGGCGATCAGGATGTTCAGTCGGGAATGGGGAAACCAGCGCCCGGATATTATGTCGATCCCATGGCTTAAAACGATCAGGGGTTTTACCCAACCCCGGAGTTCGTGTTCGAAACTGCCCTGGTCCAGGACTTTGAACCCGGCGTCGGACACGAGCGCGGCCAGCTCGGACGGTTTATACGCGGTATGGCGGTAGTGGTCTCCGTCCGGCGCCGAGGCAATCCCGTAGCTTTTCAATATGCCCAGACTCAGCTCCCGGGGCCGAACCCGCTTATATCCGGGCGTCGTAATGAGCACTCTTCCCCCATTTTTCAGCGCCCGGCAAAGCCCGTTCAGAAAATCCCGCGGGTCCTCCAGATGCTCCAGGACTTCGATGACGACGGCGTTATCGATCGCGCCGGCGCGAAGAAAATCAAGCCGGCGCAGATCGCCCTGAATGAAATTGATCCGCGGGAACAATACCCGGCCCCGGCGCAGGGCGCCGAGCGCGATGTCCACGCCGTAGACTAAGCCTTTGCGCCAGTCCGCGGCCAGGCGGCCGGTGTTGCACCCGCAATCGAGGAGGGTGCCCGCCGGCAGTTCCCGGATCCGGGCCTGGACCCATTTCTTGCGGACGAGCCCGCTTAAACTGGAATAGGTCAGCTCATCTTCGGGATATTGCCGGCCCGCGAGTTCGTAGAAACTTCGGTATTTATCGGGCATCAGAATTTGATCCGGGTGCCGAACTTCAAATTTTGCACGAGTGAACCGGCGGGCGGGAATTCAACGCGATAGTTCAGGTTCAGGATCGTATTTTCGGCGGCGGCCCAGCCCGCGGTCAGGCCCAGGCTTTTGGTCAGGCCGGGTGGATCGACGATCGCGAAGAAATACGGGACGTCGGCGACATTAAAGCGGCGGTAAACCAGCTCGGCGCTCGCCTCAATCCGGCCCCGGCCGGCAAACGGATAACCGACTCGGAACCCGGCCTTCGGAGTCTGGAGCCGGAGGTCCAGACCCGGAAAATAACCGGAAAATATTTTCTGGTAACCGAAGCCGGCCCGGGGTTGGCAATACGGCCGCTTACCGAAGTCGTAAAAAACCTCGCCGGAATATTGGTCCCGGTCCTCGCGCGCAAAATCCGCCCATTTTTCCGCCTGGTTCCGGGCCTGCAGCAAGATATAGAATTTTCCCAAGGCCGGCTGGATGGCCAGCGATCTATCCTCCGTAACGATCGCGGCCAGGGCGTAGCGACGGTCCCGGCTATAATTCTGGCCGGCGCTCAACTCCAATCCGTAGTTACCCGGGCTTAAGGACAGGGACAGGTTTTCGCTGTGGTTCTGGAAAAGTTGCTGGTCCAAGTAGCTAAAATTTCCGCGTCCGGAGAGCGCGTTCCCCGTGTAGCCGAGATCCAGTCCGTAATTGCGGTTCGTGACCCGTTCAAAATCCCTAAGCAGGATAATCCGTTTCCCGTAGTCGCCGCCCTCCTTGGGCCGGTAGGAATTGGTGACCGAATCGAATTCGTAATTACCGGTGCCGGTCGGCACCCGGTCGTAGAGTTCGTCGCGCCGCTGGGCATAAACCTGGCTTTGCTGGGCAATGCCGGACAGCGCCCATCCTTGATAGTTGACGTGAATGCCGGCGTTGCCGAACAGATAGGTGGTGTCGTTGTAAAAACGACGGCCCAGAGAAAGGTCCAGGGGCAGGGTGCTGAGATCGACCCGGGTCGTAATTCCGGTCCGCTCCCGGCGCTCATAATCGCCGCTCAACCCCAATTGCCATTGAGCGCGCGGCGGGTAACGGAAACTGTAAGTCGTATAGTGATTGCCGTCCTGGTTTTCATACCGGATGTCGACCAGCAAACGCCGGATCTCCTGGCGGCCGGCCAGATACCATTTATTCAGGGTATCGACGCGCGTATAGCCCAGGTCCAGGAAATACGGCTTCAAGCCCACCTGCCATCGACGGTGGCGGCGGTTAAGGATTCCGTACGCTAAATTCGCCTTAACCTCTTTCCTTAATTCCATGCCCACCGCCATTTCGCCCAGCTCCCGCAGAGTGTCTCCGGTGTCCCACTGATAATTGTAGTCGATCACCTCCCGGCCGCCGGGCAGCGCGAGATTTTGCCCGTAGTTCAGGTAGCGGCCGTCCAGGGTCAGGAATTTGATCTGCCGGCGTAAGGCCAATGCCCATCCGCCGCCGCCGTTATCGGCATCGTCCCGGGAAGAAAATTCGTTGCGGTCGGTCTGGGAACCGTAGTAAGTCAGGTCGATGCCCTGGTCCGCTTTCAAAACCGCGGCATAGAACAACCGCTCCTGGGGCAGGGTGACCGCCTTGCTCGGCGTGTAATTTCCGGCGCCCGGACCGACGTAACGGAAGCCCTTGAACGAAGGATCGTAAACGTAGTCGCCGAGATTCTCGCCGGCGTAAAAGAACGTGACGTTGTAATGCCCCTGACCCGGACCGACGTAGGTAAACCGGTCGCCCTGCCAATCATAACTGCCGGTCGAGGATGTGTCCGCGTATTGGTGATATACTTGGGCTTCGTCGCCGCCGGCTTTCAGACTTTCGATCTCGGCCGGACTTAAGGTAAAAACCAGCGGTTCATTCCGGTCATCGTAAACCCGGCGCAGCATCGCGGTCAGGCCGAAACCGGATCGAGCCGCGGCCGCGTCCGTCTCCTGATAGACGCTCGACCAATCCTGCTGGGCGTCCAGGTACTCGACCGTGATCCGGGTGCGGCCGGTGATGAGAATTTTATTGGTGAAGGATATGATCGATTGTTCGTAATCCACGGTATAATGTTCATCCCGGGTCAGCCGTTCCGCGGGCAAGATCCCCGATCCGGCGAAAACCCGTTCGCTGCCGGGCAGGATTTTCCCGGATAAGGTATAAGGGCTCTGTTTACCTTCCTCGCCCATGAATTCGGTCCGGCGGTAGACACCCCGGTTGAGCGCGTAAGCGGCGAAGATCCGGTTTTCTGTTTGACGGTCGTGGACGCCGAAGCGCCCGCCCTGGATTTCGTCGCGGACGCCGAACGGCAGTTCCAGAGTGAGATTGCCGATGCCGCCGGAGAAATTCCTGGCCCGCGCCTTGAGGCTCATCCGTTCCACGTCGCGGATCCGGACCGTCGGTCCCGGGACTGCATGATCCGAAAGGTTGCCTTCGATATCGACCGATTCCACTTTGCCCCGCAAATCGAGCTGGAGTCCCTGGTCAAAACCATTCTTGACGTCGAAAGAAAAATCCTTGACGCCGCGGATCCTTAAATCCGACGTAACGGAATCCGTGACCGTCGGTCCGGTTTCAATACTCTTCAGGGAATCGCTGACGCCGCTGTCCCCGACCGCCTCCGGGTAGCGAAAATATACCGAATCGAATCCCGGCAAAGGGTTAAGGGTCTCGGCGGTCAGCTGGCAGAAAATAATAAAGACTGGTACCATGATTTCCCAAAACGATAATATACTCTCCATCCGCGGTCAGATCGGTCAGTTCCAAGGGCAGTTCGATTTTCGACCATTGGCCGGTGAACGCATAATAATACGATTGGCCGGGTGAAAACAGGCCGATCATCGAATCGGCGACGAACAGGCGATCGAGGTTTCCCGGCGATTCAATTTCCCGGATGGGGTTGCCGAACTTATCGAAGACGAGCAATTTCCGGTCGGTCAGCGCGTATACGGTATCGCGGCAGCAGCGCAGGTCTTTGATCGCGACCTCATGGATCGTAAATAGCGGTTGGCCGCGGTAATCCTGGAAGACCAGGGCGTTGTTCACGCGGTCGCCGACGATCGCATCTCCGTCGCGGGTAATGCCGAAGGACGAAATTTCCGCGGTCACGAAGATCGTGTCGCTCGCACCGGAAGCCGGAAAAAAACGGATCAGGGCAAGTCCGGTATTCAGGTAATAAACAAAGGGCGTGACCTGGAAACTTACGATCCGGAAATTTTCCTTGTCGGTGACCGGGATGTTTTCCAGGGAAACCGAATCCGGGCAGCAGGCGAGGTTTTTTGCGAAGCGCTGGGTCAGGTAAACCCGATGGTCAAAAATCTCGATCCGGTCGTACTTCTGGCCGAGCGGCACAGTGCGGACCGGGTTGAGCGCGGCCAATAAAAGGAAGATCATTATGTGAAATATAACGAAATTGGAAGGGATGTCAACATCGCGCCTTCCTTCAGGATCTCGGATATTACCGCGGGATATTGACATAAACGACTAAATGTGTAATATAATCTCGTGTTATAAATGGGGCCGTAGCCCAGCTGGGAGAGCACTTGACTGGCAGTCAAGGGGTCACGGGTTCGAATCCCGTCGGCTCCATTTTCGTTTACTGATGGAGGCGCCTTTTACATGTTTATGATTTATCCCTTTCTCTTTGTCGTCTTAACGGTCGTTGCCTGCGGCCCGGGCAAGATGGCTGACCACCGGACCGGCGAAAATCCTGATCCCGAATGCGGCAATTACGCCCAGGCGAAAATAACGCGCGGCGGGCAGTGGAGCGCTCAGTTGAAAGAAGATATTTGGTATTACGGAGGTTCGAACCCATGAAAAACAAAGGCATCTCAGGAATTGGCATCATCATCATCCTCGTCGTTATCCTGGTGTTTGGTTATATCGCTTATCAGATCGGTCGCTTGCAGTTCACCTACGGCGCGATCAAAGGCCGGGCGGAAAATTCGGCGGAAATCGGCCTGGCTCAGGCCGACGAAGTCATCATCCGCGATTTAATCGAAACCGCGAAGGATCAAAAAGTGGTCCTGATCCCGGAACAAATCTTTGTCGACCATTCGCTAAAAGATTCCATGCGCATTTATCTCGAATACGATGACTCCTCAAATGTCTTTGGAATTTATACGTATAAAAGACATTTCAAAATCGACGTGGTAAAAGCCATGAAACTCCGCGAATAATGTCTCATAATCCCGTCCTCCTCCTCAACCAGAATTACGAACCCCTCACGATCTTGAAGCTCAAGCGGGCGGTCACCCTGCTCTACCTCAATAAGGTTGACCTGATCGAAAACGAAACCGGAAAATTCATCCACAGCGTCAGCCTGCAATACCCCATGCCCTCGGTCGTCCGTCTTAAATACTTCATCAAAATCAAACGCAAGGAAATCCCCCTGACGAAGAGAAACATCATCAAACGGGATAACCATCTGTGCCAGTATTGCGGCAAGAAGATCGGCGTGATGACCGCCGATCACGTCATACCCAAGGCGTTAGGGGGCGACGAAACCTGGGAGAATTTGGTTTGCGCCTGTTTGGAGTGCAATAATAAAAAGGGCAACCAAACCCTCCCGGCCGCCGGGATGAAACTGATCCGGAAACCCAAACGACCCAATTATTTTACCTTTGTCCTCCACGAACTGGGTTACCCGAATGTTAAATGGCGGCCTTTTCTATTTCAGTCTTAGTCTTATTCTCATCGGCGCGCAACCCGTAAACCAAACCGAACTCCCGGTGGTTCTGGTCGGCAATCTCTTTTTTTCCTCATCCTTTTTGCTGCGCGGTACCCGGTCTCTGCGTAGTGAACGGGATGTCGAGAACCTGATCGGCCGGATCCTCGATAAATACGCCGATGCCGGATTTCCCTTCAGCCGGGTCCGGCCCAAGTATGCCGGGCTTCCCGATTCGCTTCCGACGCTCCGGTTGGCGGTCGAAGAGGGCCCGCGCGTCCGGATCGCCGATTATATCTTCCGGATCCGGGGTAAAACCAATCCCCAGACCCTGAAAAAATGGACCCGCGTCCGAACCGATGAATATTTCTCCCGCCGCGAATTGGAACGGGTAAAGCGGCGTATCGCGCGGTCCGGTTTGTATAAGGAGATCCGCGACCAGATCTTACGCCGGGGGGACGAGTATTATCTCCGCCTGGATCTTGGGGAAGAACCGAGTGACTTCATAACCGCCGGCGGCTCGCTGACCCAAACCGATGGCGACTTTTTCGGCATGCTGGATTCCCGCAACCTCCTCGGCGAGATCCGCGAGCTGCACGCCCAGTATGAATACCGGAAACTCTTCCGGCTCCAATATGCCGATCCGATCCTGATCGCACCGTTGGAGCTGAGCCTTGATTTCGCGATCGCGACTTACGACAGCGCCCGGCTCGTCAATATTAACGGCCGGTTGTCGGCGCCCGTCACCGAGTCCTTCCGGATTTCGATCCTTTCCGGCCGGGAAATGGTTTCTTACTCCGATCCGGATCGGACCGGATACCAGAGCAGTCTGGTGGGCCTGGGATTGGAGTTCCGGCCGGAGTCCGATTTTATCCGGACCGCCCAGGTTTGTAATATTGAATACCTTTTTCGGACCGCGGCCCGGATTAAATTCCAATACGACGGGCAGTTCGATTTTCTTCACCTGATGATAAAACCCCACTTCTGGTGGACAAGAACCGATCAATTTGAATATTTCGATTATTTCCGCATCGGCGGCTCCCGAACCATCCGCGGCTATCTGGAGGAAGAAATTATCGCCCGGGAAATATTTTGGGTGAACAACGAGTATAAAAAATACTTATTTTATCCGTTATTCGACTTCGCCTTTGCGGACGGCCGCTTCTATTACGCCTATGGCCTGGGCCTGGACGTAAGGACTTCCCTGGGCAACGCGGCGCTCGCGCTGGTCTGGCCCCGGGACGGCGACTGGCGGGACGGAAAACTGCATTTTTTTATTGAAAAAGGATTTTGAGGAGGGCTGATGCTGATGCTAATGCTATTTTGCTACACGTTGCCGCTCGACGCGCCGGCCATGCCGGATATCGAATATTTTCAGATCCGGAGCTTGATCGACCTGCCCCTGATCAAACCGTACAACCTGGAAGACCTGATACCCCAGCTCGACCGGCTGCTGCTGGGTGAGTACGAATTCAGCGCGGCTGAGAAAAAAATGCTGTCCCACTTTGATATCCTGCTCGGCAAGTCGTCCGACTTCTCCGCGCTCGTCCACCTTAACGGCGCGTACCGGAAAAAGCCGCCCCGGGGCGGCGGCTTTTTTGATTACCGTCTCGGCGGCCGCCTGCTCGACCACCTGAATTATTCGCAGGGTATCCGGATCCAGGTCAATTCCGAGATCGACAGCGTCCTTCCCCCTTACCCGTGGAAAAAGTATGTCAAGGGATACCTGAACGAAGGGCTGCTCATGGTCGATTTTGAAAGATTCCATTTCGAAGCGGGCCGTAAAAACCTCCGGCTGGGACCGGGTGATGAATACGGGATGATCCTTTCCCCGGACCGGCAGGGATACGACGGTTTCTTTGTCCGGATCCCCCAGAAGCTTTACGATTTCAACAGCGTTTTCGCGGTCCTTGACGCCCGGGGACCCCGTTATCTCGCGGTTCACCGCCTGGGTGTGAATTTAAAAAGAATCCAGCTTGGTTTTTCCGAATCCATTCTCTGGGGCAATGAATGGGAACCCATTTACTTGAATTTCTTCCTCCCCTATTACCTGGCTCAATGGGGACTGCACCGCGACGACAATATCATGTGGGCTTTCGACGCGGCAATTAACTATAACAATATCGTGTTTTATGGTGAATTCTTGATCGACGATTTCCAGTACGGCAAGCCGGACGGTTTTAACCGGTTTCCCAACAAGCTCGCCTTCCAGGCGGGAATTAAGAAAATTTTCGGTCGGAGTTTCGTCGCGAAACTGAATTATACTTTTGTTGATAAATGGGTCTATTCCCAGCGCGTACCCATCAACACTTATGAAAAAAACGGGCTGCCGCTGGGCTTTCCTCTGGGTAACGACGCGGACCAATGGGTTTTGAATTGCCGGTACGGGACCGCAATCGGGTTATATCCGAGTTTGAAGATCGAATATATCCGGCAGGGCGAAGGCACGATCTTCCTGCCCTACGAAACCGAATTGGGCGACCCCAATCCGCCCTTTCCTTCGGGAATCGTTCAAAAAACGGTAAACATCATGCCGGGCATCAGTTACCGGCTGAAAAGAAATTTCTATCTCCAGGTCGAGGCCGGACCGACGATCATCCGGAACCAGAATCACGTGATCGGACGGGACCAAACCCAACTTCTGCTCACCGCGGGCGGGTGGATGGTTTTTTAGAATCAAGTCTATCCGGTCTTTTTAGTTCCTTTGGTCTATCTGGTCTAATAATTTATTTCAAAATACAAATTACAAATTACAAACAAATATTAAATGTCGAATTCCAATTTAAATCATTTGAGTTTTGACATTGATTTGAAATTTGCTATTTGATATTTGTCATTAAGGTTTTTCTGGTTTATCTCCGTTTCTCCGGTTCACCGTTTCCCCTCAGCTCCCGTGCCCCTCTTCTCCTCCGCTCCTCTGCTCCTTTTCCCCTCGGCACCCCTGCCCGCCTCACGCTCCGTATTTCTGCAGTTTCAGGGCGTGCGCCAACAATAATATCATCACGTTTTGCGCCGGCATCCGACCGAGCGAACCTCGGGCGCAATTCCGCTCCGTAAACCGGCCGCCGTCGGGAAACACGTACGCCGATGCGACCAGAAGGGGATTGGGATGCCAGGAATGGGCATGGAGAATGGTCGGCGTGGAATGATCGGCGGTGATGCACTGGACCGCCGGTTTCAAACCGGCGACCGTGGGGATAATGGCATCGAATTCCTCCAAAGCCCGTATCTTCGCCGGAGCGTCGCCGTCTTCACCGGCCTTGTCCGGGGCTTTCACATGCATGTAGAAAAAGTCAAACCGCCCGAACTGCTCCCGGAGCGTTTCCGCTTCGGACGCAAGGGTGTCGCCGGTCGGCAGAACATCCATGCCGACGATCTGGGCCAACCCGCGGTACATCGGATAGTTGGCGATCGCCGCGCATTTCAAACCGTATTTCTCGTTCATGCCCGTCAGGTGTGGAAACCGGGCATACCCGCGCAGAAGAAGATAATTTGCCTTCGGTTCGTCCCGCAGCACGGCGGCGGCCCGGCGGATGAAGTCGTTAACGATAACGGCGCTCTCGTGAGCGCCCGGATTCTTGGGCTCAGCCCAAACCGGGGGTCGTCCGTCTTTCTGAGAATCGGCATCGGTCAGCTCCTCGGATAAGTTCGCGCCCTTGAAGATGACCACGAACCGGTGCTCTTTGGCGGCCTGGACCAACACGGGAATTCCGTTGATCTCGGCGATCGCGGCTTGGAGTTTCCGGCAAATCCGGACGCAGTCCTCGGTCGCGATCCGGCCGGCGCGCCGGTCCGTAATAACGTCGCCGCGGATCGTCGCGAAATTACCGCGGATTGCCAGATCCCGGGGTTCGACTTCAAGCCCAATACCCAGAGCCTCAAGTACGCCCCGACCGATCTGGGTTTGGATCGGGTCATATCCGAAAAGCGCGAGATGAGCCGGACTGGAGCCGGGCGTGACGCCGATCGCGATCGGAACGGTGAGTCCGAAAGCGCTATTTTTGGCCAATCCGTCCAGATTCGGAGTTCGGGCAATTTCCAAAGCCGTTTCCTTCGGGTTCGGCAGATCACCCAGTCCGTCCATGACAATTAAAATTATTTTATTGTCATTGGGACTTAAAATACCCTTCAACAATTCATCCATGATCGCTCCTCTTACGGGATAAATATATCCGAACCACCTAAGCAAGTCAAGCAAACATCGTTTAAATATTTTTCAATCACCGCGCTGACTTTTGCGTCCCGATTTTCCTTATAGAATTCAATGCTATAAATCGGGGTAATCATCTTTTTTTAAAGAAACCCAGGGTCTCCATGTGGTAGGTCTGGGGGAACATGTCAAACAATACGACCTCAAATAAATCATAATTTTGAGACTTCAGGTAGCCGGCGTCACGGGCAAAGGTCGCCGGATTGCATGACAGGTAAACGATCTCCTTGATCTGCAAACGGACCAGGCCGTCGATTACGGCTTGATTTACGCCTTTCCGCGGCGGGTCCAGAATCGCGATATCACCGCCGGCGATCTCTGCCAATTTCAAGGCTGCGTCGCCCGTCACGAACCGGATGTTGGTGATGCGGTTTGCCCGGGCGCTCGCGATCCCGTCATCGACCGTCGCCTCGTTTTCCTCGACGGCCACGACCTCCCCCGCTTTAGCGCTAAGCGAAGACCCGATCACGCCCACGCCGGAATATAGGTCAAGGACCACCTCGCGGCCGGTAAGGACGAGGCGGTCCCGGATGGTTTTCAAAATGCGTTCAAAGACGCCGGTATTAACCTGGAAGAACGAAGCGGTACGGATAAGATAGGCATGACCGTCGACCCGCTCCTCGTAATAATCGTTGCCCCACAGCCCCCGATTTTCCGAACCCAATATCCGGTTCGTCCGTCCGGGATTGAGATTATGGGTTATCCCAACGACTTCCGGCAACTCGTTTTGCAGGTCCTGATATAACCGCGGATCGAGCTTCCCGTCGGCCGTGACCAAAGTCACAAATAGTTGCCGGGTGTTAACCCCGGTCCTTATCGCCAGATGGCGTAAACTGCCGCGGTGGGTGTGTTCGTTGTAGGCCGAAACACCCGCTTCCCGAGCGCGTCGGCGCAGGACCCCGAGAACCCGGTTGATCAAGTCGTGATTGATCGGACAGTATTTTTGATCCACGACCCGGTGGGTACCGGGTTTGAAATAGCCGATCTTCAGACCGCCGCCATCCTGGACCGGCAGCTGTGCCCGGTTACGGTAAAAGAACGCGGCCTCGCCGGCCGGAGTATCGGCGGGAACATCCATTTTCCCGATCCGCTTCATGGTTTCGATGAAAATTTCCCTTTTCAACTCCCGCTGGTACTCATCGGCAATGTGCTGGAGCTGACAGCCGCCGCAGCGGTTGTAAATTGGGCATTCGGGATTCACGCGGTGGGGCGAAGCCTGAACGATCTCCAGGGGGTTAGCGACGTAATAATCTTTTTTATCCTCGACGATTTCGATCTTAGCCGTCTCGCCGGGTATCGCCTTGTTGACGAAACAGACTTTGCCTTCAAGGTGTCCGAGTCCCTGACCGCCCAGAGTCATTTTTTCGATCTTGATCTCAAATATCTTCGCCATGGAGTATTATAACGCAAATCACGATAAAATCAATGCCGGCCGGAGATTTCTGAAAAAGCCCGGAAATCGATGAATACCAATTCAGAACTCGCTCACGAAAGTATTGAAATAAATAATATTTGGGATACAATACTACGAATGAAGAAACACGTTGATAACATCGAAGCCCTGATCAACCACACCCTGAAGGAAGTGGAATCGCAACGGGTCGTCGAAATTCTCAACGAACGAATCACGAACTTGGCCGAAATCCAGGTCCTTAAACGGGATATCGACAATTTTGTTTCATATTTCATATACGTCCTCTCCGGACCGGTCCTGCCCAAAAAATTAGTCCTGGACGTGAAACTGGTCCACCATTTCATCCTGCGCACCTACGCCGGTTTTGACCGGGAAAGCCAGGAACTTCAGGTCCGAAAACTTTTCAGCTACATAAAAAACGCCATCGGCGAAAACGCGGAAATCAACGGAAAGAATCTGGGCATTCTGCGAAACTCGCTAAAGGACGAGGAATTTACCTTTGAGAAACTCAGGGAGCGGATCGTCATCGGCCTCCTGCTCAAATGGCTTCAGGGCCCGGTGAAGAAGGAACTGTCCGAGGAATTGAATGATTATATCGTCTTCCTGGCCACGACCTTCGGTCAGTTCGAATCCAATCGAATAATAAACTTTGAAGTCGAGGACTACCGGATCGGCAAGAAAGATCTGGCGACCCTGTCCATTGAGTACGTCTTTTTCGAGACCGCCCTGCTGGACGCGCTCGCGATCATCCAAAACGTCAAATCCCAGACCCCAAAGACCGCTTCGGTCCACGACCAGTTCCGGTTTGTGTTCGACAGTCTGGACAATTTGGTCCAGAGCGCTCAATCCGGCAAAAAAGACGAACTGACCTCGTTCCGGGACAAGCTTATCGTTTCGATTTCCCTGATCTACCTTCAGGACGGTTTTGTCTGCAAGGACCCGGAAGTCGAAAACCTCATTAATCTTTTCGTTTCCCTGTATTACCAGTTCCGCGACAAGCGGTATCAACCCCGTTAGAGAACTGCACCCTTTCGAGAAAACGCACGGGCGGTGATTTTAAAGTGCCGCCGATTTTAACCGGGAATAGCCGCCGACAGTAAACGGTGGCTTTCTCTAACGGGGCATATAATAATATTCCCGTCCCGGCATGAAGTTAGGAAGTTAAGAGATTGTGAGGTTAAGTACTTGTCGAAATATATTATTATCCGCTTGAGGATCAAATTTTTTAATAAATCTTACTGATAATGCCGCATGATCCAGGCCGCGATATCTTCGATCACATACGGCGCGATATTGCCGGCCAAATCGTACTCGGCCGGCGTAATCTTGCCCTCGCCCTCGATGAAAAAATGGTTGAGTTTGGGATAGGACTTAAACTCGACGTCAGGCCTCTCCCATAACGACTTACGCCACCCGTCAAAATCCACGACCGTGACCTGATAATCCCGTTCCCCGCGCAGGATCAGCATCGGTATTTTCAAATTTTTCGCGGTTTCTGCCGGCTGGTAACCGCGCAGGTCAAGCCAATAACTGGCGGGTACGCTCAAGGGCAGTATCGCGGCTGGCGTCGAGTCCGACAAAGCCACCTTGACCCGCGCCACCTGCGCGCTTATCGTTACCAGCTGGGACTTTTCTTCCGCGGTAACGACGCCGTCCTGGGAAAAAAGATAATTTATCTGGTCGAGGATCAGGTCTTCCAGGGGCCGAGTATTGCCGGCGAACACGATCAACCCGGCGATCCCGGGATCCGCCTGGCCGATCCGGGGCAGGAGCATACCGCCCAGACTGTGACCCAGAACGAATATTCGACTATGGTTAATCTCCGTCCGTTCGCGCAGCCGAGTGATCGCGGACAGGGCATCGTCGATCGACTCTTCCCTGACCGTGATACGCTCCTTGATGAGCAACATTTTAGGACCGTGCTGACGGGTCCTTTTTTCATAGCGTAATACGGCGATCCCCCGAGATGCCAGTCCGACCGCCAAGTCCCGGAATGGTTTGTTCGGCCCGTAGCTTTCGTCGCGGTCTTGAGGTCCCGAACCGTGGACCAGAACCACGGCCGGAAATGGACCTTTTCCAACTGGCAGGGTCAGCGTCGCGGCCAGGGCCCATTCGCTGGATCCGACAATCGTTTCCTTTTCCGAATACTTAGCGGGTTGTGCGTAATCCGGCAAGCGGTACTTAGCGATAGCCTGGATTGGCACAAAGAAGAGGCCGGCGACCTTTCCCTCCAGGCTGTAAGTTATTTGAACATCGATCGGCGCCTGGACGAATTCACAGGTCACGTAGACAATGGTATATGGATAAGACCGGAACATCCGGACTCCGGTCTGGCGTTTGAAAACGCCGACCTGCGCCTTGAGCAACTGCCATACTTCGGATAATTTGGCCGGCGGCAGGGCATCCTTCATAGCCGCGTCGAAATTCCGGTTTGCGGCGGTGAAATCACCCTTACCCAGTAAAGTGACTAATTCCTGTCCCAGATCGGCGTAATCCAGGGTAATGGCCGGCGCCAATTCCTGAGCGGAAACCGGAAACGCGGACAACAATAATACCCCGGCGATCGCCGCGAGTGTTTTCTTGAAGTATTCCATTTTTCTCCTTAGTTTAATACCCCATGCATCTCGATCTTACAGTATAGGGTTTTTACCGTCCGTGTCAACCGCAAAGGCCTTTACAAAACCGGCTTAATGGTTAAAATTGCAGGATGACCAATCCCGAAGTTCGACGTAAAATCCTGGAATTCGCCTACAAAAATTATCAGGAAAATCCATATTACCGGATTACGCCCGGCGAATTCAAGGAGCTGCTGAACGTCAATCTCAAGGAACTGCATTTCAATATCGTCTATCTCGAAGAAAAAGGTTACCTGGAACTCCAGAAACCGGTTGAGGGATCGCTCTTCATAAGCGCGCGCATCACCGCCCGGGGCATTGATCTGGTCGAGGACGAATACCAGATGGAAATCTTATTTCCCCTCCAAAAAGGGACGGTTCAGGTCCAGATCAACGTCTTTAAGGAATTCGATCTGATCGTCGATAAAATCAACAATTCCGACGTGATCGGCAAGAGCACGAAGGAATTGATCGTCGAGGAAGTCCGGGAGATACAGACCGAGTTAAAAAAAATCCACCCCAGTTACGGCCGTATCAAGGACGTGCTGGATAAACTACGCAAGCGCGACGCGGAAATCGGACAGGACGTCATTACGGTCCTGAAAAACCCGGTCATCAGCCAGATCTTAACCGAATCCGCCAAAAAAGAGTTGTCGTAAAGGGGACAGGCTACTTTTATATCACCCTGACTATTGATCGAAATTTCGAGCTTAAATAAAAGTAGCCTGTCCCCTTAAATCCGCGCCAGATTCTTGGCCGGTGCCGAATAGAATTTTATCGTATCCGCGTAAGGAATTCGGTAATAAGGGCGGGTCCTGGTTTCCACCGCCGGATTTTCCTTGGCCCGGAGCGAAACAACATCCACGCCCCGCATCAGCACCATGCCCAGAATAAAAGTCGCGGCCAGGGCCGCGGTTCTAAACGTCCAGTGGGCATAAAACGGTATCTTCATCCTGCTTGGCGCGTGGACGGCGTGTATTACCCGATGATAAACGCGCTCCGGCGGTCCCGATTTCGGGAGACCCCGGAAATCTTTGTATAACGACTCCCGTTCTTCAATTTCCCGGCGGCAGGCATCGCATTCCAGAAGGTGCTCGTTAATCTGGATCTCGAACGCCGGTTCGACCTCGCCCAAAACATAGTCGTCAAAATAGTCTCTCAATTCCTGGCACTTCATGCGGCCTCCTTCATTTTTTTAACATCTTCCGGAGACGCGACAGCCCGTCGTGCATCCTCGATTTAACCGTGCCCAAAGGAATGCACAGGACCCCGGCGATCTCCGGGTAACTCATTTCCTCAAAAAATTTCAGCACGACCACGACTCGCTGTGCCTCGGGCAACCCGCTCAGCATCCGCTGGACATTGTTCTCCCGGAGAATGTCCCGGGGCTTATCGCCGCTCTCCGGTTCGGGAAAACCGTCGGCCAGGCATACTTCCCGGTTCTTCCGAAACCATTTGTAACACTGATTAGTCGCCACGCGGTAGAGCCAGGCCCGGACATTGCCCGGACCGTCCAAGTTCGACTGCGTCAATTTGATGAAACTCTCGATCAGCACATCTTCGGCCCGGTGCACGTCGCCGAGCAGCCGGCACAGGTAGTTATAAAGCCCCGGGCTTAACCGGTCGTAAAGCGCCTTGAAAGCGCTTTCGTCGCCCGCCTTGAACAGCCGATAAAGCTCGAACGGATCCGCGGCCGCGTAATCGATCAATCCTCCTGGTATTTTTGGATCAATTTCAGGAGCTCCTTGTCGTCCGGCGTGATCTTCAGGCACTCGGCCAGCAGTTTGATCGCCTGATCTTTTTCGCCCATCTTCATGTACAAGGATGCCGCGTCTTTATAAACCTTTATCAAATTCAGCGAATCGTCTTTATTCGATTTAGGGAAAGGCGAATCGATAAACTCACCGACTACGCTGACCGCTTTTTGCTTATCGCCAATTTCGAAATAGACTTCCGCCTGGAGTAAGTACAACGGTCCCATCGAAGATTTCGGTTGATTTACGTGCTGGGTCGCGAACGAAAGGATCCGCAGGGCTTCAGCATACCTTTTTTCATTCACGAGCGCTTTCCCTAGCGAATACAGGGACGAGCCGTAATTCATGAACAAGCCGCTTAAGGATTGGTTCAGGGAATCGATCGGTATGGAAGTTATTTTTTTATAACTAAACTTATCGAGGAGCAATCCGGTATTCTTCTCGATATCGACCGTGAACCATTTGGTTCCGATATCGACACCGTTCGTGCCGACCAGGTATACCAATCCGTTCAATACCAACGGGAAACCAAATGCCTGCGGATCATAAACGGTGGTGGAAAGTACCAACGGCCGGATTTTCTGCTGGGCGAGGAGTTCGATTATCTGGTCGGAAATTGTAAAAACCCGATCGGTTTTTTTGTCGTAACGATGATTAAGGCTGTCAATTTGTTCGGAACGTAAATATATGGGTAAGCCCTTTTTCTGGAGAAAACGAATATAGCCCTTCAAATTCAACAGGCTCCGGTTAACGATCAAAACGTCCGATCGGACGCCCTTTCCCTGCAACAACCATCCGGGATACGTGTCCAGATCGCCATTAGTGATAAGAACCGCGTCTTGGGGTGCGGATTCAAGCAAATTTTCGTTCCACTCAAGGATTATATCATATTCGATCGGTTTGCGCATGGTCAGTTTAATTTCCCTTTCCCATGTCTCGTTGACCTTTTCCATTCCAATGGATCCTTCCCACACGCTGGAAAAAAGACGGGGCCAGTTAAATGTCCGATAGAGATTGATGAATTTGACCGCGGTTTCAAAAACCGTTTCGTTTTCATATAGTTCAAAATGATTTAAAGGAAAAGGTTCCGGTTCGATCCAGGTCAGTTGGGTCGATTTCCAAGCGACTAAAAAGTCTCCCTCGTTCTCTTCCGGTAGAGAACCGTTCAGGAATTTCTTACCGCTCAGTGAAGCAAAATTCTTGTTTTCTTCAAGGTCATCGTGTATCCACCCGACTATCCCACGGTTCTCGGATATCCATTTCATAAGCTCCGATCCAGCCGTCAGTTCTTGGGCGTTATTGCCCATCGCGTCGATAAAGAAAAATCGGTAAGGACTCTGGCTTTTTTTTACGCTGTCGTATTCCGCGAAATTCGAACCGAAAAAAGGCATCCCCACCGAAACGATGGCCGATGAAATATCATAACCGTAAAGCGTCGAATCCGCGACATAGCGGTGAGTTACGAGACCGCCCACGCCGAAGCTGACCACGTCCAGGCGGAATTTACCGTACTCGGCATGGAGCCGCTTCAATTCTTCGGCTAACAGCTTTGCGTTTTCCTCGATCGATTGTTCACCGGAATAGATATAGGTCCAGACCGGATATTTATAACCTTCTTTTTTCAGGACCTTCTTGAAATTATCCAAATATTTGCCGACATAAAGGTCACTCACGATCAATAATCCCTGGTCGGTTTTGACCGGGTTCAAAATTCCGTATTTTTCCGGGACCTCGACCAGGAAGTACTCCCCGCCATGCCGGATCTTCGCCTGTAGCGTCTCTCCGGCCACCCTTGATTCGGCAAGGGGTAAGAACCCGTTCGCGATCATCACCGCCAATTTCAGGGTGTTCTTGTTGGCCGGACAGGCGAATAAGACCGGCTTATCAAAAACCAATGTTTCCGGTCCAATGGCATAAGCTGGGCCGATGATCCGGTAACCTTCGGTATTAACGATCTTGGGCGCCGACTTTTTCTCGATTCGGATTTTTTGGCTGTCAGCAACGGAATTATCTTCGACTACGAATTTCGCATTGTCAATGTCGATCACCGTCCTTGAGCGCGAAAGAACATATTCCATGGCGGTCGGTTTACAGGCATTAATAACCAAAAAAGATAGTAAAAGTAACGTTTTTTTCATTTATGGCCTCCTGTATTATTAATCCAAATCGAGGCCGAAAGGTTCGGTCTAAATGTTCCGGAGGTCTTCCTCGTCAAAGCCGAAATAGTGCCCGATCTCGTGGATCAGGACTTCGTTCACCAATTCCTCGATCTCGGCTTCGTTCCGGCACTGCCATTCGATGTTTCTCTGGAAAAGGGTGATTTTATCGGGCAGGACATTGCCATACCACGAACCCCGGAGCTTGAGCGGCACGCCCTGATAAAGGCCGAGCAATGATTTCTGGGGGACCGGCTCGTCCTCGATCACGATTTCGACGTTCTCCATCTTGAGCCGAAAAATTTTGGGCAGTTTTTTTATGGCCCTTAAAACAAGTAAACGGAATTGCTCCGAATCCATTTAGGAATGCCAAAAATTAAATACGAAACCCGAAATACTAAATCCTAAACAATTTCGAAGCACGAATATTATAAGCATAAGACCAACCCTCACCCTCGGCCCCGTTTCTCCGGTTCGCCGTTTCCCCTCAGCGCCCGTGCCCCTCTGCTCCTCTGCTTTGCGGTTGTATCTCCAGTATCTTCCGGGCGATGTAGAGCGCCGAGTCGCGCTTGCCGATCCGGAGCAAATTCAAGCGCATCCGCTTGATCTCTTCCGGATGCAAGAGCAGGTCCGCGACCGTCGCGCGGGCGCTCGTCTTGTCGATCCGGCGGGCCGCACCGTGCGTGATGAAAAAATCCTCGTTCTTGTCTTCCAGCCCCGGAATGGAATTGGCAAAGAGCAGACAGGGCCCGATGCGGGACGCCTCGGTGGTCGTGATCCCGCCCGCCTTGGTGATCAGAATATCGGTCGCGGTGATCAGTTCCTGGACCCGGTCGACCATGCCCAGGGTCGTAAGCCGCGCCTTGCCCCGCAGGTTGTGGATTTTGTCCATCGCTTCTTTATTGTCGCCGCAGAGCACGAAGAGATCGACATCAAAACCGACCAGCTGTTCCACGATCGCCACCCATTCGCCGCCGAAAACCCGGCTGCCCATGACCACAACCGCGGTCCGCGTCTCCGCGATCTGGAACCGTTTCCGGCCCGCGGCCCGATCGATCTGACTCTCGACCTTCGTGTCGATGGGAATGCCGAACGGAAAAACTTTTTCCGGCGCCGCGCCGTAACCCGTGATCTGGGAAGTAAGACTTTCATGGGGAATGAAATAGTGATCCACGGCTCCGTTAACCCAGTGGGGATGAACAAAGTAATCGGTCACGACCACGCCCAGCCGGTACCCGAATTCCGGTTTGTAGAATCCCGAATAATAAGCCGGCGAAAAATGCACGGCCATAATATAATCCGGCCGGAATTCAAGCAGGAGTTTGCGGAAACGGTAGGCGGATTTGCGGTGAAACAGCTTCAGCAGCCGATCGTCACCCCGCTTCACGCCGACCCCTTCGTAAAAGAACTTCAACAAACGGTGGGAATATTTCTGGCCGAATTCAAAGATATGCCGGTAACAATAGCCGTAGAGCGGGAATACCCATCGGAAACAATCTTCAAACCGGACCCGGGTCTTCGGGTCGGCGATCTCCAGAGCCTGTTTGATCGCACCCCCCGCTTTTAAATGCCCGGCGCCGATCGGCACGGCCAAGATCAGTACTTTCACAGTTCAAATTATATCCGCGTATCTTGACTTTTCAAGGGTTATCATTATAATGGAAATTGACTGGAGGTATGGATGAAATCAAAGTTTATTCCCCTGGCAATCGCGATAATTTTTATTTTTTTTGCCTGCCCCCAAAAGGAAACTCCTTATTTTTCACACGTTTACGGCTGGCTCAGACACGATGCGCAAGATACGATCGGCATAAATGGTGTAATATTAAAAATACTAGATGTCAATCCCGACAATCCCTCCTACTATCGTACCCGCTATGACACTACGATGAGCCATGATTCCCGATGTGGATTTTTCGAAATGGACAGCGTGTGTTACGGTACTTCTGGTTATTTGAGCAGTGATCTCGTGAAGATCAAATGCGACAGTTTGCAACCTCCATTATACAAAAATCTGACGTGGATTCCAACCATCATGGGTGGCGTGGATACAATTTTCCTTAATCTTGTCACCACCCCGCCATAAACATCCCGCTCGATGGCACCGAAGCAAAAACCGCGGTTGCCGGTCTGGCTGACCCGCAATATCCTGACCCTCGGCCTGGTCAGCCTTTTCACCGACATATCGACGGAGATGGGTTACTCGATCATCCCGGTTTTTCTGAAGGATGTCCTGAAAACATCGCCGGTCTTAATCGGCCTGATCGAAGCGATCGCCGAATCCACCGCCAGCACGCTCAAATCCTTTTCGGGATACATCTCCGACCGCCTCAAGAAAAGGAAGGCCCTGATCTTCATCGGTTACTCCCTTTCCACCGTTATAAAACCCCTGCTCGCGGTATCCAGCGCCTGGTGGCACGTCCTCGCGATCCGTTTTGCCGACCGTTTCGGCAAGGGAATCCGCTCCGCGCCCCGCGACGCCTTGATTGCCGAATCCTCGAAACCCGAATATTTCGGCCGGACTTACGGTTTTCACAAAACCCTGGATAACCTGGGCGCGGTCCTGGGTCCGGCGCTCGCCTTCGTTATCCTGTCTATTTCGAATCAGAACTACCGGCTGGTTTTCGGCCTGGCTTTCATCCCGGCCCTGGTCGCGATCCTTCTGATCCTGTTCGGAGTGAAGGACATCATTGTCCAGTCGGCCCGGACGTTCCGTTTCTCGTTCCGGGCGCTCAACCCTAAATTCAAATGGTTCCTGCTGGTCCTGGTCATCTTCACGCTCGGAAATTCTTCGGACGCCTTTTTGATCCTGAGAGCCCGGGACATCGGCATCGCGGGCAAGTTCATCCCCCTGCTCTGGCTGGTCTTCAACGTTTCCAATTTCCTTTCCGCGTATCCGGCGGGCGCGATCTCGGACCGGATCGGCCGGCAAAAGAGTATTTTCATCGGCTTCATGATTTTTTGCGTCAGCTACGCCGGCCTGGCTTTCAGCCCGCACCCGCTCACGGTCTGGGTACTGTTCATTTTCTACGGACTTTACTACGGTTTTTCCGAAGGTAACCTGAAGGCGTTCGTCGCGGACCTGACCCCGCCCGACATCCGGGGCACCGCATTCGGCATATATTACACGGCGGTCGGCGTAACCCTCCTGCCGGCAAACCTGTTGATGGGGATTCTCTGGCAAAAATACGGTTTTCGAAACGCCCTGCTTGTCGGTTCCGCGCTTTCCCTCATCTCCGGTCTTATGCTCATCACGATGTTGCGGACGGAAAAATTACCCGCGCGATCAAAATTATAATTAACCGGGACTAACCCGCGAATGAAATTCGTTGATGAAGTGAAAATCATCGTCGAAGCCGGCGGCGGCGGAAACGGCTGCGTGTCGTTTCGCCGGGAAAAATTCATACCCCGGGGCGGCCCGGACGGCGGGGACGGCGGCAACGGCGGTTCGATCTTCCTTGACGGCGATCGCGGCCTCCAGACTCTCTACGACCTCCAGCTCCGACCGTTTTACCGTGCGGAGCGCGGCGTCCACGGCAAGGGGAAAGGCATGGACGGCCGTTACGGCAAAGATATCCGGATCAAAGTCCCCCTGGGCGTCGTGATCTTCGATGGCGAGTGTTTACTGGGCGAGATCCTGCTCCCGGGCGAAACTCTTCGGGTCGCCAGCGGCGGTAAGGGCGGCCGGGGCAACAGTCACTTCGCGACCTCATCCCGACAGTCCCCGCGCCACGCGGAGAAAGGCGGGACGGGTGAAAAAAGGCGGTTAAGGATCGTCCTTAAACTGATATCCGACGCGGGGATCGTCGGTCTGCCGAACGCGGGCAAATCAACTTTGCTGGGGGCCATCACCAACGCCCAACCCCGGATCGCCGATTATCCATTCACCACCCTGACGCCCAACCTGGGCGTGGTCCAAAGAGGATTGAAAAGCATCATCCTCGCCGATATGCCGGGGATCATCGAAAACGCCCACGCGGGCAAGGGTTTGGGCATCCGGTTCCTAAAGCACATCGAACGCACCAATCTGCTGATCATCCTGGTCGATATCAGCCCGCCGGACCCGTTGCAACAGTACGCGACCATCCTCAATGAATTCCGTCTCTATAATCCGGAGCTGCTGAAAAAACCGCGGATTGTGGTTTTTAATAAGATCGATCTCCGAGCCGATATTCCCAAATACGATCTGCCGGAAAAAACCTTTTACATCTCCGCGCTCAAGGCCCAAGGAATCCGGGAACTGATCCGGTACCTGACCCATGAAGATATCCTTAAAGACTGATAAAGAAACGATCCTCAAACTCCTTAAGGATTCGGATATCGACAAGAAACTCAAAATTTTCAATAACCTTGATGAGCTGAACGAAAATGACCGGATTCGGGTCCTGCTCAAGATCCTTGAGGACGGCTCGTGGTGCCTGCGGGAAAAAGCAACCCGGGAACTCGCGCCTTTCGGAACCAAGATCGTGCCCCGGCTGATCCGCATCTGCGAACGCGGTTTTTGGTTCAGCCGGGCCGCGGCGTGCATTACTCTGGGCGAAATCGGCGACACCCGCGCGATCGGAGCTTTAATCGAACTGATCCTCGGGGACGAAAATCCGACGGTGATCCGGGAAGCGCACCAGGCCCTGCTCAAAATCGCCGGCTCCCGGCCCGAAGAATTTTTCAGCCAGCTGGACGCTTATCTCAAGGAACCTTTAACCCGGGAACGATTTTTAATCCGCTTGCAAAAAATCAATCCCCGGCTTTATAAAATGATCCAGGATCGCCGTCATGCCTGAAGGCCGGGACTTCATCGATATCCTGTCGGTACCGAAAATGACCGAGACCCGGCTTTACCTGCTGCTGGAAAAATTCCGGAACCCGGCGGCCATTAAAAAAGCCCCGGCCGGAGAACTGGCGGCTGTGGTCGGCGAAGAAATCGCCGCCTGGGTTAAGGGCTTTAAGGCCGACGACCGGATTCTTAAAAAATACGAACGGATGGATGAATTATCAATCCGGGTCATCCCCTACTATGATCCGGCTTATCCATCCTGGTTGCGCCCGGTCAGCCACTTCCCCACCGTCGTTTTCGTCCGGGGAACAATCCTGCCCGAAGACGAGATCGCGATCGGCGTCATCGGGACCCGGGGCGCCACGGTCTACGGCAAGGAAGTCGCCGAGCGTTTCGCGGCCGAATTCGCCGGGGCGGGCGTCACGGTGGTAAGCGGTATGGCGCGGGGCATTGATACCGCGGCCCATTGGGGAGCTTTAAAAAACGGCGGCCGGACCATCGCCGTCCTCGGGTGCGGCCTGGATATCACCTATCCGCCCGAAAACCGGGAACTGATGAATGAAATAATCAAGCACGGTGCGGTGATCTCCGAATTCAATATCGGAACCCAGCCCCTGGCGCAAAATTTCCCCAAGCGCAACCGGATCATCTCCGGCCTTTCCCGGGCGATCGTGGCTATCGAAGCCAAAGAAAAATCCGGGGTCATGAATACGGTTAACTGGGCCGCCGACCAGGGCCGGGAGGTTTTCGCGATCCCCGGAAATATTTATGCCCGGACGTCTTCGGGCACCAACCGCCTGATCAAAGACGGCGCGATCCCGGTGACCTCCGCCGACGAGGTCCTCGAATCCCTGGGCATCAAACACGTCCGGCAGGAACGTTCGATTCGGGAAATCGTCCTGAACGACGAGGAAAAAACGCTCTGGGACATCCTCTCCTGCGACCCGGTTTATCTGGATGAGCTTAAGGAAAGATCGCACCGGCCGACTTCGGAAATCCTTAAAATCCTGCTGGGTTTGGAGATCAAGGGCGTCATCCGGCAATTGCCGGGGATGATGTTCGTGAAAAAAATGGAGTGAGAAACCGTTCCATGAATTTATGCCCCATTTATCATTATCCCCTTGACTTCGTCCCGATCTTAATTATTATATAATATGCTGTTGTGCGTAATATTCGCCATAACTGCCGGTATCGAAGCGGGAGTGAACCAACCTCTGATCGGCTTCAACGATCTGACCGCGGGCACGGTTTTCAACTTCCAACTGGAACGCGACTTCGGTTTTTCCGGTTTGGGATTCGGCATCCAGGGCGCATTTTATCAGGGCAAAAACCAGGCTTACGCGCTGAACGCTTACGGCCTCCGCTTTATGGCCGGGCAAAGCAAATGGCTTTTTTCCCCAACGCTCGAGGCGGGCGGGGATTATATCCGGCGTCAAATCGGATCCGGTCAGGAAATAGGTTTCAGCTTTAATTATCTGCTGGGGGTCCGGGTTAATTTCCGTTATCAGCTGCTGACCGTCTATCCGATGATCTATTATGAAGGAGCAACGGATTTCCAGGCGCACGACGGCTTTATCGGCGTTAAAATTGGCATCAATCATGAACTGTAACGGGCATAGGGCAAAGAGCATAGGGCCAGGGACGAGAATCCCGGAGCATTTAATATTACTGTTGCTTTTGATCGTCGGGTGCGGCAACAATATTATCGAACGGTCCGCGGGCGATTATTTCCCATACACCGCCGGCAACTGGTGGCGGTATAATAATAATTCCTCGTACGACCCGCAAACGATTTTCGTCGAAGTCGAACCGCTCGACACTCTTCTCCAGATCGAGTACTATCCAGTCACGTTTTCGGGAGTCGCCTCTTACTACGCGTTCGGCAACACCGGCATCCGGGAATACGTAAAGGTTGTCTATGCCTTTGCCGGCACCGAATATGCGGTGCTCGAAGGTTTCGTCAAACGGATCGTAACCCCGCTCGTCAGCGGTTTTAATTTCGCGGACTCCCTGGTCGATTCCCTGAACATCGCGGGGGGCTGGATCAAGGGCAAATATGAAACCCGCGGGCTGATTTCCGAATACCGCGATGACGAGCTTTACGGAAACGTTTACAAGATCAGCTTCTCGATCCGGGAAACCGTGGTCACGCCGGAAACAACCACGGTTCGGGACCGTAATCTTACGGAGTACTACGCGCCGGGCGTGGGGCTGGTCCGGTTTGATAACGAGCAAGGCGAATTTCACCTTTCCGAATACGATTTGCACTAATCATTGAACCGTCCTCATTATAAAACCCGTTCCCACCCATGCCGAAAAGCGCGAAAACCGAATTCCGAAGAACAAATCCCGTTAGCGATCCACATCCTCTAAAGGGAATCCGCGACCGCGGTATTAAACCGCTATCGGCTTTATTCGGAAATAACCACCGATTATATTCGGTGGTTTTCTCTAACGGGACAAACCGCTATTTAAAAATATACCGTCGGCTCTTTAAAACATTCGGACCCCAGCGCTGGTGGCCGGCGGATTCCGCCTTCGAGGTCATGGTCGGCGCGATCCTGACCCAGAACACTAATTGGACGGGCGCGGCCCGGGCGCTCCGGAACCTAAAGCGCGCGGGTCTGCTTATCCCCCGGAAAATGCTTTTACACCGGCGGAGTCTGCCGTCCCTGATCCGGACCGCGGGTTACTACAATCTTAAAACCGAACGCCTGGTAAATTTCCTTAAATATTATGTCGGCCGGTATGGCGGCCGAATTTGTGGTTTCCGGTCGGTCCCGACCCAACGGATCCGCCGCGAACTGCTGGCGGTAAAGGGGATCGGCCCGGAAACGGCGGATTCGATCCTGCTTTACGCTCTCCAGCGGCCGGTCTTTGTCGTCGACACCTACACGCGCCGGGTTTTCACCCGGCATCACATTTTTTCCGAAGGACTTAACGACAACGATATCCGGCGCCTTTTCGAAAATAACCTGCCGCGGGGGCCGCGGATATACAATGAATACCATGCCCTGATCGTGCGGCTGGGAAAGGAATACTGCAAGAAAAATGAACCTCTTTGCGCTGATTGCCCTTTGCGCGACGTATACAATTAATCCGGACAGCTTGGTCCGAGGAATATATATCAACCCCTGGCAGGGATGCAACCAGGATTACATGGACCGGGTTTTCGCCCAGGCTGATTCCGGTCTGATCAACGCCCTGATCATCGATTTCAAGGGTGATTATGGATACCTGACCTATGCCTCCGAAATCGGTCTGGCCAAAAAATTAGGCGCGGTGAAGAAATACCTCGATCTCGATTACCTGCTCAAGAACGCCGCGGCGCGGAACGTGAAAATCATCGCCCGGATCGTCTGTTTCCGGGACAACTACCTCGCCCGGTACAAGAACTGGGGGATGCGCGACGATCAGGGTAATATTTGGTACGATAAAACCGGAACCGCCTGGACCAACCCCTATATTGACAGCGTCGGCGAATATCTGGTGAGCATCGTCGAAGAACTGGTTAAACTGGGCGTTACCTCCATCGCCTTTGATTACATTCGTTTCCCCACCGACGGCGCCGTGGATCAGATCCGCCTGACAAAAGTCAACGGCCCGCGCTACAAACCGATCGTAAAATTCCTCCAGAAAATCCGGGAAACAGTTCCGGACGCCGAGATCGGCGCCTGCGTGTTTGGATTTACCGCCTGGCATGACTTGAAGAACGAGGGCCAGATCCTGGAACAATTCGGACCGAACCTGGATGTCATTTACCCCATGCTCTACCCTTCCCATTTTCCGGCCGCCTTCAAACGAGAGGTGAGCGAATACTGGCGCAATTATTGGATCTATTTCGATTCGGTGAAAGGAGCCTTTAAAAAATTGCCGCCGGGGGTCAAGGTTGTGCCTTTTATCCAGGGATTTAAACTCATGGCTCAGGACTTCAATTATGAATATATTCTATCCCAGCTCGACGGTTCAGTCTCCGCCGACGCGCAGGGTTTTATAATTTGGAACGCGAGCAACGACTATGCTACTTCTTGGACCCCGATTTGGTGGGTATATAATTCAGTCCGAGCCCAAGCCTTTCGGACGATCCCAGATACCCATAAGAAAGAAACAGGCCTCCAAAGTCCAGATATAGACTTTGCGCCATCATTATTTCAATGGTAAAACCGATCGAGAAACCGGACCAGCTCTGTGATTGATAGCCGGACTGGTATCCCGCCATCAGGGAAAACCCCGAAACCTTCGCTGCGGTTCCCAACAAACCCTTGGCGATCACGGGAATGATTTTCGGTTCCCGGATCCGGATCTCCCCGCCTAAGGAAAAAGTCGGGTTGACATCCGGGTATACCGAATAATCGAACGACAGCGTGAAAGCGTTCTCCCGGAACGGATACTGGAACGCGAATCCCTGCCGGAAGTTAACCGGCGGGTATTCGGTAAGGCTGATGAAACGCCGCGGGGTGCCGACGTTTTTTATCACGGTCCCGAAACGCAGGTATTTCACGGGGGCCAGGATAACTCCGAAATCGGCCAGCGCGCCCAGGCAGCTCACATTGTACAACTGGCTGCGGACGACTTTGACACAAGCGCCGGCGGATAAAGCGCCATTTCGATCCAGGTTTCGGCCATACCCTAAGTTCAAGAGCATATCCGAATTCCGAAATTCATTTCCGGGTTCGCCGTATTCCGAATATACGGTGTCGGTCGCCGTGAGGTAAGAAAGACCGATGCCCAATCCGCCGGCATTCTTGCCCAGGGAAATGGCTGAAGTCAGGTTGTAATTATTAAAATAAACCAGGTGGTTCATGTACGTGCCGGACAAACCGAATCCGCTAATCCGGCCCAGGCCGGAAGGGTTCCAGAACACGGCGTTACCGTCGTCGCTGATCGCGGTGAAGGCGTTGCCCATGGCCACGGGCCGAATCCCGACGCCGAGTTTAAGAAAGGGATAACCCGTGGATCCGGGCTGCCAGATCTGCGCCCGAACTAAGAGAATTGGGATCGCGGACAGGATTAGAAAGAGTTTAATCTTTTTAATGGCGCCGTGCCTTTTATCCTATTTGAATCTTTCCTTGAGCCGGTTCAAAACCTGGGGCAGGGTCGTATATTCCATGTCCGCCAGGGGCAGCCGCTGGGGTTCGAACGGTCCGTGCCGGCGGATATAATCGGCGATTTCGTTAGCCTTGACCCGAACGTGATCATAGCTGACATCGGCGAACATGTCGCGCGGTCCGACCAGAACACCGTTGGCCAGTTGAAACCCGAGCGCGATCACGCGCGGCGGGCCGTCGAACCGGGTCGGATTCGCGTCGTCCACGCAAACCGGCATGAATGGACCCCAATGCGAACCACGCATCCAACCCGTCACCATGTAGGGGAAGGAAAAAGGTTCGAGAGCTTCGCCCACGGCCGGAAAACCGCTCTGGCAGCGGACGATCATGACCGGATCGTCCTTGCCGACGTACCGGCCGGCCAGGAGGTTGACCCTTTGGGTCGAGGTCACGGCGGCGATTTCGCCGGTCTTACGATAAACGGTTTTGATGATATAATGTTCGGATGCGCCGATCAGGCAAAGCAGATCGTAAGTCTCCTCCGGCGTGTTGAGCTTCACGGTTTTGTTCGCGAAGATATCCAGAACTTCGAACACGAAACCATCGTGCATCGATGGGTCAATGACCAGGCCGATGGTGTTGAAGGGATCGGCGAACATTTTGTAAAGCGGCATGTTCCAGGCGCCGGGCGAGGTTTTGTCCGCGCAGTAGACGATAACCGGTTCGCTCTTGCGCTCCTCAATGGTCATCTCCGCGCAGCCCGGACCCAGCCCCTTGATGTTGCCCGAGAAGGCGTCGGTGAGCAGGTCCTGACCCGCGCCGTAAAGCTTCAGCTCGCGCGCGATCTGGGTGCCTTCCATGAATATGTCCCACGCCATTTTGTGAATAACCGCGTTTTCGTCGCCCATGCGGTGGGTCATAATCAGTTCCAGGTCGTCGCCGCAGTGACTGACATGGAAATCTACGATCGCGCCCTTGACTTTCTGGGCATCAAGCAATTGGATGGCCTTGCTGAGGATATTGGGGTGCATGCTCGAATGTCCGACATAACCGCCAATATCGGCTTTAATTATGCTGATGGTAACCTTAGGCATCATACCTCCTTGATAAACGGTTTTAAATAAGTATATTCAAAAAGAAAATAGTGTCAACCCGCAGGCATTATCGCCCTTGACAAGACTTAAATCTCATTTATAATAATAAGTAAGGATTAAGGAGGTATTATGCGAAAAAATCTACTCGTTTTATTGGGTATAATTGCCGGGTTGGGTTTCATCTTCCAAGCCCAGGCCGTGGACCGGGTCGTGCTCTGCGAAGAGTACTACCAGGAGGACTGAGGGTCCTGCCCTGCCGCCAGCTGTACGCTGGACGTAATCGCCATTCAATATCCGACCCGCATCGCTGCGATTGAGATCCACGGCGATGTTCAATTCCCTTTGTATAGCGCCGAAGGCCGAACCCGCACCCGTTATTATCTGCCGCCGATCTCCGGCGGTTACTACACGCCTTTCCTCTGGTGCGACGGCCGTCAGCGCGGGACCAGCTACTCGACAACCTGGCGTCCGTACATCGTAAGCAAACTTAGCCAACCGGCTTCCGCCACCCTGACCTCGTGGGGCGTATATCTTCCGGCCCAGGATTCCGGTCGGATCTACGTAAAAGTCCACAACGATTCCACCGGCACCATGAAAGGTTATATCCGGTTCACGCTCACCGAGGACAGCTGTTATTACGTCGGACCGAACAACGACCCCTGGCATAACCACGTGGCGCGGGATTATTTGTCCGACACTTCGGGGACCTTTGCCCAGCTCGCGGCCCATGATTCGGTGATCGTATACCGCGATTTCCGGGTCCAATCCGGCTGGAATGAAAACCGCTGCCGGATCGTTTACTGGTATCAAAACGATTCCCTGCGCGCCGATTCATCCAAACCGGTATACCAAGCCGGCATTCGCAAGGTTACGGATCTGCCTACGAGCGTCGATGAAATAACGTCGCCCGAACGTCTGGCTTCGGTCACGCTCGCGCCCAACCCGTGCCGGGACGTCGCCCGATTCCAGTTCCAGGTTCCAACCGGCAGCGAATACCGGATCCGGATCTATGATGTCACGGGCCGGCAGGTTTGCTTGCTCTCCGGCACCTCCCGGTCCGAGATCGAAACCGTTGCCTGGAACTGCCGCGACGATAACGGAAAAGCGGTCGTTTCCGGCGTCTACCTGTACCGGTTCGAAAGCCCAAACCTCAACACTAACGGCAAGATCGTAGTGAAATAAGAAAATCAAAGGATACATTTTTAACAAAAAGGGGCTGTTTTTTAGCCCCTTTTTGTTACAGTTTTGATACAGGCTCTCATTATCATATTAAACTATTATAGTTAACAAGGAGGTTTTATGAAGCATAAGTTATTCGTCGGGCTGGCCCTTTTAGCGGGCATGACAAGCATGCTTTTTGCCGCACAAAGGGTCGTAGTCTGCGAAGAGCTGTATCAGGAAGGCTGAGGCAGCTGTGCCCCGGCCAGCTGTACGCTGGACGTCATAGCAAATCAGTATCCCAATCAGATCGCCGCCATCGAAATGCACTGTGCAAGTGGATACCCATTATACAACCCGGAAGTAGTGCAACGTTATCATTATTACACGCCACCCTATGGCGGCGGGTACGCAACCCCCTGGCTTTGGTTCGACGGAAATTATCGGGGCAGTTATTCCTATGGCCAGTGGCGCTCAATGCTCGTCGCCAAGATGGGCCAGGCAGCGAACTGCACAGTCACCAAATGGGGTTATTATAACCCGGCCCGGGATAGCGGCTACGGAAGGTTGTACGTGAAATTCCACAACGACTCCACCGGTACCATGCGCGGCCGGATTCGTTTCGTGCTCACCGAAGACAGCATTTATTACGCGGGTCCGAACGGCGATAACTGGCATAACCACGTGGCCCGGGACTATCTGCCCGACACCTCGGGAACCTTAGCCACTCTCGCCGCGCACGACTCGATTATCACCTACCGCGACTTCTATATCAAAAACGCCTGGGTCGCCAACCGCTGTAAGATCGTCGTCTGGTTCCAGAAGGATAGTCTTTATGCCGATTCTTCCAAGCGCGTCTATCAGGCCGGGATCCAGAAAGTGACGTCTTTACCGGTCGCGATCGAAGAGGAAAACACCCCGACTCCGGTCCGTGCCGTTACTCTCGTGCCCAATCCGTGCCGGGACGGCACCAAATTCCGTTTCCAGGTTCCACCCAGCAGCGGTTACCGGATCCGGATCTTTGATGTCACGGGCCGCCTGGTCTGCTCGATCTCGGGTACTTCCCGGTCCGACATCGAAACCGTTGCCTGGAACTGCCGCGATGACAACGGAAAAGCGGTCGTTTCCGGCGTCTACCTGTACCGGTTCGAAAGTCCCGGGGTAAAGACAACGGGAAAGATCGTGGTGAGGTAAAGGAAATTCAATAAGGTTTAAGGGGGCGCTTCAAAGCGCCCCCTTCTTTTTTGGAGAAATTGGCGGAGGCGTGTAGGAATCGAACCTACCTTCCCCCTTTCGAGGGATACATGGGTTTGAAGCCCAGCAGGCACACCAGCACCCATCCGCCTCCAATTGGCGGAGGTCAAGACTTTAAATTATATTTAACCCTCAATTGATGTCAATAGAATTGCGATCGATTATGAGGATGGAATTTTTATTCTTGACCGCTGTATTTATGTCATCAGGAGGCCAATATGACGACCAAGATTATCGCACTCATCATTCTGGTATTCGGAATGGTTCTGGGCCAGGTAACCAACGAAGACCTGGGCATCAACCCGGATAAAATTAAATTGGAATCCGGTCGCGCTGGATGGAAAGTTAAAATCCCGGGTAACCGGCCCCTGGCGACGATCGCCTACGCGAATGGGAAAATATACGTCGGCGGCGGTTACGGCAGTTACGAATTCTACTGCCTTGACGCCAAGACGGGCAAAGTCGATTGGATGTTCAAGACCGGCGACGACGGGCCGACCGCGGCCGTGGTAAAAAAAGGCTATGTCGTCTTCAACACCGAGTCCTGCATTATCTATGTCCTGAAGGCGAAAACCGGCGAAAAAGTGTGGGAAAAATGGCTCGGCGATCCCCTGATGAGCCAGCCGGCCTGCGACGACGAGAACGTTTACATGGCTTACCCCGGCAAGGACGGCAACCACCATCTGGCGTGCATGAGGCTGGCCGACGGCAAGGAAGTTTGGGACGTCAAGATCAACGGCGACCTGATCTCGGCGCCGATCATCGACAAGCGATCGGTTTATCTAACCTGTTTTGACGGCACGGTATACCGGTATAATGTTCCGGACGGTAAGCTGCTCTGGTCCCAGCAAAAATTCGCGACCTGCGCGCCCGCGGTCTATAACGACCGCGTATTCCTCAGCCTGCGCCAGGAAGTCAAGGTCACGGGTGATACGACCAAACAATACGAAGGTTTGGCCACGCTCAACAACTTGAGCGGCGTCCAGGAACAGAAGGATCTCTGGGCGCGCCGGGAAGCGCCTTATCTCGTATACGGCCGGGCGACGGCCAACACCAAAGTCCAGGCTGAACTGGACGCGTCGGTCGGATTCAGCAGCTCGCCCGGCTCGGCTAAGATCGGTCAGGCTCAGTCCAATGTCGGCCAGGCGTCGGTCGCGGGCTGCTGGGCATACCAGGGTTCCCGGCCGGTAATCGGGGACAACCTGTCTTTCAACGCCATGGGCGAGGAAATCCAGGCTCTGGATATCTCGACCGGCAAGAAGGTTTGGTCCAATACCTATAAGCTTAACGAGGAAGGGATCGGCGGTCGTTTCTTTTCCCCGCCCTCGCTGGTGAACGGCAAATTGTTCCTGGGCAGCGGCAGCGGCGATGTTTATTGCCTGAAAGCGGGAAGCGGAAAATTACTCTGGCAGGTGAAAGTCGACGGCCCGGTAAGTTTCCAGCCCGCCGTCGCGCAGGGGATGGTCTACATTTCCTGCGACAACGGCTCCCTGTACGGAATCGAAACGGGTGACGCCCGGGATGACGGCTGGTTTATGTGGGGCGGCAACGCGGAGCATAACAAATAAAGATGAAGTTAAGAAGTTAAGAGGTTGGGAGGTTGAAAGACACTTCCTAACCTCTTAATTTCATTCCTTAATGAATAAGTCTCCAATAATACAACTTCCCAACTTCAGTTTTTGGAGTTACAATCCGCTGCCTAATTTCTTTACCTTGGCGTAACGCTTTTTTATCGCGTTCCGGGTGTCGATGACCAGCCGGCTGCGCCGGACGATATCGTCGTAATCGAACGCGGAATGATCGGTAAGGATCAGAACCGCGTCGTATTTTTTTAATTGCCGGAGCGCGGTTTTCGCCGAATAAACTTTCCGACCGTCGACCTTAAGGTAAGGGACGTGCGGGTCGAAATAATCGACGCTCCGGACCTGGGGTTTTATGATCTGGTATACCCGGATCGCCGGCGAATGGCGCAGGTCGGATATGTCCTTTTTAAAAGCCATGCCGAGGATCAAAACTTTTGCCCGGCTGGGGCATACCCCGGTTTTACTCAACGCCTCAATGGTTTTATTGACCACAAAAAAAGGCATTTCTTCGTTGATCCGGGCGGAAAGCTCGATGAAAACGGTGTGGAAATCATATTCCCGGGCTTTCCAGGACAGGTAATACGGATCGATCGGTATGCAATGGCCACCCACGCCCGGGCCGGGATAAAAAGGCATGTAACCGAAGGGTTTGGTCTTGGCCGCCTCGATGACTTCCCAGATGTCGAGGTTACCCATCCGCTCGCACAGTTGAGCGAATTCGTTGACCAGCGCGATATTTACGTTCCGGAACGTGTTCTCCAGCAGTTTGGTCATCTCCGCGGCCTGGGCCGATGATACGGGATGTACGTATTTTACGAACTGCCGGTAAAAAAGCGCGGCCAGCCGGGTGCACTCACCGGTGATGCCGCCGACCACGGTCGGCGTGTTCTCCACGCCGAAACGCTTGTTGCCCGGATCGATCCGCTCGGGACAGAAGGCCAGGAAAAAATCTTTGCCGACCTTGAGGCCGGTCTCCGCGAGGATCGGCAATACCACTTTCTCGGTGGTCTCCGGATAGGTCGTGCTTTTTAAAATAACGAGCTGGCCTTTGCGTAAAATATTCCGGATCCCGCGCGCGCTGTCCACCACCGGGCTCAAATCCGGTTCTTTGTTGATATTCACCGGCGTCGGCACGCAGATGATAATGATATTGCACGGCTTTAACTTTTTATAGTCGAGCGTCGCCTGGAATTTCTTCTTTTTAAGATAACCGCTCAATTCCCGCGACGTTACGTCGTCAATGTAAGACCGGCCGCGGTTCAATTCGTGCACCCGTTCCCGGTCGATGTCTACCCCGATCACGGAAAAGCCGTTTTTAATCATCTGCATTGCCAACGGTAGCCCGACATAGCCGAGACCGATCAAGCCGACCCGGGCCCGCCGGTTTAAAATTAAATTTTTAAGCATGGATTCGCTCCTTGGTTCGATCCGCACGTGATGATTATACATAAATCCTCGAGAATAATCAAGACCAGGATATCGTTGACATTTAATGAATTTTAATTAAAATATCATATATGGTACCGCCGGTGATCATGGATTTTTTGAAGGAGATGTCGGTCGGATTCAAGACCGCCAAATCATACCCGTCGACCCATCCCGCCATGGCCAAGGTGATCACCAGCACGATGCACAATTTAACCAAACTGCAAGTCGAATTCTCCGAATTTTCCATGTATTTTCTGGAACAGACCATCATTTTTCAGGATTTGAGGATCGATGTCGCGAAGAATCTGGCGATGACCGCGTTCATGGACGCGTTGAAGAAGAACGAGATCAACAGCCTTTCCTTCACGACCGGCGTTTCCCTTGAAGACATGCGGAATCTCTACGAGGTGGTTAGCGCCGGCAAGCTGAAGGTCCGCGAGTATGGCGACGCCTCGACCATGCTCGTCTCCAAGGGTACCGAAAAGATTAAAATCAACGCGGTCAAATTCGGCGTCCAGGGCGGCCAGGCGGTTGTGCAGACCACCGCCAAAACCACTCCGGAAATGACGGCCGCACTGAAAACCGAGGAAAATTTTCTCTACGAGATCAAGAATTTAAAAGGACTGATCGATCAGGGCGTCTCTTTTTTAACGGTGAAAGAAAACCTGGTTAAAACCTCGGACATCCTGTCCCAGGCCCCGCCCGATGCCATGAACAGCCACAGCGAAACGGTCGCCAAAATCCTGGAACAGCTGCCCAGCGAGCAGCGCGTTGAAATACTCCAGGACATCGAATTGAAGCCGTTCGTGCTCAAGATACTTTCCCATCTGGACGACGAAACCCTGATCAAGCTCGTCACCGCCCGCGCCACCGGTCAGGATTCCGTCGATATTTCCAAAATCATCGGTGCGATCGGCGAAGCAAAGCTAACCGGGATCCTGCCGGAACTTAAACAAATAATCCCCAACATTTACGAATACCTGGCCCAGGTCGGCCTTTTACTGAGCGAAAAATTTACCTCGGTAATATCCAAGGACGAACTCCGGATATCGCTAAGTTCTTATTACGGTATGCTGGAAAATCAGAACTCCCGCCTCCGGGAAGAAGGAATGAAATCCCTGCTGATCCTGGCCACACGCTTTATCGCCCAGAAATACAACGACCTGGCCGAGGAAATCGCGGCCCGCATCGCGGTTGCCCTGGAAAATGAATCCGTTGAGGAAGTCATCATCAAGGCGATCGGACCTTTATTCGACTTTTATAAAAACTGCGCGCAATATGATTTATATCGCTGCGGCGCAATCGTCCTGGAACCGTTCAACAGAATCCTCGGCCGGTCCGGATTATCCCAGAACTTCAAGAAAGCGTGCATTAATTTTCTTGGTGAAACTCAAAATCCGGTTGTTCTGTCCATCCTTTTCACTTTTTTGTGGGAGACGGGTATCTACCCCGAAGTGCGGGCGGCGTTGATCAAGTACGGAAAGGACGCGATTCCGGAAGCCTTGTTGACGCTCAAGGAGGCCGAGGATTACTCGTTCCGCATGAAACTCGTGGATATCATCAAAAATGTCGGTAAAGAGGGCATCGACATTTTAATCAACTCGCTCGGGACCGCCGAATGGTTTGTCAAACGGAACATCCTCGCGATCCTCGGCGATATCGGCGACCAAACCGTATTGCCCCGCATCATCCACCTCCTGAGCGATCCCGACGACCGGGTGCGCATTGAATTGGTCCACACCCTGACCAAATTCGAAAACGAAGAAGGCCTGCTCGACGCGCTCAATGACGTTTCCATGGAGGTAAAGGCCGAAGCCCTGAAGGGGCTGCGCCGGAAAATCACGGCCGAGAAAGTGCGGGATCTAATCCCCCTGCTCAAGGAGAAAGGCGACGCCCTTCACACCGAACTGTTAAAAATCCTGGGCGAGCGGAAGATCGTCGAAGCGGGCAATGATATCGCCGAATACCTGCGCACCCTCGAAAACCGCGAGGACACTCCGACCCAGGCCCTGAAAGAGCTCTGCGTAGTAACCATGGTCCGGCTTAACTTTCCCGATCTTAAAATGCGCCTGGAAGAATTCCAGTTAACTAAAGACAAAAACCTGATCGTCATTATCAACTCCGCCCTGAAAAGAATCGGCTGAAACCGATTCGTCACCCCCGGCCCATGATCATTATCCTTGATTTCGGATCCCAGTACACCCAACTTATCGCGCGTCGGATCCGGGAATGCAAAGTATACTCCGAGATATACAGCGGTCATTATAACCTGAATCGGATTCTCGCGAAAAATCCCGAAGGCATCATCCTTTCCGGCGGTCCGGGCAGTGTGTACGACATGGACCCTAGGGTCTTTCGTCCGCTATTCGAATCCGGCCGGCCGATTTTGGGCATCTGCTACGGTATGCAGCTGGCGGCCGAGGCCTTGGGCGGTAAGGTCCGGCGCTGCCCCAACCGCGAATACGGACCCGCGATCGTGAAGATTTCACCGGCCCCTATTTTCGACCGACTGCCCCCCGCCTTCAAGGTCTGGATGAGCCATGGCGACTCGGTGATCAAACTGCCCGCCGGAGCGCGCGTCATTGCCCGGACCGATACTACCCCTCACGCCGGTTTCCAGTACCGGAATTTTTACGGGCTCCAATTCCATCCCGAAGTCCGGCACACCCGTTACGGAATCCGAATCATCAACAACTTCCTGACCCTTATCTGCCGCGCCCGTAAGAACTGGAACATGGAACGCTTTATCCAAGAAAAAGTCCGGGAGATACGGGAGACCGTCGGCCGGGATAAAGTAATCTGCGCGATCAGCGGCGGCGTCGATTCCACGGTCGCCGCGACCTTAACCGCCCGGGCCATCGGCAAGAATCTGATCGGCATCTTTGTCGATAACGGTCTTCTGCGGTGGCACGAAAAAGAGGAGGTCCGGAAAAGCCTGATGTCCCGCGTCAATCTTAAAGTCGTCGACGCGGAAGACCGCTTCCTCCGGAGCCTCAAGAACGCCCTAAATCCGGAACGCAAGCGCAAGATAATCGGCCATGAATTTATCAAGGTTTTCGAGGTGGAAGCCCGTAAATACAAGGGCGTAAAATATCTCGTCCAGGGTACGCTTTACCCGGACGTGATCGAATCCGGCCAGGGAATCGGACCGGCCGACGTCATCAAGAGCCACCACAACGTCGGCGGCCTGCCGCAACGCATGAAACTGAAAATTATCGAGCCGCTGCGGATGCTTTTCAAGGATGAAGTCCGTCTCCTGGGCCGGAAGTTGGGGTTGCCCGAAGCTTACATCCGGCGGAAGCCATTCCCGGGTCCGGGGCTCGCGGTCCGCGTCGTCGGCCGGGTCGAACGCGCACGGCTGAACGTTATCCGCCAGGCCGACCGGATCCTGCTCGAGGAAGCGCGAAAATTAAAGGGGTATAAGGACATCTGGCAGATCTTCACCGTGCTCCTGCCTTTAGGCAGCGTGGGCGTGATGGGTGATAAGCGGACCTACGACGCGGTCTGCGCCATCCGCGCCGTCTTCAGCGAAGACGGCATGACCGCGGACTGGGTGCGTCTCCCCCATCGTTTTTTGGCGGTCGTATCCAGCCGGATTACAAATGAGGTCAAAGGCATCAACCGGATCGTATATGACATTAGTTCCAAACCGCCGGCCACGATCGAATGGGAATAATAATATTTTACCTGCTCGCCATCGCTTACACGATCGTCGCCGGGATGGGCGTCCTCCACAAATCCCTGTCCGTAAATTTCGCCTACGGGGCGATGACCGCGGTCGTCTTATACCACGTTTTATACGCGTTCCGCCGGCGCACGCCCTTTCCCCTTACGATCCTCGGCGTCGTAATCGCCAATCTCGCAGTCCAGCTCACGGGCGGCTTCGCCGCGCCGATATTTTCCGTCTATTTTTTGATCCTGCCCGTCATCTGTTACCGGGAAAAAGTTCGGAATTTCTGGATTGCCGGCGGGATTATCTTCCTGATCGAGGGTTTCTCGGGTTTTGCCCACCATGTCCTGCCGATCCCGATCCTGGCCGGCCTGGGCCTCGCCGTGGTCGTCCTGGGGCTCATCAACCACCAGTGGCTCGACAGCGAAAATTATTTGAAACGGTCTCTCCTTAAATTCGAGACCCGCGAACAGTTCTTCGGCCCGGCCGATTTTAACGAACAGGCGATCGTCACCTCGATCAAAGATATCGACCGTCATCGCGGCATTGAACGTCCCCTGCTCTTTTACGCCAAGTTCGTGCACAATATCTTTGACGCCCACACCACGGCGATCTTTGCCCACCACAACGGCAACCTGGTTCTGATCCAGGGATTTTCCCGCTCCGAACTTTTCCGTCCGGACACGGCCCTCGACCTGCAATCGGGCATTTACCGCCAGGTGATCGCGGAACGCAAATCGGTCCTGATCAAGGACTTCGCCCAGAATCCCGAAGAGCTCGGTTTTTACAAGGGTGAACTGAGCATCGCTTCGGTCATGATCGCGCCGGTTATCCTCCAGGATAAGGTCGAAGGCGTTTTCGTCATCGACCGCAAAAAAGAACCGTTCACCGACGAAGACAAAGCGGCCTTCGACGAGGCGGCCAACGGCATCAGTTACATACTGGGCATGCTCCGGCTCTACGAAAAAGAAAGGTACGAATCCAAATACCGTAAGACGATATCCGACGTCGCCAAGATATTGCAGAAAGGGCTTAACCTCCACTCGATCCTGAGCGACACGGTCGATGATTTCAAAAATCAGATGAAGTGCGACGACATATCGATCGCCTCCGTGGACGAGCTTAACAACCAAGGTTTCGTTGTGGCATCAACATATCTCAAAGAACACACGAAATTTTCCCTGGATGACGGCCTGGTCGGCATGGTCTGCCGGCATAAGAATATCATCCTTAAAGAAGACTTGAGCCGGGGCGATTTCACGGTCCTGAAAAAGGGGTATCGACAGCATAGCCATTCTTTCATCGGCGTTCCGGTGATGGAAGACACCGAGATCCTGGGCGTGTTGTGGCTCGAAGACCACCGGGCCAAGCGGTTCAGCGAAGATGATATCGAACCCCTGAACATACTCGCGTCCCAGCTTTCCCTGGCTTGGCAAAGGGCGATGCTGCACGAGCGGGTCGAAGAGCAGACAAAGCGGGACGGCTTAACCGGGCTCTACAATCACCGCCATTTCCAGGAGCTCCTGGAACAGGAGATGGGACGCCACAAGGAATTGGTCCTGATCCTTTTCGATATCGACCATTTCAAGCGGGTGAACGACACTTATGGTCACCAGGCCGGCGACGAGGTCCTGAAATATCTGGGGCATCTTATCCTGCAGACCGGGATCAGCGCCCGGTACGGCGGCGAGGAATTCGCCATCATCCTGCCCGGCAGCAACCTGAAGAAGAGTTTTGAAGTCGCGGTCCACCTTAAGGACTACCTGAAGAAAAACGACACCAAATTCAATCAGATCCGGATCAAAATCACCCTTTCGATCGGCATCGCCTATTTCCCGAAGGACGCCAAGACCCGCATGGACCTCATCGATAAGGCGGACCGGGCTTTGTACAACGCCAAGGAAACCGGCCGGGACAAGATCGTCGTCGCCCAGAGCCTGGTTAAAAAGGAAAAAACCAAAGGGTGAGACGCCCTTTGAGCTATAAACAACTTGATACCAGATACACGATACAGGATGCAGGATTATCATGCATCGTGGATCATGGATCAACAAAGAAAACCATTTCGAAACCGCCAACTTATAATTAATTATTTCCTTGAATTATTTTTGTGTTCGGTAGTAATGCAGGCTTATCCGACCCCGGTCCAGCACCGCGTACGAGTAGTTGGCGACCCAGTCGCCCGTGTTGACATAAAATTTCCCATCCGGGTATTCCTTCAGGGTCGGAACATGCGAATGAGCTAAAATTACGATATCGACTTCCCGCAGTTTGCGCTGGGCGTAGAGTTCCATCATTCTCGCCAACTGCGTGCTGCGACGCTGCTTGCGGGACAAATAGGCGATTCCTTGGGCGAGAAAAACACCCGCGTCCGGATGGAGCAGGCTGTACAAGGCGTGATTGATCTTTGAAGTCAGGAGTTTTTCCCACATCCAGGTCCAAAGTCTCCGGTCGACCCGGTTCCCGTGGGCTAAAAATACTTTCTTCCCGTCCAGCTCGACAACTGTTTCCGATTTATGAACGATAAAACCAAAGCTGTGAAGATAGTTTCCGATCATCACTTCATGGTTGCCGAGGACGTAGTGAACCCTCTTCCCTTCCTGGATGAGATTATATAAGGTGGCCAGGATGCGAAAATAATCCTTGGGAAACGATATATTATATTCGAACCAGAATTCAAAAAGGTCGCCCAGGATATACAGGTCGGAGAATTTCTTTTTCGATTCGGACAGGAATTTGAGAAGCAGTTTGGCCCGTTCGCTCTGATCGGTTCGGATATGGGCATCGCTCACGAATAAATGCATGGTAAATTATATAAATATCCGGCGCTGAGTCAATGAATCATAATCGGGGTTAGGAAACCCCGCCCATTAACGAAACCGAATCGCATTTCGAAACCGCCAACTGTTCATCAATGCTGTCATGAGATTTAAGCCTTTTTAGCGACTTGACTTTTCCTAATAAATCCGTATACTATCATAGGCTATGGTTTTACGGACATTGGAGTTTCAAGGATTTCGTAACCTAATTGACAATCGGCTCGAATTTTCGGACTCTTTTAACCTTATCATTGGGGATAACGGGGCCGGGAAAACGAACCTTTTGGAAGCGATTTTTTTTGCCGGTTTAGCGTCATCTTTTCGGGCCCGAGATGAACGCAGTTTGATCCGTTTCCACGATAATTTTCTAAGAATCAGCGCCCAGTCAGACGTAAAAACCGCGAATATTTTTTTTAACGGCGAGAAACGACTTACGCTTCAGGGGAATCTTATCAAAGGTTTAAACGAATTTATCGGCTGGTTGCCCGTGACCATCCTATCCCTGGAAGACATCTGGGTAATCCGGGGTGCTCCGTCCAAACGGCGTTCGTTTTTGGATTGGCTGATCACCAAGCTGAACTCTTCGTATCTGGTAAACTTGACCGAATATCGCAAGGTTCTGCGGCAACGAAACCGGGTTCTACAAACGGTCCGGTGGGACGGTGATCACCGTCTTCTGGATGTTTACGACGAACAATTGATCGGCTCGGGCAACCGGATTTATGAGGAAAGACAAAAACAACTGCCGCGGCTCCGGGAAAAAGTATCCCGGTTGGCGGGTGAATTGGGCTTGATGGAATTAACCATGGATTATCAGACCACCTGTCCCGATCTCCGTTTGACCCCGGAAATTCTGCACCGGGTCCGCGCCCAGGAAATAAGATGGGGAGAATCCGCCGTCGGTCCCCATCGTGACGACCTGGTCTTCGCGGTCGCCGGTCGTCCCCTGCGGGACTATGCATCGGAAGGCGAGGAGCGTTCCGCGGCCATTGCCATGAAATTGGCCGAAGTCGAAATGCTGGGTGAAAAAAACGGCGCGCCGCCGGTGCTGCTGCTCGACGAAGCGATCTCGGAATTCGACCGTGACCGCCGGCAGACCTTTTTCCGTTTGCTCCGGGGGCAAATTTTTTATTCCAGCACCCGGTTGCCCGATTTCCCGGTGCCCGGATCTGGAAACATATTCACCGTTCGGCGAGGACAAATTGAAATTTCCGGAAAGAATTAACAAAATCATTCCGCGGGTATTGCGCCCCCTGGATATGGACAACCGGATCAAGAATTGGGCGGCGGTCGAAAAATGGGCCGAAATCGTGGGCGAGAGGATCGCCAAGCATACCCAGGCCACGCACGTGGATACGGAAAATCTTTTCGTCGCGGTCGACAACCCCGTCTGGCAGGGCCAGCTTTTTATCATGAAGGCGCAGATTTTGGAAAAGATGAAGCATTTTGGGATTACTTTAAAGGATATCCGGTTCAGTATCCAATCGACACCGGGTAAAAAGAAGGAGGATTTATAATCCAACCGGCACCGGGGAAAAGACAAGGAGGATTATGAAGGAACACGATGATCAGGAGCTGAAAAAATCGATCGATAATTATGACGCGTCTAAAATCCAGGTTCTCAAAGGCCTGGAAGCCGTGCGGAAGCGTCCGGCGATGTACATCGGCGACGTCGGCATCCGCGGTCTCCACCATCTTGTTTTTGAAGTGGTCGACAACTCGGTCGACGAGGCTCTGGCCGGAGTCTGCGATTACATCAAGGTGACGGTCGATAAGGACACGGTCACCGTGGAGGATAACGGCCGCGGCATTCCCACGGATCTTCACCCCACTCAGAAAAAATCGGCTCTGGAAGTCGTCATGACCATGCTCCATGCCGGCGGTAAATTCGACGACAAGGCCTACCGGATCAGCGGCGGTCTGCACGGGGTCGGAGTCTCCGCGGTCAACGCCCTGTGCGAATCCCTGCAGGTTGAGGTCTACCGGGACGGCAAGGTCTTCTTTCAGGAATACCGGAAAGGCGATCCCCTGGCCCCGGTCAAGACGATCGGCATAGCCAAGAAAAACGGCACCAAGATCGTTTTCGTTCCGGATAAGGAAATTTTCCGAAAGGTCGAGTTCAGCAAGGATTTCGTCTGCCAGCGTCTCCGCGAGCTCTCCTTCCTGAACAAGGGTTTGAAGATCGATTTTGAGGATTTGGCGTCGGGCAGCAAGGAAAGATTCTTTTCCCAGGGCGGTGTGGTGGACCTGATCAAGTATCTGGATTCCGGCCGCACCCGGCTTCATAAGCCGGTGTATTTCATGGAAACCGTCAATAACATTCAGATCGAAGTCGCCATGGAATACAACGATTCCTATCTGGAGAATATCTTCACTTACGCCAACACCATCAACACCCATGAGGGCGGCGCGCACCTGGTGGGCTATAAATCGGCGCTGACCCGGGTTATGAACGAATACGCGCGCAAGCATAACCTCCTGAAGGAAGGAATCGCTTTGACCGGCGAGGATACCCGCGAAGGCCTGACCGCGGTCGTTTCGATCAAAATCCGGGAACCCCAATTCGAAGGCCAGACCAAAACCAAGCTGGGCAATCCCGAAGCCAAGGGCGCGGTCGAATCCCTGGTAAACGAACAGCTGTCTACTTTTTTAGAAGAAAACCCCCGGTATTCGAGCGTCATCCTGGGCAAAGTCATCGCCGCGGCCAAATCCCGCGAAGCGGCGCGCAAGGCGCGCGAGTTAACCCGCCGCAAATCGCTGCTCGACAGCGATTCCCTGCCCGGCAAGCTGGCCGATTGTTCTTCGGACGACCCCGAGGTCAGCGAGATCTTCGTGGTCGAAGGTGACTCCGCGGGCGGCAGCGCCAAACAGGGCCGGGACCGGACCTACCAGGCGATCCTGCCCCTGCGCGGCAAAATCCTGAACGTGGAAAAAAGCGGCCTTAACAAAATCCTCAACAACGAGGAAATCCGGAACATTATTTCCGCAATCGGCTGCGGCATCGGCGAGGATGAGTTCAATATCGCCAAACTGCGGTATAAAAAAATCGTGATCATGACCGACGCGGACGTGGACGGCGCTCATATCCGGACCCTCCTCCTCACCTTCTTTTTCCGCTTCATGCGGGACCTGATCGACGCCGGTGTCATCTACATCGCCCAGCCGCCGCTTTATCGGATGCGTCACGATAAAAAGGAAGACTACCTGTACTCGGATGAGGATTTGCAAAAATACCTGAAGAAGAATTCGGGCGACAAGTATGACATCCAGCGTTACAAGGGTTTAGGCGAGATGAATCCCCTGCAGCTCTGGCAGACGACGATGGACCCGGAAAAAAGGATTCTCAAAAAAGTTACCATGGAGGACGCCGCCGAAGCCGACCGCCTTTTCTCGATCCTCATGGGTGACGAGGTTGAACCGCGGCGAAAATTCATCGAAGAGAACGCCCGCTATGTTGAGAACCTGGACGTTTAACATAAGGAGGCCAAGTGGACCAGTGGGAATTGTTTAAGGAACTGACGGAAGGTCTGGGCATATCCGGTTACGAGGGGAACATCGCCGAAATCATGAAGAAGAACTTCTCAAACCACGCCGAGATCCTCCGCGACCGGCTGGGCAGTATCATCGCCAAGAAACCGGGTTCTTCGGAACGGCCGAAAATCATGTTCGCCGCGCATATGGATGAAATTGGCTTCGTCATCCAGGAAATCACCAAGGAAGGTTTCATAAAATTTCTGCCCATCGGCGGCTGGTGGTCCGGCAATCTACCCGGTCTGCGGGTCAAGGTGCGCAACGGCAAGGGCGAGTTGATCCCGGGCGTCATCGGCTTGAAGCCGATCCACGAACTTTCCCCCGAGGAAAGAAAGAAAATGCCCGAAATCGAACACATGTATATCGACGTGGGCGCGACCGGGAATTTCAACCCCCGCGAGAAACTGGGCATCAAACCCGGCGATCCGATTTTTCCTGACGCCCGCCTGGAAAAAATGGCCAATTCCGATCTGCTCCTGGCCAAAGCCTGGGACGACCGGGTCGGCTGCGCGCTGCTGATCGACCTGCTTAATAACCTGACCGCGATCGAGCATCCCAATACGGTCTTCCTGGCCGGTACAGTGCAGGAGGAAGTCGGACTGCGGGGCGCTCATACTTCCGCGTTCGGTATCGACCCGGATATCGGTTTTGCCCTGGACGTCAGCATCTGCCGCGACACGCCCGGCAATACCGGCGAGCCGGTGGAAAAACTGGGCGGCGGGGTCGGCATCCTGATCTATGACCGGACCATGATCCCCCATACCCGGCTCAAGGAATTCGTCTGCGAACTGGCCGACCTAAACAGCATCCCTTATCACCTGACCGCGATCAAGGGCGGATACGACACGGGCGCCATCCATCTCACGCGTTTCGGAGTTCCGTCCCTGGCGATCGGCGTCCCGAGCCGGTATATCCATTCCGGCTCCAGTATCATCTCAATGGATGATTACGAAAACGTATTGAAGCTCATCACCCTTATCGTCAAGAACTTCAACGATGAGGCCATGGAACAGGTTTTAAAGTAAGCCCAACAAGGAGCGTGTATGACCAAACGAATAATTAAACCGGGAGCGGTATACTATATCTGGACGACGACCAAGGACTGTGTTGAAATTTTAAACGACCCCCATTGGTGCCGTTTTCTGCTGCTGTCGATCGGTTATCATCGTTATATGCTTAATTATCAGATCTACGGCTACCTGATCATGCCGGAATCGTTCAACCTCATCGTCCAGCCGGGTAAAATGTTCAATATATCCAAGATCATGAAACTGATCAAGGGCAACTTCGCCCGGAAATACAACGAGTACAAGAAACGCGAAGGTACGGTCTGGAGTCAAAGTTTCAGCGCCGAGATGGTCGAAAACCGGGAACAGCTTAACGAACGCCTGAATTACATCCATGCCCTGCCGGTCAGCCGGGAACTGGTCAAGGACCCGGGCGATTACGAGTTCTCCAGTTTCAATAATTACTCCCGGGCCCGTCGCACGACGATCCAGCTCGTAATCGATCCGCTTCCGGAGCACATTGGGGACAAGCGATAAATTAGTAGAAATATCGATCTGGGATAAATTCTGGGCCGGCAAAAAGGTTCAGGAAATTTATCCGCCCGTAACCGACATTACCCGCGAGCTGTTACCTTTTATCAACCTGGTCCAGAAAAAGATCCTCGAAGTCGGAGCCGGCACCGGTCGCGACAGCGTTAAAATGCTTGGGCACGGCGCGCGGGTTTTCCTGCTCGATTATTCGAACGAAAGCCTGCGTCTGGCCCGGCAGAACCTCCGGTCGGATGACGTGATCCTGGTCCTGGCCAACGGCCTGGCCAGCCCGTTCCCGGACAACACTTTTGACGTCGTCTTCCATCAGGGTCTGCTCGAACATTTTCGGTCGCCGCGCGGACTGCTGACGGAAAACCGCCGGGTATTAAAAAAAGGCGGGCTGTTCGTTGTCGACGTCCCCCAGACCCTCCATTTTTACACGCTCCTTAAGCAGTTGCTCCAAACCGCCGGGCTCTGGTTTGCCGGCTGGGAAAGGCAATTTACGATCCGCTCCCTGGCCGACCTTCTTAAGATCCACGGTTTCCAGCCGGTCCATTTTTACGGAGACTGGTCCCGCCCCGGCATTTTATACCGGATGGTCCGGCAGGCGTCCGCCAAAATCGGCGTCCGCCTGCCCATGTATCCCAAGTATTTAGGAAAATTGACGGAAAAATTTTATACGCTTCAGGAAAGGCTCAATAAAAAGCGCCTTCTTTTGTATACCACGCTGTCGATCGGAATCATCGCCAGGAAAAAATAGCAGTTGGTTTGGGTTTGGGATGCCGGAACCAGATAGACCAAAGAAACTAAAAAGACCAGAAAGACAAAATTACATAGTTACTCAATCACTCAATTATCTAATAACTTAATTACTATCGTTGGGGAAATTACTTCGCCCGGTTCGTGATGAGCGGGATGCCATCCTCGGTGATCGTGACCACGACCGTTTTGGGTCGGGCCGGATCGTACCGCGACAGGATATAGTCCACGTAGGCGATGGTTTCCGGAATGTCCGGTACGCGGCCCAGCCGCTTGACCAGACCCGGACCGGCATGATAGGCGGCCAGGACCAGTTCCAGGTCTCCGTCGAACATCACGCACAGATTATGCAGGAATTTAACCCCGCCCTCGATATTCTGGCCGGGATTATAGGCGTCCTTGACGCCCAGGGCTTCGGCGGTCTTGGGCATCAGCTGCATGAGTCCGATCGCCCCGCTCCGCGAGACTGCGTTCGGATTGTATTGCGACTCCTTGTCGATCACGATTTTCACCAGATCGGGATCCACTTCATATATCCGGCCGTAGTGGTTGATCAGATTGTCATAGTCCGTGCACCGCTCGGAAGCGGGTAAGGCCGAAACGGGAGCGGACTCGACCTGAGGGATATTGGTCATCAGGACCTCGCCCGTCTCCGTATTCTGGACCGTTTGCGCGCATAAAAGCAGCCAGATCATATAAAATTGTATATATCTATGCGCTTATGTCAAGGGATTTATGCCGGTTGTTTCTTTAAACCCTTAACTTCGTAGATTTCGACCGGATTGCTTATGTTCTTGAGTTTTACCGCCGGGAGCTTCACCGCCTGGACCGCGTCCTTGACCTGATCATAGGTCGCGCGGCTGATGATAATCTGTCCCGGTTCGGCGTAATTCTCCAGCCGCGACGCCAGGTTAACCGCGGTTGAAACCACGGTGTATTCCATCCGCTTGATGTAACCGACGTTGCCGGCGATGACCTCGCCGGTGTGGATACCGATGCCGATCTCGAATCGCTCGATTTCGGGAATTTTAATGTTTTCGCGCCACTCGGCTTTCAGCTTACCGACCCGCTGCTTCATGTCCAGCGCCGCGCGCACGGCCCGCAGGGGATCGTCCGGGCGGGAAACCGGCGCCCCGAAGATGGCCATCACGCAGTCGCCGATGTATTTATCGAGTGTGCCCTCTTCGTCGAACACGGCCTCGGTCATGCTGCTTAAAAATTCATTGAGGATCCGGACCGCGACCAGGGTGTCGATCTTCTCGGTCAGAGAGGTGTAGCCGCGGATATCGCAGAAAATCATAGTGGCGATTTTGTGCTCGCCGCCCAGCGCGAGCGCTTTCTCCTCGGCCATGATCTTCTTCATCACCCCGGGCGAGAAGAAACGCTGCAGCCGTTCCCGGATCATCTCCTCGGCGCGGATCTGCTCGTAAAGCTTGGCGTTCTCGATCGCGATCGCGGCCTGGTTGGCGAAGGAAGCCATGAATTGGATGTCCTCGGCGTCGAACTGGTTCTGGCCCGCCGGGTTGTCCAGATAGATCACGCCCAGCCTTTTCTTGTCCTTGGAAACGAGGGGCGCGCAGATGACCGACCCGATGGCGTAACTGATCACGCTTTCCATGCTCCGGAACCGCTCGTCGCGCGCCGCGTCCTCGGTCATGACCAGCTCCCCTTTTTCAAAGGTCTCCCGGGCGATTGTCCGGCTGATGCCCGGCGAATCCGCGCTCACGCGCTCCGCGCCCATGTTGCGCGCGACCTTCACTTTCAGGCTCTGGGAAGGTTCGTCGTGCAGCATGATAAACCCCCGGCGCGCCCGGATGATCTTGAGACCCAGGTCCAGGAGGAGGTTGAGGAGGACGTTGAGGTCGAAAACGTAATTGATGATCTTGCTGACCTCGCACAGGGTCGAGGCGACTTCCTTGGCTTTTTCCGCCTCGTTCAGCTTATCCCGGTATTCTTCGAAACCCTGCTCCAGCGCGGCCAGGGTTTCGAGAATGGTCTCCTTTTTGTCGCCTTTGGCGATCTGCGCCTTGACCTGCCGGATCCGCTCGTCGATGTCGAATATTGCCCCGACCTTGCGCGCCGGTCCCTTCTTCTCCGGAACGCGGTCCAGGGTTTTTTCGTCGACAAAGGTAATCAGGGTGTTGCCGATCTGGATTTCGTCGCCGTAGCTTAATTCCTTTTCGGATATGCGGTCGCCGTTGACAAAGGTGCCATAACGGCTTTTCCGATCCTTGATGACGAACCGGCTGCCTTTTTTACCAATCTCGGCGTGAACCCGGGAGACAAACATGTCTGCCAGCACGATGTCGTTATCGTCGCGCCGGCCGACCGTGATCAGGCTCTTATCGAGCCGGATGACCCGGGATTCTTCTTCCGGCCGGTGAACGAGAAAGGTCGCCATCTACTCCCTGCGGTTTTACATCAACGGCTTAATGTGCGTTATGCTACCGGCCGATGATAACGTCGTCGAAATTCACCAAAGCCTGACCGCCAAGATTTTCTACCCACAATCCTGTTTTACCGCTGTACGGCAGGGAATCGGTGTAATTCATCTCCTTTCCGTCCGCGTAGACGGTTATATTCTGGCCGCACATCTGAACGGTAAGATCATACCATGTTTCAAGCATGAATGGATTGGTTATGAACCGGAGAGTGCTATCGACACCGTTGATCCGCTTGTTTAGGGTAATTCCAAGGTGGGTGACACCGACGAAATAAAAATTCAGGGCATCGCCATGATACCCGAATACCGCGCCGGTCAGCCAACCGGAACCGCTGCTGTTCAAGACCCTGAATTTCGTTTCCAGGTGGAAATCGGAACCGGAATTTTTCAGCAGGGCAAGAGTGGGACCGGCCGCCGTCTTCTCCCCGTGATAGACATTGGGCGTGGAATGATGCTCCGGTCCCGAGCCATCATTGATTACCGCCCAGGTCCCGCAGATCGTGTCAAACCCGAACGGCTGGACCGTGCCCGTAGCTTCGTTTTCAAAATCGTAGTATTGCGCGCAGAACCAGATATCGATTGTGTCATCGGCGTAAGCGGGCAGGCTTTCCGGCTCGCATTCCCAGGATACGTAATACGGCGCGCGCGCGACCTGCTTGTAAATCCCAGGATCAATGCCGCCGATCTCGTAATATCCATCGTCACCGGTCGTCGTGGTATCGGTCACTTCCGTGTCCTGCATCAGAAAGACCTCTGCGTTCCGTACGGGCAGATCGTTGAGGCCGTAAACAATACCGCATATTTTAGCCTTGTTCGGGTTGTTCGGGTCGTAAACGTTATCCCGGGCCGGTTTCAAGCAGACGGTCAGGCCGACGATCATTATTACCGGTACGATAAAAAATAGTTTTTTCATGGTTTCCTCCCGTTAAAATTGAAAACGATAACCGCATTGCAAACGTTCGGGGTCCAGGCCGCAGTAAAAACCGTTATTGGTTTGACCCAAGGTTGTTTTGACGCCGGGTTTGGTGAAAATAATATCGTAGAGGTTATAGAGATAAACGCCGGCGAACGTCACACCCGTGATCGCCCGGACGTTACACCAGGTTCGATACGACTTGTACGCCCGGTCCATCGCGTCGGGATCGCCGGGTTTGATTTTCAGGTAATCCTGATGCTTCTGTTCCGCGACGCCCGCGGACACCACGAAGGAAACGAGCGTAGCGCCGCCCAGGATCATCAGGGTCGTGCCCTGCGCTTTTTCACCGCGGTACATCTGTCCCAATCCCGGAATGCAGCAGGACATGGCCGTGGCGACGACCGGACTCTTTTGGATTTGGACGGCCGGCGGTTTCACGGGCGGTTTGACCGGCGGCATCACGGGCGGCGTGACCGGCGGCGGGTTCGCGGCGATTTCCGACTTCACTTCTTCGAAAATTTTGATGATCTTCGGCGAGACCACGGACGGGTCGAGTTCCATTTTAGGATCCAGTTTCAAAGCCAGGCGGAACTGTTCTTTCGCCTTTTCCTTGTCGCCGAAAGCGACATAACTGAAGGCCAGGTATTTGTAAGCTTCAACCTGGTCGATCTGGGTGAGCTGCTTGAGGAATTGCAGGGCTTTCTCCAATTCCGTGATCGCCTTCTCGTACTCGCCGCCGTTATAGAAATTCTTGGCATGTTCCAGCAATTTTACCAGAGAATCGCCGGAAACCTGCTGGGCGAACGAAAAACCGCAGGCGGCGAGCGTCAAAAACAGGATGGTTTTTTTCCACATAATGTCTCCTTTTGAAATCCGGCTCATATTATTTTAGGACCAAGCTCACGTTCTTTTTCAATGTATTGTTCGCGGAAATTTCCACCGTCTCCTCAAAAATCTGATAAGTCGGGTTGATCAACTTCACCACGTGTTTCCCCGCGGCGAGCTTGATCGAGCCCGCGATCGGCGTGGTTTCGTAGAATTTCCCGTCGATATACACATCGGCCCAGGGTTTGACTGTTATCTTCAGAAAACCGTCCATTGGTTCCAGGTTGACGTCGAGGGTCACGGTCTGCCCCGCGGCGAACGGCATCGTCTTTTCCCATACCTTGCAGTTGGGATTTTCCAATTTGATCCGGTGGCTGCCCGCGGTCAGGATCAGACTCTGGGCGATGGGCGTCGTTTCGATATAACTGTTGTCGATATATATCTTCGCCCAGGGTAAGACCGCGACCTTCAAATACGATTTTTCGGTTACCGGCGCCGCGCCGATCAGCTTCAGATTGGTCGATATCCAGCGCGGTTGACCGGCCTGGATATTACAGGGGGTTTCCGATGGATCAAAACCGGTTTTGGTCAATTTTACGATATGCGGACCGGTGACCACGCTTTCCAAAACACAGGGCGTGATCCGCCGGGTGTTGATGTTGTCAAGATAAACCGAGGCTCCGGATGGAACGGACTGGATATTCAAGCGGCCATAACTCAAAACCTCGGCCGCTTTGGTTAAGATGAGATTCAGGGTGACGGTATCTCCGGCCTGCGATTCGAAACTCTGTTTCAGGTTCAAATAGCCGGCTTTGCGCAATTCCACGGTATGCGCGCCGGGCGACACGCGGTCCAGATCCGCGGGCGTCGGATGCTCAAGACCCACGCTGTCGAGAAAAATGACCGCGCCGTCGGGCTGGGAATTGATTATAACCATTCCGAACTTTGCCGGCGCAATAGGCGCAGGTTTTCGTTGCGCCTTGACAAAAACCAAAACCAGAATCAGGGCGATGATGATCAGCGGCGGGACGAGGACGATGAAAAGCGGGAAGGGACGTTTTTTAACGGGTGGTTCCTTTTTTACCTCCCGGATTACGGGCCGGGCTTTCTTTTTCGCCTTTTTCGCCCGCATCTCATTCACGTACTTCAGCACCCGGGTGTCGGTCGGGTCCAGCTGGATGATTTTATCGAACTCGCTGATCGCTTCGTCGATTTTATCGTCGCCGAGTCCCATGAAATGCAGACCCCGTTCCAGGTGCTTTTCTTTCCGCGCCTTCTTCAAATTAACGAGATAGCTTTCCGGCGCGTTTAAAAATTGGCTCACATCCCGGCGCGAGCACTCGATCTTCATTTTACGGAAATACGCGGAAATTTCCTCGCTTATTTCGCCGGCACTTTGCGGTCTCTGCTCGGGATCTTTATTGAGCATTTTCTCGATAATCGCGCTGATTTCCCGCGGGATCAAGGGATTGGCTTCGAACGGTTTGGGTGGAACCACCGTCATGATTTCATGGATTATCGAAGAATAGTTCTGGCCCATAAACGGCTTACGGCCCGTTATCATTTCGTAAACTACCACGCCCAGGGAAAAAAGGTCGGAGCGGTGATCGATCTTCTTGCCGCCCGCCTGCTCCGGGGACATGTAAGCCGGCGTGCCCACGATCGATCCGGTCACCGTCACCGAGATCAGGTCCTGCGCCTGGGCCAGGCCGAAATCCGCGATTTTTATCGCACCGTCCAAGCCGATCAAAATATTGGCGGGTTTTATGTCACGGTGGACCACGCCTTTTTGATGGGCGTGGAAAAGCCCCTGACTTATCTCCCGGGTGATCGTCAGGGCGATTTCGTAGGGCACGAATTCAACCGCTTGGATCAAGTCTTTAAGACTCTTGCCCTCGACAAACTCCATGGCGATGAAATAAACGTCTTCGGTCTTCCCGAAATCGATTATATTTACGATATTATCGTGCTTCAGGTTCGCGGCCGCCTTGGCTTCCCGTTCGAAGCGGGTTATGAAATCTTTGTCCTGGGCGAGGTGGCCGTGGAGGATTTTAATGGCGACGGTCCGATCCAGCGAGATCTGGACCGCCTTATAAATCGCCGCCATGCCGCCGGTGGCGATCAGTTCTTTGATTTCAAAATTTCGGATGGCCCGGTTAACCATATTTTTATTCAAATTATATAAAAAGCGCCCGCCAAGTCAAGGCATGGGAAAATTGCGGGCGCCGGAACCGGGTAAAAAACGCTCCGGAGACCGCGCGGCCTTGACAAAAAAGCTTAATTATGTAAAATAACAGATACCAGAAAGGAGATAAAAATGCTAATTGTTTTATTAATCATCATAATTGTTTTGGTGATTGTCCTGGTCGGCATTTACAACGGTCTCGTCGTCAAACGGACCCGCGTCGACAACGGCTGGGCTCAGATCGACGTCCAGCTCAAACGCCGGTACGATTTGATCCCGAACCTGGTCGAAACCGTGAAGGGCTACGCCGCCCATGAAAAGGAAGTCCTGGAGAAGGTCGCGGAACTCCGTTCCCGTGCCATGGGCGCGACCAATCCCAAGGACGCGGCGGACGCCAACAACATGCTTTCCTCGACCCTCAAAACCCTCTTCGCGGTCGCGGAAAATTACCCGCAGCTCAAAGCCAACGAGAATTTTATGCGCCTCCAGGAAGAACTTTCGGCGACCGAGAATAAAATCGCCTTCGCCCGCCAGTTCTACAACGACGTGGTCATGGACTACAACGCTACGATCCAGCAAGTCCCTCAAACGATCATCGCCTCCATGTTCAATTTCAAGACGCGCGATTTCTTCACCGCTCCGGCCGAAGAGAAGGAAGCCCCCAAGGTAAAGTTCACATAACATGCGCCAAAACTTATATCAGCTGATCGGCGCGAACAAGGCGAAGACTTACCTCTTCATCGTCGTGATCAGCCTCTTTCTCGGCGTCATCGGATACGTCGTCGTCAACACGTTCCGCTGGGGTATCGAAGGGTATGTCTTATTCGCCCTTTTCATCATCGTCTACAATTTCGTCCTGTATTTCACGTCGGACAAGCTCGCCCTGATGGCCACCGGATCCGTGCCGGCCGATCCGGATGAATTCAAAATGCTCCATAATGTCGTGGAGGAGGTTTCGATCGCCGCCGGTACGCCCAAACCCCGGGTTTACATCACGCCCTCGCCGTCGCCCAACGCGTTCGCCACCGGCCGGAATCCCAAGCACGCGGCGATCGCCGTTACCACCGGACTGATGGAAATCCTAAACCGGGAAGAACTCCAGGGCGTGGTCGCCCATGAAATGGCACATATCCGGAACTACGACATTTTACTCATGACCGTGGTCGCCGCCATCGGCGGCCTGATCGTCCTGCTCCGCGATTTCTTCCTTCGCTCCTTATGGTGGGGTGGCGGCCGCCGCCGGGACAGCGAACGCCGGAGCGGCGGCAACGCCGGTTTGATTCTCCTGGTCATCGGCCTGGTTCTGGCGATCATCGCGCCGATCTTCGTCGCCCTGATCCGGGCCGCCATCTCCCGGCAGCGCGAATACCTGGCCGACGCGTCGGGCGCCTACATCACCCGTTACCCGCAGGGATTGGCCCAGGCCCTGGCCAAACTGAAATCGGGTTATCAGCCCATGCCCCGCGCCTCCAAGTCTAACGCCCACCTCTTCATCGCCAGCCCCTTCGGCAAGGACCGCGCCGACATCGCGACGCTGTTTTCCACCCACCCGCCGCTGGACAAAAGGATCGAAAGGTTGAACAACCTGGTTTTGGAATGACGGTTCTTTTATTCTTGCTGGTTTTCAGTCCGGGTGAAAGGCTTGTATACTCGGCAAAATACGAATTTCTCAATATCGGCCGGATGGTCCTCGAGGTCAAGGATACGATCACCTACGAAGGCCGAAAGTGTTACCGGATCACCTCGACCCTGGCTTCAAATCCCCGACTCAATTTTCTTTTTTCCCTGAACGACACGGTCGAGACGATCATGACCCAAGATAGCCTGCTCCCGCTCTGGTCCGGAGAGAAAATTCATGAAGGCAAATACGCGGTCCGAACCCGGATCGCCTTCGACCAAAAGCAACAGGTGGCGGTCTATGACGACACGCTGACGATATCGACCCTACCTGACACGCGCGAGCTCCTGAGCTTCTGGTACTACCTGCGGACCTTACCCCTGGCTGAAGGCAATCCGTTGAAGATCAATGTCCATAAATCGCGAAAAAACTACGCCATCGAATGCCCGGTTACAAAAGGCGAAAGGATCCGGACCGGGATCGGCGATTTCAACACGATCCTGGTATCGCCCCAGACCAAGGACAAGGGCATATTCGGAACCAAAGGCGGTATGGAGATCTGGTACGCCGAAGATTCGATCCGTTATCCCGTGCAGATCAAAACCACCATGAAATACGGAAAAATCGTCTTCAAGCTCCAGGAGGTAGAGAATTAAAAAGTTCGCGGTCATCCTCGCCGGCGGTCAGGGTGAACGTTTTTGGCCCGCCAGTCAACCCGATTATCCCAAACAGTTTTTATCGGTTTTCCGCGGCCGGCCCCTTATCCTTCAAACCCTGGACCGCATCCGGAATGAATTCCCAGCCGGCAACCGGCTGCTCGTCATCCCCGAGCGTTTACGTAAGCTGACCCGGAAGGTCTGCGGCCGGGAGCCGTTCGCCATCGAACCCGTGGGCCGCAATACCGCGCCCGCCATCTGCCTGGCCGCCATGACCCTAACCCGACGGGGAGGCGACGGGGTCATGCACGTGATGCCCGCCGATCATTTGATCGAACCCAAACTCGCTTTCCTCAAAGCGCTCCGGTTCGGAGCCGGGCTCGCGGCCAAGGGCTACTTAGTTACGTATGGCGTCAAGCCGGACCGACCCGAGACGGGCTACGGTTATATCAAGGTCGGATCAAAGATCTGTGGTTCCCGGAAAATCGTGGCGCATAAGGCCGAAACTTTTCTGGAAAAGCCAAACCTCAAACGGGCCCGGGCCTATTTGAAAACCGGTCAGTACCTGTGGAACGCCGGTATCTTTACCTTCGGAATTCAAACGATTTTAGACGAGATTAGAAAATTCGCGCCGGCGGTTTACGAGGGAGTCGGGAAATACCTGGCCACGGGTAATCCGAAATTCTTCGCCCGGATCCCGGATATTTCGATCGATTACGCGGTCATGGAAAAAAGCGATCGCCTGGCAATAACCCGGGGCGACTTCCGGTGGGATGATGTCGGTTCCTGGCTGGCTTTGGAAAGGTATTTTCCCCGGGACCGGGAGCGGAATATCCTGCTGGGCGACGCGCGGGGTCTTGAAATGCGCGACACAATCGTATATACTTATGGAATACCGGTCCGGGTCTATGGCGTTAGCGGCGCGATCATTGTCGCCGCTCCGGACGGAATCCTGGTTTGCAACAAAGACAAGGCTCCGGCCTTGAAGAATTTACTAAAAGCAAAAAGGAGGACAAGATGAAGAAACTGTTGATTCTTGGCTGCGCGTTCTTTTTCGTTTTCTGCATGACCAAGAAACCGACTGTGAAAACCGAAGGGCTTGAGGAAGTGGTCGTTTTCGGCGAAGACACGATCCAGGCACCAACCCGGGAATCTATGGTCCCGCCGCCGACCGTATCCGAAGAGGTAATAACCCCGCCCCCCGTGGCCGAAACCGTTACGCCGCCGCCGGTCGAGGAAGTCGCTTCCGCGCCGCCGGCCATCCCGCCCGCCGTGGCTGAAGAACCGGCCTTGAACGCAACGCTACCGGCGGAAGTCGCGGTTGCTCCGGCGTCCGTACCAGCGCCCGCCTTATCCCAGGGTTCGATTTATGGTTTCCGCGTGCAGATCTTCGCTTCATCCACGGAGAAAAACGCGATGAAGATCATTGATGACGCCCGGGTCACCTTCGGCGGCAAGATATATATCGAGCACCTCGCACCTTATTATAAGGTCCGGGTCGGCGACTGCCTGACTAAAGAAGACGCTCAGGTGCTGAAGGATAAAGCCGTCGGCCAGGGCTATCGCGGCGCGTTCATCGTGGAAACGATGATCAATCCTTAAATTGGATCTTGTCCTCGCGACAAAAAACGCCCACAAGGTTGAGGAAATAAAAAGGATCCTCAATCTTGCGGGCGTTAATTATTTTACGCTCAATGATTTCCGGCCCATCCCGATCAACGAAAGCGGCCGGACCCTGGCCGAGAACAGCCTGATCAAAGCGTCCTTTACTTATAAAATGACCGGTAAGCCTTCCCTGGCCGATGATTCCGGGTTATTTGTCAAATCCCTGGACGACCGGCCCGGCGTTTTATCTTCGCGTTACGCACCGAATAACGAAGAACGGATCAAACTGGTCTTAAACGAGTTGAACGGGGTCCGGGACCGGGCCGCTGCTTTCCGGGTCGTGTTCATATATTATTATGCTCCGGGTCAGTATGAAATTTTCAAGGGTGAATGCCCGGGCCGGATCGCGTTGTTACCTAAGGGTAATCACGGTTTTGGATACGATCCGGTTTTCATTCCCCGGGGCTATCGGAAGACCTTCGCGGAACTGGGTCCGGCGGTGAAAAACCGCGTCAGCCACCGGGCCGTGGCCCTGCGTAAATTTCGAAAATACTTCCTTAAAATAAGTAATAAGTATGCCGTAAGCAGTATGGAGTAGGCAGAATTATCCGCTTCTCCTTGCTTTCTGCATACTGCCTACTGTTTACTCCTTACGATCTTTAATGATTTCCACTGTCTTATCCTTCGACTTTTCCCCACGTATGATCCGAATGAAAGACTTTGCCACGTCATAATGGTCGGCTAATAGTTCGATCAGTTCCTGGTTCGCTTTCCCTTTCTCGGGTCGATGGACCAGCTTTATTTTCAATTGATCTGGGGCGATAAGGAAAATTTCCGCCTTGGGGGCTCCGGTAATGACTTTAACCTTGACGCGCATGAATCCGGTTCCGGCAATGAGATTTTTATTCTTCGGTTTTCAGCGAATCCGGTCGGCTCGAGTCGGTCTCCGCCGGCCGGGTTAAATCCATATATAGCAGGTTTTGCTTCCGACCCGCCGTGGAACGCGGCGCCAATTGCTGGCCTTCAAGCTGCTGTTCCAGGATCTTATCCTCTTCGGGCTGGATCGTGTTGCCGGTCGCGACCTTAACCACCCGTCCCGTGGAATCGACGATCGCCCGGACGACCTTGTTTTTGGGTATATTAAGCTCGTCCATAATCGCCTGGTTCCGGGCCAAATCCTCACCGGTCATAAGTTCCTCGTCCCGGTACTTCCCGGTCGACGGTTCCGGCGTGGCAGCCGTAGTCGTGACCGTTACTCCGGTCGCAGACACAGCGGGGGACGAGGATTTGGATATGGTCGCCGGCGCTTTCTCCTCGTTTGCGACCTCGGCTTTTTTCGCGTGCAGATCCTTCAGGTCCCCGGCTTCGGCGACCCGGTCTGATTTCTCAACCCGTTCCCGATCCGCCCTGGGGACCGTGGCCACGCTCAGGTCATTATCCGAGCGCGCGGTTTTAGTCGGGGAATAAGGGATCAATTCGCCGACTCCAACCAAGGGCTGGGTTTTTTCGCGATTGGCGAGGACAACGACAACAATCAAGGCCGCGGACGCGATCGGTACCAAGATCGGGCTAAACCGCCACACCCAGGGTAAGCGGGCTCTTTGCCGGACCTTGTCGAGCACCCGGTTTTCAAAACCAAGGTGAAACCTGTTCGTCGGTTCCTCGATCTCCCGTTGTTTCAGGAGGTTGTCGCCGCATTGCAGTTCTTCCAACTCGACCCGGCATTGCGGGCATTCCCGCAAATGGTTTTCGACGAAAAGCCTTTGCTTTTCGTCGAGTTCATTATCCAGATAAGCGTTCAATAGTTCCAGCGATAAATCACAGCGCATAGCCATTCACCTTTATTTCCTTAAAAATCTCCTTCATTTTCTGCCGCGCCCGCGCCAAACGGGACATGACCGTCCCGCGCGGAATTTTCAGAGTCCGGCTGATTTCGTCGTAAGGCATGTCTTCCTCAACCCTCAGGACCAGGATAACCCGGTAATCATTGGGCAGTCGGGCCATGGCCATCGCGATTTTTTCCTTAAGCATCTTTTCCCGGGTCATTTTGACCGGGTCGTCTTTATGACTGGGCAATATTTCCTTCAGATCATCGATGGGCATAAACCGATCCTGCCTTTCTCTTTTTAAGTAATTTATCGTGTGGTTAACGGCCACCTTGGACAACCAGGGATAAAAAGGCATCCCGGTTCTGAATTTCTGGATCTCGGTGAAGGCTTTGATAAATACCTCCTGCACCAGATCCTCGGTATTGTCCCGGTTGCCGACCATCCGATAGATAATTTTGTAAAGAGCCATTTTGTAACGTTCCACCAGGGGACAGAACGCCTCGGTGTTTCCGTTTTTGACCCGTTCGATTAAGACGTTGTCACCTTCATTAGTATTATACACAAAATTCTCCGATTTATTCCATTTTTTTCAATAAAATCAGGCGGATTTCAGGAAGGATGTCAAAATCGTAAAAAATAGGACCTTTTTACGCTATTCCTGAAGCTTATAATCCGGAGGCAAATCAAAGACATTGTTATTTATTGGCGCGCCGGCATAGCTGGTTACAAGATAATTGGTTTTCATGGTAAAATACACGTCTCCGCTACCCATGTTCATATCCAATGACCATTCCATGGGAAAACCGTAAATATTGCTGACTTTTTCCTGGAATTCTCTCATTTTATTATCCTGGGCATTGTTCGCCAGTAGTCCCGAGCTCAAACCCAATTCCCGGATTTTCATGCCGTATCCGAATAGTTCTTGATAACCCGGGATGTCGCTGGTCAACCAGAGCGTTTGATTCAGGCTAACCGATCCTTCGCCGGAAAGGATCTTCATGGTCGCCCGGACTTCTTCGCATTCCTTATCCAATATTTTCTTGGTTTTTCCGGTTTTCTCGACGTTTAATTCGGGTGGGACGTCAAGCGAATCCCTGGGCGTCTGTGCGTTCGCACGGAAATCCTCAATCCGGGTTTCGGTATAAGTCTTTAAGTCCGGGTTCAGGATCCAGATTAACTTGAGATCCAGGCGGGTGATGATGATCAGGGATATCGATCCGGCAAGGGCATCATTAGCCGATGTTTCGATACGCGAGCGATCGGTTTTGAAAAAACTACGGGATTTTATATCGGAAACACCCAGGCCCAACATGCCATCGGTTTTGGTCACGGTCTCAAACATAATGTCGGCATGGAGCAGCCGGATAGCCAAAAGACCGAGAATGAAGAGAACCCTTGAATTCATATGCATCAGTGAAAATTATATTAAAATACGCTAAAAAGTCAATATTAATACTGTTTGAGGACCGATTCTCTAACGGGATAAAATAATATTTAAATTAGCAGCCGTTTGATCAGGATCGTGGCGTAGGAACCGGGCGGCATGGTAAACTCGATTTTCATTTTCCCTTTGCCCGGGTATAGGTCGTCATTTTCCGGTTCGTTAATCGCGAAATCCGCCGGGAAAACAACCGCCCGGCGCGGAAAGGATTTGAAACGGACACCCCGGAAACGCATTTTACCTAAACCGAATCCCTTGATCGTTACGCCTTCCCGCTCCATTACCTCCCGCAGAATCGCGGCGAGGGGTTCGTGAAACCGGGTTCTATCATTAATCATCGGAATCGTCAAACTATTGAGAAATTCAGGATCCCGCAATTCCCGGCCAAAAACCATTTGTCCCACGGAATATGGTACGGATACGGTTTGCGCGCTGTGATCAGTCATGATCCGGACCAGAATTTCATTAAAAATATATGACTGGTATGCCAGCAGGTACAAATTTAACATTTCCCGGTCCAGTTGCTTGATCGCGTTCTTGAAATCCCCGGGATTCCGGACCAGGAAGGCGATCACCTTTTGATGTTCGCGGGGGGTTTTAATGAATATTTCGTCCCACTCTCCCCAATGCTCCAGGCAGTATTTTTTGAAGTCCTTGGCCGGTTTTGCCTCGTCCGCGTAGGAATGACACAAAATGAGTTTTAACGCGCCTTGATAATGACCGAGGATGATCGACCGCGCGAAAAAACCCTGTTTATGCCAGGCCGAACCGAAACGCTGGTCGTCAAAATAATTGGGCAGGCCGATTTTGATAACCTCGCAATGGTTGCGCGTCACTTTTTCCGTCTCGTCTTCATCCAGACTCCGGAGCGTGACCGTGAACTTATTGCCTTTAAGAACGGCCGGCGTGACCGGCTCTTCGGACTTGCCTAAGGGTATCAGGGAGAGGTTCTTTTCCTCAAAGCCCCGCCGCAGGTCTCCCCGGTACGACAAATACTGGGTGGTCAGGGCGTACCGGTCCTTTAACCCGGCTCGGGATATCAAACCCCTGGCGATCCCCAACTTCCGGGCCGCGAAATCGATCGCGTCGAGCGTATTCCAGGAATTTTTGACCATTTTCAGGATCGTGTATGGACCCCGGGAAGATATGGTCAGGCCGATCTGCTCCTCGACGACAAAGTCCTCGGGCCGGACCTTCAACTTCATATGATTATCGGTTAGGAAACGAGGGTGTTAAATAAATCCTGGATTTCTTTCTGGGTCACCGGGCCGACCGCGGTTACGGTATATTTTCTAAGGTCAAGAAATTCCTTGTTCAGCCGGTTTACGTCGCTCTCGTTAAGTGACCGGATCTGCCGTACGGCCTCGTTTATAGGCGTGATCCGTTTCATGTAGATCAGTTCCCGGCCCAGCCGCATCATCCGGTTGGTCGAGCTTTCCATGCTCAGCAGCATGTTGCCGGTCAGGTAGGTCTTGGCGATTTCGATCTCCTCCCGGCGGAATCCGTTATGAACCAGGTCGCGGAATATTTTCTTCAGCTGGACCGCGATCGGTTTGAGATTTTTCTTGTCGCAGACAAAATAGAAACCCAGCAGTCCGCAGTCGGAGTAGAAATCGACGAAAGAATGGACATCGTAGACCAGTCCGGCCGATTCGCGCAGGCCCTGGAACAACCGGGATGACATGCTGCCGCCCAGGGTGCCGTTCAGCAAAATCATGGGCCGGCGCCGGGGTGAACCGTAAGCGAAAGTCGGGATGCCGAACAGAACATGAACCTGCGATAGCTCCTTTTTTTTCTGGACCTTGATGACCGGGCGGCCGTAATCCGGCGGGATTCGCGGCTGCTCCTGCTGGCGGTGACGGCGGAACCGCCGGTAAGCGATCCGGGATATTTCCGCCGCGTCGAAGTTGCCGCTGACCGCGATGACGATATCCCGGTCCACGATATCCCGGTAATGGGCGAGGGCGTTTTCCTGGCCGATCCGGCTGACCGAGGTCCTAATCCCGGCGATCGGCCGGCCCAGACCGTGGCCGGGAAACAGTTCTTGAAAAAGCATTTCGAAAACATGGTCGCTGGGGTCGTCCTCGTCCGTCTTGATCTCCTCGAGCACGACCGACTTTTCCTTGACCAAATCTTGCCGGGCGAATTTCGATTCCAGGAGGATCTCCAGGATCAAGTCCAGGACTGTGGTTATGTGCTCGGAAAGAAACTTCGTTAGGATGATGAGATTTTCCTTGGTGGTGTACGCGTCGAAGGCGCCGCCCAGACCTTCGATGAGTTTGACGATCTCCAGCGAGGATTTTTTGGCGGTGCCCTTGAACATCATGTGCTCGATGAAATGGGTGATACCGCTCAGGCGCCCCGGTTCGTCCCGGGACCCGCGGTTAATGAAAAGGCCGAGGGAGAAAGAATAGAAGTTGGGCAGTTTTTCGGATACGACGCTGACGCCGGGGTAAATCTCTTCGAGACTTATCTTATTCCTTACGGATAAGATTAATCCTCCCCTTCTCGTCGATCTCGAAGACTTTGACCTCCAGTTCGTCGCCGACCTTCACGACATCCTCGACCCGGCGGACGCGCTGACGGGAAAGCTTGGAGATGTGGATCAAGCCCTCCTTGCCGGGCAGGATCTCGACGAAAGCGCCGAAATTCATAAGCCGCGTCACCTTGCCCTTATAGGTTTTGCCCACTTCGGCTTCGGCGACGATGCCCAGGATCATGTTCTGGGCCTGTTCGACCTTATAGGTATCGACGCCGGAAACGGCCACTTTGCCGTCGTCGTCGATATCGATCTGGACGTCCCATTCCTCGGAGATCTTCCGGATGACTTTACCGCCCGGACCGATGACTCCGCCGATCTTGGCTTTGTTGATGAAGAACGCGACGATCTTCGGCGCGTACTTGGACAATTCGCTGCGGGGCGTCGCGATCGTTCCGTCCATGGCTTTAAGGATCTCAAGACGGGCGTTCTTGGCCTTGACCATCGCGTTGGTCAGCAGGTCGACGCTCACGCCGTGGATCTTCAGGTCGAGCTGGATGGCGGTAATGCCGTCCTTGGTGCCGGCGACTTTGAAATCCATGTCGCCGTAGTGATCTTCATCGCCGATGATGTCGGTCAGGAGTTCATATTGTTCGCCCTCCTTGACCAGGCCGATCGATATACCGGCCACCGCGGTCTTGATTTTCACGCCCGCGTCCATCAGGGAAAGGGAAGCGCTGCAGACACTGGCCATGGACGATGAACCGTTGGACTCGAGGATCGTGGATACGATCCGGAGCGTGTAAGGAAAAGTTTCGTCGTTGGGCAGAACCGCCTGGATCGCGCGTTCCGCCAGGTTACCGTGCCCGATCTCCCGGCGGCTCACGCCGCGCAGGGGCCGGACTTCGCCCACCGAATAGGGCGGGAACGTATAATGGAGCATAAAGGACTTGGATTCCTCGCCGTAGATCGCGTCGATGCGCTGTTCGTCGTTGGCCGTGCCCAGGGTCGTGACCGCCAGGCTCTGGGTTTGACCGCGGGTAAAGATCGCCGATCCGTGGGTCCGGGGCAGGACTCCGATTTCACAGGACAAATTCCGGATCTCGTCCAGTCCCCGGCCGTCGAGCCGTTTCTTTTCGGCAAGGACTTTTTTGCGCATCTCGGATTCGATCATCTCGTCCGCGACGCGGTTGATCTTTTTCTCGATGATCTCGTCCCTGTCCGCCATCTTTTCCGCCAGGTTCTTGACCATGTGGTGATAGGCTTCCTGACGGGCTTGCTTCTCCGGGAATTGGAAAAGCTGGCCGATCTCCGGCGCCAGAGCGGCCCGGATCTCGTTGACCAAAGACTCTTCGACAAAAGGCTTGACCATATCCATCTTGGGTTTGCCCACCTTATCCCGGAGGATCTCGATCTGCTCGATGATCCGTCGGATCTCGGGTTGGGCGGCCCGGATCGCGCCGGCCACTTCGTCTTCGCCGGCTTCGCTGGCCTCGCCTTCGACCATGACCACGGAATCCTTGGTCCCGACGACAACCAGAACCACCCTGCAGCCTACCTGCTGCGCGATGCTGGGATTTATCAAATACTGGCCGTCTTTCAAGCCGACCCGTACTCCGGCGATCGGGATCGTGTACGGCATTTCGGAGATAAGAAGGGCGGCCGAAGCGCCGATGACGCCCAGCGTGTCCGCCTCGTGTTCCTGGTCGGAAGACAGGACATTGGCGATGATCTGAATTTCGTTACGGAAATCCTGGGGAAAGAGCGGCCGGATCGGCCGGTCAATGAGCCGGGACGACAGGACCTCCCGGTCCGAAGGCCGGGTCTCCCGTTTGATAAAACCGCCCGGGATCTTTCCGGCCGCGAAGAAAAGTTCGCGATATTCCACGGTCATGGGCAGAAAGTCCGTTTCCTCGCCCGCCTCGGGGGCACAGGTAACGCAGACTAAGACCATGGTCTCGCCGTAGGAAACCAAAACTGCGCCGGCGGCTTGTTTGGCTAGACGGCCGCTTTCCAGGCGAAGCGTTTTTTCGCCGATGGGCAATTCGACAATCGAGTGCATGTTGCTATTTCCTCAAATTGAGAGCGTCGACGATTTTCGTATAACGGGTACGGTCCTTGCGCATCAAATAATTAAGATGGCGCCGGCGGTCGTTGACCATTTTAATCAGCCCCTGACGGGAGTGTTTGTCCTTGGGAAACTGCTTCAAATGCTCGGTCAGATTGCGGATCCGTTCGCTCAGGATCGCGATCTGGACTTCCGGCGAACCGGTGTCGTACTCGTGCATTTTATGGGTTTGGATCAACTCCTTCTTTTTTTCTTTTAGTAATGCCATTTAGTGTTCTCCTTTTCTTAATTATTATTATCCATATTTTCGGAAAAAAGTCAAGGGTTGTAATCTTATTCCGGCCGCATTTAACGCTCGCGCCCTTGACTCAAATCCTTTTTATCGGTAAACTGATTACTATGGCCGGTAACAACCGATCCGCCACCTGGCTTTTGATCATCGGACTGGTCGTGGTCAGCGCCGGGCTCCGGTTCTACATGCTCGGCGCCAAGGACGTCTGGCTGGATGAAGCAAACACGGTGCGGATCGCTGAAAATCCGGCCGGACCGATGAATGCCCGTTTGAAACTCGACTCCAGCCCGCCCCTTTATTATCTTATGGTCCATTACTGGATGAAAGCCTTCGGGCAATCCGGGTCCGCGATCCGCGGCCTTTCCGCGGTGCTGGGCATTCTCCTGGTGGCCGCCGTTTTTCTTGTCGGCCGCGACCTTTTTGGTCCGGGCATCGGCCTCATGGCGGCCGCGATTACCGCGCTGTCGCCGGTCCAGGTCATGTATTCCCAGGAAACACGGATGTACACGCTGCTGCCTCTTTTAAGCCTGTTGTCTTGCTATTTTTTCCTTAAATTTCTGGAGGAACCGCGCCCGGCCTGGTTGGCGGGGAGCGCCTTTTTTACCGCTTTGGCTTTATACACTCACAACTTCGGTTTCTTCCTTCCGCCGGTCCAGTTGGTAATCCTTATCGGAACGAAAACTTCACCCCGTTTATTCCTTAAGTGGTTCATATCCCTGGCCGCCGCGCTCATCCTCTATCTACCCTGGTTGCCGGTTTTGCTTTTTCAAATCCGGAACGACACCAACTATGCCTGGATCGCCCAGATCTGGAAAATATTCGGATTTTTCGGCTCCCTTTTCCAGACCCTCAAATCATTCTCGCCGGCGGGCGATCATCCCGAATATATCGGCCTGCACAGCCTGCCCCCAGTTTCGTTTCTTTCGGTCGCGGTCGTCGCCGCGAGCGCGATAACCGGCGCGGTTTTTATGATCACCGATAAAAAACCGGCCGGATCCCGCGTCCGTTTTTACCATTGCCTGGTCTATCTATGCCTGCCCCTGATTCTGGCCGGTCTGGGATCACTCCTTTTCACTCCGGTCTATGTCGCGGGCCGGACCGACCAGCTCGTTTTTCCCGCTTTCAGCCTGGTCCTCGCCTTTCTGATCGCCGCGATCCGGTCCCGGCCGATAAAATACGGATTGTTCGCGGCCGTTATCGGGCTTTCGCTTTTCACCCTGAAGGATTACTACCGGATTAATTATAAAACGGGTGACCGGCAGATCGCCGAGACCATCCGGCAATACGCCCGGCCTGGCGACGCGGTGGTTTTCACGAATTTGACCCGCGCTTCGGTCGAATATTACTTGCGGCGGAGTCGGGTCGAATTAAGCATGTTTTCGTACCCCGAAGAAATGGCCTTACATATGGGGAATATCCGTATCGAAAACATGCTGAAAAATTCCCAACAGCTGGCGGCGGACGCCGACACCCTGGTCGCCCGGATTATCAATCGGAAATTTAAGCGGGTTTTTATTCTCTTTGTCGCGAGCAAGGTTGACGAATTTTTGCGCTCCGCCCTGGAAGACAAACTACCCATGAAGGCTATGTCCCGCCTGGGCCAGTTTCGCCAGTCCCTGGTCAAAACCAGGGTGGATCTCGTCATGATCGAGCGTTAAAGCCGGTTATTGCTTGTTTATTTTCGCCAGGTAATCGTATTCGACGTTCACGAATGCCCCGGTTCTTAAATAGGAGAGCGTCGTATTCTCGAGGGTGTGAGGGATCAGGGAAACGGAAAAAACGTTCCGGGACAATTTCCCGATGGTCAGGCTGATGCCGTCGACGCAAATCGATCCTTTGGGGATCAGGTATTTTTGATGCTTCGCGCCGGCCTGGAAATAGTATTCGTTGCCCGCGATGCGCACCAGTTTCGCGGTTTCGTCCACATGACCCAGCACCATGTGGCCGCCCAGGCGGTCGCCCAGCCTCAAAGCGCGCTCCAGGTTTACCCGGTCACCGGTCTGCCAGCGTTCCAGGGTCGTCGACACCTTGGTTTGGACCATGGCCTCGACCGTGAAACCGCCTTTGATTATTCCGGTGACGGTCAGGCAGATGCCGTTTATCGCGACGCTGTCGCCGGTTTTATTTTCCAGCGCGGACTGGATGGTTATCCGACGCGTCCGGCCCCGGACGATTTTTAAAATTTTACCCCGTTCTTCAATTATTCCGGTAAACATGATATAATGTGTCCTCCCCGATGCCGGCAACTTCGACGCCGGGCATGACTTTGATCCGGTCAAACTCGTCAGTCAGGGTCGCTCCCTGTTCGATCTTTGCCGGAGACTGGAAAAAATACAGCTCGTCGTATAAATTGTTATCGAAAACCTGGGAAAAAATGATCGCTCCGCCCTCGATCAAAACCGAGCCGATATCCCAGGTGCCGATCCTCTGGATCACGGATTTCATCGGATAGTAACCACCCTCAAAAACCGCGATTTCCGCGCCGGCGGCGACCAGCCGTTCGATTTTCCGGGGATCATTATTGGGGCTGGTGATAATGATCCGGCGGGCATCGTTATTCAGGAAACGGGCGCCTTCGGGAATTCTTAAATGCGAGTCAATGACGATCCGCGCCGGATTGCTCCGGCCCACATACCGGTCCGTGAGGAGCGGGTCGTCGGCCAGGACGGTGTTGATCCCGACGAGCACCGCGTCGAACTGGCCGCGCAGGGAATGGACGTAGCGCCGGGCCGGTTCGCCGGTGATGTAGCGACCGCCAAATCCGGGCTTCGCCTTTCCCGTAACCGCGGCGATCCGACCGTCCCGGGAACCGGCGATTTTCAATACGACATAAGGAATTTTGGACGTGATATACTTTTGGTAAGCCCGGTTAAGAAACCGGGCGTCGTCCCGTAAAACGTCGTTCACGACTTCCAGGCCGTTCTTGCTCAGGAACTCCAAGCCCCGGCCATTGACCAGGGGATTGGGGTCGAGCATGCCGGTCACGACCCGGTTGATGCCGCTCTCCAGGATCGAATCCACGCACGGCGGCGTGCGGCCGCAAGTGCAGCACGGTTCCAAATTCACGTACAGGGTCGCGCCCCGGGCCCGTCCGCCGGCGTCCAGCAGGGCCACGGTTTCCGCGTGGGCTTCGCCGATCTTGCGGTGAAATCCCCGGCCTAAGATCCGGTGGTCCCTCGCGACGACCGCGCCGACCAGGGGGTTTACTCCGGTGCGGCTCCAGCCCTTTTTCGCCAGGGCCAGGGCCACGCGCATGTGGTAATTGTCGTAATCGGCGTTCGGCATATCGGGAAAATTATAACCGGTGGGGAATATAAGTCAAGGATATATCCCGGATGATTTTTTCTTATTAAATGGCCGCGGCTGCGATACGCGTTTCGTCCGGCGTCAGCGGTTGTCGGCTACGTCAAACGACAACGATCAACGAAACCGAATCGCCTTTCGAAACCGCAAACGATTGACGATCAATCAACAGATCCGCGGCAGACCTTCGGCCTCGAGAAGCATCACCGGCCTTGAGCCCCCGATCGACGTCTTCATCCAGACGCCCCTGGGTTTTTTTACGACCTCACCGATGATCGCGGCGTCAACGCCCAGCCGGTGGCTTCGGATGACTTTTAAAACGGCGGCCGCCTTTCGGGGATCGACGACCGCGATGAATTTGCCCTCGTTGGCGATGTCGAGCGGGTCCAGGCCGAGCATTGAGGCCGCGCCGCGCACCGCTTTATTAATCGGTATTAAGTTTTCTCTTATGACCATGCCCAGCCGCGACCCATCAAGAGCCTCGTTCAAGACCGACGCCGTGCCGCCCCGGGTCGGATCCCGCATGAAGCGCAGGGCGGTCGAAAACCGGAACAGTTTTTCGGTGATTAAGTTAAGCGGGGCCGTGTCGCTGCGGATGCCGGATTTTAAGCCCAACCCCAGCCGCTCGTTGAGCACGGCGATCCCGTGGTCGCCGATGGTTCCGCTCAGGATGATTTTGTCGCCGGGCCGGATGAATTCCCGGCCGGTCCGGATCCGGATTTCACCGATGCCGCTCGTCGTGATAAAAATTTTGTCGGCCTGGTCCTTGGGAACGACCTTGGTATCGCCGCAAACCACGGCGATCCCGGCCTCCCGGGACGCCCGGGCCGCGGAGCGCAATATCCGTTCGAGGTCCGCGATCGCGAAACCTTCCTCGAGGATCAGGGATAGGGCCAGGAAGCGGGGCACGGCGCCTTTCATGGCCAGGTCGTTGACCGTGCCGCAGACCGCCAGCCGGCCGATGTCCCCGCCCGGAAAAAATATGGGGTCGATGACATAAGCGTCGGTGGTGAAAGCGACATTGCGACCCGGCATGAGAACGGCCGCGGCGTCTTCGAGGCGCCGCAGGACCGGGTCGCGGAAATATTTAAGGAAGACATTCCGAATCAGGCGGCCGGTCCGAACGCCGCCCGCGCCGTGCGCGAGAGTTATTGTTTTGTCGATCAGCGAATTCGAAGTTCGAATTTTAAAGGTCGATTTCGTACGTGTCCCGAAGAAAACCCCGGGCGCCCGAATTTTCCTTGAACCGGGCCAGGCCCCAGTTGGGTTCCATGTTGATGGTGAACGTGCCCAGGTCCAGGTACTTGAAGCCCTTGGTCCGGCCCCAGTTGAGGATCTCGTAAAAAAGCAGGTTAACCGGCCGGTAGGCCTGGTATGCGTCGTTATGGCTGATATAGAACGCCAGGAGCACTTTGGTGTTCGCGCAGAAGATCACGATCCCGCCCAGCATCTTCTCCTTCAAAAAAGCGCCGAAGAACAGGATATCGTCGGGAAATAAATTTTTAAGCTTTGTCAATTCGGCCAGCGTGTGAGTGGGCGTGACGTTATGGCGCATGCCGAGGTTGTCCTTGAGGATCCCGTAATATCCGGCTAAATCCTCGGAGAGCCGGACCCGCACGCCCTCGCGGATCGCTTTTTTCGTCGACCGGCGGGCGTCGGAATGGAACGTCTCCAGGGGATCGGCGGCATCCAGCGGGATCACGGCGGTGATCTCGCGCTTCCGGTAACAAAACCCGATCTTCTGCAGGGCGAAGTCGACGTACTGGTCGGGTTCCTTGTAATAAATAAGGGGCGGCTGGGTCAGGATGATTTTTTTATATCCCTGGCTTTTTAAATACTGGACCAGGTGGTCCGCGGCCAGGTATATGTCGTGAACGCCCAGTCCCGGTTTCAGGACCAGCCCGCCGTAAGAAGCGCCCCGGTGGGAGATGACGGTATCGTCCTCGACCACGGCCGGGAACAGACCGACCAGGTTACCCTTTTCCTTGATCAAAAGGTGCAGGCTTTTGAACCGATCATGGGGATGATAGCTCAAAAATTTCAAATAATGGAAGATCGTGCCGTTGTTCGCGCCCGCGACGAATTTTTCCCACGGCGCGTGGTCCTTTTCCGTGTATTTATGGATTTCCATGATTAATTGTATCTACGCTTTTTGGAAAGTCAATAAAACAATGATCCGGCATTCAAAATGTGTTTATATTATTTTTATGATTATTTCGCGGTTAACGATTGTTATCATACGTAAAGTCCGCCAATTACTCTTGAAGCACCATCAAACTCTTATGTAGATAAATGCAGCATGATTACATGATGCAATCTTTTTTATGGTGGTTTATTAAGTGCCATCGATACCCCTCATGTGCATTGCGCATAACGTGTGCCGCCTTACATAGTACCGTTTGCGACCGATAATAACTCATTACCAAAACGGAACAAGTGACATTGAACGAGTTCGATAATTCTCTTCCAAAAAACGAGTGTCGTAAAGCTATGTATTGGATGGCGTTTGCATGCCATTGTTCTTGCTAACGCTTACTACAGATAATGCAATAAGATCGGGTTAGTAAAAGATCCCTGGGGAACCCGGACAACTCCGCTTGGACTTCTGGTGTAAGAAATGTCTTACCCTCTGATCCTCCAGGATCATTATTAATATCGCGACCTTGGAATAAAATAACTTGAAGCTGTGAAGATGCAATGGCTTTATATTGATCTGGCATAAGACGATTCAGATAGACGTATGCCGGAAAAAGATTCTCACGCAGATGATCCCAAGGAGGAACATTAGGAGAGGGAGATGTGTCCGGAGATGCCCATTCAAAATTATGACCTCCACTGAGACTGAAGAAATTGTGGATGATTCCATAAAACAAACCGCCTGTTTTCAAAAGACGACGTACTTCTGAAAAATACTTGGGAACATCTGCTACATGCTCAAGAACATTGTTTGAGGTTATCAAATCGAACAAATCATCGGACAAGGGATATTTTGCAGATTCCGGGTCGGCGACAATGAATTCAATGTTGGTTTTGTATGGCGATAGTGGCCTACCGGCTATCGCTTCAAGTTGATTATAATATAATTTGTCAAACAGAATTCGGCGGACGACCGATTTGATTGCTCTTTTGGAACCATCTAATCTCAATGTTTTCCAAAAATAAAGAGGAAGAGAATCTGGTTTGACGTTGTTTATGTCTAAAGCGGTTACATGAGCTCCGTAGGCGGATGCCAGAAGTGAAAATGGAAATCTTTGTCCACAACCGAGATCAAGTATCTTCTTCCCTTTGAGGGAGTTGAACTTAAATGGGGACAGATCTCTAATGGTTTTTTTAAATACATTCTTGAAGTCGCTCGAAGCAAAACTTTGTTTAAAATGCTGATAAAATCTAAAATGATCCTGAATTTCTCGAATCATGGAGAACCCCCAATATTGAATTGCTGTAAATAACTCACAACTCGGTCATCGGCGAAAAAGGTTCGTCTTTTCAGTGTATTTATGGATTTCCATGATTAATTGTATCTATGCTTTTTTGAAAGTCAATAAAATAATGATCCGACATTCAAAATGTGTTTATATAATTTTTATCCATAGCGTATCTTCTACTCTTCCACTATTATTATCCGATTATAATAAATCCAAACTCATTGTCAAGAAATCATGCGTTAAGAAATGATCAAATAACTCAAGTATTGCGATTCTTCGTCCTGTTGTACAGGTCTCAGAATGACACAAGGGAAAAGCGATCTCAGTTCAACGGAGAGAAAAGACGGATTTAGAATAACAAAGAGGTTTTAAAATTATCCATTCGGGCTTCCCAATATTTCCCGTAACGATTCGAAAACGGAGCCGACATAGTCTTCAAATTTGTAGGGTTCGGTCGGCAAGGGATGGGAAATCTTCAATCCGGATTGCTCAAGATCATTTCGCACTACTTCCATTAGCTGCCTGAGTTCTGATAACTGTAGGTACTGGGATAATGAATCGATGTCAGGTTCTGACAATCGGCGCCAAATATGCAGGAATCCGCGAAATAAAGAAACCCAATTTATCCATTTGGGTATATCCCCGCCTGGTGTGATATTTATAGCCTGCCACCAGTATTCCCGATTGAGCCAATAGTGTTTTTCGCGTTTTGTATGTTTAATCCACACCAATCCGGAGAATGGTAATTCAGCCATCGTAGTTTGCACCCTTGGTTGTGAGAAAATAACTTCCCGTGCAACTCGCCTAGGATGGGCACTTTCATGGGTTATCAGATAGGCTATTATGTCTGCGCGCAAGTTCACGCCAAAAAGAGCTCGGAGTTTTAGCCATAAGTTAGACGGTGAATGGGATTGAATTTCTTTCGATAACTTACGCAGATTGACTGGGGTTCTAAGGAAACCATATTTTCTAAATGTCTCATCGACTTTACCCATTACTGGCATCGGTTTACCGTCTTTAAATAAGAAAAAAGATTGGTGCAGTTCTTCTCTATTATTGATGGGCGATTTAACGGCTAGGTTTTTCGAAACCCGCCGCCACTTGGCTGATTTATCTTCCTTTGAGAGAATATCCGCAACAGCAAATAGAATATCCCGGTTGTATCGGTCGTCCAATTTAATGATGTTATTCAGGCGTTGGACATTCAGCCATTTGCCGTTGATGACCAGCCAATCAACGACTTCATCAAACATGCGCGGTTCATATCTTCCCATTTCAAGGGAAATCAGGAGCAAAGCCTCCGGGTCAATTACCCAATTATCCTGATTATAAGCTTCGCCAAAAACGCCAATCTGTGACCACTGACGCCACATGAAATCAAGCATCAATTCAAGATACTCGTTTCTAAATTCTCTCAATGATTTAAACATAGCTTAATTGCTCCAATATTGTTTTTAAATTCATCTTCTTCTCATCAGTAATGCTTTGCGTTAATACCCATTTTACTGCCTCCCCAAGCTCCCCAACGGTTGGATTTAATACTTTCAGATCATCAAGATGATGACTCACTTCCATTGCTGATGCAGCAAGTAATTTGAAATAAATTTGATCTATTCTTGATAAATAAAATATGGTAAGCTTTTCCCCATATACAATTCGCTTCAATCGTGTTTCTATTCCCGTTGGTAAAAAAGCATAATCTAGGGTCTTTTCGGGACCAAGATTAATCCAATCCTCAGGCAAACCCAATGTATTTTTTACGTCTTTTATGGCTTGTAATAAATATATTGGAAATTCCCTAAGCATTGCCAATCTCACAATTTCGCCATTCATTTCAAGAATCCCGATGACATCAATATCCCGGGTAGTTCGCTTAACTAAACCCATGACATTCAATGCTGCACCACCGCAAACAACCAACTCAGTATTGGGTGCTTTGTCATGTTCCAAAGTCTCGTTAAGTGACTTTAATGCAATTTCGATTTTATCAATATCTAACATCATATATCACATTATAGCTATCAATATGATTTTGTCAAGTTATTTTTTAATATAAAGAACGTCCCGCGGAGGGATGTCCGCGGGACGCGATAAGTTAAAGAGAGGATGCCCTGATTACGCTTTCGAGTATTCCTTCCAGCGTTTCTCGAGGTTGGGATCCGCGACCGTCTCCAGGACATAGTTGCAGAAATCCCGGCCCGTGCAGCCGGTATTGCGGCCTGTAATCGTAAGTTTCTTTTCGAACTGACCGCAGATGTCGAGCGCCATCTCCAGCTTGTTGCCGAGCTGGGGATACCCGACGTGGTTGAGGAGGAGGGCCGCGGCCCGGGTCACGCTCGAGGGATCCGCGTACTGGGCCCGGCCTTCCTGGACCATGCGCGGCGCGCTGCCGTGGATCGCCTCGAACATGGCGTAACGCTTGCCGATATTCGCGCTGCCCGCGGTCCCGACGCCGCCCTGGAACTCCGCCGCTTCGTCGGTCAGGATGTCGCCGTAGAGGTTGGGCAGGACCATGACTTTGAATTCGGTGCGGCGCTTGGGGTCCACGAGCTTCGCGGTCATAATGTCGATGAACCAGTCGTCGGCCGTGATCCCCGGGTATTCCTTGGCAATTTCGTAGAAGGTTTTGAGAAACATGCCGTCGGTCGTTTTGACCACGTTGGCCTTGGTCACCGCCGTGACCCGTTTCTTGTTGTTTTTCTTGGCGTATTCGAACGCGAGCCGGATGATCCGTTCACTGCCCGGTTTGGAAATGAGTTTGAAATCGATGGCGATGTCCGGTGTAACTTCGATGCCGTCTGAACCGAGCGCGTATAGATCCTCGGTGTTTTCCCGGAAGAACATCCAGTCCAGACCCTGGGCCGGAACGCGGACCGGCCGCACGTTGGCGAACAGGTCCAGTTCCTTCCGGACCGCGACGTTGGCGCTCTCGATATTCGGCCAGGGATCGCCTTTTTTCGGAGTCGTGGTCGGTCCTTTCAGCGTCACATGACATTTCTTGATCGCCGCCAGCACGTCGTCCGGGACTGGTTTCATAACCTCAACCCGTTTCTCGATGGTCAAACCCTCGATCACCTTGAACTGCACCCGGCCCTGGGCGACCTCATCCTTCAAGAGCAGTTCCAGGACGCGCTGGGCTTCGCCCGTGATGTACGGGCCGATCCCGTCGCCGCCCAGAACTCCGATGATGAGGGGTTTTACCTTGGTATAGTCAATCCATTCCTGGGCTTTCTTCACCTCTTCGATCCGCTTGATCTGCTTTTCCAGGATCTTCCCGAAATGCTCCTGCGCGATCTTTATGGGATCGGCCGCGCCCGTTTTCTGAGCCGTCACTTTCTTTTCTTTCTTCATTATCTTCTCCCTATATCTTCAGCTAATCAAGCTTAAAACCGCCGTGTTTTTCCAGATGGGGCAGCAAACCCCCATCGTTCAGAATGTTGATCATGGCTTTAGGCAGGGGGTGAGCCTTCAGCTCGATGCCCTTGGTCAAATCCCGGATCACGCCCGCGGCGAGATCGACCTCCAGCTCGTCGCCGGTCTCGATCCGGTCTGTATCGCACTCCACCAGGGGCAGGCCGACATTGATCGCGTTCCGGTAAAATATCCGCGCGAACGACTTGGCCAGGACCGCGGATACGCCGGCCAGCTTGATGATGATCGGCGCGTGCTCCCGGGAACTGCCTAAACCGAAATTACCGCCCGCGACCACGAAATCGCCCTTCGCCATTTTTTTGGCGAATTCCGGGTCCGCGTCTTCCAAAACGTGCGTGGCCAGTTCGGGCAGGTTTGAACGGAGGTGGAAATAACGACCCGGGCAGATCAGGTCCGTGGATATGTCGTTGCCGAATTTCCAGGTTTTGCCTTTGAGAACCATCGTTGTCTCCTTGATGAAACGGTTGGATTACGCCTTGGCGACGGTCTGTTTGACCCATTCCGTGGTGACCGATTTCGGTCGTTCGATCGCCTCGCCCCAGGCCCGGCTCATGACGAGCTGCGCGGCCATGCCGAGCGCGCGGGAAACGCCGAAAAGAACCGTGTAATATTCGAATTCCACCAGGCCGTAATGATAGAGAAGCGAACCGGACGCGGCGTCCACGTTGGGCCAGGGATCCTTCGCCTTGCCGTGCTCTTTCAGAACGCCGGGAATGATGTCAAAGACCTTGGCGACGATCTGGAACACCGGGTCGTTCGGGCATACCTTCTTGCCGAAGTCCCGGAACGCGTCGAAGCGGGGATCGGTGATACGCAGTACCGCGTGGCCGTAGCCGGGAATGACCTTGCCGGAATTGAGCGTTTCCCAGGCGAACTGGCGCAGATCCTCATCCTTGGGCACGCCGCCGAATTTTTCGTTCACCATCAGCACCCAGCCCAGGCACTCCTGGTTGGCCAGGCCGTGCAGGGGGCCGGCCAAACCGTTCATTCCCGCCGAGATCGCGTAGTACGGATCGGAGAGCGCCGAAGCCACACAGTGGCAGGTATGGGCGCTGACATTGCCGCCTTCGTGGTCGCAGTGGAGGACCATGTAAAGCCGCATCAGGTCGGCGAATTCGCCGGTCGGATCCTTGATGCCGAGCATCTGCGCGTAATCACCGGCCCAGTCCAGGTTCGGGTCGGAAGCGATGCGGGAACCTTTGTTGAATTTCATCCGGTAGATGCCGGCCGCGATCGCGGGCAGCTTGGCGATCAGGTCCAGGCAGTCTTCCAGGGTCGGTTCCCAGTAGACGTCCTTTTTCATGCCTTCGGTGTACTTTTTCCGGTATTGCGATTCCCTTTCCAGAGCCAGAATTGCCAGGTTGAACATAGCCATGGGATGGGAATCCTTGGGCAGGGCTTCGAGAGTTTTCCATACGTAATCCGGAACCGCGTTTCTTTTTTTCAGGTCTTTCTTCAAATCCTCGAGCGCCACCTTGTCCGGCATCTCACCGGTCATGAGCAGAAACAGGACTTCCTCGGGCAGGTTGTTCTTAAGCTCGGCGACCGGCCGGCCGCGGATGATCAAGCCCTTGTCCGGCGGCACCAGCGAAGTGTCGCAGACTAAACCGTTCACCCCGCGCATGCCGCCGAATAAAGCGCCCACCGTGACTTGGGATATCACCTTTTCGGAGTGGGTCTTGGCCAGGTTCCTGATCTCATCCCGCCAAACCGGGATCTTCTGGGTTAATGTGGCTTTTAAGTTAGGCATCAATTCCTCCTCAAAGTTGTTATTTTAAATTATTTTCTTCTCTTTGACGTCTTCTTTATTTTCTTAACGGCCTTTTTCGCCGTTTTCTTAGCTTTGAAAAAATCACGCGGGTCGCGGATCGCTCCGAACAGAGCCGAATAGGCCGCGGTCGCCGGGGACGCCAGGTAAATGAAACTATCGGGATTGCCCATGCGTCCTTTGAAGTTGCGGTTGGCTGTGGACAGACAGACCTCGCCGTCACCGAGGATACCTTCGTGAACGCCGACGCAGGGCCCGCAGCCCGGACCGATGATAATGGCTCCGGCTTTGACGAAAACATTCTGCAAGTTAAGAGTCGCGAGATAGACGTCCCGGGACGCCGGGCAGACGATCAGCCGGACGCCGGACGCGATGTGCTTTCCGCTCAATATCCGGGCCGCGATCTTCAGATCTTCGGGCCGGCCGTTGGTGCAGGTACCGATGAGAACCTGGTGGATCTTCTGACTCCCGAGTTCCCGGGCCTTCTTGGTGTTATCCACGGTGTGGGGGCAGGATACCGTCGGTTCGAGCTGCGCGGCGTCGATGTCGACGATCCGCTCGTAGGTCGCGTCCGGATCCGGAAAGATCGGCCGCCAATCCCTGACCCGGCCGCGGGATTTTAAATAAGCCTTGGTCACATTATCCGAAGCGATGAGCCCGACTTTGGCCCCGGCCTCGACCGCCATGTTGGAAAGCACGAACCGCGATTCCATGGACATCGCGTCGATCGTCGGCCCGCCGAATTCCAGCGCTTTGTAGGTCGCGCCGTCGGCACCGATCATGCCGATCAGGTGCAGGATCAGATCTTTGGAAAAAACTCCGGGCGGGAATTTACCGTGGACATTGATCCGGAACGTTTCCGGTACTTTAAACCAGGTCTTGCCCATGACCATGCCGACCGCGACGTCGGTCGAGCCCATGCCGGTGGAAAAAGCAGCCAGGGCGCCCGGCGTACAGGTGTGGGAATCCGCGCCGATCACCACGTCGCCCGGTTTGACGAACGACTCGACCAGCCGCTGGTGAATCACGCCGTCGCCGACATCGGACAGGGTGGCGCCGGTTTTGGCGCAGAAACTGCGGATGAACATATGATCGTTGGATAATTCTTTCCGGGGAGAAGGCGCCGCATGGTCGATGAACAGAATCGCCTTGGGAACCCTTAAGCGGTCGACCTTCATTTTTTCGATCTGCCGGACCCCGAGGGGACCGGTCCCGTCCTGAAACGCCGCGACGTCGACATTGGAAATGACGATGCCACCCGCCTGGGCGTCGACGCCGCTTTTCTCGGACAGGATCTTTTCGGCTAAGGTTTTGCCCATTTTACCTCCGTTTTCCTTCAAAATCCTGAAAAATCTAACCTTAAATGCACTCGTTTTGCGATTAATGTGCCGTGATTTTGGCATAAAGTCCCAAACTGCTTAATGGGATTTAAATCTGGAGGATTAATCGCTGATACCGAGATAAATGATCACCCTTTCTTGGATAAATATTGTATCTAAAAATTACTCGAAGTCAAGCCTTTGAGAGCGAGAGCTCGAAAAGCGATTCATCGATTTCTGGATTTTTTCAGAAATCTCAAGAGTATTTAATACACGAACGAACTGCCGCCGATGAATTCGCGCAGTATGGAGTTGGACGGCACATCCCGTTCCTCCACGGCGTTGAACAACCCGAAAAAGTTGAGCAGGCGGCGGGCTTCTTCGTATTCGGGCATGCGCCGGCGGATTTTCTTGAGGATGGGCACGCAGAATTTCTTCAGGATCGACGGTTCGTATACCAGGGCCGAATTGAACATTTCGTCGGCCTCTTCCTGATAAGGATAGATGTTCTTCTCCTCGCCGCTCCGCACCGATCCCCAGTGTCGGAGCACGCCGGTCACTTCGTGCCCGCGGTAATAGGTGTCGCGGACGATCCGGCGCATCAGGCGGGTATCCGTGGTCGAAACCCGGTTAAGGTCGTCGATATTGAGCTGGGTCAGGGCGCTGATATATAATTTAAATTTCACCGGCCGCTCGATCCGGTGGGTAAGTTCCTCGTTCAGGCAATGGATCCCTTCAACAAGCGCTACTCCGTTTTCCGGCAGATTAATCTTATCCCCGCGGCCCCGGCGGCCGGTCAAAAAATTGAACCGGGGCATGACCACCCGCTGACCCGCGATTATTTTCAGCAGATCCTGGTTGAGTTTCGGGATGTCAACGGCTTTGATGCCTTCGAAATCCAGGCGGCCGAATTCGTCCCGAGGCGTGCGGCTGTGGGGCAGGAAATAATTGTCCGTGGAAACGATGATCGGCCGCAGGCCGTTGACCATAAGCTGGATCGCCAGGCGCTTGGTAAAGGTCGTCTTGCCCGCACTCGACGGGCCCGCGATCAACACGACTCGGCGCCGCTCCCGGGATACCCGGTCCGCGATATAGCCGATCTTCTTTTCGTGAAGAGCCTCGCTGACCATAACGATTTCCGGACCGCCGCCGTTACGGATGGCGTTGTTCAGCTGGCCGACGCTGCAGAAACCGAGGATGTGCGACCACTCGGTGTACTCGTCGAAGATCCTGGCCAGGCGGTACTGGGGCAGGTATTCGGGCAGCTGGGACAGATCCTGCCAGCGGGGAAAGACGATGATGAACCCCGCGGAGAATTTTTTCAGATAAAAACGAGCGGTCGAACCCGTGGTCGCCAGGGGCGGCATGCCGAAACTTTCATGCAGGCCAAGCAGTTCATAAACGGATATCGAGCCGGCGTAAAGCGACGTGAGGAGATCCACGATGTCCCGGCGGCGTTCCTTACGGAAGATCCGAATTGCTTCGGGAATAGTCCGCGTCGTTTTCTTGATCGCCAGGTTGTTTTTTATTATTTTCCGCATTTCGGATTCGATCCGGACGATATCGTTTTCGGTCAGAACATGATCCAGACGGCAGTAAAAACCGAGGCTTACCGAATGTTCGATGACCAGATAATTCATCGGGAACAACTTTCGGACCGCAGCGTAGAGGATGAAGGAAAGGGTCGATTGGTAGCGGCGCCAGAGGTTGAGTTTGTTCAGTTCCTCAACGCCCTTGTCATCCTTCTCAAACACGGTCAACTCCTCGTGCCGAACAGCGCGGTGCCGACCCGGATCATGGTGCTGCCTTCCTCGACCGCGACCTCGAAATCCGCGCTCATACCCATGGAAAGAACGGGCAGGGGCCGGTCCAGTTTCTGAACCAGTTCGTCACGCAAGTCGCGCAGCAATTTAAAACAGGGCCGCGACGCCGCCGGGTCGGTGACGGCCCAACCCGGTCCGATCGTCATCAACCCCAGGACGTTGATCTTGTCAAAACCGGTCAGCGCTTCGAAGAAATCGAATACCGCTTCCGGTTTAAGCCCGAATTTGGTTTCTTCCCGGGAAGTGTTCACCTCGACCAGGCAGTCCACTCTTCTCACCGCCCGTTTTTCGATTTCCTCGCCGAGATGACGGGAATCGAGGCTGTGGATCAGGGAAAAAATTTGCAGCGCGTCTTTGACTTTGTTCGTCTGCAGGTGGCCGACCAGATGCCAGGTCACCCGGTCGCCGATAACGACGTGCTTCGCTTTGGCCTCCTGAACCCGGTTTTCGCCGATGTCTTTTATACCGGAGGCGAGCGCCTCGGCGATCATCTCGACACCGAAGGTTTTGGTAACCGCGACGAGCGTTATTTCCGCCGGATCCCGACCGGCTTTCCTCGCCGCGACCGCGATCCGTTCGCTGATTTTCAATAGATTGTCTTTTACGGACATGGTAAATTATATTGATATCGGGCGCAGTGTCAATCAGAACCAAAAAGGGAACCGGCCACTTTTTAAGCATTCACCAATCACAATGGCGAAAAGCCATGACCAGTCCTCATTAAAAAGCAGCCGGTCCCCTTTTAAGGTTGCCGCCGGTTGACAAACGACGATTTTTCGCTATAATAAGCCCGTACGAAAGGAGATTTGATATGGGTCGAAAATGCTCGGTATGCGGCCGCGGAGCCCAGGTCGGTAATCAGGTCAGTCACGCCAACAATAAAACCAAGCGGCGTTTTAACATAAATTTACAGAGCGTGCGGACCAAAATCGGCAGCGGGATCAAAAAGGTCCTGGTCTGCACCCGCTGTCTCAAAGCCGGCAAAGTCACGAGAGCTTAAGTCGGATTCGTTTTTCGTCAATTGGTTTCGAAATGCGAATCGTCGGTGGCAATTTTTTTGCGATACATATAAAACCGGAACCGAAAATTAAAATCCCCGGGATGCCGTCATGAACTTTAAGATCTGGTTCTTCTCAATCTTAAGCGTATTGGTCGTCAGCCTGCTCTCGCTCGTCGGTATTTTCTTCCTCTCGTTGAACGTACAACGGCTGCGGCGCATCCTTCTCTTTCTGGTCAGTTTCGCGGTCGGCGGTCTGTTCGGCGACGCCTTCATTCACCTCCTGCCGGAATCCTTCGCAAAACTGGGACCCACGCTCGCCACGTCGCTCTACATCATCTTGGGTATCCTCGCATTTTTTATCGTCGAAAAGTTCATCCGCTGGCGCCACTGCCATATCCCGACTTCCGAGCACCACCCCCATCCGGTCGTAACGATGAACCTGATCGGCGACGGCGTTCACAACTTCATTGACGGCATGGTCATCGCGGCGAGTTACAGCGTCGATTTCGGTCTCGGCCTCACGACCACGCTCGCGGTCGTGCTCCACGAGATTCCCCAGGAGATCGGCGATTTCGGCGTCCTGGTAAACGGCGGCCTCGCCCCCCGTAAAGCCCTGACCTTCAACTTCCTCTCCGGCCTGACCGCCGTGCTCGGTGCGGTGATCGCTTTGCTCGTCGGCCCCTTGATTAAAAATTTCTCGATCGTTTTGCTCCCCGTTACCGCCGGCGGATTCATTTATATCGCCGGGTCCGACCTCATCCCCGAACTCCAGCATTGCGAAGAAATGAAAGATACCGTAATCCAATTTCTCGCGATCGTCCTGGGCATCGGCATTATGGCCTTGCTCCTTCTGGTCGGATGAGGAAATGAAAAAATTCAATCTCTTCGACTTTTTTTTCATTCTCCGCCCCCTGATCTTGATTCCGGTCTGGGATTTTTTCCTGATCGGTTGTTTTTGGGCGCGCGGGATCCGGGGTTTCACCGGCACCATGATCCTGGGCCTCGCAATCTACACCATGGTCATGGGCGGGGTATACATCCTGAACCAGATCATGGACGAGGAAACCGACCGGATCAACCGGAAATTGTTTTTAATATCCGGCGGCCATGTTTCCGTTCGGACCGCCACGCTCTACATGTCGAGCCTCTGGCTCGTTTCCGTCATATTATCCTATCGGTTCGGTCTGGCCTTCATGATTTTTATCGCGCTCTCCCTTATTCTCGGCGTATGCTATTCCCTGCCGCCCGTCAGACTGAAAGGCAAGCCGGTGGCGGACACCCTGGCCAACAGTATCGGTTACGGAATGATCAATTTTGGCTTGGGCTGGCTGGTCTTTAAAGGATTCAGCTGGGGCATCGCCCTGCTTTTCCTGCCTTATTTTCTGAGCATCGCCGCGGTCTTCATAAACACGGCCCTGGTCGACATGGAAGGCGACCGTCAGGCCGGAGACAGAACGACCGCGGTCTTTCTGGGTAAGGCGTTGTCGCATGTCATATCAACGTTATTCATGGCCGCGGCGGTCATCGCATCGGCCCTGCGCAAGGATCTTATCTGCCTGATCCCGGCCGCGGTTTCCCTGCCCCTTTTCATTTTCGCCAGCCTTTATTATTTTGTTAGAAACCGCATCCACCGGAAATTGACCATCTTATCCTTCCGCCTGCCCGGCCTTTTGTTCACGCTGGTCACCGGTTATTTGTATCCGCCATATCTTTTATTTTTGACCCTTTTATTAATCGCCATGCGGGTATACTACAAAAAACGTTTCGGGATGAACTACCCGACCCTGGCGGGAGGGTAGCCGGATACCAGGGCATCAAAAAAAACCCCGCACCGGTTAGGGTGCGGGGTATAAAACTCAAAGATTTCCTTAGCGGACCGCCTTTTTCAATTCGCGGCCGGCCTTGAACTTCGGAGCCTTTTTAGCTGGGACTTTAATGGTTGCGCCGGTTCGCGGATTCTTGGCCAGACGGGCCTTTCTCTTCACGACCGAGAATGTGCCGAAACCGACCAACGTCACCTTGTCGCCCTTCTTGAGCGCAACGGTAATCGCATCGATAAAAGAATTCAGGGCGATACCCGAGGCTTTCTTGGAAATCTTCGACTTTTTGGCAATAATGTCAATCAATGCTGCTTTGGTCATTCACTACCTCCTTTTTATTTTATAGCTAATTATACACATTATTCAAAGTTTGTCAAGCGTCAAATTGCGTATTTACAAGGGTTTGAGCGACCCCCCTTCCGGAAAAGGGCTTCTATCCATCATTCTCTTGACAGGCCATTCTAAGGGAATATAATCTGGGGATGAGGATCGGAATTCTGACCAGCGGCGGCGACGCGCCGGGGATGAACGCGGCGATCCGGGCCGTGGTCCGCACCGCGCTCCATACCCGCCATTCGGTGTTCGGCATCCGGCTCGGTTACAACGGCCTGATCGCCGGCGATATCGCTCCCCTCGACCATGCCGGAGTCGCCAATATCATTCAGCGCGGCGGCACGATCCTCGGTACGGCACGGTCCGAGGAATTCCTGACCGGGGCGGGCATGAAAAAGGCCGCGCGGACCATGATCGAATATCAGCTCGACGCGCTGGTCGTCATCGGCGGCGAAGGAACCATGCGCGGCGCCGACGAATTTTCCAGACGCTACCCGGTCCGGCTGGTCGGCCTGCCGGCGACCATCGACAACGACCTTTACGGCACCGATTTCACGATCGGGTTCGACACCGCGGTCAACAACGCCCTGGAGGCGATCGACCGCATTCGTGACACGGCCTCCTCCCTGGAGCGGATCTTTTTCATCGAGGTCATGGGCCGCACCGCCGGGTATATCGGCCTGACCGTGGGCCTGGCCTCCGGCGCCGAGGAGGTGCTGATCCCGGAAACGCCGACCGACCTAAAAAAACTATCCCGGTCTATCCAGCATAACATCGACAAAGGCAAAAAAACGAATATCGTCATCGTCGCCGAAGGCGACGAGGCGGGCAACGCCCTGGAGATCGCCAAAAAAGTGAAAAAACTGACCGGTGAAGATTTCCGGGTCGCGGTCCTGGGGTATATCCAGCGCGGCGGCGCGCCCAGCGCCCGGGACCGCGTGCTGGCATCAAAATTAGGCTATGATGCGGTCCATGCCCTGCGCCGGGGGATTTCCGGGTGCCTGGCCGGGGAAGTAAACGGCAAAACCGTATATACAAAATTCCGCGAAACTTACCGGCGGAAGAAAAAAATCGACCGGCGCCTTTATAAAACCCTCAAGACCCTGGCCGATTAAAAACCGGGATTTCCCCCTTGACAATTGGTTGATAAACATATAAAATAATACATATCGGCTGGATATGAATTTGTTTAGGATAACTCTGGGAGACAGTACGATATAATAAAAGAAATTTTTCATACGTGAAGAACTAACAAGGAGGAGATATGCGTTATTTGTTGATCGGATTAGTATGCTGCGCACTGTGCGGTGCGGCCGATTTATTGACCAACGGCAATTTTGAACAGGATCTGTCGGTCGGATGGACCAGCTACTTGGCCGACCCGACCTACGGCTACGACACGATCATCCGAGGTACGAGCTACGAGAACGACCCGGATTACGAAGTCTATACCCTCTCCCAACTCGGTTACGTGACCCGGCTTTACCAGACCGTCGATATCCCGTCGACGGACAATGTCACGTTCTCGATCAAAACCAAGATCGACGCCTTTGACAACGACGCCGACACCCTATGCTGGGCGGCCGCGGCGGTCATGATCTACTACCAGAACGCCGCGGGCGCAACCCTGGGCGAGTCCCGGATCTGCCGGTTCTCCGCGCCCTGCCCCTGGGTGGGCACGTCCACGGTCCACCTGATCCCGGCCGCGGATACCCTCTGGCACACCTACTCCTTCGCGCTCAACACCGAGCTGGCCAACCTGCCGGGCGTGACGCCTTCGCAGGTTCGGAAGGTCCAGGTTTGCCTGCTCGATACGACCTACCACTCGTGTTGAACCGCCCGCGAAACGGCGAAGGTCTTCGCCGACGACGCGGTTTTAATTTTTAGCAGCAACCGTCCGTATCTAATTCTGACCCGCAATCAGGTCGTGAACGACAATAATGGCAACGGCAAACTCGATCCGGGTGAACACGGCGGGATCAACACCTGGATTCAGAACGCCGGTAATCAGCCCGCCACCAACGTGCGGGGCACGTTACGGACGACCTGTCCGTATTTGACGATCACCGACTCGCTTTACAATTATGGCAATATAAACGGCGGCGACAGCGCCAATAACGTCTCCGATCCCTACGACGTCCAGGTTCAGTCCACTTGCCCGGCCGGCACCGTGGCCAATTTCACGCTGCGCTTGGTCTCCGCCGAGTCAACCTGGACCCATTCTTTCTCCCTGACCATAGGCCTGGCGCCCGGAACCATCATTTGGGGACCGAAGCCGCTTCCCGGTTTTCCCGCGGGCGGTTTCATTTACGGCCTGACTTATGACCGGGCCTTGAACCGCCTCTTCGTGACCGATGCCTACGGCCGGAGCGCTATCGTCTGCTCGTCCGACAGTTTCGTCACCTATCTGGGCACGGTTTCGGTACCGGATACCAATTGTGACGACGTCTCTTTTTGCCGGTACGACAACCGGCTGTGGATCACCAGTTTCTACCTTAAACAGATCTGGAAGATCAACCCTACGAACGGCACGGTCCTACGCCAGTTCGCGAACCCGGCCAACGATTATCCGGTCGGTTTGGCCTGGAACGGACAGCGGCTCTGGCTGGCGGACCGGCGTTCGGTCCTGGGCGGAATCCAGCTCCTGTATTATTCGGACACGATGGGCGTGGCCACATCGTATAACAACCCGATCCAGGGTTATTATAACTCGCGCTGCCTGGCTTACGACTCCTTGGGCAATTCCCTGGCCCAGGCCCAGACCTGGTTCAATTCGAGCGGTACCGCGGTCGACAGCTGCGGCGTAGTGGAAATTACCAACAGCACACCACCGACTTTCACCGGACGGAAGTTCCTGCTCAACACCGGCTGGAACATCCGGGGCGTCGAATTCGACCCGCGCGACGGCAATTACTGGGTCACCATACCCCAGGGCGGTGCATCGCTGAATATGATCGTCAAAGTCCGGGGATTTTACAGCCCGGTGATCGGCGTTGCGGAGAACCGCGCATCAACCGGACGGACGGGATTGACCATTGCCATAACGCCGAACCCGGCGACAAGGTATGTCGCGTTCAACCTTTATCTTACCCGGGATCAGAAACTGACGGTCCAGGTGTTCGATGCGGCGGGGAGGTTGGTCCAAACCCTGACCGGATTAAAGCAATTCGCGGCCGGCGTTCATCCATTGACAATGGATTGTAACCGACTCGCGAACGGCGTTTATTTTATCAGCGTCCAGACTCTGGACGGCCGGGCCACGCAGAAATTTATTTTGACCAAATAAAAAAGGAGGCCAAGAAAGAAAAAACATCGGCTTCGCCAGACGATACGGATGGATGGTTTTTATTGGGTCAGCAAAAGCAAGGGAAGTTAATAACAAGGAGGATGAATGCAAATTATAACGCTCATTATGGCGTTTACGTTTCTCGCGCCCGTGCCGGGTAAAATAACCCCGGATCTGGCGACGATCCTGGATCAAACCGCACCGGATCAAATGATCACCGTCATCGTCCACATGAATACCGAATACCCATACGCCCAGATCGAAGGCATGAATTACATGGATAAATGCCAGGTCTTTAAAGACGTGGCTTTCGCGAGCCAACAAGCAGTCGTGGAATACCTGCGCTCCCTGCCGCCCAGCCAGGCCGTTATGGGCGGTCAGTTCTGGATCTTCAACGGTTTCCACGTCCGGGCGACGCCGGAGCTGATCCGGACGCTCGCCGGCCGGGACGACATTTGGTTCATTTGCAACAACGCGACCGTCCAGCTGGACTATAATCCGGGCGAGGACGCGGATCCACCCCGCACCCCGGAGTGGAACATTTCCAAGATCTGCGCCGACTCCTGCTGGAACGCGGGATTCAACGGCGCGGGAATAATAATCGGTCATGTTGATACCGGAGTTTTAACGACACACGAAGCTCTGGTTGGCAAATGGCTCTCACCCTACTGGTTGGACGGTGTCGCCGGGCAACCCACTCCCTACGATGATTATGGTCACGGCACGCACACTATGGGCACGATCTGCGGCGGTGACGGGCCGGGTCCTTTCGTGGATGACGTCGGCGTCGCCTACGGTGCGCGCTACATCCCGACCAAGGCTTTCGACGCCAGCGGGTCGGGCCAGTTAACCTGGATCGATACCTGTATGAATTACCTAGCGAACCTGAAGGCGGGCGGCGTGGACATCCGCGCTATCGGCAACTCCTGGGGAAACAATACCGGATCCGAAATCCATTGGTGGACGATCGTCCTGAACTGGAAGACAATCGGCGTCCTGCCGGTATTTTCCAACGGCAACGCCGGTCCGGGCGCGGGCACGGTCGGCTCACCGGGCAGTTATCCGATGTCGATCGGCATCGGCTCGACCAACAGCGCAGACGCAGTCTCCGGTTATTCTTCACGCGGCCCCGCGCCGAGCAGCGCGCCCTTTAACGATCCCCAGTACTGGTATTATTCGACCTGGAACTACCTCAAACCCGACGTCTCGGCGCCCGGCGAAAATGTCCGATCCTCCATGAATACGGGTGGATATGGTTCGATGAGCGGTACGTCCATGGCCTCACCCCACGTCACGGGCGGCACCGCGGTCCTGCTTCAGAAAAACGCCAACCTGACCGTTACCGAACTCTACGACTTATTCCGCAACTATTGCGACCAGCCCTCGGGCGGGGCGCCCTATCCGAACATGAACTACGGCTGGGGCCGCATCAATCTCTGGCGCTCGCTCCAGAACGTACCCTTGAGCAACCGGCCCAATGTGGTGCTCAACCGGACGAACATCGTCAATGACAATAACGGCAACGGCAAACTCGACCCGGGCGAGAACGCGGGCATCGTCAGCTACGTGAAGAACACGGGGGGCACGGTCGCGACCAGCGTCAACGGTATCCTGCGGACCACCTCCCCGGCCTACATCACCGTCACCGATTCCCTGTACTCTTACGGTACCCTCAACACCGGCGACAGCGCCAACAATGCCGCGGATCCTTACGACATTACGGTCGGCGCCGCGACTCCACCCGGCACGGTCGTCAACTTCAACCTCGTGCTGACCGCGGCCGAGACCACCTGGATCCGTCCGTTTTCATACGTTGTCGGCATCGCGCCCGGCACGATCATCTGGGGCCCGAAACCGGTACCGAGTTTCCCGGCCGCCGGATTCCTTTACGGCGTCACTTTTGACCGGACCGGCAACCAGCTCTTCGCCTGCGACGGCTACGGCCGCACCATCTACCGGTACGCGTCGGACAGTTTCGTCGCCTACCTGGGGTCGATCGCCGCGCCCGACACGGGCTGCGATGACATCTGCTACTCCCGAGCTGATGACCGGCTTTACATAACATCCTACATGCAGAAGCAGGTCTGGAAATTGAACAAAACGAACGGCACGGTCCTGCGCCAGTTCGCGAACCCGGCCAACGACTATCCGGTCGGCCTGGCCTACCGGCCGCCCAACACCATGTGGTTCGCCGACCGCCGGGTCACCCTGGGTAACCCGGGCTTGATCTACGTCGGCGACACCCTCGGCAACGCGACCCAGTATCCCAGCCCGGTCGTCGCCTACTATAACACCCGCTGCCTGGCCTATGATTCGCTCGGCAACACCCTGGTCCATACCCAGACCTGGTTCAACTCGGGCGGTACCGCCCTCGACAGCGTGGGCCTCGTCGAAATAACGACCACGACTCCGCCCGCTCTCACCGGACGGCGCATGCTGCTTAACACGGGCTGGAATCTGCGGGGCATCGAGTTCGACCCGCGCGACGGTAATTACTGGATCACGATCCCCCAGGGTTTGACGCCGGTCAACCAGATCGTTAAGATCCGGGGCTTTTACGCGCCGGCCTTCGCGGTCGAGGAAAACAAGGAAGCGGCCGCGGATAAGGAATTCGGCCTGACCGTCTCGCCCAATCCCGCGACCCGGCACGTCGCCTTCAATCTCCATATCTCTGAAGTCACCAATGTAACCCTCACCGTCTTCGACGTCGCCGGCCGGAAAATCGTCCAACTCATCGATCGTGAACACTTAAATGCCGGCAACTACACCCTCAACTGGAACCGCCAGGATTACGGACGGAACGAGATCGCGGACGGCGTTTACTTTGTCACGCTCCAGACCGATGACCAGACTATCACCCGGAAACTCATTTTGACGCGCTAAAATACCACTGGCCATTAAAAAAGCGCCCCGACCATAAAGCGGGGCGCTTTTTTTATCCCGTTAAAAAAAACCTCCGGCTATTTAATCCCGCCGCCGGCTGATTACCCGTTGTCGGATGGCGTTCTCCAACGGGATTTTATATTAAATTGTGCTCGGCAAAGGAGTAGTAACCGTCCCGGGTCAGGATCACGTGGTCGATGATCCGGACGCCCATGATCTCGCCGGCCCGGCAAAGCCGTTCCGTGACCCGGCAATCGTCGTCCGACGGTTTTTTGACACCGCTCGGGTGGTTGTGGACCAGGAACAGGCCGTGCGCGTTCTCGGCCAGGGCGAACTTGTATACTTCGCGGGGATGGGTCAGGCTCGCGTCCAGCAGACCCTTGGATATCGTCGTGTCCCGGAGCAGGATATTTTGGCCGTCCACGGCCGCAACCTTGAAGAGTTCGTATTTCAGATGGGAGATGAGCGGGCCGTAGTATTCGTAAACCTCCTTGGGTCCGTTGAACTTCGGGTTTTGCGCGTCGCGTTTTAAGAGGGAACGACGGCCCAGTTCCAGCGCCGCGAGGATGGAGATGACCTTGGTCCGACCCAGGCCGGCCAGGTCGAAATTCTCAACCTCGGTCACCGTTTTTTCGCCCAATTGCCGTAGGCTGCCGCAGCGGTTTAAAAGATCCCGGGCCAGGTCGAACGCGGTCGCGTTCTTTACCCCATGACCGATAATGATCGCGAGCAGTTCGGTGTCGGTCAAACCATAGCCGCCCTTTTTATCGAATTTTTCCCGCGGCCGGTCGGCCACCGGCCAATCCTTGATCTTCATAATATAACCTCCTATATAACCGTTAACTAACCCGACAATTATAGGATGTTTTTCTAAAAAAATCAAGGGGTGATACAATAAATCCCGTTAGAGACAGCATGACTGTCGAATTGCCGCCTGATTATTAAGCATAGGTAATAATCCCTAGAGTCTCTAACGGGATAAACCAAATTCTGACGTTGTTTTATACTGCTTACTACTTATCCCGTTTCATGTAAATTTATTTTATAAATGAAATTAGCGGGACTTCTTACTTTCCATTTTTTTTATTTCTATACCCGCGACCGGAAACCCCTGCCGACCACCTCAAAAACGTCGGTCAGGATCACGAAGGCGTCGCGGTCGATGCCCTTGACGAGGCTTTTGAAATTTCCGGTCTCGCGCTTGGTTATGACGCACATGATTACCGGCTTGTCTTCCCGGGTATAAGGCGAGAACCCGTTCAGGATCGTGACGCCCCGGCCCATTTTGTCGTATATGGCGCGGACGATCGGATCGGTCTTTTCGCTGATGACGAAAACCGCGCGCGCGTAATCCATGCCTTCCAGGATGAGGTCGACAACCTTGGTCGAAATAAAAAGAGCCAGATAACCGAGCAGCGCCCGTTCCACGGAATACGTGGTGAATCCGGCGATCGTGATGACCACGAAATCCACGACCAGGATCGACATCCCGACCGACATGTTGGTGTAGCGGTTCAACACCTGACCGACGATATCCGTGCCCCCGGTATTGGCTCCGCCGCGGAAAATAAGCCCCAGCCCGGCGCCGAGCATGACTCCGCCGTAGATCGCGGCCAGGATAAGGTTGTGGGTCGGCGTCGGAATTTTCACGTAATATAACAGAAAATCGACAAAAAGATTGGTCGCGATAATCACGATCACGGATTTATAACCGAAGGAAAAACCGAGAACCCGGATCGCGAGGATAAACAGCGGCAGGTTAAGGACGATAACCATGATCCCGACCGGCGTTTTCAATAGCATGTGCAAAATCATGGCGAGACCGGAGACCCCGCCGGGGACGATGCTGTGGGGAATCAAAAAAACCGCGTAACTGAGGGAGTAAAGGATGCCACCGACGATCAAAAGAAGGATGGACATGGATTGTTTCATCTCCGTAATCTTTTTGTTATCTCCGTCATCATGGATTTCCGCGGCGGCGGCAATCCATCAAAACGATATCTGGTGTTTTTTCCCGTCCTTATCCGCCGGTTTGTCTTTTTCCGAACCGACCTGGGCCTCACGCAGGCGGGCGATGAAAATTTTTATCTTCTCCAGCTCTTTGTTCTTTTCGGCAATCTCCTTCTCGACGGTTTCTTTCTCCGCTTTTAGTTTGCCGATGGTCTTCTTCGTTTCTTCCGCCTCGGCGACGATGATCGCCGCTTCCCGGCGCTTCCGATCCAGGTCGGTGATGTCTTTGCGGAGGCTTTCCAGCTGCTTGTTTTCCTTATCCAGGGCTCCGTCCACTTCTTTCTTCTTGACTTCGATTTCGTCGTTAATCGCGATCAATTCCTCGCGCCGTTTTTCCAGTTTGATGAGCATGTTCTGTTCCATGCCTTTGGCCTTGGCCATTTTATCTTCGGTCTCCGAGCACTCGATCTTGAGTTCGCCGACGTGGCTGTCCAACTCCTTCTTCCGGTCGGTCAGCTTGGCGATTTCCTTCTGGAAATCATCGCGGCTTTTGAGCAGTTCCTTGGTTTCTTTGTTAAGTTCGGCGACGGCCTTTTCTTCTTCCCGCTTAAGGATCTCCAGCTTCTCGCTCAATTCGTCAACCAGATTCTTCCTTTCCGAAACCTTGCCTTCAACCAGGGACAACTCCTTTTTCCGGGTATCCAGCAGCTGTTTGGTTTTTTCCGAATCCTCGACCGCGATTTTGAGCTCGTTGTATTCCTCCCGCATCTTCGGCAGGTTGGTCCGGTATTCCTCGTACTCGGCACCCAGCTCTGCCAACTTTTTTTCCGCGGCCTCCAGTTTTTCCCGGGTCTTATCCAGGTCCGTTTTCTTGGCCTTCAAATCTTTGTCGATTTTTTCCAGTTCGTCCACTTCGGGTTTCAGTTCCGCAATCTTCTTTTTCGCCAGTTCGATCGAGTTGCCGAGTTCGCGGGCTTCCTTGGTCCGGATTTCCAGGTTTTCCTTGACCTTTTGATACTCCGGTTCCAGATGCTTAAGCTCTTTTTCCTTGACTTTCAATTCATCGACCCGGGGATCCAGGGTTTCGAATTCCTGGTTCAGCTTGGCCACCTCGGAAGTCAGGTCATCCAATTCCTTTCGATTCTTGACCAGATCCTTCTGAAGTTCCGCTTCCTCCTTCTTTTCTTTTTTGTATTTATCGTCCAGCTCCTTGAAGGATTCCTCCAGGGTCGAGAACTCGAGTTGGTAATTGGAAATATTGGAAACCAACTCCCCGGCCTCGCCCTCCATTTTCTTCAATTCTTTGGCGACCTTGTCATATTCATCCTTGAGTTTCGAAAATTCTTCGTTGTCTTTCGCGAGCTGCTTCTTTTCCTCGGTCAGATCCTTGACTTCCTTGTCCAGCCGGTCCCGATCCTTGGTCAATCCGGTCAGTTCCACTTTCATTTCCTTGACCTGACCGGCCAACTCCGGTTCCTCCGCCTTCATTTCCCCGATCCGCTGGTCCAGGTTTTCCTTCTGTTTGGTGAGGGTCTCGACCTCGGCGGAAACTTTCTGGTACCGGACGTCTTCCTTTTCGTAATTTTTCCGGACCGTGTTCAGCTCCTTGGTGAGCGTGTTGCGCTCCTCGTTCATGATCTTCAGATCTTTCTCGGTCGCCCGCAAATCGGCCAGGGCCGTCCGGAGTGTCTGCTCAATGTTTTGATACTCGTTTTTCAATTCTTCGGTCTTGACCTTCATCTCGTTATGCCGCTTCTCGAAATCCTGGTTTTCCTTTTGCCGCTTGCCGGTGTCCGACTCCATGCTGTTCACGTTTTTCGCAAGATCCGACTGCCGGTTTTTCAGGGTATCGACCTGGGTTTCCAACCGCTTCCGCTCTTCGGTTATTTTTTCGAAATCGGATTTCACTTCCCGGACATTTTTTTCCAATTTATCTTTGTCCGCGGTCAGCCGGGAAATTTCCTTCTTCAAGCCGTCCAGCCGCTGGTTGTCTTTTTCCGAAATTTTAAGGGTATCCCGCGCGCCCCTTTCGTCCTTTTTCAGGTCCTGCAGAGTCGCCTTGAGATCCTCAATCTCGTTATTGATTTCCATTTGGGCGGAATAGGATTCGGCGAGTTTATCATCGGCGGCTTTCAACTCCTTCTGCTTGGCCGCGAGGTCCTTTTCCGCCTTCTCCAGCCGCCCTAATTTCTCCTCAAGTTCGCCTAATATATCAAGGTCGTCGCGTTCGTCTTTTTTGGCCATTAATACCCCCTACGATTTGGCATAAATTAAATCGTTTAAACCCCGAACCGGTTCGACCGGGGGCCGCGGGTCTTCTTTCCGGCATAAGTGCCGGGCCCGAACCAAGCCCAGGGGATGATTTTTAAAACCTCTTATTTTGTCGCTGACGAGGTAATGCTGCATGGTGTGGAACAGGAATACCGCCGGCGCGTCGTCCAGAATCTGGCCTTCCAGCCGCCGGTAAATTTTGATCCGCTGGTTCATATTTCTTGTTCTCCGGGCGTTATCCAATTCCCGATCGATCTCGGGGTTGGCGTAAAAAAAAGTATTGCCGGCCGATCCGAACGAACGGGAATGGAATAAAGGATACAGAAAATTGTCCGGATCGCCGTTATCGCTGACCCAGCCCTGAATATAAAGCATGGTCTTGCCCGCGTAAGTCCGCTCGAGCAGAGTGTTCCACGACCGGATGTTTATTTCAATCGGCATTCCGATCTCCGCCAGGGAATTCTTGATAAATTCGGCCCGTCGGAACGAAGACGGCGTATCGTTGACCTCCAGGACACAGGGATCCGGCAGACCTTTCGGGTAGCCGGCTTCCGCCATCATGCTCCGGGCTCGCTCCAGGTTATAACGGTAGCCCTCCAACTTCGGATTGTAAACTCTCATCGCCGGCGGGAAAACGCCCCGGGCGGGAATGCCGTCGCCGCCCATACAGTCCCGGATAAAACGCCGGTTGTCAACCGCGTGCGACACCGCCTTGCGGATTAATTTGTTATTGAACGGGAATTTCTCGCAATTCATGCCGAGGAACTGGACGGATAGTTCGGCGGTGGAATGAAGCCGATGGGGATATTCATTCTTAATCGCTGCGAGCAGGTCCGAGCCCGGTTCGAAAACATCCAGTTGTCCCCGCTTGAACATTTCATAACCTTCCGCGCTGTTTTTTACGACCAAAAACCGGAGCTCGTCGATCGCCGGTGCGCCGCCGTAATACTCTTTATGGGCGCGCAGGACGATACTTTCACCCTTTTGCCAGTCCGTGATTCGAAACGGACCCAGACCGATCGGCGGGTCGCCCGGCCGATAGGGGTCGGCGACGTGCGTCGCGAGATTAGCCAGGATCGGAAGGAAAGGATACTCCAGCCGGACCTGCAAGGTCCGGTTGTTAAGCACCTTGACCGCGACGCGGTCCGCTCTTTTATCCCCGCGATAGTCCCGGCCACCCTGGATCATGTCGAAAAATCCGGAGTTGGGTCCGGTCAGGGCTCGGAGCAGGCCGTCTCTTAGATCCTCGATCCTCAGTTTCTGACCGTCATGGTAGCGGATTCCTTCGCGGATTCGGAATCGATATTCGGTGCTGTCCGGAGCGATCTCGTATTCCTCGCAAATCCCGGGCAGGATATCGCTCCCCGGACCGAAATCAAACAGTCCCCCGGAATAATTCATGATCACGGCATGCGAGGTCTCGTCGGTTTTGAGGTCCGGAAGAAGAGTGACCGGATCGTTGTTCAAGTTTATCGCGATGGCGACAAGAGGCCGGATATAAGCCGGCGCGGTCGGCGGCGTTTCCGTTTTCAGAAATTCTTCGAAACCCCGGCGGGCATGAATAATCCTGGCCACCGCGGTTTCATATTCCTGCCAATCTTTAGTAAATTGCGGATTATTTTGTAAAAGCCGGCCCGCGATCCGGACGACATCCTGAACCGCGCCTTCCTCCTCGCTGAACACCCGGATAATATCATCCAGATATAATTTGAGCTTGGCGTAATCCGGGGGCCGGAGTCCCGCCTTAGCGCTGATCGCGGTATCCCGGATCAGTTCTCGGATTTGTTTTTGAAGCTCGGAAAAACGGGGCCGGACGTTCAGAAAAGCATTTTCCGTTTCCCGTTCCAGACGGGCGAATTCCGCGACCACCGGGGAAATGAGGGCTCGGGAATCTTTTGGGCATCGTCCCTCTTCGATGCGGGCGAATACGGCCAGGGTTTTAATGCGCGCGGAAATTTTCCCGGTTGCGCTCAGTAATTTTTCCATCGCGGTGAATTCCCGCTCCAGTTTTTCGCCGAGGTCGTGAAGCCGGTCGAATATCCCCCGGATATCGCGATAGTACTGATCGATCCGGGATTCAAGGTTGCCGATCTCGCCCATTCCGGAACTTAAATCCTCACCGTATTTCACCAGTTCCCGCATCGCTCCGCCCAGGGCCGTTATTTGCTTATGGATCTGGATGATATCTTTATTGACCAATTCGGGAAACAGGGGCGGCTCCTTGCCCGTGGCCAATTTACCGAGAATCCTTAAATTCTCCCGCAGCCAAAAGCGGAAATTATATTCCAGGGCGGGTCGCGCCGGGTCCGCGGCCAGTTCCAACCGCATCTTATCCAGGTCCCGCAGAACCTGGGACAGAGCGTGAATCTCCGCGGTATGAATGGATAGATCGTCAACCGTCTTTAAAGAATTCTGGAACTGGTCCTTCAAAACGGCCAGCCCGCCGGACACCTTGCTTTTCAATTGATTGTAAACCGCCGTGTTCTGTTCGATTCCGGTAATAATCTTCTGGAGGAAAGAATTGGTTTCATCGATGGTTTGCAGGGAATCAATCGTCTTATCTAAAAGATCGTGGGACCGGACCGAAACTTCCGCCGTCCCTTCCAGCTCCCGGGCTACGGGTTGGGCGATATCTTTTAAATTATCAATCAACCCGCCCAGGTTGCGGAAAGGCACCTGGGCCAGACGGGCTAAAGCCAGCGCTTCCTTGGCGATAATCGCCAATCCCCGGCCTTCACCCCGGGCCTGGTAGGCGCGGATTTCGGCGTTCTTGGCCAGATAGGCCAGGGACTGGGCGGAGGCGACGAACCGCGCGGATTCGCTTTGGGTCGCGGCGAACAATTCTTCGATCGTCACCAACCTCGTCCTGACCGCGGCGACGCGTTCGGTTATTTCTTGAATGCGGAGTTCCTGTTCGGCTAAATTTAACCGAAAATCATATACGTCTTTCTTAAAATTCGTCGAATAATCCCGGATGATCTTAATTAAATTATCACTCCGGGAAAAAAGTTGGAATAATAATTCGAGTCGCGGGATCAACTCGTTAAAAGCATCGCCCTGATTATTAAGGGACTGCGAAAAAACGTCCACTTTCTCGGTCAGAGCCATGCTGTCCTTTAAAAATGTTTCGATATCGGTCATTTTCAAAAAGTTTTACGCTCCCGGTCTTTGCCAACAAGAAACCGGGACATCGGATAGCGGCGAAGGGAGTCGAACCCCCGACACAGAGATTATGATTCTCCTGCTCTACCAACTGAGCTACGCCGCCTAAAATGAATTATATCCGGAATCGGGCATTTGTCAAGTTGACCATTAAACACGAATTTATCGAAAAATGTGCCGATATTGCTGTCCGAAACACGGGGGCCTGGATGTCGGTTTTAACCGTCACCCGCCCGACGAGGGGTAATCTAAAACCGTTTGGTACCGGGTAATCAGCGGATGATCAGACCGAAAATAACGCCGCCCATGATCAGAAAAACGGGCGGGATTTTGAGAAAAACCAGAACGGCCAGAGTTGCCACACCCAAGAACGCGTAGGGTAATGAATGCCAGTTGGTGATTGCAAAATAAATACCGGTCGAGAGCAGAACCGCGACAATGGCGGATTTTATGCCGTTTAAAAAGGAAACAATATATTTATTGTGTTCGACCCGATTATAGATACGGATAACAACCTGAAAAATTAAAAAGGAAGGGAGAAACATGGCCAGGGTGGAAATGAAAGCGCCCAAGAGACCCATGGCTTTGAAACCGATAAAGGTGGCGGTGATCGCGACCGGCCCGGGAGTGATCTGTCCCAGCGCGATTCCGGCCATGAATTCCCGGACGGTCAACCAATGCCGCATATCGCACACTTCCCGTTCCAGGAAAGGAATCGCGGCATAGCCGCCGCCAAAGGTGACCGCGCCGGTTTTGAAGAATACCCAAAAAAGCTCCAGGGTCTTTTTCAGGTCGAACATGAAAACCGGAACCGCCAGAAAAAGTCTGAGGGACTTCCCGTGATCGAAAGCCACCATGACCGCGCCGCTTAAAAGCGCGGTCAGAATCGGGTCGAATTTTAAAAGAAAAAGCGCCAGGGAAAAAAGGAAAACCGCAAGGCTCCGCCAGTTTCGGATCAGAATCCGGCCCATGTCGTACGCGGCCCAGATAATGATCGCGGTCATAATCGCGCCAATACCCTTAAAAACTTGGTTTATACCCGGCAGCGTATGAAATGTCAGGTACACCCAGGAAAGCACAATCATGATAATAAACGAGGGCATAAGCAGGGCCACGGTCGCCACGGTCGCGCCCCGCACGCCGCGCAGTTTGTGTCCGATAAACTGGCAGTAATTGGGAACAAATGGCCCGGGGATCATTTGGCCGATCGCAACCGCGATCGCCATTTCGTCGTCGGTGATCCATTTCCTTACTTTTACGCACTCGTTCCGGATCATGGCGAGCATGCCCATGCCGCCGCCGAAACCGAAGGTCCCGACCTTCAGGAATGGTTTGGCGATCGCCCAAAGTCGTACGGTCATATTACACAACCAATAATCACAAGTTCATGCTCCCCGTCTGATAACCGATAAGATCCAGTGTTACGTATTTATATCCGAGCTGCTTGAAATATTTGGCGATTTGCCCGCGCCGCCTTAGGATACGGGCGAATTCGGTCGGCGGGACTTCGATCCGGGCGATTGGCAAGTGATCCCGGACCCGAATTTGGGTTAATTTGAACCGCTTTAAGTATATCTCGGCTTTGCCGATCCGGGTCAGGGTCTTTTTGTCCACGGTCCGGCCATAAGGAATTCGTGAAGCAAGACAGGCCATAGCCGGCTTATCCCAGCTGGGGAGTTTATAATGGCGCGCGAGTTGACGGATTTCGGCCTTCTCCAAACCGGCCCGATTCAATGGCGAATGCACACCCAATTTCCGGGCCGCGACCCAACCGGGCCGGAAATCGCTAAGGTCGGACCGGTTACCGCCTTCGACCACCTGATAACCGAGCGGACCGGCGATTTTCTTCATGACCGTGAACAATTCCCACTTGCAGTAATAACAACGGTTGCGGGGATTTTTCCGGAATTGAGGCATCGCCATCTCGTGGGATTCGAAGACCAAATGCCGGGCGCCGATCATCCGGGCGATTCTCCGGGCCTGATTCGTTTCCGGCACCGGATAAAGAGGCGAACGCGCGGTAACCGCCAGCACCCGGTCGCCCAAAGCCCCGCGGGCCGCCTTGAGCAATACGCTCGAATCGACTCCGCCCGAAAACGCGACCACCACGCCGGGGTATTTTTTCAGGATCGCATTTAATTTTTTTAATTTAGCGTTGACTTTCCGGGGGATTATAGTGTCGCTCTCTCATCAGGTCAGATAGGGCAGAAACTCCTCGCTGATCGGCGGTTTTTTCACCCAGCGCGCCAGTTCCCGCTGCTCATCCAAAATGACCACGGTCGGAATGTCCGAAACCTCATAATATGATCCTTCCGTCAGGCCGTCGATGGTTCCCATATCAAAGTATTTTATTTCCGCGTTGAATTTACCCTTATCCTTGAAGTAATTAACCTTGCTGAACGCGTCCTTGCAAACCGGGCAGGCAGGTTTGCCAAAGATATACACCTTCTTCATATAACCTCCTTGAGAATTCCTAAACGTTGCCGATGGTCCGTCATTTTCTATTTTATCCAACCCGGCGAAAATGTCAAGGGGTAAAAAGGGGGTAAATACTCGACTAATAGCGTATTCTAAAAAAGATAAGCACTATCCCCGAATACCGCCCTTAACCATTGCTTTCGCTTTTAAAGATGATCCGTCTTATGTCCGCCGAAAATTACGAAACCGCCCCCGATGACGATTCGCCGGTCGCAACCGCAACCATTTTTAATGAATTGCTTTACCCTTGACTTAAACCCCCGAGTCGTTTATAATAACCGTAACTCAACAACCAAGGAGCCATGAATGAGAAAATTTTCCGGCGTCGCCATTGTTGTAATTATTCTGGCGATTACTGTTTTGCTGGTCCTCCAGGTTCCCGGAATCCGTCCCGGAAAAAGAGCGGCCGCGGCCGACACGTCCTTAAGTCCGCCCGGAACCAGGGAAGAATGGCTGGGTGTTTATTTACAGGGTCAGCGCGTCGGATATTCGTTCAGCAAGATCGTTCGTAACGATCAGGGGATCGCTCTCGAAAGCATGACCCGAATCACCCTCACGATGATGGACGTGGTTCGAACCCTCACCACCCACGCCTTTGTCCACACCGACGCGGATTACACCCTTAAGGACTTCATCATCGAAATTTCTACGGCCGGGCATCCGACCAAGATCGAAGGGATATTGAACGGCAAAGTCCTGACGTTGAAATCCTATTCCCAGAATATACCGCAAACCCAAACCATCACGCTCCAGGAAAAACCGTTTTTTCCCGACGCCATGGAGGAAGTGATTAAAAATAAAAAGCTCAAACCCGGCGCGGAGCTCAAAATTCCCTACTTTGACCCGACCACCCAATCTTCCGCCACCGCGACGATCAAGGCCTACGGCCGGGGGAAAACGACGGTCCGGGGTCAGGAAGTAACGGGCAACAAGGTGGAAATCGACTTTATGGGCATGATCTCCGAACTGTGGTTCGACGACGATTACCGGCTCATCAAGAACTACTCCCCAAACCTCGGGTTGGAAATGATCCCCCTTTCCAAGGAGGACGCCCTGGCCGATATTCAACCGGTCAACGCCTTCGATCTCCTTTCTTTTTTCGCGATAAAACTGACCACGCCGATTGCCGCCGGTCAGGAATTATCCTATATTAAACTGCAGTTGCAGGACATCACTGCCGAGAACCTGGATCTGACCGATGATTACCAGAAAATCACGGGTACCTTACCCCTGACTATCGAAATATTACGGCCCGAACTGGACCGTCTCCCGGATCTGAAAATCCCGATCCGCGATCAAAAAGAATTTCTCTTACCCTCAATCTATATTCAAAGCGACAACGCGGACATCATCCGCGCCGCTCAGGATATCATCGGTGACGCCGCCGATGCCCGAACCTCGGTCACCCGGTTGACCGAGGGCGTCTATAAAATGCTCCGTAAGAATCCCACTGCCTCGCTGCCCTCGGCTCTGGATGTACTGAAAACCAAGGAAGGCGACTGCAACGAGCACGCCATCCTCTTCACCGCCTTGGCCCGCAGCGTCGGCATTCCGAGTAAGATTTATGTCGGACTGATCAACCTCTATGGCGATGCCTACTGGTATCATGCCTGGTGCGCGGTCTGGCTCGGCAAATGGGTCCCGGTGGACCCGACCTTCAACCAATTTCCCGCCGATCTCTACCATCTGAAGCTTAAGGAAGGCGAAATCTCGGAGCAAGCCAAGGTCCTGCGCGTCGTAGGCAAACTGAAGATCACCGTCCTTGAAAACCGGTGATGGCGAACTAGCCAAACCCGTGAAACGGCTGATCATCAAACACCTGAGTAAACGGTTCAATGAAAAATGGGCTCTCAAAGACTTAAACCTCGAAATCGAGGCAGGGGAAATTTTCGTACTCCTCGGCCCCAACGGCGCGGGGAAAACGACAACCTTGAAACTGCTCGCCGGCCTCCTTCAGCCGACGCAGGGCAGCATCGAAATCGAAGGCATCGACATCCGGCAGGATCCGGTCCGGGCCAAATCCCGGATCGGCTACGTCCCGGACCAACCGTTCATATACGATAAGCTGACCGGTCGGGAGTTCATCAATTTTATCGCCGGCATATTCCGGATTCCGTCCGCGGATTATGAAACGCGGCTGGCATTCCTTACCGAAAAATTCGAGATCGGCGCCTGGATCGACGAGCCCACCGAAAGTTATTCTCACGGCATGAAACAAAAAATCATCCTGTGCCAGCTGCTTCTTCACGATCCGCCGCTGATCCTGGTCGACGAGCCGCTCGTCGGCCTGGATCCCAAAAGCAGCAAAGTGGTGCGCGAAACTTTTCTCAAACTCCGCGCCGAGGGGAAAAGCCTTCTCGTTTCGACCCACACGTTAACCTTCGCCCGGGAGATCGCGACCCGCATCGGCATCATTAATCTGGGCGAACTGAAATTCACCGGCCGCCTTGAGGATCTGGCCCGCATCTCGGGCCTGAAGGACATCGAGGATATTTACCTCAAACTTTCCGACGAAAACAATGCATGAGTTTTTGCTTATTTACCGGACCCGTCTCCGGATGATCGGCAATACCATCGCCCGGCTGGGCGTTCTCCAAACCGTTTCTTTCATTTTCGTCATCGTCTGCTTTTTCTCCGGTTCGTTCTACGTCCTCTTCCGGATTTTCAGCTACCTCGCTGCGGTCGAAGTCATCGGCCGGTCGCTTATCGACCGGACTCTGGAAATGGCTTTTTTCGTGTTCTTTATCATGCTTCTCTTCAGCAATATCATCACCTCCTTCTCCACTTTCTTCAATAACCAGGAACTGGAATTTCTCTTCTCCTTGCCCGTACCCCCCACCTCGATCTATCTCGCCAAACTCTTCGAAAACTCGCTTTACGCCTCATGGGCAACCATGGTTCTCGCCCTGCCCCTGGTCTGCGCGTACGGTATCGTCCTAAAGGCGCCGCCGCCCTTCTTCCCGGTCGCCATCGCCAGCATCTTCATCTACCTCATCATCCCGGCCGCCCTGGCCTCGGTTCTGATTTTCTTCCTGCTCTCTGTTTTTCCACGCCTCAAACCCCGGGACGTGATCGTTATTTCCCTGGCCTTCGTCATCGGGCTTTCTCTCCTGTATCTCAAATTCAACAACCCGGCGGTGCTCAAGATCCTCGAAACCGAAAACGAACAGGACCTGATGAATTTTGCCACCAACCTTTCCACCGTCGGCGGTGCCTTCGTTCCATCCACCTGGTTGGCGAATATAATAAAAGGCTTCCGGTCCTCCAGCGGGACCGGACTCTTTTATTTCCTCCTTCTGGGTTTCACCAGCGCGTCCGCGGTGATCATCGCTTTTTTTGTCGCGCGTCTGCTCTATCATCATTCCTGGCTGCGGCTGGGCGAACGCAACCGCGCCACCGGCCGGGTCCGCTCCCTGCTTTCGACACCCCGGCGCGATCCCTTTCGGTCCATGCTTTTCAAGGACATCCTGGTCTTTGTCCGGGAACCGACTCAATGGGTGCAGCTTTCGATTTTCCTGATTCTCCTCGTCATCTACATTTTTTCCCTGAGCCGGACGCCGCTTTATTTCAACTTTCCCCAATGGCGGACCATCATTTCCTTCGCGAACTTTTCCTATATCTGCTTCGTGCTCGCCACCCTGGGCGTCCGCTTCATCTTCCCGACGATAAGCCTGGAGCGCAACGGGTTATGGTGCATCGTTTCTTCCCCGCTGCCCCTGGCTCAGGTTCTCCGGATCAAATATATTTTCAATTTCGTCCTGGTAACCATGATCTTCGAAGGGCTTTTGATCATCTCCAATTTCATGATCAAAACCGATCCCCGTTTCTATGTCCTCATGCCGGTCATCGGCTTATTCGTGGCCGCTTCGCTCGTCGCCATCAACCTGGGTTTGGGCAGCCGTTTTCCCCAATTCAACGAGGACAACCCATCGCGGATCGCCGCGGGCAGCGGCGGCATAATCGCCGCCCTGACGAGCGTCGCCTATGTGGGCGTGGCGCTGATTCTCCTCGCCGCCCCGGCCTACAATTACCTTGCCGGCCGGTACCTGAACCGGCCGAATAACCCTTTTTTCATCGGGGCCGGTTTCACCGCGTTCCTGGCCTTCAACATCCTGACCATATTCGGGTTTTTGAGGTTGGGAATCCGGTCGCTGGAAAAAAGGGATTTTTAAAAAGCGCGGCGGCCGCGACCAAGCGTCGTTTTCAATTGCCGCAGATACTTGGCGATTTGCCATACCTGCTCCCGGGGCGTGGAAGCGCCGGCGGTGATCCCGACGCGGCGCACTTTCCGGAACCACCGGGGTTTGATCTCCGACTCGGATTCGATATGGTAAGAGGGTTTCATGGCCCGGCACATTTCGTATAACCGGGTGGTGTTTCCGCTGTTCTTGCCGCCGACGACGATCATAACATCCACCTTTTTCACGATATTCAGCGCTTCCTTAAGACGGTGGATCGTTTCATAGCAGATCGTATTATAGATTTTCATTTCCAGGACCTCGGGAATTAGCCGGGTAACCGCGTGCTGGAGACGGCTGATCTCGATCGTCGTCTGGGGCACGATTCCCACCCGCTTGTCCCTAACCGTCGTTTTTTCGGAATAAATGACCGCCTTGCCTCCGGCGTACCCGAGCAAGCCCTGGACTTCCGGATGGTCCTTCTCCCCGACAATGACCACTTTATATCCCTCCCGCACCAGCTTCTCGACGAATTGCTGGGCGCGCCGCACCCGCGGACAGGTTGCGTCGATGATATCATACTTCTCCCGCCGGAGCATCGTCAAGACCGCCGGGTGGATGCCATGGGAACGGATGATGACTTTTTTGTTTTTCACGCGCCGCAGGTTGTCGACGGTGATGATGCCTTTTTTAAACAGATCTTCGACGACCTGCGGATTATGAATCAGCTGGCCCAGGGAATAGACTTCATGCCCGTCCCGCGAAGCCTCGCTCGCCATCCGGATCGCCCGTTTAACTCCAAAACAAAAACCGCCGTGTTTGGCGACATATATCTTCATTTTAATGTTAAAACCTCCTCCCGGATTTTGTCCGCGAACCGTTGAAATTCTTCCTTGTTCTTCGCGTAACCGCGGGGATAGACCGGCGCGCCGTAAGTTATTTTCAGGGGATGCACCCGGAGCATCAGGGTCAGTAACTTCTTGTCGGCGTTCGCGATATACGCCGGCACCACCGGCACGCCCAGGGTGATTGCCAGGTACCCAATGCCCGGGTTAAACGGCAGCATCCGGCCTATGCGGGACCGGGTCCCTTCCGGAAAAATGACCACGGCTTTACCCGCCCGCAGCAGCTGGACGGCCCGGATCATGCCTTCGGTACCGTGAACCTGCATCGCGTTAAACGCGGTGATGAGCCATGAAAAAAACGGCGAAACGTGGAAAAGACCCTTTTTAGCCAGGAAGTATATTTCGCGAAAGGCGGTAAGCCCGAGGACCGGCGGGTCGAGGAAGGAAACGTGGTTGGCGGCGATGATGCACGGCCCTTTTTTCGGGACCTTGCCCCGGATCCGGATGCCGGTCAGGATCTTGAGCAGTGGAAAAACGAACGCCCAGCCGATAAACCATTTCGGGCTCATATCCTAATTATAGCGGTTTTTTGTTATTTGACAAGCTCTCCCCCACTATTTAACCCCGGTGCGCAACCTTTGGAGGGCCTGGATCGCCGCGGAGTTGTTGGGGTCCAACGCCAGCACTTTTTGCCATAATGATTCGGCGTAAGCGCGATTGCCGGCGCGGTATTCGATGATCCCGGAATAATAAAGGGCGCTCGTCTGGTTGGGATTCAGGATGAGGGCCCGGGTATAAGCCGCGCGGGCCGGCTTAAGGCTGTCCTGCGCGTAGTATGCGTTGCCCAGGTTGTTATAAGCCAGGGCGTAATTGTCGTCGTACGCGATCGCTGTCCGGTAAGCCTTTTCCGCGGTGGCGAAATCGTGGTTCAGGTAATAGATGTTTCCCAGATTAAGATAGACGACGGGCTGGCGTTGATCGATCGCCAACGACTGCTGAAAATACTTGAACGCTTCCGCCATCCGGCCCAGCCGGTAATAACAGTCGCCGATCTGGCCGAGGACTTCGGGATCGTTGCGGTACTGGGGCAGGGTTTCCTCAAAATACTGGAGGGCCCGGCGGTAATTACCCTTGCGCAGTTCCAGGTTCGCCAGGAGGAGGCGGTTTAACGTCGGGTTATCGCCGATCCGGGTGAGGTTTAAATTGAAAAATACGAGGACCGGCAGGAAAATAACGAACCATGACCTCAGCGACCGGTAATCCCGCGCGCGGAAAAAATCATAAAGCCGCCGGGCCGCGAAAGCGGCCAGGATGATCAGGAAGGGTACGATCGTCAGGCGGTAACGGGCGGTAACGAAAAACAGCAGAAAAGAAAGCGTATAGGTCGCGACGAACTGGAGGATCAGGGAAATATCCCTGCGTTCCCTAAGCCCGAAATAGACGCCCACCACCGCCAGCGGCAGCAGCAAACCGAATGGGAATTGGAACCAGGGCAGTTTGAAAAGCAGGTATTTCAAATAGGTCGGCCGGGTAAAGTAATAGATGTCCCGGTTGTTTGATATTTCCACGCCGCCGAACCAGAGGTAGATTTTTTTCAAGAAAAGGAGCAGGGCCCGGCCGGGCTGGGTCAGGATGAAGGTGACGCCGCGCTCGAACCAATAACGGTCAACCTCGGAATTATTCAATTTCTTGTTCAGGGCTTCCTCGGCCAGGCGCTTGGAATCATAATAACCGCCCTGCCAGGATTTTTTAGTCCCCGGCACGATCGCCGTCTTGCCGTCGGCTTTGGGGTTATTGCCGATATAAAAATTGTAGCCCCCCTGCCAGGCGATCAAGACCAATTCCCGGCTCACCAGGTAGTTGCGCGCGGTCACCGGGGAAATCACCAGGACTAAGCTGAGCAGACCGAGACCGGCAGCGGCCGCCAAATAACGACGGCATTTCCGAACCAGCCAAACCGGCAGGCTCGCGACCGAAAGCAATACGTTGGGTCGGGTAATGGCCGCCAATCCCCAGGCGATGCCGGCCGCCAACCAGCGGGTTTTCGCGGCGGGCCGGGCGGCCGCCCAGCGCGTGGCCTGGACCGCGGTTAGGATCAGGAAGATCAGCAGGGCCGGGATCAACAGCTCGTTCTCATAGTAGATGGAAAGCGGGTATGCGGCCGCGATCAGGCCGGCAATAAGCCCCACATTTTCACCCAGGATCGCCCGGCCCAGGCGATAGGTCAGCACGCAGCTAATCGATCCGAGGAGGGATTGAACGACCCGGGGCATAAAAAATCCGATGCCGAATATTTTATAGATCAAAGCGAGAAAATAAGGATAAAGCGGCGCCCGGAAAAATGATTCGCGGCCCAGGAACGCGCCCTGGACAATGGAAACCGCCCAGTTATGATGGTATAGACCATCCAGAATCGGATAATCAAAAAGCGGGTCTGCGGTTCGCTGCTGGAGCAGGTAGATCAAGCGCAGGATAAAAGCCAGACCGAAAACGATCAGCATCCGGTAGATATCCCGGCGGTCCTTATCCTTCGGCATGGTAAATTATACTGAGGGAATAAGCCTAAGTCAACCCGAATGCAGTTCAAACCTCTAAGCGGGGCCTTGACTAATCGGAAATTCTAAGTATAATTCAGTCAAATAGCCGGTTCTTCGGCGCCGGTCATCGTCTCAAGAATCGACGATCACCGGTTTCCGTCGCGGCCGGGATTACGAAAAGGAGGTGATGCGATCACAACCGATATTCGTGATGATATAAACAATAAAATAAGGCAACCCAATCAAGGAGGTACAATGAAGTATGCCTTAACCTTAGCGATTATGATGTCGCTATCTTTCGGTATGGTTACCCAGTCCTTCCGCCTGCAATCGACCGCCGGTTTGTTCGGGGACGACTACGACCTGCTCTTCGATCCCGGCCGGATCCCGGAAATCCAGGGGTCCCGGCTCTGGACGAACCTGGCCAACCTGGTCAGCAGCTACGAAACGCCGTTTTCCAACGGCAGCGTGCCTTACATCCTCATCGGCGGCGTGACCAAACTCGGCCAGGTCTATCCGGCCCTGGTCTATGACCGTTCCAACCGTAAAATCGCCCAGCCCACCGGAATCGACGACGTCTACGGCAACGAGATCTACGGCGATGCTGTGGTGACGTCCATCGACTGGAACGACAATGACAACAACGGCAGCTATGACGAGCGCCTGGTCAGCACCCGGACCGCGTCCGCTTACGATAACACTCAGGAAAACGACATCTATGTCGCGGCCGCTTCGAAATTCAGCAGCCTTCGGCTCGGCCTCGGATTCATGCATAACGAATACAAGGACATTTATACGAGCCCAAATCACAACTTCACGTTTGATACCACCGCGGAGGACCTGACCGGTCCGGCGCCCGTCCCGGTATTTGCCGCGCAGGGTGGTTTTGGCGGCGACGATATCTCCACTTCAAGCACGAACGGCATCTTGTTCAGCGGCTGGCTCGATCAGGAAAAAGTCTCCTGGGGATTGAACGCCAGTTTCGACATGTTCAGCGGCACGGACAAGGCGCTCATCATCGGCGATACCGCGATCCATACCAATCCCGCGGATACGAACGTCTTCCATACCGCGGTCAACGTCCTCGATTCCACGGACCGACCCTGGTCCGGCTCGGAAATCGAAGTGACCCTCAAGGCTTTTTACAATTACAGCGAAAACGCCCAGGGCCGATTCTACCTGGGTGTCTTTACCGAATCCGAGAAATACAACAGCGGAGCCCAGGAGTACTACCATAAAGGCCGGCTCGATTCTTACACGACTTATACCTGGGATACGACCAACACCTGGACAATTCCCAGCGGCAGCGGCAACTATAAGGGAATATCCCTGGGCACCCGGCATCTATTCACCGTATCCGAAAGACTGAAGTTCGGTATCGGCCTGCTCTTCAGCACCGCTTCCTACTCCGACTCAACCACGGAAAAAGATACGTCCGTAGCGGTCCGGGTTTATGACGACAACGACGGCATCTCCTATGACCCGAATGATTACGTGCGCACGACCTGGTCCAGCGAAACCTGGATGACCAGGCGCACGGGCCGGACTCATAACCTGACCATTCCGGTCGGCGTCGAATTCTACCTGGCCCAGCCCCTGGTCTTCCGTCTGGGCGCCGAGCACAGCTACATGCTCGATGATTACACGACGGTCGAAAACCAGATCCAGTACGAACCGCAGCGCGTCCGAACCGTGGACGGAACCGGCACCGTGACCGAAACGGTCATCGATCCGGGACCGGCGCCGATCGGTTCCGAAGAGACCCATTTCGCCAAAACCCCCATGACCAACTACTACTACGGCATCGGTTGGAATGTCACCGACAATCTCCAGATCGACCTGATGGGTTTCAGCAAGCTCACCGACCTCAGCCTCTGGCGGCTGTCCGCGACCCTTAAGTTCTAACCAAGGAGAAAAAAATGAAAAAACTATTGATTTTAACCTGTTCATTGCTCCTGGTCCTCGCCTGCCAGAAAGGGGCCAACGACCTGGTGGTCGATTCCGACCTGACCCTGGGCACGGGCGCAGCCAACCTGCCGACGGCCACCTTCTCTCCAACCGCACAAGGAGAGATCGTCGACCAGTACACGGTTCCCGTCGGGATCCAGGGCAAGATCGAGGTCACTTTTTCGGATTACATGGACCAGGCCAGCGTCTCGAGTCTCGCGAACATATCCCTCCTCAACACGACCACGGGCGTGGAAGTTCCAGACGCCAATATCACCACCGAGTATTTCCCCGACATCCGCAAACTCTACATCTACATCGATCCGGTCCCGGCTGACGGCAAATATCTATTGCGATTGGTCTCGGGCGGCATGGCCAATACCTACGGCCAGCCCCTGGATTTTGACGGCGACAATGACATCGACGGCGCTTACGATGACTACCTGATCACCTATTGGACCCAGGCCGCGAATGCCGACACGTTCGTCATCCCAGCCCAGCCGACGATCGCCACCTTTTCACCCGACACCGGTGCCAATAGCAACACGCAGCCCTTCATCACCATCACCTTCCCGGTTGCATTTGACATGGACACCTTCACCCTGAACACGGCGAATATCACCCTGGCCAACGAAGGCGGCGCCGCGCAGACCCTAAACCTGATCAGCCGTGACACGACCAGCGTGGTCCTGCGACCCGCTTCGGCCCTGCCGACCGCGGCCAACTACCGGATCACAGTCAAGTGCGACAATATCAAGCGCCTGGGCGATCACGCGACGCCCGCCGAGTTCCTTAAGCTGGACGGCAATGGTGATGGGCCGGGCGCCTCGGAACCGGACCTGCAGTCCATTTTCCGGGTCGACGACCCGGCCCTGCCGCTTCACGTGAATAGCGTCACGGCCATCGGCACGACCGGCGTCCTGTTCACGTTCGACCACCTCGTCGATGAAGCCACGATCAGTCAAGCGACGATCGCGGTCTATGACAACGCGGGCTTCGTACCATGCCTACCCCCCCGGATCTACACGAACGGAGCCGGCACCCAAACCCTAGTTGAATACTACTTCCAGCGGACCACCGGCGCCGGCCGGAATGGCTGGGTCTCCAAGGACCTTAAAGGCCAGAACGGTTACTTCTTTGACGGCGATGGCAACGGCATCGGCGGCGAACCCTGGGACAACCATTCTTATCCGTTCTGAAGAACGAAGAGAACAAAAGGGAAGGGCGCAAGCCCTTCCCTTTTTATTACTTAATGATTTTTTTCCCAGCGGCCAACCACAATCTTTTCATCTTTTCCTAATATGGACTTACACTCCTATCAGAAACTCATCGCCGATATATATTTGAGTAAGGATAAACAGCGCGGGCTCGACAAAACCTTCAACTGGTTGATCGAGGAAATCGGCGAGCTCGCGCAGGCGATAAGGAAGGGGGAACCGGATACAATCCGGGAGGAATTCGCGGACTGCCTGGCCTGGCTCCTTTCGGTCGGCACGATCCTGGGTGTCGACGCGGAGACGGCGCTGAAAAAATACGCGGCCGGATGCCCGAAATGCGGTACAATTCCTTGCCAATGCAAGGAACATGGATAATGGGGAACGCACAGCACCTCTCTCCACTCCTCTCCCTTAGAAAGGGAGAGCACCTCTCTCCACTCCTCTCCCTTAGAAAGGGAGAGCACCTCTCTCCACTCCTCTCCCTTAGAAAGGGAGAGGATAAAGGTGAGGGTTAATAAAACCATGCCCCTCCTTAAAACCACTCGCGCCAGAAATCTTCGCAAACAATTTACCGATGCCGAAAATATTTTATGGTATTATCTAAGAAATCGGCGTTTTCATAATTTGAAATTTCGGCGTCAATATTCAATTGAGCGATATTATATTGATTTTTTTTGCTCGGAATTAAATTTTGGCATCGAATTAGATGGTGGGCAACATTATACCCTTGATGGCAAAAAGTATGATCGTAAGAGAACTGAGTATTTGCTAAATAAAGGTGTGAAAATCGTAAGATATACGAACCATGAAGTAATACAAAACATAAAAAGCGTTCTTGAGGATTTAACAAAAAAGATTGAAGAAATACACTCCTCACCCTACCCTCTCCTCAAAGAGGAGAGGGATTGTTGTAGGAGTAAGGAAGAGAGGGGTGATTATAGGAGTAAAGAGGAAAAAGATGTGGTTGCTACTTTTATTAAGGAGGTTGAATGAATCTAATTATCTACATCATGCTTCTCGCCTTATCCCCGCCCTTCGCGGTCCGGGCGCACGACGCCCCCAACGACGGCGGCGGGGTCATGCTTCTCGAATGGCAGGTTTCGCCGGACGACAGTCAGATCGACGGCTATGAAATTTACCGGAGCGAAAACGGCACGGATTTCGAAAAAATAAGCTTTATCGGCCCCGGCCGCAACTCTCTCGATGACGAAACCGAAGACAATAAAAATTACTACTACCGGGTGGCCGCGGTTAAGGACACGGTCCGCGCCTATGCCGACGTCTCGCCGGCCGCGCTGAGCCGGGCTCAGTGGATCGACTTTAACAAAACGAATATCTTCATCGGCCTGATCCTCTTCAGCGGCATCATCATCTACTTTATAATCCAGGCCCGGAAAAAAGGCAAGGATCTTTTCATCCGCAAGATCGCCGGCCTGCAGGCGATCGACGACGCGATCGGCCGCGCGACCGAGATGGGCCGGCCGATCCTGTACACGACCGGCCTCGGCTACATCGAGTACATCACGACCATCGCCTCTCTCAACATCCTGGGCGAGGTCGCCCGCAAGGTCGCCACCTACAATACGAAACTGATCAATCCCCATTATGATCCCGTGGTTTACACGGTCGCCCGCGAGATTGTGAAGGAAGCCTACACCGCGGCGGGCCGGCCCGACGCCTTCGATCCCAACAGCGTTTACTTCATCACCGATTCCCAGTTCGCCTACGCCGCGGCCCTGGACGGCATCATGCTCCGGGAACGGCCGGCGACCAACTTCCTGATCGGCTATTTCTACGCCGAGTCCCTGATCATCGCCGAAACCGGCGCGGCCACGGGCGCGATCCAGATCGCGGGCACGGACGCCATTCCCCAGCTGCCATTCCTGGTCACGGCCTGCGACTATACCCTGATCGGCGAGGAACTCTATGCCGCGTCCGCCTACATCTCCCGCGAGCCCCTTTTGATGGGCGCGATCAAGGGCGAGGACCTGGGCAAGGTGATCATCGGCGCCCTCCTTATCTCAGCCTCGATCTTGGGTATTTTAACCCGGTTCCCGGTGCTCGACCTTTTTAAATAGGAGACGACCATGAAAAGAACCTTTCCTTTAATCCTGCTCATGCTCTTCGGCGTCTTCGGCATCCTGCCTTCCTTCCTGCCCCATCCCGTGATTCAGGGCGCCGACGAGTTCGTCCGTAACGATCTTCTGCGTATTATCACCGCGTTCGCCCTGGTCCTGGGTCTGGGCAGCCTGCTGCGGTTACATTTTGAGAAAATAAAGCGCCACGCCGAAAACTGGCCCTATTCCTGGATCCTCGTCATCACTTTTTTTATCACCTCGATCATCGGGCTCTTCGGCGGCATCAGCGGCCACGGCATCCTGCCGACGCGCATCGGCAGTTTCCCTTTCGACATTCAGACCCTGTACTTACGTATCGAAGTTCCCCTCGGCGCAACCATGTTCGCCCTGCTCGCCTTTTTCATGGCCTCAGCGTCTTACCGCGCCTTCCGGGCCCGATCCACGGAGGCGACCCTGCTGCTTTCCGCGGCGTTCGTCGTTATGATCGGCATCCTGCCCCTGGGCGACCGGATCTCCCACCGCCTGCCCGCCTTCGCCCAATGGATCATGGATCTGCCCCTGGTCGCGGGCCAGCGGGGCATCGGGTTCGGCATCGCCCTGGGCGGTCTTGCCACCGAGCTCAAGATCATCCTCGGCATTGAACGGTCCTGGCTGGGAGGCGGCGAATGAAATTTATCGAACGCCTGACCGCCATTGACCGCCGGATCATTTATCTTCTGCTCGCGCTCGTCACGATCCTGCCTATGCTTTTCCCCATCGCCCAGAAAGTCCGGGTGATGTCGCCGGTTGAAAAGTGCTTCAATGCCCTGGACACGATCCGCGCCGATAAAGCGCTGATCATCGACTTCGACTACACGCCCCAGGACATGCCCGAACTGGAGCCGATGGGCCTCGCCATGCTCCGGCACGCGTTCACCCGCCGCATCAAAGTTCTGGTTCTGTGCCTCTATGTCCAGCCCCTGGGCCTGGCCCAGGCCGCCCTGGACCAGATCGTGCCCGAATTCAACAACCGCGCGCAATCCAACGCGGACAGCATCATCTACGGCCGGGATTATGTCTTTCTGGGCTGGCAGCCGCCGCCGCTTATCCCGATCCTCGGCATGGGCGAAAGCATAACCAACGTTTTCAAGCGGGATTATTACGGCAACCAGACCGACACCCTGTTCCTGATGAAAACAATCAAGAACTACGGCAACGTGGAGCTTCTGATCAGCCTGTCCGCCGGCTCCATCCCCCTGTCCTGGGTGGCTTACGCCCAGAACCGTTTCGGCGTTAAGATCGCGACCGGCTGCACCTCGGTCTCCGCGGGTGATTTCTACCCCTATCTTCAGTCCGGCCAGTTCTCCGGCCTGATCGTGGGCATGAAGGGCGCGGCCGAATATGAGGAACTGCTGGCCCGTAAACTGAATTTCCAGACGCGGCGCAAAGCCGGGGAAAGCCTTTCTTCCATCACTTTCGCCCACCTGACGATCATGCTTTTCATTATCATCGGCAACATCGGCTTTTTCATGAAACGGAGGAAAAAATGAACCTCGCTCATGACCCCTGGATCTGGATTGGCGCCCTGCTGACGCTGGCCATATTTTCCTTCCTTTACCGGGACAATCCTTTTTACAAAACTGCCGAACACATCTTCGTCGGCGTGTCGAACGGGTACGCCGTGACCTTTTACTGGCACAACATCCTCGTGCCCGTGCTCTTCAACCCCTTGTTCCGGGGACGGCTGATCCTGATCATTCCCCTGATCATCGGCGCCCTTTACTTCACGCGCTTCATCCCTAAAGTTTCCTGGCTCGTGCGCATCCCCATCGGCATCACCATCGGATATTATACGGGCGTGTCGATCCCGGCCGGCATCGAGGCGAGCATTATCAAGCAGGTCCAGGGCACGATCCTTTCCCCCGCCAATTTCCGGGCCTGGCACGCCGGTTCCTGGGGCATCCTGTGGTCCGTCATCCTCTTTATCGGCGTGCTGTGCGTGGTATCCTACTTCTACTTCTCCCGCGAGCACAAGGGCGTGCTCAAGGTCACATCCCGGATCGGCATCGTCTTCATCATGATCGGCTTCGGCGCGGCTTTCGGGTACACGGTCATGGGCCGGATCAGCCTGCTGATCGGCCGGCTGCAATACCTTTTCGGGAACTGGCTGGGGGTTATTAAATAGTCTTTTTGGTCTTTTTAGTCTGTCTGGTCTTTTTGGTTCTCAACTAAAAAGACTAAATAAACTAAACAGACTAGAGCAACAAATAAAAAAAGGGCGGTTTTTAAACCGCCCTTTTTTGTTAGCTTTATGTTTATCGCACCAGGATCAGTTTCTGCACCTCGGTAACCGTTGGCGTCTGGAGCCTCAGGAAATAAATACCCGCGGGTAGGGAACGGCCGTTATCATCCTGGCCATTCCAGGTTACGGCGGGTATGCGGCCGGTGAGGCGGGACGAGAGATCCCGGACCAGCTGTCCGGACGCGTCGTAGATCTTCAACCCTGCGCTCGCTGCGCTCGACCCGATCCCGCAAACGATCTTAACCTGATTGCGGAAAGGATTGGAAGAAAATCCGAGGAGCGCTTTCTTCGCGCCGCCCGCGCTGTTTTCAAGGATCCCCAACGGCGGCCCCATCAGATACAGGCCGTCGTCGCCGTCGGCGACGGCGATATTTCCTCCGGACATGACGCAGTTATTCGCGTTGCCGTAGGAATCGAGGTACCCGAGATCCGTGGGGCTCGTGATATTGGCGATGTTGTAGAAGTGGATGCCCGACGGCCCGTCGTTCACGACGAGCTGGTTGCCCTGACGCAGACATTTGTAGGGTTGGCCCGGCGTATCGAACCAGATCACCGAATCCGGCAGGGCTGGATTGGCGACGTCGACCACGCCCACGCCTCCCGGGCCGTCGCCGACAAAGAGGTAGCCGTTAAAATAGACTCCCTTCGGGATGCCCGGCGTGCGCATCGAGGTCAATGATTCGGGTAAGGCGGGGTTGCTGACTTTGATGAAAATCAGGTCGCGCGTGCCGTCCGCCACGCAGGCGATGGTATCGTTGATCAGGCAGACGTCGTAACTCTGGCCCGGGGTGTTGTAGTAGCCGATTTCGGTAGGGGTGGCGGGATTGGCGACCGAAACGACGCGCAGGCCCGAGGCACTGGCGGTGACGTAGGCGTAGTTGCCGCGGACCGCGATCCCGTTGGTCGGGGCGGGGAGGGTCACCGAGCCGATGACCGTCGGCGATGTCGGGTTGGTCAGGCTGAGGACAATGAACCGGTTGTCGGAATTGGTCGCGCAGTAGAGGTAACCGTTCGCGGATACCAGGGATTTGGGAGCGCCGCCGACGTTGACGAGGTTGACAACATCCGGCAGCGACGAATCGGCGACGTTGACCACGGCGATCGTACCGCCGTTCATGGCCAGATAGGCGTAACTGCCGATCACGACGATGTCCTGGGAACTGCCGGCCAGGATCCCGTGGCCGAAGAGGTGGATCAGGGGATTGGTGCTGATGACGGGCCGGGTGGAAAAGGGACCGAACCCGCCGTCCGCGGCCACGCGGACGTTGCTCGCGTTCAAGCCGACGAGGTTGATCCGGTGATAGAGGGATTCGTCGGGCACGGTGTAGATGTAAGAACCGGTGTTGGGAATGGAATTTTCCATGACCTGCCAGTGGGTGGTGTCGTTCGAATACCAGAGAACCCCCGGCGCCCGCCACATCTTGATGTGGTCGATCGTGCCCACGCTCGTCCATTTGTACTTATACTTCAGGTTCCGGAAGAGCCAGGTGTTGAGGTCGGACGGAAAGATCAGGTCCAGATCCACGGCCACGGCGCCGCCCGGCACCGAGGGGTAGGCGTAATCGCGCGAATAGATACCGCCGTAGTAGGTCCAAAGGGCCCAGGAGTGTTCCGACGTATCCCAGGTGTTGTGGAGGACGACGAACGTATCGGGCAGGATGATGTCATACCCAATCCCGGTGGTACTGTGGCCGATGAATTGCCCGCCGTAGTAGTATTCGAGAATCGACCAGTTCAACGGCCGCTGGGCGTCAATCTGGGCCTTGACGTACGAAAAGATGTACTGGTTGGTTGAATTGCCTTGCGGCGACATGGTGTTGGTGAACGTGTAGCCGTGCTGGGTATTGGCGACCGTGTTGTGGCCGGGTGCGATGCTGTAAATGTTGGTCCCGCCGGTGTTCATGGAATCGGTGTTCATCGCCACCGCCAGTTCCCGATGGACGTTGGGCAGGTGGTAATCATTTCCTTGCTCGACGTTGTCCCACCGGTCATAGAAATGGTCGACCAGCCGGGCGTAGCCCCGGCTGTCCCAGTACCAGAACACCATGGAGGACGCGGTCGGCGAACAGCCGTAACTCCAGATGATATAGGGTACCGAATCCACATAACCGGTGTACCGGCTGCCGCCAAAATCGCCGCTCAGGTATTGGTCCCACTTGGCACCCAGGACCTTCTCCAGCGCCGGATCCCGTTCCGGTTGACCCCGGGTAAAAAATGCTTTATCGTAAACCTGGAGCGAGTAGGTGTTGACCATGATCTCCCGGCCATTGGACATGAAGCCGTAGTACTCTTCGCACGGGCCGAAATAGTAAATCCCGTGGAATTCGACCCCGCGTTCCGCATATTTCCGCGCCGCGGCCGAGGCCTTTTCCAGATTCCGGTAATAGTTGGGTTCGGTCTTGGAGAATTCGGCGATCGGCGTACAATCGCGGCGGGCGCCGGCAACCAGGGTCAGGGGTTCGCCCTGTCCGTTCTGGTAGACGAACGCGTAGGCGTTGGGCGCGCCGTCAAACCCGTAATAGGTTAGGAATTCGCGGTCGGCGTAGGATCCCATATTCTGATTGACGAACCGGTCGGCCATTTTCCGGACCGCGTCGAACGGCAGGAGGTTGGCTCCGGTTTGGCCGATCAGAATCAGGCATAAGATATTGAACATAGATTACACCTTCTTTTTTTCTTTCTTTATATTGTCGATAACTTTTTATCGGTCATAGGAAAAAAGGAGGGGAGGTATTAAACACCCTCCCCTCGCAATGAGCGATCGTATTAGATCTTAATGAACTTGGCGGTCGAGGAGCCCTGGCCGGTTTCCAGGCGGACGAAGTAAGTCCCATTCGTCAGCTTGGCGGTCGGGATCTCGATACTGTTCACGCCCGCCTTGAGCGCGCCGTCGAAGGCGCGGTTCATTAAGCGGCCCGCGGCGTCGTACACCCGGAGGGTGACGGTGCCGGCCTTGAGATTGTTGAACGTCGCGCGGCAGATGCCCCGGCTGACGTTCGGCGTGACCTGAAAGTTCATGCGCCGGACATTAGCCTCGTTGGTCTCTTCGATGCCGATGGGCACGACTCGGCCACGATGTATTGTGCCGCCCTCGAAATAGAGATCGAAGGTGACGTTATGGATCCACACCGTGTAGGAGTAGACCTGGCCGCTGATATTGACCAGCCGGTGCGCGGTTTCGGTGCCGCTCCAGTCCGACCAGGTCCCGCCCACTTGCCAGTCCGACATGGGATGGGCGACTTTCCAGGTGGCGCCATTGTTGTAGGTGTAAACGCCGCCTACGCACGCGCCGTTCTGGAGCACGTTGGTGCCGCCCTGAATGATAAACCCGTTGCACTTGTAGGTGATCAGGGTCATACCCGAGACCGGATCATGAGTAATGGTTGCGTATTGGCTGGGCACCATCTGGAACAAAGTATCCGCGATCCAGGTCGAGCAGGCGCCCACGCTGGTGATATTGAACGTCTGCCAGGTTTGAGCACCGGGTGTGCCGCTGCCGATCCAGAGCCACATGTTACCGCCGCCGATGTCGTTGGCCTCGATATACGGATGGCCGTTGATGACCTGCGCGTTCAGCTCGTGCCACCAGAACATGCCCGCCGTGGTGTCGAAGGTGGGTACGGGCATCAAGACCGGAGAAAGCCAGGTCGCACCGTTATCCGTGGATTCGATGAAGTGCGGCCAGCCATCGTTAACGATATTGCCGACCGCGGTATTGTACACGCCGCAGACATAGCCGCCGGTGCCCCAGGCCAGTTTGGCCCCGGAGTTGCCGCCGTAAGCCGGGTCGATCGTCACGCCCATGTCGACCGGGGTCGGCCAGGAGTAGCCGCCGTCAATCGAAACATAGGAGTAGAGGTGGTTGTCGCCGTTCGACAGGTAGCTCCAGCCGCCGGTGATCATCTTCGCGGGATCATCCGGAGCGATCGCGATGCCGGTCTGCCAGAGATACAGGCTATCCGACCAGTACGGCGTGATCGGGGCCGAGGGCGAGGGGTTATTCGGCAAGTTTTCCTCGATGATGACGTGCTCGGGGAACGGCTCGCCCGTCGACATGCGCATCATATGGCAGAAAACGCATCCGCCCGGGGTGGTGCAGAAATCGGGTATGCCGTCCACGCCGCCGTAGATCCGGCGGACGTTGCCGGTAAACGGGCCGTAGGTGGTCCAGGTCACGCCCTGGTTGACCGAATAGGCGATTCGCACCGCCATCGGGTTATTGGTCGGATCGTTGGTCGGCGCGCCGTAGAGCACTGCGATCGCGTCGCCGTGCTGGCAGACCGCGATGTTATTGCCCTGCGGACCCAGGACCGCCCGGATATCGCCGCAGGCGGCGATGAACTGGCCGTATAGCGTCGGATCGGTCTGGTGAGGAACATAGAGTCCGTTAGATCCGTCGCGGCTGTCGGCGCGGGCCGGCATGCGGGGTAACGCGAAAGCGCCGGCGACGAGCAGAAGAATTATGGTAAACCTCTTCATTGTCTTACCTCCTTATTAGGTGACTTATTAGGTGACTTTGATAAAGATACGGCTGATATCATCCGCGCAGAAATAAATTTCCCTGCGCCGTCTTTATTTTTAATGACCACCTCCTTTCCGTTAAACGCGATATTGGCGGCGGGGTGCAAATATCGTTATTTGCACCCCGCGCATTAATCAAGTTAGAATCCGACCGTGAAGCCCAGCCGGTGGACGGCTTTCAGTACGCCCTTGTTCATGTAGCCGTAATCGATCATGACCGAGCTTAAGCCCATCTTAAGGTTGAAACCGACGCCGGCGGTCAGATTGTTGAGCAGCCATTCGGTGTTCGAACCCCAGTCGTAGTTCATCTTGTTCGCCGTGCTGTCCCAGGTCACGGCGCCGCCCGTCATCGCCTTCATGTAATCGATGTTCAGGTAGCTCTTGTAACCGACCCGCAGGAAAATAAGATCCTGAAACCCGTATTCAAAGCCCAGGTTGATCGTTTCGTAGTTGTCGTTGGGATGGTTCAAGTCCAGGGCCATGGTCAGACGCTGGCCCGCGGTTTCCACCGGGTTGAACGCCAGGCCGAACCGAAAGATCAAAGGCAGGGTATACGGGTTGGTTTTGCGGGTGATGGGAACCGGTTCATAATCGAGCGGCGAATCCGGGAAGGGATCCCAAGACGCATCCAGTTGTCCGCCCGCGAACCGGAAATCGGTCCCGAAATTGCTCATCGAGGCCGCGATCCGAAGGCTCTTGAAACCGGTATTATAGTGAATACCGAAATCCGCCGCCAGTCCGGAAGCGGCCATGTTCCAGATCGCTTCCTGGACGACCTTTAGGGAAAGACCGGCTGACAAGCGGTCCGTGAACATCCGGCCGAAGGAAAAGCCCAGGCACATGTCCGAGGCGTTGAAGTAAAGACCCATCCCGGTATCCTCGCGGATCGAGGTGTTCGGATCGTCGATGGTCAGATATTCCATTTTACCCATGGTCACGGCGGTCAGACTCACGCCCAGGGTCCCGAAACCGCTCATCGGGATCGCTACTGACAGGTAGTCGTGCCGCACGTCCGATATCCACTCATTGTGCTGGAGGCAGACCTCCCGCTTGGTCAGGATGCCGAGACCGGAAGGGTTCCAGAAGGACGCCGTCGCGTCGTCGGCGATCGCGACAAAAGCTTCGCCCATCGCCGAACCGCGGCCGACGCCGATCTTAAGGAATTGAGCGCCCGAGGTCCCCAGCTTCGCGAAATCGGCGAACAGGGGCAGGGCCAGAACCAGAAGCAGTAATGCAAGATATTTTTTCATGGTCGCCTCCTATCGGACCACCGCGAACTTGCCAACCTGTTCGCCAACCTTGGAATCGACGTGGAAGATGTAGACGCCGCTGGCAATCAGCTGACGATTCTCGCTGAGGAGATCCCACCACTCGTCGCCGCCCGCGTTATTTAAGACGGTCTGACCCGAGGTGGGCACGATCGTGACCGTATGCAGGATTGTCCGGATCAATTCGCCGTTGAGGTTATAAATCCGGACCGTGCAGACATCGGGCAGATTGATGAACCGGACCCGGCGAATCAGCGAGGACTGCTGCCATTCGTTATGCACGACGTAAGGGTTCGGGACCACCTTGACGTTCAGCTTCAACTTATCCGCAAGGAAAATCCCCGGTTTAGCGGTGATTTTGATATTACCGCAGACCGACGCCGGCCGGTAATCCCGGTTGGCGCGAACGATCCATTTTTCGCCGTCGATCGGCCGCAACGCCGAAGTAATACCGCGGGTTCCCTGATTAAGCCAAATCATGGTTCCGTTGATATAAATACTCCGCGACCCCGGTGCGGCGGGAGTCGTCCAGATAACGAGCGTGTCCGTAGAGGGCCAGCTTGCATTACTCCATACATTTACGAAATTGACGTATTTTGTGAAACACCAGCCCGCGCCCATTATTCTGGTTGAATCGTTGTTCCGGAATGGTTTGAAGGGAATTGTATCGCCGTAGAAGAAGTCGATAACCCTTATCGTATTCACCGGTCCGCCGGATGTTTTAGCATACCATTCGATTTGGTAATCGTTGTTGCGCCACGCCCAAAAACCCCGGTCATATAAAAAGGTTGGGTTAGGCGTCGGGTAATTGATGTCGAGGTTCAGTTTGATGGAGTCCTTGGGATAAATTCCCGTAATCTCTATGCTGTCGTACGCCACGACCGATCCTGGGAATTTCTCGTTACCGACCAGGAATTGGGCGGATAACCCCTGCAAAGCCTGGAATTCGACGGTTTTATATCCGGATCCGATACGGTAGAGGACCGTCGTCGAATCAAATTTTGTTCCTTGATCGTCTTTGAGATAAGCGCTGTATTTTACGCCGTCCAATTTCGTTCGAACCGAGTCTTCGAGGAGCGTATCGTACAGTTTTCCGTAGACGGTCGCCGTATCCGGTTTTAAGATTTCCAGGTAAAGCGATTTCATCGAATCGATAAGCACGGGATACGAGGCGAACGCCGAAACCAGGGTATCGAGCATCGGGTTGCCGAGTATTACGGTATCGAACGGGGTTGGTGCCGGCAGGTAATTCGCCGCCTCGCGGCGCGGAACCGCAGTAATCCCGACTTTACCGCTTTCAAACCAAATCGGGTTGGGCACCGTGTCGTTATTAATGGAATCGATTTTAACGACTTTCTTCACGTAATTGTAGTCGAAGGCCGAAATCGCGTAATAATAGTTGAATCCGTTCCGAACGTCATTATCGACGAACGAATGGACGACCCCATTATCCTGGACGTTCAACGCGATCGAATCCGCAAAGTTTACCGAATCGATGAAGGTTATGCCGTCGGATAAGTCGTAGGAGCTAACCAATGCCCAGTCTGAAACCCGGCCGGTGAGACTCTTCCAAACCCGGTATCCCTGAAAGTCATACGGCAGATAGAACGGGTCGTAGACCGGTGATGACGGTGGAGCAAAATGCACGACATTGTAATACGGATCAACCGTAATTTCGGATAGGTTGTTCCAGATCAGGGTCACTTTATGGTCGCCGGGAACGCAGGTCAGAGTTGGCGGCGGCGGCGGTCCGGGCAGCAGCCAGTTCATGTCGTAGATGAATTGACAGGTTCCGTCGATCTTGGCCAGCGCGCTGTCCGGTGTGCCGTAAACATGGTACCATTTCGCGAAAACGATGCCGACCAGAACCGTCGTTACGGAATCAGCCTCAAGGCTGAACGGTCCGCTGACCTGCAGGAACCGCTGATCGTCGGGCGACGGCGCGATCGTATCAAACGGTTCGTAGGCCCCGGTCTTGAAGTTGAAACCGGCCATAGTCGTGTACCGCTCGTTATCCCGGTTCGGCTCCAGGTTGAGGGTAAAGCGCTTGAACGCGGTCAGACCAAACTGAGGGATCTCCGCGGGATCGCGCCAGCCCGGAACGCCGTTGCCGTTCCGATCCCACAGGGAATCCGGCACGTTCTGGGCGTAATAGGAGCTGTCGCGTTCGTGTTGATCGGGAATGCCGTCGTTATCCTTGTCCACGTTCTCCTGCAGATCGAAAGGACTCTGAAGGTAGTCGAAACCGATGGTTCCGGGCTTCGCCGGGATCCAGCCCGATTCATCCACCAGCTGCCATTGATAACCGAGGTTGTTGACGACAACGGAATCGGTCTCGCCCGGAAAATGGTAAACTCGATTTCTGATTGCGGAACAGATGTCGTTGCCGGTGCCGGATTCGTTGCCGATATCGTTGTCCGTGCAGACGCCGAAGAAGCAATCGGTCAACTGGTGGCCGCTGACGTTCTTGACCTCGTAGCGGATGAAAATGATGTCCTGGGTCGAAGAAAGGTTCCAGGCGTAGACGGTCTGGTAGACCTCGAGGCCGATCGGCCGGGTGTCGCCGGCCATATGGTAGGTGGCGTCCTGGTCGTTGTATGCGCACCATGAATCCTGGTGGGATTTCGGAGCCTGGGGCGCCATCGGTAATTTATCGGCCGGCGGCGGGAAGTTCGCCGGGTACAAGAAGATCACCGCGTTCGGGTCGCTGATCGACCAACCGCCCAAACCCGGTCCGTATTCGGTTTCGCCGCCGTGGGGGCCGTAACCGATAGTTACCAGGGTATCGCCGGTCGTTTGATCGATGGTGCCGAACCAGGGTCCGGCGCCGAAGATATAGTTGTGTCCGCTACCCTTGGGCCACCAGCCGCCGGCGGCTCCGCTTATGGTCTGCCCGAACTTCCCGTAATTGGAGATGCTCATCTCCACCTGATTGATGTCGTGTTTCTTGATCTGGAAGCTCCGACCCGGATTGGGCGGGACCGGTCCCGCCGTTTTACTGAAACCGAAGACCGCGATGATTAGTAATGGTATCAACAGTTTTCTCATCTTTTCCTCCTTAGAATCCGAGATTTACGCCGACCTGAATCCGGAACGGACCATTATAATAAGTCGGATCTGAGTATAAGTCGGTTCGGGCGGCGAGGTAATCCCTCTTCATCTCCACGACCGTGCAGAGGCCGTCGTGGTTGAAGTCGGCCTGCGGCGAATAGCGGCTGCTGGAAATGGAGAGGGCGCCGAATTGGCTGAGGTTTGGTTCTGCGTCGCCGTGATCGTCCGGCTTGCCGGTCGTTTCGTAAACGTTGGTGATCTGCTGGGTATTGAATAGGTTGGAGATAAGAAGATTGAGCGCGAGATTAACCGGCCCGATCGGGATGCGGCGCTGGGCGCTGAGATCGGTGTTCCAGAAGCCGGGCATCCGGGCCGAGTTGTCGTCGCCGAGCTTGTTGCCCTTCAAGTCTCGGGGCGTGTAGGGGTGGCCGGAGTGGTACGAGAAGACGAGGGTGCCGGAGAAATTCTGGACGGGAATGAAGACGAAATCCTTGGGCAGATCGATGCTGAAATCGGCGTTGACCGAGCTCCGCTCGTCGAAGTCGAGCCAGTAGTCGATCTGCGGCGGCTGCAGGGGCAGGCCGGTATAAGGATCCGTCCCGCTGTTGTAAAAGTCGTAATAGAACTGGCCGGCATAGGAGGCGGTCCCCTTCGCGAACTGCAGGGTGTAGTTGATGTTGAAGGAGTACATGTTGGACATGACCTTCTTTAGGTTGAATTCGAATCCCTTGACGTTGCCGTAGTCGACGTTGAAGTATTCGAAATAAGGCATGGGCAGGGCGTTCACCGAACGGATCTGCGCCAGGTCGTAGATGTCCTTGAAGAAGGAGGTGAAGCCGAAGATGTAATCTTCGGACAGCTGATTTTCAAGCCCGAACTCGTACATGACCGTTTTTTCCGGTTTCAGGAGGACGTTCCCCACCTGGGTGTTGCCGCGCGTGATCGCGACGCGGATGACGGCCGTGTCGGTCGTGGTGTACATGTCGGTCAGGGCCGGCTGCTGGAAGTAATGGCCGTAGTTGAAGCGGAACTTCATCCGCTCCGTGACCGGCAGGGAGATGCCCAGGCGCGGTGAGAATTTGTAATTGGCGTTGGCCCGGAGCAGGGTCGAATCCTGGAAGATGTTCGGTTTTTCCCAGGTGAAGGTCTTGGCGTCGAAATAATCGAACCGGAGACCCACCCGGGCGATCAGGCCCTCGAAATCCATTTTATCCTGAACGTAACCCGCGAGCTTGAGCGGCGAGCGCTTGTAGTAGTCGAAGAAGGGGTTGGTCACCCAGGGCAGGTTGTTGTCGAAATACGCCAGTTTATATTGGATGAAATCGATGCCGGTCTTGAACTCGTGCACCTTGCCCACCGAGTGGGAGATGTCGAACCGGGCCTGGATATCGTCGTTGGACCAGTATCGCCAGACGCGGTAATCGCCGTAGGTATAGTAGATGTTTTCGCTGCCGTAGGGACAGTGACGGATCGCGTCGACGTCGCGGTTCTCGTATTCGATATGGTACTGCATGATGCTGTCGATGATCACCTGTTTGGGCGGGATCGTGCCGTCGACCAGGTACTTGATCAAATGCTCGCCCTTTATCCGGTAATCCCCGTACCAGGGCCGGTTCGTGGAATCCTCATAGGCCTCGTCGCGCGTGCCATAGATGCGGTCAAAATGCGTCATTCCGACCTTCAAGGAGGTCAGGGTCTGGGCCGAGATCATGTAGTTGAAGGTGGCGGAGCCGATGGTGTTTTTCCAGCGGGTTATCGGGCTATTGGCGAAGTATTTCAGATTATTCGAATACCAGTATTTGTACTGTTCGCGGGAATTGAATCCGGAGACCGTGATCTTGCCTTTGGCGTTGGCGAAACTGTAGGAAAATCGGGCCTGCCCTTTGTAATCCATGCGCGGCGCCGGCACCTTGTAATAATTATCCTGCCAGGAGTCGGTCAACAACAGCTCGCCGGACAGGAAGTAGCGCAGCCGGACGGATAGGGGCAGCGGACCGCCGAAAGCCAGCTGATAGAGGTTATAGCCGTAATTCAGTTTTTCTCCCGGCATCATCTGATCGCCGAGATAGCTCAACATGCCGGCGACTTTAGAGCCGCCTTCCTTGGTGACGATGTTGACCACCCCGGAAAGGGCGTCGCCGTACTCGGCGTCAAAACCGCCGCTGATGATCGACACTTCCTCAACCGCGGAGGAATTGATCCGGGCCGACTGGCCGCCGGTCTGAGGTACCTTGGTGACGATGCCGTCGACGAAGTAAGTGATCTCCTCGTTGCGGCCGCCCCGGATATGGGTACCCAGGCCGCTCTGAACCACGCCCGCCTGGAGGGTGATAACCTGGTTGATGCTGGTCACGGGCAGGCGGTTCATTTCCGTGGAAGTCACGGCCCGGCCGGTCTGGGTCTGGGATATGACGATCGGCTCCCGGATCGCGACCGCGGTTACGCCCCTGACCTCGATGACCGTCGGTTTAAGGCGGAAATTAAGCAGGGTGGTTTGGTCGGAATTGACCACCACGTTGGTATAAGTGTACGGGTCAAAACCGAGATACGAGGCGCTGACGGTGTAGGTTCCGGCCGGTACGTACGGCACCGAGAATTCGCCCTTCTCGTCGGTGGCCGCACCCAGCTCGGACCCTTCTACGACCACGTTTGCGCCGATCAGCGGTTCGCCCGTTTCGCTATCGCTTACCTTACCGGTGATCCTTCCGTATTCGGCTCCGAACAGGAAGACGCCGGTAAGAAGCAGCAGTAATATCTTTTTCATTGCTTGCCTCCTAATAAACTATTTGATTCTGATGGGTACGAGCCAGACTGAAGCCGTGTATTCCTTGGCGGGTTTGATATAATAGTAAGCGTCGTTCAGCATCACCTCGAAATAGAGGTTGTGAATGCCCGCGCTTAACCCGGAAAGGTTGATGTAGCCGGCCCCGGTCTTCTTGCCCGCCGCCTTCATCTGTTTGCGCTGACCTTCGAAGTCGACGTAATAGGAATAGAGTTTGCTGGTATCGGTCAGGCTGCCCAGATCGATGACGACCCGGAACGAATCGTTGGCGAGATCGGCGATCGGGTATTCGAGGAGCGAGTCGACATGGCGGAACCGGTTCATCACGTGACCGTGAAATAGGGTGTCGGTATTGTCAGCGTAAATCGTGTCGACGCGGCTGTGCAGAGTGAGGGTAACGATGTTCAGCAACGGCCGGTCGGCACCCTTGTTCGGGAAATAATAAGACCCGTAGGAGATCCTCTTGAGGACCCATTCCCGGGGGTCTTTGATCGGATAGACAATGGTCGCATCTTCCAGGGTATCGGGCTTGGTGGAATCGCGTTTCGGCTCGAAATAGATATGGCGCAGCCCTTCAGCCACTACGTTGTCGATCTCATAGTACCCGTGCGTCGTGTCGACGAAGACCGTGTCCATGACCTTGTCGGTATCGCCCGCCGGCCAGAAATAATACCCGGTCTTGCGCTTGGCATAATGCTGGAGGGATATGAGGGTAAAGGTATCTAAGAGGTATACGGTGCAGGTCGTATCTTTGGCGTACCACAGGTCGGTAAACCGGCTCGTATCGGTCAGGTTCAGGGCGCAGCTGTCAACCAGCTGCTTGACGATCGTGGACTCGGTGCGGAAGTATTGATCTTCCACGAAAAACCTGATGGTGTCGATGGTGATAGGGATGTAGGTGGAGACGAACATTTCGTGGGTCTTGAGAAAAATAGCGTTGGCGTTCATGAGATTAGTGATTGCCGAGTCGTCGGCCGGCGTTCCATTAAAAAATTCGGCCGCCGGTTCATTGCCGCAGTTGATCATAAATAAACCCGCGGCCAGTAAGAGACAGACCAAACATCTCTTCATCCTTCCTCCTTTCATTTGTTTTCTTTTTAACCACCAAAAAATATCATTTATCACGCTTGTCGCTCGAACCAAAAAAAGCCTTAAATTCTGACGTATCACCTCCTTTATCATCATTATTATTATTATTATATATAAAAACCATAAAATGTCAAGGCGCGATTATGATGCGTCTTCCAGGCGAAAATCATAGGGCATTCGCCCAAACCCGGACCAGTTTATCCCGCGGCCGTCCGGGACACCCTCTTCCTCAATCACTGCCGGCAGTAGCCGCATGACGCCGCCGCCCCTAAGATATTCCTGGACCATGGTCGGTTAGCCTCCGATGATATTATAATGTAAAATTCTCACAAATTTATCAAAAATGAGGGAGGGAAACCCAAATTGCCTATTTTACCGGGAACTGGCTTTATAATACAGCAGGCCGCCGATCAGGGCAAAGATTCCGGAACCCAGCAACAGGTAGCTCTCGATCCGGGCCAAACCCAGGGAGCCGACGATCAAATCAAACAGATCGCCCGGTCCGGCGGTGCTTAATAACGGAAAGTAAAAAGTAATCCGGTAAATATGAAAGATCGCCAGGACGATCAGGCATACGCTCGCGATGATCGGGAAAATCCATATTCCCTTACCCTTGATCAGGACCAAAAGTCGTTTGATGATTAAACCGTAAATGAACAACGACACGATGGCCAACGCGATGGCGATGATAAAAAGCAGTTCCGCGAATACGTCCGCTCTCATTTCTCCTCCTTATTGGCTTTTGGTTACGCCGTAAAAACGGATGCTTGATAAAAGGGACAGAATCCCGGAAATCAGGAATAACCCGTAAGCCACGTAATCCGCGCCGCCTTTGGGCAGCATCATCTTACCGCCGATCCCGCAAAATGACAATTGGATGATCGCGAAAATCAGGATCCCGGTGGGCGCGAAAACCATGAATTGCCAGTTCGTTCGTTCCCCGAGGACGATCTCATAGCGCCGGGCGATAATGCCCAGAAACATGAACGCCAACCAAAGCAGAATCGCCCCCAGCACGAGCAGGTAGTTGGGGATTACCGCCAGGGCCGTATACTGCCCGGCGTCGATACCGAAGGGCGCGGAAAATAAAAACAGTTCCATCATGCAACCTCCTTCATTTGCCTACTTTAACTTCGCCAGCATTTTATTGATGACTTCCCGGCCTTTGGACGGGCCGATGATCATCCCCGCCGCTTTGCCCAGAGCCAGGATGAACCGCCGCACATCCTCCTCGCTGAATTCGTTCGGGTTGATGCGCTGGGCTTTGAGTTGGTTTTGATAAATCCGGTCGGTAAAATCACCGACGTAATCTTTGAGAATCGCCTTCAATTCATCCAGAAAGACGGGCGAAAACTGAACTTTGGGTTTTGCCTCCGGGGCAGTCACCGGTTTCGCCTGGCTCCTCGTGTCCTTGATCAGGGCGTAGATATCCGGGATGCTTTTATTCAGCGGTTGATCGAATAAACCGCCCACGATATGCTCGTCCTCAACCTCCATAATCAAACCCTTGATCTTGCCCAGGATTTCGATAGTTTCGATCTTGATCCGGCCGACTGCGCCGATCGACTCGTAGATCACGGTGCCCATTTGGGAAAGTTTGGCTTTCAGGCTGGAGTTTTTCTCGCTGACCGTAGTCTCCCCGGTCTTGGCGATTACGAACGGACAGCTCAGGCCTTTTTCCTCGAGTTTGTTTACCATTTGCTGGTTCATATTAACCCTGCCTCATTTTTTCGATGACCACCTGAACCTTGACTCGGGCCTGTGAAGATCCCATCTCTTCGACCGCTTTTTTGACCAGGAAATCGATGATCGAACGGAGGCCCTGAACAAACTCCTCCTCATTTTCCGCCGGCGGGCTGTCCTTAAAAGATAGTTTATTATCAATGATGCCGATGAACGGTAAAATATCGCCGCCCAGAATCCCCACGCCCTGATTGAGCACTTCCAGCCAGTGACCGCGGTTGGCTTCGCCGCCGAACTCCTCAACCAGCATGTTGACCTGTAAAACCTTGGAGCTTAAGCTGCGCGGCACTTCGATGACTTTCGGTTGGGCGATTTCGGCCGGCGGCGTTTTGACCTGTTCCATGAAGAGCAGGGGATCGCCGTCCCTTTCAATCTCGATGCCCAAATACTTGCTGTCAAACGGGAAAATAACCAAACGGTTGGCGCCGTAGCTGAGGGATATGTAATTAATCCCGCCCAGGGCCAGGCTGTTCTTGATCACGTCGCCTGCGGAGGAAAAAAACGCCGCGAGATCGCCGAGGGGGGTGGTTGAAGAACCCCTGACCTCTTCGATCGACCCGTCATCCGCGTTGATCACGGCGTAACCGATAATGCCGGGTATCTTATCCAGGATCTCCATCTCCCTCCCCTATGCCTTGGGTTCCATTTTCTGCGTGAATTCTTCACGCTTCTTCTTAAAGAGCAGTTTACCGTACTCGTTGGGTCCTTCATTGCTCACGAATTTGTCAAAGCTCGTAAAAAAGCCCCGGATCTCATCGGCGTTTAATTGGTCGCGGAGTTCGATCTTGAAGGTCTTGTCGTCGATATTCAGAGCGCTCAGGATCCGCTTATTCTCCGGAGCCTGTTCCGCCCACCTCTGGAGCCATACCCATCCGTTGGCCGTATAGACCCGGAATAAAATTTCCAGATACCGGGTCAGACCGGACATTACCCGTTCCGCTTCCCGGGGATCATAGATCAAGCCCTTCTCTTTCAGCCAGACCAGGGTCTTGGTGGCTTCGTAACCGCCCAGTTTGGATTGGGCGATCACCTCGCTTAAACTTCGCTTGCCGTCGACCAGCGCCAGGATCTGCCAGTCGGTCCGGCGGAGGGCCACGCTCGTCTCCAGTTCCTTGGTCGATTTGGCCAGAACGGTTTCCAGCGGCGGGAGGTTGCGCTTGATTTCCTGGAACTCGATGCGCCGCTTGTCGACGTCCTCGGCCAGTTTGCCGATATCCTCGTTGATCGTCTGTTCGGGCGCGGCGGTTCCGGATTCGAATATGCCCCGGACCAGGTCCCCGAAGGAAAGGTTGATGAGGACTTCAAGCCCTTTCTCGTTGCCGTCCGTGGCGTGGATGACGAACCCGTCCTTGAGATATATCTCGCCCGGCGTATCGCCCTCGATTTTCAAAACCCCGGTTTTCTTGACCCGGGCCAGAAATTGCAGAATGTCGCCCAGGTTGAATTCCTTGAGGTTAATTTCAAAACCGTTCATCGCACCACCCTTAGCCAATCATGCAAAAGATAGTAAACCCGGCCGATCAGCAGGCTCACGCGGGCCATGATCGTGTATCCGAAAGAGGCGCCGAAGGAAACCATCATGAACCAGACGCCGATTTTCGCGCCGACGCCCAGGGCGCCTTTGTGCTCCTTGGAAAAATAAAAATAAATCAATGTAAATATTACGCCCAGGATGATCAGGAGGTTGGAAAAAGCGGTAAAGAAGGGCACGCCCCGGAGCGGCAGGAAAGTCCCCTGGAGCTGGGGAATGATGTCGCCCTGGATGTACTGGGTAATCGCGACCGCCATGGCCACGCCCATGGTAAACGTCAGGGGGATGCGGACCAGCCAGCTGATCTTGGGAAAGAGCGGCGCGAACATCAGGATCCCAATCAGAATCGGGATGATATAATAAATCCGGCCCTGAAAGAGCGGCGCGAAAAGGTTGGGCCAGGCAAAATCGAACCAGAGCACGACCGCCCAGTAGCCGGCGGAAACACCGACAAAGAGATTTTCCGCGACTTTATAAACGGGGTTGTCGCGATAGAGAAATGAAAATATGGCCAGAGTCAAAAAAGCGCCGATCCAAATTCCGATCGTCTGAATAAACATCAACCCGCTCCCGGCGCGGATTTCTTCCGCTTTTGATTGATCAAGATCACGTTGCCGAGGATGATGAACAGAACCAGGAGCACGTGCACGATCGACTGGGAATCCATGCCGGTTAATCCCCGGCCCCGGCGTTTGACCAGGGTCTCGTATTCAGCCGCGCCCTTCAAACCGCCCAGAAGCCCGACCAGCTGTCCGGAATTCATATAAGGATATTGGCGGGGCGCCATGATCGCGGTCGTGGCGGCGCAGATGGGCGTACCGAACCGGGCGTGAAAATACTGTACCCAATGGATAACACCCGGATCGCCGGCGGACAGGGTCATGACCAGGGTAATATCGCGCGCGGACCGGACTTGTCGACCCAGTTCCAGGGAATCGATCGGCCGGCCCGTGTAGTCGACCCGGATCACGTCCCGGAAATTCCGGCCCAGGGAGAGCAGCATGACCGCGCCGCCGGGCCGGTAGCCGACATTGACATAATCGCTGCCGTATCTTTTACCGTGGACGCGGGCCAACGTATCCAGGGCACGTTCTCCCAGGGCGCTGCCGGCCGGCCAGAGACCCATCATGTAAATTTTCAGATTGCGCCGGAAACAATGTTCGATTATCGCCTCGGTTGCGGGGTACAGTTCCGCTTCGCTGCCCGGGTCGTAATCCGTGGACATGAGAACGATTGAGCCTTCGGTCAGGGATTCAATTTTATCATAGACGTTCTGGACCGGGCGCGTGATGTCCACGGGCAGGCCGAGCGGGATGAGCATGGGAATTATCACCGCCAGCCCGACGAGCAGGTAGATGATTCTCCGGTCCAACACCGCCAGTTTATCCAATATCTTCATCGTAATTCACGTATGCCGTTTGACATTTATCAGTCTCCCCCGCCCATGTAACTTCGTTCAATCCCGAGCAGGACCCGAAGCGCCATCGATATCAGACCTAAATTGATGCCGAAAATGATACCCCGGTTGGCCGCGGTGTTGGGCACGGTCATGATCCATTCCACCAGGCTGGGAAATCCGTGCCAGATGCTGTACCCGACCGGAATCCGGCCGATCATGACAATAACCGCCGCGATCAGGAGCAATGTCGCTTCCGGCGTCTTGGCCCGGAAGGCGCGGAACGAAGCCGACGCGACGAAAAACGCCAGCAGGGAAAACATCGTGGCGCTGCAGGGGGTATAAAAATAATTGAACATATATTGAAAAACCGGTCCCGCGGTGTGTCCCCGGAGGACAAACCCGGCGAACATCATGAAAAAGAGGAAACCGAGCAGGATGAAACTGTACTGCCAATCGCGTAATTTTCGTTGGATCTTTTCTAAATTGATCTTGATCAGGTTGATAATGCCGATGAAAACAAAGAAGGCGGCGACGCCGACATACCAGTTCTGCAGCATCTGGGACATGTCCTGGACGAAGCGGACCGGGATAAAGAAAGCGGTAAGCATGAAAAATCCGCACGTGAAGACGATGACCAGGGGGATCGTGCGCTTCATTGCTGCACCGAGAAAAGGTTATAGAAAAAATTCCAGCCCAAAAGACGGGTAATCACGCCGAAAATAATAATGGCGATAAAAAGGAATTTACCAAGGTCCTGGCCTTTGAGGGAACCCAGCTGGACCGGTTCCTGGGAAAGATAAGCGCTGGCCGCGTACAGCTCTTCGCCCAGGAGGGTGTAATCGCAGGCCGCGACGAAGAACGGCAGCTGATCCGACATCGCGGTGCCGGCGATCTGAATCGCGCCCGTGGAATGACCGGTCTCGGCCAGAATCAGGGACTCGGCGTAGAACGAACCCAGGTAAAAATTCGTGGCCGGTCGGTCGCGCAGCATTATCCCGTCGACGGCCGAGACATAACCGAACTGGTCGTCGGTCAGGTAACGGATGTTGTCGATATTATACCAGTCCGGCCGTCCGGCGCGGATCGCCGACTCTTTCACGACCTGCTGGGCCATGGTCATGGCCATCGCGTGACAGGTGGGGACGAAGAGCGTCGTGCCGTATTCCGCCGTCTTTTCCGCAACCCGGGCCAGGATGCTCATCGCCGCGATGGTCTGGGGTTCGTCAATGTCCATGATGCCCGGCACGAACAGGACCGGCTTGCCCATTTCCGTGGCCCGGCCGATCGCGTCGTCGACCGCGGTCAGACCGGGAATCCGGCGGATCGTAACCTTCTTGCCGCTCCGGGCGTGGCGGATGTAAAAAATAATGACCGCGAACAGGATCGCGATCAGGAGACCGATATTCCGCAACCGGAAAAAGTTCAGAAGCTGGATCCGGGCGCGAACCGGTCCCGCGACGTTGGAAAATTTTTCGCCTTCGGGATCGGTCCACCGTAACCGATAAAAATAATCTTTCCCCCGCGCCGCCGCCGCATCCTGAAAGAGGGAATCCCGCAGGGCCACGTCGCCAATTTTTTCAAAACCCCGGCCCGGATCCAAACTCCGCATGATTTCCATGACCGGCAAATTGGTATCCGCCGGCCAGGTAATAGTGATGCTCGAACCGTCGTCGTTCGGGGTATCAAACGCCTCAATATTCAATGCACTTATTATAAGGAAGCCAATCCAAAACATTTGACTATTTTAATCATTTTATACCCATTGTCAAGATTAAAAAACAATCTGTGATTACAGAGATTTTAAAGCTTGATGCCAGTGATCAAGACGGCAACCCTGAGATTTTGGTATAATTAAAAATTTATATACATTGTTAAATATCTTGACTATTGCTGGTACTTTTTTATAATGATCCATGCGGATATCACTCGTCGGCGGCGGCAAAGTCGGAGTCACGTTATTATATTATCTCAAGGGACATCATAAAATTCTGGGCGTATATGACCCCGATAAAAAAGCCCAGCGCCGCGCGGAACGGTTTCTGGGAATAAAGAAGCCGGTTCCTTATCCGGAATTCGTGGAAAAAAGCGATGCGGTGTTCGTCGCCACGCCCGATGATATAATCCAAGATGCCTCGAACCGAATCCGTAAGTACTTGGGTAATAATGCCCTCCTCGTTCATTTCAGCGGTTGGTTACCGGCGGAAATACTGCCCCGCGCGCGCGGCGCCCTCCGCGCCGCGGTCCATCCGTTCGCCACCTTTCCCAAACTGGTCATCCCGCCGCCGCGCCTGGTTTATCCTTTATTCGTCCAGGGCGATCGAAAAGCCATGGACCGGATCCGCCGCATCTTCCGCGGGAAGAATTTTACGGTTTTCCGGATCCGGAAAACGCAGAAGGAGCGTTACCATTTAATGGGCGTTATGTCCAGCAATTTGTTCGTCAGCCTGGTCGCGGCGGCCATTAAATTAACGCCCCGCGGGACCGACCGGGAGAAACTCTTCAGGTTTGCGGTCTTGCCCTTGATCGAAGAAACCCTGGACAACCTCAAAAAATCCGGGATCCGTGACGCTTTGAGCGGACCGGTCAAGCGGGGCGACATTGAGACGATCCGCGGGCATTTGAAGATCCTGAAAAAAAATAAAAACCGGTCGGCGATCTATAAATCCCTGTCCGCGAACCTGATCCGCTTCGCGCCGCCCGATAAAAAACAACGGCTCCGCGAACTTCTCAAATAACAAATTTAGTGATTAAGTAACTTGGTTATTGAGTACTTTAGTCATTTAAATCTTCCGCGCCGCGTATCTCCAGGCATGCAATGCCGTGTCTTCAGCGTTAACGTGTCTCCAGTGTAGCGTTTATTCAGTGAAGCGTAAATTCAGCGCAGCATAACTTCAGCGAAGCGTTTATTCGTTATAGCCCCGCCGTCTCGAGTGTAAAACGCCGGGATTCAGACCAGTCCGTGTACCAGGTCCAGACCGGACTGCCGGCCCTTACCCGTCCGTAGTAATATTGCCGATACCTGGTGCGGCGCAAGCTGATCGTCACCCGCGGGGTGGTGGTCGAGGTTATCGAACCGGTGCTGAAGGTCGTCAGCGTATCGGTCTGGACTTCATAGATCGTCGCCTGCGCCAGCGCCTCCCAGTCAAAGCGCCGATCTCGGTATTCAGGATCACGACATTGGCGTAAGGGATGGGCTGGCCGGTCGCTTCGTCCCGGACTTCACCCTGGATCTTGCCGGTCAAACCGCTGACTAGAAACGCCGCGAACAGCAGTTGCATCATCTCGCCTCCAAACAAAGTATACTGCCGCTATATTATATGTCAAGATGTCACAAAAAAGTCACAGCCGCCACCAACCCGGTTGATTTTTCGATAAAAGAGAATACAATAAACGTATGGCAAATAGCGTAGGGCGTAAAGCGATCGTTGTGCTTAATTTAAGCCTGATAATCATCGCGGTCAACTGCGGGCACAAAGGAGCGCCTCTGGTCAAAGACCGGCTCCGGCCGGGCTTGAAAAAAGTCGCCAGCCTGAATAACCGGCAGATCCTGTTTTCTTTTTCCGAGGGGCTCGATATCAAATCCTTGAAACCCGAGGATATCGCGATCACGGCGGACAGCCAGGCGCTGAAAATTATAACCGTGTATCCTTCCCTTTCTAACGCGGAAATCGTCGCCGTCACCGAACCCCAGAAAGCGATCGTGTATAACGTGTCGGGCACGGTGTACGATTCCTCCGAGAACAAGGGCATCTTTAAGGCGCAGGTCACCGGCTCGGTTCGACCGGACACGATCGCGCCCATCGCGAAAACTTATTCTCAGGGCTCCCGCAGGGATGATATTACCATCCAGTTTGACGAGGCCATGGATACCAGTTCGATTACGATCAAAATTCTGCCCGGGAAATCGTTCACCGCCGTCTGGACGGATTACCGGACCGTGAACCTGCTTCCCCGCGATTCCGCGGAAGTTCTGAGGAACGACACGACCTATTATTTCCTGATCCGGGATTGCCGCGACCTGAGCGGCAATCGAATCACCCCGCTTATCACCCGGGTCACGCCGGATACCGCGTACCAGCCGCTTTACCTGCGGGGGAAGGTAAAATATAACGACACCCTCGCCGCCGGAGGCTGGGCGGTCTTGAGCCGGGACCGGCCGATCGGCATCGCCCGGATCGATCGGGGTGAATTTCTCTTCGAAGTCCGCGACTCGCTTAGCTATTGGACGGACGCGGTCTGGGGTGATCGGCACGGACGAGCCGAAGTCCGGGCCGGTCAGGAAAACTTGGTCGACTTGAAACCGGAAAAATTCGATATTGATTCCCTTATTAATTAGCGTCCTCGCCCTCGGGACGGCGATTCTCCTTTATCTAAAAAAACTCCGCCGGGCGATCCCGCGCGTCCTATCCCTTTCGCTCCTCCTGCTCCTCGCGCTCGGCGCCGCGTTCCGGTTCGACATCCGGAAAAAAACCGGACCGCCGGTCGTCGTGATCGACGCTTCGCAAAGCATGGCGCGCTATCTGACCGACGTAAGAAGACTTGCCGCCGATCTGCGTTTTAAACATCAAACCGTTTATCTCCGGGGCCACGATCTGCTCCGGGAATCGGACCCGGTCGAGACCCTGGGCACGTTCACGGATTTGACCGCGGGATTACTTAAGGCAGCCGCGTTAAAACCATCCTGCGTCATCCTGATCTCGGATGGAAACCATAACTTTGGCCCGGATCCCCGGACCGCCGCGGACGACTGGAATTTTCCGGTCTATACGGTCGGCTGCGGCGCGGAATCTTTGAAGGACCAGACCGTCGCGGATGTGTATTATCCGGCCTACGTTTTTCGCGACGACTCGACGGTCGTCGAGGCGGTCATCGAATCCCGGGGTTTTACCCGGCCCGAGCCCGGCCGCGTGATCTTGGAATCCGCGGACAAAAAAATCGCGCTCACCAAGACCTTCACCTTGAGCGGGGCGCCGGCCCGAGTTAAGCTCGCTTTTCCCCTGGTCATCCGGACCGCGGGACCGGTTTCCTTCCGCCTCTCGATCCCGGCGCAGGGCGGCGAACTCGATGTCGCCAATAATTATTACGACTTCCGGCTCGATGTCCGGCCCGATAAAATCAAGGTTCTTTATTATACCGACCACCTCTCCTTCAATACCCGGTTCCTCGTGCCGATCCTGAAGGCGGTGCCTAATTTCGAACTCCGCGCGCTGGTGCGGTTAAGTCCGGAACGGTTGGCTGATTATTTCACCGGCGCCGAACCCCAAAACCTCGGCGATTGGCGGTCCTTTGATGTCTGGGTCCTGGACGACGTCGACTTCCGCGGCCTGCGGGAGAAGAATCTGACGGGTTTCGTGAACCAGAACAAAGGGATTCTTTTCATCGGCGGGATCGAAAACCTCACCGAAGCCGGCCGCGCGGCCTTGCCCATTCCGATCCTGGGCCGTCTGCCCACCGGCTCGTATCCGCTTTCCGTCACGGACCCCTTCTCCGTCCTTTCTCCGGCCGGAAAATACCCGCCCTTATCCGCGGTCAACCGGGTCATCGGAACCAATCCCGGCTCGGTGACGATCGCCCGAAGTGACGGGCTGCCGGTCATCGCCTACCGGAATTACGGAACGGGTACGATTTTCCAAATCAACGCCCTGGATATCGGAGTCTGGCAGTTTAACCAGAGCGGCACGGAAAACGATGGCCTCTTAGCCGCGCTCATTACGGATATCGTCCGGTTTCTCTCGACCCTGGGCAAGCAGAACCGCTTGATCCTCAAGGCGGCGCCGCGGGATTGCGAGATCGGCGCTACGGTAAATTTTACGCTTCAGAGTTATGACCGCGACTTGCGTCCGGGAGGCGGCGGCGACTTCTATTTGTCCGCGGTCGGGAAAAAGATTCCTTTCTTTGAAACCCGGCCTAACCGATACGAAGCGGAATTCATCCCCCAGGAAAAAGGGGACTGCGATTTTACCGCGATCGGGACTTTGAAAGGCGACTCCCTGCGGAGCAATTTGATAAAAATCAAGGTCTCCCCGCGGAGGGTCGAAACGGATAAAACGTTGGACCGGAATTTTTTGGTAACTTTGGCCGAGAAAACCGGCGGCCGCTACCGGTCGCTTCGAGAAATGCCCGGACTCGCCGTGCCGAGCGCCGGGTATTACCGCGAAACGAGAAAATTCTTCCTGGACCAGCCCGTAATTTATGTAATCGTTTTTCTGCTCCTGGCCGCGGACTGGCTCCTGCGCCGTCGGCGTGGCATCCTCTAGGGGGACGGTGCAAGACATTGTGACATTTTAATTTCTACCTTTACCTAGCATCTTCAATTTTTTTCTTTTATACATCTGACTCATCGAAGAATATTTTATATTTCTAAATAAAGGATGTTTTATTATTTTCGTATAGTTCAATCCGGCGCGGTCTTTCAATAATACCAACAATTCCAACCTTAAATCCTTTTCCTTTCGGCTGCCAACATCAAGATCCATTATCTTCTTCCCGATTTTTTCTTCAAACGCCTCAATAACTTTGTTCGGCGGTTCAAAGGAGTAGTCTTTTATTCTTAATTTTTGTGGTACGTTTGCGTTCTTTTTCTGGCGCCGGTCAGATCTTTGAAAAGCGGTCTCGATAAATGTTTTATCGCCCATGATCTCACCCATGCGGGTTTTAATTATTGGCAATTCGATCGCGCTCATTTCACTCAACTGATGACTCAGGTTTTCCACGGATTCGAAAAGTTCCTCGACATAGGCGCAATCTATTAATCCTGATACCTTGTTCTTAAAATATTCTCTGATACTTGACCAGCCATAATCCCAGGGGGATTTAGCTATTAATTTCCTGGATGGGTTTAACAATACATAAAGAATAGCGATCCTTAAATATTTTTCATTTTCGATTAGGGTTGATTTAAATCGGCTTTGGAAAACATAACCTTTACCGCCAACTCGTTCCCGATAATAAAAACCATAACCACCGTTCAGTTGCTTCATGAAATCGGACAATTTTCCGGATGTATTCTGTAGAATTAAATGATAATGGTTATCCATTATACAATACGACAACACTTTTATTCTGCGGTCATGCGCTTTAATTGTCAATAATTTTAAGAAATAACTCTTGGCATCATCATCGGGGAAAATATTTTCTCCTTTAATTCCCCGATTCATCACATGATGTAAAGAACCAACGTAGCAAAAACGTGCGCGCCTCATCTTTATACCTCCTTTTAAACCCCCAAATAGAGCAACGCCATATGTCACAATGTCTTGCACCGTCCCCCTTGGACGGCATATCGACTTTCTTACCGGGCTAGATTATTACTATAAACTATAATCGCTATTTAACAACAATAAACTTCCCCGTCCTTTTATCGGTCGGCGTTTCGAGTTTGACGAAATAAATCCCGGCCGCTAAACCGGTGATTCGAACCGAGTATTTTCCATTCTGCTTTACGCCGCACTCGATCTTCCGCGTTTGCCGTCCACTCGCGTCGTAAACCGTGATGCGGGCCGGACCGTTATCGTAAAGCGCGAATTCCAGGACCGGCGCCGGTGAGGGATTCAACAGGATTCGGAAACCGTTGGGGATCGGCTGGGGATCGGCTAATTCCTCGACGCCGTAATACACGAAGGCGTGCTTCAAGATCCAATCGTCCGGATCGAAGGTGATGCCGATTACCGAGTCGCCGACCAGGTATTGGACGCTCTGAGCCGCGGAAGTAATGGGAATATTCAGCAGGGTATCCCCGCCCGTCGTGTTCAGCAGAATCTGGACCGGCATATGAAAAACCGGCGGCGCGTTAACCTGATCCTGATGGATGCGGAGCTGGATCTGATAGTTGCCCCCGGAAGGGACGCAGTACCAATAAACGTTGTACTCGGGATGACCCTGACCGTAAACCCACTCGTCGAAGAACCAGTTTAGGTTCGTGCCGTAAGAGCGGCCCATGATCCGTTCCAGATCTTCGGTACTGGCGGTCGCGTAAGCGAACGAGTCGCGGTAAACCTGAAGCCCGTTAAAAAACTGGTTTTGATACAAATATCGGAGCATGTGGACGACCCAGGAGCCCTTGCAGTAGGAATACCCCCAGCTGAAAATATCGCTGAGCGGCGGATCGTAAAGCGGCCGGCGCGAGGACGCGTCTTCCGAGAAATAATCGCCGGCCCGGCTGAGCATGGTGTTGATGAACTCGGCGTGCCCGAGCATGTACCAGTTGTAATTGGCGTCCGAGTAGGTGGCGAATCCTTCGTTGAGCCAGATGTCGCGGAAATCGACGCAGGTGACCATGTCGCCCCACCACTGGTGCGACATTTCGTGGGCCATGCCGTTCTCGTCCCCCCAGAGGATCCACCAGCGGTGGATCGTGGTCTGTTCAATGTGCTCCATTCCCCCCCACGCGTACGGGTAAACCGCGTCCTGGCCGTAGCGCTGGAAGGGGTAGGCGCCGTACATGGAATCGAAGAGCGCCATGGCGTCGGGCATATGCTGAAAGGCGGTGAGCGACTGGACTGAATCCTCGGGCCATATGAATTCCCGGATCTCCACCGAATCGCCGCCGGCCGCCGGATGGTACCACTGCGACCATTTCGCGAACCGCGATACGCCGAAATGCATGAGATACGTCGGGATCGGAGAATTTTCCTGCCAGGTGAAGGTCTTGGTTGAATCGGGATTCAGGACGACGCCGGTCAGCTGGCCGTTCGCACAGGCCACGAGGGTGTCGCCCGCAACCACGGCCGGCACGGTCACGGCAATAACCGCGCCTTGATTCGCCTTATCGTACGGTTCGTCGTAGCACGGCATCCATTGCCGGGCGTCCCACGGTTCGCCCAGGGAATAGGCGATCACATGGTAGGTGCTGGAATTGTAATTGCGCGGCCAATAGCACAGCCCGGTCTGGTTGCCCGTGACCGTCCAGGATCCGTGATAACCGACATCCAGGTAAAAGGTGTCGCCCTGGTTATAGACCTGGGGCAGGTTGATGTGCAACGTCTCGTCCGCGGTCGAGTAGGTCGCGCTCACGCCGTTCACTCGGACCGAATCGATCGTCAAGGTCCGGCGGTGCAGGGTCGCGACGCTGAGCCCGTTCTGGCGGCTCCGGCATTTGATCCGGTTCACGCCTTCCAGGGACCGGCTGGTCATGGGCAGGCGGATGCGGACTTCGTATTTTAAAACATCGTAGGAATGGACGGAATCCGCCGTCCAATACTGGATCCCGGGCCGGGCGCAGAAATATTTCGCCTCCGGATTATTTAAACCCCACTGCGCGCAGAGCATTAATATCAACAGCATCAAACCTCCTTGATTAATTTTATCCTAATCATTTTTTTCTTTTTCTGCCCACTACCTACTACTTACTACCTACTGGTTTGTTTCCTACTATCTTTGTCGTGTCATTCGCCGCTTCCGCGATGACGCCGGACGGTATCGGCATTAAAAGGTTGATAAAATTCAGCTGCCAACGGTTGCGGGTATTCCGGGCGTAAAGCAGTTTGCTTCCGTCCTTGGATACCCGGATGTTCCAATTGGGATTATCGTTGTTCGTCAACCGGGTCAGGACTTTGTTTTTCATATCATACCGGTAGATTTTCCAGTCGCCGTCGCGGGTCGTTTTGAAATACAGGTCGTCCTGGTTAAGGTGCGGGTCGTTCTCTTCGGCGGCGGTTCCGTACATCAATTTTTCATCGCTGCCGTCTTCCTTCATGGAGAATATATCCTCGCTCGCCCCCCGCTTGGAAGAAAATACGATATATTTGCCGTCGGGCGTGTAATCCGGAAAACCGTCCCAGACCTTGTTGTTCGTCAGACGCGCGGCCCGCTGGTTATGGACGTTGATCTTGTAAATTTCCCAATTGCCGTCCCGGTTCGAAACGAAAACCGCCTCGATGCCGTTGGGCGAGAACGATGGGGCGAAATCCACAAATTTATTATCCGTGATCTGATCGGTCTTTTGCGTTTTCATATCGTACAGATAGAGTTCCTCGTCGCCGTCGCGGTCGGATACGTAGATAATGTGTTCGCCGCTCGGCGAGAAATCCGGGTCATTATTCATGTATCCGCTCGTAATTTTCCGGATGACCTTGCCGTCGTATTTCACCAGGTAGATGTCGGACAAGAAACTCCGCGCCGCCGCAACTGCGACCAATTCGCCGTCGGGGCTGGGCGCGCCCTTAAACAGGTTCGCCATGCCCCGGATGGTTATCGGGCTGGCCGCGTAGGGATCCAATTTCAGGAATTTTATCACCAGGAGTTTTAGATTGGCATCGTCTTTCCGGGGCGAATTGAGCCGATCGAGTTGGGCATAATTGGTCAAGGCCTTTTTCGCCGAATCCAGCTGGGCGTAGGCGACGCACAGGTTATAGTATATGTCGGGATTGAGCGTATCCTGGGTTTGCGCCTTGGTCAGTTCTTTGACGGCCTTTAAAAATTCACCCTTTTTTAACGCATCGGCGCCCACCTGGAGATGGTCCTTTCGGGAACAGCCGATCCCGAGGATGAAAATCAATAACATCGCGCCGCCGACAATGCCGACCTTTCGTAAAATCATATCGCCTCCTTGTTTACCAACTTACGCCGGCCGGGGAATTGTTTCCCGGATCTTCAATCCGGCCTCCCCGTTTCGCGGCGGTGACTATTCTGAAACAATTTTATCCCGGTTCGGATCGCGGCCTTCAACCCGATATGCTGAGCGATATTCCGCCCGGCGATGTCCAAGGCCGCGCCGTATAACGGCGACAGGCGGATGACCGGCAAACCCAGGGTAAAATTCAAACCCCCGGGCCGGGCTTTTAAATAGGTCATGACCGGGTCATGATACATGGCCAGGAAACCGTCGAAGTCGCGGTTGAACAGAGAGTCCGTGGGGAACGGACCGCAGGCGTTTATGCCGAGGTGCCGGGCGCCCAAGACTCCCTGCAGAATTTTCTCGTCTTCGCCCCGGCTGAACTCGAAGCCGTGGGGATTCAGGGCGCCGACCGCGATCTGCGGTCGGCGAACCGCGAAATACTTTTTCAAACCCCAATCGAGGAGCGAGAGCTTTTGTCGAACTCGCGCCGGAGTAATGTACTTGAAAATGCTCCGCAGGGGCAGATGCGTGGTCAGCAATAAAATCCGTTTATCCCGATAGATGCCCATCATGCCGAATTCATGGATCCGGTAATACTCGGCGAGATATTCCGTATGACCGATAAAACCGGGGTGGGCGGCGCGGATGACCTCTTTGACGACCGGCGGCGTGATCAGAACATCGGGCCGGCTTTTTACCGCCGCAATCAAAGATTCGAGCGCGGCCCGTCCGGTCCGGCGGTCCGGCGCGCCGTAATGAAATCCGATTGGCGTCCCGCAATCCTGGATGGTGTTTTTGATTGACCGATAATTCTTCGTTAATTTCAGGTCCCGGGCGGTCCGTTTCAGGATCTCGCGGTTGCCGAAGATCCGGATGCCCTGGATATTTTTAAAACCGGGCAAAGTCTTAAGCACGATCTCCGGCCCGATCCCCGCCGGATCCCCCAGGGTTATCGCGATCTTCATTGGTTTAACCCTTCATAATAGCCTTCCGCCTCTTCTTTTCGAACATTTCCCTCGGGAATTTTCAGCACTCGATAGCGCAGAGCTCCCGGCGAGGCATCGAGCTCAATTATATCCCCTTCCTTTACTTCCCGGGATGGTTTGCAGAGAGTATTGTTCACTTTGACCATGCCCTTGTCGCATAACTCTCTGGCAATTTCCCGCCGTTTGACAATGAGAGTCTTTTTGAGAAATAAGTCGATACGCATGACTTATTATATGACTGGAAACGAAAAAAGTCAATGCCCTATGCCCTATGCTCTATGCCAATTAGCGGGGGTGTACATCCCCCTTGACAATTTCCCTTCTTTGTGTATACTTAACCATGCTGAGGAGGCACTCTTAAAGACTTCATAAACGTTGGATGTCCCGCAAGTTCGAATTAATTTCATTGATTTTTGGTGACCTGGGAATACTTTCGGCGATATTTTTTATCAGCTGGAAAGCTTCGGCCATCAATTTTTCGGCGGTCAGCTGGCACGCGATTTTCGCCAATGTCGCCCTGGCCGGCTATTGGTTTTTTATCTTCCAGACCTTTAAATTATACGAATCCCGCCCCCATATCCAGCTGATGAACGAACTGGCGAATCTTTTCCGGGCCCTGCTCATCGGTATCATCGGCCTGATCGCCCTTGCCTATATCACGAATATCAATTTTATCCGGGCTCAGGGATTCCTTCCCTCCTATGTGACCACGATCAGTTCCCTCTTCCTCTGGCGACTGCTCTGGCGCGGTTTTACCGGTGAAAATGTAAACCGGCAGCTGAAGAAAGTTATGATCTTCAAGAATGGTGAGCCGGCCGCCCGATATCCGGGATTTTCCGTGGTCAAAGAAATGAAAATCGCGGAAATCAATCCCCACACCTCGAAGGAGATCTTCCGCAGCAACAAGATCGACGGCATTATCGTGGAGTCGAACGGCCATGTAAACGACGACATCCTATCGATCATATCCGATTTTGCCCTGACCGATTACGAAATTTTCGTATCCCCAAAACTCTACCCCCTGGTGTATCACCATTTTCTTATCCAAAAAGTCCCGGATTCGTCGCTCCTGAAGATTATCTTTCACCCGCTTTCCAACTGGGACCGCTTTTTGAAGCGCATAACGGACATCGTCCTTTCGGGCCTCGCCCTATGCATTTTGGCCCCGCTTCTGCTCATGATCGCGTTCTTTATCAAAATCGACTCATCCGGCCCGGTATTTTACCGGCAGAAACGCGTCGGCTTTCACGGCCGGAAGGTGAACATCTACAAGTTCCGCTCGATGGTCATTGACGCGGAAAAACATACCGGACCGGTTTGGGCGCAGAAAAACGATAAAAGAGTCACCCGCATGGGCAAGATCATGCGCCCGCTGCGGCTTGACGAACTCCCGCAATTGATCAACGTGCTCTTGAGCGACATGAGTTTTATCGGACCCCGTCCGGAACGCCCCCATTTTGTCGCCCGGTTCCGCAAGGAAATTCCTCTCTACGGGTTGCGTTTGACCGTCCACCCGGGCATCACGGGTCTGGCCCAGGTCCGGCATAATTACGACCGCGACCTGGACGACGTTAAGAAAAAGCTGGAATACGACCTGGAATACATTAACAGCATCTCCCTCCAGACGGATGCGAAAATCTTTTTGAAAACGATCCTGACCGTGCTCAAAAAAGAAGGTGCGCATTAGGAATATCAATCCGCCATACTGCGTGGCGGATCAAATTACAAATATCAAAATGCCGATCGTCATGGGCCTGGTCCTCGCGGGGGCGGGGATTTTTATTTCCCTGTCCGCCCAAAACCTGCCTCAAACCTGGTCTCAGAGTTACGGCACCTATGACGAACCGGCCGTGGGCAAAACCGGTTCTTACGCTCTCGGTCTCAGCTTCAACAATTACTGCCTCTACGATCCCCGCGGCGATTCCGTGGCGTACGATGAACGCCGTTTCGATCTCTGGGCCCGGCTCGGCCTTTTCAAGAACGCCGAATTTGAGTTAAAGTTTTCCTCGCCGACCTGCGCCATCCTGAGCATGAAATACCGCTTTCTCGATGGCCGCATGGCCGGCGCTTTTAAACTCGGTGTGGGATATATGAAAGGCACCCGCGCCAATTACCTGACCGACTATGTTTACGACATCTACCCGACATTCCTTTTTTCCACGCCCCGCCTCGGCCCGCTGCGGATCATCGCCGCGCCCAAAATCATCTATTCGATTCACCAACGGGACCGCCGGGAACATACGACCCGTCCCGTGCACCAGATCATCCAATACGGTTTCGGCGCGGGTCTGGAACTGGGTGGTGAATTTTCGATCCGGCCCGAAACCAACTGGCTATGGGCGGACAACGAAGGCGTCACTTACATTGTAAACCAGTTCGGGATCGGCGTAAACGTCCTGATACGATAGGGGGCCGAGGAGAAAAGGAGCAGAGGTGCAGAGGGGAACCGGAGAACCGGCGAGTCGGAGAAACGGGGAAACGGAGAGATACAGACCAGAAAGACTAAATCACATAATCACTCAATAACTTAATTACTATTTACTTTTTGAGGTTGAATTTCTGAAGCAGTTTGTCGATCGCCCTGGTCCGGAACCTCTCCTTTAAAAATATGTTGACCGAAAGCTCGGAGGTCGTGACCGCTTCGATATGGGCGCCGGTCCCGGACAGGGTTTTAAAGATATCCGACAGGATCCGGCTTTCCGAACCGATGCCGATGCCGATGATGCTGATCGAACAAATATCCGGATTTTCCTTGATTCCCTGGAACTTCAATTTTTTCCTGACTTTCCCGATCACGGACCGGACCTGGTCCCGTTCGTCCCGGGGCGTGATGAACGAAAGATCGAAGCTCTTCGCGTCGGATATGCCGTGGAAGAAAAATTTGATGTGGACGCCGGCGCCGGTCAGGTCGGTGATGATCTGCGAGAGATAGGTCGGGCTCCGGGGCACCTGAAGCAAAGTCACCAGGTACAGGTGCTGACCGTGGGTTATCGCCTTGGGCCTCGGTTTTTCAATGCCTTCCATGTCGGTGATCAGGGTCCCGGTCCGGTTTGTGAACGCGCTCCGGACGTGAATCGGGACGTTGAATTTAGCCGCAATCGCCGAAGCGCGGGGATGCAGAACCTGGGAGCCCCGGCTGGCCAATTCCAGCATTTCTTCGTAGGATATTTTATCGATCATTTTAACTCCTCGGAATAGGTTGGGGTCTTCGGTATAGATTCCCTCCACGTCGGTATAAATGACGCATTCTTTGGCACCCAGGGCGGCGCTCAGGGCGACGGCGGTGGTGTCCGACCCGCCGCGGCCCAGCGTGGTAATTTCTTTTTCCAGGCTCACGCCCTGGAACCCGCAAACAACCGGGACTTTGCCTTCGCTTAAGGTCCGGCGGATGCGCTCGCCCCGGATTTCCAGGATCCGGGCGTCCGTGTGGCGGTTGTCGGTGATGATCCCGACTTGGGAACCGGTGAAGGACACGCCCGCCAGTTTCAAAGTCTCCAAAGCCATGGAAAAGAGCGCAACCGAAATCCTTTCGCCGGCGGTAAGCAGCATGTCCATTTCGCGCGCCTTGGGCCGGGGATTGATTTTGCGGGAAAGCGCCAGCAGCTGGTCCGTGGCATCGCCCATGGCAGAAACGACGACCACGACTTTGTGCTTTTGCTGGATCTCCGCGACCCGCCGGGCGGCCCGGAGGATCCGGTCCGCGTCGGCCAAGGACGTGCCGCCGAATTTTACGACCACGATCGACATCGGCGTATTATATAGAATTCTCCGGACGAGTCAATATGCTGGAGGGTGATTGTTGACATTCCCCGGACGGTAGATAGACTTTACCGTGTTTCAGCTCCTGAAAAACCGCGGCGTTCTTTTCCTCAGCCTTTCCAATTTCCTTGCCCAGCTGGACAGCCGCCTCACCCACATGGTTATCATCACGCTCGTGGGTAAGATGTTTCCGGGCCGGCTTTCCGCCTTCAGCGGATTCGCCGTCGCTTATTCCCTGCCGGTCATCATCCTCGCCCCTTTTGTCGGCGTCCTGGTCGACCACTGGAACCGAAAAAACATCATGATCCGATCTCATCTGATCCAAACGGTCCTGATCTTCTTGACTCCCTCCTTCATCCTCCTCACGCGCTCCTTTGTTCCCATTTGGGTGATGGTGGTTCTGTTCTTCTCCCTCGAAGTTTTTTATAACACCGCGCGGAACACTACGATCCCCGACCTCGTCGCGCCGGCCGATCTCATTCCGGCCAACGCCGTCGTCACCGCGGTAGCCCGGATCGCGACGTTCCTGGGCATGGTGGCGGGCGCTTTCCTGATCAAAGCGACCGGCTGGAACTGGGGGTTCTATTTGGACGGTCTGGTCGTCCTGGCCGCCGGCCTCCTGGTTCTGGGCATGGGTTCCCGGGCGCTCTTCGAACCGGCCAAAAAAATCGAATTCAGCCTGAGCCACAAGCTGAAAAAATCGTTGCGGGTTTTTGGCGACGACCTGAAGGAACTCGAACGGCTGATCGTCCGCGACCAGCTCGTTATTTTCGTCATGATCTCGGTCTTCGTGCTCCCGTTTATCTCCGCCATCGCCTACACGGTCCTGGTCTACCTGATCCAGCAGCAATTCGGGCTGGGCACCGTGGGCGTCGGCGTCTTCGGCGGTGTGATCGGCCTGGGCATGCTGGCGGGCGCCCTGCTCATGGGTTTTCTGGGCCGTAAAATATCCCGCGGCCGGATCATCATCGGCAGTATCGCCCTTCTGACCGTCCTGTTCCTGGCCGGGCCGCTCTTCGTCTCGCCTTTTTTTCTCTACCTGGTGGCGCTCGTGTCGGGCGTGGTCTATTCGCTGGTCGGCATCGCCCAGGATACGCTCCTTCAAGAAGACGTGGCGAGGGATATCCGGGGACGGATCTTCGGCACGAAGGAATTCGTCGTCAACGTAACCTTCACCCTGAGCGCGGTGGGTGTGGGCGTGGCGGGCAGCCGGATCTCACCCGATACGATAATCCTGATCGCCGGGATCGTTCTGCTTTTCGTCACGGCTTTCGCCGTTTACGTGTTTAATAAAATACCCCGGGAAATCCGAGCGCGGTTGTGAGTCGAGTAAATAGCAATTAAACTGTTGAGTGATTATGTGATTTTGTCTTTCTGGTCTTTTTAGTTTCTTTGGTCTTTTTTGTTTTATCGCGCGATACATCGCGCTCTGGACAATGAAACAATGCCCCATAACTGAGGCAATTACATATTTAACGACGTCGAGCAAGCTCGACCACTACCTTAATTAAAATCCCCCTTTTTCCCCCTTTTCTAAAGGGGGACGAAATTTGGAGTAATACTCCGCTTCAATACCGGCCAGCCAGCGCTGGAATTTCCTTTCGTTGTAATCTTCGGCGGTTTTCTGAGCGTTGCGGATCGACCCGAAATAAAATCGGTTGATCAGAAAGCTGAAAACCAAACCCGCGTCCACGTATTGTTTTTGGCGCAGGGCGTTGTAGAGCAGAAAAGCGGAACCGGCATTTAATAAAAAATCCGTGACGCCCAGCCGGAAATTTCCGCCGTAGATTTCACCGGCGCCCGGGCAGAGAAAGGATAGAATCGACGCCGTGACCGGAGACCTGCGGGGCCGGTTCTGAAAATCCGTGACCGCCCGGGCCAGGTTGTTTTCCCTCGCCTCGATAAAAACGTCGCGGGCTTCCATCAACCGGCCGTCTTTCAACCGGGCGTAACCCTGCAGTTTTCGGTCGCCGGCGGCGCCGGCAAACTCGTCGGCGGCGAGAAAATTATTCGCTTCCAGATAATATCGGGCCAGGATACCCTGGATGTAAGGATTCAATTCCGGAAGAATCCGGGCCAGGGTGTCCAGAGTTTCCCGGCCGCGCGCTGCGTCGGTTTTAAGCCGAGCGACGGCCAGGTTCAGCCGGGATACGGCGCGATCCTGGAACGAATCCGGATTATTAAAAAAGACGCGCTCGTATTCGACCCGAGCCAGGTCAAAGTGTTCGTGCGCGTACAGGGAATCGGCCAGCTCAAACTGGCCGCAGATCAGGAGCAGGATCATCATTATCCGAACTTATGATCCGTAAATTCTAAACCCGAAATCCGAAATCCTAAACAAATTCTAAATTTATAAATTCCCAACCTTAAATAAACGTTTGAAAATTGGAGTTTGGTCCGCCAAGTTGCGTGGCGGATTCGTATTTGTTTCGAAATCAGAGCTTCGGGATTCGAATTTATTCTTGTCATTTTGACATTTGAAATTTGTTATTTGAAATTTATGAAATTCTCTTCCCGCACCCGCTCCCGGTAGCGCTCGTTCACGAAGCGGTTCTGGTTCTGGCAGGCGTTCAACCCGCCGTAAATACTGCCTGCGTAAAAAACGATCGCGGCGGTCAGGGAGACTCCGAATTTCATCCCTTCCTGACGGCCGTGGTAATAATACGCCAGGAGCGACGCGGTGCCGACGATCAGGGCGGAGTAGATTCCGTCGTCTGGCTTGCCGGCGTAGAAATGGCCTCCGCCGGGGATCAGGGAAAACGCGCCGCCTGCCCAGAGACTGCGCCGGCGGGGCAAGGGTTGGGGCAGAGATATGTAGACGCCGGCATTTTTAAAATCGTCGTCTTCGGCAAAACTCAATCCCAGGAGTCTTCTGGCCTCGGCGGCATAAGGCGGTCCGGTTCGTTTGATTACGGCCCGGGTCGAATCATAATTGCCGGCCCGGAAATATATCCATCCGGTGAAATACTCTCTCCGGGCGGACGGCGCCCATTGACCGCACTCCGCCCGGGCTTCGTCGTACCGCTCCATGGCCAGAAGGCATTTGACGATTTTTTCGGGCACGTCGCCGGGCGGAGAATCGGTCAGAAAGATATACCGCCGGAATTCGGCCAGGGCGCCCCTGTAATCGCCCTCTTCATAAAGATGTTCGGCAAAAAGATAAACCCGGTCCGGCGCGAACAGGCTGTCAGTCGGGAAACAAATAATGAAAACAAGCAGGTTCATTTTTTATCGAGCAGTTTCTGGTAATAATTCCACGGACGCTTTTTAAAAATATAGTTGTTCTCGGGCGGGTCGAATAAATAACCGTCCCGCAGGCCGGGATAGGAAGTCCCGTAGTATTTGTACGCGCCGGGATTGCAGCGCATGAGCCGGTCCGCGGTCATGAGCAGTCCGGTCACGGCTCCGTACTTTCCGATCGCCTGGCTGGCATAGCGGGAGCAGGAAGGCGAAAAATTGCAAACCTCGCCCTGGCCCGGAGACACGAATTTCTGGTAGAGTTGGATCGCGGCGCGGGCGACGATCTTGACCGGGTTGGTTTCCCGGGGCGGGGCAATTACGCAAATTAGAAACAATAGAACCGTCATGGGTAATAATAAATATTTTTACCGGTAAATCAATACCGGGATTCTTGATTTTACGCGGCAATCCGGATATAATTCGCGGATGGGAATAATCAAGCGCTACCTTGCCGAATTCAAAAAGTTCGATGCCGAAACCACCTTCATCATCATCTGGTCAAGTTTTATCCTGCTCGTTTCCCTTTATGCCGGCCGGCCCAAATTCATCTGGAACCGGGAACCCTTCCTCGGCCGGCTCCTGTTTCTGGGCGCGGTTTACGGTCTTTCGCCGTTCGTTCCTTTTTTCATTTTTCGAAACCGGCCCCGGGATTACGGAATTAGCTTCGGCAATCTTAAAATTTGGCCCAAGGACATCCTGTTTTACTTAGCGGTCATGGTTGTCGTCCTCCTCGTCGCCTTCAAATTCTCGCGCTTAAAAGTCACTTATCCTTTGTATTACAAAGCGCAGTTCGGCCTTGACCATTTTCTTATTTATCAGGGGGTCCAGCTGTTCCACATGCTGGGCTGGGAATTCTTTTTCCGGGGGTTCATGCTCTTCGGGCTTTCCAAAAAACTGGACCCCAAGCTGAGCATCTTAATCCAAACCATCCCCTTCGCCCTGATGCACTACCGCAAACCGCCGCTCGAGGCTTACGGATCGATCTTCGCCGGGGTTTTCCAGGGCGCGATCGCTCTCCAGGCGGGCAGCTTCCTGCCCTGCGCGATCCTCCATTGGCTGGTCGCGCTCGCGGCCGATGTCATTGGGATAATTTTGTGACCGCCGCGCCGCTTCGGGTATTAGCGCCGCCGCAAACGCGGCCGGACCGGTTTCGGCCGATCCGGTGGTTGCCGGGCCTGGCCGTCCTCTTCCTGGTCACCGTTCTCGCGCTGCGCTTGATAACCGATTTCGACCTCGGCTTTCACCTGCGCGGCGGCCAGTGGATGCTCCAGCATATGGCTTTTCATCGGTATGACGTCTTTACCTACACGGTCAGCCATAACGAATATTTCGCGCTCTACTGGCTGTTCCAGATCATCATTTTCCTTGTCTACGCGGCGACCGGATTTGGCGGCCTTTCGGTCCTGACCGCCGTCTTCGCGGTGCTGACCTTTTATTTGATGTCCGTCCGGATGGCGAAGAACGGCCTTCCGCCCGGACCAGCCGCGGTGATTCTCCTGGCCGCCGCCCTGGCGATGGAAATCCGCTTTACTCTGCGGCCGGAAATAATCACCTGGATCTACCTGGTCTTGACGCTCATGATCCTGGACGATTATTTTTATCGCCGCCAGAAGCGCCTTTTCTGGCTCCCGGTCATCATGCTTTTGTGGACCAACACGCACGGCCTCTTTATCCTGGGCTGGTTCGTCATCGCCGCTTACAACTTAAGCGCGTTGGTTCACGAGCGGAAATTCGACCGGACGCTGCTGGGGTGGTCCGCCGCCGCCATCCTCGTCTCCTTCCTTAATCCCTATTTCCTGAAGGGCATCGCCTTCCCTTTTTACCTTTTCACCCGGCTGCAGTCCTCGAGCGTCTTTAAAAATGTCATCATCGAATTTAAATCCCCGTGGTCCGTCCGGGCGACGGCCGACGCCCCGTTCTTCCCGGCCGGGTCGTTATACCTTTATTATTTTATAACCTTCGCCAGTCTCGCCGGACTGCTCGCGACCGCCAAGAAAAGGCGGCTCCACGAATTCCTGATCGGAGCCGGTTTCTTTTATGTTTCGTTCGCCGCGATCCGGAATGTACCCTTGTTCATCATCGTCGCGGCCCAGATCATCGCGTCGTCCGTTCGCGACCTGGCCGCCGCCGTAAGATCCCGGATAAGACCGGTCCCGGGGACCCGGGTTGCCGGACCGGTCATGGCCGGCGTTTTTACGGCCTTCACCGTCCTCCTCGGCCTGCGGGTCATCACCAATGCCTACTATGTCGCCGACCGCCGCCAAATTGAATTCGGAGTGGGATTGGACGAGCACGCCCACCCGGTCGCCGCCGCCGAATTCCTCGTCCGGAATAATTTGCGGGGTCGGATCCTAAACGACCTGAACCGGGGCAGCTGGTTTATCTGGTCTTTACCCCAGCCGGTATTCATCGACGGCCGCCTGGAAGTGATGAAGGAAGAACTCTTCCGCGAATACCTCGGCAGTTTTTCCCCGGGCGGATTGCCGGTCCTGATCGAAAAACACCAACCCCAAATAATCGCTTTCGACTTTTTCGCTTCCGGCGCATGGCACCAGCAATTGCGGCGGATGCCGAACTGGCGGCTGATATATTGGGACGAGACGACGTGCCTGTGGGCGCGCCGCGACTACGCGCCCGAGCTGCCGGCCGTCCCGCTGATCAACATGGTTGCCCGCCTGGGGATCGACACCGTTTTAACCGGGAACGGAATTTGGGCGGCGTTAAGGAAACCGGGCAGACCCCGGTTCGCCCGCTGGTGGGAAGGTTTTTACCGGAAACAACCCTTTCCCTACGATCTTGTCCGGATGGGGATCTTCGCCTACGAGAACGATGATTTTCGGGTCGCGGGATTGCTCCTTCTGGATTTTCTGCAAAAAACCGATGGCCGACTGTACGACACTTATTTTAACCTCGGCACGCTGTTTTTCCGGGTCGGGGACTACCCCAAAGCCCTTTACTGCTTTGAACGGGTCCTGGCCGAATCCCCCGACAACACCCTGGCCCGCAAGCGGATTCGCGAAATCAAGTCCCGATAACCGGATTCAACCCATTTCCAGGATTGGTTATTGAGTCATTAAGTAATCTGGTGATTTTTAACCTGATTACCTGATCCCGGACTACTTGATAATCTGATATCCCGATAACCTGATGCCCTGATCTTCATCCCCTATCCCAACCCCAACCCGTAAACTATTACTTCGCCATCTCCACCGCGCGCTTTTCGCGGATTACCGTCACCTTGATCTGTCCCGGGTACTGGGTCTCCTTTTCAATCCGGCGGGCGACGTTGCGCGCCAGGTCGTCAACCGCGAAATCGGGGATTTTGTCCGGTTCGACCATGACCCGGATTTCCCGGCCGGCCTGGATCGCGAACACCCGCTCCACGCCGTCGAACGAGGCGGCGATCTCTTCGAGGGTTTTGAGCCGCTTGATATAGGCCTCGATCGTTTCGCGCCGGGCGCCGGGGCGGGACCCGGAAATCGAATCCGCGATTTCGACGATGAACGCGTAGGGCGACTGGGGCGCGGTCTCCTCGTGGTGGGCGGCGATGGCGTTAACGATCAGCTCGTTCTCACCGTACTTGGCGGCCAGCTCCGCGCCGATCTGGGCGTGGGAACCTTCCAGGTTGAGTTCCGCCACTTTGCCGATGTCGTGCAGGAGCCCCGCGCGCCGGCCGATGACCGGATCCAGACCCAGCTCCTGTCCGAGCAGCGCGGAGAGGTAGGCGACCTCCTTCGAATGCTGGAGCAGGTTCTGACCGTAACTGGTCCGGAACCGCATGCGGCCCAGGTATTTGACGATCTCCGGCGAGATGCCGATGATCCCCAGTTCCAGGGTAACTTCTTCGCCGGTATTCCGGATGATCCCCTCAATCTCTTTCTGGGCGCTCTGGACCACTTCCTCAATCCGGGCCGGATGGATCCGGCCGTCCGAGACCAGCTTGGCCATTGAGATCCGGGCGATTTCGCGCCGGATCGGATCAAAGCTGGAAAGGGAGATCGATTCCGGGGTATCGTCGATGATGACCTCGACGCCGGTCAGGTTTTCAAAGGAACGGATGTTCCGGCCTTCGCGGCCGATGATCCGTCCCTTCATTTCCTCGGTCGGGATGGTCACGACCGAAATTGTCGTTTCCGCGGTATGGGCGGTCGCGGTGCGCTGGATCGCCTGGAGGATAATTTCCCGCGACGTCTCCTCGGCTTTGGCCTTGGCTTCCTCCTTGATCTTGCTCAGGAAAGCCGCCGCCTCGTGCCGCGCCTCATCCTCGAGGTTCTTCAGCAGGGCGTGTTTCGCCTCCTCTTTGGACAGATTCGCGATCTTCTGCAGCGCCTCGGTCTCCTCCCGGATCAACTGGTCCAGGCGCTCCGATTTAGCCTGGATGATGCGCTCGCGGTTCTGAATATTGTGGTCCTTGGTCAGGGTGTCTTTCTCCCGGTCCGCGATCAGGTTTTCCCGCCGGACGAGTCCCATCTCCTTTTCCAGCAGCCGTTTTTCCGACCGTTCGATTTCCTTGCGTTTTACCTGGGTTTCTTTTTCGAACTTGAGTTTTTCCTGATACCACTCTTCCTTGGCCGAGATTTCGGCGGACTTGCGGTAATTCTCCGCCTCTTTCTTGGCCTCGTCAATAATCTTGGATGCCTCTTTCGAGGCGTTGACGATTTTCGTCCGTCCGAATTTGACGTAGAAAAATATTACCAAACCGGCAAGGATAATTCCCATGCCGATAATTAAAGACGTCGTCATGTTTACTCCTTCACTCCCTTTCGGGAGATTAATTATTAGAAGTCCCCGCCGGTGCCGTGTGAGAAAAAGTCTTTGAACCCAGGTTTAAGGTGGGCGCCTGTTAACTAAAGGTTAACCCTCTAGTCAAACGTAGCTCCCAAACGATGGGTGTTGGCTCAAGACTTTTCACTCATCACGGACACCGCAGGGAACGAATTAAGGTACGGCCTCATCGACCTTGAGGATCAGCGACCGGATCCTCTCTTCCATTTCGGAAATTTTCTTGCTTGACTGAGCGTCGCGTTGCATATATTCATCCACCAAATTCAGGCAAGCCAGGACCGCGATCTTCGTGGTCGAGGGCAGCGGAAACTCCCGGTGGATATCCTTCATTTTTTTATCCACGACCTCAGCAATTTTTTTAATCCGTTCCGTGTCGACATCCTCGGAAATGACCCGATAGTCATTGCCAAAGATATTTACGATAATCTCGTTCTTCTTCAAATTTACTCCTAAATGAGAAGATTGTCAATCTTCTCGATAATCCCGTCAACCTTTTTCTTAGCGTCCGAGCCCTGGTTTTTTAGTTTCTCGTTTTCCTCGACCAGGTCCTGGACTTTTTGTTTTAACTCGTTAATGATACCGATCAGACGATCGATCTTCTCTTCCAGTTTTATGAACTCGTCCAATCCGCCTCCTTTTCCCTTAACTGCGCCCGGTATTTCCCGACCACTTCGTCGACGATTTTTTTGACGAAGGAGTCCACCTCCTTGTCCGTAAGGGTTCGGTCCGGAGCCCGGAAATACAGTCGAAACCCGTAGCTTTTCTTGCCGCTCGGTATGTTTTTCCCCCGGTAATAGTCGAAAAGACCGGCCTCCTCCAAAACCGGTCCGCCCACCTTTTTGATCATGCCGATCACCTCGGGTACCGTGACTTCCTCGTCGACGAGGAAAGAAAGATCCCGGGTATTGGCCGGATACCGTCCGGGCGGGATATAGAACGGTTCGGTGATGAATTGCCAGAGCCGGTCCAGGGTCAGCTCAAAGGCGTAAAAGCGGTCTGCGCCGAATTCCGGACCGAAACCGCCCAGCGAACCCAGTTCGGCCCCGGATACGGTTACCGCGACCGCGTATTCAAATCCTTTCATCGCTCGGGGCTTGTACGCGACCGGCGCGATATGCAGCAGTTCGAAGAGCGCTTCCACGATGCCCTTGGCGTCAAAATACTCCAGTTTTTTATCCGCCTCCTGCCAGTGACCGGGATACCGATCTCCGCCCATGATCACCCCTAAACGCTTTTCCTGAAAAGGGTCCGCGGCCAGCAGGGCGTTGCCGATCTCGAAGAGCCGGAGGGAATGATTACCTTTGGAAAGGTTGTAATTGACCGTATCCGCGAGACCCGGCAACAGGCTCGGCCGGAGCGCGTCGAATCGTTCGTTCAAAGGGTTTTTAATCCGAACATATCCGGCATAACCCAGATCGTCGAGCCGTTTGCTCGCGACCAGGGACAGGTTATAGGTCTCGCTGAAACCCCGGCCGACCAGAAAATTCCGGATCGCCTCTTCGTGCCGGCGGTTCTTCTCGGGCACGAGCGTATTGTCGACCCATTTCTGCTGGGGAGTTTCCGGAATATTCATATAGCCGTAAATCCGGGCCGCTTCCTCGAAAATATCCTCTTCGATCTGCAGGTCGCGGCGGTAGTGGGGTACGTTGACCCGCAGGTTCCGGGTGCCGGTCGCCGCGATCTGCGCCTTTTTCAGGATACCTTTGACTTGCGGATCGGTGAGCCGCAGGGCCAGACGTTCGTTCAACCGCGGGACGGAAACCTTAATCGTCCGGAGTACCGCTTTCTTCCCGACCGCGACATAGTCGGTTTCCCGGACCGGCGCCAACCGGCCGAAGTACTCGCCCGTCAAATGGGAAACCTCGTCGACCACGGCCAGATCCGCCCCCTCCTCGAAACGGGTTGAGGCTTCGGTCTTCAGACCCAGGCGGCGCGCGGTATGGGCGATCAGGTTCGGGTCAAAATTGGCGCTTTCCAAAAGAACTCGTGACGTCGTCCCCGCGATCTCCGAGCCCCGGCCGCCGATAATGCCGGCCAGGGCGACGATGCCCTCGTCGTCGGCAATCACGAGATCCCGGCGGGTCAGCTTGAGGACCATGCCTTCCAGGGTAATAAATTCTTCTTCTTTCTTGGCGCGCCGGATGATGATCCCGCCCCGGAGCCGGTCGAGGTCAAAGGGATGCAAAGGCTGTCCGGTCAGGAGCATCATAATATTGGTGGCATCGACCACGTTGTTGATGCTGTTCATACCCATGCAGTGAAGCCGCCATTTGGTTTCGAACGGCGAATTCCCGATCCGGACCTCCTCGAAAATGCGCGCCGTGTAACGGGGACAACCTTTGGGATCCCGGATCCGGACCGGGAAGTTACCGGTGTGGTTGGCCGGGACCGCGTCCGTCAGCGGCGGCCGGTAATTGACGCCTAAACCGATGGCGAGCTCCCGGGCGATCCCGATCATGGACAGCCAATCCGGCCGGTTCGGGAAGGATTTGATCTCCACCACCAGATCGTCAAAACATTTTTCAAACGGCTGGCCTTCCTCGCCCTTTTCCAGAACGATCACGCCTTCTGACTTATCGGCCAGGCCCAGTTCCTGCTCGCTGACCAGCATGCCTTCGGAACGGACGCCGTCAAAATCCTTTTCCTGAATCAGGGTATCGCGAAACTTGACGCCGACCGGACCGACCAGAACCCGGTCCCCGACCCGGACATTTTTGGCCGCGCTGACGATCCGAATCGTCCGCGGCGCGGCGATCTCCAGCAGGTCCAGGTGCTTCTGGCTGGGATGGGGGGTCATTTTCTGAATGCGTCCGATGACCACGCCCTTAGGTCCGTAGCGATGCTGGTTTTCAATCTCCATACCCAGGTTGAGAGCGGTCCGGGGTAGTTTGTCAGCGTCCAAACCGGTGCCCAATAATTCCTCAAGCCATTTGATCGATATTAACATTTTAAAACTGCTCCAAAAATCGGATATCGTTATTATAAAATGTCCGGATGTCATCGATGACGTATTTAATCATGGCCACCCGCTCCACGCCCATGCCCAGCGCGTAACCCGAATATTGCCGGGAATTGATTTTTACGTTCTTCAATACCTGGGGATGGACCATGCCGCAGCCGAGCATTTCCAGCCAGCCGGTGTTGCCGCAAACCGAACACCCGTCTCCGCCGCAGACCGTGCAGCTGATCGCCAGTTCGCCGGATGGCTCCGTGAACGGGAAAAACGACGGCCGGAAATCATACTTCACTTTCGGGCCGAAGATCGTGCGCACGAATTCGGCCAGGATCCATTTCAGTTCCCCGAAGGACACGCCCTCGTCCACGTACAACGCCTCCACCTGATGGAAGACCGGCGAATGGCTGGCGTCAAAGGGATCGAACCGGTAGCAGCGACCCGGGCAGATGATCTTGATCGGCGGTTTATGCTTTTCCATGACCCGGACCTGGATTGGAGATGTATGACTGCGCAGCAGCAGATCATCCTTGATGTACATGCTGGAGAACATATCCCGCGCCGGATGATCCTTGGGTATGTTAAGGGCCTCGAAATTATACCAGTCGTACTCGATTTCGGGACCGGTGGCCACGGAGAATCCGTAATTCCGGAAAAAATTGATGATTTCCGTCAGGATTTTCGTCAGGGGGTGCTGCCGGCCGATGTAACCGGTATTCCCCGGCAGAAGGAGATCGATCTGCGGCCGGGAATCCGGGCTGAAGGTCCGGAACTCGGCGGCGATCTTTTCGGTCAGCTCGTTTTTAAGCCGGTTGATCTCCTCGCCCATGGTCTTTTTTTCCTCCGCCGCGAGGCTGGAGAATTCCTTGAACAGGTCGTTGATCTTACCCTTCCGCCCCAGGTATTTTATCCGCAGATTTTCCAGCCCGGCCGAATCCCGGGCCGTGGTCAGATCCGCGGCGATCTCTTCCTGCAGTTTGCGCAACCGTTCTTGCATTAATTGTCCTAAGCCTGCCCCTTGCAGAGCTTGACCAGGTTCGCGAAATCTTCGGGGAAATCATACGCGATCTGGGCGAGGGTGCGGCGGTCGAGTTCAATCTTGTTTTTTTTCAAAACGTTGATGAACTGCGAATATTTCATGCCCTCAAGACGAAGGGCGGCGTTGATCCGGATGATCCACAGGCTCCGGAAAACCCGCTTTTTCCGCTTCCGCTCCTTGAAGGCGGAAATCCAGGATTTCATCACCGCCAGCTTCGCCGGCCTGTAGAGTTTGTGCTTTCCGCCCCAGAATCCTTTTGCGGCCTTAAGCCACTTCTTACGCCGTTTTCGGGCATAAGGCACGCTTTTCGTCCTTGGCATTGTTATTCTCCTTTCATTTAAATTATAACCAGATTAAAAAAACTGTCAAGTTTCCCGATCCGCGTCCGGGTGGAATCCCTTATCTGTGGTCGCTGCTTAATATCCCCGAATCCGGCGCATATCCGCTTTGGATACCCGGGCGGGTCTTCTTAACCGACGCTTTCTTTTCTTCGATTTGGAAACTAAAAGATGCCTTTTCCCGGCCCGATGGCGGCTGATTACCCCGCTTTTTCGGACCTTAACTCTCTTCGCCCACCCGCTTTTGGTCCGTACTTTGCTCATTGTGTTCTCTCCTTTTTTGTGGCAAGAAGTTTACCATGATGATGTTCTCTTCCTGTTTCGGCGGCGCTTCGGGTTTGGCGACCGCGTCCAGATCCACGACCACCCTTTCCAGGACTTTCATGCCCAGGTTCGAGTGAAGCATTTCCCGGCCCCGCAGGCGGAGTTTAACCTTAACCCGGTCACCGTCGTTGAGGAATTCCTTGGTTTTGTTCAATTTCACCTGATAGTCGTGGTCGCTGATCTTAAGAGAAAACCGCATTTCCCGCACCTTGGGTCGGTGCACATGCTTGTGTGACTCGCGTTCCTGTCTTTTCTTTTCGTAAACGTAACGGCCGAAGTTCATCAACCGGCAAATCGGCGGCGTCGATTCGGGACCGACCTCGACGAGGTCAAAACCCTTTTCCCGGGCGAACCGAACGGCGTCTTTTATTTCAAATTCGCCCAACAGGTGACGGTTTTCATCGATCAGCTTGACCCGTTGGGCCCGGATTTCGTAATTAACCTTCGGTAAGTTCTTAATCTTCACCTCCTAGTTCGGGTTCGATCAGACTGAAAAAATCCTTCAATTTCATGGCGCCCATATTGCCCCGTCCCCGCTTGCGCACGGAAACGGTCTTATCCTGGATCTCCTTGGCGCCCACGACCAGGATATAAGGCACTTTCTGGAGTTCGGCTTCGCGGATCCGATAATTTATCTTTTCCGATTTATCATTCATTTCCGAACGCAAGCCCTGTTTCTGGCACTTTTCCATGACGTCCTTGGCGAACTTACGTTCTTTATCGGTGATCGGCATGACGACCGTCTGCATGGGCGCCAGCCAGAGGGGAAAGGCGCCGGCGTAATGCTCGATCAGACAACCCATGAACCGTTCGATGGAACCATAGAGCGCGCGGTGGATGACCACGACTTCCTTGTAAAGGCCATCCCGGTCCATGTATACGATCTTGAACCTTTTAGGCAGGTTGAAGTCGAACTGCACCGTGGTCGCCTGCCAGCTCCGGCCCAGGGCGTCGATGATCTTGATATCGACTTTCGGCCCGTAAAACGCGGCCTCGCCGACAATCCGTTTGTATTCCAGGCCGACCTTATTCAGGGCCGCGACCAGGCCCGCTTCGGCCCTTTCCCATTCCGCTTCGCTGCCCATATATTGGTCCTTAGCCTGGGGATCCCAGACCGAAAGCTCCACGCGGTACTTTTCAAAACCGAATTTCTTCAGCATCTTCCGGGACAATTCGATGGCTTTGACCAATTCATCGTCGATCTGATCGGGCGTGCAGAAAATGTGGGCGTCATCGATGGTAAAACCGCGGACCCGGAGCAGGCCGTGCAGGGTGCCGGACAATTCGTTACGGTAAACCGTACCCAGCTCGGCCAATTTGAGGGGCAATTCCCGGTAACTCCGCACCTTGGACTTGTAAATCAGGATGTGGCCGGGGCAGTTCATGGGTTTCAGGACGTATTCCTCGTTCTCGACCGGCAGGGTATACATTTTATCGATATAAAAATCATAATGACCCGACTGATGCCAAAGCTGGCTCCGGGCGATGTGAGGAGTCGAGGTGATGTCATAACCCGCGGCCAAATGCTCCTGATACCAGTAATCCTGGATCACCCGCAGGATCACCGTGCCCCTGGGATGCCAGTACACCAAACCGGCGCCCGCCTCTTCGAAGAACGAGAAAAGTTCCAGGTCCTGCCCCAGCTTGCGATGGTCTCGTTTTTGCGCCTCTTCGATACGCTTCAAGTAATCTTTTAATTCGTCTTCGGTCGGAAAAGAAATTCCGTAAATGCGGGTAAGCATGGCCTGCTTGGAGTCACCCCGCCAATACGCTCCGGCCAGGCTCAATAATTTAAACGCGCCCAGGTGACTCGGATTCGGGATGTGCGGTCCCAAACATAAATCGACGAAATCGCCGTTACGGTAAAGACTAACCTCTTCGTCGGGAATGACCCTGGCCAATTCGATCTTGTAGTTCTCGTTGCGTCGGCGGTAAAATTCGACGACCGCTTCCTTTTTCATGGCCAAACGTTCGAAAGGCAGGTTTTGCTTGACGATTTCCCGCATCTTTTCTTCGATTTTCTTCAGGTCGTCGGGAGTAAACGGCTTGACCGGCTCAAAATCATAATAAAAACCCTCGTCAATCGCCGGCCCGATCGCCAGTTTGGTCTCCGGGAACAGCATTTTCACCGCCATCGCCATGATGTGGGATGAAGAATGCCAGAATAGCTTCTTACCCTCTTCATGGCTGAAGTCGATGAGCTCAATTACCGCGCCCGCGGTCACCGGTGCGGTGAGATCCTTCAACACGCCGTTAACCCGAGCCGCCAGGTATCGGTTATCGTCGATCAGATCGCAAATCCGGCTGCCTTCCTTTGCCTCGATTGGTTTTCCGTTTAACTTAATTTTCATATAGCATTTATTATAATTTATTTTAACAATTTGTCAAGGGAAAACCCACCTTACGATAATCCGGTTATAATCATCTTGACTTTAACCTTTCCTTTACTATAATCCCATATATGAAAATCGTCATCTACGAAGACCGGTTGGAAAAATTCACACCCCTGGTCAATTTTTATCCGCAGTTTCACTTGCGGATCGGTATGAAAACCATTCTGGACAATATCCAGTATTATTTTCCCAAAACCAAATTCGATTTTTTGACGCGGGAAATTTTCAATCCCAGATTCGGAACCAAGCACGGTCCGGTCATGTACCTTTCCAGCCGGCTGCTTTTAAAGGAACGCATCAACCTGCCCAGCGAAGAGGTAAGGATCCTAGTTGAAGACGAACCGGTTGGCTTTCTGAAAACCAACCCGCCCTATCCCGCCACCATCGCGGACGTGGAAAAAGAGCTCAGGCCCATCCGGAAAGCAAAAAAAGTTTCGGGCCGGGTCCTGAATAATCTCTGCGATCTTATTAAATATAACGAGGAATTGATTACGGAACATTTTCATCAAACCCGGGGCAAATCAAAAAATCCCCGGGGTTTTGAACTGATCGGGTCCCGGAAGGACCTATTTATCGCTTCGGACGCGGTCGTCCACCAGTCGGTCGCGATCGACGTGACCGAGGGACCGGTCTATATCGACCGGGGAGCGGTGATCCGGTCGTTCACAACGATCACGGGCCCGTCTTATATCGGTTCCCGGGTGATAATTGACCGCGCTAAAATAAATAAATCCACGATCGGTCCCGGCTGCCGGATCGGTGGTGAGGTCGAGACGTCGATCTTTCAGGGGTTTTCCAATAAATACCACGAGGGATTCCTGGGCCATTCTTTTGTGGGTGAATGGGTGAACCTGGGCGCGCTCACCACCAATTCCGACCTAAAAAATAATTATGGACCGGTCCGGATAAAAATCGGCAAAGAAGTTATCGATTCCGGAATGATCAAGCTGGGGTGCATGATCGGCGATCACGCCAAGCTGGGCATCGGCACCCTGATCCCGACCGGAACCGTCATCGGCAGTTTCGTCAACTTTTTCGGCGGCGGTATGATGCCGCGGTACGTCCCGTCGTTCAAATGGCTCGGTCCGGGCATCGACGAGAACTACGACCTGGAAAAGGCGCTCGAGACCACCCGAACCGTCATGAAACGGCGCGGCGTGGAAATGACCAAAAATTATGAGACCGTCATCCGCGCCCACTTCAAAAGTAAACCGGGTAGTTGATCCCTGATCAAGGGGCAGAGGACCGGAAAGACACCACGAATAACATGGAAATCATCGGCCTTGATATCGGCGGGACCAACATCAAAACCGGTTTGGCCCGGAACGGAAAGATCCTTTTCCTTCGCAGCCTGCCGACCCGTGCCTTCGTATCCGGGGATTCCGTCGTCAATCAGGTTATGAACGCGGTCGAGCCCTGGGCCGGCCGCGCTCAGGCGATCGGAATCGGCAGCGCCGGCATCATCGACTCACGACTGGGGGTCATCAAGTACTCGCCGAATTTAGGCTGGTACAACCTGCCTCTGGCCCGGATCTTGTCCGGGAAATTCCACAAACCGGTCCGGATTCTGAATGACGTCAACGCGGTCCTTCTCGGCGAGTGGCGCTACGGCGCCGCGCGCGGTTTTGACGACGTTTTCCTGTTCACGCTTGGCACCGGCGTCGGCGGCGCGGCCATCTGCGCAGGGAAAATGGTCTTCGGCGCCAACGGGTTCGCCGGCGAGTTCGGCCATGCCACGATCAATTTCAACGGCCCCCGGTGCGTCTGCGGCAACCGCGGCTGTCTGGAAAGTTACGTGGGCACGAAATTCATCCTGCGGCGGGCGCGCCAACTGATCAAAGAATCTCCATCCCGGCTGCGGCGCTATGACCAATTAACGCCCAAGATCATCGCCGACGAGGCAAAAAAGGGCGACCGGGTGAGCCGCGAGATCTTCGAGGAGATCGGCCGCTATCTCGGCATCGGCATCGGCAACCTGCTGAATTTGTTCGACCCCGCGCTCATCGTCATTTCCGGCGGCATCAGCCGCGCCGGCAAGGTCCTTTTCCAGCCCATTCACCAGGCCATTGGAAAAACCGCTTTTGGGTCCGGGGTCCGGCAATTCCGGATCACGGCCGGCAGGTTGGGCGACCGCGCCGGGATCCTCGGCGCCGCCTACTTCGCGACGTTAAAACGAATAGAAAATAGGTGATAGTTTTGGATGCTGGATCCAGCATCTCAACCCCAACCAATCTTCCATCCGTTCAAACTTCTTGATTTTTCCCAAAAGAACAGTATAATATAAAATGCCCAAGAAAAACGCGGTTTATAACCGATTATTAAAATCCCAACCGGGTGTGCTCGCCCTTTTTGATCCGGACCGGACTCCGGTCCCCCAAGCATCGCGCCTGGCGCGATACGTCTGCGACCAGGGCGTCACCGGCATCCTCATCGGATCATCGATCCTCGTCACCTCCGAATTCGATAAATTCGTCGACCAGGTCAAGCAGGGAGCCAGCTGCCCGGTGATCATATTCCCCGGCTGCTCGCACCAGCTTTCACCCCGGGCCGACGCGATCTTCTTCCTGTCCCTGATCAGCGGCCGGAATCCCGAGCTCCTGATCGGCGAACAGGTAAAATCGGCCTTTATGGTCAAGGAGTACGGCCTGGAAACGATCCCGGTCGGATATATCCTGGTGGAATCGGGCAACTATACGTCGGTGGAATTCATGTCCGACACCAAGCCGATCCCCCGGGACAAATGGGAGATCGCCGCGGCGCACGCCTTGGCCGGTGAATATTTAGGCTTGAAATATATTTATTTGGAAGCGGGCAGCGGCGCGGGGAAACCCGTGCCCCCGCTCATGGTCCGCAAAGTCAAGGAAACGATCTCTCTGCCCCTGATCGTCGGGGGCGGGATCCGAACCGTCAAGGACGCCCGGACGATTATCGAAGCCGGCGCCGATTTCATCGTGCTCGGGAGCATTCTCGAACGGTCACCGGCCAAATTCCGGGAAATTATAAGGAGTATTCGATGAACATATTGATCGTCGGCAACGGCGGCCGGGAACACGCTCTGACCTGGAAGATCAGCCGGTCGAAGAAAGTGCGCAAGATCTACGCCGCACCCGGCAACCCCGGGATCGCGCAGCTCGCGACCTGCGTCAACATCCTGCCGACCGATATCAACGGGCTGGTCCGCTTCGCCCGGGAAAAGAACATCGACCTGACCGTGGTCGGGCCGGAAGTGCCGCTGGCGCTCGGCATCGCGGATGAGTTCAAAAAGAACGGCCTGAAAATTTTCGGCCCGAGCAAGAACGGCAGCCGCATCGAGGCGGACAAATCGTTCGCCCGGGATTTCATGCACCGCTACGGGATCCCCTCGCCAAAATTCCAGATCTACGATTCGGGCGCCCACGCGCTCAAGTACCTTAAAACCGTCAATCATTTCCCCGCGGTCATCAAGGCCTCCGGCCTGGCCGCCGGCAAGGGCGTCTTTATCGTCGCGAACCGGAACGATTACGAAAAGACCGTCGACGAAATCCTGGTCCAGCACAAACTGGGCGAAGCCGGCAAAAAGATCGTCGTCGAAGAATTCCTGACCGGCCAGGAAGCTTCGATATTCGTCCTCACCGACGGATTGAAGATTCTCTACCTGCCTTCGGCCCAGGATCATAAAAAATTATACGAACGCAACCGGGGCCCGAACACGGGCGGCATGGGCGCTTACGCGCCCTACCCGACCAACCGCCGGGTCGCCAATATCATCGAGCAGGTCATTATCCAGCCCACGATCCTGGCCCTGCGCGACCAGGGGATCGATTATAAGGGCGTCCTCTACGCGGGTCTGATTCTGACTCCCTCCGGACCCAAGGTCCTGGAATTCAACTGCCGCTTCGGCGATCCGGAAACCCAGGCCATCATGCCCATCCTGGACGGCGATTTTCTGGACCTCCTGATGGCCGTGGTGGAAGGCCATCTTTCCGATATCCAGGTCAAGCTGAAAAACCTCTGGTCGATCTGCGTTTGCCTGGTCTCGTCCGGTTACCCGGGCGACTACCGGGTCGGCGAACCGATCCAGTTCAAGGAAAAGATCAGTTCCGACACCCTGGTCTTCCACGCCGGGACAAAAATGGAGGATTCCAAGCTGGTGACCGCTTCGGGCCGGGTCCTGAACATCGTCCATGCCGGGGAGAACCTGAAGATCGCGAAACAGCGGGTTTACGAGGAAATAAAGAAGATCCATTTCGGCGGCATGCTCTATCGCCGGGACATCGGCAATTCCGGCATGAAAAAAATGAAACGGAAGCGGCGCCACTGAGCAAGGGGGAGTGATTTATGAAACCATCGAAAAGAAAAATCTGGATTTTCATGGGCAGCAAATCCGACGCGGGAACAATGTCGGCTTGCGAGGAAATCCTGAAAAAGGAAGCCGTGCCTTATCAAAAATTCATCTACTCCGCGCATCGTGACCCGGACCGGATCCGAAGCTTGATCCAGAAAGCTAAGAAAGAAAAAGTTGTCGCCATAATCGCCGGCGCCGGATTGGCCGCCCATCTGCCCGGTTTTATCGCTTCCCAGACCGACCTCCCGGTCCTGGGCGTCCCCCTTGCGTCCTCGACTCTCGGCGGTTTAGACTCCCTGCTTTCCATTATCCAGATGCCGGGCGGGGTTCCGGTCGCAACCTTCGGCATCGGGAAACCGGGCGCCCAGAACGCCGCGCTTTTCGCCGCGCGCCTTTACCGCCGCGGTAATTCCTGAACCACCGCCGCCGGGTTTAATGCTTCTTAAACTCAGTGATTCGGAAGATTTCTATAAAACCATCGTCGATCGCCTGAACCAGGGGGGGATCGTCGCCCTGCCCACGGACACGGTTTACGGCCTGGCCGTGGACGCGGCGAACGGGGCGGCGGTCGAGAAACTCGGCCGCCTCAAGGGCCGGGTATCAAAACCCTACACTTTTTTTATCCCCAAAAATAAGCTCGACCATTATGCCCTGGTCGTGAAAAAAAAGATCGTCGATTATTTCATGCCCGGTCCCCTGACCGTCCTGCTGAAAAAAAACGGGGGCGTTTCCCTGCCTCGAACCGGAGATAAAATCGGAATCCGGATACCCCAGACCGATTTCATCGCCCGGCTCCTCAACACTTTTCCGCGGCCCCTGGCCGTGACCAGCGCGAACCGGGCCGGCGCACCGACTTTCGTTTCCGCCTACGAAATCGTCGAAAACCTCACCGACGTCGAACTGGTCGTGGACGGAGGGAATCTGTCCGGACCGGCTTCGACCGTAATCGACCTGACCACCACACCGGCGACCGTGATCCGGAAGGGCGCGGTACCGATCCTCGAGATCGAAAAAGTCCAGGGGCAGAAAACCGTTCTCGCCGAAGGCCTGCAATTCAACATGCTGTTCGTCTGCACCGGCAACACCTGCCGCAGCCCGATGGCGATGGGAATATTGAGAACTCTGGTCGACGAAAAGAAAGTGACCGTCCGTTCCGCGGGCATGAACACGACCGACGGCAATCCAGCGGCTCCGCACTCGGTCGAGATCGTCAGGGAATACGGCGGTTCGCTCGACGACCACCAAACCAAGGAATTGACGCCGGAGCTCGCGCGGTGGGCAGACCTGATCCTGGTCATGGAATTCCGCCATTATGAATATGTCCTCCAGTTCGCGCCCGAAGCGGTCCCCAAGATCTTCCTGCTCAAGGAATACAAGCGGAACACGCGCTATAACGAAGTCGCGGACCCGGTCGGCAAGGACCTTGAGGCATACCGCCAGTCGGCCCTGGACATGCTGCCATCCTTGAAGTTCATAGCCCGGGATATCATGAAGAGATTTCCAAAAATCCAAAACCAAATGTCAAATGATAAATAAATATCCAATGCCAAAATCCAATAATATTAATCCAATCCTGTCATTGCGAGCCCCGAAGGGGCGTGGCAATCTCATCCATCTGGGATTGCTTCGTCGTTACACTCCTCGCAATGACAAGAAAATAGTGCTACCATGAAGGTCCTTCTCGCCGGTTACAACATCGACACCCAGGTCATGAAGGAGCTGACCGGCAAGCGCAAGCTGACAACGCTCACGCCGGAAACGATCTCGGCGGCTTACGCCCGGATCAGCCGCAGCCGGAAAGCGGTCGACGCGCTAAGAACGGAAGCCCGGCAGGAGATCAGCCAATCCCGGAAATCGAACCGCCGGATCATCTTCGAAATGGGCCACCATTCGGTCGCGGAGCACGCGGTTTTCAATTTCGACGTGATCGGGATCTCGCGGCGGGCGGTCGAGGAATTCGAGAATTACCGGCTGTGTTCGTACACGGAAAAATCCCAGCGCTATGTGACCCTGCACGGCGATTATGTCGTACCTGAAGAGATCAAAGACACACCGTTCGATTCGGCTTTCCAGGATATAATCTATCTCCAGAACCGCCGATACGAAGAGCTGTTCCTGGAACTCATGCAATATACCATTGAAAAATACGCGGACCGGATCGACATCAAGAAGGACGCCCGTCTACTGGAAAACCTCGCCAAGGAAGACGCGCGTTATATTTTATCGCAGGCCACGCAGACCCAGATCGGCACGACCATCAACGCGCGGAACCTGGAGCTCATGATCCGCCGCTTCGCCAGCCACCGGCTGGATGAGATCCGCGCCCTGGGCGGCCACCTTTACCGCGCGGTGGAAAAGATCGCGCCCTCGGTCATCCTGTTCCACCGGGCGAACGATTACGACCGGAGGACTTACCTGGAATTGGCCAAGTACCTAAGGGGAACCGGGGAAACGGAGAAACGGAGAAATGGTGACAACGAAACCAATGTCGAGCTGGTGGATTACACCGCCAATGCGGATGAAAGGATCCTGGCCGCGATTCTATACCGCGTTAAACGAGCGCCTTACGATCGTTGCCTGAAAGCCGTGAAAAAAATGGATCTTCGGAGCCGACTCGATCTTTTCCGGAAGGCCTGTCAATACATGGAATTATACGATGTCGCCCTGCGTGAGTTCGAATACGCCGACCTGACTTTCTCCCTGATCGTTTCCGCGGCGTGCTTTGGCCAGTTGAAGCGCCACCGCCTGGCGACGATCATCAGTCAAGAGTACGATCCGGAACTGGGGATCACGATACCGGAATCCATACGGACGATCGGCAAAGCGAGGCTTTTCCAGGCGACCATCAGGAAAACCGAAGAGCTCTATGCCCGGATCGAAAAAAAATTGCCGGGCATCGGGAGTTACATCCTGACCAACGCGCACCGCAAGCGGGTCCTCATGAAAGTCAACCTGCGCGAATTATATCATATTTCCCGTCTGCGCGAAGACCATACCGCGCAGTGGGATATCCGGTTCCTGACCAAAAAAATGTGCCGCCTGGCCCGGGAAGTAGCCCCCGTCACCACCCAGCTTCTCGCGGGCAAGACCGATTACCCGGACGTCTACCGCGGGTTTTACGGCCGTGACCCCAAGATCACCAAAGTGCCGGAGATCAAGTAAAACCAGTCCCTATTGCCTGGGTGAGACGCCCCTTAGCTTAGGAATTTGTTACGGTTATCTGATTTCCGTCATCTGTTATCTTTACAGACTAAATCCTAATCCCTAATCCCTTTAAGTATTTTCTCGCCGCGTCCTGTTCCGCCTTCTTTTTGTTCGGACCCCGGCCCTGCGCCTTTAATTTGCCGTTGACATACAAGCCCATGTGAAAAATCTTATGGTGAGATGGGCCTTCTTCGCGGAGGACTTTATACAACAAACGAAATTGCCGGCGCATGGCCAGATTGTTGAGCCAGGATTTGAAGTCCTTTTCGATCCGGGCTTTCCGGGTCAGGATAATCCGCCGGACAAAACGCCGGGCATAAGGCAGACCCCGGTCAAGATAGACCGCGCCGATGATCGCTTCCATTACCGCCGCGATATTTGACCGGCGTTTCCGGCCGCCGGTCGCTTCCTCGCCCCGGTCCAGGATCAGCATGCGACCCGCCTTGAGCCGTTTGCCGATGATAAAAAGCGCGTCCTCGTTCGTATAAGCTTTTTTGAGTTCGCTCAGCTCGCCTTCGCGGCGCGCCGGGTATTTTTTATAAAGGTGTTCCCGCGCCAGGAGTTCCAGCACGGCGTCGCCCAGGAATTCCATATTCTCGTTGGAGCGCCGCCGGCGTCCGGCGACGCACGAGGAATGCGTCAGGGCGGTCTTTAAAAGCCCGCGCCGGCGGAAACGGACGCCAAGCGCCTTCTGGATCCGCTTATAATCCGGCGACCGCTTCGATTTCAACCAGGGCTCCCTTGGGCAGTCCGGAAATAAAAATCGTGGTCCGGGCCGGCGGCAGATCCTTGAAATATTGTCCGTAGATTTCGTTCACGACCGGAAAATCTTCGGGTTTAATAAGATAAACCGTGGTCTTGATGACCGCGTCAAAATCCTTGCCCGCTTCATTCAGGACCGCCCGGAGGTTCTCCATCACCCGGACCGCCTGTTCCTTGACCCCGCCCTCCACCATATTGCCGGATTTCGGATCCAATCCGATCTGCCCGGCCGTGTAGAGCAGGTCCCCGGAGATCACGGCCTGGGAATAAGGTCCGATCGCGGCCGGCGCGTTCCCGGTCTTAATTATTTTTTTCATGGTTCACTCCTTTCGACGAACGATCCCGTCCCGCCACTCGTAAGCATGTCCGCTCACGATGAATTCCGGAGCCGCGGAGAATTCGATCCGGCGCTGATAAACGAACCAGCCGGCGAGGTCAAGACCCTGGACCACGTCAAAACCCACGGCTTTATCGGCAAACCCGCCGAGTTTCACCCGGTACATGCTCTGGGAGTCAATATAAACCGGCAGGAACCGCGCGCGATTATCCTCGAATAATTTATAAGCGTTGTCCCGGCTGCTGAACGCGCCGACCTGGTAGTACCAGAGCGAATCCGGACCGGCAACCGGCATTATTGCCGGGGCGGGCAGAACCGGATTATCGGCCACCGGCAAATTTTCGGACGTATCCGGATCCAGGAAAAGGATCGCGCCGCCGGCGAGCAGGGCCAGGCCAAAACCGTTTTCCGGTTCGACCAGTCGCGCGAGACCCGCCGGGGATGGATATAAGTGACGGACGCGCAGCGCGAAAAGATCGACCTGGACGATCCCCTCCGGGTATTTAAAAAAGGAATTGGTGTGCAGAGTGTGGGACGCAAGGGGCTGGAAATCGATCAGCCGGCCGTTACGGTTCACGCCGAACAGACCCTGATTGTTATAAATTAAAAATCCGTTCGTCCAGGTTCTGAATTCGTCGCCCGCGCAGGGCAATTTTATCTCCGACTGTTTTTTTAAATCCAATCCGTATCGGACCAGCTTACCGTTGACATCCAGAATATAGAGCGCTTGCTGGTCCGGGACGTATTCGGTGGCCAGGGCGCGCGGAATCGTGATCTTCCGGACCAGCCGGCCATCCGACAGGTTGAAAATTTTGAGGATACTTTTGGTTCCGAGATCGGCCTTGAGGTATAGCCACGGGGACCGTTTCGAAACCGGGATGTCCCGCGGATCGACGATCGGTTTATAGTCACCCGTCTCGATGCCGACTCCGGACTTGAAGGAAAGGTTTTTCTTGTCGACGGTGATGACTTCCTCCGTGGCGATCAGTATTATATCATTCGCGCGGACCGCCAGGTAATTGAAGCGCTCGGGCAGAAGCATGCGGTCGACGATTTTGAAACTCTGCGGGTCCAAACGCCAGAGAAACCGGCGGGTCAGGACATACAGGTAATCGTCGCGGACGAAATCAATCACCTCTTCGTTGAGAACCATCCGGGTCGCGTCCATCCGCGTCAAGTCGATCCGGTAAAGCACCGAATCGGAAACGACGGCAACGGGGTTGGTCAGGGTGATCAGAAAAAACAGAACCGGCATCGCCGATATCATATCGCAATGCCGGGAAAAATCAAGAGGGAAATCGGGGCGATGCGATTTGAACGCACGACCCCCAGCACCCCAAGCTGGTGCGCTAGCCACCTGCGCCACGCCCCGATGGGGTATTATATTTATTTCCCGCGTCCTTGTCAATAACCCTCGCCCGTAAGTTACCTTGACATGTTTATTAAAAAACATATAATATCCGGTCGGCAGACCAAGGGAAGCGCCGTGTAATCCCCGTTGCTGAAATTCACTCCCGACTCGAATAAAATACCGGGAGGTGTACTACATAAGTTCAGCATTTCACCAACGGGGTAAATCGGCCGCAGTCGCCGCTACTGTGATTCCGTATGTTCCAAGGTCATTAAAACCACTGTCCCTTACCTATGACTTAGATGCGGGATGGGAAGGTTGACCGAGGACGGATCAGCCAGGAGACCTGTCTACCGGCAATAACCATAAAATCCCTTCGGACGAAAGGAGGTTTCTCATGTCCTGGATTTTTATTTTCTCACTAATTGGACAGACGGTATACGATCTGGATACGGTCGTGGTCACGGCCACCCGTTATCCGTCCGCGCTCAAGGATGTCGCGCAGGCGGTGCTGGTCCTGGACCGGGCCGATATCGAAAACCGGAAACCCGCCAGCCTGGCCGAAGCCCTGCGCGATCAGGCGGGCATCGACATTCGGGATTACGGCGTATCCGGCTCGTTTGCCGGCGTAAATCTGCGCGGCGTACCTTCAACCGGTGTTATCGTGATGGTCGACGGCCAGCCGATCAATTCGATCCTGACCGGCGCCGCGGACCTGAGTTCGATCGATATCGACGAGGTGGAAAGGATCGAGATCATCCGGGGGCCGGCGTCGAGCCTTTACGGCGCCAACGCTTTGGGCGGCGTCGTGAACGTGATCACCCGGAACCGGTATGAAAAGCCCGCTTTCCGCGGCAAGACCGGCGTGTCCGCCGCGGTCCGATCAAAAATATATTCGGCGAACAACTTTTATCTCGACGCCGGGCTTCCGGTCGGATGCATGAATTTCGGCGTCAACGGAGGTCTCGCCGCCGCGGACGGCTTCCGGAGCAACAGCCGGATGACCGGCTGTCACGTCAAAAGCTCGGCCGGGTATTTCCAGGTTCCGTTCGAAATTTCCGCGGAAGCAAAATACAATCAAAAGGATTACGGCGTGCCGGGCCCGCGGCCGCTTGTCGACAGCATCCACCCCGTGCCGGTGTTCGGCGACAGCACAGCCGCTTCGCTCCGGGATCATGAAAAGGACCGGAGTTTTTCGGGCCGGTTGAATTTCAACTGGGAAGGAATACCGGGCCTGCGCTGGCAGAATACCCTTTCGGGCAATGGCTTGATCATCGATTACCACACGGTCTACCTCGTCTTCCCCGACACGGTCATTGAAGACTACTCGTGGCAGACCTTGACCATGGCTTTGAATTCATCCGTAGTGTTAAATGCGTCGAGCGCGGACCTGATCGCCGGGATCGACGCAAGATACGATTCACTGGTCGCCGGTAAGATCTCGGTGGAGACGGGCGATACGACCTGGCGCGCGAGCCAGAACAATATCGGCGCATGGTTCGAGGTTAAAAACACCTTCGACCGGATCGTTCTCAATTCGAGCCTGCGCCTGGACCGGAACTCCGGCTACGGATATTTTTTGTCGCCCCAGATCGGCATCGTCTACGCGCCTATTCCCGACCTGCGGTTAAAATCATCTTTCGGCCGGGCGTTCCGGGCGCCGGGATTTAACGACCTCTATTTCCCGCAGTCCGGCAACCTTAACCTGAAGCCCGAGATCGGCAATGGCGCAGAAGTACGCTTGGAATGCGGAAACGGTAGCAAGACTTTTACAGCACTTTCCTTTTTCATCCGCGAAATTACCGACCGGATCGCCTGGCTGCCCACCCAGGGCGGCTTGTGGCGGCCGCAGAATGTGAACCTTCTATCTATCCGCGGTTTGGAATGGGAAACCCGATACTCTTATCGGAATATCATTAAGGTTGAAAACCAGATAACCTATTTGAACAGCCGCCAGAAAAACCGGGAACTGGTTATCGCGGTCGATTCGACCCATGAAGTGGAGCGCCCGGCGGCGTTTATTCCCGCCCTGGCTATATCCAGCCGCTGGGACATTACCTTACCCGCGGGTATGGCACTCAGCATTTCGGGATCTTATTCCTCGGCTCGGAAAAGCTATTATGAAAACTGGAACAATTATCCAAACATCGCCATGGACACCAAAACCCTTGCGGCGTACGTTATCTTCAATGCCGGATTGACGCGGACCTGGTTCGGTCACCTGTCGGTCGCCGCCGGATGCAAGAATTTACTGGATGTTAATTACGCGACCCAGTTCGGCAACACGATCGACGACCTCGACTACCCGATGCCGCCGCGGACTTTCTATTTCCAGATGAGCATCCAATGATTACGATGATTTTAAAAACCGATTACAGTGATAACAATGTCGCTTGACTCTTTGGGTATTAGAAGTATAATCCAACGTGGGGTGACCGGATAGCCGCTCCATGTGAGAGGAAAGTCCGGGCTTCACAGGGCAGGATGCTTCCTAACGGGAAGGCTGAGACGGAAAGTGCCACAGAAAACATACCGCCCCGCACCTATCGTATTCCCCTCTTCCCTCCCCCTCGATGGGGGAGGAATAAGGTGGGGGTGAATAGAATATTAACTATGGTAAGCCATTCCAGGTGCGGGGTAAGGGTGAAAAGGCGAGGTAAGAGCTCACCGGTCCCGCGGTGACGCGGGACGCACGGCAAACCCCATCCGAAGCAAAACCAAATTGCTCCGTTTGAAGCGGCCCGCTTCTTCCCGCGGCAACGCGGGAGCGGAACAGGTAGGTTGCGCAGAGCCCGGCAGCGATGCCGGGACAAGATAAATGGCTATCTAAAACAGAACCCGGCTTACGGGTCACCCCACACTCTTTGAACCTATAACCGGTCGCCTTGACTTGCCGTAAATTTCCATGTATAGTAAATTCATGACCGAGTGGCTGAAGAAATACGACGCGGGCGAAGCGCAGGAAACCGAGATCCGGGGGAAAGTGATCCCCAAACCCATCATGCAAATTTTAAAAAACCGCGGCTTTGACTCAGCGGAAAAGATCGAGGATTTTTTCGCGCCGACCCTGGACAAACTCCACGACCCTTTTCTGATCCCGGACATGGAAAAGGCGGTCGGCAGATTGGTCCGTGCGGCACGGAATAACGAGCCCGTCCTGATCCACGGCGATTACGACACGGACGGCATAACCGCCACGGCCCTGCTCTTCAACCGGCTTAAGGGACTGGGCGTGAATCCCCATTATTTCATACCCAACCGGTTCGAAGAAGGCTATGGCCTTTCCCGTAACGGCATCGACCACGCGGCCCGGAACGGCTGCCGGTTAGTCGTCGCCGTGGACTGCGGCGTAACGGCCGAAGACGAGATCACCTATGCCCGAACCAAGGGCATCGAGGTCATCGTCTGCGACCACCATCTGCCCCAGGAAAAGATCCCCGCGGCGTACGCGGTTCTGGACCCGAAACTGCCGGCCAGTCGATACCCGTTTCCGGAACTGGCCGGAGTCGGCGTCGCGTTCAAACTCGTTCAGGCTTTATATTTGAGCCTGAACCGGCCGGTCGAAGAAATCTGGGAAGACCTGGACCTGGTCGCCCTGGGCAGCGTCGTCGACGTCGTGCCCCTGGTGGACGAGAACCGGTGTCTCGTGAAATACGGCATCAAAAAAATCAAAACCAGTCAAAAAGCGTCTTTCCAGGCGCTGCTCGAGGAAACCAAGTTACAAAAAGATCTGTTTTCCTATCACCTCGGTTTCATTCTGGGTCCGCGGATCAACGCCTGCGGACGGCTGCGCGAAGCCCGGGACGCGATGGAGCTGTTTCTGACCGAGGATAATAAAACCGCGGTCGAGATTGTCCGGCGCCTTACCGCCGACAACCAATCGCGTCAGGAAATTGAAGAACGGATCCGGGAACAGGCCCGGGAACTGATCGAACGGGATAAACTCCATAAGCGCCGGGTGATCGTCGCCGGCCACGAATCCTGGCATGAAGGGGTGATCGGTATCGTCGCGTCCCGGATCAGCGAAGAATACCACCGGCCCGCGATCCTGCTGACGGGCAAGGATAAAACGGCCAAAGGCTCGGGCCGTTCGATCGCCGGGTTCGACATCGCGGACGCGCTTAACGCGTGCCGGAACCTGCTCGTGAAGTTCGGCGGCCACAAGATGGCCGCCGGCCTGGAAATAGACCGGGGAAAAATTTCGGAATTCCGGGACAAGATAAATGAGTACGCGGACCGGCAAGCCGTGGAGATCTTTCAAAAGAAAAAATATTATGATATCAAACTCGACCTGAAGGACATCAACGACGAGGTCGTCCGTTTCTTAAATTTCTTCGAACCCACCGGCACGGGGAACCCGGTTCCGGTCTTTCTGGGCGAAAATTTCGAGATCGTCGGCACGCCCCGGGTCGTCGCCGGCAAACACCTCAAATTCAGCGTGCGGCAGGACGGCCTGGCCATGCCCGCGATCGCCTTTCACCAGGCCGAGCAAATATTGAAAATGGCTCCCGGCAAGGCCCGCCTCGACTGCCTTTACTCCGTTAACGAAGATTCTTACGCGGGCAAAAAGAAGGTCGAGCTCAAAATCAAGGACATGGAGGAGGCCAAGCATTAACCGGTCCGGTTGGCGGGAAACGGAAAGCGGCCGCCTGCGGTATTTCGAAACCGAAATCGAGGATAACCGGTTATTATTTTCCACCATCCACGCGCCCGATGAATTCTTGAACAAATTCCGGCCGACCGTCCTGAAACAGATCCATTCCGACATCATCATCGATCTCGACCGGGATCAAGCGAAGATCGGCGACGGGCTGACGACCGCGCGGAAGAACGTAGTCCTGGGCGTCAAGGCCGCGGACTGCCTGCCGGTCTACTTTTTTTCGGCGGACCGGATCGCGGTCATCCACTGCGGCTGGCGCTCAATCATCAAAAGCCTTCCTCAAAAGGCCGCCCGTTTGTTTGCCGATTTCCGCTTCGCGTTCGGCGCCGGTATCGGACCCTGCTGCTATGACATCCAAAAAGACGTGGCCGATCTTTTTACCGGAGATTTCACCGACGCATTGGAGCACCGTAACCGCGGGATATTCCTGGACCTGAAAAAATGCGTGTCCGGGATATTGGGTAGGGACCGGCTGGCCGGCGATCTTGATCTCTGCGTGAAATGTCATCCCGAACTTTTTTTCTCCCATCGCCGGGGGGATGTGGGGAAGCGGAACTACGCGGTGATTGTGAAAGAAGCGTAAAGCCGCAGAGGAGATAAGGAGCATAGGGGAATAAAATAGTAAGTAGCAGGCAGTATAAAAACTTTTAATTACAAATTTCAAATAACAAATGTCCAATCAATGTCAAAATCCAAAATAAGCTCGAAGGGCGTCTCGCCCTTCGAAAAACGGGGCGGGGACGCTCCCCAGCTGAGTCATTTGAAATTTAAAACTCATTTTATCAATTGACTTAAGCCCATTTTTTCGTTACAATAAAGCGTGAAGAGGTTTCTCCTGGTCCTTCTTTTTCCGCTTCTCGTCTCCGCCGCCAAATGGACGGTACTCGTATACATGGCCGCCGACAACGACCTGGCCGAATTCGCCGACTCCGACCTGGTGGAGATGGAAAGGATCGGTTCGAACCCGGACCTGTCGATTATCGTCCAGGTGGATAAGCCGTATATCGGCGGTCGGCGTATCGGCGTGGTCAAGGACACTTTCCTTACCTATGGCGACCTGGGCCTTATCGATATGTGCGACTGGCAAACTCTTTATAACTTTCTGGACTGGGGTTTTCGGGAATTCCCGGCGGACCGCTATATGGTCGTCCTTTGGGATCACGGCACGGGCTGGACCGCCCAGCCCCGGCGTTCGTTCGGCACGGATCAGTCCAGCGGCAATCAAATGGGCATCGCCAACGGCGACTTCCAGAAGGCGATCCGCTTTCTCTATAATTCCGTGGGCCGGAAAATCAACCTTTTCGCCTTTGACGCCTGCGGTATGCAGCAGGTCGAAATCGGATACGAAATCAAGGACTTCGCCCTAATCATGATGGCAATCCAGGGCATCTGGCCGGTAACCGGGTTTCCTTACGACCGGATCCTCCAGGTTATGCATGACAACCCGGGCATCAACGAAACCGACCTTGCGGTCCAGGCTTCCCGGCTTTGCCGCGACGAATTCGTCGACCTTCAGCCCAACGCGGTTTCCGCGGTACGCCTGGATCGTTTCGTGAGTATCAAACAAGCCTGGTCGGATTTTTGCGCCGATGTAATGCGCGGCACACCCGGACCTCCGATCTATGGAATCCGGGACCGGGTCCAAACCATTCCCGAGGCGAGTTCCTATCCCCGGCCCACGGATGATTACGTGGACCTGGGCAGCCTGTTTGAAGGACTGTCCGGACAATACCCGGGCAAGAAGATCGAAACCCTGCTAAATTATTACCGGAGCGCGATTGTCGAATCCGCCTGGTGGGGCGATAGTTTCGCGGGCGTCACGGGCCTGACCGCGTGGTTCCCCTTTGAATACCGGCATTTCAAGCAGCTGGTCGGTTCCTATGTCGAGCTGGACTGGTTCGCTTCTTCCTGGCCCCAATTCCTGAACTGGTATTACAACTGCGACGATATCCGGCCCACAACCGCGGTTTTATCCGCAAGCGGTACCGGCGCCGACAACGATTTCCGGCTTACCTGGACTAAAGCTTTTGATCTGTCACCGGTGACCTATGAAATCCTGGAGACCGAGGATGCGGTCCGGGTATTTTCCGATGCTTGCGAGGACTCAAGCAATTGGAATATCGGCGGTTTCGCGCTTACCAATACGCAATATCATTCGGACGGTTATTCGTTTTTCTCCGGGAACGCGAGCAACCTGAACAATTCAATGGAAACGAAAAATCCGGTAACGATCGACGATCTGGGCCTCCTGGACCTTTATCTTTATTACCACACCCAGGACCGGACCGACTCCCTGATTATCGAATACGGGCCTTATCGGGACGTTCATTATGGTTTATCAAACGGCTGGATAAACCGCCGAGTAATACTGCCCGCCGGAACCTACCCACTGAAGATCACCTACCGGACTGACGCCGCGACGAACCTGGGCGGATGCTATATCGACGATATTAACGTGTATGACTTAGACGCGGGCCGTTACATCCGATCGGACCTGGCCGATACCAATCTCCGGGTGTTCAATAAACTCCGCGGCAATTTTTACTACGCGGTCCAGCCGCTTGACCTTTACGCGAACCGCGGCGGAGTGAGCAATTTTGTTTCCGTATCCTTGAACGATTATGCCCAACCCTATTCCCTGCCCAACCCGTTCCAGAACGAATGCGAACTGGTCCTCGATTACCCCGATTCCCTCCACCCGCGGGTCCATGTCATTTCCATCAGCGGACGGAAAGTAAAAACTTTCCCGCCGGAATTGATCCGGAATAAAAAGATCCGCTGGGACGGCCGGGATACCGGGGGTCGTCCCGTCGGTTCCGGTATTTATTTTCTGCTCGTCGAAGACGGGTCGTTCAAAAAACTCGGCAAGATCGCGAGGCAAAGATGATCAGCCCGGTCATCATCGCTCACGGCGGAGCGGGCGGCCTGTTTTTCTCACAGCGCCGGGCCTGGGGCCTGGACCGGGCCGTCAAAAAAGGTTACGCGATCCTTGCCAAAGGCGGTTCGAGCCTCGCGGCCGTGGAAAAGGCCGTCTGCGTTCTGGAAGACATCTCGATTTTCAACGCCGGAACCGGCTCCGTGCTCGGCTTGACCGGGGAAATTGAAATGGACGCTTCGATCATGACCAGCGAGCTCCAGTATGGCAGCGTGGCCGCCATCCGGAACGTGCGGAACCCGATCCGGATCGCCCGGCTGGTCATGGAAAAAACCGACCACATGCTGCTGGCCGGCGAAGGCGCGCTCCGTTTCGCGCGGATCATGGGCATCAAATATTACGACCCGAAGACGCCGGAGAAAAAGCTGATGTGGCAGCGGGCGCGCCGCCGGCTGAGCACCGATTTCTTTCCTAAAACCAAAGACCTGATCGATTACTACGGCACGGTGGGCGTGGTGGCGATCGACCAGCGGGGCATGATCTGCGCCGGCACCTCGACCGGCGGCATGAGTCTGCACCTGCCCGGACGGATCGGCGACACGCCGGTCATCGGCGGCGGCACCTACTGCGACCGGTGGGGCGGCGTGTCGACCACCGGCCACGGCGAGGAGATCATGCGCCTGCTCCTGGCCTTCCGCACGGTTCAGCACATGGAACGTTATCCGGCGCCGGTCGCCGGCCGCATGGCGATCGATTTCGCGACCCGCGAGGGCTGCCGGTGCGGCATCGTGGGTCTCGACAAAAAAGGAAAGATCCTGTGCGTGCAGAACACCAAAGGCATGTCCTGGAGCCACATAAAAAATGGGGTCTTAAAGTCTTTCTGGGATAGATCCCGATAGAAAAATTACTTGACGGATAAACGGCGCCGGACCGAGTATAAGCTGAACAGAATTATCGCCCCGCAAACAATCCAAAACCAATACGGCAGGTTGCGTCCGAAAATAACCACGTACAAAAAAGGTAAGATGATCGCGTTTCCCAGGATCAATCCGAAGATCCGCACCTGGCGGAAATTTTTATTCTTCAGACCGGCGATGATTTTGTATATGGAGAACCAGAAAGGCATGACGCCCGCCAGGTACAGACCGCCGAAGATCAGGGGATTTACGTTGTAGGTCTTGCGGACGCCGGCCAACCAGGCCGCGAGATCAAGACTCAAGATACTCTTTATCGCCCAGGTAAGGCCGGAGGACTTCGGGGATTCTTACTCGGCCGTCCTTGGTCTGGTAATTCTCAAGGATCCCGATCCAGGTCCGGGGTAAGGCCAGACCCGACCCGTTGATGGTGAACACGTAATCGACCCCGCCGGTCGCCTTGCGAAACCTTATCTGCCCCCGGCGTGCCTGGTACTGCTCGTAACAGCTCACCGACGAAACTTCGAGCCACTCGCCCATGCCGGGCGCGTAGATCTCAATATCGTAAGTCTTGGCCGCGGCCGAGGTCATGTCGCCGGTGCAGAGGAGCAGGATCCGGTAAGGGAGTCCGAGTCGTTTCACCGCGGTTTCGGCGTCGGTCAGGAGTTTTTCAAACTCGTCGTAACCGGTCTCGGGCGTGGCGAACTTGACCAGCTCGACCTTGTTGAACTGGTGGACCCGGGTAATACCCCGGACTTCTTTGCCGTAGGAACCGGCCTCGCGCCGGAAACAGGGCGTGTACGCGGCGTACCGGATCGGTAATTCTTTTTCCGGAAGGATCTCGCCCTGGTGCATGTTCGTGACCGGCACCTCGGCGGTCGGCGCCAGATAGAGTTCGTCGTCACGGCACTTGTACATCTCGCCGGTCAGGCGCGGCAGCTGGCCGGTGCCGTAAAGCGCGGCCGGATTGTTAAGGACCGGCGGCAGGATTTCCCGGTATCCGTGCTCCCGCGTGTGCAGATCGAGGAAATAATTGATCAAAGCCCGATCCAGCGCCGCGCCCGGGCCTTTAAGCAGGATGAACCGGGAACCCGAAATCTTGGCCGAGCGTTTCAGATCGAGGATGTCCAGGGCCTCGGCGAACTCCCAGTGCGGCAGGGGTTTGAAATCATACGCCGGCGGTTCTTTGAGACCGCGCACGAATAAATTGTCCGGACCGCCCTTGCCTACGGGTACGGATTCATGAGGAATATTGGGCAGCCACTGGACTAATTTTTCGAATTCGATCTCGACCGCCTTTTGCCGTTCTTCGATCGCTTTAACCTCCTCGCCGATTTTCTTCGCTTTTTCGGTGAGTTCGTCCGCGTTCTTCCCCTGCTTTTTAAGCTTTCCGACTTCCTCGGAAAGGCGGTTCCGTTCCTTGCGCAGGGCTTCCAGATCGACAATCCCTTTGCGCCGGACAACATCCAATTCGACAATCTTTTCCACGTCGACCGAATCCCCGCGGTTCTTCACCGCGCCGCGGATCAAATCCGGGTTTTCCCTTAATATTTTCAGATCGATCATGACATTAGTATATCGGGTTTTTAGCGAAAGTCAACCGACCCTAAGTCTCATGGCTTTTTCTCCGCGTGGCGCCACCGGGAACGAGCATGATAGAGCCTCTCCGTAAATCCGCCCTTATCCAGAAATTCCCGCTCGAGCTGCCGCAACTGCCGGTCAAGCAGATAATTGGTTTGATGGATAAGACAGATGGCCGCGTTCGCCGCAAGCTCCGGTTCCGCTTTTTCAAAATAAGTCGTATAGGTCGTATAGGACTTATTTGACCTATAGGCCAAAGCCCTTATTTCTTTCGCTTTGGCGTGGTCTTTGGACCACCGTTCAAACCCGCGCTGACGCAGAAAATCCTGAAAATCCACCAGCAATTCCTCAAGGCTAGCGCGCGCCACGCCGATCAGTTTAAGTTCGGTCTTCTTAGAGGTTCCGGAGGCCATACTGCCCTCGGCGATATTCTGCTTACCCGAGCGTGCTGCTTGGACCATCTGGTCGTGGGTGCGGGAGCGGCGGTCTATAAACCGACCGCAGAAAACCACCGTGGCGTCGAAGACGATCTCGGCCATTTTATACGACTGTAGCTCGCGGTACCCGCCGTGGGGAGGAATAAGAGAATGTGGTTCTTTATATTCAGGCACAATACCCCGCCACCTTTTTCATTTAACCACCTCCGGAATCAGTGTAATTAAAATAACCGAGTTGTCAATATGTCGTATAGGTCGTATAAGTCTTATAAGTCCTATAGGACATATACTTGACTGCCGCCCAATTCTGTATAGAATATGGGGTTACCAATTGCGGAGAATCTTATCTTATAATGATGATTTTTCCTGATAAGGAGGCCTAAATGATGAAAACTTTCCATAAGCATAAGCGAATTATTTTTATTTTAGTCGCGATCTCGATGGTTTTAATAACCTTCTTCGGCATCCAATCCAGTTCGGGCCGGGAGGATAAAACCAATATCGCGAACATCGACGGTCGACCCGTCACCTACGAAGCGTATCTCCAGTTTGCCCAATCGAAGGAAAATCAGAACCGAAAGATAACCCGGGATGAGATCTGGCAATCCTTTATTGACGATTACGTCTGGGAGAACCTGATCAACAAGGAAAAAATCCACGCGACCGACGAAGAGATCTGGGCGATCATAAAAAACAACCCGCCCCGCGCGATTTACGAATCCGAATACATGAAAAACGAAAAGGGCGAGTTCGATATGGTCAAATACCAGCAGCTCCTGCAATCACCCCAGAGCCGGTCCTGGCTCCTGGAATACGAAATGAATCTGCGGCGGGAAGTACCCCGCGAGAAACTGCGCTCCCTCATTACGACTTTCGCCTGGGTTTCGCCCTTCGAGGACAGCATGATCGCCGTAGCCCAGACCGTGGCCTATGACCTGTCCTTCATCAGCCTGCCGATCTTTCGTCTGCGCGGACAGGTGACGGCATCGGACGCCGAACTCCGTGAATATTTCCAGAAAAATATCAAGGATTTCACGACGCCGGAAACAAAAATTCTCAAATTCGTCTTTTTCGATAAAAAACCGTCATCGGCGGATACGGTCGAAGCCCGGGAACGCATGGAAGACGTCCTCGCCCGGGTCGCCGAGGGTGATACGTTCCTGAATGTGGCGCGGGAAGTAACGGATGATACCGTCGTGGAAATGACTTTCAAGAACGAAACCGAACTCGCGCCCGAAATCGCGGCGGTCTTCAAGAAACTGAAAAACGGGGAAATCTCCGGCATCATTACGGGTCCTAATGGTTACGAAACCATTCAGCGCGTGAAAAAAAACCGGTTCTACCTCTGCCGGGCCGATATCCAGGTCTCCACGACCACGATCGGCGACTTACGAGACAAAATCGATGCCTTTAAGGAATCCGTCAAGGAAAACGGCTTTGAAACCGCGGCCCAGGAGAATAATCTCACGGTCCGTAAAACTTACCCGATCAGCGCGGAACGCATCAACCTGCCGATCCGCGCGCCCGAAGCCCTAAAAAGTTTTCTCAACCGGAATAATAAGAAGGAAATCGCGGGGCCCTACGCCAGCATCGGCGGATTATACGTGTTCATGACCGACTCCGTGATCCCGGAAAAGATACTCGTCTTCGACCAAAACCTTCCGGTTGTCAAGGCCCGCTATGAACGGGCCAAACTGATGGATGTCATGGCCGACCGTCTCAACGCTATCTTCAGCCAGCTGACTTCGGGCAAAACCCTGGAACAAATCGCCGCGGCGGATACCCTGGTCGTATTTCAGAACAACGCGCAGGGCGTATACCTGAATCAACTCCAAAGCGGGTACGGCTACGAATTCGCGGGTGCGGTGGCCACCCTCGAGCCGGGGCGTTTTTCAACCCCGCTTCTGACCGATTGGGCCGGCTATATTATCCGCTGTGACGCGAAAAATGTCATACCCTTCGATTCGACCATGCTCGGCATGATGCAATACAAGCGTCAATTGCGCATGCAGGACATAAGTCAGATCCTGTTCACCCCCAAAAAGATTCAGGACTACCGGGATAAATTTTTTGAATAACAACCCGTTGGCGAACTCCACCTTTTAACGGGGTTACGCCGACGACGGCATTGAATTGCCGTTCGCTTTCGACAAGGAATAATTAAGGGGACGGTTATTCGAACAGGGACCCTAACAAACCTTTTCCGATCGATATTTCCGGTATGTCTTTTATCCGGACTTTAAAATCATAGCGCCAGTCATTGCCGAGCTGGTTGAAACTGAAGACGCCTTCCCAACAATGCAGATCACGGGTCAAGCTGAGACTGTAATCAACGAGCCGTTTGGTTTCCCAATCGTAACGGGCCGAATACCCGATATTCCAAAACCGGGTGGGACGGATATTCCCGTTGAACCAAAATTGATACTTCCCGTCCCGGGTAAAACTCTGACTGAAGTTAAGGGAAAAGATACCGGTCTGCAGGGAAAAAGCGTTGGTCACCGCATAATTATAAACCCCGGTATAATAATCGTAATCTCCGGAAAATTGGGCGTTAAAACCGGTAATCGGTTTGGGAAAAGGGTTCGCGGGCAGAATGGCGCTAAACGTGATCTTGGATAAGGAATCGCTAAGCAGGTTGTAACCCGAACCCAGGTCCAAACGCAGCATGTTCAGCTTTTGGTTCTGCGCCCCGTATTTGACCTCGAAATCCTGGGTTAATCCGAAACCGAGAAGACTCCGCTGGGCATAGCTGGGCGGACCATAGAGGCTGGAAAAATGCGAAAAATTAAAATTTGGCGTGAAGGTATAGGAAACCCGCGGCGTAACCTTATGCAGCAGACCGTGGGCGCCCAGCAGCTCCAATCCGTAAATTCGATATAAATTGGTGTAGGCGGTGACGCCGAACGAATAACCGAAACGGATCGGCCATGGTTCGCCCAGCGAATCCCGTTCGTAAGTTGCGAGATCGGCATCGATTTGGGGAGAAACGGTGCCGAGGCCCATGATATTCTGCTGCAGGCTGGGCGCGGTATGGATATTGGCCCAGCTCGTGCGCACCGTATCGCGGGGGCCGGTGTAACGGTAACGGCTGTAATGACCCGTGAACGAGTAGTTAATCGACGAAAAAAGCGCAAGCGATGGAGTGCTGACCGTGTAATTGGGCACTCTTTCCAGAAGCGTCGTGTCGGCGAAATTCTGGTTGCGCTCGAAAAAAAGGCTGTTCTTTGCGCCGACGACATCCCGGGTCAGAGTCGCCTGGGAAACCGCTTCCCGTTTCAGCCAGATCGGCGCCGTGTCCGCGTACGCGGACTGATAATTGAAATCGCTCTGGTAGTCGATGTCGCAGCCGAAAGCCGATCCCAGCAGAAAATACGGCGAGCGGTTCCGGGCCTGAAGGCTGTACCGGATCAGACCGGTGTCGAGTTCCTTGATATACGAAGTCAGAAAAGAACCGGCGGAAAACGGGTTGTAGTTCCAGACCCCCTCGAGCTGGGGCATGAAACCCTTTTTTTCCATCGCGTCGACCTGGAGCGTGAGGTCCGCGTAATCGTTGACCACGAAATAATACGCGAAACCCCGGATATATTTCCCGTAGGCCAGGGAATTTCCAGCGCGGAAGGGTAGCAATCCGGATTTCCGTTTGGACGACACGGGCACGAACCAGAAAGGCGCGGCCATAACCGGTATCCCTTCGATGTAGAGCACGATCGGCCGGGTGATCACCATGTCGCCGATATACAGTTTCATGGTCGGCGAATAGAAGAAATAATGCGGCGGCACGTGACCGCAGGTCGTGTATTTTCCCGCGTAGGCGTCGACCGTATTTTTATCCACCCAGTAGATCCGGTCGCCCTGGATATAACCCTTTTCAATCTGAGTCCGACCGCGGGACATAAACGCCTTTTTCGTCGTCAGGCTGTATTTCAGGTAGCCGCCTTCGATCGAATCGGACGTTTCCCGAAGATGGCAGCGGCCAAAGGCTTCCAGGTACTTGTCGTCGACATGGTAATAGGCGCTGTCCGAATGCAGGATGAGGTCGCGATACATAATGACCGCGGAGTCGTTAAGCGTTACCTGGGAGTGCTCCAGGTCGTAGACGATTTGCCGGGCCTGGTAGTGTACGATATCGGAACTGTCCCGGCCGGTCGTATCCGGGGCCAACTGCAGGAACAGAAAAAAAATCATTCCTTGAGGATCTCTTTATAGCTGTCGAGAACGACCCGGTAATATTTTAATGCCTTTTCCTCGTCGCCCAGCGCCCGATAAATATCGGCCAGCCCCTCGTTCAGGGCGAGGAGCGTTTCCATGCTGACTCCTTCTTTCAGGTGCCGGCACAGCTCCAGCGCCTGCTGGTAATAATTGATGCTCGACTGGTACCCGCCCTGCTTGAGGGCCTGGGTGGCGGATTTCATCACAAACTCGATCGCTTTCTTCTGGTTGCCGCCGCTCAAATAATGAAAGGCCGCGAACTCTTCGTAACCGTGCATGCGGCGGTAATAGTCGGCGAACCGAAGGTGGCGCTCCTCCTTGTCGGAGATGAGATTGTATATTTCGTCGTGAAGCTGGGGCGATATGAAAGCGTAGCGCCGGAACACCCGCTTCAGGTAATTACCGGTGACGAAAAACTCGAACTGGCCGTAATCCTTCTGGTCGATTGGGAAATCCTGCGGATCGATCTCGGTGCCGCAAACCGCCAGGGCGTATAGCATCTCGCGCCGTTCATTCAACAGGTCCAGACGCCTTTTGATGATCGTTCGCAAATCGTGAAACGGCAGGTTGAAGCTGACCATGGTCGTTTCCCCGGCGTACTGGTTGTAATTATAGGCGGCCCTTTCCTCGTCGTACAGCAGCAGATACTGGCTGACCTGAAACGGCGTCGCGGCGCTGAGGCTGATCCGCTCGCCGATCCGGATTTCGATAAAATCCTCGAGTTGGCGATTGTCGATATCCCGCAGTTCGAAATCCTTCAACCCGCTGATACCGACCTGGGCCCGGGCGGAAGAAAATATGAAGAATATGTTTTCAAAGGCAAGGTTCTGCATGATGACCTGAATGAATTCCCGGGACGCGGCATCCATGTTCTCCGCGTCCTCGATAAAAATCATGGCCGGCATCTTCCAGGACATTTTCAGGAGAATCTCGGAGATACTGTTGGTGATTATCTCAAAGCGGGTTTTGGGCGCGAGCTTCTCCAGGATTGATTCTTCCTCACTCAAGGCCAGGAAATCAAGGACCGCCAGGTAAGCGGTTCCCAGATCCCGGATTTCAAGGTCGCGCAGTTTCTTTTCGATCGCCTTTTGCTTCTCCTCGATACCCTTGAGCTCGAAGAGGTTGAGCATCTGCTGGACTATCTCTATCACCGGTTTCAGGGTCCGGTTGGCCATGTAAGCGGGGCAGGCGGTGCGGATGATCTGCCGGTCGGACGTCGTCTCGGCCAGCTGGTCAAGAAAACAGGTCTTGCCGGAACCGGACGACCCGATCACGAGTACGCCTTTGGTCACGGTCAGGAGGCCTTTTAACGCCTCGATCTCCGCGGGGCGGGCAATGGCTAGCTCGGCGGACGGTCGTGCCGGGAACTTGAGATCCCGGAGCGGCGCGTCGATCCGGCAGACGAGGATCTGGCTTTTCATGCCTTCGATGCTCAGCATGCCGAGGGAGGTGATCTGATAATCCTCGATGACTTTTTGCTCCACTTCCTCGGAAATCAAAATCTCGCCGAACTTCGCGATGCGCGCCAGGCCTTTGGCCAATCCGACGTATTGGGAAAAACCGAAGCGCGCCTCGGCGTGGATTTCCCGCAGTTTGAGCAGGCAGGCGATGATGCTTATTTCCCGGTGGCGGATGATGATCATGTCTTTTTCGGTCTGATCGAGGACCGCCCCGAATCCTTCCAGCTGCCGGATTAAATCGACAAATTTCTCCCGGGTCAATTCGCGGATCAAAATGGCAATGTAGTAATCCATACCTCTCCCTCACCGATCGCCGGCCGGAATAAGGAAAGGCCGGGGCAACAGCGTCGGTAACGGATAAAATTTAAACTCTTTAACGCGGCTCATGGCGGCGATGACGATTTCGGGCGCCCACTCGTTCAAAACCTGCAGGCAGGCGCCGCAGGGAACGATGTGATCCACCTGGGGCGAATACAGGACCAGCAGGCGGAATTTTCGTTCCCCCTGGGCGAGGGCGTTGTGCAGGGCGACCCGTTCCGCGCAGACGGTCAGGGAATATGAAGCGTTTTCGATATTCATGCCGCGGTAGATCCGGCCCGGACCAACGTAAAGAACCGCTCCCACCCGGATTCGGGAATAGGGGGCATAAGCCATGGCGGCCGCTTTTTCCACGCCCCGGATCAGTTCCTGGGCGATTTTAGAAAAATTCTTTGCCATTATCCACGCCCTCGATTCCGAAAAATCCGGCGATCGTCCGGGCCAGGTCGGCGAAAGTTTCGCGCACGCCGAGATCGGTTCCCGGCCGGCCGGGACGGTAAGCGAGAATCGGCACGTATTCGCGGGAATGGTCGGTCGAAGGCGTCGTCGGGTCGTTGCCGTGATCGGCGGTGATGAACAGGCAGTCGTCGGGGCCGATCCGTTCCAGAACGCGGGCAATGCCCGCGTCGATGTCCGCCAGCCCGTCGCGGAAACCGGGCACGTCGTTGCGGTGCCCCCAATCCATGTCGAACTGGATGAAATTGGCGAGGATCATGCCGTCTTTCATTTCGGCCAGGGACTTGAGGACGTATTCCAGGCATTCCCGGTTGTTGACCGAATGATAGGTCCGGGTATAACCGCGGTTCCCGAAAAGGTTGTCAATCTTGCCGATCGCCGTCACTTCGTAATTACGGTCCTTGACCCGGTCGAGCAGGGTCGGCTGCGGCGGCAGCAGGGAATAATCCCGACGGTCCGAGGTCCGGTAAAAATTCGGAGCCGAACCGGTAAAAGGCCGGGCGATGACCCGGGCGACCGCGTGTTCGCCTTGAAGCTGAACCCGGGCGATCTCGCAAAAATGGTAGAGCTCTTCAAGCGGGAAAATATCGGTATGACCCGCGATTTGGAATACGCTGTCGGCCGACGTGTATACGATGGGTCTTTTTTGGGCGATATGTTCTTTGCCCAGCACTTTGATGATTTCGGTGCCGGAAGCCGGATAATTGCCCAGCACCCGGTGGCCGATCGCGTTCTCGAAATTCCGGATCACATCCGCCGGGAAACCCCGTGGATAAGTGGGAAAAGGCCGGTCCAGGATGAGCCCCATCAATTCCCAGTGTCCGGTCGTGGAATCCTTGCCGGGCGACTTCTCCGCCATGCGACCGAAATCGGCCAGGGGCTGGTCGGTCCGGGGTACGCCTTCGATATCGGTCACATTCCCCAGGCCCATCCGGCCCAACGTGGGCAGACTAAGGCCCCGGCAGGTCCGGGCCAGATTGCCCAGGGTGTTACTGCCCTGATCCTGATATAAACCGGCATCCGGCAGCTCGCCGACGCCGACGCCGTCCAAAATCAAAACGGTCGCCCTTTTCATTAAAAATATTATAGCCATTATTTTTTCCTTGTAAAGCATTTTCTATCGAAAATGATTACAGTGACAAACAGAACGATTACAGTGATTGAAGAAATATTATATCGGGAGGCATATAATAACCGGGGCGCGGAAAAAGCATCTGCCCCGCAGTGTCGGCGGGGCAGATGAGGTAAAAAACCGTATGCTTCGGAAGGGTTACTTCACGAGCACCAGTTTCTGAGACACAGTCTGACCGTTCGCTTCCAGACGGACAAAATACACGCCGCTCATGAGGCTGCGGCCCGCGTCGTCATTGAAGTTCCAGGTCACGGTCTTGGTTCCGGCCGGCTGAACGCCCTGAGCCAGAACTTTGACCAAACGACCCATGCCATCGTAAACCTTGAGGCTGACATTACCGGTCTGCGGAGTCGTGTAGGACAGCGAAACACGATTCTTAACCGGGTTCATGTTGGGCGCGAAACCGAAAGCCACTTTGGGCGTGGTTCCCGGCTTCTCTTCGACGCCCGGCGGTACCGACCATTGCAGCATCCAAACTTGAGCGGTTCCGTACCAGTCGCCGTTATCGTCACCGCCGCACACGTAGATCTCATTATGACCTTCCCGCGCAATCAAGAAGTCATTTCTGGCGAGCGGGAAAGTATAATTCGGCAGTGCGGTCCAGGTTCCGGCCGCAACATCATATTCCCAAGCCGCGGCGGTAACCGTTGCCAGGTTCTCAAAACCGCCAACCAGGTAGAGATACCAGTTGCCACCACGGTTCTGCTGGGTTGCGCCATTGATGCAGTTGGGAATAGGCAGAGCCGTGCCGGTCGACCAGGTAATTACCTGGCAGTTAGACGGATTGATAACTCCGGTATACAGGGTCGCGTACGCGGAAGAACCATTGTAGCCGCCGACGAGGTAGATCGTGGTATCGATTATCGCCACGCCGCCCATCTGGAAATTGGCGGGCAGTGCCGTGCCGGTCGTCCAGGCATTGGTATAGGTGTTGTAGATCTGGACGTTAGTGGTCGGGGCTGTAGAGGTAGAACCGCCCAGCATGTAGACCAGCGAGTCGTTGTAAACAACCTGACCGCCGCACATGCGCGCCAAAGGCATGACAGTGCCGTTTGACCAGGAGTTGCCCGCGACATCGTAGATCATGTTGTAGTTGTGGGCGGTGCCGTCATAACCGCCGAACACGTAGAACTTGCCGTTCACGTACGAGGCGTCAACCCAGTTATGTGCATGCGGCGAAGGGGCCATGGTTGCCCAGGTGTTGGCGACGGGATCATACTGGTATACGGAGTTGTAATAAGTACCGTAGCCATCAGGCGCGCCGTTGAACAAGTAGATCTTATCGTTGTCCGGATCATAGCCGGTGCCCTGACACATTATGGGTACCGGCACGTCGGCGCGCTGAATCCAGTTGCTGACCGTGGAGATCGCGGCTGTAGCGCGCAGCGTGTCGTTGGCTGGATTGACGTCGCCGGCCATCACGGTGAAGGCGGTCAGGTTGTAAATGAACCCGTCGCCCGCGCCGGGTGTCCAGAGCGGGAAAGTGTATGTGGTATCGGTAGCTGCGGGGATATTGACCAGGTTGACCGACTGCGTGTAGAGGGAGGCACCGAGCGAATCGATAACGAAATTAATCGAGAACGATTCCGTGTTATTGCCCGTGTTTCGGTAGGTCGCGATCGGCGCAACCGGTGTGCTGGGCGGAATCCGCGTAGCGGGCGCGGTGATCGACGCCGTCTTGACGTCGTGCTGCGCCACGTACAGTTCGCCGTTGATCGTGATGTTATCGATCGCGCCGTACCACTGCCAGCCGCCGCCGTCGTAGTAATACGCGTAAACCCGGAGCTGCGGATAGCTGACAAAGGAGTCGACGAAGACCGAATCCCAAGCGCCCGCGACGTCGGCCGTGTAGTTACGCATCGGCCGGACGACCCAGGTCGAACCGTTGTAGTATTTAACGCCTACTTGGAAGATCTCAGCCGAAGCGAGCCAGTTGAAGGTGATACCCCACTTCAGTTTGTGGGTCGTGGACGGATGGGGCACGATGATCGGTGAAAACGCGGTATCGTTGAGGGTCGGCGCGCCGCTGCCGGCCGCGTCGTCGTCAAACCAGAGGCAGGAATCCTGGGCCGCGGGCGGAACATAGCCGACATGGAGGCCCGAAGTCGCGACGCCCCAACCGTTGGGGAAAGCATAGGCCCCGGTGTGAGTCCAGCCCTGGAGACCGGTCTCAAAAGTCCAGCGGATCGTGTCGTCCATGCTGATGCCCACGTCGTAAACCCAGATCATATCTGGACCGGACTGGTCCAGAACGTAAACGTAGTGACCGTCGAACGCGCAGTCCGCGGTCGAGGCGCCGGTCATGCCCGCGTCCAGAGTCCAGGTGGACTCGGGCGTGGTATTCGGCACACCCGCGGTCATGACGTACTGGAATAAATTCGAGGGCGGACCCGACTCGTCGCACATGAAGAGCTTGGTCGGCTGAGTGGTCGCGTGGAAACCGCCGGTCATGCCGGACGGATAGGGGTTGACCGACCATGTGGTCCATGAACCGGACTGGGCCGGCTGGGCCCAGGCGCAGGCGTTGGCCGTCCAGTCGCAGGCGTAGTTCGCGTCGCTCGCGAGGTTGAAGTCATAGCCCTCGCAACCGCTCCACGGCAAGGTCCGGTACGCGGAACCGGTGCCGGTCGACAGGTTGACCGCGTAGATGGTGTTGCTGTAAGCGGCCATGTACATCGTGTTCGAACCGCCGTAACCGATGCCCAACCGGTAGGAGGGCACGCCCGAACCGAGAGTCACCGAGTCGATCTTGGTGCAGGGCGAGGTCTTCTGGATGCAGTACATTTTGTTGTAAGCGCTGTTCCACTGCGTGACCCAGAGGCCATCCCGTTCCCAGTCATAGGCCAGACCCCAGCAGTAACCGGTCGCGTTGATGGCGTCGAGGGGGATCTGATCGACCAGAACGGCCGGAGCCCGCGAACCGGTATAAACCGGAGCGCTGCCGTTGTGATTAACTTTAAATACATGGCTCGGCGCGCCGGTGTTCGTCAAATCGGTGTTATCGCCGTAGACCATGGTTGCTAAAACCAATCCTAATAAAAGAATGGTTAGCTTTTTCATTATACCTCCTTAATGGTATGATGGTATGATTGAGGATAATCCTTTTTCGGAGTCCGAATCCTATCCCCGGAAGACGCGGTTCCTACCTTTTTTATCAGTTGACCTCCTTTTAGATTTAAAAATATTATGATAAATAATCTTAGCCGTAAAAGAGTCGCTTTGAGGAAAGAAAAAACCCTACGCTTGAGTTTTTTGCTGACCCGCTGCTAAAAAATTTTCTTTTAGGAGCTTAATCGTGACTTTGATATTATAACCGTTTTATCACAAAAGTCAAGCCCTATATTAACTTCCCCACCCCTAAGATCGACTTATTACTAAGACTTAAGTATCCAATATGTATATTATAATGTTTTTTAGACTTAAGTCAAGGGGTAAAATAAAGATGACCGATGACCAGGATGACGGATAATAGAAAAAAACCGGGGATTAGATATTATTGGGTGTTGTCAAGAAAACTAATGGAATATCGGGATCATTTACTATTGTGTAAGCACGATTTTTTGAGTACGGGCGGGTCTTTCCCCATTAATGAATTGGATAAAATACACACCCGCGGGTTGGTCGATCCGGATCTGTCGTCGATGCCGTCCCGCCGGATAAGAACCCCGCAACAATACCTGCCGCAGCCGACCGTTGACATCAAAAATCCTCAGTTTGACTTCCGAGACTTTATCCAACGAAAATTCAATAGTCGCCTGTCGGCCGGTAACCGTGGCGATCCTTAAATCCGGGACAACCGGTTTAACTAAACGCTCCTCCGCGACCCCGAAGACCGGCTCGACATGCCCGCGGATCATCCAATCGCCGCCGGGCAGGGATACGCTGAAAGAATCGTTATACAACTGCCACATGAATCCGGGATGGTCGATCACCCGGTCAAAGACCAAACCCGGGCAGTAGGGCAGATCGCCGACCTGGACGTAAAAAATGAACATATCCTTACCGGCCGGAAAAAAGTTCTGCGTGGTGTCCAGGGCGAAAAAATTCCAGCTCCCGCGGTTAACCGGGACGCGCCGGATTTCCTGATGCAGGCTCTCCGGCCGGCCCGCGCCGCTGTACAACCGGAAGGTCGCGGTATCGCCGCCCGGTATCGGCCATGAATCGTCGCCGATGTAAATGGCGATCGAATCGGCGAAGCAATCGTTGGTCATGGGATATTGAACGCCCCACCCGTTATTCTGATAATCCCAGGCCCAGACACTGCCGGTAACTCCATCGTCGTAATGAAGCCAATTGGTCGCTTCGACCTGGAGCGTCAGGGTATCGTTCCGGTGATCCATATCACCGTTAGCCTGGGTATAGACCGTAACCGTGTAATGGCCCCGCGCGAAAATAAAGGAATCGGGAAAAGCCGTCAACCGGGTCGAATCCGGCGCCAGGGCTACGCTGAGTTGCGAATGATACCCCCCCGGTTCAATCCGGCAATGAACCGTGAAGACGCATGAATCAGTGCCATTATTCTTGAATGTCGCCCGGGGATAAACGATCGAATTTTCGAATATCACATGCGGGATATTAATGGAATCGGTTCCGACGTCGATGATCGCCACGGGCAGCCCGAAAGCGTAAAGCATCTTCCGGACAATATAATCCCAGTAAGGTTCGGGATCGGGCTGCCGGCCGTCGATCGTCCAGAAAGAAGCGGATATCGGCCGCGCCGCGGGATGGACCAGGGCGACAATCTGGCTGCGGACGACGTCGACCAGCTCGGACGCGGCCTGGGAATCCGGCGCAAGGGCATCCGGCCAGAACCCGTTGGCCTGATAGTCGGCATGAAATGTAACAGACTGGTAAGGTGTTTTCAAGCGATCCTGAACCAGGCAGGAAGACCCGTTCCAATAATCCGTATCCGCCGCGGCCACGTGGAAATTCGCGTTTAACCAGGGCCGGGGTACTCCGCTTAATATCAGGTCCTGACCGATCAGCCAGACCTTTCCGCCGGCCGCCAGGTAATCCTGGATCTGCGACTGGTCCGCGCTCGTGAGCGCCGGCGGAAAACCCTGGGTCGCGCCCCACCAGTAATCGTAAACATTCCAGATCACAAGCGGATAGTGTTGCATTAACGCGAGATCCGGGCCGTTCTGCGCGGGGTCCAGGATCGGTCCGAACCAGTCAAAGGGTGCCGTCTGGAAGATCCGGGTCAGGGTGTTATACCACCCGGAATCGGGTTTGATGGCCGGACCGAAAACTGAGTACCCGGGGTCTTCGACGAACAGGACCATGCCGCGGACCGGCGCGGGTCTTAATCCTGGCGCCGGTTCGCTCGCCGGAATCGCATACGGGAATTCCGTACCCCGGGTTACGCCGGGTACCGCGTCAAATCCGTAAAGACCGAGAACCGCGGCCAGTCCCGCCAAAAAAGCGCTGGTTTTTTTCATACGCTACATCCGGTTGATGATCGACGCGATATAACCGGCGCCGAAACCATTGTCGATATTGACCACGGCGATACCGGGCGCGCAGGAATTAAGCATAGTCAGGAGCGGCGTCAGGCCTTTTAAACTCAACCCGTATCCGACGCTGGTCGGCACCGCGATTATCGGCTTGGAAAAAAGACCGCCGACGACCGACGCCAGGACGCCGTCCATGCCTGCGATTACGATCAGGACCCGGGATAAGGCGACCTGGTCTTTATGGGCTAAAAGCCGGTGAATACCGGCCACGCCGACGTCGTAAATTCTCTGCACTCGACTGCCCATGATTTCGGCGGTCACCGCTGCTTCTTCCGCGACCGGGATGTCCGCGGTCCCGGCGCTGAGAATGGTGATCACACCCGAACCGGTCGGAATTTTTCCCCGAAAAAAAATACGGGCGGCCGGGAAATGACGGCCCCTGGGGAATCGGCGTTTCAGAATTCGAGCCAGGCCGGGATCGACCCGGGTCAGGAGGACACGGTCATGGGATCGGAACAATGTACGGGCAATCTCCAGAACCTGCGATCGGGTTTTTCCTTCACAGTACACGACTTCCGGAAAACCCTTACGCTTTTCGCGGTGCAGGTCAAGTTTGGCGAAACCCAGGTCTTCGTACGGATCAATGAATATCTTTTTTTTCTTCGTCCGGCGCTTGACCATTAAAATACCTCGGCGGAAAACTTGTAGATCTCCGCTTCTTTATCCTGATAGGCGTTCTTAGGCAGACCGGCTTTGTGGCAGGTCTGTTCCAGGAATTCGGTGACGTTCCATCCGTACTCCGTCGCGACCTGGGGCAGAAGAAGGCCGCTGGCATAACCCCTGCGGATCAAGAGACCGTCCCGGCCGATGACGATATCTTTGAAATCCCGGACCGGCGCCAGGGGCGTGAGGACCGAAATTTCGATCTCGAGCTCCGCCAGTTCGCCCGGGGTGACCGGATCGAAGCGGGGATCCTCCAGGGCCGCGGCCCGCGCCATCTGCTGGCAGGAAAGATAGACGGGCTGATCGCCGATGATCCGACCGATACAGCCCCTAAGGTCTCCGTCCTTCTTGATCGTCACGAAAATCCCGTAATGTTCTTTAAGTTTTTCGGTCAGGTCTTTGACCGCAACCGCGTCTTTGCCCTTGACCGCGGCTTCAATCGCGTCCCGGGCGATCGATTTGAGCTTCGCCTTTTCTTTATCCGACAATCCCAGATCCACGCCCACTTTTTCGGATTTTTCTTCGCGATATATGGCCGCGGCCAAGTAACCCACCACCTGGCGGTAATCGCCGGTAACGTTGCCGCTCGTGGCGTAAACCAAGGGCTGAGCCCGGGTCGCGCCCAATTTCCGGGCGACGAGGAGGGCGGTGACAATCGGGCCGCCTCCGCAAGCTTCGCAGCTGTCCGCGCTCAGGCGCTTGTTGAGCAGTTCCGGGTCGAAATCGGCGACCGCTTCGACCACCCGGTTATCCAGGCTTTCTGCCTGGGCCTGACCGTGATAATGGGAAAGATCGGAACTGGCGACGATTAAAACCTTCCGGCCCTTAACCGCGGCCGCGATCGCGTCGCTGAGCGTCTGGCAGGTCGGGTAATCCTGGGTGCCCATGACGATCTCCAGGACCTGAAACTTGGTCAAAACCGTTTGGAGGAATGGAATCTGAATCTCCGTGGAATGCTCGGCTTCATGGGCCGCCGGTTCATAGCGGATGCTTTTGTCGGCTTTCATCAGCTTCCGGGCCAGGGTCAGGTCGTATTCGACCTTGCCCAGGGGCGTGACGCGTCCGGCCATGGTGTCAATCGAAGCGCCCGAGAACCCGTAATGGTGGCTGGGTCCGATCACGATCACGTCGTCGTAATCTTGGCCTTGGACCGTCTTATATGCGAAGGCCGCGACCGGCCCGGAATAGACATAACCGGCGTGCGGCGCGACCAGGGCGATTATTTTCCCGTCTACCTTTCCTCCGGCCTGATTGAGATAGGACTGGATCGTATCCTTCAGTTCCGAATCCTTGCCCGGATACCAGGACCCGGCATGGATGGAGCTGCGGTATTCGTTCGCTTTGCAATTCTGGGCCATGATCAATAAACCCGCGAATATTGCTCTTACGATCGAATGTCGGAAACCCGCCAAGGTTTCACTTGCCCGGCGCGACCGCCCGGCCGATCAGGGCGGCGACAATGCTTTTGAATAAATCAAGGGGGATAAAGGGTAAAATCGCCATGCTCAGAGTGCGGTTCAGGGATAACTTCATGACGAACGCGAAATGAAGGCCGCCGAAAAGATAGATGATGAAGACTCCGATCATCATCAATCCGATCTGGAAAACAAAACGCTGGTTTTGGTTGAAAGCGCGTCCAATAATCAGCGCGGCCGGAATAAAACCGATCAGATAGCCGGTGGTGGGACCCAGCAGGTGGCCGGACGTCCCGCCCGTAAACCAGGGGATGCCGGCAAAGCCCAGCAAAAGATATATCATCATACTCAATCCGCCGTAAAAACTCTTTAACACGACTCCGCTGAGAAGCACGACTAAAACCTGGCCGGTCAGAGGCACGGGCGTGAACGGCAGGGGTATGCGGATCTGAGCCGCCAGCCCCATGACCGCCGCCATGAGCATGGACAATCCCAACCTTTGCGTCCAGGCTAATCGGTCGAGCCATTGGTAATAGATTATTTTACTCTGGTTAAGGTAAGCCCTGGTCGATCTTTGGTTCATTAAACCTCCGTTCGTCTAATAATATTTTATCTAATTAACCGGGAAAGTCAAGGTTGCCGGACAGGTGGCCGATCCTTTTTCCGTGGATTGGTGGGTTTTGAAATGCGCTACGGTGCAATAGTTTTTGAATTTCGAAACTAATATTTGGGATTTAGAATTTGTTTAGTATTTCGAGTTTAGAATTAAGTATTTAGAATATTATTGACAACCACCGGTGATTTGATTACGATTGGGGATGAAACTTTCGGAAATTGCGAAAATCGTCCGGGGAAATCCCTATGGCCGGAAGGATTTCCGGGTCCAGTCCATCCAACCTCCGGAAACCGCGGGACGCGAGGATCTGACATTTCTTTTTCAGCCGGGTTTACGCACCCGGGCCGGAGCCGTGATCGCGGCGTTCCCGGTGCCCGGCAAGAGCGGCGTGGTCGTAAAAACACCCCGGATGGCCATGTACCGGCTGCTTAAAAAAATCTCCGCCCCGGCCGTTCCGGTCGCGGTTTCCGACCGGGCGGTGATCGAAGAAAAAGCCGTGATCGGCCGGTCGAGCCGGATCGAACCCTTCGCCGTGATCAAAAGCGGAGCCCGGATCGGGCATCACGCCGATTTCGGCGCCCACTGCTATGTCGATGCCGAAGTCCGGATCGGCAATTACTTTACCCTCGGCCCGAACTCGGTTATCCTCGGCGACGTGACCATCGGTGATTTCGTCGAAATCGGCGCGAATTGCGTTGTCGGCAAACCCGGTTTCGGTTATATTAAATTACAACGCTACGAACGCCTGCCCCACGTCGGCGGAGTCCGGATCCGCGACCATGTCGAAATCGGCGGCAACGTTGCGATCGACCGGGGGACCGTCGGCGACACGGTGATCGGCGCCGGGACCAAGATCGACAACCTGGTGCATATCGGCCACAATGTCCGGCTGGGCCGGAATTGTCTGATCATGGGTCAGGTCGGCATTGCCGGTTCGACGGTTTGCGGCGACAATGTCGTGCTGTGCGGCCAGGTCGGTCTGGCCGACCACATCCGGGTCGGCGACCGCGCCGTTATCTTCGCCAAATCCGGAGTGTTCAAATCCGTGCCGGCGAATGCCGTCTGGTCGGGAATTCCCGCGCGTGATCACCAAACGGTGCTCAAGACCCTGGCGCGAATTTATAAATGCGGCCAAGCATAACCGTCGCCGGTGCCGCGCTCTCCGGACATGCCGCGCGGCTGGTCCTGACCCGCAGCCCCAACTTGCAAATCAACCTGGTAAATGACGGCCGGCGGTCCCGGCCAATCGCCGTGGAATTGAAGAATATCCGGGTTAAAAACCACCTGGTGAACCTGGGTCGTCGGCATCCGGTTCGGATTGTCGAGCACCTTTTCTCCGCCCTTTACGGCCTGAATTTCTTCAGGATCCGAATCGACCTTTACCACGATGAACTGCCCTTCTTTGACGGGTCAAGTCTGGTTTTCGCGCGCGCTTTGGAAAAACTGGGGTCGCCCCGAACCCCGCCGATAAAATACCGGCCCGGAGCGGTCCGCGTCCGGCGCGGTCAGTCCTTCCTCGAATACCGCCCGGAACCGATTGACCGGCTGCTTGTCGACATGACTTTAAGCCACGCTTATATCGGCACCCAGCGGGTTGCGTTGACCGTCACGCCCGCGTCTTATAAAAATAAAATCGCGCCGGCCCGGACCTTCGTTTTTACCGACGAACGCGACCCGAGACTAAAAAAGCTTCCTCCCTATGGTTTTGCGTTAACGCACCGGGGATTTTACTCCGCCGCCCGGCCCCGTTTTCCCGACGAAGCGGTGCGCCATAAGATCCTGGACCTGCTGGGCGACCTCTATATCCTGGGCGGCCGGCTGCGCGGCAAGATCACCGGATACAACACGTCACATGTATTGAATTATGAATTGGTAAAAAAAATATTGGCAACTATGCGTTGATCGTTGGCGTATGCGCTTCCCATAGGGCGAAACGCCCTTTGAGCTAACTAATTTGTCACCCTGAATTCATTTCAGGGTCTGTTTTTAGATGCTGAAATAAATTCAGCATGACATCCATGTATTGATAGATTATCTTCTATTGTGGTTATAAACCCGCCGGCAGGCCGGTGATATTTTTGAAACTCTCCTGGGTTTTTTCCATAATTTTTTTCCGGGCGTCGTTAAACGCGGCCCGGATCAGATCCTCAAGCATGGCCGGATCGTGATCCGCGTAAACCTGGGGTTCGATCTTGACCGAAGTCACGTTTTGTTCGCCGTCCATTTCGACGCGGACCATCCCGCCGCCCGCGCTGCCCTCAACCTTAATCTGGCGCAATTCTTCCATCAGCCGGGCCTGGAGTTTCATGGCTTCTTTGAACATGTCCTTCATCGGACCTCCTCGCCGTCGAACATGTTCATGATCTTTTCGGCCAGCAGGTCGGTTTCCTTCTTGGTCTCGGCCATTTTTTCGATTTTCAGTTTCGGCTCGGCATTGATCACCTTTTTCAGGGCTTCAACCAGGGGCTCCAGGTTGTTCGTCAATTCCTTGGCGATAAATTCGTTCTCCGCCCGGATGATTACATTTTTCCCGTCATTTTCAAAACCGCTCTTTTCGACGATCCCGGCCAGTTTTTTGCTTTTCTTCTCCAAAACCGCCACCAGCGCGGATTTTGTATCGGCCGGCGGATCGGCCTTTTCGGCGGCCGGGTTGCCCGAGTTCGGATTTATTGCCGCCGGCGCGCCGGTCAACTGACCGAGCACGATCTCCAGGGCAATCCGGTTGTTGGTCGAGCGCTTAACCGATTCCTCGGCGCGCAGGCAGATCTCAATCATATTGACGATCTCGTCGCGACTGACGCGAATCTTTTTCAGGTTGACGATCTCATCGGCGCTCAATTCCAGGTAGTCGTCGGACAATCCGGCGCTGAGCAGAAAAAGTTTCCGAAGATAATTCACGAATCCGCGATATACTTCAATCGTGTCGACTCCCTCCTCGACCGCCTGGTTAAGCATTAAGATCACCGCGCTCAGGTCTTTCTGAATGATTTTCCGGGCGAGGTTGAAATAAAAATCGTAACTCAAATAACCGACCAGCCGGAAGACGTCCTGTTCCGTGATTTCGCCTTCGATGAAAGATGCGAGCTGTTCCAGGATGCTTTCCGCGTCCCGCAGGCTGCCGTCGGCCCGGACCGCAAGGTGATAAAGGGCCAGGTCGGTGATCTGGAGTTTTTCCTTATCGGCGACGTCCTTCAGACGCTGAGTGATCTCAGCCAGGGACATCCGCTTGAAGATAAAACGCTGGCAGCGGGATAGAATGGTCGCGGGCATTTTCGTCTGGTTGGTCGTCGCCAGGATAAAAACGACGTTGGCCGGCGGTTCTTCCAGGGTTTTGAGCAGGGCGTTGAACGCTTCCGGGGTAAGCATGTGAACTTCATCGATGATATAGATTTTAAAACGACCCTGGAGCGGCGAGTACTTTACCCCTTCCCGCAAATTACGGATCTCGTCGATGCCCCGGTTTGAGGCGCCGTCGATCTCGATGACATCGATGCTCCGGCTGGCGGTGATTTCCCGGCAGGACTGGCATTCCTGGCAGGGCAAGGCGGTCGGTCCGGTCGCGCAGTTCAGACTTTTCGCGAAGATCCGCGCGGTGGTGGTCTTGCCGACCCCACGCGGACCGGCAAACAAGAACGCGTGACCGACGGCGCCGCGTTTGATGGCGCCCCTAAGGGAAAGCACGACGTGACTCTGGCCGGTGATCTCGTCAAAATTCTGCGGCCGGTACTTAAGCGATATAACGCGGTGCGGTTTCATTTTTCCTTTTTTCCTTTCAATCTATTATTTAATTTTAATTCGTCATCGGTCATCCGTTATCCGTTCCCAGTAACCCGTTATCTGTTATCCATAACCTTTTATCCACCCTCACCCTTATTAAGACAGGGTTTGGGATTTAGGGCTTGGGGCTTAGTTTAAGAAGATTAAATCCTTTATCTAATTCCTAAGCCCTCTGCCCTAATCCCCAATGATACCGGTCGTGCGCTCTCTTTGCCTATATCTTCAGGAACAACCGAACCGGGAACTCAGACCAGGTTTCCTTACGACCAGCCCTTTTCTACTTACCGTTGCTTCCTTCCGGACCTGGCGGGGTTCATAGCCGGTACCGTCATAAGACCCGATCGTCAACGTTCACCGGGTTTCGCCTGTGGACCCTGAAAACGGTGACTCAATAGAGCCTTCGACCCCGCTGTAGCGGTTTGCGGGTCAATCCCGGTAAAACCGGGACCTCAGGGCACCGCTAACTCCCCGTCTAGCACGACCGGCTCTTACTTGGAAAAAAATGCTGTGATCTTTACCGGCACCAATGCGGACTTTGGACGGCCGCGCTTCCCGGAGCTGGGGATACCCGACGACGTAGACCAGAACCAGGACCGCGACCAAGATCAGAATATTTAACAGGATCTCGGTCCGGCGGATATTCACTTACTTGCCTTTAAGTATCTGCTCCTTTTTCACCAGGTATTCCATGGCCTTCTTCGTATCGCCCAATTCCCGGTAACAAATGGCGAGGTTGGTAAAAGCGTCCAGGTTCTTGGGATCATATTTGAGCACTTTGTCTTCGTACACGCTGACCGCCTTTTTGTAATCCTTCAACTGCATCAGGCAGACGCCCACGTAGAACCAGGCCACGACATCGTCGTCCTTGATACTGGTGACTTTTTCAAACCGCACCTGGGCCTCGGTCCATTTCTGGTGCTTGATGAGGATCTCGCCGCTGAAAAAGAGCGCATCGAGGTCATCGGGGTTCAAATCCAGGGCGGCGGACAGGTTATTCAAGGCGATTGTATCCTTCTGCCCGTTGTAATAAGTAATGCCGGTATAGTAATAAGACCGAGCCAGACCGTCCGTGGCCCGGACGAATTTTTCAATATTCCGCGACTGACCGGTCCAACCGTTGTCGAATCCGAGCTTGACTTTAATGATCTTGTCCAGTTCGTCGTTCTTCTTCGCGCTGTAAAGGCGGAAAATTTCCTGGGCCAGCGCCTTATCGAACTCGACATTCTGGAACACAATTTTCTTCGAGTTTTCGTAACCGGTGGCGAATAATTTTATGGACTTTTCAAAATAAATCAAAGCGGTATCGTATTGTTTTGAATCGAAATATGACTTGCCGATTTGGAAGTAAGATTCGGGATTCTGGGGGTCGATCTGGACCGCTTTTTTATAAGCCGCGCTCGAAGCCTCTTTATTTCCGAGCTGGTCATAAATCAAGCCTTCCAGGATAAAGATATTGACGTTAGTCGAATCTATTTGTCTGCATATCCTCAAATCTTTCAAGGCTTCGGCATTTTTGATTTCAGTCTTTTCGGCGGCCGCGAGCACCGCAGAATTATAGAAAGTTTGCCAATATGACGAGGTATAGTTTTTATCGGCAAGGATCCACAGTAGGGTTTTAACTGAATCAACTTTTATAGCTTCCCAAAAGGCTTTCGTCGCCGCGACGGAATTAGAGAGCCCAAGTTCACATTTAGCAAGTAATGCATAAGCTTCAAAATCCGCGGGTATTTCCTTGGTTCCAATCAGACACTGTTCTTTAGCCAGTTCCCATCTTCCGCCAACGATATGGATCCTAGCCGCGTTCTTCCATGTCGAGGGACAGCCGATAAAAAATAATACGACCATCGCTAATAATGAAATTTTCTTCATCATGCCTCCTTGAGAAATATTTTAGTCAAAATCCGATAAAAGTCAATAAAAAAAACGCCCTTGACAATCCGCGCGCCATACATAAAATAACCGCATGGCTCAATTCGTGGTCGCGATCGACGGTTATGCCGGATCGGGCAAAAGCACGACCGCCAAAGCGGTCGCGAAACGGCTTAAATTCATCTATCTCGACACCGGCGCTATGTACCGGGCCTTCACTTTCAAGTATCAGCAAAAAACCGCCTCGGAAAAGATCGACCTCAAGGTCGTTACCGAGCTGCTCCGGGACACCCGGATCGACCTCGTAACCCGGGGTAACGAGACTCTAATCATCCTGGACGGCCGGGACGTACGCCGCGAAATCCGGACGCCCCGGATCAACGACTTCGTCTCCCAGATCGCGGCGATCCCCGAAATCCGCGAGTACATGGTCAAGCGCCAGCGCGAAATCGCGGCCGACCATAAGGTCGTCTGCGAAGGCCGGGATATCACGACCGTGGTTTTCCCGGACGCCCAGGTCAAAATCTACATGGACGCGGACCTGAAAACCCGGGGCCGGCGCCGGCAAAAGGAACTGCAGGACAAGGGGATCGGGATCAACCTGGACGACGTGATGAAGAACCTTAAGTTCCGCGATGATTTTGATTCCGGCCGGGAGCACTCTCCCCTGCGCCGGACCGCGGATTCGATTCTCGTCGACACCACCGACCTGACCATCGAGCAGGAAATCGACCTCGTGGAAAAAATCGTAAGGGAGAAAATAGCCGCTATCTAGCTGAGGGGCGTCCCGCCCCGAATCCCGATAAGCCGAGGGGCGTCCCGCCCCGAACATTATTTTTCATCTTGGGCGAGGACGCCCAAAAGCTGAGCGGTTAGGTTTTCAATATCGTCTTCCCCATCCAACCACTTTACGTCCGGTATTTTCCCGAACCAGGTCATCTGACGCTTCGCGAAGTTGCGGGTATTTTTCTTCGCCCGGTCTACGGCCTCCGCCAGGGTAACCTTACCCTGCAGATATTCGATCAGTTCCCGGTAGCCGATCGTGCGCAGGGCACCAGCTTCAGCCGGGTAACCCATTTTCAGAATTCCTTTGATTTCGTCGACCAGTCCATCCGCGATCATCCGGTCAAAACGCCGGTTGATCCGGTCGTAAAGCGCCGGGCGTGGCCATCGGAGGCCGATATAACGGGGACAAAACCGGGCGCGCGGTTTGGGTAAGGTCAGCAGGCTGCTCATCGTTTGCCCGGTCAATTCCCGGATCTCCAGACCCCTCATTATCCGCTGTTTATCATTCGGTTTGACCCGCCGCGCCCAATCCGGATCGGTTTCCCGGAGTTTCCGGTACAGGTATTTCAGACCCCGGGTTTTAAGTTCGTGGATTAATTTTTCCTTGGTTTCACGGGTCGACCGGGGCAGCGGATGGAGCGGATCGAAGAGCGCCTTGATATACAGACCCGTCCCGCCGCACACGATCGGCGTTTTTCCCTTTTCCATTATTATCCGAATCCTCTGCTCCGCGTCGCGGCCGAACTGACCGCAGGAATACTCCTTATCCGGATCGATAAAATCGATCAGATGGAAAACAGCGCTCCGGCGCTCGGTCGCGGTCGGCTTGGCGGTTCCGATATCCAGGTGTTTATAAATTTGCCGCGAATCGGCGGAGACAATCTCGCCGTTAAGTTTTTTCGCGAGCGCGATGGCCAGGCCGGTTTTACCGCCGGCCGTCGGTCCCACGATGGTGTATACGTTTTTCATGGTGGAAGCCCGGCCGCGGTTAGATATTTCCGCTGAACCGGGCGATGATATTAAGTAGCTCGAGCCGGACGACAATGACCACCGCGCCGCCCAGACTCAGGAACGGGCCGAACGGGATGGGCGTTTCCCGCTGTTTCCGGGTGACCGCCAGGTAGATAATACCGATGATCGCGCCGAACACGGCCGCGATGAAGATCGCCAAAATTATATTGGGAAATCCGACGAAGGCGCCGATCATCGCGGTCAGGTAAACATCGCCCATACCCATCACTTCCTTCTTATACGCCCAGCCGCCGAGGACGCGGATCAGAAGGATCAGGCCGCCGCCGAAAGCCGCGCCGATGAGGCCTAAAATCAGGTTATGCTTTGTCAGTTGATATATGATACCCAGAATAATTCCGGGCATGGATATTATATCCGGGATCAGTTGGTGGGTAAAATCGATGCCGCTGATCACGATCAAGCCGCAGAAGAAGAACAGGTAAAAAAGGTAATCAAAGCTGATGCCGTAACGGAGAAAAAGGAACAGGAAGACGATGCCGGTCAACGCTTCGACCGCCGGGTACTGCCAGGAAATCGGCGCTCGGCAGCGGGCGCAGCGGCCGCGCAATATGAGAAAACTGATGATGGGAATGTTCTCATACCCGGGAATGGGTTTTTTGCATTTCGGGCAGAAAGACCGGGGTTTGACGATCGAGACCCCGCGCGGCAGGCGGTAGATCAGGACGTTCATGAAACTGCCGAATACGGCGCCGAAAAGGAAAGCGAAGACGGGGTAAATAATATTCATGGCTCAGGCGGACGGCTTTAGATCCAGGTAGTAAACTGCGAAAGAATCTAGGCATTTAGAAAGGTCGCCGATGCTTTCGCCGATCATTTGCAGGACCTCGACATAGCTGCTGTAACCGATCCGGGGTATGGCCAGAACCGCCTTCTTCACGCCGGGCACGGCGGAGGGTAAAATTATTTGCTCCTCGGCCAGGCGGATAAAAATATCCGCGTTGTTCACCGGCTTGTACAGGTCCCGGTCGATGATGATCCGGTTGCCCGCGTCGACGAGAAACTTCACCAGCCCGTAGAACATGTATTTGATCCGTTCCATGGCCTGGACGCCATCGGGCGTGGCGACTATCTCGGGTTTGAGTTTACCCAGCATGCTCTTTATGTCGGTAATATTGCGGGTCATGGTTTCGTACATGGATTTGAACTGCTGGTTTTCCATATTTTTATTATATTAAGTTTAATGCTGTTGTCAACGAAAGAAGAAGGGGGGATTGCTCCCCCCTTTTTCAATTTACTTCCGTTTCTTGATTTTCTTAGTTGTCTTCTTCTTGATTTTCTTGGTCTTAGACATACCGCAGGACGCCATGTTTCCTCCTTTTATGATATATTATAACAATTATTCCTTTATTGTCAAGAGAAATTTGAACCGAGCGAATCGTTTTTCTCCGGTATTGACTTTCACCGTTTTTTTTGTATTCTACTTTTATGGGGTTATGTCTTTTTGTTCTTCTGCTTAATACCGCTGACGTTTACCTGGCCGAACTGGGCGGCGTCGTCAGCCCGGCCAGCAGCGCCTACATCGTCCGGGTGATCGAACGCGCCGAAAACCAGCGCGCCGTCTGCCTGATCCTGAAACTAGACACGCCGGGCGGACTCGACGAATCCATGCGGGAAATAACAAAAAAAATCGAGAGCGCCCGGATTCCGGTAATAGTTTATGTCGCGCCCAAAGGAGCTCGGGCGGCGTCGGCCGGCGTTTTCATTGTCTACTCCAGTCATGTCGCCGCGATGGCGCCCGGCACCAACATCGGCGCGGCCCATCCGGTCGGCATGGGCGGCGAAAAAATGGACAGCGTGATGGCCAAAAAAGTGACCAATGACGCGGTCGCTTACCTCCGGGCCCTGGCCCGGGAGCATAACCGCAACGCGGAATGGGCCGAAAACGCGGTCCGGGAAAGCAGTTCGATCGACGCCGACAGCGCGTTCGCGCTGGGTGTTTGCGATCTTATTGCCGGCGATGAGAATGAACTCCTGGCCAAAATCGAAGGTCGCGCGGTCGCCGTCCGGGGCGATACGGTCACGATCCACGTCAGGGACGCCCGAATGCGGACCGCCGCAATGACTCTGCGCGAGCGGCTGCTCCTGATCCTGACCAACCCCAACATCGCCTACATCCTGCTCCTGCTCGGTATCTACGGTCTGTTCTTCGAATTGCAGAACCCGGGCATGGTCTTTCCGGGCGTGGTCGGCGGCATCTCCCTGATCCTGGGATTTTACGCCCTGCACGTTCTGCCCGTCAATTACGCGGGCGTCGCCCTGCTTTTCCTGTCCGCGATTCTCTTCATTTTCGACATCTACGCGCCATCCCATGGAATTCTGACCGCCGGCGGCATTATTTCACTGATTATCGGATCGATAATTTTATTTGACAGCGACGTGCCTTATTTGAGAGTATCCTGGGAGGTAATTATGGCCGTTGTTATCGTCATCACCGCTTTTGTCGTTTTACTCCTGACGCTGGGCGTCCGGGCGCAATTCAAGAAACCGACCACCGGCCGCGAAGGGATGGTCGGCGAAGAAGGCGCCGCCCGGACCAAGATTAACGAACACGACGGCACCGTTTTCGTCCACGGCGAGTATTGGTCCGCGGTCAGCGATCGGCCCGTGGACAAGGACCGCCGGGTGAAAGTCGTGGAGGTTAAGGGTTCGATCTTGAAGGTTGAAGAAATTTAATGCTCGTTTTTTTCCTTTTTCGTCTGTTCGAATCCGGCCTCTTCCCCGCGCATGCCATCTTTCTGGAAAAATTTAATCCCGCCCATCTTGCTTACCGTCATTTTGAAGTATCAAGCTTTGGCCAGGAGCAGTTCGGACTGGCTGAATTCCGAACCCTCGAATTAACGCTCGCGGTCCGTTCCGGCGCCGTTGCGTTAAATACTTTCGGCAACGAGAACTACCGCGAGAACCGGCTCGCGTTCGGTTTCGGCGGTATTGTTAACCAACACCTGGCCGCGGGCGCGGAGATCGACATCCTCAATTGCTGGATCCGGGAACAAGCGAACCGTTTCAGCTACCGCCTCAAGGTCGGGGGCATCGGCCAGGCCGGTCAGTTCAAGATCACGTCCTGGTTGAACAACGTAAACCGGCCCCGGTTTAATGAAATCGACCGGCTGCCTTTGAGCTATGGCCTTGATTTTCGCTTTGCCGCGTCGGAACGGTTCACGCCGTGCTTTTCGATTCTCGGCGCCGAGGGAATCCGGCCTTTCTTTAAATTCGGATTCGACCTGACCCTGGCATCTCCGGTCCGGTTGACCGGCGGTATCAATTCCGATCCGGTTCAAGCCGAGTACGGCATCCGACTCCGTTTGCGGGCTTTTAATTTCATTTACGCGGGCAGCACCCATCACCAATTGGGCCTCACTCACGGCCTGGGCTTTCAGTTCGCCGCGCCGTGATTTCGATCGCCGTCTTCTACCTGGTCTGCGGCGGCGTCTTCGAGACTGAAGATACCCGCAATTTCGAGATTCTCCTCGACGGCCTCGAGGAACTCCGGGACAACCCCCTCGATTTGAATACCGCCGGTTTTGACGATCTCGCGCGAATCCCCTATCTCGCCCCAAACGATATCATCAAAATCATCAATTACCGTGCGACGCGCGGTTTCTTCAGCCATACCCGGGACCTGCTCAAAATTTCCGGTTTTAATAAAATTTTATTGGCGACGATCGAGCCTTATATCACGATCTCCGTCCGCAAATTCAAAATGAAAAGCGGATCCGAGCGGGTCCGCGCTCAGAAAACCTGGGCTAAGGCCGGTTCCGGGGAGGTGTACACCGCGACGAAAACCCTTTGGACCGACTACCGCTTGACCCTGATCACCGAGCAGGATCCTCACGAAACTTCGTACCTGGATTATCTCGCCGCCGGGCTGACGATCAACGAGGATTTCCGGACTTTCGCGCTTGGCAAATACGACCTGGACCTCGGTTCGGGCATATTATTCTCTTCGATCGGTTCGTTCTTCCAGGGTTTGGATTTTCAGATGATCAGCCATGAACGGGGCGTCATTCCCTACGCTTCCACGCGCGAAAACGGCGGTCTGTTCGGCGGCGCCCTGAGCGATTCCCTGTTTTTAAAATACACGCTTTTTTATTCCAATCAGAAACTGGACGGTCGGGTGGACAGCGCCGGCCAGGCCTGGTCCCTGGACGAATCGGGCGAGCACGTCGACTCGGCATCAATGGCGCGCAAGGACCGGATCCAGGAAGAGATTTTCGGCTATGACCTGAAATACGGTTTAGGCGGCGTCCGGGTATCGCATACTACATACCGGTGCGGCTACGCGCCGGAATTCGTTACCACTGATTCTTTTCGGCGGTTTTACGGCGACCGGTTCTGGATGACCGGCTTGAACCTTCGTTATGCCGGATCCGATTACGCCCTGTTTGGAGAGATCGCGCGCGCGGACCGTAACCGCGTCGGCGGCCTGTTCGGCTTCAGCGGCGTTTTTCCGTATATCGATTTTAACATCGCCGGCAAGTATTTTCCCGAAGGGTTTTACTCTCCCAAGGGGATCGAAGCGGAGAACGGCCGCTATTTGATGAATATCACTCTTGCCCACCGTTCGAAAATCGCGGACCTGAGCGCCGGGCTTAATCTGACCGACAACACGACCGAGGACTCGACCCGTTACGACCTGAAACTCAACTGCGCGCGGGAGATCGGCCGGTTCGACGCGCGCCTGCTTCTACGGTGGCTTTTCCACGAAGACATCCTGACCCTGGCCGCGTCGCGGGCGACAATCCGGGTCATGCCGCAGGATTTTTTATATGTTGAATTACGGCTCGAGGATAAAAATTCGTTTCTGACCGATCCCCAGGAAAGGGGCGTATTCGGCGCCCTGGAAGCGGGCCTGGATTTCAAACGGTGGGGTGCGAAAATCCGCTACGGCCTATTCGACACTGATTCCTACCAAACCCGGATTATCGCCTATGAACCGGGTCTTCCGGGAACGGTCAACAACCGCACGCTTTACAACCGGGGTCGTTACGGATTCCTGTTGTTGACATTAAAGCCCGTGAACCCGGTTGCCTTTAATTTCAAATATTCGGTTTTGGATCGCGATTCCCTGACCGCGCACATCGGCGGGCAGGTGGACGTGAAGTGGTAAGGTTGATAACTGGTTGGCGGTTTCGAAATGCGATTCGGTTTCGTTAGTCGTTGTCGTTTGACGAAACCGACCTTCGATGACGCCAGACGAAACGCCTTTCGCAACCGCAACCTTTTAATTTAAAATTTATTTAACCATGCCTCGGCTTTTGCGGCGGCTTCGTTTTCTTTCGTCGCCCGGAAATATGCAGCGTTGTTTTTAATCATGTTCTTTAAAAATTCCGTGTTAAATTTTAGCCTTGGATCATTGACAACCGGCGGTTTTTTAATTCTAAAATCATTAAAATCAAAAGCCCTGGGCAGGGGTGGGTTTTGCAATACCCAGAAATCCGGACCGTAAGGCAGCCTTAAATACTCGGGCTTCACCTGGTCCAGATCGTGATCCGGATGGGGTGCCGCCAGGAACACGCCGTCCTTAATTTTCGCGTCGACGAAACTCGAGAGCATTTCGATGTAAGCCCCCTGGATCGCATACCCGTCATAAGGCCGGTCATATTCAAACTTCACAAGCTCGGCAAGATAATTATCCACGCGGCCGGCGACCCGGTCCATAAAATCGGGATATTCCCGGCGCAAGTGCTTGATATACCAGGTCCGGCGCAGCAATTCCTTGTCGATTACGACCAGATCCTTGCGCACATTATCGACCTGCCGCAGGTATATGACCGGCGAGTATATGTCCCAGTAGGTCGATATCAGCAGGGCATTCGACGGCAGTTGTTGGATATGCGCCCGGCCGTAATCCCGGCCAAAGGTGTTATCCCGCAGCGTGCATTCGCGGTAATTGATCAGCGGGATCGCCAGGGCGATCGGCAGGGCGACAAACCATTTCAGATATTTCCGGAAAACCTTCAGGCCGAACCCGGTCGCGCAGATCAGCACGACCAGACTGGGGATGTAGTAAGATTCAATATCCGGGATCGAGTAATTGATCGTGTATAAAACGTTCAATAAAATTATCGCCAGGAATAGAAAAAATTTTTTCCGCGCTTCCTTATAAAGGAAATAAAAACCGGCCAGGACCGGAATGACAAAAACATATAATAGGTTGCGGCCAAGGATCGCCATGCCCCCGGCCAGGTTATGCGATATTTCCGAAAAGTTCGAGGTAAACATCCAGACCCGGTACTGCTTGCCGGTGATATGCCAAAAAAGCCGCTGAAGATTAACCGCGTCACCCCAGGCGACTGCGGCACCGCCTCGGGTTCGGACGAGGATGTACGCGTATAACGTCAAACCCAGGGCGAAGAAGCCCGCGGCGATCAACATTTTCCTGAAACCCGGCCGGTGGATGATGATCGCGTAAGCGATCGCCGGCAAAGCCAGGGAAAAAACGATCATATGGTTGGTAAATGATAAGCCCAACACGTACGCGAGAAGATAAAGGTCTTTGTCGCTTTTCACGCGAAACAACAGAAATAATATTAAAGTGCAGAACAGGGCGGTCAGGGGGTAGACTTCGTTCGTGATCGATGTCCGCCAGATGGTCGGCGTGAAGGCGAAGAGGAAGACCGGGATCAAATATGGTAATTTTTCCGCGATCTTATCCGGCGGGCGGCGCCGGTCTTCGATCCATCCGGACAGAAGAAAAGCGGCGGCCGCGGTCGAAAAAAGGGCGGAAAGCAAGTTCACATTGAAGATCGGTGAACCGGGCAGGCGGCTGAAAAAAAAGGAGATTAGCGTGTAGAGAGGGTACCCGGTCGGATGAGCAACGCCCAGCGTATAGCTTACGGTCGCGAGTTCGCCGGAATCGATCAGATAGAGGGTCGGGCACAAAGAAAACCGATAGACAAGAAAAATAACCATGGAGACGCCGATTAAAAAAAGAATCCCGGTTTTATTCTTCATGGATAATTATTTCGAGATCTGTGTCATTACGAGCAAAGCGAAGCAATCCCGGCGGTTCTACTTTCCGGCAAAATTCAACCTTAAGTTCGTCAGCTGAACCTGGATCTCCTTCTTCTCATCGGGACTTAATTTGTCTTCGATGATCTTGAAGAGCGACGCGATCGCGTCGATCGCGGTCTTGGCTTCGTTCAAATCCTTCTTCGGTTTCCCGGTTTCCGGATGGCTGGTCAGGCCCAGGTAGGCCCAGGCCTTGCCTTCGAGCGTATAAAGGTACATGAGGATGATCTCCTTGACCGCCACCGGTTCTTCGAGCAATTCCCGTTCTTTCTTTGGTTTTTCCATTTGTTCTTCGTCCATGGGATTATTTTATTTACGGTATTCCTTTTGTCAAGCCGGCTTTTTCCTTTTTATGCTTGATATATTCCAGCAACATAGGAATCAAGGAAATGATTATAATTAAAACCACGATGAACTTCAAATTATCCTTAACGAATGGGATGTTGCCGAAAAAATATCCGGCGAAAACGAAAAGCGCGACCCAGGCGATGCCGCCGATCACGTTGTAGCTGACAAAGGTGAAATAGTTCATCTTCCCGATCCCCGCCACGAACGGAGCAAAGGTCCGGATGATCGGCACGAACCGCGCGAGCACGATAGTCTTCTTGCCGTACCGCTCAAAAAATTTCCTGGTCCTTTCCATGTGCTCGTGTTTGATGAAGCGGGAAAAAAATTTTTCGCCGAAAAATTTTCCGAGCCAGTAATTGGCCGTGTCGCCGAGAATGGCGGCAGCGGCGAGAATCAAGAACAGGAGAATCACGTTCAAAGCGCCGGCGGCCGCCAGGGTGCCCGCAATGAAGAGCAGGGAATCGCCCGGAAGGAACGGCGTCAAAACCAGACCGGTCTCCATGAAAACAATCAGGAACAAGAAGATGTATACATAATTGCCGTAAGTTTGGATCAGAGATAGGAGATGGGTGTCGATATGAAGAATAAAATCGATGATCGTTTTAATCATTTCTCTCGCGGTCATAAAACATGGAACAGTGTATCCACCGAACACACAAAGTCAAGCCGGTGAGGGTATTTTAAAATCCGGATCCTTCGGCTCCGCTTATGCGGACCGAAGAATCTCTTTTACTCCCCATGCTCTCTGCTCTTCACCCCATGCTATACTGTTCTGATAATCTGATACCCTGATATTCTGAAAAGTTACTGATAATAAAAACAACACGCCCGGCAGACGGAGAAATAATTGCCGTCGCGGATGCGGAGACGAAGCAAGCGCATCGCCTCGCAGTTCCAGAGGGTTGAGAAGGGCGTTTCTAAACAATTGCCCACCACGTAATCCGGGCAGGACTCCAGGTCACCGTTGGCCAGAATCGTGCCCGTGTTCCACATCGCCGCGCACCGCGGCCGGACCAGCGCCGTCAACTGACGGTCCCCTTTGTAGTAAGCGTCCGCCTGCCCGGCGTCAAAATCCGGAAAAACCGTAACCCGGACAGCTTTATTCTGTTTCATGCGCTCGGCAACGGCAAGGACTTCATTGAGGTTGGCGGGCTTAACCTGATAGCGGTCGGCGTGAGCCCAGCCGTTGATGTCCCGGTTCAGGAATTTTTTCAGGTGTGGGCGGTGGGCTTCGACCGCTCCCGTGTCGAGAAAAAGCGGATGGATGAACTGAGCCTCAGTGACGCCATGATCCGCCATGACCGCGAGCAGTTTTTCCATGTCCGAAGGCCGCTCAAAATTCAAGATCGAATTCATTTTTATGACCGGCAAGGTTCGTTCCCCTTTCGCCCTTTTCAATTTATCCAGGCCCGCCAGAACCTTGTCAAACGTGCCGGCAACACCCCGGACCTGGTCGTGCGTTTCCCTGAGACCGTCAATGGAAATATCGATCTGGTTGACGCTTGATTTTAATATCGCTTCCGCGTATTCTTCAAGGAACGTTCCGTTGGTCGTGATGTGCAGAAATAATCCGGCTTTTCGTATTTCTTCGATCAATGGCCGGATATTCTTATAAATAAAAGGCTCGCCGCCGGACAGATGAATCCGGGGATGGAATTTTTTCACCTGAATCACGATCTTTTTCCACTGTTCGATGCCGAGATCGTTTCCGGTCCGGGCAAACCGGACGAAACACATGGCGCACTTTAAGTTGCAGCCCGCGGTCGGGTAGATATTGACCGTTTCCGGCGCGAAAGACCAACCCTTGAGCAGAGCGGTGAAATGACGGCTAAAGCGCGATTTTAAACGGCGCGCGATGAGGCCCGGCACGAGCCGGGGATTTTCCCGCGCGGTCTTCATTTTTCGGGTCAGATCAGCCATTAATTATCCTTCGCTTCGCCCAGCGGGCGGTTGCCGCCAGGGTTTGGTCCCGGCCCTTTATAAATTTATTGACGACCGGCAGAATTTTGGAATCCCGGATATTACCCAGAGCAACCAGGCCGTTTCTTAAAATCGCCGGAAAATTGATCCACCCGGCGCTCATCTGGTTGTTGGCGTATCGAGCCCGGTATTCTTCCTCTTTCATCGCCAGGATATTCAGGATCGGCAGCCACTGACCCACGATTCCGATTTCGGTTTCGGACGGCACGGGTTGTTTCACGATATTTTTCGGACATACGTCCTGGCAGATAGTGCAGCCGTAAACCCGGTTTCCCCAAACCTTCGCGATCCGGTCCGGAATCACGCCCACCCAATTGGTCAGCGCCTGGACGCAAACCCGGCGGTCGAGAACGTAAGGCTGGATAATGGCTCGGGTCGGGCAGGCATCCATGCATTTCCGGCACCGGCCGCACGATTGGTTCAGAGGTTTAACCGGCGCGATCGCGAGATCGGTAACCACCTCGCCGAGCACGCACCAGGAACCGAAACGGGGATTTATGATGACGCTGTGCTTGCCGTAAAAACCGAGGCCGCTCCGCTGGGCCAGGGGTTTTTCCGCGATTGGACCGTTGGCATATATCGCGGAATTACCGCCGTATTCCTTTTTGATAAACTGGGCGAGCCGGTGCAACCGGCGCCGCAGTTCCAGATAATAATTCCGGCGGGTATAGCGGGCGACCAGGCCGTACGGTTCGCCGGGCCGGGAAGGATCGGGTTCATCGGACGTATAATAATTCAGCGCGGCCGTGATCACCGAACGGGCTTCCGGCATAACCGATTTCAGATCGCAGAATTTTTCGATTTCCTTTGGGGACCAGGCCGCGGGATTTATGAAAAGGAGGGCCCGGCTTTGCTTCAATATCCGGCGGGCTTCCTTGCGAAGCGGAAGAGCCCGGGTAATCCCGATTTCGATGCCGTTCCGGCGGCCGAAGTTTTTTATCGACTCGGCATCAATCACGGGGATGATGGCGCTTTTTTATTTTAAAAGAATGCCTAGGGGAAAAAAGACCAGGTAGCCCAGCACCAATAAGATCGGGGCCAGGACGATTGAACCGGAAGCGAGGAGAATGAAGCCGATAAGCACGGACAGGACGCCCACTCCGAAAAACAGCATGTTTTTCCTGGTGAATTTTACGTCCATCAGCACTTCGGTTTTTTTCGCCGGCGGCTGTTCTTTTCTTTCCTTTTTATCCTTCTTCGCCATGTTACTCCTTCGTGATTTCCGTCAATTTTTTGAATTCACCGTCATGGATCTGATAGATGTAGAATGTTTCCTTGCCGCGGAAAATTTCCGTCAGGACGGAAGGCAAGGTTGAACGGTTATAACTCCGCAGGTTTTTCAACTGCCAGAGAATCTGGAAGAACCGGAGGGCGATAAAATCGTTATCGCCGTTAGCGAAACGCTTGTATTCAACAACTGCCTCGCTGTCGATGGGCGCGGACGTGGCAAAAACCGCGCCTTCGACGGTTTTTTCGCCGAACCGGGGAATTTTTTCGTTATGGAAATATTCGGTGCCCAGGAGCTTCACGTTTTCCAGTTGGTAATACACGACCTGGGACGCGGTGTTGATGATCATGTCCGTGTCCATAGCCAGGAAGAGCGCCTCTGGTTTCTGTTTCTTGATCCGGTCCAATTCCCAACGGAGGGTGATCGAATCCGGGTTAAAACCGACCATGGCCACGACCTGCCGGTTGTTTTTGAGCACTTCGGCGCTGAAAACCTGAGCCAGGTCCTTGAATTTGGCCAGGTCCGGGTAGATGACCGCGAAGCTGTTTATTCCCAGCTGTCCCATCGCGTAGCGGGCGATTGCCCGGGCCTGCTCCTCGGTGCTCTGGGTGGTCGTGTACACAAGGGGTAAGATTTCGAATCTCGATTCCAGGGCGGGCAGAATCACCGGGATCCCCTTGGCGTAGGTCAGACCGCATACGCCGTATGCCTCGAACGAAAAAAGCGGTCCGATGATGAAATCAACCTTGTCTTCGATCAGTTTGGCCGCGGCCAGGATCGCCTCGATGGCATCCGATTTCGTATCCATGGGCAGGATAACGAATGGCATTTTCTGCTCTTTTTCGAATTTTTTTATCAGTTCGAGCACTTTCTGACCGTTGGCGGCGAACTTTCCGGAAAGGGGTAGGAGCACGCCGATCCGGCCCGAAGTTTCGCCCAAATTCAGTACCCGCATGGATTCGTCCATTTCCGCCGTGTGCTTGGTTTCGGGAAAACGCCGGATTAAAAGCTCGAAATCGCGCTGGGCTTCCTTCCTTTTCCCCTCGCGCATTTCGGTCTGGGCTAAGGTGTAGAGTATGTGCTCGTCAATCGGTTCCGCCATGTAGAAACGGTGTAATTTTTCCAGCTGGGAGATCGTGAGTTGGGGTAGGATTTCAAGGACGCTGTTGTAGGCGTTTCGGCGCGCGGTCGAATCCTCGGATTGAACGTAGAATTTTATCAGGTAATTCGCCGCCGGATAATCATTGGCGGTCTTATAGTAGGCCTGTCCGAGCACGGCCAGGACATTATTAAGGTAATCGGAGTTTGGAAATTCCTTGACGAATCTTTCGCCGTAGCTGATCGCTTTTTCATAATTGGCGTTCCGGAAATGGCAGATTGAGACCAGGTACAGGGAAGGCTCGTAAGCCTCGGAATTCACGTAATTGGCAACGACGATCTCAAACTCCTTCGCCGCCTCTGCGAATTTTTTCTCCTTAAACAGTTCGTTGCCCTTATCGTAGTTGCCGACCGCTTTCTCGGTGGCCTTATCGGCTTTCATCTGTTTCAAGAAATTCGGCTCCAGGGTCGCGCAATTAAAAAGCAAAAGAATGAATAAAAAAACCGTCTTCTTCACCCAAATATATTAGCCAAAAAAAGGGAGATGTCAAGAAAGAATAGGGATTAGGATTTAGGGCTTGGGGTTTAGTTTAATAAAAATCCAATCTTTTACTAATTCCTAATCCCTCAGCCCTAATCCCTAATATTGGACAGGGAAGGATTCGAACCTCCGAAGGCCTTCGCCAGCAGATTTACAGTCTGCCCCCGTTGACCGCTTGGGTACCTGTCCTTTTGGCTTATCGCTAATAGCCTATGGCTTATGGTAACGACCGAAAAAACCGGAATGACTTTTGGCTAATAGCTAAAAAATGAATGACAAAGATCAAAAACTTTGATCAAGCCGGCGGTCAGAGTCGAACTGACGACCTGCGGTTTACAAAACCGCTACTCTACCACTGAGTTACGCCGGCGTATCATGCTGCGTCCCGGCGCTAAAACCGGATTAAATAGTATTCAATATAATGAGAAAGTCAAGATGAAGGATACCCCAAAAGTTAACTTTCAGACAGTCTGGAAGTTAACTTTTATGCCTTTGTTAAATCAAGCTCCTCAACCCTAACCCTTTTCCTATCTTAACAATATCGCCTTTTCGATCAATTCGGTGCCTTCGGTCTTCAGGCGGACGAAGTAAACGCCGCCGGGAACGGAACGCCCGTTACGGTCGGTTCCGTCCCAGATGACGGATGACGGATGACCGACATCGGATAAAGCAAAGGATTTTACCAACTGCCCCGATATATCGTAAATATCTAATCTTTTTATTTTTCCCCGGTTATTTATTGTCTGTTTTCTCATATCTGTTTCTAAGCTGTTATCTGTTATCTGACATCTCATATCTATTTTGTTCCGGAACGGATTCGGTGATAATTTAAGGGACGGCGCGGTTATCTCAAACCCGGATGATGTTTCTTCTGAAACACCGATATTCATGACGAGCGTTCTTTTCAAACAGGAATAATCGGCCCATCCCCACGCGGCGTTCTCACCCCGGACATAATAGTAGTATTCGCCCAGTGGGTGGCCGGTGAACTGATACAGGGTATCCGTGATATTGCTGGAAACTGTGGTCACCGTGCCGAACAAACAGGCCGGCCGGATATCGTCCACATAGAAGCCGCCACTTTGAGAGCTCCCGTCGTACATAGTACGGAAACGGATATACACGGACTTTCCGACCCACGAGGCAAGGGAATAAGCCTTTTTTTGCCAGCTCGTTTGGGTTCCGGTGAAATGGGTGGTGTCGAGGTTAAACCATTCCTTGTTGTTTTCCGACACCTCCACGACGGTCACGTCGTAATTATTCTCCAGGTTGAAATAACACCAGAAAGTCAGGGAATCGCCGCTCCGGACCAGATACGGGTGCAGACTCTGGACCGCGTTGTTTATGTTGGCGGTATTGCCCGAGAAAAAGCTGTGCGTCGCCGAATGAGACTGGATGGTGGATAGCGTATAACCCTGAAGGGTCCACCGGCCGGTGCCGGATTCCAGGCTGTCGGTCTTCACGCTGGGATTGGACAGCTCGACCAGTTCCCAGCGAATGGGATGATTGTCAAAAGTGTTTTTCGCGTTCCAGGCGATCGTGAAATTGATGTTCACCGTATCCCGGAGGTATATCGACGGGGACGGCACGCAGCCCTCGGCGACCAGGATCAGCGAATCCGAGAAACCGGATAAGTACTTGGCGGCCTTGAAGACCTGGCGCGAAATATTGTCCAGGTCCGCCTGGGGTTGATAAAACGCCGTGCCGATCTCCGAACCGAAGAAAAGGCAGGACAAACCGTTGACATAGTGGTTGTATCCGTAGGTCCAATCGCGGATGTTGCCGCAGGTCGGATAGGGATTGCCATACGCCTGGCCCGGCGTGTAAGTCCCGCCGCCCAGCCGCAGCATCAGGCTGGCCATGTAAATACCCTTGGCGGTATAGAGCAGGGAATCGGGCGTGCCCTGGCCCTTATACCCCCAGGCCCACATTACCTGCTCGCCGTAACTGTGCAATGAAAAACCGGTCGTGATATTATGGATCCGGATATAGGTGGACCAGGCCCGGACCTCGTCGCCGGAAAAGGCATGGGCGCCGAAGAAGGTCTCGTCGGACGGATAATGGCTGCCCTCCCCCTCATCCTGCGCCCCCCAGTAACCGGCCACCTCGCCGTTTGTCGCGCCGCCGTAATTCCGGTTGCAATCGTTGCCGATCGCGCCGCCGAACGGTTCCCGGTTCTTGCGCCACGCTAGCTGGCCCGGGTAATCGTAAACGTATCCGTCGACGTTGATGAGCGGAAAGCTGTAAATCTCGGTGGTGTTCACGATCTCCTGGATGTCGGGGACCGAGGCGTAGGAGCGGAGCATCGAGTCGGCGAAGAAAAGGCAAGCCTGCGGCGTAGCCCACTCGCGGCTGTGGTGGCAGCCGTCGATGGAAAATTTCGGCTCGTTCTCGTCGATGTTCACGTTGTCCGAGATCTTGACGCCGTAGATCCAGCGGCCTTCGTAGGTTCGGATGGAAAGCGAGTCGAACTTGCAGAGGCTCGGGTAGTGGACTGCCAGATGGCGGAGGGAATCGTTGATCTGCGCATAGGACAAATAAGTGCCCCGGTTTTTTTCCTTTTCAAACTCCAGGCTGGGTACGGTCAATTCATAGGACAAGCCGGAGCCGATCACGCGGTCCAGACCGGCGCGGTCCACGACCAGGTCGAACCACTCGCCGGATTTACCCGCGGCGATGTCGAGGGATTTGTCGGAAATCCTCTTCAGGTCGGTCCAGGATTTCGCATAGACCCGGACGATCATATCCTGGGCCGCGGCTAACCCCGTCAATATCGATAACAATATGATGATTTTTCGCATCCTGCCTCCGTGGTTAAAGAACCGTTAAATAATACGAAATATATCTGCCCTGTCAATGCCGGATTGTATCGGTATCATCATATTTAACCTTGATTAATGCATCAAATTATTTATAATTAAACGATGAAACTACGCAATCCCCTGCCGACCCGCCTGGTCTTCGATCATAAAAAAATTTTAGGCGATTATTTCCGGAGGAAATTCCGCGGATGATAATTTTTCACACCGCGGACCTGCATCTGAAAGCCGGTCAGGAAAAAAGGCTGGAGATCCTGAGGTGGCTGGCGGGCAAAGCCGTCCAGGCCAAAGCCGCGGCCTTCATCATCGCCGGCGATCTCTTCGACTCGGACACGGACGCCGCGGTGCTGCGGACGGCCGTGAAGAAAATTCTGGAAAGCGCGCCGGATACGACTTTTTTCGTGATTCCGGGCAACCACGACGCCGGGTCCTTCCACCCGGACTACGATTACGGCCGGAACGTCGTCCAGCTGACGGAAAAACCTTTTCAGCTCGCCGAACACAAAGGGATCCGTTTCTGCGGGATCCCTTATCAGCCCGCGGACTTCGCCGGATGCGTCCGGGATCTGCCGCCCGGCATCGACGTCCTGATTGTTCACGGCACGCTCTACGATCGCGACTTCATCCGGACGGTTGTCGACGACGAGGAAACCAAATACCTGCCCATTCTGCCGGCGGATCTCGAGAATATCGCGCGCTACGTGGCTCTCGGCCATATCCACGCCCGCGCCTTCGAAAAACAATACCAGAAGACCCGCGTGGCCAGCCCCGGTTCGGCACTGGCGCTGGACATTAAATGCCGGACGAAGCGGATTTTTTACCGCTTGACCATAGACCGGGCAAAAATCGAATTGACACCGGTTGAGATCGAAACCGCCCTCCACTGGCAGGATGAAGAATTCTTTGTCTTTCCGGGCAACGAGGAGAAAATACTGGAAACCGTGCGGGACCGGCTGTCCGGTCTGGATCCGAAAAAGATCATGCCCCACATCATCATCCGCGGTTTTCTCGGCGAAAAAGGGCGGGAATTTGGCGCGCGGCTCGAACAGATCCGGAGCGACCTTTCACCCCGGTTTTCCGACTTCGTCTTAAGCGATCCGGACATCAAATCCTGGGATCAAATCATAAACCAGCCCACGGTCCAAAAATTCATCCTTCGAACCGAACCGCTGGACGCCGAACTCCGGTACAAAATCTACGACCTGATTTTCCCGATTTTCAGCGAGACGATAAAATGAGAATCCGGACCATCAAGCTCAAGGAATATGGTCCGGTCCGGGATCTCTCCCTGGCGCCGACCGATTTTGAACTGGTCTTCGGCCGTAACGAATCCGGCAAAACCGCGCTGGTTGAAGCCTTGATAAATGTCCTTTTTAAAAAAACCGCCCGGGTAATCCGGTACGGTAAACCTCGGGACGTCCGGGTGGAACTGGACGAGGCGGGTCGGGCCCTCAATCCCGCGGATAAAAAAACGGCCATGCCCGCGGGCGAAATCGGCAACCTGCATTATGTCCAGTCCTCGGAAACCGAACTATATCAGAAGGACGGTACCGGTTTCTGGGAAGGAATCAAACTCACCCTCAGCCAAACCGGCGCCGGCATGACCTACGCGAAAATCATCAAGAAGGTTTACGAAAAGGTCGGCCTGCAGGCCAAGGAAAAGGATTGGGCCGCGGCGAAAAAACCAATCGTCCAAGGGGTTATCGATCGCAAAGTCAAACTGGAAAAATATTTTGCCCAGATCGACGAGATCGCGGCGACCCGGAAGCGCGCGCAGACATTGTCCGAGGAGTGCGCTAACCTGGAAAAAGAAATTCAGGCGATACGGAACGCGAAGCAATACTACGCCTACCTGGCGATCCGGGATCTGCATGAACGGCATCGCGCGCGCAAGAACGCCCTGACCGATTACCAGCGCTATGACGACCGCTATCTCGAGGAATGGCGCCAGCTCGAGGCCGAAAAAAAATCCCGGGGTAATATCGACGCCAATCTCCAGAAAACGCGGGCCGATCTCGAGCGGCTCGAAAGGGAGCTGAGCAGCTTGAAACGCCAGGATGATTTCATCCGGCATGAGGATTTTGAACGGCGGCTCGCCTTACCCGTCCCGGCCCGGACCGAACCCAGCCTTTTCCTGCCGATCCTGCTTTTCCTGATCGGCGTCGCGGTCCTGATTCTCGCCTTTAAATTCCGGTTCAGCCTTTTCTTGCCCTTCGCCCTTTTCGCCGCCTGCGTCGCCGTCTTCATCGGCGTCCAATACCGGCGAGCCCTGGCCCGGAAGGATGTTTATGAAAACGAACTGCTGGTCGAAAAAGGACGCTTGATGTTCCCGGAATTGAAAAGCCGGGAAGACCTCAGGAAAAAAATCGAATCGGTCCGGGTTGGCCGGGCCGGGGTCGAATCGGCGGTCCGGGAAAAGCAGGAAATGCTCCGGCAGCTGTCCGGTGTTCAGCCGCTGGACGATATCGACCGTAAGATCAACGAACTGAGAAATAAAACCGGATTGGCGGAATTCACCGACCTGCAGGAGAAGATCGCCGAGAAGAACCGCCGGCGCGCGGAGAGCGCGGGCCTGAAAGCGAAGCTCGAATCGACCCTGGAGGAAAGCGACGAAACCCGCTGGCCCGATCTGATCGAAAAGAAGAAAACCGCCAAACCCGCCGAACCGGTTCCGCCCGGGGATCCGGAAAGGGAGGAGGAAGCGCGCGCTCTCCGGGATAAGAAAAACCGGGAACTGGACGGGCTGCGGCATTCGATCGGAGTCTTCGAGGCGTCGCGGGAACAGATATTCGGGGTCGATGATTATCGCACGGCGCTCATCGAGTATAACCGCTTGACGGATCAGACCGCGGAATTCGAATTGGAGAAACGGGCGGCCTTGAAAGCCGAGGAAGTGTTAAGCGGCATGAGCGAAGAACTTGATGATTTCATCCGCGACATTGCCCGGGGGGATCGCGGCTTGAGTGATAATTTCCGGATGGTGACCGGCCGGTACGGCGAGGTTGCGATCCGGGACCGGGATTTTATCGCGATCGACCGGGATGGCCGGGAATTCCCGATCGATCAGCTGAGTTCCGGCACGCGGGATCAGCTGCGGTTGTGTTTCCGCATGGCGGCCCTGGAAAAATTATACCCAACCGGCAGTTTTTTAATCCTCGACGATGCCTTTATTTTTTCCGACTGGCCCCGCCGCCAAAAAATGGTCGAATTGCTGAAAGGGTTCGTCGCCAAGGGCAACCAGGTCATTTACCTGACCTCGGACGACCACACGCGCGAAATCTTCGCGGCCTCCGGTGCGCATTTAACAACTATCGCATAGAGATTAGGGGTTAGTAAAGCTACTTCTTCGGCATTTTGAGAAATATGTAGACGAGCGCGGCGAGCGTGATCACAATTCCCAAACCAAAAACCGCGATACCTATGACCAGCAGAACTCCGGCGAATTTCAGGTCCCGGGGTAAGATCAGGGGAATCAGGACCAGAAAAAACAATCCCGCCAGGACCGTGAAAACGATCGCGAGGAAAGATAAAAATTTGTACTGCCCGGGCTGGATCGTTTTCATTTGTTAATTATAGCCCGAATTTCAATAATGACAAGCGCCGGCCGGATCCGGCCCTTGAAATAATCTTCTCCGGATATATAATTACCGATGACCCTGCCCCGCGAAATTGAGGAAAAAATACGGGAACTTATCGGTTTCGACGAACCGCGAAAAGAGTCTGCGCTTCGAAAAAACTTATCCCGCCTGGCCGACGACTTCCAGCGCCGGGACCCGAACGAAGACCGCTACTCAGACGCTTACCTGGCGTACAATTTCCCGTCCAATCTGATGAAAGTCAACACCGTGGTCAGGGAAATCGGAACTTCTTGCCTAAGCGTTTTCCAGGGCCGCGATAAATATGACATCCTGGATATCGGATGCGGAGAAGGCGCCGCAATGTTCGGGTTTTTCTTTGCCCGGAACGGAATTTCCAACGCCGAATTCACGGTCCGCGGCATCGAGGCTTCGGCGATGATGCTTGAAAAATGCCGCGCGTTCGCCGATCATCTCATTTCCCGGCACCGCAACCTGCGCGTATTCTTGTGCCGGCGCCGGTTAAACCCGCGTCTGGAACGCGAAATCGAGGGAACTCACGATGCGATTCTGTGCGTTAATTCTCTCGCGGAAATAATCCCGACCGGCCCCATAAGCCCCGGCCTGGTGATCGGACTGCTCCGCCATTTGAAACCGGGCGGGGTTATCGTCATCATCGAACCGGCATTAAAAATTTTTGCCCGGCGTTTGATGACCCTGCGCGACGGATTGACCGGACTTTCCACGGCCCGGATCATCCTGCCCTGCCTTCACGGAGCGGCCTGTCCCCTGCTCCGGATACCCGGCCGGAATGAATGGTGCCATGAAACGCGCATCTGGGAACCGCCGGCATACCTGCTCCGCCTGAACCGGGGTTTGAACCGGGAAATCGACCGGCTGAAGTTCTCTTGCCTGGTCGTAGCCCGGGAAAAATCCGCAGAACCGTCGACGGTAAAATACCGGGTGGTCAGCCGCCGGCTCAAGGAAAAAGGGAAAATGAAATGCTATCTTTGCACGCCGGAGGGTCGTTTCGAAATGGTCCGTCTGGACAAAGACCGGAGTGAATCCAACGCGGCTTTTGACGAAATCCGGCAGGGCGACGTCTTGTCCTTCGAAGACGCGGAACTGAAAGAAGGTAGAGTCATAATAAAGAAAGAAACAATAATTAGCATAAATATGCAGCACGCCATTAGTAATTTATCCTAATTTGGACTTTTCCTGATTAAAAGTTTGCGGTTTCGAAATGCGATTCGTTGGGTGTCATCGTTAGTCGGTTACGTCGAACGAAACCGAAAAACAAAACCGATACGCCTTTCGTAACCGCCACCGGATAAATAATTCATTTTTTCATTGACTTAAAGTCTGTATTTACTATAATTCGCCGTGCTGATCGTCCTCCGGCTCGCGCTCATCGTCATCCTCCTCATCCTTCTTGTCCGATTAAAGCTCAACCTGGCCCTGGCGATCATCATCGCCGCGGCCTGGATCGGCATTCTCTTCAAACTCCCGCCGCTCGCGATCTTAAAATTATTCCCGCAAACCCTGACCCAAAAAACCACCCTGGAGTACCTGCTCATCATCTACCTGGTCCTGCTCCTGGGCGGACTGCTCAAAGAAACCGGCCATCTGGACAACCTCGCTCAATCCCTGGGCCGGATCTTCAAGGACTACCGACTCGGGATCACGGTCATGCCCGCTCTGATCGGCCTTCTGCCCATGCCCGGCGGCGCCATGCTTTCCGCGCCGATCGTCAAGGAAGTCGGCAATAAGACCGATTTGCCGCCGGATAAGCTGACTTTCATAAATTACTGGTTCCGGCATCTCTGGGAATATTTTTGGCCCTTGTACCCGGCGCTTTTGCTGACCGCCGGGTTGTTCAAGGTTTCGATCCGGGATATCATGGTCACGCAATTTCCCCTGTCGCTGGTGGCGATTAGCGTGGGCGTTTTGTTCATGGTTCAACAAACGGCGCCCGCCGACGCCGGCGGTCGCGGCGATCTTAAACAGCTGTTCCGGATGATCTTTTTTATGTGGCCGATACTGATCGTAATCGCGCTGGTGATGATTTTCAAACTGCCCATGACCGTCGCCCTGGCCGCAGGTTGCGCGGCCGCTCTGATCGGTACCCGCCTCAAACCCGGCCTTATCCTCAGAGTTTTCCTCAAAGCGTTCTCAATTTCGACCCTGGGCGTGATCTATGCCGTGTTCCTGTTCAAAAACGCGCTCGATTCCTCGGCCGCGCTGCAAAGCATTTCCCGGATCGCCGCCAACGCGGTCGTCCTGAAGATCCTCATTGTTTTTCTGGCGCCGTTTATCGTCGGTTTCCTGACCGGCGTCAACACCGCCTTCGCGGGTATCGCGTTTCCGATCATCCTGCCCTGGGTCGGGACCGGTACGGCCGGCCTGACCTATATCATGTTCGGGTACGCGTCCGGGTTCGTGGGCGTATTGCTCTCGCCCGTGCATCTGTGTCTAAGCTTAACCAAGGAGTTCTTCTGCGCGGATTTTCCCAAAGTGTATAAATACCTGCTGCCCGCAACGGCCGTCATCTTTACCGCCGCGTTTATCCTCTTGCTTTCACGGCTGTTGTTACATGTGTAAAAACGGGGTAATCTTCAGTTCTTCTCGATCTTCACCACGTCCACGATGATACCCCACATGTGGAAACTCGCCTGGTTCTCGCTCTTCTTGAGCTGAAACCGGACTTTTAAATTATCGACCTTGAAATCTTCGGGTAAATTCTGCGGGTCGTAATTCTGGGCGTCGTCGCCGACGATCCCAAAAAACCCGCCCTCCACGCCGACCTGTTTGATCGTGCCCGTGCCGGTGATCACATCCGCGGGGGTATTCGCGGCTTTTTTCTGGCAACAATGGCAGCCGTCGATCGCGACCACGGCGGTCAACCCGATCAACAAAAATATAAAATTCTTCATTATATCCTCCTTTTGATTACCGGCTGAAGGGCCCGCCGATTTTTTCCAATAAGCGGCGGAAGAATTCCGGGACTTCCGGATCGTGGTGTCCGCCGCCCCAAAAATGTTTTCCCGGCCCGATCTGGCCGAGCGCGTAATAACCGAGGGCGAACTGGCCGACCGCGGCATAGCCGGTCGCGATATGAATTAGGGGGTAACCGAAAAACTCGGTCTCGGTTTTCCATTCATAGCCCGACGAAGGGACCTGGCCCCGGGCCGGAAACGACACACCGCAATAAGGGCAGCGCTTGAGGTCGGCCCGTACCATCTGCCGGCAGGACCGGCAGGGGACGTCGACGACCGCCTTCGGCTGCGGCCGGGGTACGAAAATCATCGCCGGTTCCCGCGCTTTAACACATCGATCGGAAAATCCATGACGATCTTCCCTATTTTAATCTCACGACCTTCGCGTAGACCGTGGCGGCCGGCGTTTTGAGCGCGACTAGGTAAACGCCCGGAGGAACGGAACGGCCGTTCTGGTCGGTCCCGTTCCAGATGACATGTGACGGATGAAGGATATAAGTTAAAGAAAAGGATTTTAGTAACTGCCCCGAAACGTCGAAAATCTGTAATTTCACAGTCTGTGAACTGTTATCTGTTATCCCGGATCGGTTATCCGTTTCTAAACTCTTATCTGTTATCTGCCATCTGATATCTGTTTTATCCCGGAACGGATTGGGCGAGATTGCAATCAAAGGCGTTGGGACCTGATCAGCCTGGTCCGCGTTTTCCTCGACGCCGATAACGTAGTCGACGATCAGCGCCGCGTCATAGTAGTTGTCCGCCCAGAAAGCGTAGAAGAAATGCATGCCCGGCTCGCCCGACCCGCGGGCGCCCTTCAGGCCCAGTCCGAACCATGAAGCACCACCCTGCCAGGCAGCCAAGAAGTCGTCCCGGGCCGGCGTTCCGGTCAGGTCGAAATAAGTGTATTCATCCGCGTTGGGGTTGACCGGCTGGTTGATCAAATAGACCGGCGGCGTGCCGCCGCATTCGTCCCACCCCGGCGTGGCCGAGGTTACGCGGTTGATATTGATTTGAAGCCCGGCGCCACCGGTGTTGTTGAGCAGTCGCAGCTGCAGGGAGCTGATTTGTGTCCCGTTGCCGGGCCAGCCGCCCAAGGCGAACTGGTTGTACCCGCGGTAATCCAGACCGCTGTATCCGGCCGCGGCCATACCCTCGGACCAGTTGGGACCGACCGGGTTACCCAGCAGCCAATAATAATAACCCCATCCCCACTCGCTGTAAAAAGTCCGCGTCGGCGCGTACAGCAGTAACATTGGTATAAAAATAACCAATATTTTCTTCATGTAACCACCTCGCCTTTATCCTCTTTCGGGGCGTAATGGGAAAATTGCATGGTGTAGATACCGTGACCCTGGGTGATGGAGCGCAGGTCCGTGGCGTAGCCGAAGGACCGCGCCAGGGTCAGGGTGGCGTCCACGATCTTGTCTTTCTTGTTCGTTTCGATATTGGTGATTCGGCCTCTCCGGGCGTTGATATCGTTCAACACGTCGCCCAGGTATTCGTCGGGAACTATGATTTCGAGCGCCATGATCGGTTCCAGAAGGATCGGTTTGCCGCGCATGAAAGCGTCGCGCAAAGCCATCTGGGCCGCAATTTTAAAGGAAATATCCGAGGAATCGGTCGGGTGATAAGCTCCGTCGAGAATGGTAACCTCGACATTTACGATCGGATAACCCATATAGATGCCGGTTTCCGCCAGTTCCCGGATCCCCTGTTTGATGGCCGGGATGAACTCCCGGGGGATAACGCCTTCCTTGATTTTATTTTCAATCACCACCTCATCGCTTTCCTTATGCGGCGCGATCCGGATGGTCACGATGCCGTACTGACCGCGACCGCCGGTCTGCCGGATGAAACGGGCTTCGGTCGTGACCGGTTCCGTGATTGTCTCGCGGTAGGAAACCTGGGGTTTGCTGACGTTGCACTCGATCCCGTATTCGCGCTTCAACCGGTCGACGATGATTTCCAGATGGAGTTCCCCCATGCCCGAGATAATCCGCTGGGATGTCTCCTCATCGGTTCGGACCTTGAAGGTTGGGTCCTCGATCTGCAGGTACTTCAAGGTGTCGTCGAGTTTGGTGTCATCCATCTTGGTTCGGGGTTCCAGGGACACGAAGATCACCGGTTCGGGGAATTTGATTGCCTCATACACGATGGGATGGTTCGGAGCGCAGAGCGTGTATCCGGTTTTGCATTCGCGCAAACCGATGATGACGCCGATCTCGCCCGTGGTCATTTGTTCGGTTTCCTCCCGCTTGTTCGCGTGCATCAGGAGCAGCCGGCTGATCCGGTCAACGCGATCCGGGGGCAGGACCAGGACCTTGTCTCCGGCGCGGATCGCGCCCGAATAAATCCGGATATAGTACAGCAGGCCGAGATGGGGATCGGTCTGAGCTTTGAACAGCAGGCCCGAAAATGGCGCGTCCTCGGCCGGCTTGCGGGTTTCATATTTTTCCGTCCGGGGATTGAATCCCTTGATCGGCGGCAGGTCCGGCGGCGCCGGCAGGTAATCGATAACCGCGTCGAGGAGGGGCTGAACCCCCTTGTTCTTAAAGGCGGAACCGCAGAAAACCGGCGCGAAATGCATGTTGATCGTACCCTTGCGGATCACGGAGCGGATTTTTTCCAGGGGTACGGGCAGGTCTTCAAAATAACTTTCAAACACGTCCTCGTCGTGCTGGGCGATCGTTTCCATCATTTCGGTGCGGTATTGCTTGGCCAGATCGCGGTATTCCGGCGGTATCTCCGCGCGGCGGAAATTGACGCCGAGTTCGTCTTCGTCCCAGATCAGCGCTTTCTCCTCGATCAGGTCGATGACGCCCTGAAATTTATCCTCGCTGCCGATCGGCAGCTGGAGCACGAGCGGCGGCAGGGTCAATTTGTCCCGAATCTGGCGGACCGCGCGCTGGAAGTCCGCGCCCAGCCGGTCCATTTTGTTGATGAATACGAGACGGGGAACTTTGTATCGGTCCGCCTGCCGCCAGACCGTTTCGCTCTGCGGCTGGATGCCGGCGACCGCGCAGAAAATCGCGATCAGACCGTCCAGGACTTTCATCGACCTTTCCACCTCGATGGTAAAATCGACATGACCGGGCGTGTCGATGATGTTTATGCGGTGGTCTTTCCAGAATACCGTGGTCGCGGCCGCGGTGATCGTGATCCCGCGCTCCCGCTCCTGCGGCATCCAGTCCATGGTCGTGGAGCCTTCGTCGACCTCGCCGATCTTCCGGATTTTACCGGTATAAAAAAGGATGCGCTCGGTGGTCGTCGTCTTGCCCGCGTCGATATGGGCGGCCAGGCCGATGTTTCGCGTCATCAGTAAATCCGACATAGGCCTAATTATATAGAAATCGCCCGCCGAGTCAATCCCGCGGCCCCGTCCTTGACATGACCGTCAAAGTAAGTAAATTTAAAAATGATGGATAAGCGGATCTGCGGCCTGGCCCTTTTGGCCGTCATCCTGGTCACGCTCGCCGGCCTTTACCCCACGGTCCGGAATGGTTTCGTGAACTGGGATGATTCCCAATACGTGATTGAGAACGAGGCGATCACCCGTCTTACCCCGGCCCATATCGTCCGGATCTTTTCGTCTTTTTACGTCGGCGCTTACGTGCCGCTCACCGCGCTTTCTTTTGCCGTCGAATTCCATTTTTTCGGTCTTAATCCCCGGCCCTACCATGTCACTAACCTCCTCCTCCATCTCTTCAACTGCCTGTTCGTGTTCCTGCTCGCGTTCGGTTTGGGCCGGAACTGGACCGCGGCGTTTATCACCGCGCTCCTCTTCGGCGTTCATCCCCTCCATGTCGAATCCGTGGCCTGGATCACCGAGCGCAAGGACATGTTATACGGCTTTTTCTTCCTGGCCGCCGCGCTCGCCTATCTCGGATACGCGACCCGGAAAAAATTATCCGCCTATTTTCTCGCCCTCATCCTTTTTATCCTGTCGTGCCTGGCCAAGCCGACCGCGGCCGTTTTCCCTTTTATACTCCTCACCTTCGATTTCCTGCTTAAACGCCGATTCCGGCCGGGAATTTTTTTGGAAAAAATTCCCTTCTTCGTATTTTCTTTAACCACCCTGGTCGTCGCCTACTTAGCCCAGCGCGCGACCGGAGCTTTTACGACCGGCGCCGGGGCGAACTTCCTGACGACCCTGTACCGCTCGGCCAATTATCTTTTCTTTTACTTATTTAAAACCATCCTGCCTTTGAAGTTATCGTGCCTTTATCCCGAACCCGGTTATTGGTTCGCGCCGCTCGTCGTCGCCGGGCTGACCGGTCTGGTTATATGGTCCCTGCGCCGGACAAGAACCATCGCCTTCGGCGCCCTTTTCCTGCTCGTCGCACTCCTGCCCATGCTGCAGTTGATCCGCGTCGGCCAACCCCTCGCCGACCGCTACGCGTATCTCGCCCTCTACGGGCCGTTTTTTATCGGCGGTCATTACCTGACCCGGGCCGTTCAAAAATCCGGGCGGGTTAAAAAAATCCTGTGGCTCCTGGCCGCGGTATCCGTCACGGCCGCTTTCGCGGTCCAGAGCAATCACCAGACGCGGGTTTGGAAAGACGGGATCACGCTTTGGACCAACGCCATCGACAATTATCCGAACCTGCCCCTCGCGTACAATAACCGGGGGAACGCCTATTGCTACCGTAACGACAACCGCCGGGCCGTGGCGGACTTTGACCGGGCGCTGAGCATTAAACCCGATTACGCGGACGCTTACAACAACCGGGGCAACGCGTGGCGCGGCCTTGCCGAGTACGACCGGGCGGTCGCCGACTATTCCCAGGCACTTCGTTTTAATCCGAAGCTGGCCGACGCTTACTACAACCGGGCGGTGACGTATTTTATGAAGAAGGACTACGCGGCAACGGCCGCGGATTTGAAAAGATTCGAGGGGCTGGGCGGTGTGGTGCCGCCGGAGTTTTATATGGACCTGCGCCGGGCCATGTCCGGCCGGCCGCTCAACTGATTCGGCGTTCCCTTTCGATCGCGGATTTCAGTTCCCGGCCATTGGCGCGCGCGACGCCCACGGCCAGATTTTTATAAATTATGATCACAAAACCCGGCTCGGCCGGGTTGTCAATTTTTCCCCCCCGTAAAAATTTAACCAGTTCCTCATCCCCGGCCTCGTAGTAATTCCGCGGCGGTTGCCGGCCGAAGATCTGGATAAAGTCGTTGTCCGGTTTGATCTCGGCGCCGTAGACCTTGCCGAGTTCCAATCCCCGGCGCAGGGTCTTTATTTCCCGGAAGGCGAAGGCTTCGGGAGTCGCGATATAAACCGTGTCGCCCTCGGGAAAAACCGCGCGCCCCTTCAGCCGTTCCGGTCCGATGCCGAAACGGCGGTTGAGCAGCTGCACCGCCTCGTTGTTGAATTCGATGCGGCCGTGAACCCCGACGCGCTCCCGGGGCAAGTCCGGTTTCTCAATCCGGGCCAGGAAGAAGGGCGCGGTGTCGTTATCCTGGGGCAGGATCCGACCGCACTCCCGGACCCTCGCGTCGAAGCTCCGGTTTTCCCATTCCGTCACGCCGGCCCGGATCCGGAAATCAGAAAGCTGGACCGGCTGGAGCTCCGCGTCGGGATGCTTCCGCAGCAGGTAGTCGATGACTTCTTCATTCTCCTCGGGCGCGATGGTGCAGGTGGAGTAGACCATAGTCCCCCCGGGTCTCAATGCCTGATACCCGGAAACGATCAGACCTTTTTGAATCCAGGCCATCCGCTCGATATTCTTGAGTCCCCAGTGATAAAGAACCGCGCGGCTCTTCCGGACCGTACCCTCGGCCGAGCAGGGCGCGTCAATCAGGACCCGGTCGAAATAATCGGGCAGGGCGCGGCCGATCTTTTCGCCGCGCTGGCCAATGACCGCCTCGTTGATCAGGCCGCAACGTTTGACGTTTTGGAGCAGCCCCATCCGGCGTTTGGGATTTACTTCGTTCGCCACGACCAAACCCTCGTTGACCAGAATCTGTCCGATCTGGGTCGTCTTCGAGCCGGGCGCCGCGCACAGGTCGAGCACGACCTCGCCCGGCTTCGGGTCGAGCACGAGGACCGGGACCATCGAAGCGGCCTCCTGGCCGTAAATCAAACCCAGCTGGTGGGTAAAATGGTTGCCCAGCGAAACTTTTTCGAGAACGGAAAAACCATCCCGGTAAAAAGACAGGGTTCGGATCTTAACGTCGCTCAGATGCCGAGCGGTCTCTTCAGCCGGGGCCTTGAGGGTGTTGAACCGAAAGGTCGGAGTCAGGGGCCGTCTCAAGCATTCGAGGAATTCGTCGTAATCGGGGATGATCGGCTTATACCGGGCGTATAGCTTCTCGAGCTGCATTTTGGAATTAGATCCGACCGGGGATAAAATTCAACTTATTCGCCTGGGGGAAAAGCTCACTTTTGATGCCAGTTTTCCGGAAATTGATCGATGGTCCGCGCCATTCGGCGCCGGCCTTCCATGCGATCGAGAAGGGCCAACAAATCCGCGGTCACGGAAAAATAAGGCGTAAATTTATTATCCGCCTCCGGATCAAAGACCGCGCCCAGCGACGGGCGGATTTTAAGAAAACCGTTGAGCACGCTCATGTTCAAAGTCACGTAGCCGAGGTAATTGTACCGTATCCGTTCCGGCCCGGCGGTCAGTTGATCCAGGGCGGCTCCGACCTGCGCTTCGAGCGTGCCCCAGACCCGTTCGATGAACAAATGTGGAAAATCGATTCCCCATCGGGGCGCCAGGACCGGCGCGGTAAAACGTAACCCCGCTTTGGTTCCGTAGATCCCGATTACTTCCCCGCCCGACGGCAAGCGGACGGCCAGCGACTCCGGTGAATATCCGACCTGTAACCGGGGAACCAAGACACCGATCCGGACCGGCCAATAAAAAGTAACACCGGCCTGTCCGGCCGCGCTGTTTTTAGAGCCCACGGAAAATATGCCGGCCGCAAACATGTCCCAGCGGGCGATCTCGCCGGGTTTCATCCGCGCCCGTAAGATAACGTCGATATCTTCCGAAAAAGGGTAAAACGCGGAACTCACGGAAATTTGCCTTAATAAACCGCCGCCGCGCAGCCAGCACAGGAGGTCAACCATTCCCGCGCACGCGTTTTTCTGGTCGCTGATCCTTAAGGTGGCGGTGAGTGGTGGGAAAGCGCGGTAGCTCCAGATACCATCATAATGAAGGGTGGAATCGTATTTCAAATAAATATTGTATTCGTGAACGCCGAGGGCATCGTGTCCGAGAATGACCAGACCCGCGCAGGCCGGTTGGCTGTCCATCGCCGGCAAATAATAGGGCAGGGAGAGATCCGGCCAGACGAGGGACCGGGCGTTTTCCCACACGGATTTTCCGGTATGGACGGCCGGCGGAGGTACGGTTATTTTCTCCCTGGATTCGGGCCAGTCCGCGGGTTTTTCCCCGCTGATTACTTCCTTGAGTACTTCGTATCCGGGAGCGATGGTTATGTAATACAATTTATCTTTATATTTTACCGGAGCGACGGCCAGGTCGTCGCTGTTTAAAAGAAAAATATCGCCGGTATCAAGGTTCAGGCGATAGGGTTGCCAGGCATTGCCGTAGTTGGCCGAAAAATAGACGTCGCGGCCCGCGACCGAAAGACCGGTAAAAGAAAAATCACGGTCCGTAAGCTGTTTTAACGTGCGATCCGCGGTCAATACATAAAGGTTGTTGCCGTCCGCCTCGCGAAAGCCGATAAATATCAGGTCGCCGTTATCCCGAAACGCCATGTCCTGGACGAGCAGACTGTCGAGACGATAATAACGGGCGCTTTTCACGTAAATATCCGAACCCGAGCCTTTCTTTTGCGCGTGATAGACAATCCCGTTGCGGACCGCGAACGCCTTGATTTCGCCGGTTAATATTTTTCTTATTTTACCGTCACGGATGCGAAGGATCGTGGAGACATACCCGTAACCGTAGAGCGAATAATTTTTCGCGTTTGGCCGCAGGTCGCTCATCGCGACATAAAGGTCCCCGCCTTCGGTCCGAATCGGCAGGGAAACGGAACCCCGGAGGACTAATTCTTTTTTACCGGTTTCGGGATCGATGAAAAGCAGTTCTCCGTAACGGACCGAATAGTCGTAAGCCAGAGGTAAGTCAATATTACGGAAGACATAAAGCCCCTGGTCCGCGGCGGCTACCCAGGCCAGGGAATTCCCGGTCAGAATCGACCGGCCGCTAATCTGCCGGTAACGGGCTTCGCGGGCGGCATGGTTTTGCCAGGCGCGGTAAAGCCCGCTCCGATCCATGCCCCACACTTTTCGCGCCGAATAATCGTAGCCGATTACGTTGAGCAGACAGCAACCGGCGTAGCGGTTGTAATATCGGGCGAGTTTAACATGCGGATTTGTTCCCGCGCTGTCTACCATACCGGCATTCGCGCCGAGGCTGGATAAAAATTCGGTGAATTCCGCGCCGAAAAGATAGGGTAAGTCGCCGCCCGGGTAATCATCCGGAACATGAGCGAGGTAGTTCTGGCTGGGCAGCCCGCCGGCGGCCGCCCGCAGGTTCGTATAGGCGTCAAAATACCCTTCGTTGAGGCGGCCTTCATAGGGCAGAATCGAGGATTCGCTCAGGACCGTCACGCCTTCGTACATGTAGAGCGCGCTGATCGCGTTGGGCAGCCAGGCCTTGCCGAAAGGATAGCGCAGATAACGGACCAAACCCCGGACATTGGCGAGATGCGAATAATGCGTATATTCGTGCAGGCTGACGGTCCGCCACCAGGAACGCATGGCGCCGAACCGGAAATCCGGATAGGGTAAGTCGGCAGAGAGGTGGACCGCGGCCGCGACCGGGTCGGTATGCCCGTTCGATTCGGTACCGACGTCCTCGATCACCACGGTCAGACGGCCGGGCCGGTTGCCGGTAATTTGATCCGCGTGCCGGTAGTACTGCTCCAGGTAAGAAAGGGTCAGCTGGGCTTCGTCATGATAACCGGCCGGATAAAAAACCGTGAACCGCTCGTTGCCGATGGCTTCGAGCTTGAAAGCGAAATTTATTATTGCCAGCAATAATATCATTTTTTTCTTTCAACCGTTGATTTTGAAGGATAGTAATTTATATCGGGTTGTCAATAAGGGGAATTGTTTACGGTCGGAATCACCTAATATTGACTTGCCATAAAATATCGATAATCTTTGAACATGGCCGCAAGGATAAATAACCGGGCGCCGCGCTTTCTGGAAGTGGGTAATGACCTCGTCCCCAACCTCATCGAGATCCTCCAAACCCAGCATTACGCGACCCGCCGGGTTCTGCTCCTGGGCGACAAGAAGACTTTTGCCATCGGCGGCGACGCCATCGCCCGGAATTTCCAAAAGCATAAGATCCAGATCTGCCGGGCAGTCGTCGACGCGTGCGACGAAGCGATGGTCGAGAGGATAACGGCTTTGATCAAACGCCGCCCGCCCGATCTCGTTATCGGCTTCGGCGGCGGCAAAGTTCTGGACGCGTCCAAACTCGCGGCGGGCCGCGCGCGCATCAAATACCTGAGCGTTCCGACCATCCTTTCCAACGACGGCATCGCCTCGCCGGTCTCGGTCATCAAGGACCGGAACGGAATTCCGGTCAGCCACCTGACCCGTCCGCCGTGGGGGGTGATCGTGGATATCAAGGTCGTGCAAAAAGCGCCGCTCCGCCACCTGCGCGCGGGTATCGGCGATTTGATTTCCAATTTATCCGCGGTTCATGACGCGCGCCTGGCCAAGGACCGGAAAATCGGTTATGTCGACGATTACGCCCTGTCCCTGGCGGAAGCCGGCCCGGCCCGGCTCCTGGATCAGAAATGCACGCGGATCAAGAATCCGGATTTCCTGATGCGGCTGACCGAAGGCCTGGCCCAGAGCGGCCTGGCCATGGGCATTGCCGGTTCTTCCCAGCCCGCGAGCGGCAGCGAACACAAAATCAGCCACAGCCTGGACCAGCTCGCTCCCCGCGACCGCAACCTCCATGGCGAACAGGTCGGCATCGCGGCGGTCTTCACCATGGCTATCCAGGAAAATCGGTACCTGACCAAAGTCCGGTCATTCTACCGCCGGATCGATTTCCCGGTGAAACTGCGGTATCTCGGTCTGACGCCGGAAATTTTTTGCCGGATCGTCGCTTACGCGCTTCGGATCCGGCCTGACCGTTACACGATTCTGGAAGAAAGAAAACTGAAGGATAGGGAAATTTTACAAACGATCAAAGAATTAAAGATGTAATAATCCTCAGGACATCAGAAAACCAGGAAACCAGATTATCCGGAAGTCAGTTCTCAGGATATTGGTTGTAAAAATCAGAAAATCAGAGCATCAGGATAACTGATGTCCTGATTGTCCGGTCGTTGTTCGCTGATATACTTATTTACTGAATCCCTGATGCACTGATATACCGAGAATCTGATACCCTGAAAAGGGAATTGATCACGCCCGCCAGTTTTTGAGTCAGTTCCTTACGGGTGAAACCCGGAAAAGGAACGGTTCCGCGGAGATCCTCGCCCCGGGTGAATTTCCTGTAAATTTCCAGAATTTTATTTTTCATGCCCGGCACGTCGCCGAAGCCGAAAACCCATCCCGGATACCCTCTCTGAAAGGCTTCGGTCAGACGGTGCGCGCCCGGGGATTTGCCGTTGACCATGATCGGCAGTCCGGACGCCAGGTATTCCAGCTGCCGGCTGGGAAAGAAATAGTCTTCGCCTTTGATTATCATGACTGCGAGATGCGCGGCGCAGAATTCCCGGATTGCGGAAGCGTAGGAAAGGTGGCCGAGGATCCGGGTAAAAGGAAATGCATTTATCGCCCGGCGGTACGGTTCTTCGATGTGGCCGATAAACTTGACCTCCATCTGGGCTTCGGGAATTTTGCCCTCGGCGGTGAGCTCGGCGACGCCCTTTAGCAAGTTTACCGGGTCCCGTTCCTTCCGGATCGTACCCAGGTAGGATATGGTGAAACGCGGCGGCCGCTTCACCGCGCGGAAATCGTCCGGATCATAGCCGTTGGGAATGACGCTGATTTTGGGCAAAACCTCCGGGTATTTTCCCACCAGCAGTTCCCGGATGTTTTCGTCGACGGTCGTGATCGCCCGGGCCGCCCGGGCCAGTTTTCGTTCCCAGTATAAGACGATTTTTTTCTCCAGGCGGTTGGTGTAGGGTTGGAACGGAAATTCCAACCAGGCGTCCCGGAAATCCAGGATCAGGGGCTTGCCGGTTCGCCGCGCCAGCAGATAACCGGCGATGAATGAACTGAAAGGCGGAGCGGTCACGAAGATGGCATCGAAGTCAAGCCCCAGGCCGGCGTAATAAGCGAAAGGTACCCACGGCAGTTTATTGTCGGGAAAATTTAAAACCTTCTTGATCGGACCTTCCCAGGCCTTCGGCCGATATTTCCTCATGCCCAACCAATAGGTCAGGCGTGCCGGATCCCAGGATTCGGTCCTTACCGTTTTAACATCCCGGGCGTCATTGATTAACTCGTAGTCCAGCGAATGGTAGGCGATATCCCGCCGGGTCAGGATGACCGGCTCAATCCCGAACTTAGGCAGGTACTTGGCGAACTTTACGGGTCTTAACGCCCCGGGCCCGCCGCACGGCGGCCAGTAATAGGAAATCAGCAATAATTTTCTTATGCTCGCGCTCATTCGTGAAATCTGTTAGTGTTCATTGGTATAATTTATAATTAGTGCTCATTCGTGTTTTCAAAATTCGTGATATTTCGTGTTATTTTAAAATTCGTGGATATTAAGGTTATCAAATGATCTTGCTTAAAAGAGCGTAAGCCTCGCGTACGTAACCCTTGATCTGCGGGTAGGATTCGGAATATTTCCGATAATTTATGGCGTCTTTAAGGGCTTGCCGGGCTTTCTCCTTGTCCTTTAAAGCGTAGTGGCATTTACCCAGAAAAAGCTTGCACTGGCAGAGGTTTGCGTAATTGTCAAGCGGTTCATAGCCCTCAAAAAGCCGCTGGTAGCTTTCCGCCGCCGCCGCGTAATTTTTATCCCGGAACTCCAGCCCGGCTTTATTCCACAGAAACGTTTTGGATTTGGGATAACGGACCAGCAGGGTATCGGCGAATAACCGCGCCGGCACATAGTTGCCCTCCTCGGTATAAACAAAAGTCAGTGAGTTTTCCGCGGTCGGACCCGAATAACAGCTTTTCTCTGCCGCCACGCGCAGTTTCCGGATCGCCTCGTTGATGTCGCCGCCGGCCACCTTCAGGATCGGCAGGTAACGGCTGGCCCGCGCCCAGAAGTACTCGAACGTACCGACCGCCAGGAAGGCGTCATAAAATGTCGAGTCTTTTTTGAGTAGGGACTGCATCATGCGGCCGCCTTTTAGCCCGTAATTGAATGTTTCCAGGTAATTCCGCTTGGTCCCTTCGTATACCGCCCGGTAAACGTAATGGTTCGCCCGGTAGAATTCCGCCCATTCGTTATCCTCGTTCTTGAGTATTCCCCCGGAAAGGTCCAGGGTTTTTTTCATCAGCCGGAGGTATTCTTTCTCCTCGTCGTATTGACCGCCGTCCATCATTTTCAGCTGAAGCAGGGCGCCCTCAAAAAAATAACCGGCGGGATTATCCGGATAGAGTTCGATCACGCGCTGGAAATAGGCGCGGGCGCTGTCGAAATTCTCCACGTAGGAAAAATCCAGACCGGATTTGATCAATTTTTGGACTTCGGGCGGGTTCAGGTCCGTGGCCGCGAAAAAAATCAGGAACCAGGTCATGGCAGTTCGATCATCGAAGAATCGCCGACGCTGAGTTTTTTGAATTTGCCCCGGACCACCGCTTTTTCGCCGATTATCGAGCGGATCAGCAGTTCGTTTTCCACGACCGCGTCGCGGTTTATGATCGAATCCCGGACAATGGAGTTCTTGATGACCGCGCGTTCGCCGATCGATACGTTGGGCCCGATGATCGCACCGTTCAACTCCACCGAATCCGGGATATAGACCGGGGGATTGACCAAAACGGATCGCCGTTTCCGGTAATAGTGGCTTTTTTTAAGCAAATGGCGGTTGGTTTCGATCAGCGCGTCGGCGGTCCCGCAATCGAACCATTTCTCGATTTTCGTGATCCGGAACTTCTCGCCTCTGCGGATCAGGTAACGCAGTCCATCGGTCAGTTGGTATTCACCTTTGGTCCGGATGCCCTTGCGGATGATCGCGGCGATCGCGTTGTAAATTTTCCGGATATCCCGGAAGTAGTACAGGCCAGTGATCGCGAGGTTCGACTTCGGATGCTCCGGCTTCTCCACGACGTCCGCGACTTCCCGGCCCCGGATCTCGACGATCCCGAACCGCCGGGGATCGTCAACCTCCTTAACCGCCAGGGCATTGGTCGGCCCCGCGCAAAATTTCCGGTAATCCGTGTCGATGATGGTATCACCCAGCAGCACCATGGTCTCGCCCTTCAAACCGCGGGCGCCCAGATAGACCGCGTGGCCCAGACCCAATCTTCGCGGCTGCTTGACGAACCGGAAATCGTAACGGTATTGCCCGCAGAAACGCACGATCTGCTCGCCCTTGGCGCCGAGTACAATGACCAGTTTGTCGACCACGAGTGGCTTCAGGCTGTCCAGGATGTGCCCCAGGATCGGCTTGCCCGCGACATGGATCAGACTTTTTGGCAGGATATCGGTATGGGGTTTGAGCCGGACGCCTTCGCCAGCCACCGGGATGATGACGTTCATAACGGTAAGTATAATGATAAATGCGAAACCGTCAATATCGAGCCAAGCCCGCCCAGTCAAAAGTTAACTCCCCAGACAGGCGTAAAGTTAACTATTATTTCACTATCTTGCTGATTGCCGCTTTGGTCATGTTCAAATAACCCGCCAAATCGACCGCCTTCAAACCGTAATCCTTCACCAAACGTCGCACCAATTCGTGACGCAGTTTTCTATCCTTCCTTCCCTGCACATGCTTGAATGACGCGATATCAATCCCCCATTTTTGGCACCTGTCTTCAATGCTCTCTTTTTTTCTATCGATACTGCGCTCGATTAAATCCCAATCCACCGGCCCGTGACTCGCCGCTATCACGAAATTTCGATAATGAAATTGAGCGTCCTTTCCCGTACCGAATTGGTTCATGATACGCGCGTGTTTTAGAAAAATATTCGTCTGTTCCCCGACATATACATTATAACTAGTCCAAGGGTAGTCTGCCGGATCTTTAACGAGACCCGCGGTTATCGCTTGCCGGTGAATATACTGGGTTAGCCACATACCCTGTTCATTATCCTCGACAATCTTATTGTTGTAGCGTTCACCGAATACATGTCCGACTCGACACGCGGAACGATTATAGTATTTCGCGTACTCACCGTGCATATGCAGCATAAAATCGGATATCGTGTTTTTACGGTCGTATATAAATAAATGAACATGCCATTGCATCAACGCATAAGCGATGACATCGATCCGGAATTTTTGCGAATGTTTCGCCAAATAAATAAGATACTGTTGATAATGCTGGGGATTTTTGAAAACCGGGTGGCGATCATTACCCCAAGCGTAAATGTGGTGATATAAATCCTCACCACGAAAACGTGCATGCCATACCATTTACCGCCTCCTTATAATACAAGAATATCTGGAAATAACATTTCGTCAAGAAGGCAGTGATAATTATAGTAGTTAAAAGTTAACTTCCGTTAACTTCCAGACAGTCTGGAAGTTAACTTTTGTAGTTGTAAGTAATTAAGAAATTAATATACTATTTAAAAACTTGGACTAGTATCTGCAAATCCGTGTAAACCGCGACCGTGTCAACCTTGATGTCGGATGCGATCTTGACGACCAGGTCCTTCAGGATTTTACCCGGGCCGATTTCCAGGAATTGACCGTACCCCATGGATTTCAAATTCTCGATAGCCTGAACCCAGTTGACCCGGGCCAGCATCTGTTTTTTGAAAGCATCCCGGATCGTCCGGGCGTCGTCGAGAATTTTCTCTTCGACCACGGAATAGAATTTGACCGGTGGTTTTACGAAATTCAGTTTATCCAGGAATTGGCTGAATTCCTCGGACGCTTCTTTAAGGAACGGGCTGTGCCAGGCGCCGCCGACATCCAGGGGGATGGACCGGCCATGGTTCTGGCTGACGAACGCGGTTAACTGTTTCAATCCGTCCTTGGATCCGGACACGACGATCTGACCGGGCGCGTTGATATTGGCGACGACCAAGGCTTGATTAATCGCGCCGCTGATTTTCTTGCACTCCTGATCCAGAATCGGCAGTTCGACATTGACGACCGCCATCATGCCCCCTTCTTTACCGCCCTTTTCCATAAGTTTGCCCCGCATCTGGATCATCCGGATGCCATCGTCGAAACTCAGGGCGCCGCAGTAAGCGAGCGCGGACGCTTCGCCCAGGCTATGGCCGAGCGCAACTTCGGCGGTTACGCCCATCTCCTTCAGTACTTCGGCGTAAGCCAGGGAAACAACGGCGATCGCGGGCTGGGCGACACTCGTCCGGCCGCTGGTCGCGGCCGCGGCCGCACCCCAGAGATGATCCTTCAGGTCAAAGCCGAGGATCTCCGAACTCCGGTCGATGACTTTTTGCGCCGGAGGGTATTTGCCGTACAACTCGCGGCCGACACCCGGTTTGAACGCACCCTGCCCGTCGAATAGAAAAACGATTCCCTTCATTAAGCCTCCTTCTTTGAAATTTCGAAATCCGAATTTCGAATTTCTAAACAAATTTTAAATTCCAATTTACCAAACCATCCAGCATTGGACAAACAGTTTCGAAAGGCGATTCGGTTTTCTTTTGTTGACCATGATTCACGATTCATGATAATACTGTATCGTGTATCTTGTATCAAGTTTTATTACGAAACGCGTTTCGCGACCGCCAACGACTAACGTTGCTGTTATCCTTCCAAAATCACCACCGCCACGGCCAGTTCTTTGGTGTGGCTGATGGAGACGTGGATTTTTTTCACTCCCAGGCGGTCCGCGATATCCTTAGTCCGGCCGCTGAGTTTGACAAAGGGCGCGCCGGACGGCTCACTGAGCACCGCGATGTCCTTGAAAGTCGCGCCCTGGCGCCAACCGGTCTTAATCGCCTTGAGCAGGGCTTCCTTGACCGCGAAACGTCCCGCCAGTTCTTCATACCGGACCTCGCCCCGGCCGGACAATTTGATCTCGCCGCGACCGTAGATCCGGTCCAGGAATCCCGGCCGGCGGTCAACCGCTTTCCGGATCCGGGGAACCTCGATCATGTCCACGCCCAGACCGATAATCCCCATTTTACTTTTGCTCCTTCAAACCGGTGATTGCGGGACACTTGATCTTGACGCGCTGGTAGGTCCGGCTGAAACGCGGTTTGTCGATGTAGTAACCGCCGATCTCGATATGGTACTCGCCGACCGAACCGACCAGGTTGCCGTGCCGGTTCTCGCGCCAGTCGACCGTGCGCTTCTTGAGATTGATGGCGCAGATCAGATTCAATTCGCCGGCTGAGGATGTAACCAGATCCGAGGGTGAAGGCTTGACCGTGGCCGTGTTTTTGCCGAACAGCGTGTGGGAATGGTAATCGCCGATGAACTCCAGTCCTTCGGAAAACTTGTTGAGAATATCATTGATGCGCTGAGCCCGCTTCATGTCGATCGTAGTGTACGCGAACCCACTCTCCGCGGTCAGATAGGGAATCGCGTATTCGACGCGGAACTTGTTTTCGCCCTTGATGCCGATGAGGTAGCCGATCGTCTCCTTGCGGAAAGTCTCCACGGCCGAGGAAACGATGGCCAGGAAAGCCGGCAACTGCAGATACGCCTCGAATGTTATCGGCTTGGGTAAATCCGGTTTAGTTTCTGCGCGCGATTTATTTTCCGGCATGCGCTCCCTCAAATTGGGTAATGATGCCGCGGATCCGCTTCATGCACCGCTCCCTTCCGATCCGTTCCATGGTCTCGAACAAACCGGGACCGTCCTCGACGCCGGTGATGAACACGCGGAGCGGATGAATTATCTTGGCCGGCGAAAAACCGCGATCCTGGGCGAATTGCCGGAGGTGATTGTTTAATGCTTCTCCGTCAAATATTCCCGGATCCGTTAATTTTTTTAAATCGGTTACATATTCCTTGACCAGGTTTATCGTATCGGATTTTAAATGTTTATCCAGGGCTTTTTTATCGTATTCGAAATCGTCGGTGAAAAAATACCCGACTTTCGTAATATCTTTCAAGACTTTGAGGCGCGCTCTCATCAAATTACTGACGCGATTCACCTCGGTTTTGTAATCCTGATTCTGATTGTATTTTTCGGAATTAACCAGACCGGCCTTAATCAAATAAGGCACCGTCAGACTGAAAAAGCGATCATCGGGCAGGCGGTTGATTATGTACTGGTTGTTCATCCATTCGAGCCGTTTTTCATCGAAGACCGCGTTGGCGGGATTGATCCGTTCCAGCGAGAAATTTTCGACCATGAATTTCCGATCCATTATTTCCACGTCGTTGCCCGGCGACCAACCCAGCAGGGCCAGGATGTTGACGACCGTTTCCGGCAGGTAACCTTCGTCGCGGTACTCAAGGACGGAGCGGGCACCCAGGCGTTTGGAAAGCTTTTTCTTGTCCGGACCGAGGATCACCGGCAGATGGACGAATTTCGGCACGTTCCACTTCAGGGCTTCGTACAGCAAAACCTGCTTCGGTGTGTTGGCGATATGCTCCACGCCCCGGATCACGTGGGAGATATCCATCAGGCGGTCGTCGACAACGCAGGCGTAATTATAGGTCGGCATGCCGTCGGACTTGACGATGATGAAATCCTCGAGCTCCTTGCTCATCTTCTCGACCCGGCCGTGGATCAGGTCGTCGAACGCAACCATGGTGTTGTCGGGAATGCGGAAACGCAGGGTCCTGGCCATACCGGAAGCGAGCCGCTTCTTCACCTCGTCGGCGGGGAGCCGCAGGCAGCGCCGGTCATACTGCCAGCCGCCGGTTTTCTTTATGCCCGCTTCCCGCTCGCGGGCGATCTCCTCGGTCGTGCAGAAACACCAGTAGGCGTGGCCGGTTTCGATGAGCGCGGGAACGTAGCGGTGGTATATCTCCTTGCGTTCGGACTGGTAATAGGGACCGCAAGCGCCGCTCTTTTCCGGCCCCTCGTCGTAATCCAGGTCCAGCCAGCGCAGGGCGTCCAGGATGACGTCAATCATCTCTTTCGACGACCGCGTGGCGTCGGTGTCCTCGACCCGGATGATGAACTTGCCGCCGTAACGCCGGGCGAATAGCCAGTTGTAGAGCGCGGTCCGGGCGCTGCCGATATGAAAGAACCCGGTTGGGCTTGGGGCCATTCGCACACGAATGTTATCTTTCATAAATTTCTATCGCTAATTCTATAAACTCTTTCATTGCGATTATCTTTAGCAGGGATTAGCATTTAGGGCTTGGGGCTTAGTATTAATAACCCCGATCCGTATTTCTTTTAACTAATCCCTCTATCCTAATCCCTAAGCCCTAATAGACGGAGAGAGGGAGATTCGAACTCCCGTCCCATCTTTCGACAGGAAACCGCTTAGCAAGCGGGTGCCTTAGACCGCTCGGCCATCTCTCCATATATAGGAATTAGCATTTAGGGCTTAGGGATTAGTTTTAAAGATCCAAAGAATCCTGAATGCTTTTTTTCAAAGAACGTAACATTTTAATAACTTCAATATTTTCCTGTTCAATAATTTGCGCCCTTTCAATTATTCTTGGCTGCGCAAATTTTCGGCTCTTTTTTATAACCTGCAACCAATTGTCAGTTTCCTTCGCTTCCCGAAAGGCAATTTTCAAAATCCTATTGAACTCTCTGCTGCTTCCACTACTATGCCCTTCGGCAATATTAGCACAAACTGACGTGGAAGAACCTAAAATTTGTTTGGCGATTATATTGCTTGCCGGTCCCGATGGAAATAATTCGACAAGTTCAATAACCTTATCTATAACAGATAATGCCTTCTGCCAAACCTTTAAATCCTTATAATCTTTTATTTTATCACCCATAAATACCCCCCTTATTCCCCTTTTTAAATAACTCCTCTATCCTAAGCCCATGATCCCAATTTTGTTTCGTTACTAATCCCTCTATCCTAATCCCTAATCCCTAAAACACGGAGGGCGAGGGATTCGAACCCCCATGGGATTGCTCCCGGCGGATTTCAAGTCCGCTGCCTTACCAATTAGAGCTAGCCCTCCAAAAATTGGGCCGGATTCTATTATAACTATTATATTTTTAATGTCAATGTAAAATCGCCAATGCTTGGACAAAAATATTATTAAAAAACCTCCTCACCTTAATCCGCTCCTCAAAGAGGAGAGGGAATTGTGTTGTGTTTGAAAGACTTAACGACTTAATCCTTCTTCCTGTAATAATAGGGAGAAGGTAAGGGTGAGGGTTACCAACTTTTTCATCTCCGTAATCTGCCTTTTTTATCTCCGTAATCATCCGTATTTAATCTTGACTTTTTCCCAAAAAGGGTTAATATATACCATGTGGTTTAAAAAGGATTTGAAAGCCAAACCGGCGGAAAAGCTGAATTTACCCGAGGGCATCTGGCTCAAATGCGACAGCTGCGGCGAGGTCCTGTACCGCAACGAGCTGGAAAAAAACCTCTGGATCTGCAGCAAGTGCAATTTCCATTTCCGGATCAACTGCCGTCAGTACATCTCGCTCCTGCTCGACGATGGCAAGCTCGAGGAGTTCAACGCCAATATCGAACCCCTGGACCCGCTGGAATTCCCCGAATACAAGAAAAAACTGAAATCCGCCCAGCAGAAAACCGGCATGAAAGAGGGCATCATCACCGGCACAACCAGCATCGGGGGAATCCCGGTCGTCTTCGGCGCCATGGAATTCGGCTTCATCGGCGGCAGCATGGGTTCGGTGATCGGCGAGAAGGTCGCGCGCGCGATCCGGACCGCCCGGGAAAAGGAAATCCCCCTGATCATCATCACCACGACCGGCGGCGCCCGCATGCAGGAAGGCATCCTGTCCCTGATGCAGATGGTCAAAACCTCGGCCGAACTGGCCCTGTTAAATCAGAAAAAAATTCTCTACATTTCGATCCTGGTCAATCCTTCCTACGCCGGAGTCATGGCGTCCTACGCCTCCCTGGGCGATATCATCATCGCCGAACCGGGCGCGATGATGGGTTTCACCGGGCCCCGGGTGATCGAACAGACGATCGGCGAAAAACTTCCCCCCGGCTTCCAGCGTTCGGAATTCATGATGGAACACGGGCTGGTCGACCTGCTCGTTTCCCGCAAGGACCTGAGGAATACCCTGATCAAGATCCTCACGCTGGTCGTAAAAAATGGCCGAACTGCGGTTAAATAATGTCACCAAAGTTTTTGATAAAAAAGTCTACGCCTGCCGGGACATCACATTCGAAGTCCGTGACCGGGAATTCGCGGTTTTGCTCGGACCATCGGGTTGCGGCAAAACCACGATTCTGAGACTCATTGCCGGCCTTGAGGAACCCGACGCGGGTGAAATATTTATCGAACATAAACGCGTCAACGAAATTCCGCCCAGCAAACGCGATATCGCCATGGTTTTTCAGAATTACGCGCTGTACCCGCACATGACCGCCGGCGACAACATGGCCTTTGGCCTGCGCATGCGCGGATACCCGAAGCCGGAGATCGTAAATCGGGTCAAAGCGGCCGCGGCGATCCTCGAGATCGACGGACTCCTGGACCGAAAACCCCGTCAGCTATCCGGCGGCGAACGGCAGCGGGTCGCCCTGGGCCGCGCGCTCGTCCGCCAGCCCAAGGTTTTTCTGTTCGACGAGCCCCTTTCCAACCTCGACGCGAAACTCCGCGTTCAGATGCGCGCCGAACTGACGCGCATCCACGAACGGCTTAAGGCGACAATCGTCTACGTGACCCACGACCAGGTCGAGGCCCTGACTCTCGGCGATAAGATTATCGTCTTAAAAGACAGCCGGCTCCAGCAGGTCAGCGATCCGGCCGACCTGTACCAGCGGCCGGTTAATAAATTCGTCGCGGGTTTCGTGGGCAGCCCAGCCATGAATTTCATGACCGGGCAAATCCGCATGGAAGGAAACCAGACCGTATTCCGGGACAGTGATTTCCGGCTGTCCCTCAACCACCGGTTTGATAAATACCGGGACCAAGACGTGACCATCGGCATCCGTCCCGACGATTTTTCCGCGACCTCCGGCTCGGACCTGGTCCTCACGGTCGACGTCACCGAGCCCCTGGGCAGCGCGGTCTACGCCTATGGCAAATCCGGCCGGAATCCGATCCAGGCACGCGTGCCCGAAAGCCTGACCGCGGTCCGCGGTCGGAATTTAAGCCTGAAGATCGATCCCGATAAAATTTATCTCTTCGATGGAAAAACCGATACCGCCCTCCCTTAAAAGACACCGGTTCCGCTGGTTCCTGATTTTCATCGCGGCCCTGGCCTTCGGCATTCTGGTCGGTTTCTACATCTCGGTAATGAACGGCTTGCCGCCGGCCGAATCCATATCCTTTTTCAGCCCGCCGGTCGCGACGCGGGTCTTCGACCAGAACGACAGCCTGGTCGGCGAGTTCTTCGTGGAACGCCGCGAGCTGACCAGCTTGGACCGGGTTCCCAAATACCTTAAAGATGGATTCATCTGCATCGAGGACAAGCAGTTTTACCGCCACTGGGGTGTTAACATGTTCGCGCTCTTGCGCTCCCTGCTCAAGAACCTGCTGCACATGAAAGTCATGGGCGGCGGCAGCACGATCACCATGCAGCTGGCGCGGAACATGTTTCTTACCCAGGAGCAGACCATGCTCCGGAAACTCAGAGAAATGGCGCTGGCGGTCCGGATCGAACAGGCCTACACCAAGGACGAAATCCTGGAAAAATACATGAACCAGGTGAATTTCGGCCAGGGACGTTATGGCGTGAAGACCGCGGCGCGCTATTATTATAACAAAGAAATTCCCGATCTTGACCTGAGTCAGTGCGCCATGCTCATCGCGCTCGCCAAGTCGCCCGAGATCTACAGTCCCTACAAGCAGTCCAAACGCGCGCTCAGCCGACGGAACCTGGTCCTGGGAGAAATGGTCAAGGGCCGCTACATCACCCGGGATGAATACGACCGGGCGCTCGCCGAAGGATTGAACGTGGTCGAGCATAAGCCGGAAAAGGCCGTCGGCGAATACTATCTCGAGGAGATCCGGCGCTACCTGGAGATGAAATACGGCGGCGAGTTCCTGTACCGGAGCGGTGCGAACATCTACACGACCATGGACCTGCGGATCCAGAAGGTCTGCGAGCAAATGCTGGAAAAACACCTGGCCCAGGTCGAAAAGGAATACCATTTTTCCATGCCCAAGGTGAAGTTCGACTCCCTGGCCGACTCGCTTTTCCTGACCGACACGATGAGCGTCATGCCCTATCTGCAGGGCGGGATCGTCGTCATCGACCAGCACAAGGGCGAGGTCAAAGCGATCGTCGGCGGCCGGGATTTCGCCCAGAGCAAGTTCAACCGCGCGACCCAGGCGTTCCGCCAGACCGGCAGTATCTTCAAAGTCTTCGTTTTCACCGCAGCCATGGACAACGGTTTCACCGCGGCCGATATCGTGCTCGACCTGCCCATCGTCCTGGAGATCCCGGGCGTGGACAGCATTTACCGTCCGTCGAACTTTGACAACCGGTTCATGGGACCGATCACTCTTAAAAAGGCGCTCGCCCTTTCCCGAAATTTGGTCGCGGTCCGCCTGATCCGGACCATCGGCCCGGACCTGGTGGTTAAATACGCCCACAACCTGGGCATCAAGTCGCCCCTCCTGCCGGTCATCTCCCTGGCACTCGGTTCCTGCGAGGTCAGCCTCTACGAGCTGACCCACGCCATTTCCACGATCGCCAATTACGGCGAGGAAATGCCGCCGGTCATGATCCGCAAGATCACCAACAAGGACAACACGGTCATCGAGCGGAACGAGTTCATGTCCGAACGGCGGCTCTCCCCGCAGGTCAGTTATGTGATCCTCAACATGATGCGGGCCGTGGTCGACGGCGGCACCGGCCTCGAGGTCCGGAAGTATTACAAGGGTCCGGCCGCGGGCAAGACCGGCACGTCCAACAATTACGCGGACAACTGGTTCGTCGGTTTCACGCCCAAATACACCTGCGGCATCTGGGTCGGCCACGACGATAACCAGCGGATCTTCCGGGGCGCAACCGGCGGCATCATCGCCGCGCCGATCTGGGGCGATATCATGCGCTCCGTCAACAGCCTCCACGCCGAGGATTTCCCGGCACCCGAAGGCATGATCTGGTGCAAGATCTGCCCGAAGTCGGGCCTGCTGTCCACCGAATACTGCCCCCAGCCCAGAGAGGAAGTTTTCATCAAGGGCAGCGAACCGACCGCGCACTGCGACGTGCACAGCTTCAGCGGCTCGATCGAGGGTTACGAGGACTTCGAGAAGATCGACCGCGCCGCAACGCAGGGATATTAATAGGGACTGGGAATTAGTAAACAGCAGAACACCAGAAGATCAGAATACCAGGCTATCAGGAAGTCAGTTCCCGGGATATCAGTTTTAAAAAATCAGAAAATTAGATTTTCGGGATTATTTCAGCATCTCAATTAGACCCTGAATTCATTTCAGGATGATAAATAAGAGACCTTCAAATAATATATAAAATAAACCAGCCCGACCACGACCCAGGTCGACAGCTCGGTCGGTACACGGTGCCACGAAAAAGCGACTTCGCGACGGGGGATATCCTTCAATTTTATCTCTTCGCTGACGGCGATGACGCCGTATTCGACGATGAAGACCATCAACAGCGCCGCGGCCAGCGGCCAGGGCGGCCAAAAGAGGGCGATCGCCGCCAGAACGAGAAAAAAGTTGCCTATATATAGGGGATGGCGCAGGATCCGGTAGGGTCCGCTCGTGATCCGGTAGATGCTGTCGAACTGCCGGCCCCGCGCGTGGCGGCCGATATAACCCGCGGCCCAGGCCCGGATTGCCAGACCGATCAGGGTCAAAAAAATGGCGGCGCCGATTGTGCCTAAAGAACCGGTTTGCCCCTTTACGACCAGGACAACAAAAAAAAGCACCCCAATCAATGCCCGGTATTTAAAGAGTAATTTTCCAATTTTATTAATCATGAAGATATTAACTCTTTTATGAAAAATTACAGGGCTTAGGATTTAGGGCTTGGGGCTTAGTTTAAGAAATAAACCCATACTAATCCCTAATCTCTTATCCCTAATCCCTAATTCTGTCCCCTACGGGTCTTCAAATAATACTCTATTAATAACATGAGATCCCTTTGGGGGACTTCCTATAATTTAAATTTGTTTACTTACTAATCCCTAATCCCTCAGCCCCAATCCCTATCTGAGGATGCCGGAGAGGGGATTTGAACCCCTATACCCTTTCAGGTGCTAGGTCCTGAACCTAGTGCGTCTGCCAGTTCCGCCACCCCGGCTCGGGTATATGATATTCAATCCGATTCCAAAGTCAAGGCATTAAGCTTATCAATCACCGATGCCTTTAATTCGCCGATCATCTTCCGGAAACTTCTGGGTAAAAACTTCTCCAAATCGTCCTTCAACGATCCGGCCGGTATTTCCTCAACGGTTTTTATTAATACCGACCGATCATACTCCTTTTTATAGAACCGCATCTTGTTCACGACGTACTTTTCGTTCAGTTTTACGCCCTTGGAAAACAAATACCACAGGTCGAATAAATCCCGTCCCTGTTTCCGGGTAAGAATCGCCCGGATCTTTTCGGCGAGGACTTCCTCGAGATCGCAGTGAACGACCAACGGGTACGGCGAAACGGGAAATTCCGTTTCGATCACGCTGGTTTTTCGAGTCAACGGTTTTTCCCGCAGCGACATTTCGATCCGGACGGTCAGGGGGCGGATCGACAGATCCGTGGGGAATTTTAAGCGGTGGACCAAAGAACGGACGTCTTCCGACATCAATTCGCATTCCAATCCGGCGGTTTCCCGGCTTATTTTTTCGACGGTCGATCGAATCATATTTTTGATTTCCGTTTTTGAAATATCCGCAGTGAAATCCAAATCCTCCGAGAAACGGAACGAGCGCAGCAGCAAATGGATCAACGTGCCACCCTTAAAAAAGACGTTCGCGCTGTCGGTGATCTGATAGAAATCCCGAAGGAAAAGAAGCTGCATGTATTCGCGCAGTATCGAATATTCGTCGATATCGAATTTTCGCGCGAGTTCGGTTACTGTTTTTCTTTCGATCATAGCCCCATCCTTTCTACCAAATTAAGCAGGGGAAGAAAAGAATAATTCCGCAAATAGGCCTTAAATTCCTTCCGGTTTATCGCCTTCCAATCGATCCCCTCAAAATTGAAAGAGCGCGAGTTCTTGGATACCAGATACAGCAAATCGAGCAGCGCTTTTTCCCGGGACGCAATCAAAACATGGCGGTCCCTGACGTATCCGAAGAAATATTTCGAGTTAAGATGTGTATATTCAAATTCATTGTTAAACGCGGTCTTTCTCTTCGATTTATTGGTGGAAACCGACGTTATGGTATATGGCGCCTGGCTGATAACTCCGTAACGGTATAAAGCCGACTCCAGCGAAACATACGACGGGACATACAAACTATTTGCGATTTCGAACAGATCGGGCGGTGTCGTAACGGCAGAATAAACGCCATTTGTAATCCTTGTTAAAATACCGTTCCTGGTCAGACGTTCCACCGTCTTATAGATCGTGTTCTTGTTGTTCGAGCCGACCATTTTGGCGATGTCCACCGCGCTGAAGATACGCCGGCCGGTGCGGTTGATGGCCTTCATTAAATCGATCGTTTTCATAGATACCTTATCCTGTATCAAATTATACAGAAAATGGAATCTATGTCAATGGATGATTTTAAGCAATTTGTCGTTTTCCAATACCTTACCTGGTGCGTCTGCCGGTTCCGCCCCCCGGCTTGGGTATATGATATATATTATGGATTTAAAATCAGGATTTTTATTCTGGTTTACTTTACTTCGTGATTATAACCTTTTTCGTAAAATTCTTACCGGCTAGTTCAAAACGAACAAAGTAAATTCCTGCCGGCAGATTACGATTCGAATATTCAATACTATTACGGTTCAACAAGTCATCGCCGTTCGGAATGAAGGTCACAAAACGACCGGACTCGTCGTAGAGCTTTATCGAACCGCGATTTAAAAAATCTGAATTCCAGGTTATTATAAATGATCCACGATTAGGATTTGGCTCAATTGCCAATACATGAATTGGATCATTGGTGTTGGATTTTTTTTCAGAGATATTATACCAGCTCTCCGATGTGAAACAAATTTGATAAGCGTTGTCGCATCGCGTCCAGGCCGCGACGGCTTCACCTATTCCCATGTTACGACTGACTGAAGGACGATAAATCCCGCTTAAATTCATCCCGCCAGTAACTGCAATGGGATAGGACCACGTTGATGGATCATTGATATTAGCTCTGACATGTAGAACATATTCGGAAGTGGGCCCGTCCTGTCGATAAATACCGTAAAATGCGTTACTTAAATTGTCCACCCAAATATCGGACAGGTATTCTTCGTATGATGATATCCAGATATTCGATGTCCATATATGATTGTCGTTCGAATATAGATATCCGACATTCCGATTGATCGTATTCCCAGTATCAGATTGAGTTAACAGAATAACCCAATTATTATTGATATGTGACCCGGCAATCCTCGAATCGTATTCGTCCTTATGATTGTCAATCGGGGTTAAAATATTTTCACTACTCCAACTTCCGCCAAAGTTGATGGAAAACCATCCCCAGACACTCCGGTCGTAAGTAGTTGGATAAGCGCTGGGATGCAGCCATGCGGTTAACCATAACACGTCACTCGTTGATCCAAACGCGATATCGGAACCGCTAAAATAAACACCGGTCCCGATAGTTGAGTAAAGACATGAGGGGCCGAGTTCCCATGATCTAACATCAATTTCATCCGATCTTGCGAACATCACCCTGGTGCTGTCCGGGCTAATGCCGTAAGATTCGATCCAGGCCGCATATAAGTATTCATTGGAATTATAAACCGGAGAATCATCAACCAGACGCAGATCAGTATATTCACATCGATTGTATCCGCCGGTTGGTGAGCCGTAATATATGCAGCTGTCGCTTGCTCCAGGAAGGCAAACCCTAAACCATGTCCTGCTTGAATTGTCGGATATCCTTTTAATAACGTACCACATGATAATCGTGTCTTTTATCATGCCGATTCCGGGTGATGATGCTTTATAATCACTTCGAAAACTATATTCCCAATAAATTTGCCAATTATATCCATTGTCAGTTGATCGATGTACAAGTATATGATCATTATCCAAGCTGTCCCAAATTGAAATCGCATATAATTGACCGTCCGAGGTCGAGGTGATTTTGACGTCATACACGTCGACCCGCGGGTCGATCGTCACCCACCAGCCCCATCGTTCGCCGCCGTTGTAATATAATAAATCGTCCGGCATTGTGTTTGTTTTATGATTGATTGATTTTTCGCCGACCGTAGCCGGGTGACGATTCAACACTGGAAAGACTTTGATATCGGGAGCTTTGATACGTTCTCCAGTTAACGGTAAAACTCCTGCGCTACAATCTTTCGGAGATAAATTGATTATCAAAAGAAATAAAATCGTCATTTTTACTTTAATTTAATTATCTTTCCATAGAGTGAAGTGCCATTATTCTCAACCCTGCAAAAATAAATACCCATTGGCACTTCTTCACCCCTGCTATTCATGCCATCCCAAATAATTTCCCGTATCGGTTTTTTAAATCCAGACAATCCCGGGAACTCCTTAACCAGCGAACCCCGAACATCATATACCCGATACTTCAAATTTTCATTATTCAATCCGTCGATTTTTATTTTTACTGCGCCCTTAAATGGATTAGGAAATGCCCGAATATGAAACTCACAGGGTACATCAGAATGAAAATTATCTATTCCCAAAGTGTCGCCATGAATCACCGAAATGGATGGCGGATAGGACGAGTGATAAGGATACCCCTGCGTTACATAAACACGATTCTGAGTGGAATTCCAAACTAAATTATTAGGATACCGCCCTACTGGAATTATCGAGGTTATGGTATCGCCTGCTCCATCGATCAATTTTACGGATGCATTGTTGTAGGCCGAATATGTGCAAAATATTTTATTATTTATAGGATGAGTATATAATAGGGATCGACAAGTATATCCGATCGAGACAATCGTTTCAATCGAATTAAACGCCCCATTGATCACCGTAACATTTCCGTTCTCATTGCCGCAGTAAATTTTATTATTGACCGGATTATAGGCCAGGGTAATCGGGAAGTATTGGGTTTGAAGCCAAGTAATAACCGTATCACCAACTCCATCGATAATATATACTCGATGCGCATCCTTGTTTGTACAGTAAACCTTGTTGTTGGCTGGATTGAAAACTAGCGCCTTGGGCCATTCGGGGGATGAATAGCCGTTTCCCAATACTGCGATTATAGTATCCGCGTAACCATCAATTATGGTTACATTATTAACTCCCATAACATGGTTACCCACATATACTTTATTGCTGATTGGGTTAAACACCAATCCCTGGGGTTTCCCGGAAACGGAAATCGTTTTTAAGAGCGTATCGGCGGCACCGTCTATGACCGAAACACTCGAATCATTTTTATTGCCGCAATATAGTTTATTGTTTATTGTATTTAAAACCAACGGCATTGGATAATCTCCGACCGATATCGTTGAAATTACCGTATCGCTTGATGCATCAATGACCGATATCATATTTTTTAAAGCACTGACGCAATATAATTTATTACTCAGCCCGTTAAACAGGAGCGAAACCGGCTGATCTTCAACAACGGTCGTATTAATTATTGAATTCACCGTCCCGTCTATAGCAAAAACGCAATTTCCAATACTGTTTGCGCAATATACCTTATTATGTATTGGATCATACGCCAATGCCCCCGGAAGGCACATCGTAATTATATAACCTATCATATCGTATGTTGTTCCATTAAATACCGTGACATTATTGGTTAATGAATTTACGCAAAACAGTCTGTTATTAACGGCATTTACAACAAGCGCGCAAGGATTACCGCCGCGTGATGCCACGGTCGCGATCACGCTGTCCATCAACCCATCGATTATGCTGATCGAATCACTTTGACCGTTCGTGCAATACAGTCTATTGTCCGGCGGATTATACATAATGAAATTCGGGACTTCGCCGACGGTCACGTTAGCGACAATATTATTGGTATTACCATCGATAATTGTCACATAATTACGATTTGGATATAAACAATAAACCTTGTTGTTCTGAGAATTATACGCCAGTGCATAAGGCTGGCCATCAACCCGTACGTTATCTATCATTTGATTTGTCATACCGTCGATCACCGTAATGTCATTCGAACCATAATTGGCGCAGTAGATACGATCCGAAACCGAGTTGTAAACCAACGCGCAAGGCTGGTCTCCGGTCGGCAACGTCGCTATCACCATGTCGGTCGAATCTTCAATGATCGTAATATTGTCGCTTGCACGATTTGCGCAATACAATTTATCGTCGTGCGAGTTATAAGCCATGGCTTCGGGCATATCCCCAACCAAGATGGTTTTTACAACACTGTCGGTGAAACCACTGACCACGGAAATTGTATTGCTGTAGACATTTAAACAATAAATCTTGTTGCGTAAATTATTAAGTAACAAACGCCGCGGCGCGTAGCCAACGTTGATCTGATGGATCAGATTGTTCGTCGATCCGTCTACGACCTTAATGACATTATTATCCGTGCAATATAGCCGGTTGTTATTTGGATTCCACGACCATGACTCTACATGGGAAAAACCGGCAATCTTAGCTAACTTTTGATTGGTTGTACCATCAATGACGCAAACACTCTGTTCACCGCCGATATAAATTTTATTATTAGTTTCGTTATATGCGAGCAAGTCGGGATTTTGAACCTGACTTAACGTATCCGGAACAATGATGGTTGTTTCCAACCATTGACCAAATGAAAAAGTGGAAAATGATAAGAGAAAAACAACAATGTTTTTTAACATTTTACACTATCCTTTATCCAATTATAACTGTCGCTCATATAATGTCAATACAGTCAGTCTGGTTTCAATTGACTTATAAATAATGATGGATATAATCACAATGATGCTAAATTCACCATCTCCCGGGAATGGGAAAATTAAAGTTTGCCATATTATAACCAAGATGGTCTACGGCGGCGCGTCGATCGCGACCCTGCAATTGATCCGGCATCTCGACCACGATAAATATGATATTACGATCATCTGCGGCCGGGAATCCAAGAATGAAGGCAGCCTCATCGATGAAGCTTTGAATGATAGAAATCTGAATGTCATCGTGATGCCCGAGATCGTCCGCGAGGTCGAACCGGTCAATGATTTAATCGCCCTTTTCAAAATTATCGCGCTCATCCGGAAGCACCGCTATGACGTCGTCCATACGGCGAGCTCGAAGTGCGGCATCCTCGGTCGGCTGGCCGCGGCAATCAACCGGGTGCCTATCATTATCCATTCCGTGCACGGCTGGGGCCTCAAGGCGCAGAGCCCCGTGGTAAGGCCGTTTTTCCGGCTGATCGAGCAGATCACTGCTTTCTATACGGATTATTTCCTGTTCGTGACCGAATCGGACATGAACGAGGCCCGCTTATACCGGATCGGCAACCCGGCCAGACACCACCATATCGGTTTCGGCATCAACCTCCGCCCCTTTTTGAATTTCGACCGGGATGCATCGAAAAAAGTAAGAAAGTCGCTGGGGATCGGCGAAGGGCCGGTCGTAGGCACGGTCGGTCGGGTGTCTCCAGCCAAGAACCCGGCGGGTTTCATCGAGATCGCGAAGCGGGTTATCCAAAAAAAGAAAGATACGACCTTCGTCTTTGCCGGCGGCGGCGAGCTGCTCGAAGAAATGCGGAGTATCGTGGACCGGGAAAAATTGAGCAAAAAAATATTATTCCTGGGATTAAGGAAGGACGTTCCGGAAGTCGAGGCGAATTATGACGTATTCATCCTGCCCTCCTTATGGGAAGGGTTGCCGCTCGCACTGATCGAAGCCATGGCCATGGGCAAACCGGTCGTCGTCAACCAGCTCAAAGGGCTCAAGGAGTTGGTCAAAAACGACATTAACGGCGTCATGGTTTCGGCAGAAGGTGTCGGTAATTTCGCGGATAAAATCGTAACCCTGCTGGATAACACCGAACTGCAACAGGCCCTTTCGGAAAAAGCACGGCAAACCGCCCTAAAATACGATTTTCAGTACGTGGCGAAGAAAGTTCAGGGATTTTACCAGGGGGTTATTTCAGATAAACCGTAAAGATCTTTTTACTCTTTCCTTTCGAAATCTTAACCACCAGCGAATCAACCTTACCTGAGTCTTCCCAGCCGAACACACCGTTTTCGGAAACGCCGACCATCACTCCATTTATACTCACCTGGCTGCCTTTTTCCGCGAGCCCGATGAGGGTTCGACCCGACGCGCCGCTTTTGGCAGGATCATAGATTTTTATAAGCACCTTCGGCGCCCGGTTCGTCGCCGCGATTTCCTCGCCCAGACGCCGGCGCAATTCATATAAAACCGGAACGTCCCGGGACCAATCGCTGAAATAATCCCGAACCACTGCGTCGAGCAGCTGACGGATCCGATATTCGGAGAAATTTTTGAACGTTTCCGACGGCGCGAGCTGCGCGGCGGTTCTATCAATAGCTTCGGCCAGAAGCGCCAGGTACTCGTAATCCTCCAACCCCTGGCGGAAAATTTCCCAGCGCAATGAGTTCACGGGCGGGCCCGAGCCGTTCGCGTTCGGGTATAGCAGGACGCCATCGCCGGCCTTCAGCGCGCTCGACCGGTTGTCCGCGAAGAGCGCTTGGCTGGTCTTTTCGTAAGGATCATCCGGCCAATAATTCAAACTCCACCAGGCATAGACGCCGTCGACCCCGGCCTGGCGATAGCGCCACGCGTACATCCGCTTATCGATGAGCGGCGTGTCGATCCAGGGATCGTTATTATAAACGAATATCTTTTCGCCCGCGCTCTGTCGTTCGCGAATGGTTTTCAGGTTAAAATATTCCCGGCTAAATGGCAGGCACCAGATATCGACCAAGCCGAACCACCGGCTGGCCGGCCAGGTGGTCAGGAATATTTTTAATTTCGGCGCGGCTTTTTTTATGATCCGTCCCAAACGGACGATCCGATCCAGGTCCGGGTCGTTCCGGGGCGGCTCGTCCCAATAATACAACCAGCACGAACCGGTCAGTCCCGCAACGGCCGCGGCGCGCTCCAGCTCTGCCGCGTAAGAAGTGAGATATTTTTCGAATTGCGGAGCCGCGGGATCCCAGCCCAGCCAATTTCTCCGGCTGCGCCATCCATCGGCATTGCCGAGGAACGGGCCGACCGTAACCGAGCTGAAGCCGAGTTTCGCGACCGGATCCTTTACCATACGGTCGAATCCGACCTGAGAAACACTCAAATGACCGTCCTTGATCACGGATTCGATCTCCCCGGCATTGAAAATACTGATCCTATGTTCCCTCAAATTAGCGATATAATCACCGCGGATCACGTCGAGCGACCGGCGATCGTACTTCTGTATCATCGGCCACCAAACGTTGGATATAACGTCCAGATGATTTTTCTCGGGCAGGATGAAATCCCAGACCTTAAGAATAATCGGGATTTGCGCATACTCCCGACCCTCGGCAACAAAACGAATCCGGCCTTTATAAATGCCCGGTTTCGCATCTGCCGGGATCCGGATCGTAATCCAGATCGGATTATTAATCTGAGCCTTCAGATCGAATTGCCCGGCCGGAATTAAATAATCGGGATTAGATCCGATTACACCTTCGGCAGATGAGGCCTGTTTAACCGTCACATAACCGACCGAATAACAGGCAATCTGTTTACTGCCGATCTTATTGCCTTTTTCGTCTTTCAGATCGGTAAATGTCACGGAACAATTATTTACAGCCCGTCGCGGATTGAACACGATCTGAAAGGGCTCCCATTCGTTTCCGGCTCCCTGGATTTCAATGGCCGATCTTAGCGTTGTTGACAGGGGCGTCGCGAAAAACACTTTTTGCTCCGCGAACTCAAACCATATATTAATATCGCTCTTTTTCAATAAGTATGCCCCGCTTGACGGGTTGATGTCCAGTTCCGGCGCGGTCCCGCGGAACGTCAAGGAAAGATCGTCGAACCAGGCCTTGCCCTTTCCCTTCAGGAATAGCGCGACGCGGATCCGGCTCGTTCCCGCAGGAATACGGCTTTTAATATCATAATATTCCCAGACTTTGGGATAATTATCCGCATCAAGGATCACCTGCGCTTTGTATTCGGGCAATCGGGTCCCGGGCGGATCGAGGAAATGGATGTCCACGCCGGCGGTTCCCTTCAGGTCATTGCATTTGATACGGATCGCCAGTTCCATCCAATCTTCGCCCGATTTTACCGATACGGTCTGGTCGCCACCGTAAAATACATTCTCCAGGGGAAAACTGCTTTCGATCTTCAGGCTGTATTTTCCGGAAAAGGCGGCGGTCGAATCACGGACGATCGAGACGAATGGACTGAACGTTATCGACCATTCCTTGCCCATCGGCGCTTCGAAACCGCCGTTTTGGAGTTGATATTGCATGAGATAAATGATGATGAACAGAATAAAAGATTGTAAGATCATACCTTTCATTATAGAATATAACGTATATGAAGTCAAGTTGTGTTTATTACAATTATATATTCAATCTTGATTTTCGTCAGATTTTCTGTATATTTTATCATATTTCCAAGCGCATGAAAAAAGACAACCACACCTTTTCCGTATGTGAAATCGTCGAATACGCCAAGATCGCCGGCACTGAGAAGCATGTTTACCTGCTGGCGACAGGACTGGCCGCAGACCGGTATGAAACCTGCGTCTGCACATTTGAGAGCGGCGCGCTCGTTGACATGCTCAAAGCGAAGAGCATAGAGACCGTCGTCATTCCCGGCACCCACACGCTGCTGAATTTTCTCCAACTGATCCGGTTCCTCCGCAAAAGGAAATTCGATATCGTCCACTGCCATTCCGGCGGTTACGCCTGCATCGCGGCAAAGATCGCCGGCGCCAATAACATCGTCTACACCAAACACGGGATCGGGTTTACCGGGGACGAATTGAAAAACCGGGGGTTCCTCCGCAAATTAAGGGATCTCTTGATCGACCAATGCGTCCGGGCGTACATCGCGCTAACCGAACACGACCGCCAGATAATGCACCAAAAGCTTTATATCCCGAATCATAAAATACACGTAATAAACAACGGTATCGATCCCGCTTTCGGGCAGATTAAATCAGCGTCCCCGGGAAAAAACCCGACCATCGGCTGCGTGGCGCGATTGAATCCGCAAAAAGGATTGACTTACCTGATCGAGGCGATCCCGAGCATAAACGAAAAGATAAAAAATTTGAAAGTGATCCTCGCCGGTGATGGAGATGAAGGAACGCGTCTAAAGGAACTGGCCCGGAAACTGGGCATATTAAAGCAGATCGAATTCTCCGGTTATATAAAAAGCGAAAAAGCGGCCGAGGTTATCGGCCGCATGGATATTTTCGTCCTGCCCTCCCTGTGGGAAGGTTTTCCCTATACGATCCTGGAAGCGATGATGATGGGCAAACCCATTGTCACGACCGACATCTTCGGCATCAACGAGATCATCGACCATAATAAAACGGGGATCCTCGTCCCGCCAAAAAATTCGGCCGCGCTCGCGGTCGCGGTGATCGACCTGCTCATCAATAAAGAAAAAGCCCGGTTCATCGGCGCCGCCGCGCACAAAAAGGCGCAAAAATATTACACGGTCGACCGGACGGTTTCGCAGATCGACCAATTATATTCATCACTTGTGGCCCGTGGCTAAAAAAATAAAGGTCCTCCATATCATCAATTCATTGGCCCTGGGCGGCGCGGAAACATTGCTAGCGGATCTGATCGCGCGCATGGACCGAACGCGTTTTGACAACCACGTGGCCCACCTGCTCTCTCCCGACCACTCCGGGCAGGCAACCATTAAGGCGGGCGTGCCAATCTACGACTTGTCGAGGAACGGCAAACCTAATCCCCTCATGCTGTTAAAACTATCCCGGCTGATAGATCAAATGAAACCCGACATCGTTCACACGCATGCGGTCCAATCCGACCTGGTCGGTCACATGGCGTGCATGCTGAAAGGCATCAGGAACCGGGTATCGTCCCAGCACAGCGCCTTTCATCCGAAAAACGGTACGCTCATCTACCGGATCGCACGTTCGCTCACCCACCACGCCGCCGCGGTCATCGCCGTGAACGATTATTGCCGCGATTACCTCGTCCGCGTCATGGGTTACGCGCCCGACATCATCAGAGTGATCACGAACGGGATCGACCTGAAAAAATTCCCACCCAGGGAACCGCCGCGCGAAAATTCTCCGACCCTGCGGGTTGGAACCCTGGGCCGACTCCACCCGCAAAAGGGCCTGACCACGCTGGTCGAGGCAATGGCCGAGGTCGCGGGCAAAATAAAAATCCAATGTTTCATTCCCGGATCCGGCGAACAGGAACCGTTGTTAAGGGATATGGTAAGAAAAAATAAGCTGAAGGATATCTTAAGCTTCCCCGGTCCCCTGACCGGTATACCCAAGATTGAATACCTTCATCAACTTGATATTTTTCTCCAGCCGTCGCACTGGGAACTCTTCGGCATATCGATTCTGGAAGCGATGGCGGTCGGACTGCCCGTGATCGCGTCCAACCTGGAAGGGATCCCGGCGTTGGTTGAGAACGGACGGACTGGCATACTGGTCGAGCCGAAAAATCCCTCGGCCCTGGCCCAGGCCGTCATCGAACTGGGCAAGGACCTGCCGCGTCGCCGGCGTTATGGCGAGAACGCCCGGCAAAGGGCGAAGTTATTCACGATCGAACGAACCGTCGCCGGTCTGGAAAAAATATATACGGAGTTAGTGGCGGGAATATGACTGAACACATGAAAGAATTACCAGATATCCGCGACGTCCAGGTTTTGAACGGCAACATCATTGACATTCCGACCGTGACTAAAAAATTGGCGCACGACACCGCTCTCTACGTACCCGCCAAGATATTGCCGGCCTTGATCGGCATCGTCAGCGTCGCCCTATTCACGCGGCTTTTTGATCCCGGCGCGTACGGCAAATACGTCATGGTCTCCACGACGACCAACATCCTGATCGCCATCTTTTCCCAATGGATGTTCCAATCGGTCCTGCGGTTCCGTTCCCAGTATGTTCATCAAAACCGGAACGTTGCTTTCAACCGCAATTTGTATGAAACCCTCGGCCTACTTACGATCTTCACCATCGTTATCGCCGGCGCCGGTCTCCTCGTGAAACCGATGCTGGGCGGTTACGAAAGGTTCTATTACCTGTCGATCTTCATCGTCATTACCGGGATCTGGTCCAATAACCTCATGGCGGTTCTCCAGGCCGACTTAAAATCATTGTCCCTCACGGTATACACGATCATCGGCGCCGCGATGAAGGTTTTGGTCCCGGCCCTGCTCATCTTCCTGGTGGCCCGGGATATTGTTTTCCTGGTCTGGGGCGTGTTGGCGAGTTTCGCCTTTACCCTTCTGCCCATGGTCATCTCGGTCAACCGCGGACCAACCGAGCTTGCCGCACCCGCCAGCCCCGGATCATCTCTCGCCGATTTTCTGCGGGAATTCGGCGCGTACGGATTCCCGATGATCGGCTGGTTCCTGGGCGCGGAACTCCTGAGCATATCCGACCGGTATTTCCTCCAGATCTTCCGGGGCAGCAACGAAGTCGGGATCTACAGCTCGAATTATAACCTGGTCGCGACCGCCATCGCCTTTGTTTCCATGCCCCTGCTCACCGCCGCGCACCCTATCCTGATGAAGGCAGGGAACACGGTTTCCGGCCGGAAAGAATCGATCCAATCGATCATTACGCTTTTTTCAAGATATTTCCTGATCCTCACGGTCCCGATCATGGTGTTCATCTCTTTTTTGTATAAAGAATTGACCTTCATCATGCTCGGCGACAAATTCCGTGAAGGCGCGATCGTCATGCCCATCGTCCTGATCGGCCTCACCGCCTGGAACTTCGCCATGTTCGGTCATAAAGGGCTGGAGTTCAGGAATAAAACCAAAATCATGTTCCTGTACGTATTACTGTGCGCGGCGATAAAGATCGCTCTCGGAATCATTTTCATTCCCCGTTACGGCTACCTCGCCGCGGCGGTGACCAGCCTGATTTCCTTCCTGGCCTATCCTCTGCTGGTTTATTTCGGGACCCGGCGCGATATCCGCTGGCGCATTCCGTGGCTTTCGGTATTGAGGATCCTGACCGCCAGCGTAGCACCCATCATCCTATTCATGATCGTGCGGATCACGCGGATCGGCATCGTACCCACGATCCTGATCGACACCATCCTCATGGCTCCGCTTTATGCTTTGGGATTGTATCTCTTGAAGGAATTCACGACTCCGGAACTAAGTTTTATCGCCGGCATGTTCCACCGGATCCGTCCCCCCGCTAAAGGCGGGGATCTCCGGTCAGGATAAGTGCCGGGTGACCGCCAGTTCGTCATATAGGGCGGTCGTATGTTCCATAAAAACAGAAAAATCGAACCGCTCAATGGCTGCGCGACGGCCGGCCTCACCCATTTTTGATCTTCGTCCGGGATCCTGGTAGAGATCCCAAATCCCTGCGGCCAGAAGATCGGCGCGTCCCGGAGCGATCAGAATGCCCGTGCGGTCGTCGACCAATTCTGGAATTCCACCCACGTCCGTGGCGACGACGGGCAGTCCGTTTTGCATCGCTTCGATGACCGTGATCGGGAACCCCTCGTAGTCCGACGGAAGAACGAAAAGATCGGAGGCGCCGAGGATCTCAGCCACGTCTTTCCGCTCGCCGACCAGCAATATTCTTTTCCGGTATGGCGATCGATCGACCAACCCGACCAATTCCGCGCGCAGCGGGCCGTCGCCCACGATGACGAATGTGATGCCCGGGTCCCTTTCGCAAAGGGCGATCGCCGATTCGATCAGCAGACGCTGATTTTTCGGCGGCGCCAGCCGACCCACGTTCGTCACCACAAAGTCGTTCTCAGGAATCCCAAGATTTTTTCTCATTTCCTTAAGTCCCACGGTCGGCGTCCGGAACGGTTTCGTCGGATAAATGATGCGGATCTTGTCACGTGGTATGCCCCAGACGGCATGATAATCCGCAACCGCCCGCGAAACGCATATGATCGTCTGGCAAAACCGGGCGCTGTGCAGGTCAAGGCGGGTTCGTAATAACCGGCGCCAGTCGTGCTTCGTTTTCCAGGGATCGACGCTGTGCTCGGTGGATATGATAGCCTTTATTCCCGCCATGTGCCCCGCGAACCTTCCGTAAAGGTCGGCGTCGCACAGGTGGGTATGGACGATGTCGATCCGGTCGTTAGCGAGGGCGCGCGCGAGCCGGAACACTTTCCAGAACCGGCGGTTGGTTTTAAAATCCATTTCCCGAACCAACGCGCCCGCTTCCTGAAAATCTCCGCGGAATATATTATCGTTAAAAAGCGTGTAGACGTAAGGGGTGTATTTATTCTTATCCAGAGCACGTATGGAGTTCATAAGCAGAATCTCGGCCCCACCCACCGGCAGATTATTGATGACATACCCGATCCGGACCATGGCGGTTATACCATCCCTGCCGATGAAAGCGGACCGATCGCCGAGCGCATATGCATCCTTATATTATAGAAAATTAAAGCGGAATATCAAGCCCTCCGAATGCCAGGCGCCGGCAACGGGCACGACCGCGCGTAATCCGTCATGATCCCGGACAATATTGACACCAGGGAACGCTTTGGATATAATAAACATAATGACGGAACCCGATAAAGAGACGTTCATCGACTATTTTGAGATAATTTTCAGATGGCGCGGTTTCATTGTCCGCAACATCCTGGTCCTGACCGCGGTCGCCATCATCGTATCCTTTATTATCCCGTCCCAGTACACGTCGGTGACGACCATCCTGCCTTCCGATATGGACCAGCCTTCCATGATGGGCATGATGTCGACGATGATGCAAAGCAACCTATCCCGCCTGTCGTCTCTGGGCGGATCCCTGCAGGGTTACACCTTCCAGTCGGAACTGTTCGCGGCCATCCTGAAAAGCGGCCGCATCCGCAGCAAAATCGTCTCCAAATACGACCTGAAAAAATATTTCCAAACCAAAACCATGGCCGACGCGCACGAGGCGTTGGACAACGTGACCCGGATCACGATCTCGCCGGAAGGTATTATCTCCATCGCCATTACCCTCCGCAACAAGGTCCTGGCCGCTAATATCGCGAACTCGTTCGTCGAAGAGCTCGACCGGTATAATAACGAAACCGCCATTACGATGGGCAAAAAATACCGCATCTTCATCGAACAGCGGCTCAAGTCGACGAGAGACTCGCTGAGTTTAACTGAAGAGACACTGCGCGATTTCCAGAAAAAGTATAAAACAATCACTCTGGAAGAAGAAATCAAAGGCGCGATCCAGAACGTCGCCGAACTCCGCAGCCAGATCATCGTGCTGGAAGCGAAAAGGAACGCGCTGGCCACGGTCTCGGAATTGAACAATCCCATGCTCCAGAACACGGACCGGGAACTGGCGGCCCTGAAACAGCAGCTAGCCAACATTGAATTCGGCGATAAGGGACATACCGGCTACGGCGCGGGTTTTTCCATGGCCTTTTCCCAGCTGCCCGAACTCTCCCTCGCGTACGCCCGTTTGGTGCGCGATGTCAAAGTCCAGGAAGCGATCTACGAAGTCCTGGTCCAGCAGTATGAGCAGTCCAAGATCATGGAAGCCAAGGACACGCCGACGATCCAGGTCATCGATCCGGCCGGACCCGCCGAAAAGCGGAGCACACCCCAGCGCCGCAAGATCATCATGATCGTTTTCTTCGCCAGTATCGTCTTCAACATCGGTCTGGCGATCTTCGTCGACCGTTATCAAAAAGCGAAACAGCACCAGGACCGGAACCTTCAGCGCTGGTCGGCGATCGCCGGTGGCTTAAAGAAGGATATCGTTTCCTTCTTCAAATCCAAGAAAAAATTATAAGTGAACGACATTGAGTTCGAGAGGATATCCCCCTTCGGCGTCATCCTCCTCGCCGCCACGACTCTTTTTCTCTTATATCTAAATCCCGTAATCTGCCTGTTCGCCGCCGGGGTGGTAGCGGTGTTCCTGATCATCCGCGACTACCGGATCGGTCTTTTTATCCTGGCCGGTCTGGCGTTCACCCAGCTCGCCTCTTTGCAAATACTGGAGGCGTTCCACGTTTATCTGCTCTGCTTCGCCCTGACATTCCTCTCTTTCCTGTACGCCTGGACGAAAAACCTTGAATTGCGGTTCAGATCCAGCGCGGCCTTTCCCTGGCTGGCCGCGTTCCTGCTCTTCGTACTGATCTCCGGATTGTACGCGGAAAGTAATAAATACTGGAAAGAAGAACTATATTCGTTCGTTCGCGTATTCATCGTGTTTTTCCTTGTCATCCAGGGCATCGACCGCGAATCGACGTTGAAGCTGATGGGCAAAGTGATCGTGCTTTCGCTTTTCGCGTCCTCCCTGATATCTTTTTTGGAACTAGTGATAAGCAACCACGGTTTTTCCGCGATGCTGTTCATCCGGTTCCTGGGCATCCTGACCGACCCGAACGACTTCGCGATGACCCTCTGCGGCGCGCTGCCGCTAGCCGTTTATTACGTCAAATCCGAAAGGAAGTTCATCGGCAAAGCCCTATTTTTTGTCTGCCTGCTGGTTTTCATCTTCTTCATCATCATCACCCAGTCGCGGGGCGGCATTGTCGCCGCAGTTCTGGCGTTTTTCCTGATGATCCCCCTCTTTAAGAGAAAATTGCTCGTCCTCTTGTCACTAGCCATCGCATTTCTTTTTATCTTGACGCAGATCCCCGCCGACCTGATCTTTTTTCGGATCCTCCAGCTCGTCGACATGCTCATGGGCCGGTCACTCGCTGATCCCTCCTTCGTCCAGAGGATGACCCTTTTGAAATCCGCCCTGGCTGTATTCTTCAGCCATCCCCTGCTGGGCGTCGGTGCCAATAACTTCGTCACCCAATCGGTCCGCTATATCGCCCAATCGATGTACGCACACAACATGTTCGTCGAAGTCGGCGCCGGACTCGGCCTGGCGGGCTTGATCCCGTTCACGGTCGTCATTTTCCTGCCCCTGTTCCGGTTACCGTCTGCGATCCGGACCGCGCTCCGGTCGAACCGGACGACCATGACCGATTTCCTTAAATTTTTCCGGGTCTCATACATCAGCATGATCATCACGTCCATGTTCCTCTCCAGCCAGACCAAACCATATCTATGGATAATCGTCGCCATGGCCTACGCGATACTGGCCATGTCGCTCCGCGAACCGCAACCAAACAATAGTGCCGATCGGTAAAACCGTCCGCACCCTGGACCTGTCGATCATCATCGTTACCCATAATTCGTATCCCGATCTGGTCGAATGCGTCGAATCCATCCAGCAGAACTTATCCGGGTTCTCATATGAAATCATCGTGGTCGACAATTTTTCCATGGACCAGGAACGCATGGGCCGCGAATTGTCCGGTCGACCGAACCTGCGCTTCATTCCTTGCCGCCAAAACCTCGGCTTCGCGTCCGCTAACAACATCGGGATCCGCCACGCCTCCGGCGCCGCGCTTCTGATGCTGAACCCGGATACGATCGTCACCAAAGGAACAATCGAGCATCTCTTGCGCCGGATCAAAGGCGACTCCTCGATCGGCATCATCGGCCCGCTAATCACCAACGAACGGGGTCAAGTCGATCCCTACTGCGCTCGCCATTTTCCGGGTTTATGGTCGGAATTTTTAGCCCAAACCGGACTCGCCGCGCGATTTTCCGGCAACCGGGTCATGAACCGATATCTCGCGGAAATCCGAGACATTAAAACCGCTCGAATAGTCAATCTGCTAAGCGGTGCATTCATGATGACAAACCGGACCGCGATGAACAACGTAGGATTAATGGATGAACGATTCTTTCTGTATGGAGACGACGTGGAGTGGTGCTTCCGGTTTCGTCAGGCAGGATACGGTGTTTATTTCGACCCTTCCGTCAAAATCGTTCATAAAGGCGGGACGAGCATCGGCCGCGGCAGCGATATCTCTTTCCTCATTTCCCTGGACAGCATGTATAAATTCTTCCGTTTTCACCGCGGTGCGATTTATGCAATGCTTTATCGGTTGTCTATTTTCCTGACTCACGGTTTAAAAGGCTTCTTTTTCTGGTCGTTCCGCGGCGGAAGATTCAATCGATTCTATCGGCCAGTGCTGTGGAGTCTGGGCACCCTTAAATTCCAGATATCACCGGTCGGTAAACCAGGCTGGAGAGGAGTACAAACCGTTAAATCATAATTCGTTTATTCCAATTATTGCATTGTCCATAAAAAAACACGGGGTAAATCACCCCGTGTTTTAAATTTCAAATAATAATTTTTATTTTTCCTGCGTCTCGGCGGTTTTGGCATTCTCGTGTTTAAGAACGGGGCTTGTAAACCCCAAAGATGAAATCGCTTTCGTTCCCCGATTTTAAAAAATCATCTTCCAGTTCAAATATCCATTGGATTAGGTTCTTTGTTTTTTCATCATAGCCGAGAAAATTTTGAGCGATGTCCTTGAATAATAAATGCAAAATATTCCCGCCTATCCTTTTCTCTTCAATTACCCGGAAATATTCGCGAACCGTAGATAAGATCTTATGTGATTCGACGGCTTCCGACGGATCCGATAAGAACATTCTAAGGGTTCCCGGTGCATAAACCTTGGATTTGATCGTATTGCTATGGGTTCGTATTTTATAAGCGAAAGGGATTTGTCCCAAGATGCGGTTTACCAGTATCAGTTGATTTTTACGCCATTGGAAACGTTTCGGTCCCACGTAATCGTTTAATACCAACAGGCCATCGGGTTTAAGCGAAATTCGCAGTTTTTCCAGCAATCCCTGCAGGTCCCGGCAATGATGGAGAAAAGATTGGCATAAAATAAGATCATAGCACCGCTCTTTCAGGGCATAATCAAAGACATTGCCGATCATGAAGTTTATATTTGTTATTTGCTCCGCGCTTGCTTTTTGCCTCGCCGACATGATCCGGTTGCGCGAAATATCCAATGCATCGATCCGCGAAAAAACCGCATTCTTGGCGAATTCGATTTCGTTAAAACCGGAACCACAGCCGAGAGAAATCATTTTTAACTCTTTCCTATGTGCAAAATACTTATGCATGATATAATTCGGATAAGCAATAACGGGATCTCCGGTTATTATCGAATTAAGCCGTCTGCGAACCGAAGGGATGTCCAACCAGTTATATGCTCCGTACTGTCCCGCCCAGGCCGAATCGACAATTTTATCATATTGTAAGTGGAATTTAGTAAATAAATAGCCGTATCCCCTTTCCTTTATTCTAAAAAAGAGATCGATCGCATCTCCCGGGGAAATGAAATACATTTTAATTGAGAGAATCCATTGGTATGATTGGAAGGTTCTTTGATATAAATACAATTATCCGCGTCATATCTTATTATTCAGAAATGATTTACTTATCCGATGGATTTTCATAATTTGTTATAAATTTATTAAAAACGACCTAAAAAGACTGGCTTTCCAGGATCTACAGAATTATAGTTATTTTTCCGCCGTCTCGGCGGTTTTTTTGGGCTCTTCGGCGGCGGTTACGGCCTTTTTCTTGCCCCGGGTCTTGGGGACTTTGGCGACCTTGGTGACCTTGACGATCTTGCCGATGATAACCAAGAGCCGCGACTTGATCCGGGCCGCGGTGTTCTTCTTGATGATGCCGTCCTGGACCGACTTGTCGATGATCGACTGGACTTTGGAATATTTTTTCAGGCCTTCGGCCTTGGTCTTGGACTTCTTGATGTCCTTGACTGCGGCCTTGAGAACCTTTTTCTTGCCCAGGTTGGCGACGTAGCGGCGCCGGGTCTGGCGGATATTCTTGAGCACGCTGATGGATCTTTTCTTGATTGGCATGGACAATTATATATAAAAAAAAGGAGATGTCAAGAATAAAGATGATAGTACATTTGTCAAACTGTTTGCGGTTTCGAAATGCGAATCGGCTTCGTTGGTCGTTTTCGTTTGACGATACCGGCTTACGATGACGCCGGACGAAACGCCTTTCGCAAACGCCACCAATTAATAAAATATGTCATCGTCCGACTCGATCGGATGATCCAAAATATAGATTCCCCGGTTAAGCATGTCCTCCGACTTGATCGGGGGACCGGGGAATGACATAATGGGACGGAGAGTAACAAACAGGGGGACAGTCCCTTTAACGACTTTAGAGGGACTGTCCCCGGGGGCTATTTTTTCTTGACTAAAGGAATTTTCTGGATATAATATCGGGCATGCATATTTCGATCGCGGCCGAGAAACTCTTCCAAATCGGACCCCTCCCCGTAACCAATTCTTTGCTTGTCACCTGGATCACCATCGTCATCTTCCTGGTCATCGGCATCCTGATCCGCCTCCGGAAGAACATCGTGCCCACCGGACTCCAGAATGTGATGGAATGGATCCTGGAATACATCTACCAGACCGTCTGCGACGCGTTCGAAGACGAAAAAAAGGGCCGTAAATATTTTCCCCTAATCATGACCATCTTCCTTTTCGTGCTCCTTATCAACTGGATCGGGCTGCTGCCCGGGTTCGGCTCGATCGGCTTTTTCCGGATCGAGGAAGGCCACCAGGCGTTCGTCCCGCTTTTCCGGGGCGCCTCGGCCGACCTCAACACGACCCTGGCCCTGGCCCTGATCTCGGTCTTCATGACCCAGGTCTACAGCATCCAGAGCCTGGGGTTCAAGGGCTTCTTGGGCCGGTTCATCAAGCTCAAAAGCCCGATCATGTTCTTCGTCGGCATGCTGGAGCTAATCGCCGAGATCGCCAAGATCATCTCCTTCTCCTTCCGTCTTTTCGGCAACATCTTCGCGGGCGAAGTCCTGCTCATTGTCATGCTGACCCTGACCAAGTTTATCATTCCCGTGCCGTTTTTATTCCTCGAGGTGTTCGTCGGCCTGATCCAGGCCCTGATCTTCTCGCTGCTTACGCTTTTCTTCATCAAGATCGCGACCACCGCGGAGGAGCATTAGGATAAATATGAATAATCTTAGATTAAATGGTGGCGGTTGCGAAAGGCGTTTCGGTTTCAAAAATTATATAATGTGGGAGAGGCTTCCCAGCCTCGATAGTCTATCAGGGTTTGGAAACCCTTCCCACCAAACGTCCGACGAATCCGATTACGACGTTGCCATCAGCTATCAGCCAATCGGAAGCTTGCTTCCGATTTAAGGAGGCATAATGAATCCTGAAGCATTGAAAGTCATCGCCGCGGCGCTCGCCATCGGCCTGGGCGCGATTGGTCCGGGCCTGGGCATCGGGTTCATCGGCGCCAAGGCCGCCGAAGCCGTGGGCCGCAACCCGGAAGCCACGGGCAAGATCCAGATGATCACGATTCTCGCCCTCGCGTTCTGCGAAGCGATCGCGATTTACGCCCTGGTTATCGCCCTGATCGTTAAATTCCTGTAACCATGGAAGCCCTCGGTAAACTGGGACTCAATCCCTGGCTGCTTATCGCCCAGATCGTCAATTTTCTGATTCTCTTGGCGATCCTCTACATCTTCCTGTACAAACCCATCCTGAAACTGTTCAAGGACCGGTCGACCAAGATCGACGAGGGGCTGAAGAACGCGGAAAAGTTGAAGGCTGACGCCGCCGAGTCCGAAAAAAGACAGAAGGCCGTCCTCGACGAGGCGCGCAAGGAAGCGCACCGCATCGTCGAGCAGGGAACCAAACTGAGCGACGATGAGAAAAAGAAGATCCTGGAACTGGCCCACGAGGAATCCCGGAAGATCGTCGAACGGACCATGAACGAAATCAAGGCCGAGAAGAAGAACATCATGAACGAAATCCGGAAAGAAGTCGGCGAAATGGTCGTCAACCTCTCCCTGGAAATGGTCAAGAAGCAGCTGGACGAAAAAACCCGGAAGGAACTCCTGAACCAGGCGATCAAGGAAGTGGAGCAGCAAATTGAAGAAAAGCGCTAGGAAGGAACCGGCTCCGGCCGCCGTTCCCCAAATCCCGGCGAACCCCGAAAAGGACCTGGGGCCGATCTTCAGCGACCTCGAAGTGGTCGAATCCTCGCTCCATTCCTCGCTGAAATTGCGGGGTTATTTCGAGAATCCCCGCGTCCGCTTCACGGAAAAGGCCGCAACCCTACGGAAAATATTCAAGGACTACATATCGGCGGAAGCTTACGATTTCGTCCTGCTCCTCATTCATTCCAACGCGGTGTACCTCCTCACCGATATCCTGCGCCGCTACCGACTGAGGAAGGAAGACACCGGCGTCATGGAGCTGGAGGTCCGGACCGCGATCCCGCTCACGCCCGGGGACCGGGATGATCTCGCGGCGCGGTTCGCGAAAAAATGGGGCAGGCACGTCACGATCCGCAACGTGATCGACGAGTCGATCGTCGCGGGGATGGTCGTCAAAACCGGCGACCTGATGATCGACGCCAGCCTCCAAACCAAGATGCGGAACCTGGTCAACAAATTGAGGAAAAGATGAACAAGGACCTGAAGGCAAAATTATTAGACGACATCAAGAAGGACGTGGCCGAGCAGGAACGGAAGGTTCAGGTCGAGCGGGTCGGCACGGTCATCGAGTCGGGCGACGGCGTGGCCCAGATCCACGGCCTGGGAGACTGTTTCGCCTCGGAAATGCTCGAGTTCTCGGGCGGGATCTACGGCGTGGCCCTGAACCTGCTCCGGGACCGGATCGGCGCCGTGATCCTGGGCGACTACCAGAAAATTAAGGAAGGGGATATGGTCAAGGGCACCGGCCGCATCCTCGAGGTCGGCGTCGGCCCGAGCCTCCTCGGCCGGGTGATCAACCCCCTGGGCGAACCGCTCGACACGAAGGGGCCGTACAAACCCGAGGTCTTTTACCCGATCGAGAAAATCGCCCCCCGCGTCATCCAGCGCGAGCCGGTCAGCCAGCCGCTCCAGACCGGCATCAAGGCGATCGACAGCATGATCCCGATCGGCCGGGGTCAGCGGGAGCTGATCATCGGCGACCGCCAGACCGGCAAGACCGCGCTCGTCATCGACGCGATCATCAACCAGAAACACGAGAACGTCGTCTGCATTTACGTTTCGATCGGCCAGAAGGAATCGAAGCTCGTCCGGCTCGTCGACGAGCTGAAGAAACACGGCGCCCTGGACTACACGATCGTAGTCAGCGCCTCCTCCTCGGATCCGGCGTCGCTCTGGTACCTCGCACCCTACGCGGGCTGCGCCATGGGCGAATACTTCATGGACCGGGGAAAGGACGCGCTCGTCCTCTACGACGACCTTTCCAAGCACGCCTGGGCTTACCGCGAGATCTCGCTGCTCCTGCGGCGGCCGCCCGGCCGCGAGGCCTATCCGGGCGACATTTTCTACCTCCACTCCCGCCTGCTCGAACGCGCGGCCAAGCTGAACCAGGCGCACGGCGGCGGTTCGCTCACGGCCCTGCCCATCATCGAAACCCAGGCCAACGATATCACCGCCTACATTCCGACCAACGTCATCTCGATCACCGACGGCCAAATCTACCTGGAACCCGAATTATTCTACCAGGGCATCCGGCCCGCGATCAACGTCGGGCTTTCGGTATCCCGCGTCGGTTCCTCGGCCCAGATCAAGGCGATGCGGAAGGTGGCCGGCCGGCTCCGGCTGGACCTGGCCCAGTACCGGGAAATGGCGGCCTTCGCCGAATTCGCCGGCGACCTGGATAAGGAAACCCGGCAGCAGCTCATCCGCGGCAAGGTCATGACCGAAATTCTGAAACAGGACCAGTACGTGCCCATGCCCGTGGAACAGCAGACCGCAATCATCTACGCCGGGACCTCGGGCCTGATCGACGACATCCCGACCGACCGGATCCGGGACTTCGAAACCCAGTTCCTGAAATTTCTCGAAGCCACCTGCCCGGACATTCTTAAGGGAATCAAGGAAAAAAGAGAACTGACCCCGGAACTGGAGGAAAAGCTCAAGACCGCGGTCAATGATTTCAAGAAAATTTTCGCGACCGCCTGATGGCGCAGATCCACAACATCAAACGTCACATTCGCTCCGTGGTCAACATCAAGAAGATCACGAAGACCATGGAGATGGTGGCCGCGGCGCGCATGCAGAAAACGACGTCCGCGCTTTTCGCCTCGCGGCCCTACGCGCGGCTCGCCTGGGCTATGCTCCAGGAAGTCTCGGCCCGGTCCGAAAGCGAGCTTCACCCCCTGCTCCAGTCCCGGCCGGTCCGGAAGACGCTCGTGATCCTCGTCACGTCGGACCGCGGGCTCTGCGGCGCGTTCAACATGAACCTGATCCACCAGGCGCTGAAACTGGTCACGGACAAGGAAAAATTCCATTTCGTCACGGTCGGCAAAAAAGGCCGTGATTTCCTGATGTACCGCGGCTACCAGGTAATCGCTGAATTCAACAACCTTGAGATGCCGGTCTCCTTTATCAAGACCCTGCCGGTCAGCCGGATCGCGATCGAGGAATACGCCGGCCGGAGATACGACGAAGTGGTGGTCGTCCACAGCACTTTCGTCTCGCATCTCGTCCAGAAACCGGAAGCCCTGAAGCTGCTGCCGTTCCGGGAATACGGGAAAGGGGAATCGGCGTCGACGATGATCTACGAGCCGTCGGCCCGGGAGGTCGTTTCCGTTCTCGTCCCGCGGATCTTCGAATACGAAATCTACGCCGCGATTCTGGAAAACCAGGCTGCGGAATTCGCCGCGCGCATGGTCGCGATGAAAAACGCCACGGAAAACGCCGAACAATTGATCGACAACCTGACCCTGACGTACAACAAGGCCCGGCAGGAGGGCATCACCAAGGAATTGACCGAGCTCTCCACCAGCACGATGGTCATCGAGGAGATATGAACCAAGGCACCATTATCCAAATCATCGGCGCCGTGATCGACGTGGAATTTCCCGAGCGCCTGCCCGGGATCTATGGCGCCCTGAAGATCAAGAATAAAAACGAAAATTTGATTTTGGAAATCCAGCAGCACATCGGCTGGAACGTCGCCCGGTGCGTGGCCATGGGCCCGACCGACGGGTTCTACCGGGGCATGCCCGTCGAAGACCTGGAATGCCCCATTTCCGTGCCGGTCGGACCGGCAACCATGGGCCGGCTTTTCAACGTCCTGGGCGAACCGATCGACGAGAAGGGCCCGGTCGCGGCCACAAGCATCCGATCCATCCACAACAAGCCGCCCGCGTTCAAGGAGCAGTCGACCCAGGTGGAGATCCTGGAAACCGGCATCAAGGTCATCGACCTGATCGCGCCCATCATCAAAGGCGGCAAGGTCGGTCTTTTCGGCGGCGCGGGCGTGGGCAAGACCGTGATCGTCACGGAACTCATCCGGAACATCGCCCACGAACACGGCGGGGTCTCGGTCTTCGCCGGCATCGGCGAGCGGACCCGCGAAGGCAACGACCTGTACCTGGAAATGAACCGCTCGGGCGTCATCGACAAGACCGTTCTCGTCTTCGGCCAGATGAACGAGCCGCCGGGCGTAAGGCAGCGGACCGGTCTCGCCGCGCTGACCATGGCCGAGTACTTCCGGGATGACGAGAAAAAGGATGTGCTGCTCTTCATCGATAATATTTACCGCTTCACCATGGCCGGGTCCGAAGTTTCAGCCCTCCTGGGCCGCATCCCGTCCGCGGTCGGGTACCAGCCGACCCTGGCGACCGAAATGGGCGAACTCCAGGAGCGGATCACCTCAACCAAAAACGGTTCGATAACCTCGGTCCAGGCGGTCTACGTGCCGGCCGACGACCTGACCGACCCGGCGCCGGCCACGACCTTCAGCCATCTCGATTCGACGATCGTCCTCTCCCGCGCCCTTTCCGACATCGGCATCTACCCCGCGGTCGACCCCCTGGATTCCACGTCTTCGATCCTCGACCCGCGTTACGTCGGCGACGAACACTACCAGGTCGCGCGCGGCGTCCAGAAGGTTCTCCAGCGCTACAAAGACCTGCGGGACGTGATCGCAATCCTCGGTTTCGAGGAGTTGTCGGACGAGGACAAGCTGATCGTGGGCCGGGCGCGCAAGATTCAGCGTTTCCTGTCCCAGCCTTTCTTCACGGCCGAGACCTTCACCGGCCGGCCCGGCAAGTATGTGCCGCTCCGGGACACGATCCGGGCTTTTAAAACCTTCCTCGAAGGCGGCTGCGACGAACGGTCCGAGCAGTCCTGCTGGATGGTGGGCGACCTTTCCGACATCACCGTTTAATGAAATTCAAACTGGACATCGTCACGCCGGAAAGATTGATCTGGTCCGACGACGTGGATTTCGTCACGATCCCGACGGTCCAGGGCGAAATCACGGTCCTGGCCAACCATGTGCCGGTTGTATCGATCATCGAACCCGGTGAAATCAAAATCCGAAAGGAAAACAAAAATTTTTTCATGGCCGTAACCGGCGGCTTTTTCCAGGTGACGGGCAAGAAGGTCACGATCCTGGCCGACGCCGCGGAACGGGCTGAGGAGATCGACATCGAACGGGCGGAACGGGCCCGGGAACAGGCCAAAAAGCTCCTGGAAGAGAAGCGGCAGGAAAAAGTCCCGAACGTGGAGGCCATTGCCGCCCTGCAGCGGTCCCTGGCGCGGCTCAAGGTCGCGAGCCGGCGTCGGAAACAAAGGGATTAGTAAACAACAGTATATCAGGTAATCAGGATACCAAGACATCAGGAAGTCAGATTTCAGAATATCAGAATTAAAAAGCCAGAAAATCAGAGCATCAGGATTATTTCAGCATCTAAGCCGAAGGGCGAGACGCTCTTCGGGCTATAAGCTGCGGGGCGTCCCGCCCCGATGTATTCTCACTCAGATGTCATGCTGAACTCGTTTCAGCATCGATTGAGACCCTGAAATGAATTCAGGGTGACAATTAAAATCCCCTTAAATCCCCCTTTCACAAAGGGGGCGTTTGACAAAAAAAATCCTCCCCCTTGACGGGGGAGGATGAAGGTGGGGGTGGATTCTTATCTGACATCTGTCATCTGCTATCTGTCATCTTTTCATTTCAATTCGAAGTTCATCTTGGTCGCCACCCAGATCCGGACCGGCTTCTGGTTCTGGATCGCGGGCGCGAACTTCCACTTGTACCCGGATTCGACCGCGGCCGAGTCCAGGAGCGGAAAAGTCGAGGATTTCATGACCGAAACCTTCATGACCGTGCCATCCAGGTTGACGAGCATTTTCACCCAGACCGTACCCTGCTGACCCATAACCCGCGAAATGGGAGGGTATTCCGGAGCCGGCATCGCCAGGGGCCGCGCCGGGATTTCCACGGGTACGAAGGCGTTGATATCCGGAATGACATTGTTGCCGTTCTGGATCAAAACCCGGGTGCTGTCGCTGATATTCAGGTTGTTGGGCACGATGTTCTGACCGGTTATGTCGGTCTGGTCGGGCATGGTCTGGTTGATCGCGTTTACGTCCGGCACCGGGATCGGGATGCCGAGCACGGGCAGATTCGAATGAGCCACGGGATCGGTCTGGAAATTGTTATTCGTGGGGTCGAGCGGCGGCGGAACTATTTTCGTGATGTCGATGATCTGGATCACTTTGTCCGGGATGACCACGATATCCCTATCCGCCTGCCACGCCCGGTATTTGATAACGCCGAAGACCGCGGTGATGCCGATCAGGAGGCCGAGGTTCGTGAAATAGTAAGCCTTCTTGAGAACCCCGGTATAGGTTTTCCCGACCGGACTGCGCTTGCCGAAATTGGGCAAGGATGGGTGCTTATTCGTAATGGGGTTCATTGTAACCTCCTTTGGTCCAGCGGTTTAGTGCTGGTTCCTATCTATTAATACAGGAGAACCCCCTATTTATTCCATCGGGGCGGGGACGCCCCGTAGCTACCTATCTCGCCCTCAATTTGTCACCCTGAATCCATTTCAGGGTCTCAATCGATGCTGAAACGAGTTCAGCATGACATCTTCGTCTCAAACAAAAATCCCCCTTTTGTCAAGGGGGATTTTTGTTGACTTAATACGTCTGGTCGCTTAGTTCAACTCGAACTTAAACGGTGCCGCCACCCAGATCCGAACCGGCTTCTTGTTCTGAATCGCCGGCGTGAACTTCCAGGTCCAAGCCGCTTCCACCGCGGCCGTATCCAGGCTCGGGAAGGTCGAGGATTTGATCACCACGACCCGCATCACCGAACCGTCGAGGTTGACCAGCATCTTGACGTACACCGTGCCGTGCTGTTCCATCCGGCGGGCGATTTCAGGATAGCGGGGTTTGGTCGGAGCGATCGGTTTGGCCGGGACTTCCACCGGCACGAAGGCGTTGATATCCGGGATCACGTCCTCGATCTTAAGCGTTACGTTGCCGTCACCGGAACCGGAAGTCGGGAGATTGCTCACGCCGGAAATGGACTGTTGGTCTTCGGACGTTTCCACTACCGCTTTTTCGTCGGGCACGGGTTTGGGAACGCCCACGACCGGCGCGGATGGCCGGGCGCCGGTCGCCGCGGTCGGCGTGGCGCCGGTTTCGCCCATCAACGAAGGCGGCGGGCCAAGCTGGGTGTAGGTGATGGTAATCACCTTCTTACCGCCCGTGGTTTGGTACTTCCTCATCATTTCCTCGGCCCGCCATTGCTGGTAGCGGATGAATCCGAAAACCCCGAGGATAAGGATGAAAAGCCCGGCGTTGGTGAAGAAATACGCGCGCCGCAGGTTGCCCGAATACCATTTCAGGATCGGACTGCGGTTGCCCAGGTTGGGCATGAAGATTTTCGCGATATAGGTCATTTTATCTACCTCCTGCTCGCGGTTTCGTGGCTGGGGTTTTTTCTTCGACGTGGGGAATAATGCTGAAGCGCATCATCCGCGCCTGCTGGACCTGGTCCATCACTCTGACCATCTGCTGGTACAGCGACTTCTGGTGCACGTCGATTAAAATCGTGAGCTTGGAGACTTTTCTTTTGATGAAGCGTTCCAGGCTGTCGTACTGCTTGGAAGTCGGTTTCAACGCGTCGAGTTGGGCTAAAAATTCCGGACCCCGGAACTGGCGCTCGGCGTTTTTGCGGTCTTCGAAACGGAGATACAGCTCAAGCGAATCCAGGACGATCGGTTTGGCCGCCGAGTCCGCGACCTGGGTCGAAGTTTGACCCAGCGAATCGATGAGGATCGTAATCACGTTCGACTGGGCCGTCGGAACCGAACCCTTGGGCGGCAGGGAAATTTCGATGGCCTGGGGTTCGCGGAATACCGTGGTCGTCATGAAGAAGATAACCAGGAGGAAGGCGATATCCACCATGGGCGTCAGGTCGTTGATGATATGACCCCGGCGTTTGTTACCGCCCCGGCCTCCCATATCAACCATTCCCATATTAGCCTCCCTTCTTGGGTACCAGGATCGCCGTCCCGCCCGCTTCGAGCATGGTCATCATGCTGAACCGGAGCATGTTCACGGCCGGGTCCTGAAGCATATCCATCAACCTTAGAATGTAACCGGATTCCACGTCCTGATCGGCCTTGATCACCAAACGCAGACGGGGATTGCGAATCCGCTGCTGGATAATCACCTGTCCGATCAGGTCGAATTTCAGAGGCTGGGATGACTCGCGGCCCAGGTTCCACCAAACCATCAAACTGTCAGCCCGGGCCCGGAGCTGTTCCTCGCTCAACGTGGCGGCTTCCTGAACGGCCTTTCGTATCCGTTCCAACGTTCTAATTTCATGCGCCATCCGTTCGACAGCGAGGGTCGGCCGCAACCCCAACCCGCCCTGCTCGGGCGGCAGCTGGTAACGGGAAAGATCGTTGAGCAATTCGCTGGGATTGATGCTTTCGGCCAAAGCCACCGCGCGGGCCGGCGGCAAAATGGTGATGATCATGACGTCCGACTCGGGAACCTTGAAAGGCGAACGGGAAAAAGGTAAATCTACCGTCACGGTCTCCGGCGGACGGGCATGGTACGTGCTCATGAAGAAAATCACGAGCAGGAAACCAATGTCCACCATCGGCGTCATGTCCGTAACGATATTAACGCGCTTTCTTTTTTGCTTAGGTCCTGATGACATTGTTCGCCTCCATTACTTTTTCTCAACGCTCCTTTCGAGCACGTCAATGGTATCGTAAACCGCCTCGTTGATCTCGTAGGTGAAGCGATCTACGCGGTTCACGAAATAGTTATTCGCAATGATACCCACGATCGCGTTACCCAGACCGCCGGCGGTATTGAACAAGGCTTCGGAAATGCCGCGGGCAAGCATGATCGCGTCCGGTGCGCCGGCGTGAGCCATGGCCTGGAACGCGCGGATCATACCGATCGTCGTGCCGAGCAGTCCGAGCATGGTCGCGATCGACGCGATGGTGGTCAGGGCGATCAGGTTCCTCTCCAAAAGCGGGGTTTCCCGCGCCACGGCTTCCTCGAAAATCCGGCGGATCTCGATGGCCGTGCGGGTGATGACGGCTTTATCCCCGGAACCGCGGACGACCTGCTGGAGCGCGCCCTTGAGCACGTTGCCGGCCGAGCCGCCCTGCATGTCGCAGTCGACGATGGCCGCGTCGTAGTTCTTTTCCGCGATGTGACCCATGTAGCTGCGGATGAACTCGTTCATGGGTTGTTTACCCTTGGACCGCTGCAGAGTGAAAAACCGCTCGATTATGTACGTGATCAGGAGGATGAAGATGAAGATCAGGGCGCCGACCAGAGGTCCGCCGGCGCGGACGAACTCGGGCAGGATCTGGAAGATGATGACCGTGACGATAAAGTTGCAGACATAAAGCAACAGAGTGAGAAGTCCGACTTTTTTCACGAAGGCCAGGGCTATGCCGAGGCCGATAGCCAGTGCCGCCGGGATGCCCAAGGAAATAATAACTTTAACGGCGGCCGGCGCATTACGCAGTGCTTCGAACATTAGACCTCCTTTCTGGTCTGGTTAATGAAAACCAACGATAAAAAAATTCGCCCATTTAATACAGGGTGTCGCCCGGGTCGTAGTCGTCGGTATAATCGATCTTCTCTCCAACCGTAGGTGGGACGACCTGGTCCAGCATTTTGATGCCTTTTTTTGCATCCTGGTTTTTAGGATCCAGTTTTAACACTGTATTATATTCGATCCGGGCCTTGGCCTTGTTGCCCAAGTAGTGGTATGTCTGGGCAAGCCAGAGGTGACCCTGAATATGATTGGGTTGAATTTTGATGCCTTTTTCTAAATCGGAAACCGCTTTGCTTTCGCTTTTCTTCAACTGCAAATAAGCCAGGGCGCGGTTGAAATACGCGCCGGCCGCGAGCGTGTCCCGTCTGATTTTTTCAGAGAACATGACGACCGCGGAATCGAATTTGTTGACCTGGTAATACGCGAAACCCATGGTAAACGCCAGGTTCGTCCACTGCAGGGTATCGATCGCGAGCACCTTGTAGTAGGCGGGCAGAGCCAGGGCGTAGGAATCGAGCTTGGCGTAGGTTTGACCGAGTTCGATCCAGGTCGTCACGTCTTCGGGCGTCTTGACGAGGATTTTTTTCAGAACTTCCTTGTTATCCGAAGGCCGGACCGCCTTGCGCATCAGGAAACTCAGGAACTTCAGGGTTCCGAGCGAAGTGTCGCCCTGGACGATGGCCTGATTGACGTTACCGATCGCGGTCTCGTAATATTTGATCTTTTCCTGGAGGTTGATCTCGGCCAGTTTGGAATAGATATCGGCCAGTTTCGTGTAGCCCTTGGGTTCGCGGGGTTCCAGTTTCACGAATTCGTTAAGCTGAACAATACTTTTGTCGTACATCTTCTTCTCGGCCAGAACCAGGGCGTAGCTGTAATAGGCGGGCGCGTATTTGGGATTGATCTTTATCGCCTTTTCGAACATGGCGAAGGCCTCGTTGGGCTGCCGCTTAGCCTTGTAATAATTGCCCATGCCCACGATCGCCGGCACGTAGTTCGAATCCAGACCCAGGGCGGTCCGGTATTCTTCCTCGGCCAAAGCCAGGGTACCGGTCTTCTGGAGATAAGCGTCGCCGAGCAGGGTATGAAGCTCCGGGCTGGTCGGTTTCAGTTCCAGGACGGTCTGGATCTCCATGATCGCTTCCTGGGTCTTGGCGCTGATGAGAAAAGCCGTGATCAGCGCGGTCCGCGTCTTGACCTGGTCATAACCATAGGTCAGGGCCAGGGTGAGATGTTTTTCGGCGTTCGTGCCGTCGCCGAGTTTCAGGTAGGTCTTGCCCAGTTCGTAATTCGCCCCCGCGTGCTTGGGCTTGGCTTTTAAGGCCTGGTTGAACCGGTCGATCGCCTCATAGACCTTGCCCGAATCCCGCAGGGCGATTCCCTGCTTGATCAACTGATCCAGGGAAACCGCGTTTAGCATCGCGGTGCAGGCGACGTTCAGAATAATGCCGCAAACCGCGATATAAAATATTTTTTTGCGCATTTCAACTCCTCTTGATCTCTAATATATAATACAAAAACGCGAACCGGTTTATTCCCATAAAATCGATCCTGATCATAGGCTGTCTTTTTTGTATTTAACCGGGATGGTTATGGGCACCAGGCCGTTTTGCGCGAGGATTTTCTGACCGGCCGTGGACATGATATAGGTGATGAAACCGGCGTCGAGTCCCTTGGCTTCCCGGGGCGTATACAAATAAATATTGCGGATGAAGACGTAGGCGCCGGCATGGACCGTCACTTCGTCCGGTATGACGAAAGGCCCTTTTGAATCTAAGCCGATCGCGACCGCCTTGATCCGGATGTCCTCGATCATGGGACTCCATGATTTATAGAGCCGGGTCATGGAGATCATCCCGATCGCGCCCGAATTTCCGTAGATGTATCTAATCATCTCTTCGGTGGTTGCGAACCGCGCGACTTTCGGCGCGTATTTATTCCCCTTGAGGATAGTGTCCTCTACGTAAGCGTAAGTACCGGAGTTTTCATCCCAGACGCAAACCCGGATCGGGTAATTCGGACCCTTCACCTCCGACCAGTTGGTGATCTTGCCGCTGAAGATTCGGATCACCTGGTCCACGGTGAGCTGCTTGATGCCGTTGACCTGGTTGACGATGACGGCGATGCCGTCCTTGGCGATCTTGAATTCGTTCACGTCAAAGGCCGCGTCCTGGGCTCGTTTCCGTTCGGTTTCGGTCAGGGGCCGGGTGGAAATCGCGATCTGGGCTGAATCCGTGAAAATCGCGGCCAGCCCCGGATTGGATCCGCCGCCCACGACCAGGACCTTGGCCTTCGCGTAAAGGTCCATGAAGGCGTAAGCCGCCTCCATCATTGCGGGCAGGATTTCTTCGGATCCTTTGACGGTTATGTAACCGGCGAGCGGATTGTTCTGCGGTTCCTTCTTCTCGTCACAGTTCGGCAGGAAAAGACCGCCCGAAATCAATAAAACAAGAACCAGGATCCGGACGGTCCGATTAATGGCGGTAGTATTAAGTCTCATTATTTTTCCAGATTATAATTTTATTCAAATGACTAAAAAAGTCAAGCATTTCTTTCTGTTTTAACCGAGAATCGATAAAATATCCTCGGCGGTCCTGGCCTCGGCCAAGCGGCGGCGGACGCGCGCGTCCTTCATCAGGGCGGATATGGCGGAGAGGGTTTTCAGGTAGTCGTCGGAAACCTTGGTCGGCGCCAGGATCATGAACAGGAATTGGACCGGATTGCCGTCCAGGGCCTCGAATTCAACGCCCTGAACGCTCCGGGCGAAGACGATATTGATCAGGCTGACCGCGTCGGTCTTGACGTGGGGCAGGGCGACGCCGTAACCCAGCCCGGTCGAGGTCAGAGACTCCCTTTCCTTCAGGGCATTGAGGACGTCCTCCTGCATTTCGCCCGGGACCAAGCCCAGTTCCACGAATTTTTTCAGCATCGTTTCCAGAACCTCGTCCTTGGTCTGCGCTTTAAAGTCTAAAATAATTTGGTTCTTGTTTATAAATTTAGTGATCTTCATGTTTTAGTAGTTCTCGATTATCCTTTGTAATTTTTCATTTTTAAAGAATCTTCCTCAGTTCGCTCTCTTTATCCCGGACGGTAAGAGCCACGATCGTATCGTTGGGCAGAATCGTGGAATCGCCGCGGAGCAGCACCGCCTCTTCGCCCCGCAGGGCGGCGATCAAAAGGGATTCCGGAGGCAGGTTTAAATCCTTCACCTGCCGGTTCACGGCCTGCGACGACTCGGAAATTTCAATCTGGACGATCTCCAGATTTTTAAAAGTGACGAGCGGGGTCAGGAACGGCACGGATAGCTTCTGGCTGATCAGGGCGTTGATGATGTTCGTGGTGTTGACCGTCAGGTCCACGCCCAGGTTCCGGAACAAATCCTCGTTGCGCGGGTCGTTGACCCGGGCCAAGGTTTTGGGAACCATGAACAAGAGCTTGGCCAGCTGGCACGTGATCAAATTCTCCTGGTCCATGCCGCTGACCGCGATCAGCATGTCGGCGCGGCTCGCGCCGACCTTTTTCAGGGTCGACACCTCGCAGCCGTCGCCGAGGACGATCACCTCGCCCAGCTCTTTGGTGAGCTGGTCGTATTTATGGTGGTCTTTTTCGATCAGGACCACCTCATGGCTGTCGGTTATCAGTGACTTGGCCAGGTTGTAGCCGATCTTGCTCGCGCCCACGATTATAACGTACATTCTCATTCCTTATATATTAAGCGAAAATCTCACAGGGTTGTCACAAACCTAAGGGGAGGATCCGGTTCATCCGGATCCGACCTTGCCTTTCTTGGGTTTTACTTTAAGTTCCTTGAGGATCAAATCGAACTCGACATTGGTCGGGCAGATGGTTTTGAGCCCCATTTCCTGGAACGCGCCCGCCTTGATCGGATCGCGGACCCGGACCAGGATCTTTTCCTTATTGAATTTCTGCCGGACCATCTGGGCCGCCATCAGGTTGGCGATGTCGTCGGAAGTCAGGACGACGACCAGGTCCGCGGTTTCGACACCAGCGCTGCGCAGTACTTCTTCGTCCGTGATATTGCCCGTGACTTGACTGCCGTTGAAATTATCGCCCAGGTTGCCGAAGGCGTTGAAGTTGCTGTCGATCACCGTGACCTCAAATTTTTCCTGGTCGAGCAGGACCGCGATCATGGACCCGACCCGGCCGCAGCCCAGTATGGTTGCCTTCATCTCTCCTCCATGCTGATATTATACCCTATTCCGGCCGGCGGTCAATAATGACTTCGCACGGCGCGTGGCGCAGAAGGGTTTCCGAGGTCCGGCCCATGATCTTCTCGGTGATCCCCCGCAGGGGTTTTATGCCGATCACGATCAGGTCGGCCTCCATTTCCTTGGCCAGACGGATCAACCCTTCGCCCACTTTGCGCGCCCGTTCGATCTTGGCGATCACAGGCAGGTTATGGTGCTTAACGATATCCCGGGCCCGCTCGACCACTTCCTTGGCGATGGCTTCGGTCTTTCCCATGCTCGCGTTCAACGGCAGGGTGAAGGGAACCTCGATCACGTAGGCGACAATAATCTCCGCTTTCTGTTCGCGGCCCAATCGGCAGGCGAGCTCGACCGCCTTTTCCGAATAAGTAGTACCGGTAGTGGGGACGATGATCCGATGGATCGCGGACACCGCGACGGTCGCTTTGGCCGTGGATAGAGAAACCTGGGGGGGCGGGTGCAACATCCACCAGATGATTGATATCATGGCGCCGGTGAACATCACGGCCAGAATGACACCCAACAGGGTCGTGTGGGGTGGGTTCATCGGGATTCGTCTTGGGCTTTCCGGAACAGTCTGACGAACAGGACGATCCGGTATAAGCCGTAGGCAAAGAACAGCACGCCGAACAGACCGGGATTGAAGAAATGCGACAAGCCCTTGCCCCGGATAAAAATTACGACGCCCAGGATTATGAACATGATCCCGGAGAAGAACTGGTAAACTAACCGGGCATTGAGCAGGTTCATGATCTTTTTCTTACTTGGGACCATTCTTCTTTTTTCGGGCTAATAACTCGTCCCGTTCCTTGAGAGTTTGCTTGTATTTTTCCACAAGTTCGAATTCCTCGGCGCCGGTGAGGACTTCGATCTGCTCCTTTTCCCAATCATGCTTGATACTGCCAAAAAGCGGTAAGCCCTGGGATTTCCGGTAATAGAAATAATACGCGCAGCACGCAAAAACCCATACTGGCCCGGCGATCCGGCCAATAGTATGGGTCAGGATAACCTCGAAAAGGATCAGGGCGACTCCGAGTAACCCGATAAAACCGAGGATCGGCACTTTGGTCTTGATCCCATTGCGCTTGATCGTAATATTAAGGGGCATGGTATAGGGTCGGGGCGTGTACGGATCTTTGAACCGAAGTTTGATCAGGGCAATAAAAACCAGCAGGTAACCGAGCGAAGCACCGAATGCATACATGTTGCCCAAGGTATCGAGCACCCGGGGGGTCAGGGCGGAAAGGAGCGCCTCGAGCGCGCCCATCAGGGAAAAGAAAACTATGGTCCGCACCGGCGTCTGAAATTTAGAATGGACTTTATCAAACCAGGGACTGATTAATTTCAACTGGCTCATGGAAAAGGTAACACGGGACGCGCTCATAACCCCCGAATTCGAGGAAATTAATAGAATGGTCGCACCTAAAAGGGCCGCGAACGGTCCGGCGATGAATCCGATATAGGGTATGGACCGGGCCAGGACTGCCATGGGATTGCTTTCGGCCGCGGCAATACTTTGCCAGGGTAATACACCCAGGCTGAGCGTGGAAAAGGCCGTGGCGAAGATAAATACCGAGAATATTAAAGATAAGGATGTACGGGGAATAATCGTCGCCGGCCGCCGGGTTTCCTGGGCCGCCTGGGAAATGGATTCCAGGCCGACATAGGATATGATCGCCAGAGATGAACCATACATGAAATTATGCATAGTCGGAAACTGGGTTTTCCATTGAAATATCAATAGTTCGGGCTTCCAGGCGAAAAGAAAACCCATGATCACAATCGTTGATTCCGTGCAAATATCCAAAGCCCCCAGAATTTCATTTAATAAAGAAGACTCCCGGATACCCCGGATATTGATCCATACCAAAAAAGCGATAACGACCAGCGTTTCCAAGGCCCAGACCGGGTTTATCTGGGTAAAGGGACCGATGGTTAGAGAAATATGCTTGATCGCCGGGAAGAAAAAGTTAATATAGCCGGTAGAAGCGTAGGCGAATAGGGCAATATCGATCGTGTAGTCAAGTAAAAGCGCCGAACCCGCGACAAAGCCCCAGAAATCGCCCAGCCCCCGCAGGGTGAAATAATGGCCGCCGCCGGCCACCGGATAAGCTGAAGCCAACTCCGTATAGGCGAGACCGATCATGATATAGACCAAGCCGGCCAGGGCGAATGCCAAGTTGGTCGCGCCCTGGGCCGCGGCCATAACCAAACCGAGCGCCACGTAAACGTCGGCGCCGACGTCGGCGTAGCCCCACATGAACGATCCCCAGACGGTAACGTCCCGCCTTAGTTCTGTTTTTTCGGAAGGTTGTGAGTTGGCCATTTTTTAAAGTCAATCATTATAGCCAAAAGTCCTTTTTTGTCAATAATACATAAGATAACCCGGACATCAGTATATTTATTTTTTATTTACTGTTAATAATTAATATAAGGAAGGAAAACCGCTTAGCGCCGTTCCCAGGTTACCTGGAAATCCCGGCTCGTCCGGTCGATCAGCACGTTAAGGAGCTCGCCATAGGATTCGTCCGGATCCTCGGCGTTGAAGGCGAAGTTCTTGCCCCCGAAGATGGTCACGCCGCCGATCTCCCGTGTGGCCGAGGCCGTGGAATTCCATACCGAGGCGCCGCTCGAGATCTCGATCATGCGCACGGCCAGGGAAGCGTCCACCTCGGCCCGGAAACTCAAGATCCCAAATGCGAGACCGATGTCGATCTTGGGCCGGATATCGGAGATTTTGAGCTCGCCCGCGAAGATCGTGTTTACCTCGTATTTATCGCCGATGGCCTGGTACGCGTCACGGTCGAGTTTTTTCATATTGACGGCTTTAAGCGCTTCTTTCTCCGTGCCCAGGTCGACGATGCGGATCATTCCCTGATCCCGGCGGATCGACTCGGTGAAATCCCGCGTCGCCAGGGGTCCGAGCTGGCCTTCATGAGTGCACTTGAATTCGATGATGCCGATCACTTCATGATCTTTGAGATCGACGCGGGGCGGGATCATTACCCGTTTTCCGCAGGCAAGAATGCCCGCGGTTAAAGCCAGAAGGATGCAGACGATTATTGTTCTCTTCATATTATTACTCCTTATTTTGGTAAAAAACAAATATATCTTACCCAATCCCGGGTGGAAGTCAAGGAAGATATGATTATTTGGTTGACTTTTTATTTTTGTTGAATATAATAAAATTCTTAATGGTTAACGAGACCCTAACCCTTTTAACGATTTTTATCCCGATCATCGGTTCCCTGACCATTCCCTCAGCCGGTTTGATCAGTAAAAGATTCCGGTCGATATGGTCGGTCGCGCTCGCTTCCGTGACCGCGATTCTACCCCTATTCCTTATTAAATTCGCCCTGACCGGCCAGGAGATCATCCTGCGCAAAAGCCTTATCCTGGGTTTCGATTTCACCCTGGTCATCGACCCCCTGTCCATCTTCATGTCCATCGTTTCCTCATTCATCGGCCTTTTGATCGTTATTTATTCCGTCGGTTATATCAGCCACGAAGAGAACCAGAACGAATACTACCTGATGGTCCTGCTCTTCATCGGATCCATGATGGGCCTGGTCTACTCGGCGAACCTCATTTTCATGTATCTTTTCTGGGAGGTGATCGCCATCAGTTGCTGGCGCCTGATCGGTTTCTACCGGCTTAAGGAACACGTCATCAAGGCGGACAAGGCTTTCCTCGTAACCTTCGGCGGCGCCGTGGTCATGCTCCTGGGATTTATCCAAATCTACAACCAGACCAAGACCTTCGATATCACCCAGATGCGCGGCGTCATGATCCCGGGCTCGGCCGTGCTTTTAATTCTTTTCGGCATGTTCTCAAAATCCGCGACCGTCCCCCTGCACACCTGGCTGCCGGACGCGGGCGTCGCGCCGTCCACGGTTACCGCCCTCCTGCATGCCGCGGTCCTGGTCAAGATCGGCGTCTACGCCTATGCCCGGCTCTTCTGCTACGCGTTCCAGATACCGGTCGGCTGGCAGCACGCCCTGCCGGTTATCGTCGCGGTTTCCAGCCTGATCGCCGCGGCCGCCGCGACCATGGAAAACGATTTGAAGCGCATCCTCGCCTATTCGACGGTGAGCCAGATCGGTTACATCTTCCTGGGTTTCATGGCCATGAACCCGATCGGCATCGCCGGTTCCCTGCTCTTCATCCTGATGCACGGCCTCGCCAAGGCCGGGCTGTTCTTGTGCGCGGGCATCGTCCTCCATGGCACGCACAAACGCGACGTCCGGGACATGGGCGGGCTCATCAAAACCATGCCCATTACCGCGATCACCTTCCTGTTCTGCGCTTTTTCGGTCATCGGCATCCCGCCTTTCGGCGGATTTTTCTCAAAATTCATGGTTATCATGGGCACGGTTCAGGCCGGCCAGATCTGGGTGGCCGCCTTGGCCCTCTTCACCGCGGTCCTGACCACTTTCTACCTTTTGAAAACCTTCAACGCCATCTTTCTCGGCGCGGCTAAAATTCCCGCGCCGGAACAAACCCGGTCCATGCTCTTCGTGGTCGTGGTTTTGACCGTGCTTTCGCTCGCGGCCGGCCTGTTCGTGAATTATCCGATGAAGCTGGTCAACATGGCGGTCGCGAAAATAACCTGGTGGCTGCCGTGAAACCCGAATTCCTGCTTTTCTACCCGATCCTCCTGCCCGCTTTCTTCGCCCTGATTTCGATCGTCACGCCCAACCGGATGAAAACCGCGCGCTCGGTGATCATGGTCTTAGGCGCGCTCCTGGTCTTCTACAGCGGCATCGTCCTCTTTTCCGTGAAGGAGATGGATCTGACCCTGCCCTGGAACGGCCTGGGCATTAATTTCGACCTTCGGCTTTTCCATTTCAGCGGTTTCATCCTGCTGGCCGTTACTTTCTTCCAGTTATTGATCACGCTCTACGCGACCTTCAAAATGGCCGATCATCCGCGGGTCCGGGAATTCTACGCCTACGTCTTCCTGACCGTGGCCCTGGCCGCGGGCGCGCTCCTGGCCGATAATTTTGTCCTCCTCGTCTTCTTCTGGGAAGGCCTGCTGCTGACCCTTTTCGGCCTGATCTCCCTGGGCGGCAAGGACGCCATGAAGACCGCGTACAAGAGTTTCATCATCAGCGGTTTCTGCGACTTCTGCATGATCCTCGGCATCGGGCTCCTTTGGGTCGTTTCCGGAACCCTGAAAATGTCCCAGGTCCACGTCGCGCCCCGGGGCCTGGCGGCCGCGAGTTTCATCCTGATGATGATCGGCGCCCTGGGCAAGGGCGGTTCCATGCCCTTCCATACCTGGATTCCAGACGCAGCCCTCGACGCGCCGGTGACGTTCATGGCCTTTCTGCCGGGCGCCCTGGAGAAACTTCTGGGCGTCTATCTCCTGGTCCGGATCAGCCTGGACTTCTTTATCCTGGAACCCCACAGCCCGCTCTCCGTGGTTCTGATGGCGATCGGCGCGGTCACGATCGTCCTCGCGGTCCTGATGGCCCTGATCCAGAAGGATTTCAAAAAATTACTGTCGTTCCACGCGATCAGCCAGTTCGGCTACATGGTCCTGGGCATCGGCACCTGCCTGCCCATCGGCATCGCGGGCGGTATTTTCCACATGCTCAACAATGCCGTTTATAAATGCGGCCTTTTCCTGAGCGCGGGATCGGTCGAACACCGCACGGGCACGACCGAGCTCAAGAAACTGGGCGGCCTGAAAAACGAGATGCCGATCACCGCGATCGGTTTCGCGGTCTGCGCCCTGGCCATATCCGGCATCTGGCCCCTGAACGGTTTCATTTCCAAGGAAATGATCTTCGACGGCACCCTGGAAGCCGGTTACAAAATCTTCGCGATCGCCGCGTGGGTGGGCGCGATCTTCACCTTCGCCTCGTTCCTCAAGGCGGGCCATTCCATCTTTCTCGGGCCGCGCAACCCGGACCTGCCGAAGGTAAAGGAAAGCGCGGCGCCGATCTGGATCCCGATCATAGTCCTGGCCTTGCTTTCGATCGTCTTCGGCGTCTTCAATTTCATCCCGTTCAAATATTTTATCGAACCGATCCTCGACGGCCGCGCGCCTGCCGAGCACCTGAATTTCTCGGCCCACGCCCTGAATATTTTCACGCCCATCGCCGGCATCTCCATCTTCTGCCTGCTCCTGGCCCTGGCTTTCCATTTCTACAGCTGGAACAAAACGGGCAAGAAAGCCTATATGGCCTCGGAGCCGATCCACAAAATGCCGGTCATGAAGAACCTGTACGACTGGTCCGAAGCCCGGGTCTTCGACCTGTACGAGCACGGCATCCGGTTCCTGAAAGCCCTGTCCAACGTCCTTTACATGGGCGTGGACCGGACCATCGACTTCATCTTCGAAAAGGTCATCACCTTCATCGGCAACTCGGTCACCCATTTCCTGCAATGGGCGCACAACGGCCATTACGCGAATTACCTGGCCTGGTGCCTGGCCGGACTGATCTGCGCCATCGGTCTCATCACCCTATTATTGAAATGATCTTCCCCTTTATCGCGGTCCCCCTGATCCTGGCGAGCATCATGCCGCTCATCGGCCGGTTGTCCAAGCGGTTCATACCCGACCTGCTCACCAATCTCGCCTTCCTTTTCCTGCTTGTGTATTCGGTAGTCATTGCCCGGCAAATCGCGGTTTCGGGCCCGACCATAAACCAGTTGATCTACTTTAATCAAACCTTGAATATTAAAATGGCCATCGACGGGTTCAGCGCTTTCATGCTCTTCACGATCAGCCTGGTCACGTTGTGCGCGGGCCTCTTTTCGATCAACTACATGGAGCATTACGGCGCCAAGGCCAATTACTACGCCCTGCTCCTGATCATGGTCGCGGGCATGAACGGGTTGGTCCTGGCCAACGACCTTTTCAACGTCTATCTTTTCCTGGAAGTCGCCGCGGTGGCTTCCTACGGTCTGGTTGCCTTCGGACTGGGCCATGACGAGCTTGAGGCTTCCTACAAATATCTCATGCTCTCCGCGGTTTCGTCGGGATTTATCCTGATTTCAATCGCGGTCATTTTCAGCCTGACCGGCAGCCTGGGCTTCGCACCCGTGGCCGCCGGCCTGCAATCTCTGAACCTGAAATACGCGGTCGGCCTCTGCGCCGGGTTTTTCATCCTGGGTTTCGGCCTGAAATCGGCCCTGGTCCCCTTCCATGCCTGGCTTCCCGACGCCCACCCTTCGGCGCCGGCGCCGATCTCGGCCATGCTGTCCGGACTCCTCATCAAGGTCTCAGGCGTTTACGCCCTGACCCGGATATTTTTCAACGTCTTCGGTCTGAACCCGGCGCTGTCCCAGGTCCTCATGTACGCCGGCGCGATTTCCCTGGTCGTCGGCGCGATCATCGCTCTGGGCCAGAACGACATCAAACGGATGCTCGCCTATTCATCGATCAGCCAGATCGGTTATATCATCCTGGGCATCGGTTTGGGCACGCCCCTCGGCATTCTGGGCGGGCTCTTCCACCTCTTTAACCACGCCGTCGCCAAGAGCCTTTTGTTCTTGAATTCCGGCTCGATCCAGAACGCCACCGGGACCCGGTCCCTGGATCAAATGGGCGGTCTGGCCAAGCGCATGCCTTTGACCGCAGCCACGACCCTGATCGGATCTCTGTCCATCGCCGGCGTGCCGCCCCTGGCCGGTTTCTGGTCAAAATTGATTATCATCATCGCGCTGTTCCAGGCCCGGATGTACGGCTTCGCCCTCATCGCGGTCCTCGCCAGCGTCGTCACCCTGTGGTATTATCTCCTGATCCAGCGCGGCGCCTTTTTCGGCAAACTGAACGAAACCTGGAAAAATATAAAGGAAGCTCCGTTCTGGATGTCCTTATCCACCGTCATCCTCGGCCTGATCTGCATCGCGGTCGGCATATTCTTCGGCCTGGTCATCCGGACCTGGATCCAACCGGCGGCCAATGTCCTGTCCGCCGGCGTTATTTATGGATTCAAATTGATGGGATTCTGATATGACCCTTCAGATCATTCTCCTCGCCGGCCTCGCGTTCTTTTCGATCCTGGCAATACTCTTGCGCGATTTATTAAAGGCCGCCATCAGCCTGGCCGTCGCCAGCATTCTCCTGGCCGTCATTTTCTTCCGCCTGAACGCGCCCTATGCCGGGGTCTTCGAGATCTCGGTCGTCGCCGGCCTGATCACGGTCCTTTTCATTACGACCATCGCCCTGACCAATCGTCCCTCCGATGTCCGGGAAAACAAACTGCCGCTCGTGATTTTTCCGGTATTTTTCGCGATTTTCGTCGTCATTGACTTTATCGTCATGAAAAATTTATTGAGCGCGGTCCAACCGAACCTGCCGGGAGCGACCAACCCGGCCGGGACCTTCGGCCAGGTTTTCTGGAACGAACGGACGTTCGACCTGGTCGGCCAGATCGGCGTGATCTTCGCCGGCGTTTTCTCAGTTCTGGCCCTGTTCCGGACCAAGGACAAACATGAATAGCGCCTGGTACCTGCACATGGGTTTTGCCGCGGTCCTGCTCTTCGTCGGCGTTTACTGCCTGCTGACCATGCGCAATCTGATCAAGCTTTTCATCGGCATCGAGATCATCTCCAAGGCGATCACCCTGGCCCTGATCACGAGCGGGCTGCTTCGAAATAACATGGCTCTGGCCCAGGCGTTGACGATCACCTTTATCGTGGTCGAGGTCAGTGTGGTGGCGGTTGCCCTGGCGATCATCATCAACGTCTACCGCCATACCGGCAGCATGGATGTCCGGGAACTAACCAAATTGAAGGGATAAACTATGAACCCGATCGATATTTTACTGACCCCGGTCCTGGCCTTCGTCATTTTCCTCCTCATTTCCCTGTTCATTTACTGGGTAGGCGGCCGGCTGGCTCCCAGGCTGCGCAAGGTCGGCGGCAAGCTTACCACCTATGCCTGCGGCGAGGATCTGCCCGGGGTCAAGGTCCAGTGGGGTTATCGGCTCTTCTTCTTTATCGCCCTCTTCTTCACCATGATGCACGTGGCCTCGCTCGTCGTCGCCACGATCCCCAGCGGACCGATCGTGTTTTTCGGGATTTTCTATATCGCCATGATCTTCCTCTCGGTCCTGGCGCTGATTACGAGGAGCTAATATGCTGGATAAACTGGTGCTCTGGTCGCGGCTCAAGTCGCCCTGGATCCTCCACCTCAACACGGGCGCCTGCAACGCCTGCGACATCGAGGTCGTCGCGACCCTGACCCCGCGTTTCGACATTGAGCGGTTCGGAGTGCTGCTCAAGGCGACCCCCCGGCACGCGGACGTCATCGTCGCCACGGGTCCGGCCACCCGGCAGACCCGGGACCGGATCCTCCGGATATACGACCAGACCCCGGACCCCAAGTTTGTGGTCGCGGTCGGCGCCTGCGCCCTGTCCGGCTGCGTGTACCGCGGAGCCTATAACGTGCTCGGCGGCATCGACCAGCTGATACCCGTCAACGCCTATATTCCAGGCTGCCCGGCTCGGCCGGACGCGATCATCGATGGCGTAGTCAAACTTTTAAATTCGCTCAAGGCGGGGAAATAAGGGGACCTATGAATGACCTGGAGATTATCGGCATAATCAAGGATGGCCTGAAGGAAAAGGCTCTGGATATCCAGAACCCCGCCGCGCGCCGGATCTTCTTCCGGACCGATATAGCGCACCTGCGGGAAGCCGCCCGCTTCCTGAAGGAAAAGCTCGGCTGCGACTATCTGGCCACGATCAGCGGCGTCGACAAAGGCGAAAATTTTGAGATCATCTATCATTTCGCGAACCAATTCGCGTGCATCAACCTGCGCACCCTGACCCTAAGGAGCTTACCCCATATCCCGAGCATCTGCCCGGAGATCCCCGGCGCGGTCCTCTACGAACGGGAACTCCAAGACATGTTCGGCATGGTCGTGGACGGCATTCCCGATCCCCGGCCCCTGGTCCTGCCCGACGACTGGCCGGCGAACAACTTCCCCCTGCGCAAAGACTGGAAATTCGAACGCCCTCCCGAAAAGATCCCCGGAGGTAAATAATGGAATTCAAGGTACCGATCGGACCCCAGCATCCGGCGCTCAAGGAGCCGATCAGCCTGCGCATGACTTTCGAGGGCGAAGTGATCAAGCACGCCGACGTCCGGCTCGGTTACAACCATCGGGGCATGGAAAAACTGGCCGAGGAAAAGACTTTCATCCAGAACCTGTACCTGACCGAAAGGATCTGCGGAATCTGCTCGCACTCTCATACCACGTGCTTCGCCCAGGGCGTGGAAAAATTGATGGAGATCGAAGCGCCCAAACGCGGCCTTTACATCCGCACCCTGACCGCGGAGCTGGAACGGGTTCACAGCCACCTCCTCTGGCTCGGGGTGGCCGGACACGAGGCCGGTTTCGACACCTTTTTCATGTACACGTGGCGCGACCGGGAAGTGGTTATGGACATCCTGGAAACCCTCTCCGGCAACCGCGTTCATTACGCGATCAACACGATCGGCGGCGTGCGCCGGGACATCGACGAGGTCCAGCGGAAAAAGATCCTGGACTCGCTCGACCTGCTGATCAAGCGCACCAATTATTACACCGATATCGGCGTGAACGAGCCGACTTTTGTCGCCCGCATCGCCGGCGTCGGCAAGCTGCCCCGCGAGACCGGAATCGCGCTCTGCGCGGTCGGCCCCACGATCCGCGCTTCGGGCGTCGCGCAGGACGTGCGCAAGGACGACCCGTACGCGGTATACTCGGAACTGCCCTTCGACGTCTGCACCGCCGACTCGTGCGATGTACTGGGCCGGGTCGTGGTCCGGGTCAAGGAACTGCTCGAATCCTATAAGATGATCGAATACCTGCTCAAGAACCTGCCCACCGGACCGATCAGCGTCAAGGCGCCGCGCAAGGCCAAGGAGAACGAGGTCGTCAGCCGTTACGAGGCGCCCCGCGGCGAGAACATGCATTACATCAAGTCGAACGGTTCGGACAAGCCGGAACGCCTGAAGGTCCGCGCGCCGACCCTGGCCAACTACCCGGCGACCCTGGAGATGCTTAAAGACGGCTTCATCGCCGACATCCCGCTGATCTTCGCCGCCATCGATCCCTGCATCTGCTGCGCCGAGCGCGTGGTCCAGATGGTGGACGGGCGGAACGGCGAGGAAAAGATCGTCACGCTGGCCGAACTGCGCCGGTACTCGATCGATTATTATAAGAAAAACCCGATCCGGAAAGAAGCGGAATGGCCGTTCTAAAAACCTTCCTCTACCTCTTCGTCTACCCGGGTTTCCTCTTCCTGCTCGTTTACTCGACGTTCTGCGAGTGGGTGGACCGTAAGTTGTACGCCCGCTTCCAAAACCGCATCGGCCCCCTCCATACGGGTCGGGCCGGTCTGCTCCAGCCCATCGCCGATTTCATCAAGCTCCTGGCCAAGGAGGACATCGTGCCGGACGCCGCGGACAAGGGCATGTTCCGGGCGCTGCCGATTTTCGGTCTCGCGATCGTGATGACCGCCATGATGTATCTGCCGCTCTGGCACTATTCCCCGGCCCGGTTCAGCTTCAATTCCTTCCCGGGCGACCTGATCGTCGTCCTTTACCTGCTCAGCCTGCCGACCCTGGTCTTATTCCTGGCGGGCTGGCACTCAACCAACTTCTTCTCGATGATCGGCGCGGCCCGGGTCCTCACCATGCTCTTCGGTTACGAGGTGCCGCTCTTCCTGGCGGTCCTCTCCCCGGCGATCCTGGCCGGATCGTGGCGCCTGGCCGAGATCGCGCAATTTTACCAGCATTACCCTCTCCTGCTTTTACCCAACGTCATCGGGTTTGTCGTATCCCTGATCTGCCTCCAGGCCAAGCTGGAACGGACGCCCTTTGACATCCCTCATGCCGAGACCGAAATCGTCGGCGGGATTTTCACCGAATATTCGGGCAAGAAACTGGCCCTGTTCCGCCTCATGGCCGATATCGAACTGGTCGTGGGCAGCGGCCTGATCGCCGCCGTATTTCTGGGCGGGTTTCCGGGCGGCATCGTCTGGGGATTCGTATGTTTCATCATCAAAACCCTGATCGTGATCTTCCTGCTTTCGCTGATGCGGGCGGTTACCGGCCGGATCCGCGTCGACCAGGTAGTCAGCTTCGCCTGGAAATACCTCGCGCCTCTCGCGGTCCTCCAGCTGCTGATCGTGATCCTGCTCAAAGGACTGTTCTTATGAAAATTGCCGCTTTCCTCCCCGAACTGCTCCGTCATCTCTTCAAGAAACCGGCGACGGTCGATTATCCGTTTAAGAAACTTGAAGTGCCCAAGGATTTCCGCGGCACGCCGATCCTCAAGCCCGAACTCTGCATCGTCTGCCGGGCCTGTGTCCGGGACTGCCCGGCCGAGGCGATCGAGATCCTGACCGAGAACGAAACGGAAAAGAAATATCGGATGATCATCCACAACGACCGTTGCGTCCACTGCGCCCAGTGCGTCGAGTCCTGCCCGACCGACGCCATGTACATGGATCAGGAGTTCGAACTGGCGGTCTTTGACCGTCACACCCTGAAAGCTTCTTATGTCTATATCCGCGCCACGGTCAAGCCCAAAACCGCCGCTCCGGCCGCGCCGCAAACGCCGCAGACTCCCCAATCGCCGGAAACGAAGTAATACAAAAAGCCGACTTTTTCGCCACTTCCAAATGTGAATTTTGCCATGATCTGGATCGATGAATTAACGGAATTCTTTTCCGGCCGCGATAAGACCGTCATCCTCGGTGTGGGAAACATTCAAAAAGGGGACGACGCGGCGGGCGCGTTGTGCGCGGAAGCCCTGATAAAAAAATTCGGAAATACAATTCTGGGTAATATCAAAATCATCAACGGCGCCGAAACGCCGGAGAACTTCACCGGCGAGATCCGCCGATTTAAACCGTCCCATGTGTTGATCATCGATACCGTCATCGCGGACCAAAAACCAGGTTCGATATTCATCGTGGATCAGCAAAGGATCGATAATACGGACGTTTCCACACATCGTATGTCTCTTTTTATGCTTTGTCGTTTCCTTGAAGAGAGTATTGGGTGTCGGGTCTTAATTATCGGCATTGAACCAAAAAAGGTCGATTTCGATACCGTGCTATCTGAAAACGTGCAAAATTCAATCGGTTCATTGGTTGACTTTATTTCGAACTTTCTGAAGCCAACAGTTAATAATTGAAACTCTCGAGCATTCATCCTGGATATTAAAAAAATAATCCTTGACTTTCAGCCGGATTTAAATTAGAGTTGAACGTATATATTGTAAAGGAGGGTTCATGAAATCAAGGATTTATATATTGTGCGCGGTCGGAGCCCTGGCCGTTCTTTTCCTAAGTACCGGCTGCGGTACCGTAGCTTCGGTCCGTCCGCTTGGCAAAGACAATAGCAGCCTAAGCCTGACTTCCGCGGGACCGGTCGCGCCCGTCTTCGGCATCGACATGCCCATTCCCTACGCGGTCCTCCGTTATCGCCGCGGCTTGAACGACAACACCGACTTTCACTGCGGCCTTCACGCCACCATGCTCTACCTGGGTAATCTCGGGATCGACGTCGGTCTGACCAAGCACTTATTTCGCCAATCCGGCTGGCGGCCGGCCCTGGCCCTGGAAGCTAGCGCATACTACCTTTATCACCTGAACGAGCTGTCCACGATCCGCGCTTTTCCCGAGGTTTCCGCCTTTGCCCGGTACGACTTGTTCAGCAACCGCCATGCCCTGTATCTCGGCAGTCACGCCCTCGTCCAGTACAACAGTCCCTATGTCATCATCGCTCCGTTCCTCGGTTTCGAGTTCAACATCGGCCATTTCGGACTCAACCTTGAAGGCAAGTGGTACGCGCCGACCGAAAATACAAAATACCGGGTCGTGGATTATCAATTAAAACCCTTTGACCATGGCGCGATCGGATTTGCCTGGGGCGTTTCTTACCGGTTTTAGGAGGCGACCATGAGATCAAAAATTTTATACGGCGTGCTTTTCGCAGTTTTGACGATCCTCGTCTGCCAGCGACCATATAGCCTGGATGATTTTTTGTTCGAACCGGTAAAGCTCAAAGGTGATTATCTGAAGGCCGAAGACCTTGACCCATGGGATTGCATCGACACCATACCCGACGCCCTGAAAGAACTGGTCGTCCTACCCTCCACGGACAGCAACCTGATTTACGGATATTACGTGACGTGCATTCCCGACTCCGCGGCCGATAAGCGGGTCACGATCCTTTACTGCCACGGCAACAGCACCAACATGAACCGTTACTGGAAGCGGGTCGAATACCTCTGGAACATGGGATACAACGTTTTCATCTTCGACTACCAGGGCTACGGCAAAAGCGAAGGTTCTCCGTCGGGCAAGGCGCTCTACGATGACGGCGAGGCGGCTCTCAACTATGTAAAATCGAGAACGGATTCAATCGTTTATTACGGCTGGTCCCTGGGTTCATACGTCGCGACCCGTCTGGCCAGCGACGTAGAACACCCGCGGGCGCTGATCCTCGAGTCCGCGCCGGCATCAATCAACGCGCTCCTGCGCGACGCGGGTCTGGTCGATCTGCCCGGCGACTACGTGGCCCAGGCTGATTTCGACAACGTAAAGCGGATCGCCAGGATCGACTGCCCCCTCTTCATGATGCACGGACGGGACGACGATTTCGTCGTATTTGATCGCCACGTTTCTTATATCTGGAACGCGGCGGAAGAACCCAAGGAATGCCGGTGGGTAGATGGTGCGGTCCACGACAACGTGCCGGAGATCCTGGGCGACGAATACGGCCATTTGATCACCGGATTCATCTACCGCTACGTCCGGGAAATGATCCCATGACGAACTTGAAAAATATCCCCTTCCTCCTGATCCTCAGCGTCATTCTTGGCTGTCCCAAACCGCCCGCACCCGATGCGATCGCCGCCAAATTCTGGCAGGAGGTCCTGAACGCGGAATTCGATAAGGCCTACGACCGTTTTTCGTTCATGGATCGGGCCGTGAAGAGCCGGGAAGAATTCATTCAGGACATGGCGCTCAACGCGTCCGAATCGTCCGTGTTCCGCGTGACTAAAAAACTTACTTCGTTCAAAATCGGAGACGCGGTTGTCGCCGGTGATTCGGCACGGGTCCCGGTGACTATAACTATTCCCGAGGCGATCAAGGATAAGTATCGCCGGCTTTTATGGAAGGTTACCCGGGAAACCCCGGCCGATACGATGCTCACGCCACGGATGGTCATCCGGGAAGGCTTTAACCGGATGGTCCGGGAGGATAACGCCTGGTTCATTTTCGGGGACTGGGAGACCGAGCGCAAGATCGAGGGCGAACTGGCCCGGCAGCGTTTGGATTACCTGGCGAAGCTGAAGATCAAAAACGTGCGGGTTCTGGAAAATCAGAATGTCCGCAAATATTATTTGACTTTTGACCTGGTAAATTCCGGCGCCCGAACCCTGAAATTCGTACAGATCCTGGTGACCTGCCTGAACAATGATAGCCGCGCCTGCCAGGTGATTTCCGAAAACGCCGTATCCGATAAAACCCGGCCTCTTGTCCCCGGTGAGCGGCGGCGGGTCAAACTCGACCTGACAACTACGTCGGTGGAATGGAACCTGCGCACGGAAACAAAGGTCGTCGACTGCGGTTTTGCCGATTAGGGTCCGGCCGCCGCTTCACAGCATACTGATTTTAATCCCGTTCTCGTTCAGCTTTTTAATGATGTTCAGATTTACGTCGTTCTTTTTGGCATCGAATTTATCCGGCCGTTCGATAAAATATTTCACCATCACGTCAAACGCGCCCGGCACGAAACCGCTGAGCGTCGCCTGGGGATCCTTACCGATATCGGGGATCTCGGCCATCGCCTGCTTGATCAGCTCGATGGCGCCCGAAACCTTGTCGTGGGTTTCGGTCGTGGAAATATAAACGTGGCTGATCACCATTTTTTTCGGAATGACCACCTTGTCCACGAGTTTGGGCTTGCGCATGGCGACAACCTTCTGAATGATCAGGACGAACAGCAAGGCGAGCAGGGCGCTCGCGATCAGGGCGACATAAGACTGGTAGAAGAGAACGATGACGAGAACCACCATCGCCAGGATGACCGTGAAAAGGATTATCTTCTTCATCCGGTCCGCCATCCGGCGCAGGACATTGAAGATGAAGGACTGCAGGAAATTATATACGAACCAAAGCAGGTTGATGAACAGGATGATCGTGGGCAAGGGGTCCGCGACCGTCCGCCATGTTGCAGGAATATTCACAAAACCGTAACCGACGCCGACCGCGAAGTTCAATATGAACATGAGAAACGGTTGGGTGGCAGCATCGAGAAGCCAGATCGCCCGGGGTCTTTTTTCCTCAAGGAGGTTCCCCAGGGTATCGATCGCCAGGGCGGCCAGGTATGTCAAAAAAACGCCCGCGAGTAAAATCAGGATGAAGAGCAGGTTGTTTGACGATAAAAGAGTCTTGGCCTGGTTTAAGGAATTTCCCAAATCCGATGCGTTTCCCATTTTTGCCTCCGCCTGATTATAATGCGGAACGAAAAAAAGTCAAGCCGCATTTTAAATAATTATCCTTGACGCTCAATGACTCTTAAGTATAATTAATTCGTTTTTCGGAAAGGAGATCCTAATGAAAACCGGCCTGACCATCGGCTTTGTTTTTATGACTTTTACGTCGTCATTGACTTACGCCGATTCGCCGATAACGTCGACCGACTTTTACAAGGCTTACCTTGACGTCGAGATGGTCAAGAAAGCCGAGACCGAAGGCGTGATGAGCATGAAATTCGCCGAATTCCTCTGCGACCCGGAAGTCCCGCTCGACCAGAAAGCCGCGCTCGTCAACGCCCTATCCTGGAATATCGACGGCAAGGACAACGCGGAAATCTTCACCTATTACCTGGCCTTGATGAATAATAAAACGGTGACCGATCTCCAGATCGCGGACCTGGCACCGGATGAGCTCCTGTGCCTCGGTTACCTCACGGTTATGGATGATTATTTCAATCCGGACAAAGCCCTGCCCTACCTGGAGAAGGCGGCCGAGAAAATTCCTAAAAGCTTCACCGCGGCCATCATTTACGCCCTGACCCGGGCGCAGAAACTCATGGATTCGGATTGGGGCGAAGCCTGGAAGGTCACGGAAAATGTTTTCGAAAACAAAAAATTGAAGCTGGACATGAAAAAGAAAGCCCGGGACATCATTTTTGATTACATGGTTTTATACCGGGATTAAGTGACCAAAAAAATTCATTGTTTTATCGCGTCGAGCCTGATAATCGCCGGTTGCGCGGGCTCGGGGTCCCTGGCCCGCGGCCGTGCCGCTTCCGGCGCGGAAAAAATCCCCGCCTTTCCGTATCCTCCGGTCAAATTCATCGTCTTCAGCGATTTTCATTACTACGATCCTTCGCTCGGGACTTCCGGATTGGCCTTCGAAAAATATTTGAACGAAGACCGCAAATTGCTCGTCGAAAGTTCGGAGATCCTGGAATCCGCGGTCAACTCGATCCACGAATCCCCGGCGGACTTCGTGCTGGTCTGCGGCGACCTGACCAAGGACGGCGAATTGCTCAATCACCGGAAAGTCGCCGGCTTTTTGCGCCGGATCGAAGAAAGCGGAAAAAAAGTTTTCATCGTTCCGGGTAATCACGACATATTGAATTACGAGGCGAACCGATATACCGAAGACAAAACCGAACCCGTCGACCATATCACGGTCGATGATTTCTCCCTCATCTACGCCGAGTTCGGTTACGCCGAGGCTCTCGAACGCGACTCCGCTTCCTTAAGTTACGTCTGCGAGCCGGTCCCCGGACTTTGGCTCCTGGCGCTTGACGGCAACCTGTACCGGCGCAATAAACCGGGGCACGAAACGCAGGTTGGCGGCCGGTTGTCCGCGAGCACTTTGGACTGGATGCGGTCGATCCTAGACCGGGCCGCGCGCGAAGAAAAATCCGTCATCGCCATGATCCACCACGGCATCCTGGAGCATTTCCCCGGCCAGGGTAAGTATTTCCGGCCCTACCTCCTGAGCAACCGGAAACAAGCGGCCAAAGACCTTATCGACCGTAATGTCAAAGTCGTTTTCACCGGCCACTTTCACGCCCAGGATATCGTATTGGAAAAATCCGGCAGCCGGGATCCGCTTTACGATGTCGAGACCGGTTCCCTGGTCACGTATCCGGCGGCGTACCGGGTGATCGAAATCGACGCGGACCAAAAAATGCATATTGGAACGAAATACATTACCGCGATCGGATCCCGGCCGCTCGCCTTCGCGGAATATGTGCGGGAATTCACGCGCCAGGGCCTGGAGAAGATCGCGCTCAGCCGGATGCGCGGATACGGCGTCAACACCTATAACGCTCCGTTCCTGGTCGCGCAGGTCGCGGATTTATTGCTCGCTAATTATCACGGCGACGAAACCTGGATCGAGCGGCCGGTCGACATCGCGCGGGTCGGCTGCCTGGGAGGTATTTTGATCGCCTATTTGGATGACGGAATAAAAGGCCTGGCCCGCGACCGGGAACCGCCGGATAATAATTTGATCATTGATCTCACCAGCGGCAGCTGGACGCTGCCCGGAAAGGAGCCGTGATGCGACCGACCGTTAAATTCCTGACCCGGGAATTGATTGAAAAAATAATCGGAGAAGCAAAAACCTTGCTGGCGGAACTGGGCGTCGAAATTCATAACCCGCCGGTCCTGAAACTCTTCGCCGACCACGGATGCCGGTCGGACATGGAAAAACAAAGGGCTTTCATTCCCGAAGCGGTGGTGGACAAAGCGCTAAAGACCGCGCCCAAAGCCTTCAAGCTTTACGACGTGAACGGCGTTCCGACCCACGATCTCCAGGGCGACAAAGTCCATTTCACACCCGGGTCGGCCGCCTTGAATATCCTCGATTACAAGACCGGCCGCATCCGCCGGCCCATGACCGCGGACTACGTCCGTTTTGCGAAGCTCGTCGGCGGGCTCGGCTATATCGCGGCTCAGAGCACGGCTTTCATTCCCGCGGACGTTCCAGAAATGATATCCGACAGCTACCGTCTCTTCCTGAGCCTGCTGTACTGCGAAAAACCCGTGGTCACCGGCGCTTTCACGGCCGAGGCCTTCGAGGTCATGAAGAACCTCCAGCTGTGCGTGCGCGGGACTACGGAAAACCTGAAAAGCCAGCCCCTCGCGGTCTTTTCCTGCTGTCCGACCTCGCCCCTGAAGTGGAGCAGCGTAACTTCCCAGAATGTCGTGGACTGCGCGCTCTTCCATATCCCGGTCGAGTTCATTTCCATGCCGCTGTCCGGTTTCATGGCGCCGGTAACGCTCGTCGGCACCCTGATCCAGCATACCGCCGAAACCCTGAGCGGCATCGTCATCAGCCAGCTCAGCCAGCCCGGCACGCCGGTCCTGTACGGCGGCTCGCCCGCGATTTTTGACGTGCGTTACGAGACCACGCCCATGGGCGCGGTCGAAACCCAGATGATCGACTGCGCGTATAACGAGATCGGCAAGTATCTGGGCCTGCCGACCCAGGCCTATATCAGCTTAAGCGACAGCAAGGACTTCGACTACCAGGCCGGCAGCGAGACCGCCATGGGCGCGACCCTGGCCGCGCTTTCCGGCATCAACAGCGTGTCCGGGCCGGGCATGCTCGATTTCGAAAGTTGCCAGAGCCTGGAAAAACTCGTCATGGACAACGAGATATGCGGCATGGCCCTGCGCCTGGTCCGGGGCGCCGAACCCCGGGAGGATTTCCCGAGCCTGCCGATTTTCCGTGAACTGCTGACCGAAGGGCACCTGCTGATCAGTCATCACACCCGGAAGCACCTGAAATCCGAGCAATATTTCCCGGGACCGGCCGTGGATCGGGCGAACCGCAGCCGCTGGCAGGAAGAAGGCGGCCGCACCAATTACCAGCGGGCGCACGATGAAGTGGAAAAGATAGTCGGCCGCTACAAACCGTCCAACGTTCCGTCCACCGCCAAGGAAGAAATGGTCAAGCTCATGAGCGCGGAAGCGAAGAAGCACGGCCTGGAAAAACTGCCGGACCGGGATTAAAATGCCGGAAACCTTTTCCATTTCCGTGTCGGACATCCGGCCGTCCGAAACCCAGGTCTTAAGCGGTCCCGGGTTCGGCGGGGACGGAAAACCCGATGACCGGCTTAAAAGATTGTTCGCGGAAAGCGCGGAGATGCTCGACGAACTGGCTCAGCCTCAGGCGATCATCGCCGCGATATCCGTTCCCGATTTCACCGCGGTCTATTCCAGTCCGGTCCAGGACCAGTCCCCGACGCCGGTCAGCCAGGTCTATCCCAAAGCCGAATTCATTTACCTCTTCGCGGTCACGATCGGCGCCCGGATCAGCGTAAGGATAAACGACCTTTTTGGAAAACATGATTTCGCGCTCGGCTTCACGCTCGATGCCACAGCCTCGGCCGGCACGGAAAACGCGGCGGCCTATATCATAGACCATATTTTCGATCTGCCGGTCAAGGAAAAGCCTAAGGACCGCACGGCCCGGGTCCTGGATTACAACCCCGGATACTGCGGCTGGCACATGAGCGGACAGCGGAAACTCCTCGACTACCTTAAGGCGGACCGGATCGGAATTACGCTCAACGAAAGCTGCCTGATGCAGCCCCTGAAAACTCTTTCCGGCGCGCTCATCGCAGGCCGGCCCAAGATTCACGAGTTCGATGACGACTTTCCGTTCTGCGCGGATTGCGTATCCCGCGCGTGCCGCGGCCGGATCGACCGGGTTCGGAGATAATAAGGAGGATGGGCATGGATTGGATTAAGGATATTTCAGCATCCCTGGAGACCGGCGACGCGGAGCGGGTCGCCGTGTTGACCAAGCAGGCGCTCGATTCCGGAATCCAGGCCGCGACGGTCCTTAACCAGGGACTGATCTTAGGCATGAACCGGATCGGCGAAAAATTCAAAAACCACGACATCTTCCTACCCGACGTCCTGCTCGCGGCCAAAGCCATGTATAAGGGCCTGGACCTGCTCAAGCCGCTTATGATAAAGGACGGAATCCCGGTCCGGGGCAAGGTGATCATCGGCTCGATCCAGGGCGACCTGCACGATATCGGCAAGAACCTGGTCGCGATTATGCTCAAAGGCGCCGGGTTCGAGATCTTCGACCTGGGCAACGATGTCGCGCCGGAAAAGTTCGTCGCGGCCGCCCAGAAGGAAAACGCTCAGGTGATCGGCCTGTCCGCGCTCCTGACCACCACCATGCCGGGCATGAGAAAAGTCGTGGACCTGCTCAAAGAAAAGGGTCTGGCCGGCCGGGTCAAGGTCATCATCGGCGGCGCGCCCGTGACCGATGAGTTCCGCCGGGAAATCGGGGCGGACGCTTACGGTTACGACGCGGCCAGCGCCGTGGACAAGGTCAAACAGCTGTTTGGCGAGTGACCGTTATGGCCGGAATCCTGGAACGCATCCGCGAAGGCAAAGTGTTCGTCGCGGACGGCGCCATGGGCACCATGCTCATGGACCGGGGACTGCAAAGCGGCCAGTGCCCGGAATCCTTCAACCTTACGAATCCGGACGCGGTCGAAGAAATCAGCCGCCTTTACATCGGCGCGGGCGCGGAGATCATCCAGACCAACACTTTCGGCGCCTCGCCCCTGAAGCTCGCCCTTTACGACCTGCAGGACAAGACCGAAGAGATCATCCGCAAGGCTGTGGAGATCGCGAAAAAAGCCGGCCGCTCGCACGCCTATGTTGTGGTATCCTGCGGACCCTCCGGACGCCTGCTCAAACCCTACGGCGACCTGGACCCGGAAGAACTGACCCGGAATTGCGAGCGCCAGGTCCGGGCCATCGCGAACACGGCGGCGGACGCGATCTGCGTGGAAACCATGAGCGACATCAACGAAGCGGTGACCTACGTGAAGACCGCCAAAAAGATCGCGCCCAATATCCCGGTCTTCGCGACCATGACCTTTGACCCGACGCCCCGGGGATTTTTTACGATGATGGGCGTGGATATCAAGAAGGCGGTTACGGAATTGACCGGGGCCGGCTGCGATGTCCTGGGATCGAACTGCGGCAACGGCAGCGATCAGATGGTCGAAATCGCCGCCGCGTTCAAGGAACTGACGGACAAGCCGCTCCTGATCCGCCCCAACGCGGGCATGCCCGTACTCCAGGACGGCCGGACTGTTTATTTGGAAACGCCTGAATACATGGCGGACAACTGCCGTGAAATGGCCCGGATCGGCGTCGCTGTCATCGGCGGTTGCTGCGGCACGACCCCCGCGCACATCCGCGCCATCGAGCGCAAGATCCATTAAATGGAAAAAGAGAAATAAAAATAATGAAAAAATTTTAAGGATCTCGCTGGAATCACTGATATCAAAATTCAATAAAACCAACCTGCCGTAAAATGTTGAATTTTATCCATTAAAACTTCCGATATTATGGAATATTGATTCTAACAAGAAAATGGTTGGACCTTACTGATTGATTAGGGATATTGTTGACTTATCATGCTATTTCAGTATACTAAAGACCCATGAATGAAATCAAAGCCGGCGACATGATCCTGATCCACCTCGACGAAAAAAGGGAATACATGGTCCAAGCCCAGGAGCAGCTTCGGCTGTCGAGCGACCTGGGCGAGATCCTGGTCAAGGATTTGATCGGCAAGCCCTACGGCTTCGTCGGTAAGACCCACCTGGAACGGCCTTTTTTCTGCCTCAAGCCCTCGATCTCGGATCTGATGATGAAGGTCAAGCGCAATACGACCGTGGTCTACCCTAAGGACCTCGGGTATTTATTGCTCGAAACAAGCGTTGGTCCCGGATCGCGCGTGATCGAGGTCGGCACGGGCAGCGGCTCCCTGACGCTCGTCCTGGCCAAGCTCACCGCGCCCGACGGAAAAGTATATTCTTACGAACGCAAGGAGGAATTCAGCCAGAACGCAAGGAAAAATCTGGTTCGCTACGGGCTGGAGAAGAACGTGGAGTTTTTCGTGCGTGACGTCGGGCTGGACGGCTTCACCGAAACGGACGCGGACGCGGTCTTCATCGACGTGCCCGAGCCCTGGGACATCGTGCCCAAGGCCGCGGCCGCCTTGAAAGGCGGGCACCACACGGTCAGCTGGAGCCCGAACGTCGAGCAGGTGCAGAAAACGGTCGACGCCCTGAAAGCCCACAATTTTACGCGGATCAACACCGTGGAGATCATCCTGCGCGACCTCCTGGTCCGCGAGCGCGGCATAAGACCCCGCGAGCACGGCATCACCCACACCGCGTACCTCACCAGCGGACAGCTTGTCTATACTCCGGATGGAGCGTAGAAAAGAAAAAGGGGACAGGCTACTTTTTTATCACTCGAATCTATCCGATTTGTATTAATTGACCGACAAAATTGTAATATAACTATTTTTACTAAATCCAAAAAAGTAGCCTGTCCCCTTTTTCGGTCTTGACAAATATCCGGATTTGAGTATAATTTCTAATAATAACAATAAAATATTATTTACGGAAATGAAATATATCGATTTTAAAAATCAAATCCGCGCCTTCCCGGTTTTCTCCACGAACCATCTGACCGGGTTCGGGAAAAACGTCCAGGTGCTCCGGAACCAGCTGACCGGCTGGCACCGGAAAGGACTGGTCATCCGGCTGCGTAAGGGCCTGTATATCCTCAACGAGGCCGACCGCCGGTTAACGCCGTCGCGAATGTTCCTTGCGAACCAGCTCTATGTCCCCTCGTATGTCAGCGCCGAATATGCCCTGCACTTTTACGACCTGATCCCGGAGCGCGTTGCCGACCTGACCTCGGTCGCGCCGATGAAAACCACCGCGTTCGAAAATCCCTTCGGACGATTCCTATATCAGCAGATTAAAGCATCGGTTTTTACCGGATATCGGCTGCTCAAGGACGAAAACGATTTCATCATCCATATCGCGGAACCGGAAAAAGCTCTGCTCGATTATCTTTACCTGAACCACAGCCGGTTCCGGGACGCGGCCATGATCGTCGAATCCCTGCGGATGCAGAATCTGGATATCCTGGACCGAGGTAAACTAACTAAGTATGCCGCTTTATTCGGCCGGACCCGCGTGCCGGACCTGACAAAACAATTAATCGCCTGGACTAAAGGACGGTGACCATGGAAGACATTATCCGCAACCTGCTGTCCGGGGCAATGACCGTCGAAGATAAAACCAGCCGTCTCCGGGAATTCCTGCAAGTACTTATCCTGCGGGATATTTACACCCGGGGATTTTTCCGGAATATAAGTTTTGTCGGCGGAACCGCCCTGAGGTTTCTATACGGCCTGCGCCGTTTTTCCGAGGACCTGGACTTTTCCCTATTCTACCGGAAAGGCTATGATTTCGACGAGCTCTGCGCCGGCCTGAAACGAGGCCTGGAGCATTCCGGATTCGCGATCGACGCGGACGGCAATAACCGCCGGACCGTGCAAAGCATCGACGTCAAGTTCAAGAACCTGCTCTACCCGTACGGATTGTCGCCGATCAAAGCCCACAAGCTGACGATCCGGGTGGAAATCGATGCAAACCCGCCTCCGGGGTGGAAAACGCAGGTCTCGATCATCAACCAAACTTATATTTTCACGGTCACCCATTTTGATCTGCCGTCCCTGTACGCGCTCAAGCTCCACGCCTGCTTTTACCGGAAGTACACCAAGGGCCGTGATTTTTACGACCTGATCTGGTACCTGACCCGGAAACAGGAGCCAAATTTTTCTCTTCTGAATAACGCCGTTAAACAGACCGAAGGGATAAACCCCCGCGTGAACGCCGCCAATTTCAAGGAATTTTTGGCCGGGAACCTGGTACGAATCGATTTCCGCGACGTTAAAAAGGACATCACCCGCTTCCTGGAAGACAAAACCGAACTCAAACTGTTTAACCGCAAGCTGATTTTAAATATACTGTAAGCTTATATATAAATCGTTGAAACTATACACAAAAACCAACCTGCCTGATTTCGTTGGTGTAATATGCCGTGATCACGCAAGATGTTGAAGTAAAACTATACACCTATTCTTGTAGAGAAAAAGGGGACAGGCTACTTTTTTGAATTTTAAAAAATATAGTGGTGTTATTGTAATATCGGATAATTAATTTAAATTGGATGAGTGATAAAAAAGTAGCCTGTCCCCTTTTTCAGGCTTACTCCAGATACACCAGCGGATCGACGGGTTTGCCGTCTTTGCGGAGCTCGAAATGGAGCAGGGGCCCGGAGAGCGAACCGCTCTCGCCGATCCGGCCGATGATCCGGCCCTTGGTCATCTCGTCGCCGACCTCGACCAGCATCTCCGAAAGGTGGCCGTAAAGGGAATAATAGCCGTCCAGGTGGTCGAGCAGAATCAGGTTACCGTAGCCCATGAATCGGCCGGCGTAAACCACTTTGCCGGGCGCGACCGCGAAGACGTTGTCGCCGTACCCGCTCACGATGTCGATGCCGTTGTTCTTGGTCGTCGTGTTGTATTTGGGATGCACCACCTTGCCGAATTTGGTCGCGACCGAACCCGCGCAGGGCCAGATCAGCCGTCCCTTGTTGACTTCCAGGTAATTGTTGCCGGACGGCGTTTTTTCGCGCTGCCTTTCCAGGTTCGTGATCAGCTCTTCCAGTTTGCGCTGGGCGCTTTTCAGATCCTTCTCGATCTCCTGTTTTTCCTTCTCCTGCTTGCCGACCTTGTCCAGGATCTGGTTCTTTTCCCGGCGTTCTTGGTTAAGCTGGACCAGCTCGGCTTCCTTGTCGAGCCGTCGTTCTTCGAGGGTCTGCACCAGGTCCTCGCGCATCTTCTTGTCGGCCAGGTACCTTTCCCAGTCGGCCTTGAATTCGAAAAACCGTTTCTGGTCGTCCTGAGCGAGAATCTGCAGGTAATAGGACGTGGAAAGAATCTGGGGCAGGGATTTGCCCGAGAACAGGACTTCCAGTTTGTAGAAGGGAGTCCATTTGTAAAGCCGGACCAGGCGCTCCCGGATATCGTCCTTCATGACCTTCATCTTGTCCTCTAGCCGGGCGATGTCAAAGGTCAGCTCGCCGACCCGGGACCGCTCCGCGCTCTCCTGGGTTGTCACCTCGTCGACGTATTTCACCGATAAATTTATGCTTTCGTCGAGTTTTTCAATATGGGCCAGGGTTCCAATTTTTTCCTTTTCCAATTTTTTCAGTTCCTGGCGCACCCCGTCCAACTGGGATTTAAGCTGGTCCAATTCCTGCTGTTTCTGGTCGAGCTGGGGAGTAAGGCTGAAGATTAACAGGAATACGATCATTTAAGGAACTTACGCAGAGCGATGCCCGAACCGATCATGCCCAGAATCACGCCGGCCATGAGATTGGCCAGGAAAAAATACATTTTAGGAAAATAAAGCTGGTTAAAGAACGAACTGCCGATCCGGACCGTGACCAGGGTCAGGATAAAGGCGATGATCCCGCCGATCAGTCCCTGGATCAGGCCCTGGAACGTGAAGGGAATGGCGATAAAAGAATCCGAAGCGCCGACGAGCCTCATGACCTCGATCTCGGGGGCGCGCGCGAAGATCGTCAGCTTGATCGTCTGGAAAATTACGAAGATTACGGACAGGATGATGATCACAAGCAGGGCCAGGTCGAAAACCGTGATGATTTTGGTGATCCGTTTGAGCTGGTCGACCAGTTCGCCGCCGAAGATCGTCTCCCGGATTCCGTTCATGAGCATGATCTTGCCGCTGACCTGTTCCAGACCCTTGCCGTTGCGCAAACTGGGCTGGAGCTTGACCCGCAGCGAAGCGGGCAGGGGATTGTCCTCGAAAATGTTCAGGATCTCGCGGGACCCCTGCATTTCCTGCTGGAGATCGGTCAGCGCCTGCTTGGAGGAAACGTAGATTACCTCCTGAACGCCGTTGACCTTCTGGATGCTCGCCTTCAGGTTCTGCGCGTCGGCCCGGTCGTCAAGGAAAGCGATGATCTCGATCTTTTCGTCCAGGTTCCGGACCAGGGCATAAAGGTTAACCGTGACCAGGGCGAAAATAGAAAGTAAAAAGAGGGATATGGCGGCCACCAGCAGGGACAGGAAGAACAGGGAACTGTTGCGGGTGATGGTCCGGATGCCTTCCCGGATGCCGATGCCGATGGCCATAAATTATTCGTTTTCGACGAGTTTGCCTTCGTCGATCCGCAGGACGCGCTTTTTGGTCCGCTTGATGAGGTTCTGGTTGTGGGTGGCCATGAGCACGGTCGTGCCTTTATAATTGATGTCAAGGAGGATGTCCAGGATGTCGTGGGAGCTCTTGATGTCCAGGTTGCCGGTCGGCTCGTCGGCGAGGAGAATGTAGGGATCCCGGACCAGGGCCCGGGCGATCGCGATCTTCTGCTGTTCGCCGCCGGACAGCTGGTAGGGATAAAAATAACGCTTGTGGCTTAACCGGAGGTAAGTCAGGATATCCATCAGTTTCTTTTTCAAATCCCGGGGCGGCGTGTCGATGACCTCCAGGGCAAAGGCCACGTTCTCCTCCAGGGTCCGGTCCGGAAGCAGTTTGAAATCCTGAAAGATCACGCCGATCTTGCGCCGGTAACGGGGGATATCTTTGTGCTTTAAAAAACGCAAATTCTGGTCCAGGACCTTGATCGTGCCTTTGGTCGGGTCCTCGTCCTTGTAAATAAGCCTTAAAAGGGTGCTCTTGCCCGCGCCGGTCGGGCCCGTGATGAACACGAACTCGCCCTTAGCAATCTCGATGGACACGTCGTCAAGCGCGACCCAGTTGCGCTGGTAGGTTTTGGTTACATTGTCTAAGGAAATCATCAGTATATAAGAATAATCAAAAACGCAATTATGTCAATGAAGTATTGGGATCGGCGGGAAGCGATAACCGCGATTTCCGGAGCTGATCGGCCACGCGCCGGGCTTCCGGGCGGTTGTTGCGGGACCAGCAGAGGCGCATGAACTGCTCGGCTTCCTGTTCGAACCGGCCGAGTACCCGGCGCCGCATCTCTTCCGACCAGGTGTCGTACACGCGGGCAAACGGCGCGGCGCGGAAAAAGCGGAAGGTCTCGACGAATTTCGCGCGCGCGTATTGCCACTCTCCGGCCCGTTCCAGGGCATGGGCCTCAATCAGGTTGTTCTCGAAATCCTGATAATCGGTGGTCATATAAAATCCCCGGTTGACCAGGCTTTTCACGCCCAGGTGCGTGGAAAAAGAAATCAGGTACGCGGGCAGGGCCAGTTCCTGCTTAAGTGCGACGAGGAGATGAGAAAGCCGGCTCGCCGCGTCGCTGCTCTTCGGCCAAAAATTACGGTAGATCTCGTCGACCGGAACCGACCGTCCGGGCTCGCCCATTTTCAGCGCGATATGGATCAGCAGGGCCTCCTCCCTGGGCCGCAGCTGAAGCTTCATGTATTCCTGGTTGCGGAAGACGACGGTCCGGCCCAGGAATTTCAGGCTGTACGCCGGAACTTCCTTATTAAAAATCGGGAACCGGAGAATCGTATGGGGAAGAAAAGTCTTGCGGTTGCGCCGCAAAAGGTTCAGGACGATGCCGGGATAAAAAACGATATAACGGTGCAGAAAACCCGCCAGGCCCTTTTGCCGGGCGTATTGCACCGCCCGGCGGTAATCGCCGATCCGGCGCGACAGGTCGGCAGTCTTGATCCGGGATATCATCTGGAAGATCGGCAGTTTCCTTAACTTCACGCCCGGCAGCCGGCCGCTCAGGAGGAAATTCAGCAGGGCCCCTTCGCGGGCCATCTTGTATTTTTCCATAAGCTTCAGGTATTTCGTCAGGGTCTGACGCGCCTCTTCGGTCTTGCCCAGGGCTTGGGCGACCGCGGCGCGGACAATGGCTGCGGAATATATCGTGTTCCGGAACTGCTGCTTTTCCGAACGGTCCAGGGTTTCCCGCACGAAATTCGCGGCCTGTTCGAACTTGCCCAGGCCATAGCATTGGAAAGCCCGGCAGGAAACGAATTCTTCGTAATACTCGCTCCCGGGCTTGATGTTCAGCTTCGTCACGTACCGGGTCGCTTCCGGATAATTCCCGGATATGACCAGACTCAGAGCGATCTTTTTGCCCAGACCCACCCGGGTCTGCGGATCCGGGTTCTTGCTCAAGGCCAGGTTATAATAAACCAGGGAAGACCGGTAATCTCCGATAAAGGTCATGAGATCGCCGTAGGATTCGTAAAAAGCCGGGTAAGGGAGCAGGCGGAGCAGCCGCCGCGATTTCCGGATAAGCTCCCGGGATTCCTTCATCCGGCCCAATTCCACGTTCGCGGTCGCGCTGAGCAGGGTCAGCTGGAAATTGATCACCGGGTCCCTCAAGCCACCTTTGCAGCGCATAAGTTTCCGATAAAGCCGGATCTCCTCGCGGGGCGTCCGCATCCACTGCAAGGCATTCAGCTCGTTGAGTCCGGCGATCAGGGACGAATAGCGAAGCCCTTTTTTCTCGAACGCAATTTTTATCCGGCGCATCCGCTCCCGGAACTCGGGCATCGGGATCTTCATGAATTGCGGGTAAAGCCGGTCCAGACGGCGCCGGGCGTTGAGATAATTTTCCGGTATCTGCCGGAGGACCTCTTCACCTTCTTTGGGAAAGTACGGCATCCGGTTGAGAATCCCGGCGGCACATTGCCACGAACGATGATCCTGGCCGCGGCGGAGCCGGCGGCGGATTTCGGTCAGGTTTTGTCTCAATTCCGGGGTCAGGGGGCCAAAAGGCGTGAGCGGGTCGGCAATGGACCGGCGGACCAGGTTATACCGGCGCCATATGCTGTAGATTCCGCTGATCGAGATCGAAACGCCCTTCTGCTTCAGGATCTGCCGGGCCCGGCGCACGGTCAACCCCGGCCGTTTCTCCTTCAGCATCATCACGGTTTTTTCCAGGTCCCGGGAACTCCGGTTCCAGGGTTTGACGTACGATTCATAGTCCAGATTGCGCGCTCCGCCGTGACGGTATTGCCGGAGCCAGCGGGCCAGGGTGACGAAATGGATCCGGTAGCGGGCCGCCACTTCTTTCATGGTTCCGCCCTTCAGATATTCCCGGACCGCGGCGATGCGCGTTTTATAATTTCTTTTCATTTTTAACAATTCGCGAAAACATATTACCAAAAATTTCGCGATTTGTCAATGCTGAATAATTATACCGGAAAACTGCCGAAAAATAATGGGTTTTTCGCCGGTTACAGCCTTCGGGTTATACATAATTTGCAGTATAGTAAAACGGTATTGAATATCAGGGTTAGCGGCAATACTGGTTTGTATTATTATAAATTTATTGTGCATAAATAATCATTGGCAAAGGAGGTCGTATGTCAATTTTCGTTTTGGGTTTAAGCCTGCTGCTGGGAACGAGTCTTAATCCCAAGCTGACGGCCGAACTGGAACAGCAAATGCGGGAAACTTCGCCCCGCGCGCTTATCCCCTGTATAGTAATAATGAAGGAAGATTACCCTTACGACCTCATGGAAAATTCATCCGTTCACGATAAAATCGTCGCCTATCGCCGGATCGCGGAGGAAAGCCAGGCCGCAATCATCGAGTGGCTCCGGACCATACCGGATGACGCGCTTATCCGGCGGTCTTTCTGGGTGTTTAACGGAATTCATATTGAGGTCACGACCGGTGTGATCCTGGAGCTGGCCAAACGGACCGACGTCGGGTGGATCAGCCATGACGGTGAGGTGCGAATCATCGCCGAACCATCGGCCGAAGCCGCGCTTTCAGCCCGCGCGATCGAGTGGAACATCCAGAAAATCATGGCCGACTCTTGCTGGACCGCGGGTTTTACGGGCCAGGGCGTGATCCTGGGCGAGACCGACACCGGGGTCGATTACACGCATCCGGCTCTGCAGGACAAGTGGGCCGGCTACTGGTACGACGCGATCAACGGCCAGTCCACGCCTTACGACGACCACAACCATGGCACCCACTGCATGGGCACGATCATGGGCGGCGACGGCTTCGGTTCGTTCGTGGACGATATCGGCGTCGCGCCGGGCGCGACCTTTGTCGCGGCCAAGGTCCTCAATTCCGGCGGCTCCGGTACTTACGCGCAGTGCGCGGCCGGTCTCCAGTTTATGGCCGACATCAAGGATTCGGTCGACGTCAAAGCGGTCTCGAATTCATGGTGCGGATCCAACGCCGCCGACTCCTTCTTCTATCCGGTGGCCCGGACCTACAAGTCGCTCGGTATTCTTCCCGTGTTCGCCAACGGCAACAGCGGTCCAAATCCCGGCACCGTCGGCTGTCCCGGCGCCAACTCGAACGTGATCGGCGTCGGCGCCACGGACAACACCGACGCCATCGCCAATTTTTCGTCGCGCGGCCCGGCCCCGGACCAGGCGCCTTTCAACGATCCCACGACCTGGTTCCGCGATGACTGGAACCTGATCAAACCGCAGATCTCCGCTCCGGGTGTCAACGTCCGGTCGTGCATACCCGGCGGAACCTACGCATCCTGGAACGGTACATCCATGGCGACGCCGCACGTGACCGGTTCGGTCGGCATCATCTGCCAAAAAAATCCGAACCTCTCGACCACCGAGCTGTACAGTTTCCTGCTCGACAACGTTGACGAGCCCTCGGCGGGCGCGCCGTACCCCAACAATAACTACGGCTGGGGCCGGCTAAATGTCTGGCGGTCTTTAAACGGCACGCCGTCCCTGAACCAGCCCTGGATTTCGATCCTCTCCAAGTCGATTACGGATCCGGCGCCGGGCGGCAACGGCAATGGCGTCCTCGAACCCGGTGAGACCTGCCGGATGACCGTGGATATCAAGAACACCGGCGGCGCGACGGCGGACAATACCGTCGGCGTTTTAAAATCATTCGATAATTTCATCACGATCGGCACCAGTACATATAATTTTGGCAACCTGCCGCCGGGCGGGACCGCGACGAATTCCGGCACTCCCTTTACCTTCGCCATCCACTCCCTGACACCCCAGGGTCATGTATCACGGATCGGCCTGATTCTCAGCTGCGACGGCGCTTACGACAGCCTCGATTTCTGCGATACCGTGTTCTATAACCTGACGATCGGCACGGCGCCGGCTCCCCATGTGATCTACGAGGACGATTTCGAGTACGGCTCCGGCATCGACAGCTTCCTCAACTACTGGGATAAAACCAGAAACTGGAACCGGGCAACGAATCAATACCACTCCCCAACCCATTCGGCATATAGCGGCACGGCCAACGATTCGGTGATGACACTCACCCTCAAGAACAGCATCAATTTGACCCAGTACACCAGTCCCGAATTAAAAATCTGGCACAAATATCGATTTGACCAAGGTCTCTTTCTGGATAGCGCCCGGATTCTCGTCTCCACTAATGGCGGCACAAGCTGGGCGGGATTATGGCAATATAACTGGCAGAACGGCGATACAATTCCCTGGAAAGAAGAGGTATACCCGCTGAACTCATATCTCAGCAACAATGTTAAAATTCGTTTTGCGGTTGATGCTTATACCTTCTTTAATGATTATGCGGACTGGTGGATCGACGACTTCAAGATCACGGTTCCGTCCGACAATGAACCGCCCTATTTCACGAACACCACGGTCTGGCACGACACGAGTTTCAGCGGTCCCTTCCCGGTCCAATCGATAGTCACGGACCGCAGCGGCGTGGACTCGGTCCGCCTGCATTACCGGATCAATTCCGGATCCTGGCAGCAACTCGCCATGACTCTGCAGGGCGGCAGCCTATACCAGGCCACGATCCCGAGCCAGCCCCTCAATACCCAGATCGATTATTATCTCTGGGCCAAGGACCGCTGGGTGACCCCGAACTCCGGCTGCGACCCGGTCGGCGCGCCCTCGGGTTCCGCCTACTATTCCTTCCGCGTCCGGCCGATCGGCGTCGGTGAAGAAAGATCAGCCATAGTCTGCTTCGCGTGCGCGTTTGGGAACCCGGTCCGGGAACGGGCCGGCGTGAATTTCGGAATAAGCGGCGATACCCGGATTCGGATTACAATCTATGACCTGGCCGGCCGGAGCGTCCGGACCCTGGTCGACGCTCATATGAAAGCCGGCGCTTACGAGATCGCGTGGAACCTGAAGGACGACACCGGCCGTTCCGCAGCGGCGGGCGTATATTTCCTTGATTTCCGCTGCGGTCGGAACGACGAGTTTCAACGCATCGAAAAGCTTGTGCTCGTTAAATAGTCACAACCCTACGCATACACCTCCCGAAGGGGGCGGGCATTAACCCGCCCCCTTTACAAAATTTTTATTTCGATTAATATTTAATGGTCAGTGATCGACTGTTTATAAAGGAGGCCGCGGGCACAAAATACATAAGTATTTTTGTAATATGCTATAAAAAGTACTAATAAAGGAGGAGCGATGCAAATATTTCTTATTTTCACGTCCCTGCTCATCGGGTTTCATCCCCAGGAACTGAGCCCGGACATCCGGCTCACCGCGCAAGGTTCCGTAACTCCCATCACCTATGCCGAATACGATTTTATTTCCATCGGGAAATATTATTTCAATCCCGGACGGGAGCTGCCCGCGGTCCCGGCGGAATTGAAGGGTGTTTCCGAATACGTCCTGGTCCAACTCCGGGGTCCGGTCTACGAAGACATGCTCCGCCAGCTGGAATCAAGCGGCGCGACCGTTATCCAATACGTGCCGTTCAACGCCTACATCTGCCGGATGAACGCGGCCGCGTGGCCGGCCGTCACCGGACTGTCGTTCGTCAAATGGATCGGCAGTTACGAACCGGCCTATAAGATCAGCCCGCTTTTCGACGAGCTGAAGGACGAGACGCGGATGCTGGTTCGCGTCTTCTTCGGCGAGAATATTGACCGGGCGGTCGAACAGCTTCAGAACGCCGGTGCCGAAATTTTGGACGTTTCCGTTACGGCATATAACAAGTACGTCAAAATCCGCTGCGGCCACCCTGGCTTGCCCCGCGTCGCCGGCATCCCTGCGGTGTGGTCGGTCGAGCCCTGGCTGGACGCGGTTGCGTATAACCAGGACGGCCAGTGGGTAACCCAGACCTGGCAGCAGGAGAACCGTAGAATCTGGACCAAGGGATTGTACGGCCAAGGCCAGGTAGTCAACACGGCGGATACGGGCATCCTCACGTCGCACAATATGTTCCGCGACCCCGCCGTGGTGATCACGACCTGGGGCGATTTTCCGACCCACCGGAAGATCATCGGTTACCGCCTGCCCACGGGTTCGGGCGCGGCGTTCGGCGACGACGCGGGCGGTTCCTGGCACGGCACGCACACGGCCGGGACGATCTGCGGCGACGATTCCTACGTGAGCGGCACCGCGACCTGCGACGGCATGCCGCCCAAAGCCAAGATGTATTTCATGGACATCGGCATGTCCGGCGGCGGCCTGTCCGTGCCCACGGACCTGACGAATCTGTACAACCGGCCCTATGCCGGCAACACGGGCGGCGCAGCCCGGGTGTCGTCCCATTCCTGGGGCAACACGTCGGGCGGCGGGTCCTACACGTCGTACTGCGTGAACACAGATCAGTTCATGTGGAGCAACAAGGATTTTTTGATTTGCTACGCGGCCGGAAACAGCGGGCCGGGCGCCCAGACCGTCATGCCGCCGGGCACGTCCAAAGACATCGTGACCTGCGGCGCGGTCGGGAACGCCTCGGGCGCGACGATCGTAGCGGCCTTTTCCAGCCGCGGACCCTGCGCGGATACGCGCCTCAAACCCACGGTCACGGCGCCGGGCGCGTCCCTGAAGTCTTCGGTCGGCTCCGGCAACGCGAACTATTCGTACATGGCAGGCACGTCCATGGCCACGCCCTGCATCGCGGGTAACGCCGCCCTGGTCCGAAACTATTTCGCCAAGGGCTTTTACCCGACCGGCGACTCGGTCGCGGGCAACGTCTGGAATTATATCAGCGCGGCCCTGGTCAAGGCCTGCCTCATCAACAGCGCGGCGCCGGATATTCAGGGCTCGACGATCCCGGACAATAACACGGGCTGGGGACGGATCCTGCTCGACGACGTCCTCTGTTTCGGGAACGATGTGCGTAAGCTCGCGGTGTGGGACGACACAACCGGCATCTCCACCGGCCAGTACCGGGAATACCAGGTCGCAGTTAACAATCAATCCGAACCGCTCAAGATCACGGTGGTCTGGACCGACTATCCCGCGACCGCGGGCGCGAACCCGACGATCGTCAACAACCTCGATCTCCTGGTTACGGGTCCGAATAGCACCACCTATCACGGCAACCAGTACACGAGCGGTCAATCCACGCCCAACCCATCGGTCTACGATAACCGGAACGTCGAAGAGAACGTCCGGCGCAACGTCCCGGAGTTCGGTACCTGGACGATCCGGGTCACCGGCACCTCGGTGCCCCAGGGGACCCGACAAGCTTTCGCGCTCGTTGTATCGGGCGGCCTGGGCGCGGCCGGCACCCCGGTCCTTTCCCTGGCCGGCAAACTGATCCAGGATCCGCTCCCCGCGAACCAGAACGGACGGGTCGATCCGGGCGAAACCGTTTATTTGACGGACACGATCAAGAATCTCTCGAACGTCGGGGTCACGAACTGCACGGGCCGTTTGCGAACCGCGAGTTCGTACATAACGCTGCTCGACACGGTCGCCGCGTTCGGTTCCGTGCCGGTCGGCGGCTCGGCGCATAACGGGTCAAGCCGGTTCCGGTTCTTGGCATCCGCGTCCACGCCGAAGGGGACCTTCGTGCCGTTCGTCCTGAACCTGACCGGCGACGCCGGATACAGTCAGAATCTTGAATTTGGCGTCATGGTGGGCATGAGCGGAATCCAGATCATTTGGGGCCCGAAACAAGTCACAGTGCCGGTTGGTGACAGCCACTTCTTGTACGGTATGGGCTATAATCCGAACGACAACCGGCTCTACGTGGCCAACGCCTACGCGCGCCGGATCCCCTATTACACGAGCGACACCATGCCGACGCTCCAGGGCAACATTCCCGCGCCGGACACCATGACCACGGATCTGAAATACTGCGCGTACGACAACACTTTCTGGATCGCGGCCAATCCCGCGGTTCGCCGCGTGTATAAGATCAACACCGCCGGCACCGTGCTCCGTCAGTTCGCGAACCCGGCCAACGACTACCCGACCGGACTAGCCTGGCTGCCATCGTCGCGCCTGCTCTACCTCGCCGACCGCCGCACGGCGACGACCAGCCCGCCCGAATACGTCTACCGCTCGGACACGCTCGGCACCGGCACCCAGATGACAATCCCCTGGACCGGCAACGCGGGCGTCCGGGGCCTGGCCATCGAGCCCTACGGACCCGATACCACGCTGCTCATGATCTACACTTATTTCAACGCGGGCGCTACCAATCTCGATTCCGTGGGCATCGTTGAAGTACGGCGCAGCGATCTGGCCGTGCAGAACCAAGCAGCCCTGCCCGGATGGAACGCGCGCGGAATCGAGTACGATCCGCGCGACGGTAATTACTGGATCTCGCTCTGTCAGAACCCGGATCGTTCCATCGGCAAGGTCGCGGGATTCCGCGGCATACCCATCGGCATCGCCGAGAACGGGTACTCGGCCCTGCAGCAAGCGCTGGTCCTGGCCCCCGCGCATCCGAACCCATTCCGCAAGGACCTGGTCATCGCGTATTCCCTGCCGCGGCCGACCAAGATCAAGTTGAGCCTCTACGACGTGAGCGGCCGGCTCGTGATCACGCTGGTCGAGGGAACCGAGAAAGCCGGCCTGAAGACCGTCCAGTGGAACGGCCGGGCTTCAGACGGGTCGACGGTTGCCAGCGGCGTCTACTTCTGCCAGTTGGAGACCGAGTACGGCATCCGCGTGCAGAAGGTCGTCCACACGCGCTAAGCCGAAGCCGCAATTCATTTTCTCTGAACAAAAAGGGGGCGGGTCACTCCGCCCCCTTTTTGTTCTATTCATCGGTCATCCGTTATCTGTCATCCGTAAAGATCCCTCTTGACAAACCAGTTTATTTGATAATAATTGTAATTAGTTGAGATTTGATGATTAAAAACAGACTTAAGTCTAGGTTCTTTAATTGTGCGCTGGGAAATTTATGATTATTAATAATAATAAGGAGGTTAACACAGTGGATGGAAAGTATTCGCTCAATATGCGTAATACAAGGAGGTTGAATATGGGCATGAAAAAAATAATGTTAGGTTTTCTTATCCTCGGCACGTTTGTCTTTGCCGCCTGGGAACAAATCGGACCATACGGCGGAAACGTCCGCTCGGTGGTCGCATCCTACGCCAACGATAATATTGTTTACGCCACATCCTACACCAGCCCGACCGGCGTGGCGAAATCGACCAATGGCGGTACGTCCTGGACTACGGTGGGCTCGATCGCCAGCCAGGCCTATTGCCTGGCGATCGACCCGACCAACGACAATAAACTTTACGCAGGCTGCGGCCATGTCATGTACCGATCCACGAACGGCGGCGTGGCCTGGACCAGCACGAACCTGACGAACACCTACGTCTACGGCATCATTGTCAACCCTTCGGTCCCGGCCACGGTGTACGCTTCGGGCATGAGCTGGAGCGGCACCAAATGGACAACGGCTTTCTTCAAAACCACTAATTCCGGGGTCAACTGGAGCACCGTCGTCGTGGATACGAACAACGGCCAGGCGAACTGCGTCGCGGTCGACCGGGTCAATCCGAACACGGTGTACGTCGGAGGTTACTGGTACGATGCCGTCGCCGGTACGTACAACCCCCTGGTCTATAAATCAACTAACGGCGGGACCAGCTGGACCAATGTCACCGGCATAATACCGTCCGGGGCTTATTACATATATTCCCTGGCCGTGCACCCGACCAATCCGAATATCGTGTACGCCGGCACGTATCTCAGCGGCATCTACCGAACCACGGACGGCGGCGCAACGTGGGCCCAGACCAGCACCAATTATTACAATTACTCAATGGCGACCAGCCCGGCCGCGCCCGACGTCGCTTATGCGGGCGGCTACAACGAGGTCTACAAAACGACCAACGCGGGCGCCACCTGGGTCTCCGCCAGCACCGGCATGGCCGGTTACAGCATCTACGGACTGGCGACGAGCGCCGTCAACGGTTCGCTCGTTTACGCCGGAGACAACAATGGTATGTTCAAAACCACTTCGGGCGGAGCCACCTGGACCAGCATCAACAGCACCCTGAACCTCGGCTCAATCTGCAGTTTCGCGACCGCGCCTTCGAATCCGGCCGTGATGTACACGTCTTTTGAGGCGATCGGCGTCTTTAAGACTACGAATTACGGCAACAACTGGAACTTGCTGCCAACCCCGGTCGGCTGCGGCAATATCTGCGATTTCGCGGTCAACAACACTAATCCCAATATCCTCTACGCGCTGGAAGGCGGCGGCTGAGGAAACGCCGAGCTCTATAAGAGCACAGACGGCGGGTCCGTCTGGTCAAGCGCCCTGGACAGCTATTACGCGGATGGAGGATCGCTGGTGCTGGATCCCAATAACAGCAGCATCCTCTACAGCGGGGGTTATGTTTACGTCTCCACATACTATATGTCGGTTTCAAAATCCACTGACGCCGGCGCGACCTGGTTGATCAGGGATACCCTGAACACGGTCTACAGCACCTGCGACGCGATAAGGGTCAATCCCATGAACTCCAATGTTGTCTACGCGGGCGGCTACACTGGCGTTTATAAAAGCACGGACGCGGGGAATACCTGGGTACTTTCCAGCACCGGCCTCACGGGTCAGGTGTACGATATCGCGGTGCATGGTTCGCAGGCGAACGTGGTTTACGCGGCCTCGGGCAGCGGCGTGTTCAAGAGCACGGACGCCGGCGCGAGCTGGACGAACACGGGCTGCACCAACGTATATACGGTGCTGATCGATCCCGCGAATCCCAACACGATATACGCGGGCACCTACACCGGCGTCTACAAAAGCACGATCGGCGGCGGCGGATGGACGGCGATGAACACCGGGCTTCAGGACCTCTACGTCACGTCCCTGAGCATATACGCGAACAACTGGCTGTTCTGCGGGACCAAGGGCGCGGGCATGTACCGCTGGAGTCTCGCGGTGGGGGCTGAAGAGCACAATGAAACGAACATCGGTCCCGGCATCTACGCTCAGCCGAATCCGGCGCGCGGCCGCGCGGTCATCAACTACACGATGATCCAAGCACTGCCCGTAAGGATCGCCATGTACGACTTGCAGGGCCGGCTCTTGATTACGCTGGTCGACGAAGGCAAGCCGGCGGGACAGCATGCGGTGACCTGGAATGCCCGGGATGGAAAAGGCGAGCGGCTGCCGGCCGGTATCTACTTCTGCCGGTTATCGACGCCCAAATACGATCTGATCGAGAAGGTCATTTTGACCGATTAAAAGACTGACGGGCATTTATCAACGGCGGTTTAAATCCGCCGTAGAAGGATTAAAGGGGGGCGGCGCGCGCCGCTCCCCTTGACACATGATCGTTTAAAATTATAATTATACAGAATGATGTAAGACAAAAAAATATTGCAGGTCAGTAAAAAATACAGAGTAATTAAGGAGGATTTATGATGAAATACTTGTCGCTATTATTAACGATAACGACCCTGTTCGCCGCGGACATCCACGCACCGGGACAGGTCGAATATTTTACCCCGGCCGTCGATATCAACCCGAATTTCATCGGGTTCTCCAACCGCTACGCGATCGACACCCGGATCGGCGAGCCGAGCCTGCCCGCGAACCTGAGGATTGACGGCTACGACAGAGCGGGCTATTACCTGCTCCAGGTCAAGGGACCGGTCTACTCCGATTGGTTAACCGCGCTCAAGGCTCTGGGCATCGACGTCATCGTCTACATTCCGAACTACTCGTTCATTGTTTACGCCGATCCGGACCAGATCAATCATGCCCGCGCCAAGAGTTTCGTGAAATGGACGGGCATTTACCAGCCCGCCTACAAACTGGAAAAGGAACTTCTGAACGCCCGCGGCACGGCGCGGGTCGTATTGCAACTCTTCCCGCGCGCCAGCGTCGCGGCCGTCCGACGGATGATCGAGAGCCAGGGTTATCCGGTCGTTTTGGCCATCGATAATGAGCTTTGCAAGACGGTCGAAACAATTATCGACTTGGACAATATTTCTATCCTGGCCCGCATTCCGGACGTGCAGTGGATCCAGCGCTGGTCCGAACCGACCATCTGCAACGCCAACGCGCAGTGGGTCATCCAGACCGGATACCGCGCTTCCGCGCCGACGGTCGATTCGGTCGGCCGCCGCGTCTGGTTCAAGGGCGTTAAGGGTTCGGGGATCGTCCTTTCCACTTCCGATTCGGGCATTCACACCGCCCACTACGCGTTCTACGACGCGGCCTACCCGATCACCGTCCCCGGCGTCTTCCCCAGTCACCGCAAGATCGTCGGTTATAAGAACTACGCGGGCGCCGCGTTCGGCGATGTAGCCGCGGCTGGCTGGCACGGCACCCACACGGCCGGGACCACCGCCGGCAACGACACGACCCTGGGCACGAACGCCAACGACGGCATGGCCAAGGAAGCCAGGGAGTACTTCTGCGACATCGGCAACGCCTCGGGCGGCCTGGTCATTTCGACCAACCTGACGCCGATGTACGACACGATCTACCTCGGCCGCGGTCTGCCCTACCACATCCTTCAGCATTCCGGCTCCTGGGGCTGGGGCAACTCCTCCGGCACGTACCTGATTCAGGACGCGTCGACCGACGCCTACGCTTACAAGTATCCGGATTTCCTGAACCTCTACGCGGCCGGCACCGGATACAGCGCCATGTCCCTGTGCAACCCGGGCATCGCCAAGAACGTCCTGACCGTCGGCGCGTGCGGCAACGGAACCACCTCCAACACGATCGCCAGCTTTTCGGGCCGTGGCCCGACCGCGGACAACCGGATCAAGCCTAATATTTGCGCGCCCGGTGTCGCGGTTATATCCGCCCAAGGCGGAACTACCAACGGCTACCTGTCCATGGACGGCACGTCGATGGCTGCGCCCTGCGCGAACGGCGCGATCGGTCTGATCCGACAGTATCTTCGCGCCGGTTATTATCCGACCGGCACGGCCTACCCGTGGGATTCGATCCGCTATATCAGCGCCGCCCTGCTCCGGGCCATGGCTATGGTTTCCGCGGACCCGAATATCGGGGCGTATGTCCCGCCCAGCTTCGACATGGGCTGGGGCCGGATCGACGTCGACAGCGTCCTTTACTTCCCCTACGAATTCCGGCACCTGTTGATCAAGGATGATACGGTCGGCGTCAACACCGGCCAATCCAAGACCGATACGTTTTATGTCTTAGATAACACTCTCCCCTTAAGGATCTGCTTAGCCTGGACCGATACCGCGGCCGCAGCCAGCGCGACCCGAACCCTGGTTAACAACATCAACATCCAGCTCACCGCGCCGGGCGGCACCTATTACCGGGGTAACATTTACTCCGGCGGCGTATCCACTGCCAACCCGGCGACCTGGGACACGATCAACGTCGAGGAATGCTTCCGGGTTAATAATCCGACCATGGGCCGATGGCGCCTGACCATATCCGGCCAGAACATCCCGAACGGACCCATGGGCTTCGCCTACGCGATTACCGGGGACGTCATATGGTACATTCCCGGCGTCGAGGAAAACACGAACCCCGCAGTCCCGATCGGGAAAGTCATCTTCAACCCGATCACGAACGGCCGGATCCTGCTGAAGGTTTCCCTGGCCGCCAAAGGCCGGGTCGAAGCACGGCTTATCGACCTGACCGGCCGGATCGTGGAAACGATCGCCCGGACCGATTTGCCGGCGGGCGAGTCGACCATGGATCTGCATTCTCAACTGCCGAGCGGGGTCTACTTCCTCGAGGTTAAGAGTTCCAGCGCGCACAAGATCGGCAAACTCCTGATCATACGGTAAACTGCGTTCGTCAAAAAAAGAGCGGGTGAACAACCCGCTCTTTTTTCTTCTTAATATTTCTTCCTCACTTTTTTCCCCCGCTCCCTTCTCATTTTCAAATCAAGCAACCCGACCCTAACTCATCTTCCATCATTCTCCCTCTTGACAACATTTTATTTTTCTGTATAATTATACCATTATTATGAATAATTATACAGATAGCAAAAAATGCAAGAATTTGAAGGGCCGGAGTTTCTTATCCACCCAGGACTGGCCGAAGGACGATCTGGAGCGTCTGCTCGATCTCGCGCAGGCCATGAAGTCGGGCAAGGGGCCGGACCGGACCGCGCTCCGCGGCAAGTCGATCGCCCTGCTCTTTTTCAATCCGTCGCTCCGGACCCGCGCCTCGATGGAATTGGCGGCCTTTCAGCTGGGCGGCAAGGCGGTCGTGCTCCAGCCGGGCAAGGATGCCTGGCCGATCGAGGTTCGCGATGGGGTCGTCATGGATAAGGAAGCCGAGGAGCATATCAAGGAAGCGGTGAAGGTCCTGGCCGGATTCTGCGACGCGATCTGCGTGCGCTCCTTTCCGAAATTCCAGGACTGGTCCCAGGACAAAAAAGACCCGGTTCTGAGCGCGGTCGCCAAGTGGTCGGACAAACCGGTCATCAACATGGAGACGATCATCCATCCCCTGCAGGAACTGGCTCTGGCCATGACCATACGGCGGCATTTTGGGGCGGATCTGCCCAAAAAGAAATTCCTGTTGACCTGGACATATCATCCGAAACCGCTTAACACCGCGGTCGCGAATTCGGCCGCTCTGATCGCCACGCGCCTCGGCATGGAGCTGACCATTCTCCGGCCTCCGGGCTTTGACCTGGACGAGGATTTCATGGCGATCGCCAAAAAGAACTCGGGGGATAACGGCCGGACGATAAAAATCACGGACCATATCGAAGAGGCTTACCAGGGTAAGGATTTCGTCTACGCGAAGAGCTGGGGTTCCCTGAAATATTTTGGACGGTGGGACGACGAGAAACCGATCCGTGAGGATTTGAAACATTTCATCGTCGACCGCGCCAAGATGGCACTGACGAACCACGCGTTCTTCAGCCATTGCCTGCCCATGCGCCGGAATGTCAAGGCGACGGACGAGGTGATCGACAGCGATTATTCCCTGGTCTACGAGGAAGCGAACAACCGCCTGCACACGGCCAAGGCGCTCCTGGCCTCGATCCTCTAAAATGAAAAACGGCAAAAAGGTCGTCCTCGCGTTTTCCGGCGGGCTGGACACGTCCTTCTGCGTCGCCTGGCTCAAGGACCGCGGGTATCAGGTCGTAACGGTTTACGTGGATACCGGCGGCCTGACCGTTTCCGAAAAAAAGGCGCTGGAACGCAAGGCCCGGGCTCTCGGCGCGCTCCGGCACTACACGCTCGACTGCCGCAAACCGGCTTATGATAAAATCGCCGCCTATATTATCAAGGCCCACGGCCTGTACCAGGATACGTATCCCCTGCTCTGCGCCGACCGGTATGTCATCGTGGAAACTTGCGTCGCGGTCGCCCGCCGGGAAAAAGCGGACCGGATCGCCCACGGCTGCACGGCCATGGGCAACGACCAGGTGCGGTTCGACGTTTCGATCCGCGCGCTCGGCGATTACGAAATCATCGCGCCGATCCGGGACCTGCAGGCTGAAATTAAAGGCAGCTTGCGCGCGTTCGAGGCGGAATACTTGAAAAACAAAGGCTTCCCGGTTCCGCTGCGGCAAAAAAAGTACACGGTCAACCAGAACCTGTTCGGGGTCACGATCTCAGGTTCGGAGATCGACGAATTGAACGAACCCGACGAGGAAGCTTATGTCCTAACCCGCGGCCGGCCGCAGGACAAACCGCGCTATATCGAGATCGGTTTCGAAAAAGGACTTGCGATCAGTTTGAATGGCCGGCGCCAAGCCGGACCCGCGATCCTGGAAACCTTGAACCATCAGGCCGGCGCTTACGGGATCGGACGGTCCATTTATACCGGCGACTGCGTGATCGGGATCAAGGGCCGCATCGCCTTTGAGTGTCCCGGCCTCTTCGCGCTCGTAACCGGGCACCGAGCCTTAAGCGAAGCAGTCCTTTCCAAGGAACAGAACCAGTTCCAGCGGGTGGTCGGTGAAAAATGGACCCAGCTCGTCTATTCCGGCCTGTATTTCGATCCCCTGCGTGAAGATCTTGAAAAATTCATTGACCGCCTTCAGCGGTTCGTCACCGGCAGGGTGACCTTGAAACTCGAGGCCCGGCGCCTGACGGCGGTGAAATACTCGTCACCATACCGGATCCAAGGTAAAGACCTGGTCTATGCCCAGCACGCAACCTGGTCGCCGGAAGAAGCGAGCGGATTTATCAAACTTTTCGGCCTGTCCACAACCCTGGCCGGCCAGCGGAGGAAGTATTCATGAACCCGGTCGAGATCCTCAGCCGTCTCGTGGCCTTCAGTTCCGAAAACCCGCCCGGCGACTGTAAAAAAATCGCCGAGTACGTTGCGAACCTGATCCGAACCCGGACCAAAGCCCGGGTCGTGCACCAGAAAACTCCGGACAGTAACGTCAATATCATCGCGATCCTGGGTCAGCCCCGGTTCTTCATCAACTGCCACCTGGATACGGTTCAAGCCGGGTCTGGCCAGCCCGTGTTCAAACTACGGCATAAAAGCGGTAAGCTGTACGGACTGGGCGCGACCGACGTCAAGGGTCCGATCGCGGCCCTGCTTTCCGCGCTGATTCAAACTCCGCCCCGCAACCTGATGCTCATCTTCTCGTGCGACGAGGAAAACGGAAAAAATACCGGGATCCGTACGTTCCTGGCCAGCCAATATGCACGCGGCCTCGCGGCCGGCATCGTAACCGAACCCACGCGTCTTAACGTCGTGCGTTATCACCCCGGCGTGTGCAACTTTGAGCTCTCCTTCCCGGGCCGGGCCGCGCACTCGGCTTACCCGGAGGAAGGGATTAACGCGATCGAACGCGCGGCCAAATTCATTATGAAATTGAGCGGTTATCGCCGGAATTTAAACCGCCGCCGGGTCCACGGGCTAAAACCGACCCTGAACGTGGCCATTATCAAAGGCGGCGTGAAATCCAACGTCGTGCCCGATCTCTGTGCCCTTAAGATCAATTTCCGCAACCCGCCGGGCCTGAAACCGGCAAAATTACTTCGCGACCTTCAGCGGCTGGCCGGTAATAACAATATTGAAGTGAAAGAGGTTTATTCGGCGCCGCCCCTGCGGCCCATACCGGAAAAATCCGTACTCGTCCGCCTGCTCAAGTCCTGCGGCGCGTCAAGCGATGTTTCCGGAGTGAATTACTGGAGCGAAGCGGCCCTGTTCCGGCAGGCCGGTATCCCGGCCTGCGTCTTCGGGCCGGGCGACATCCGGCAGGCGCATCGTCCGGATGAGTTCATCCGGATCCGCGACCTAAAAAAGGGGCGCGTGGTCTATTGCCGGCTCTTCGGGCAATTATAAAATTATGAAAAACTACGAACTGATCATCGAATTCCTGAAAACGATCGGCGCCGAGCGTGAGGCGAAGCGGTATGTAAAATTATTCCACCGCGGGGACCCGGCCCGGTTCGCGGTCATCAAACTGGGCGGCTCCAGTATCGCCCAATCCGAAGAAATAATCGGCGTCGACCTGGCGTACCTCTGTCGTCTGGGCCTGTACCCGATCGTGATCCACGGCGCCGGGCCGCAGATCGACCAGGCGCTGGCCGATGCCGGCATGAAATCCAAAAAGATCGACGGTAAGCGGGTAACGGCAAAACAGCATCTGCCGATCATCCGCCGGACCCTCGACCGCATCAACGATGGAGTCGTCTGCGCGATAGAGAAATACGGCGGCAGCGCACTCGGTCTGCCCCGGGATGTTTTCATGGCTGAGCCGGTACCGGACCGCCGTTTCGGATCCGTGGGCCGGGTCAAATCCGTCGACACTTCGGACGTGCTGCGGGCCATCCGCTCGAAAAAGATTCCGGTGGTAAGCTGCCTGGGCGTCGGTGCGGACGGCCGTTTCTACAATATCAATGCGGACGAGGCGGCCCGGGCCATGGTCCTGGCCGTCAAACCCAAAAAATACATCATCATCACCGATGCCGGCGGCGTCCAGGATGGCCAGGGCAAAGTGATCGCGCGCATCAATCTTTCCCAGGAAATGTCCGGCCTGGTCCGAAACGGCGTGGTCCGGGACGGCATGCTCCTCAAGGTCCGGGAAGCCAAGGCGCTCCTCGAAAAGGCGGATTACGACCTGCCGATCCAGATCACTTCGGGCCGGTCCCTGCTCCGGGAGCTCTTCACCGACGCGGGCGACGGCACTTTCATCAAACTCGGCAGCACGATCCGGGAATTCACTTCATGGAAAGAGACCGACAAATACCGGGCCCGCAACCTGATCGAAAAAAGTTTTGGCCGCGTACTGAAACGGGAATATTTTTCCAAGCCGGTCGACCGCATCTTCGTCGACCGCCGGTACCGGGCCCTGTCCATCGTCCGAAAGGTCGATGAGATGCACTACCTCGACAAGTTCTGCGTCACCAAAGCAGCCCAGGGCGAGGGGATCGGCGGCGACATCTGGTTCCGGACCGTGAAAAAATATCCCAGCCTCTTCTGGCGTTCCCGGATCACTAACCCGGTCAACGGCTGGTATTTCGAAAAATCCGACGGCGCGTGCAAGTTCGAGCATTGGGTCCTGTTCTGGATTAAAATGTCCGACGACCAGGTAAAACGGGCAACCCTGCATATCCTCAACCTTGACGAGTCGTTCCAGCCCCAACCTTAACCCGGCATGAAGAAAAAGATCGCGATTATCGGTGCCCGCGGCTACACGGGCGGGGAACTGATAAAGCTGCTCGCTTGCCGCCCGGATATCGAACTGGTCTGCCTCAACTCCGAAGGTCATGCCGGTCAGCCGATCCGGGACGTCCATCCGGAATGCGGCGGCGACCTCGTTTTCACGGATTACCCCATCGCGGAGATCAACGCCATGAAACCGGAACTGGTTTTTCTGTGCATGGCCGACGGATTCGCGGCCGCGATGGCCGGTAAATTGGACGGCCGGATCATCGACCTGAGCCGCGACCTGCGCTTCACGAACGGCGCAATATACGGCCTGCCCGAGATCTTCCGGGCCGAGATCGCCCGAACCCGGATCGTCGCCAATCCCGGCTGCTTCGCGACGGCGTGCATCCTCGGCGCGCTCCCGGTCGTCAGGAACGGACTGGCCGAGCGGATCATATTCGACTGCAAGTCCGGTTTCAGCGGCGCCGGTAAAACCCCTTCCTACCGGAACGACCCGAAGAATATTTCGGACAATATTCTCGCCTATAAAATCAGCGACCATCCCCACCGCGCGGAGATCATCCGTGGCCTTGAATTCGCGAGCGTCTCGTTCACGCCCCATGTCCTGCCGGTCTTTCGGGGCATCATGGCCACGATCCACGTGATTCTGAACCGGAAGATAAGCGATGGAGAAATCCGGGCCATGTACGAGAAGGCTTACGCGCCGGAACCGTTCGTGAAGATCCTGGACCGCCTGCCCGAATTGCGCGACGTCCGGCTCACCAATTATTGCTGCCTGGGCGGATTCGAGATCGATGACACCGGCCGGCTGGTCGTCGTCGCCACGATCGACAATCTCCTTAAAGGCGCCAGCGGCCAGGCCGTGCAGAACATGAACCTGATGCTCGGCTTGCCGGAGACCGAAGGCCTGACCTTACCTTAGAAAAGTCGCACCCTACGCATACACCTCCCATCTAGAGGGCGGACTCGCAACCCGCCCTCTTCTTTTTTTTATCTCCGCGCGGTTTTTACGTCCCGTTCAACCATCGAGAATTAAAAATGGAAGAACGGGGTCATCTTCTGTTTAAGGATAATCCTTGACGAATGCGCATTTTATCAATATAATAAAAAATGAAGGTGGTCGCGACCAACCGCAAAGCTTTTCACGACTACACGATCACCGACAATTACGAGGCGGGCATGGTGCTCGAGGGCAGCGAGGTAAAATCCCTGCGCGAAGGTTCGGTCTCCCTGAGCGATGCCTATGCCGATTTCCGGAAAGGCGAGATCTACCTTTTCAACCTCCACATCACACCCTATAAATGCAGTTCCTACATGGCTCCGGACCCGAAACGCCGCAGAAAGCTGCTCCTCAACAAGCGCGAGATCCGCCGCCTGTACGGCCAGATCTCGCAAAGGGGCTACGCCCTCGTCCCCCTGAAGATCTATTTCAGCGACCGGGGGTTCGCCAAGGTCACCCTCGGCCTGTGCCAGCATAAGCGGCAGTACGACAAAAAGGAAAAAATGCTGAAGGAAGAGGATAAAAAGAAAATTTCCCGGCTTCGGAAGGCGGTCCGGTGATAATTTTATTGGCCCTGCTCTGGTCCCTGACTCCCAAATACGAAATCACCTGCGACTCGAACACGGCGATCGTCGAAGGTAAGAAAATCGGGTTCCAGAATTACCTGCCGGTCAAGTCGATCGTCGACGCCCTGGACGTGAATTTCGTTTACGACCAGACGTCCCAGCGGATGTTCCTGGCCGGCAACGGGCACCAGGTGGTCATGATCGCAGACATAAACGTGGTGAAATGCGACAGCGTCTACCGTAACCTGTTCTTCGGTCCGCGGACCAATGCCGGCGCGGCCTATTTCCCGGCGGATGAAATACCCGCCGCGATCGCCGGCCCCATGGAGAAGCTGGTTTTCCTGAAGGAAATCAAGGAAGTGCCGCTGATCAAGAAGATCGCCCTGGAATCCCGGGGCGATTCCACGGTCATAAAATTCGACTGGGAAAGACCGGTCGACTTCGATGTCCAGATGCAATCGGGCCGGGCCGTGGTTGAGATCGACGGCCGCTTCCCGTCCAAAGAAAAATTGAAGCCGGTCGGTGAGATCAAGGGAATCCAGATCCTGCCTTACAACACCTATACCCGGCTGGAGATCGAGGTGGGCGACGTAAATTCGGTTCTGGAAAAAGACAGCGAGGTGGTTTTTTACAAGAAAATCACCACCAAGATCGCCCGGATCGTGATCGACCCCGGCCACGGCGGCATTGACCCGGGCGCGGTCGGGAAAAAGGGTTTGTATGAAAAAGACGCCAACCTGAATATCGCCCGCCACTTGCAGATCCTGATCAAAGATTCCCTCGGCGTGAACGCGGTTTTAAGCCGGGAAAAGGACGTCTACCTGTCCCTGAAAGAGCGCACCGATCTGGCCAACCGGATGAGCGCCGATCTTTTCATCAGCGTCCACTGCAACGCCTCGCCGAAAAGCTCCAAGTCCCGCGGCTTCGAGACCTATTTCCTTTCCGAGGCGCGTACCAACGAAGCGCGGGCCGTGGCCGCGATCGAGAATGCGTCCCTGAAATTTGACGGCATGGAAGAACCGAAGAACGAGATCGAGTACATCCTCTACGACCTGGCGCAGAATGCCTTTCTACAGGAATCCAACAGTCTGGCCGAATTCGTTCAGAACTCGGCCGAAGGCCTGCTTTCCATCCCCGCCCGCGGTGTAAACCAGGCCGGCTTTTACGTCCTGCGCGGCGCGTTCATGCCGGCGATCCTCGTGGAATGCGCCTTCATCTCCAACCCGGATGAAGAAAAGCTGCTCAGGACGGCAGATTTCAAGGAAAAACTCGCCTATTGCATCTTCACCGGCCTCAAGGCCTACGTGACCGAATACGAAAGGAGGATGAACAATTGAACCGGCATCCGGTCGGCGTTTTTGATTCGGGTATCGGCGGACTGACCGTCGTCAGGGAAATCCGAAAACTCCTGCCCCGCGAGGATATCGTCTATCTGGGCGATACGGCCCGCCTGCCTTACGGTACGAAATCGATCGAGGCGATCATCGAATTTTCGATCCAGAACACCGAATTTCTCATTGCCCGGGGCGCGAAATTCATCGTCGTCGCCTGCTATTCGGCGACGTCGGCCGCCCTGGATACGCTCCAGCGGAAATTCGACGTCCCGATCGTCGGCGTCATCAAGCCGGGGGTAAAAAAAGCCCTGGAAGTGACCCGCACCGGACGCATCGGCGTCATCGGAACTTCGCTGACGATCTACAGCGGGGCTTACGAAAAGGCGTTTCGTAAAATCAGGGCTGAATGCGAAATCCTGGGTCGGGCCTGCCCGCTCTTTATCCCCCTGGTTGAGGAAGGCTGGCTTGACCATCCGGCCACGGATCTCATCGCCCAGACTTACCTGAAATCCCTGAAGGAAGACAATATCGATACCCTGCTCCTGGGTTGCACGCATTTCCCCCTGCTCATGAACCCGATCCGGAAAGTGATGGGCGACATATCCTACGTTGACGCCTCGCGCGAAGTAAGCGCTGAGCTCAAGGCCGAATTTGAAAACCGGCAACTGCTCAATTCCGAAGGGAAGGGACGGATTTCCATTTACCTCACCGACCTTTCCCAAAATTTCAAGGAGATCGGCGAACGCTTCCTGGGCGAACCCATGAAGAACTTTGCCCGGGTGTCGCTGGGTGAAAAAGAATGAGAATTGATAACCGGGCCCATGACCAGCTGCGGGAAATCCGCGTCGACCTCGACTATCTTGATCATCCGGCCGGGTCGTGCCTGATCCGGATGGGCCGGACCGAGGTTCTGTGCGCGGTGAACGTGGAGAACAAGGTCCCGCCCTTCCTCACCGGATCCGGCCAGGGCTGGCTGACCGCCGAATACGCGCTCCTGCCCGCGTCGACCAAGGGCCGCACCCAGCGCGAAGCAAACTCGGGCCGGCTCACGGGTCGGACTCAGGAAATCCGCCGGTTCATCGGCCGCTCCTTAAGGCCGGTCTTCGACCTGAACCTCGTCGGCGAGCGGACCTTCATCATCGACTGCGACGTCATCCAGGCCGATGGCGGTACCCGGACCGCGGCGGTCAACGGCGCCTTTATCGCCCTTTACCGGGCGATCCAGAAAATGATGGTGAACAAGGAGTTCCGGGCCAACCCGATCCTGGATTTTGTCGCGGCGGTAAGCGCGGGCATGGTGGCGGGCGAACCCATGCTCGATCTGTGCTACGAAGAAGACCACCGGGCCGAGGTCGACATGAACCTGGTCATGACCGGCCGGGAAAAGCTCATCGAGATCGGCGCGACGGCGGAAAAAATTCCCCTCAACCGCAAGGACCTGGACCGGCTCATCGAACTGGCGGCTCAAGGCATCAAGACGATCGTCAAAACGGAGATGAATTTATTTGGCGCGGGTTGAACAGGAATTTAAGCGGGCCGTATCCGAAAAACAGTGGGGTACGCGGATCGACCATTACCTTATCCGGTCCGGGATCGGCGTTTCCCGCAACCTGATCCAGAAACTGATCCGCCAGGGCCGGGTTCTGGTCAACGACCGGCCGGTCAAGCCCGCCTACCGGCTCAAGGAAGGGGACAATGTTTACGTCCGCTTCGAGATGTTCGTAAGCTCCGAGATCCAACCGGAAAATATTCCGCTCGACATCGTCTATGAGGACGGGGACATCATTGTCCTCAACAAACCGGCCGGGATCATCGTCCATCCGGCCCAGGGCAACCTTGAGCACACGCTGGTCAACGCCGTGCTCTATCACTGCGGCCAGCTGCCCAGCTTGAGCGACGCGGTCCGGCCCGGCGTCCTCCACCGCCTGGACAAGGACACCACCGGGCTGATCATCTTCGCCAAAACCGACGCCGCGCTTTCCACCATGGGCAAGATGATCGCCCGGCGCCAGATCCAGAAAAAATACGAAGTGGTCTGCTGGGATTTTCCCGGCCTGTACGATGGTATGATCGAGGCGCCGATCGGCCGGAGCGGACTGGACCGGACCAAGATGACCGTCACTCCGCTTTCCAGCAAACTCGCCGCGACCAAATTCAAGGTCCTCGAACGCTTTCCGCTTGCCAGCCACCTGAAAGTCTGGCTCATCACGGGCCGGACCCACCAGATCCGCGTGCACCTGAAACATATCGGGTGCCCGGTGGTCGGCGACCCCGATTACGACGGCCGGAACCCTTCGGTCATCAAGAAAAGCGCGCACCTGCCCTATTTCCGGGCGATCCTGGGTTTGATCGACCGCCAGGCTTTGCACGCCGCGGAACTGGAATTCCAGCATCCCCGGACCGGCCAGGAAATACACCTCTGCGCGCCCTTGCCGCCGGACATGACCCGGGTGCTGGAATACCTGCGCCAGAATTTCCCCGAACCAAAAGCGTGAACGGCATTTATCTGCACCTCCTGCTCCGGGAAATCCGGGAAACCCTGACCGGCCGGTATATCGCCGCGGTCCTGATTGACGGCCGGTTGGTCCAGATCCAGTTTCCGGATCATGCGTTTTATATATCCCTTTATCCGGACGTGCCCGGCCTCTTTCTATCCCAGCCGGTCCGCGGTTTCGAAGGCCTCCGCAACTGGGATAACGAGCTTCACGGTTACGAGGTGGTCGCGATAAACCAGTCCGGCATGAATCCTTATTTTATCATGGAACTCACCAAGCCTTTTTACGCGGAAAAAAAGACCGCGCAAATCATTGTCTCGCTCTACCGGCAGGCGCCCAACATCAGCGTAAATTTTGACGGACATGTGCAGAACCTCTATCCCCGCGTCCTGAACCCGAAAGCAAAAAAATCGATCCGTGACCTGGACCCGGAGACCCTCGCCGTGGCCGACGTCCTTAAACTGGTATCCGAATACGAAGGCCTGGACAAATACCTGGCCGCGGAATTGAACACCAAAACCCTGAAGCAGCTCGAGCAGATCCTGGACCGCAGCGACGCCCGGCCCCGTTTGGTTTCAATCGCTCCCCTGCGCGTCAGTTTTTTCGCCCCGGAATTTCTCCAGGAATTCCCGACCCTCAACGAGCTCATGGCCGAAGCGGTGCGGTCCTACCGGCAAGAACGCGCGCGGACGGAAGCCGCGTCCGAAAAACGCATCGAAGCAGCCAAGCTGAAAAAGCTCCTCGGCCGTCTCCGCTCCGAACTGGCTGACGAGACGAAGACCGCGGAAAAAAGGATCTGGGGCGAGCTGATCCTCGCCAATATCGTAAAAATAAAGAAGAACGCGGATACGGTAACGGTCTTCAATCCCTATACCGAAAAGGAAGTGTCGATCCCGCTCGATCCCGGCCGCACGCCGCAGGAAAACGCGCGGGATTATTTCGATGAGTACAAGCGTCAAAAACGCGGCCGGCCCAAGATCCTGCTCCGGATCCGGGAGATCGAAAGGAAGCTCGAGAAAATCGAAGCCGGCGCGGCCCAGCCCGCGGTCAAGACGGGCCTCAAACCGGACGCAAAGAAACCGGAGAAACATAAGCCGTTCCGGGAGTTCATCCTCGCCTCGGGATCCGTCGTGTACGTCGGCAAGAACAACCGGTCCAACGACGAGCTGACCTTTGCCTTTGCCCGGCCCGACGATTATTTTTTCCACGCCCGGGGTTACCAGGGCGCGCACACCCTCTTGAAAGCCCGGGGACAAAAGCCGGGTAAGGACGACTTGGCCGGGGCCGCGGCCATCGCCGCCTATTTCAGCAAGGCGAAGAAACAGAAAAAAGTGCCGGTCTCGTACACGCCCCGCAAATACGTCAAGAAAAACAAAAAAGGCAAGCCGGGCAGCGTAATCCTCATGCGCGAGGAAGTGATCTTCGTCGACCCGGCCCAGCCGGAAGTTAAACCGTGAAAAACAAGGAAATCGCTAAGATCTTCAACCGGTTCGCTGACGTCCTGGAATTCAAGAACGAGAATTTTTTCAAAGTCCTGGCCTACCGCAAGGCAGCCCGGGTCCTGGACGAACTGGTGGATGACGTCGCGGAGCTCGAAACGCAGGGCAAACTCCAGGAACTGCCGGGCATCGGCCGGGCAATCGCGGAAAAAATCGCCGAATACCTGGCGACCGGCCGGATGCAAAAGTACGAGGAGGTGACGAAAGACATTCCGACCTCCCTGCTGGAATTGCTCAATATCCAGAATATCGGTCCGAAGACCCTGGCCCTGGTTCACAAAGAACTGGCCGTTAAAACCATCGCCGACATGAAAAAGGCCGTCACGAGTGGCCGGCTCGCGCAGCTGCCCATGATGGGTGAGAAAAAAGCGGCAAACATCCTCAAGGGTATCGAGCTCTATGAACGGAGCCACGAACGGCTCGCGATCAATATCGCCGAAGACGCGGCGACCAGAATCGTGGCCTACCTGCGCAAGAAAGCTCCGGTTAAAAGCATCTCGGCCGCCGGATCCTTAAGGCGCTGGAAGGAAACGATCGGCGACATCGACATCCTCGCGACCGGCAAGGACGGCAAGAAGATTATCGACATCTTCACCAAGTTCCCCGAAACCCGGGTTGTGGCGGCCGCGGGCGACACCAAGGGCTCGATCATCGTAGATGGTGGGGTCCAGGTCGATCTCCGGATCGTCGCCGAAAAATCCTTCGGCGCCGCCCTCCAGTACTTCACGGGTTCCAAGGAGCACAACGTCAAACTGCGCGCCATCGCCGCGGCCCAAGGATTGAAGCTTAACGAATACGGATTATACCGGAGTAATAAACTTATCGCCGGGAAGAATGAAGAGGAAATCTACAAGCACCTCGGCCTGGCCTTTATCGAACCCGAGCTCCGCGAGGACCGGGGCGAGATCGAAGCCGCCCTTAAGAACAAACTGCCCCGGCTCGTCGCAATGAAAGATATCCGGGGCGACCTGCAGATGCATTCCACGTATTCGGATTCCGAGGCGACGATCGAGGAACTCAGCACCGAGGCGCAAAAATTGGGTTATGATTACATCCTCCTAACCGACCATTCGCGATCCGCCGTGTACGCGCACGGCATGGAGGTCGCGCGTTTATACAAGCAGTGGCGGGAGATCGAACGGCGGAACAAGAAATTCCGGGGTTTCCAGATCTTGAAGGGGATCGAAGCCGATATATTGAAGGACGGCAAGCTCGATTACCCGGATAAAATTCTCCGGGAATTCGACCTGGTGATCGGCTCCATCCACCAGGGTTTCACCAAGAACGTAACGGAACGGATGTGCGCGGCCATGGAAAACCCGTATCTCGACATCATCGGCCACCCTACGGGCCGCCTGATCTCTTCGCGCGCAGGCTATGTGATCGATTTGAAAAAGGTCATGGAAAAAGCCGCGGCCACCGGTACCTGGCTGGAATGCAACGCCTACCCGGACCGGCTCGACTTAAGCGACGTCAACCTTAAAAAAGCGCGGGAAATGGGAATCAAGATCTCGATCGGCACCGACGCCCACGGCGTGTCGGACTTAAGGTGGTTCAGGTTCGGACTGGAAACCTGCCGCCGCGGCTGGCTCGAAGCCGCGGATGTGGTGAACACGTGCCCGTGGGAAAAGCTGCGCTTGCTGAGAAAATCCGCTAAATAAACTCCCGTTAACATAAAAAGCTGACGGCGGTTTAATACCGCCGTCAGCTTGATTCCTTTTAGCGGACGTAGTTCTCTAACGGAATCTTATTTGACCGGCGCCGCCACTGGTTTTTCCGTACTGTTCTCCCTGATTTTCCGGCTTAATCTTACGCCGATCGAGTCGAAGATCTCATATAGACACGGGACGACCACGAGCGTCAGGAAGGTCGAGGTGAAAAGTCCGCCGACGACCGCGATGCCCATGGGTCGCTGCATGTTCAAACCTTCGGAACTACCCATGGCCAGCGGCAACATCGCGAAGAGGGTCGCGATCGCGGTCATCAGGATCGGCCGCAGCCGGACCTTACCCGCGTCCACGAGCGCGTCGTGGCGGTTCATGCCGCGTTGACGGTTCTTCAAAACGAAATCGATGAGCACGATGGCGTTGGTTGAAACGATGCCGACGAGCATGATCAGGCCGATGAAGGAAGTCGTGGAAAGGGTCGTCCCGGTGATGAAAAGCGCGACGATCGCGCCGGTGAAGGCGAAGGGGATAGAGAACATGATCGTCAGAGGATGGATCAGCGACTCGTATAGCGAGGCCAGGATCATGTAGATCAGAAGCAGCGCCAGGAGCAGGACAAAGACCAGGCTGGAAAAAGTTTCCCGCATGTTCTTGAACTCACCCCCGAAATCGTAGAAATATCCCTGGGGCATCGGGTAGCGCTTGAGGACCCGGGCGACTTCCATCGTGACCGCGTTCAGGTTGCCGCTGGCGATATCCGCCGTCACCTGGACCACGCGCTTGGCGTTCTCGCGCTGGATCATGCTCGGCCCTTCCGAGTAGTTGACCCGTGCGACGTCGCGGAGGGGCACGGAAAAACCCGCCATGGTGGCGATCGGCAGGTCCCGGATGTCTTCCAGGTTCCGACGGTCGGCGGGCTGGAGCCGGACGCGGACATTGATCTCCCGGCCCGCTTCCCGGTAGATGGTGGCGACCTGGCCCTTGATCTCGTTGGCGACGGTGGTGGATATCTGGGCGGCACTCAGGCCGTAGCGGGCGACGCGTTCGCGGTCGTAGGTGAAGGTCAGTTCAGGCATGCCCTCCTCGACGCTGGTCGTGACATCCTTCAAGCCCGGCAAGGTCGAGATCTGTTCCTTTATTTCGTCGGAGATCTTTTTGAGGGTGTTCAGGTCGTTGCCGAAGATCTTGATCTCGACCGGCCGCGCGCTGCCGAACATCCGTGAGGCCATCTCTATCCCAACGAACTTGACGTTGGGATTAAGTTCGGACTCTTCCTGGATAATCTTGTTGACCTGCTGTTTGGTCGTAACCCGTTTCTTGGTCCGGGACATGCGAACCATGAACGTCACGTCGCTGGAGCCCCGCGCTCCGCTGCCCGAAGCCATTTGCGAGGCGCTGCCCGAGTTGCCGATGATACTCGTGACGTTATCCACGTCCGGACAGGCCAGGAAGCGGGCTTCCAGACGTTCCATCACGGCCGACGTCGCCGGGATCGAGGATCCCCGGGGCATGGCAACCGTGAACTGGTACATACCCATATTCGTGCTGGGCATGAATTCCTTGCCGACCTTGGTGAAGAGCACGCCCGTAAAAACCAGGATCGCCAGCGCGCCGCCCAAAATGACCCCTTTGTGTTTGAGCGACCAAGACAGGGCCCGGCCGTAAAATTCCCGGACCGCCGGGTAGACGCCCCGGTCCTTTTCCTCGCGCATCGCCCGGCCGACCCGGTAGATCTGCGACGAGAACATGGGCACGACCGTGAACGCAACGAAAAGCGAGGCGATCAGCGAGAAAAAGACGGTCGCGCCGAAGGCCGTGAAGAGCTGGCCGGCGATACCGGTCGCGAAGACGATGGGCAAGAATACGACGACGGTGACCAGGGTCGAGGAGATGACTGCGGTCGAAACCTCGGCCGCGCCGTCGATCGCGGCCTGGGCCGCGGTCTTGCCGAGCCGGAGGTGCCTAAAGATATTCTCCATGACCACGATCGAATCGTCGACGAGCCGGCCCAGGGCGATGACCAGGCCGCCCAGAGTCATGATGTTGATCGTCATCTTGTTGAAATACATGCCGACAAAAGCCAGGAGCAGGGACAGCGGGATCGAAAGGGAAACGATGACCGTGGGCCGGAAGCTAAGGAGGAAGAGAAAGATGATGAGGATGGCCAGGAACGCGCCCTCCAGGGCGCTGCGCTTCAGGCCGTTGATGGAATCGGAGATCATCTCCGACATATTGAATACGACGCTGATCTTGGCGCCTTCGGGGAGGTCCCGGTTGATCACGGGGATCAGCTTGAGCAAGCGCTGGGCGACCTGGACCGTATTCGCGTCCGTCGTCTTGGTGATCATGATGGTCAGTCCCGGCTGCGAGTTAATCCGGGAGACGCTGGTCTCGTCGGCCAGGGCGTCCTCGATCCGGGCGATGTCGCGCAGGCATACCGTGACGCCGTTCTTCACGCCGACCACCAGATCGCGGAGTTCGTCCAGGTTCTTGAACTCGCCGATACCGCGGATGGCGAATTCCTGCTCCGGGCCGGTCAGCGTGCCGACGGAAAGGTTCAGGTTTTCGTAGCGAATGCGGCTCATCACCTGGTCGAGTGTAAGACCGTAGGCCAGCAGCTGGGATTTCCTCAGGTATACCTGGACCTCGCGGTCCCGGCCGCCGGATACACCGGTGGTGGCCACGCCGTCGACGCGCTCGAGCTTCGGGACAACCTCGTCGTCGGCCAGCCGCTTGAGTTCGCTGATACCCTGGGGCCCGGAAAGGCTGATGAAGAGGACCGGGATCTGGGAGATGTCGATTTTCAGGACCAAAGGCTCGTCGATGCCGTCGGGCAAATATTTTTTGACCATGCCGATGCGGTCGCGGATCGCGGCCGACGCTTCATCCAGGTTGGTCCCCCAGGGAAATTCGGCGGTGATCAGGGAAACTCCCTCGACGCTGGAGGACGTCACGTTCTTGATGCCGGGGACGTTGCGCACCGCGGACTCCAGAGGCCGGGTCAGGGATTTTTCGATCTCCTCGGGCGCGACCCCGGAATAGGTCGTAACCACGGACACATTCGGGAATTTGATCTGGGGCATAAGATCGACGGTCAGCCGGGAGAGCGATATGCCGCCGAGCACGAGCACGATCAGCATCATCATGATAATCGTGACCGGCCGTTTAACGGGGAATTCGGTGAATTTCATGGGATCTCCTACTTCCCTTCCCGGATCTGGATCTTGGTCCCATCGACCAGGACGTTCAGGTCGCTCGTCACCAGCCGGTCCCCGGCATTAACGCCCTTTAATATTTCGATCTCGGTGCCGTTGTCGTAACCGGTTTCGATGTTCGACTTGCGGGCGATCCCGTTCGCGTAGAGAAAAACGTACCGCTCGCCTAATTTTTCGATGATCACGTCCTTGGGGATGACGACCGCGTTATCGTGCCGGCCGAGCCGAAGCTCGACGGTCGCGGACATGCCGGGCTTCAGCTTATTGTCGTAATTTTTAATCTGGACTTCGACCTTGCCGGTATGGCTTAACGGATCGACCGTCGGCAGGATATTGGTGATCACGCCCGGGAATTTGCGGTCCGGATACGCGGGCACGGAAACCTCGGCCGCGAAGCCGATACGCACGCTGCCGATCTCCGATTCGATGACGTTGACCGACGTCTTGACCAGGTCCATGTTGACGACCGTGGCGATCGGAACGCCGGGCGCGACCATCGCGCCCACGTCCGCGCTGATCCTGGAAACGATTCCGGCGATCGGCGATTTGACCGGATAGTTGTTGACCTCGGCGCCGATCTCGTCCCGGTTGACGAGGGCAATGACGTCATCCTTGGCCACCCGCTGGCCTTCCCGGACGCTCTTTTCCACCAGCTTGCCCGGGACCTTACCGAAAACCATGACCATTTCCCACGGTTCAATTATGCTGGAGAGGGTCAAGCGGTTCTCGATCGGACCCTTGGTTATGTCCCGAACCGTGACCTTGAGGCCTTGCGAATTCACCGGCGTGTTCTCCACGCGGGAACCGGGAGGTTGGCAACCCAGGATAACGAAAAGCGTCGCTGCGGATAAAATGAGGGCGGTCTTTTTAATCATTTTTATCTCCTTTTTCTTCGCCGGTCAGTTGGGCGATCTTCGCCTTGGCGATCAGATATCTTGACAACGATGAAAGGTGTTCGGTTTTGGCGCCCAGCAGGGCGACCTGGGTATCCATGTACTCCAGATTCGTGATCAAGCCGCTCTTGTACTGTTCTTCGGCGAGCTTGAATGCCTCTTCCGCCGTGCGGCGGTTATCCTCCTGAAACTTGAAAATTTCTTCTTCCTGCTTGAGGTTGAGATAAGCCGCCTTGACCTCGAGCGCGAGGCCTTTTTCGACCAATTGCAGGCTATATTGGGCCTGCTTGAGCTGCGCCTTGCGCTGGTCGATCTTGTTGGCCCGGGCCAAACCCGAAAATATCGGCATCATAAAACCCAGCGTGACGTTCCAGTCCGTCCCCCAGTTGGCGGCGCCCATCCCGACCGGATTTTTATAATCGTAATTCAGCGCGGCGAAAACATTGGGCGAAAAGTTAGCCCACTCGATATTAAGGACCTTGCGGCTGATCCCGACCGCGTTCTTCATCATCTTGAGCTCGGGCCGCCACGCGGCGGAAAGTTCAAGGACCGAATCCAGGGGGACGTCGTAAGGCACATACTCTAGACTGCCCGTGACGTCCACTTCGTCGTCCGGGTTCAGGCCGACCGCGATCTTCAGGAAGTCCCGGCTGAGCTGAAAACCGTTCTCCGCGCGGATCATCTGCGTCTTAAGGTTGGCCAGGTTGACCTTGGCCCGCAGGAGGTCGAGCTTGGTAATGATACCGTTATCGTAGAGCGCCTGCACCTGGGATACGTGCCGCTCCAGCTGGGCGCAGGACTCCCGGATCAGCTTGACCCCTTCGCCGGCGGTCAGCGCCGTGTAGAACGACTGGATGACGTTGAACTGGACCGAATCCACAGCTTTGACCAATTGCTCGCTTCCGATCCCGTAATTCAACCGGGCGATGTGGTAGGCGTTCAGGACCTTGCCGCCGGTGAAGATCGTCTGCTTGACCGTGGTCCGCAGGAGGTAATTGTCATGCTGGCTCAAGGGCAGGGACATCGTATCCGCGCCGATCGTCTGCAGGAAGGGTTGGGTATAACCGATGATGTTGCCGTTCGTGTCGTACACCGGCAGGGGCGCGATCGTATCGTGGGCGGCCAGCATCATGAATTCCGAAATCCGGCCCAGGCGGGTATAGGAACCCTGCAGGTCAACGGATGGCAGGAAATTGGAAAAGGCGACGCCTTTGTCCGCCCGGCGTTCCTTCAGTCTTGCCCGCGCGGCCTGAACCGCCTCGTTCCGTTCGAGCGCCAGGTTCACGGCATCGTCGATCGTCAGCTCATAGGTTTCGGCGGCCGCAAAGATGATCGGCACGAGCAGAAAAAGGTAAACGATCTTCTTCATATATTCTCCTTTTTTAATCCGTTAAAGAGCATTTCCATGATTTGCTTTTTTGGGTCTGGGCATTGGGGCAGCATGCTGCAGGTTATAAAAACGGTCTGGATCGAATTCAAAAAATACATGGCGCCGATCCTGGGGTCCACCTTCCGGAATTCGCCGGCGGCGATGCCGGATTCGATGATCCGGGCGAGATGGTCGATGATCTCGCCGACTCGGCCAAAGGCCGTGACGTGGATGCCCCGCATGATCTTTCTTGTCATACCCACGTTTTCTATTGTGAACATGGGAAATTGGTGCTTGAATTTCAGCATATAACTGAGCCAATCGTCACTGATCGCGCGCAGTTTTTCAATGTTGGACACGCGCTGGACTTCGGTTTTCTTCAGGAATTCGACCGCGGTCGTAAAGTGCTCGTCGATGACGGCCGCGTACAGCGACGGTTTGTCCTTGAAATATATGTAAACCGTCCCCTTGGCGATCCGGGCCGAGCGGGCGATATCATCCACGGTCGCCTCAAAAAATCCCTTTTGAGCGAAAAGTTTGACCGCGGCCCCGATGATCCTTTGCCGGACATGTCGGAGGTTATCCGCCCGTTTCATCGATCCGGCGGTTGATCTAATCTTCATTGTCGCTTACTCCTTTCCGACGGCCCGGTCGATCGCGGCCCGGGCCGTGTGAAAATCTTTCAAGGCGTTAAGGTAATTGGTTTTCGCCTGCATCCGGGCCACCTCGACGTCGAGGTAATCGAGATTAGTTGCCAAGCCGTTCTGGTACCGGTTATCGATCATGGCCAGCGCCTGGTCCGCCTGGGCCAGATTTTCCCGGGCGGCGGCAACCGCTTCCCGGGCGGACTGGTAAGAAGCGAAAGCGTTCCGGACCTCGATCGTGACGGCTTTCCTGACCTCTTCGACCGCCAGGCGGGCTTTTTTCACGTTCACCGCCGCCGCCCGGTAGCGGGCCAGGTTCTTGAAGCCGCTGAACAGGGGCCAGTTGAAGCCGAGGTTCAAGGTCAGGTTGTCGCCCCAGCCGTAATCGGTCACGCCCGCGGGCTTCTGGTACGCGTAGGTGGCGCCGGCCGCGACGCTCGGCAGGCTGTTCCGGCTGATCAGGGAACGGGCGAGCCGGCCTATTTTTTCGGCATGCTCCAGGTTCTTTATTTCCGCGCGGTTGGCGAGGGCGGAATCCGTCAGGCCTTCAAGTTCGTAGTCCACGTCGGCCAGGTCCAGCTCGCCGATCAGGCCAAAGGCCTGGTCCAGGGGCATGCCCAGGAGCATCTGAAAACCGTTCCGGGCGAGCTGCAAACCGTTCTCCGCTTCGGTCAGACGCGGCTTGAGGTTGGCCACCTGGACCTGCGCGCGGAGCAGTTCAAACTGGACCGCGAGGCCGACCTCGCAGCGCTTGCGGACCGCATCCTCGTGGCGCTTCAGTTGGGCGTAGCTTTCCTTCGTAACCTTGACCATCTCCCGAATAATCAGCAGGCGGTAAAAAGACTCGGTCACCGAATAGCGGACCTCCTGGCGTTTGCGGACCAGATTCAGGTCGGCGATCTGTTTTTCGATGCCCGCGAGCCGGTAGGCGTCGAATAGTCTGCCCCAGGCGAAGATCACCTGCTGAAGGGAAAGCTGGGCCCGATAATTGTCATGCTGGCCGAGCTCGATCCGCACGTTGCCGTACTCGATGACCGGCACGTAGCTGACGTAGGAGTAATAACCGCTGGCCGTGAGGCTGGGCAGGAAGTCAGCGGCCGTCTCGTCGACCTTGAGCTTGGAGATATCCCGGCCCAGAGCCAGGTCCCGGATCCCGGCGTTATTGACGAGCGCATAATCGATCGCCCCGGGCAGATCCAGGAACATGGTATCGCCGGGCAGGACAGACAAATAAATCAGAATCAGCGTGGTCATGGCCATTTCTTTTCTCGTCTCCTTTTATTTTTTTGTTCAACGGGCGGCCCATCGGCCGAGGGTCACATATTAGACCCAAAATACGGTAATTCGTTTATAATGACTGACCGGTCAGTCATTATATTCAAAAACGGAATGCTGTCAAGGCTTTCGTGACAAGAAAAAAGCGGGGAGAACCCCGCCGCACTTTTGACATATCCTTCGGTATAGATTTAGGGAGTGCTTTGCAAACGATAATCAAAGGGCATGTTCACCCAGACCCGGACCGGCTTTTCATGCTGCCGAGCCGGTTTGAACCGGCATCGGCGGGCCAAATTCAACGCCGCTTCATCCAGGTTCTGATTGCCGCTGGACTGAAGGATCTGGGCGGCCATGACGGCACCGTCGATATCGATTTCCATTTTTACTATGACCCGGCCTTCGATTCCGGCCTTTTTTGCCAGGTCCGGATACTCCATCTTCGGAATGTAAATCGGTTCGGGTTTCACTTCGACTTTATAGAACGGCACGACGTCGATTTCAGATCCGCCCGCCGCGGATCCGGGCCGCATGGTCCCTCCGCTTCCGCCCGTCCCGGGCGGCAGGTTTTTGGCAAGGTTGATCGGGTGTTCGGCCAGGATCTCATCGGTCGATTTCACGCTGGACGCGCCGGTATCCGCGATCCTCACCAAAACCTGGGCGTCTTTATCCTCGGCGTCGTACTGATCGATATTGATCTCCGCCTGCGAAAGGTCGACCTTGGCGTTGAGGTCCGTTACCGGCTGGTTCGGCTGCTCGCCGCCCAATCCGAAGGCAGTGCCGTCAGGATTCATTTTTTTGGTGTTTCCGACGACATCCGAAATGTCGCCGGGCAGGCTCGGAACGCCGCCTTTCGCATCGGTTCCGGGACCAAGCAATTCCGGGCCGTGCAGCATCTGTTCCTCTTCATAGGTGATCTCCGACATGAACGGGGCCGGTGCCGAAACCGATGAATTACGGATGATTAAAAACAGCGCCAGAAGGGCATGGAGGATCATTGAGCCGATCAGGAAAAAGTAGACCCGTTTCGGGATGACATACCGATAGATGAGGTCGTTCATGCTACCAAACCTCTGGTTTCCCGAATCGAACTCCAGGGCATCCGGCGGTTTTATGGTCCTTTTTTAACCGTATTGTCATAGCTCCACCATTTTAATTTAAATTATATGCATCTGACCGTTATATTCAAGATACAATCGATAGTCATAAAAATTCCCGAAACGGAATAAAAAAAAGGGCGGGTTGAAGCCCGCCCTTTTTCGTATCGGGAGTGATTATTTAGAACATCCGCCGTCTCCGCATGCTCCGCCCATTTTGCCGCCGCCTTTGCCGCAGCCGGCGCCGCCCATCATGCCGCATTTTTCGCCGACGTCGCAGCAATCAAAGCCTTCGCAGCCCATGCCCATCATCCCCTTCATCATCGTTTTCTGCTCGGGGGTCAGGATCTTGAACATAGCCAGCTTGTGAATAATCATTTTTTCCTGGAGCTTGAGCTTGATCTCGCCGACTTCCCGGACTTTGGCCAGGATCTTCTTGACTTCGGGATTGTCTTCTTTCCAGAGCGCCATGAGTTCCAGGCCTTTCAGTTTCATATCCATCTTGAGCGGATCGGTTTCCTTGATCAGGACCACTTTCAAATCCATGATCTGTTTTTCCTGTTCGGCAGTGAATTTCATCATGCCCGCCGCGGGCGCGCCCTTCATCTCGCCGGGGCAGCCGGCTTTCCCGCTCATCGGGCACTGGGCGTAAGCGGCGTTGGCCGCGATCAAACTCGCCGCGAAAAGGACGAACAACGTAAGGCTGAGTTTCTTGGTCATTTCATCTCCTTTGATAATTATTTTTCTCCGCAATTTATCCGGCAGTCAGACTTAAAACCCGGGCAGATCTCATCCGTCAACAGCCGGTAGAATATTTCCCGCTGGACCGGGGTCAGGGTATTCTTCACTTCCTGCAGGTGCTTGAAGACCGCTTTTTCCAGAGTGTATTGCCGAAGCGCGATCGCCATCAATAAACTGTCGGCCCGGACTTCATCAATCATGTTTTGACGGTGCAGATCAAGCAGGGCCTGCCTTTTTAATTCCAGGTCTTTCTTGATATCCGCGGTTTTCGCGACCATCGCGAGCCTCATTTTTTCGAGTTCCTCGGCTTGCGCTCCGGACAAGTTGAAACGTTCCTGCATCATCGGGCAATTCCAGCCCGCGGCCGGTGCAACCACCGCGCGGGGAACCCGGAGGTAATTGAGTGTCAATCCGAGGTTTACGCCCAGGGAGACGACGAGTAATATTATCAGCAGGATCCGCGATCTCATTTTCGATCTCCGGTTATCTGCGCGTAGGCCTGGGCCAGGGACGACTGGGGTGCGTCGTTAAAAACCTGCAGATTCAGGTCGGTCCCGGATCGTTGGGTCTGGGCTCCGGAGCGGTCGGCCAGGCTTCGGAAAAACAGGGTACTGCCGATGCCGGCCAGGAGGAACGTCAACCCGACCAGGGCTGGAACCAGAACCGGTTTCAGCCACCTGATCAATGCCGGCTGGCGTTCAAATGTCTCGATTTTATTACGGATCCGCGCGTAAAGGTAGGAAGGCGTCGGAACTTCGGCGGGAATTTCGATCCGGGTCATTAACGTTTTTACTTCCTTATAAAAAACCCGGCATTCCGGACAGGTTTTCATATGTTCCTGAATGAACTTTTCTTCGCCTTTATTCAGGGTCCCGTCCAGAAATCGGGAAATGATCGTTTTATTTTTTGAGCATCCCATCAATGATTAGACACCTGTTAAGGCTTAAAACTTGCGGCATAATTCACCGCGGTCGACCAAAGGGCGCAGTTTGACGATCAATCCCTGCCGTGCCCGGTAGATCAGGGATTCGACCGCCGCGACGGAAACTGTCAAAACCTTCGAAATTTCGTCATAAGTCATGCCTTCGTATTTAGCCAGAACAAAGGCCGCTCTCTGATTCGGGGGCAGGGAATCAAGCGCGGCCTGGATTATTTCCTGCCTTTTCTTCCTTTTATATATCTCTTCGGGATTTTGCGCGCTGGCCGCGGCCGGTTCTTCTCTCTTTGATCCCGGCTCGTTGACCTGATCCAAAGACTCCGCCGCAATTCGCCTTTTCCTTTTGTAATTCACGGCCGTATTGATCGTAATCCGGTAGAGCCAGGTACTGAACGCGGACTGGTACCGGAAGGAAACCGCGTTTTTATATACTTTAAGGAAAACGTCCTGGGTTATTTCTTCGGCGTCCGGATAGGACCCGGTATAACGGTATGCCAGATTGAAAACCCGGTTCTGGTATCGTTCGAAGATCTGCCGGAACGCTTTTTCGTCTTTTTGGGCGACCCGGCTTATCAGCTCCCGGTCGTCCGTACCCTCGTAATTATCGAGCATAGTCGTTTATTATACTTTTCCCCAATTCAAAGTCAACTTTAAACCCGCCTCCGCGGAGACGGAGTATAATTCCGCATGAACTTCTTGACCATCGCCCGGAATTCGGCTATATTTAAGACCATGGAAATTTCCTCGGACCGAAAAATCTGGCACTGCCTGAGCATTGATCAGGCTTTCAAGAATTTGAACACCTCGCCTGCCGGCCTGGTTCCGGATGAAGCCCGGAACCGCCTTCTGAGCAACGGTCCCAACGAGATCAAACAGCAGAAAAAACGCACGCCTCTGGAAATGCTCCTCGGCCAGTTCAAGGATTTCATGATCCTGGTCCTGATCGCGGCCGCGATCATCTCCGGGTTCATCGGCGAACTTACGGACACGATCGCGATCATAACCATCGTCGTCATCAACGCGGTCATCGGTTTCGTGCAGGAATACCGCGCGGAAAAAACCATCGAAGCCCTGCGCCGGATGGCGCAGCCCAACGCGACGGTCCGCCGGGGCGGGGAAACCCATGTCATCCCGTCGGCCGAGATCGTGCCCGGCGACATCGTCATCCTGGAAGCGGGAAATATTGTTTCGGCCGATATCCGGCTCATCGAAACCGCCCAGCTCAAGGTCGACGAGTCCGCCCTGACCGGCGAATCCGTCACCGTCGAAAAAAGCATCGAGCATTTCCATGACGAATCCCTGCCCCTGGGCGACCGGAAGAACATGACCTTCAAGGGCACGGTGATCACGAACGGCCGGGCCGTGGGCATCGCGGTCGCCACGGGCATGACGACCGAGCTGGGCCGGATCGCGACCATGATCCAGCAGGAAGAGGAAGTAAAAACGCCGCTTCAGAAACGGCTGGCGCAGTTCGGGAAAAAATTATCGCTCGGTTTCCTGGCCATCTGCGCGGTCGTCTTCGTATTCGGCCTGATCCGCGGGGAAAAAATCTCGCTGATGTTCCTGACCGCGGTCAGCCTGGCGGTCGCGGCGATCCCCGAAGCCCTGCCCGCGATCGTGACGATCAGCCTCGCCCTGGGCGCGAAAAAACTTGCCCGGCAAAATTCCCTGGTCCGCAAACTGCCGGCCGTGGAAACCCTGGGCTCGGTGACCTATATCTGTTCGGACAAAACCGGCACCCTGACCCAGAACCGGATGGCCGTGGAGGAGATTTACGTGGGCGGCAAAACATTCAAGAAAGGTGATTCGCCGATCCTGGAATACCCGTTCAACAATTTCTATATCGGCCTGGCTTTAAATAACGACGCCCAGCGGGACAACCAGGGCAAACTCATCGGCGACCCGACCGAAACCGCGCTCTTTCAGGCGGCTTACGAGGCCGGGTTCGATAAGGACCAGTTGGTCGCGAACTATCCCCGCATCGGCGAGATCCCGTTCGACTCGACGCGGAAATGCATGACGACCTTCCATCACGACCCGGACGGCCGGATCATCTCTTTCACCAAGGGCGCGATCGAGATGCTGGGCAACAAGGCGGTGAACATCCTGGCCGCACCGGGCGTGAAGATCAGCCTCGACACCCTGCATGTCGTCAACGAGAAAATGGCCGCCGAAGGCCTGCGGGTGCTGGGCATCGGCATGCGCGTGTGGCCGCAAATGCCCCGGGAGATGACCCCTGAAGTCGTGGAGCGTGACCTGGTCATCCTCGGCCTCGCCGGGATCATGGACCCGCCCCGGGAAGAAGTCCAGGAAGCCGTCCGCCTCTGCAAGAACGCGGGCATCATACCGGTCATGATCACCGGCGACCACCCGATAACCGCGCGCGCGATCGCCCACCGCCTGGGCATCATCGAAGCGGATTACGACGTGGACGAGATCATCACCGGCAAGGAACTGGAAAAATTATCCCTGGAAGATTTCGAAAAACGGGTCGAGAAGATCCGGCTTTACGCCCGGGTCGCGCCCGAGCAGAAACTCAAGATCATCAAAGCCCTCCAAGATAAAGGTCAGTTCGCGGCGATGACCGGCGACGGCGTGAACGACGCGCCCGCGCTCAAGCGGGCCGACATCGGCGTCGCGATGGGCATCACGGGCACCGATGTCGCCAAGGAAGCCGCGCACCTGATCCTGCTCGACGACAATTTCGCGACCATTGTCCGGGCGGTCAAAGAAGGCCGGCGGATTTTCGACAATATCCGGAAGTTCATAAAATACGTGATGTCCTGCAACTTCGGCGAGATCTGGACCATATTCTTGGCGCCATTTTTCGGCCTGCCCATCCCGCTCCTTCCGATCCATTTGTTATGGATCAACCTGGTAACCGACGGCCTGCCCGGCCTGGCCATGGCCGCGGAACCGGCGGAAAAAAACGTCATGGACCGTCCGCCGCGCCATCCCCAGGAAAGCCTTTTCAGCCACGGCCTGGGCGTGTATATCATCTGGGTCGGACTGCTGATCGGTCTGGTTTGCATCGCGGCTCAGGCCTGGGCCATCCATGTCCGCGATGCGCACTGGCAGACCATGGTCTTCACGGTCCTCTGCCTGACCCAGATGGGCAACGTGCTGGCCACGCGTTCGGAAACCGAATCGCTCTTCAAGCTCGGCCTCTTCAGCAACCTGCCGCTTTTGGGCGCGGTCCTGCTGACCATCGGCCTCCAGCTCATGACCGTCTACGTGCCTTTCCTGCACCCGGTCTTCCGCACCCAAGCCCTGAGCCTCGTCGAACTCCTGGTTTGCTTCGGCCTGTCCTCAATCGTGTTCATCGCCGCCGAGGTTGAAAAACTGATCAAGCGACGCGGCCGGCGCTCATGACGCACCACCACGTTCGCGACATCAACGAAAAGAATATCATCATCTCCATCATCCTGAACCTCGTCATCACCGCGGCCGAGGTCGTCGGCGGCCTGCTCGCGGGCAGTCTGGCCCTGGTTTCGGACGCCCTGCACAATTTCAGCGACAGCATATCGCTGATCATCAGCTACATCGCCCTCAAGCTGAGCCAGCGGGAAAATTCCCTCCGGCTGACCTACGGCCACAAGCGCGCCGAGATCCTGGCCGCCCTTTTCAATTCCGCGGTCCTCCTGATCGTGGTCTTCTTCCTGTTCCGCGCCGCGCTGGACCGGATCCGGCACCCGGTGCCGATCCAGGGCACCCTGATGATCGCGGTCGCGGTCATCGGACTTCTGGCTAACCTGATCGCGGTGCTTTTGTTAAAAAAAGATTCCCGGAAGAATCTGAACATCAAGTCCGCCTACCTGCATCTCCTGGCCGATACTTTTTCCTCGGTGGCCGTCGTCATCGGCGGCATCCTTATCGTCGCGTTCGGCATCATGTGGGTTGATCCGATCCTGACCGTCCTGATCGGCCTGTACGTGCTCAAAGAAAGCTATGATATCATCAAACAGACCCTCAAAATTTTAATGCAGGCCGTGCCCGAGCACATCAATATCCTGGAGATCCAGAACGCGGTCGAGGAACTTCCCGAAGTCTCGAACATCCATCACGTTCACGTCTGGCAGGTCACCGAGAACGAGGTCCATTTCGAAGGCCATATCGACGTCAGCGAGGACCTGAACATCAGCCGGATCGCCGACCTCAACCGCAAGATCGAGCGGCTGCTCGCCGACCGGTTCGGGATCGAGCACGTCACGATCCAGGTCGAGTTCGGTTCCTGCGCGGACAAGAAGATCATCAAGGAATGCTGATCCGCCATCCTCAAATAAATATTTAATGCCCGCCTTCGCCGGTAAAAAGCTCACCCTGCTCTGCGTCGCGGCGCTTTTGTTGTTAAGCCTTTTTTACGATCTCCGGCTGACGCTCAATCACGGCCTGGTAATCACGGATGACATATTTGCCAGCGACCTGATGAACGACCGCTACCCGGTCCGGGTCGAGCTGGCCCGTAATCTGGCGCGGGGCCGGTTGCCGCTCTGGACGTCTTTGATTTACGGCGGTTTTCCCCTCCAGGCCAACCCCGAATCCGGAATCACCTATCCGCTCAATATTTTCTTTTTCGCGCTCTTCCGCCCGTCCTGGGCTTTGAACCTATCCCTCATCTTAAAATTTTTTCTGGCCGGCCTCTTTATATTCCTCTATCTCCGGCAGATCGGCATCGATCCCCGGGCCGCCCTTTTTGGCGCCATCGCTTTCGGCTGGTCCGGCTTTTTTATCAGTCATCTCAAGCACCTGAACATGCACGACGCCGCGATCTGGGTACCGCTCCTGCTCTTCCTGCTGGAAAAATACCGTAAGCAGCGGTCACCAGCCTGGCTCTTCCTTACCGCCGCCGGGTTGGGTTTTCAAATCCTGGCCGGCCATCCCCAGATCTCCTATTACACGGCGCTTCTCGTAATCGTCTACTATCTGTGGATCGAATGGCCGGTCCTGAAAACAATCCGGCAAGCCCCGCGGGTTCTGGTGTATCTTTTTATCCTTCTCGCGCTCGGGGTCGGCCTGGGTATGGTCCAGCTCCTACCCGGCGCCGAATTGACCGCGTGGTCGGAGCGGAGCGGCGGGGTCGGTTACGGTTTCGCGGTCCAGCATAATTACTGGCTGCGCAACCTGCTGACCTTTTTTTATCCTTTCATCAACGGGGATCCGGGCCGGGCGACCTACCACGGGTCCGGCGTCTTCTGGGAAGATTACGGCTACCTGGGCCTGCTGCCGCTTTTTTTCGCGGGTTACGCGACGGTCACGGCCTTCCGGAAAAACCGCCACGTCAAATTTTTCACGGTCTTCGCCGCGGTTGCCCTGATCCTGATGCTCGGCGACCAGGCCCGGCTGTTTAAAATTTTATTTTATATCGTTCCGGGGATGAAATTTTTCCGCTTCAGCCAGCGGTTCGTTCTTTTTGTCGACCTGGCCCTGGCCGCGCTGGCCGCGATCGGCCTCGGCCGGGCATTCAAGAACCGGCCGGCCTGGGCGTTCCTGCTCGTCATCGGGCTGACCATACCCGACCTGTACATCATGCAGAAAAGGCAGAACCCGGTCGTATCCCGGAACCGCTGGGAGGCCGTGCCGCCCACGGCCCAAGCGATCCTTCATGACACGTCGCGGTTCCGGGTCTACTCGCTCGGCGGCAACGAATCCCACATGTCCGCTTACGTCATGGCCCGGGGCTGGGAAGGCGACCTCACGCCGTACATCCGGCAGAGAAGCAGCCTCCAACCGTCCGCCAACATGCTCGATAAAATCGCGAGCAACACCGGTTACATCAACCTCGTCCCCCGCCACCTCATCCGGTTATGGGGCAACGAGAAAACCGGCGGTTTGATAACGAAAACCGCGGCCTTGAGCGCGAACAACCTCGAATTCATTCCCCGGGAGGCTTTTCTCCGGATCATCAGCGCGTATAACGTGAAATACCTCATCTCGATCTGGCAAATCCATCACCCGGATCTGGAACCGCTCGGCCAATATCAGGGTTTTCAAATTTACCGGAACCGCTCTTCGCAGCCGCGCGCTTTTTTCGTTCCGCAAGCGGTCGCCGCGTCCGATGAAAAAGCCGAATCATTATTCATTGCCGGCGCGGTCGATCTCCGGCGCCAGGTTTTTTTGGCGGATACGGTTTTCACCGGAACCGCGACCGACACGATCGGGATCGCGGCGGTATCCATGACCGAATTGTCCGATCATTACCTCGTGATCGACGCCGAAACGCCGGCGGACGGGTGGATTTTCCTCTCCGACACTTATTACCCGGGATGGCAGGCTAAGCTCGACGGCCGACCCGTAAAGATATACCGGGCCAACATCTGCGGCCGGGCGATCGCGGTCGGCCGGGGCCGGCACAAAATTGAATTCTCTTTCCGGTCTAAGAGCTTTAGCGACGGATTGCGGATCAGCCTGCTCGCGCTGATTCTCATCGGGATCGGTCTGGCCGTAAATTTGATCCGGCAAAAAAGAGACCCGCATGAAAAACCGACAAAAACTTGAAGCCCGAGCCGGGGAGTTGATCTGAACCTGGCATCGATCTTGCTGGTCGCGGTCGGGCTTTCACTTGACGCCTTCGCGATCGCGGTTTCCTGCGGCATCACCATCAAACCGGTACGGCTGCGGGACGCGCTGACCATCGCCGTTTTTTTTGGCTGGTTCCAGGCATTAATGCCCGTTCTCGGGTGGCTCGCCGGCACCGGGTTGCGCGGTTTCATAACCGGGATCGACCACTGGGTGGCGTTCGTTCTGTTAACCGCGGTGGGCGGCAAGATGATTTATGAATCGTTTCCCAACCCGGATTCCAAGCCGGCTGCGGATCCCCGCAATTTCCTGATCCTGCTTATGCTCGCGGTCGCGACCAGCATCGATGCCCTGGCCGTGGGTATCGGCCTTTCATTTATCAAAGTCGCCATTATCCGGCCGGCAATCATCATCGGCGCGGTTACATTCGGTCTTTCTTTTTTGGGGGTTTACATCGGCATAAAAGTCGGGCGGTTGCTAAAACGCAAAGTGGAATTGGCCGGCGGTTTGATTTTGATCCTGATCGGGATAAAAATCCTGATCGAACACCGGCCGTAATGACTTATCCTTTTTATCCCGTTCGAGACTGATTCAAGTTCGGATTGATCTTTAAATGGAAACCGCGGTTGCAATAATTCTTTAAGTCTCTAACGGTACTTATTGGCTCCCGTAACGCTGGTTAATCAGCTTGATGAATTCCTGCTGCTCGTCGGGCGTGAGTTCATATACTTCCTGATAAGGATCATTCGGTTCGACCTTCGGTTTCGCCACCTGGTGGGGCTTGGGCCGGATAAAAACAAAATAGCTGATACCCAGGGCGGCCAGGACCGTCGCCGCGATCGGCAGCACGACCGCGTACGGAAACCGGGACCGGGGTTTAACGTGGGCGATTTTATCATGGATCGAAACCGTAAACTCTTCCCAGTAGGCTTCGGTCATCTCCAGGCAATCCTCCGGCTCGAACGCCTTCATGCATTCGTTAAGGAAACGGAATTCTTCCTCGCACATCGGGCAGGACTGGATGTGCTCCTCGATTATTTCCTGCTCGTCCTCCGCCAGCTGGTGCCTGATCAGATCGATGATCTTATCTTTGATTTCGGGACAATCCGGACCTTGACATTCGTTCATACTTTTCCTTTCAGATAGTTTTTCAAATTTTTCACCGCGAGGTGATAATTGACCTTCACGGTACTCAGCGGCTTTTTCAGGATCTCGCTGATCTCCTGATACGGCATCTCCTCCAGCGCGCGCAGGGTGAACACCGTTTTCTGGACGTTCGGCAGCTTGGCCACCGCGCCGTAAATTTCCTCGCGGATCCGCTTATTCCGATAACGCTGCACCGGGTTATCCTTGGGCAGTTCCAGGATCTCTTCCTTTATTTCTTCGGTCGGCCTCTGCTTCTTGATGAAATTCAGGCAGGTGTTGACCGCGATCCGGTAGAGCCAGGTGGAAAATTTGGACCGGCCGTAAAATTTATTGATATTCCGGTAGGCCTTCAGAAAAACCTCCTGGGCGATATCCCGGGCATCGTCATAATTTTTGAGCATTTTATAGCAAAGATCATGGATCTTTATTTGATACCGGCGGACCAGCTCGTCATAGGGCATGGTATCGCCGGACTGGACCAGTTTAACCAATTCATCATCATTAAGGTCCCGATATTTAGACAATTCGCCGGCGAAATTGTTTACACCTTTGATGCCCGTTTTCTCCGGTGATTCCATTGCTTTCTCGGTTTTTTCTTCCCGTTTAATGGTTTCGTTCATGATTTTGAATTCGGTTTGGTTATGGTCTCTTTTTTCCTTTAATCCCGAATCCCCTTTTTTCGACATATTCGGTCATTTCCTTGCGCAAGTCCTTTAATGGACGACCGCTTCGTTTTGCGAATTCCAGCAGATCATTGTATTCAAGGGCGAACTTTTTTATGCCTTTGTGAATAAATATTTTTACCCGCAGTTTACCATAGGGCGTAGGTATCGTGACCATTTCCCGGCGCAATATCACGCGTCCGGTCCGCCACATTCTCACGCCCAGGGTCGTGGTTTCTTCAAAAAGAACGTCCAGCAAATTTTCCCGTCCCTCTTCACAGAGCACGGTCAACAGGACGCCGGGTCTCGATTTTTTCATGATCGTGGGCGTAAGATACACTTCCCGCGCGCCGGCCCGGTAAAGCCGGTCCATGACCCATTCGTAATCCTGGGGGTTCATGTCATCGAGGTTTGTTTCGATGACCAGGCATTCGCCGTTTTGCCGTTCCTCGGCCTCGCCCCGGAACACGCGCAGCAGGTTCGGATAATCCTTGATATCCCTGGTCCCGCCGGCCAGGCCGATACCTTCGATCTTTTTCAAAACCAGGTCTTCCTTCGGTTCCGCGATGGCGGTGAGAATCGCGGCGCCGGTCGGCGTGGTCAATTCCGCTGCGATCGGCATGAACTCCACCGGAAAACCCTGAAGCAAATGCGCGGTCGCGAAATTAAAGGCCGGCATGTTTCCTTCCACGGTCTTGATAAAACCTTTTCCCGCCTTGACCGGCCGGCTGTAAACCCGGTCGACTTTCAGAAAATCAACGGCGAGCAGGGCGCCGACCACGTCCAGAAGCGTGTCGGCATCAGCCAGCTCGTGGAGATGGAGACGATCCCGGCGGTGGATTTTTTTCTCGACCTCAAAAATCCGCTCGATGATCCGGAAGGCGCCGGTCTTGATGTGCGCCGGTAAACGGCTCCTTTTAATAAGCGGCAGGAAGTCGTGCTCATTAACCTTTTTCCGAATCACGAACCGAAGGTTGCAGGCGTTAACGCCATTCTTGTCTATCCGCCGGATCTTAAGGTCGGAATTGCCGATAAAGGAAAGGTTTTTTTTCAAATATAAGCGGTCCACGCCGAGGTCGATCAGGCTGGCCAGGATCATGTCGCCGCTGACACCGAGGATCGGGTCGAAATACAAAACTTTCACGGCTATATTGTATCAAAAACAAAATTCATTTCAAGGGCTTCGTGCCTATGGTCGGTATTCTTTTATCTGTTATCGACCATCGTTTATCTTTTTTGGGATATTTATTACTTTATCAAACCCAACCTTACGCCCAGGGAAAGACGGAAGGTGGTTGTGGTTCCCGCTCCGGGAAGCCGGTTGATCAGGATCCCCGGTTCGCCAAAAACTTTCAAATTTTTATTTATCCGATAATTGACACCCAAACCGCCCCGCACGTTGAATATCCAAACCGAGGATCCGGAACCGAACGCGGTCGAAACTCCTACCCCGGCATGAATGTACGGCTCCATGCCCGCCATGGGTAAATAAACGAGCGCGTCCAGAGAAGATATATCAAGGATGCCGATCGTTACGAGGCCGTTGCCGAAACGGGCATCGAGCAATTCGTACCGGAACCCGAGCAGGTTTACCGGATTGATCACGGCCTCGATCCCGATCCCGGCCGTAAGGTTGTTTTCACCGGTGAACACACTGGCCTTGCCGCCCAATTCCAATAATGGTTTTTTCTCCGCTTTTGGACTCCGGGCTTCAGGTCCGGCCGCCAGGGTCAGCAGCAGGGTTAAAGTGAACAGCTTCTTCATCGCTTCTCCTTTTAATGGGTCTTATCGGACCTATCGGTCATATAAGACCTATCGGATCTATAAAAAAGGCCAGGAAAATCCTGGCCTTTTTTAAAGCGGTTTTCTTTATTGCGAGACGCTCATCGGCGTGTACGAAGGGATGGTGTTGATGTCCTCGCCTCGCTGCAGGTCGTAACCTTCGACGTAAAACTTGATCGTGCCGGTGCCGGCGTAATCATTCGCGGCGCCATCGGCGTTATCCAGAGCAAGCGCCAGGTTTTCCCAGACGTCGATCGTCATCGTATAGGTCGTGTCTTGACCGGCGTTGAGCTCAAGCGGCGGCACGTATTCTACGTTATCGGTTGCAACCTGGTTGCCGTTAACGTCGAAGAACTGCCAGCGCAGGGTCTCCACGTGGACGTTTTTCTTCGCCGTCTCTTTCAGAACGACGCTCATCGTCTTGCTCGCCAATCCGTTGCCCCACGGTTCCCAGCCGGGGGATGTCGAGCTCGTGTCGCTGTCCGAAACGTTAAAATTGATCCGGACCGAATCCGAGGTGACGACGACCACGCCCACGTCGGGGTACAATCCCAGGGGTTCTTTCACGCAGGCGATCAAAGCCAGAACTAATATTAAAGGCAAATACTTCATGGATCCTCCTTTTATTAAATTCACTTCTTCCGCCTTATTTGGCCACGCGCATCGGCGTGTAAGAAGGAATGTCATTTATCGCGTTGCCCCAATGCCGGTCAAACCCGCCGACCGTGAACTTGATCGTTCCGGTGCCCGAAAAATCGTCCTGAGCGCCGTCGTGGTCATCGAGGTTGTTGGCGATCCCCTCGTCCACCGTAACCGAGAGCGCGTAGGATTTTTCGCTGCCGGCAAGCACTTCGAGGGGCGGGACGAAATCGACGTACGCGCCCTGGACGTATTCGCCGTAATAGTTGTAGAACACCCAGTAAACGCTGGTTATGGCGACATCCTGTCCGCCTTTCTCCTTGAAGGTCAGGTTCAAGGTTTTAATAACCTCGCCGCTGTCGTTGTTATGCCAGCCGTCGTTGTCCACGTCCGGCACGTTGAACAGGACTTCCGCGGTATCCGAACCGATCGCGAGCACTCCTCCTTCGGGATAAGTTCCGATCGGTTCCTTCACGCACGCGATCGTCAGGAGCAGAAGAAAAAACAGCAAATATCGCATAGAACCTCCTGGTTATTCAAAATGTATATAAAATACCGGAAAAGTCAAGAGCCTCTTGCGAGCAAAAGTTTAAACCCGTCTTAAACTTTCAAAGACTGAATTGAGTATGAAACTATACACCCCGCAATACTTTAAAAACATATTGTCGATGAACCATAATTCTTTATAATATTATTTATTATTGAAGGTTTGCTGAACTTGACTTTTCGATAAGGCCCTTTATAATTACCTCTTTTTCGTGACTATTAAGGAGGTTTCGATGGATGACAATCGCATTTCGCATCACGAATCGGTGCGAAAAATTTATGAGCGCATAAAGAAAGACGGCATGACCAATGTCTGGGACCGCTACGCGGCCCAGGGTTTCGGCGGTGACCCGGATAAGCGCTGCCCGTTCTGCCAAGCCGGCACCCGCTGCGACCTCTGCTCCAACGGCCCGTGCCGCGCCGACGCGCAGATCGACAAGCGCGGGGTCTGCGGCATCACCGCCGACGGCATGGCCATGCGCATGACCCTGCTCCGGAACGTCATGGGCGCCGCCACCTATCATTACCACACGGACCAGACCGTGAAGACCCTGCGCCGGACCGCGCTCGGCAAGACTCCCTTCCGGTTGAGCGAACCGGAAAAGCTTAAAAATTTCGCGCCGCGGTTGGGTCTCGACTCCGCGGGTTCCGAAGCCGATGTCGCGCTCCGGCTGTGCGACTTCGTCGAAACCGACTTCAACCGTAAATATGACGAGCCGAGCCGGATCGTGGACCTCCTCGCGCCCGCAGAAAGAAAGAATCTCTGGCGGAAACTGGGGATCTTTCCGGGCGGCATCCATGGCGAGATCATGCTCGCGACCAGTTCCTGCCTGACCAACGTCGACGGCTATTACGTGAACCTGGCCCTCAAGGCGATGCGTCTTTCCGTGGCCATGGCTTACCAGAGCCAGATCGTCAACGAATATTGCCAGGATATCCTGTTCGGCTTGCCCCGGCCCCACCCGATGCGGGTCGACCTGGGCGTCCTGGACCCGGCCTACGTCAACGTCCTGCCCAATGGCCACGAACCGTTCCTCGGCTTCGCGATGGTCCAGCTCTGCCGCCGGCCCGAGTGGCAGGAAAAGGCCAAGAAAGTTGGCGCCCGGGGGCTCCGGGTCATCGCCAATATCGAGACCGGCCAGGAAATGATCCAGCGCTGGACCATGGACGACGCCTTTTACGGGTTCACCGGCAACTGGCTGGCGCAGGAAGCGGTCCTGGCCAGCGGCTGCGTGGACGTCTTTGTCTGCGACATGAACTGCTCCATGCCGATCGATCCGTTCTATGCCGAGAAATACCGTTTCAAGCTGATTCCGGTCAGCGAGCTGGTCGCGTTCGAAGGCGTCGCGGACCGGATCAACTACGAACCGGACCAGGCCGAAACCCAGGCTGCCAAACTTTTGGAACTGGGAATTAGCAATTTCAAGGAGCGGAGCAAGAACGTCGAACCGATCCGAAACCTGCCAATCCGGGAAGCGGTCGTCGGCTTCTCTCCGGAAAGCATTTTAGCCGCCCTGGGCGGCACGCTCGACCCGCTCCTCGCCGCGATCAAAAACGGCAGCCTGCGGGGCGTGGCCGGCCTCGTTTCGTGCTCGTCCCTGCGCGACTCGGGCCAGGACGTGCACAGCGTGCGCATGGCCAAGGAACTCATCAAGCGTG